>Ga0197143_1000002_pt1 | contig 441070 bp, 453 predicted proteins | sample GBS70_MetaG_FD_148603 | JGI IMG/M metagenome (GOLD analysis project Ga0197143, IMG submission 148603) | Sediment microbial communities from Great Boiling Springs, Gerlach, Nevada, United States - GBS 70_MetaG | ecosystem: Environmental > Aquatic > Thermal springs > Hot (42-90C) > Sediment... | reverse complement strand
GGGCCACACCCGGCCGAGCTGACGCCCAGCGAGGTGCGTCAGTTCTTCCGCGTGCTGACGGCCAACGTCCCCCGAGACCCAGTGGCCAAGGTGGAAGACCGCAAGATACCAGGCCCGGCGGGGGAGATACCGGTCCGCATCTACACCCCAGAGGGGATGGGGCCCTTCGGCATACTGATCTATTTCCACGGCGGCGGCTGGGTCATCGGCGATCTGGAGACCCACGACCCGGTCTGCCGCGCCCTGACCAACACCGCTGGCTGCATCGTCGTCTCGGTGGACTACCGTCTGGCGCCAGAGCACAAGTTCCCGGCGGCGGTGGAGGACTGCTACGCCGCCACCAAGTGGGTAGCCGAGAACGCCACCTCCCTGGGCGGCGACCCGAATCGTCTCGCTGTGGGGGGCGACAGCGCTGGGGGGAACCTAGCAGCCGTCGTCTCCTTCTTGGCTCGTGACCAGGGCGGGCCGCGCCTGCGTCACCAGCTCCTGGTTTACCCTGTGACAGAGTACGATGCCAGCACGCCCTCCGCCATCGAGTTCAGCGAGGGCTACTTCCTGGACCGCCGCTTCATGCTCTGGTTCTGGGGCCATTACCTGCGGAACGAGGCCGACCGCAGCGACCCGCGGGCGGTGCCCCTCCATGCCAGCGACCTGAGGGGCCTCCCCTCGGCGCTGGTTATCACCGCTGAGTACGACCCCCTGCGGGACGAGGGCGAGGCCTACGCCGCCCGCTTGAACGACGCCGGCGTGCCTGTCACCTGCATCCGCTTCCAGGGGCAGATACATGGCTTCTTCACCTTCGGCTTCCGGTCGACGCGGGTGGCCGTGCACGCCGCTGCGGGGGCACTGGCTGCCGCCTTCGCCAGCGGGTGAGGGACACTCGCAAGGGCGCGGCGTGGGCTTGTCTTTCAGAGGGGCGAGGGCAGCCCAGTGGCGACATGGGTAGGGATGGGAGGGGTTGCGGCGTGCCCTCCAGCTCTGCCCGGAGGTGGCCCAGGCCCATCACCAGGGCCCCTAGCGCAAGCGCGGCCACCTCTGGGTCTACGGCTGAGGCCTCCATCTGACCCTCCTCCGGGCCCGCCTGCAGACCATCTAACGGGATACGGTGGCTATCCATCGATCCCTCTGCCCCCACCGCCCCTATCCCCCGGAAAATCCTTGCACCATTTAGCCAGGGAGGTAGGGGAAATGGCTCTCAGGAGCCTCTTAGAGGTGCTCCGGAATGGGCTCCTCCCTCAGGAGAGACGCTGCTGCCCATGAACCCTGGCGGGCTTGCCCACCGCAGCAAGGGCCAGCGCCTCAGGTGGCGGCGGGATAGACAGGACTCTCAGGCGCGGGATACAGCCGCCTGCCGTCGCTGCCCCGCCACTACCGGGGACAGAGGGCTCCTGGCCATGGAGGGGTGGGAGTGGGCAGGGCCTATCCCCCTGATGTGGGGATGGTCCCCCTGGCTCTCGCTCAGGCCCAGGGTGAGGGAAGCTCCGGGCCGATGAGGACTCTCTACGCCAGAGCCCTAGAGGCGCCTTGCTCCCAAGAAGCGCCAAGCCTTGGGTAAAGCCCTTGGGGCCCTACATCAGGGCGATGGCCAGACGGTACAAGAACCAACCGGCCAAAGCCCACAGGCCCAGACCGCTTACACCCAACAGGCAGCGGTGGAAGAGCCCTCCCATCACCCGGCGCCCCCTGGCGGCCACGGCCGCCATGAGGGAGAGCCAGCCCAGGTCGGTGGAGATATGGGCAACGTATACGGTGGCCACCCCCACCGTCCCCATCTGAAGCCCATCGGCCACCAGGCGGGCCCCTATCGTCCCCCACCAGGCCACCCAGAAGGGGTTGGAGATGCTGACCAACACCCCCGCCGCCAGGAGGCTGCGGGCCTCCCCTGCGCCCCATGCATCTGTCTCAGGGGGGCGGCGGGCAGCCTGCATGGCTCCCCATCCGAACCAGAGGAGGACCAAGCCCCCCAGGAGGGCCAGGGCCATCTCCACAGCCTGCGATCTCAGAAGCTCCTCCAGCCCCAAGGCCAAGATCACCACCACCGGCAGCTCCAGGCCGCTGTGCCCCAAAGCTAGGAGGAACCCGGCCCATGGGCCCCTCACCACCCCCTCCTTGACGGCCAGGGTGCTTAAGGGCCCGGGGCTTAGGGCGCCACTGAGACTGGTGATAAAGGTGGCACCGAAGGTGGCCGCCAACCCCTCGTTCAACCCTTCTCCCCGCTAGAGCAATGGTGGGCAGCAGATGATGGCCCCGCCTGACATTCATCGCCCATAGGTTAGCCCAGGAGGTGGCGCAGGTGGTCCAGCCTCTCCTCCAGACGCCGTTGGACGAAGGCCATGGTGAAGTCGCCCCGCGTCCTCTCCAGCACCGCCCGCACGGCATCGGTGGTGCGGCGCAGCCCGGCGGTCACTGCCTCGGGATAGTCCATAGTGATCAGCACATCGTAGATCTCGCTCATGGCAGCCAGGGTGCGCTCGCAACGGGCCAGGTCGCCAAGACGTAAGGAGTCCAAGAGGTGACGCCTCAGCTCCCCCACCGCCTCCCCCAGGCCATTGAGATAGGCCTGGGCCTCCACCCCCAGCTCCTCCGGCTCGGGCAAGGGCGAGTCGGAGAGGAGGGCGATGGTGATGGCTGCCTCAGCCACCTCCTTGGCGGCATCCTGGAAGAACCCGGAGTACAGGATGTCGGGATGGGGGGAGAGGGCGGCACGGGCCTCGGCCAGACGACCCCGCGCCTCCGTCAGTCGCTCCTGCGCCTCCGCGAACTCCCGCCGATGGGCAGCACGGATGGAGTTGGCCGCAAGCCTTATGGCCTCGCGACAGGAGGCGAGGGCTGCCTCCCGCGCCTGGTGCTTGGCCTCCAGATGCTCACGGAGCCGCTGAGCGATCCCTTGCAGGCGGGATGTATCCACGGCCTAGAGGTCCTTCACCGGCTCTGGGAGCTCCCCCTCGCGGGCGGCATCGATCATCTCCCGTGCCTCCTTGGGGAGCTCCATCCCGAACTCGCGGAACTTGCGCTCCACCCAACGGCCTATCTGCCGCGGGTCCTTGTAGTCCTCCAGGCGCTGGGGCTCCGCCCCATACTCCTCCAGGATGGTCTGCTCGCTCTTGTGGTAGGCGAAGCGGGAGATGGCCCTCTCCAGCTCCTCTCCTCCACAGTGGCGGCAGCGAGCCTCATATGGGGTGTTCATGGTCTTGACGAAGATGCTGGTGAGGCGACCGCACTGGCGACATCGGAACTCATAGATGGGCATTTAGCTCACTCCCCTCAGCCTTTAGGGTCTTCTCTCAACCGATAGGCGGTGCCCAGGAAGAGGGCCACGAGGCCGTCTTCGCCGCGCACCTCCACCAGATAGCTGGAGGTGCGACCTCCCAGGTAGACCTCCCGAGCCACCGCTTCAAGCCTTGCGTCCTGACGTACGGGCAGGAAGAACTCCATGGTGGTGGATCGGCCCACCGCCGGGCCACGGCTGTTACAGGCCAAGGCGAAGGCCTCGTCGGCCAGGGCGTAGATGAAGCTGCCATGGGCATAGCCGTGGAAGTTAAGGTGTTGGGGCCCTACCGTGGCCACCACCTTCGCCCATCCCTCCCCTTTCTCTATCTCCTCTATGCCCAGGAAACGAAGGAAGGCGCTCGTCTCCCCCGTCATCCCTCTTCCTCCGCTGCTTCCTCTTCTTTCTCGGGCATCTCGCCAGCCTCCATGCGCTCCAGCTCCGCCTCCATCTCGGCATCCAGGGGCTGGCCCAGGCGCTGGGACATGCGCCGTATGAAGCGGGCCACGCTTTTAGGGTCTGAGTCGTCCACATCGTCCAGGGAGACGTCCTCAGAAAGCCCCTGGAATATATCGTCCTCGGAGCGGAGCACGGCCACCCGGGATATAAGGCGCTCCATAGCTTGGGAGCCGCAGTGGGGGCAGGTGGGCTCCACCTCCAAGCCGATGCGACGGACGAAGACGCTGGTGCGGCGCCCGCATGCCTGGCAACGGAACTCGTATATAGGCATCCTTACCACCCCTCGGCCTGGCGGCGTTGGGCGATCTCCTCCCGGTGTTGGCAGGCGTACAGGAAGGGGCAGCTAGCGCAATGCGGACCTACGTTGGCCGGGAACTCCACCTCCGCCTGCATCTGTCGGGCCAGGGCCAAGGCCTCTTCCCGTGCCTGGATGAGGTCCTGGCGGGCTAAGGGGACCGTCCACAGGCGCCCCCCGTCCAGGTACCAGAAGGAGACCCGCCCCACGGGCCTCCCCAGGGCCTCGTGCACCATTATAGCGTAGAGGCGCAGCTGCAGGGCGTCCGCCTCCTCCGGCGGCTCCCCCGTCTTGTAGTCGATGATGTGAAGGGAGCCGTCCGGGTCCTCGTCCACACGGTCGGGACGGCCCATGAGGAGGACATCATCGGCTATGGGCACCTGGAAATAGGGCTCCAGCAGGAGGGGGTGGCCTCCCAGGCCCCCGCCCCGGGCGAACTGACGGAGAAGCTCCTCCGCCCGCATCCTTAGCTCCTCCACCCCCGGCATGCGTCGAAAACGAAGGGAGATGGCCGCCCACCGGCGCGCGAACTCGGCCAAGAGCCTCTCCTCGCTGCGCTCCTGTGGCCGTAGCTGGAAGAGGGCGGCGAGGGTGTTGTGTACGCAGGTGCCTAAGGTGTCCTGAGGGCGGAGCCGGGGCCTTAGGCCGTCCACATATTGGTAGCGGTAACGCAGTCGGCAGAGGCGAAAGGTGCGGGCCTTCATGGGGGAGAGGCGGACGGCCCCTCCCGGCCTTTTGCCCCTCACGGCCCCTCCACCACTCCCCGCAGGTGCTCCAGACCTAGGACCTGGCCACCCCACCCCAGCCGCACCAAGAGGACATCGATGCGGGGCTGGGCCTCACAGCCTGTCTCCTGCATATAGCTTAGGGCAGCGCGCACAAGACGTCGCCGCTTACGGGATGTGATGGCCTCGGCGGGGGTGCCCATGGCCTCTGAGCGCCGTCCCTTCACCTCCACGAACACCAGCTCATGGCCGTCGCGGGCCACCACATCTATCTCCCCCTCGGAGGTGCGCCGGTTACGCTCCAGCACCTCCCAGCCCAAGGCCAAAAGATAGGCCACGGCCGCCTCCTCCGCCTGGCGCCCCAGGGCCCTGTCCCCCTTTCCCTGCAGGAAGGAGAGGCGATGGACGGGCGAGGGGCCAAGGCGCCGCACCGCCTCCCAATGAGCGGGGGTACCATAGCCCTTATGGCGGCGGAAGCCATAGCCTGGGTAGCGGGCATCCAGCTCGACCATGAGCCGGTCCCTCTCCGCCTTGGCCACGATGGAGGCACAGGCCACGCTGAGGGAGCGGGCATCCCCTCCCACCAACGGCACCTGTCGACACCCAAGGCCAGGAAGGGCCCAGGGCCCATCCACCAGCACCGCCTGGGGGGGCGACGGCAGGCTGGCCACCGCCTGGGCCATGGCCCTCAGGGAAGCCACATGGATGCCCTCCCGGTCTATCTCCTCCGGAGACACCTGGGCAACGGCCACCATCAAGGCCTCCCGGCGGATATGGGCCCAGAGCTCCTCCCGGGTGCTAGGGGAAAGGGCCTTGCTATCGCGCACGAGGGCCAGCCAGGGGAAAGAGGGGAAGGGGGGCAGGACTACAGCTGCCGCCACCACGGGACCGGCCAAGCAGCCGCGGCCCGCCTCGTCCACCCCTGCCACCAACCCCACCCCCTCCCTCCATAGCTCCCCCTCTATCTCCAGCGAGGGACGGTCCGTCATGGCGCCCTATATGTTAACACGCGGCCACCGTTGACACTCCCCACCCCCTACACTAGTTTGGGGATTGACAGACGCCTGAGAAGGGAGGGATAGGGTATGCCCATCGTGCGCATCGAGATGTGGGCCGGCCGCACCCAGGCCCAGAAGCGGGAGCTGGCACGGGTCATCACCGAGGCCATGGTCAGCATCGCCCAGACCACGCCCGAGGCCACCATCATCATCTTCGAGGACATACCCAAGGAGAACTGGGCCCAAGGGGGTGTGCTGGCCTCCGACCAGTGAGCCCCTCTTTGTGATATAGTCTAAGGTGAGATGAACGGACGGTGGCTTAGGCAGAGCCTTCTTTATCTCCTCATCATCGTGGCCGTGGTGGCCGTCATATACTCTCTCCTCCCCCGCCCCCAGATGGGCGTGGAGGAGGTCTCCCTCTCTGCCCTGGTGGAGGACGTGCGCCAGGGACGGGTGCGGGAGATAGTGGTGGAGGGACGCACCGTCACCTGGACGGTCTTCGCCGGAGGGCAGAAGTTCAAGGCCAAGCTGGAAGAGGGGGATACGGTAAGGGAAGTCCTCCAGGACGCCGGCATCCCCATCGATGAGCAGCCAGTCGTCAAGACCAAGGAGGGGCAGCCCTGGGATAACCTGCTGGGCATCGTCCTCAACTTCCTCCCCCTCATCATCATAGTGGGCATCCTGTTCTTCTTCTTGCGGCAGGCCCAGGGCACCAATACTCAGGCCCTCAACTTCGGCCGAAGCCGTGCTCGCCTCATCACTGGCTCCCGCCCCACCGTCACCTTCGCCGATGTGGCGGGCGTGGACGAGGCCAAGGAGGAGCTGCGGGAGGTGGTGGAGTTCCTCAAGCACCCCGAGAAGTTCGCCGCCCTGGGAGCGCGGGTGCCCAAGGGCGTCCTCCTGGTGGGCCCTCCCGGCACGGGCAAGACCCTCCTGGCCAAGGCGGTAGCCGGTGAGGCTGGCGTTCCCTTCTTCTCCATCAGCGGCTCCGAATTCGTGGAGATGTTCGTGGGGGTGGGGGCGGCGCGGGTGCGTGACCTCTTCGACCAGGCCAAGCGCAACGCCCCCTGCATCGTATTCATCGACGAGATCGACGCCGTAGGCCGCCACCGTGGCGCAGGTCTGGGTGGCTCCCACGATGAGCGGGAGCAAACCCTTAACCAGATCCTGGTGGAGATGGATGGCTTCGACTCCAGCACCAACATCATCGTCATAGCCGCCACTAACCGCCCCGACATCCTGGACCCCGCCCTTCTCCGCCCAGGGCGCTTCGACCGCCAGGTGGTGCTGGACCGCCCCGACGTGCGGGGCCGCAAGGCCATCCTGGAGGTCCACTGCCGCGGCAAGCCCCTGGACACCGACGTGGACCTGGAGGTCTTGGCCCGCCAGACCTCCGGCTTCTCAGGGGCCGACCTGGCCAACCTGGTCAACGAGGCAGCCATCCTGGCCGCCCGCCGCGGCAAGCGTCGCATCAGCATGCGGGAGTTCAACGAGGCCATCGACCGGGTCATCGCCGGGCCCGAGCGCAAGAGCCGAGTCCTAAGCCCCAAGGAGCGGGAGATCATCGCCTATCACGAAGCTGGCCACGCCCTGGTGGCCCACCTCCTGCCCAACGCCGACCCACCCTACAAGATCAGCATCGTCTCCCGCGGCATGGCCGGCGGCTTCACCCGCTTCCTGCCCGAGGAGGACCGCCATCTCTATACCAAGAGCCAGTTCAAGGACATGCTGGCTGCCATGCTGGGCGGTCTGGTAGCCGAGGAACTGGCGCTAGGGGAGTTCACCACCGGGCCCCAAGATGACCTGGAGAGGGCCACCCGCCTCGCCCGCCAGATGGTTACCCAGTACGGCATGAGCGAGCGGCTGGGCCCCCGCACCTTCGGCCGTAAGGAGGAGCTCATCTTCCTGGGCAAGGAGATCGCCGAGCAGCGCAACTACTCGGAGAAGATCGCTGAGCTCATCGACGAAGAGGTGAGGCACATCATCGACGAGGCCTACCACAAGGCCAAGGAGGCCCTCACCACCCACCGCGACCTTCTGGACCAGCTGGTGAAGCTCCTCTTGGAGAAAGAGACGCTGGAGGGAGAGGAGCTGAAAGCGGCCTTGGAGGGCCGGGAGCTGGCTGCCGCCCCGCCGGCTGCCGCCTCACAGGAGGGACGCGCCCGTGCTGGGGAGGCCCCCATACCCCAGCCCCGACCGGGGCTGGCCCTGGAAGGGGGCGGCTCCGTGGCCTCCTCCTTGAGGGAGCCCTTTACTAACGAGCAGGGGCCGTAATAAGATCTTCCCTGCGCCTACGACGCCAAGAGCAGGAGGTCGGCCATTTACGCCATCGTTCGTGCCGGCGGAAAACAGTACCGGGTGGAGCCCCGCCAGCTCATCGATGTGGAGCGCATCCCGGCGGCGGTGGGCTCCACCGTGGAGCTCACCGACGTCCTGCTGGTGGCCAACGACAACGGCGATATAACAGTAGGGGCGCCCTTGGTGGAAGGGGCCAGGGTCATAGCCCGGGTGGTGGAGCAAGGGCGTGGGCCCAAGGTGGTGGTCTTCAAATACAAGGCCAAGACGAGGTATCGCCGCAAGCGGGGCCACCGCCAGCCCTACACCCGCCTGGTCATCGAGCAGATCCTCACCGAAGGGGAGGCCCCGAAGGGTCGGCGGGGCCGCCGCGCATCCGACAAAGAGAGAACCGAGGCTAGCCAAGAAGGGCAGGTGACGGAACATGGCCCATAAGAAGAGCACAGGCTCGGCCAAGAACGGGCGCGATAGCAACGCCAAGCGCCTGGGGGTGAAGCGGTTCGATGGCCAGTACGTGTGGCCCGGCTGCATCATCGTCAGGCAGCGAGGTACCAAGATCCACCCTGGCCGCAACGTAGGATTGGGGCGGGACTACACCATCTACGCCCTGGTGGAGGGGCTCGTCAAGTTCGAGCCCTATAACAAGTATGGACGCAGGAAGGTAAGCGTGGTCCCCCTGCAGGAGGTGGCTTCCTCCTCATGAAGGCAGGCATTCACCCCCAGTATGTAGAGGCCACGGTGGTGTGCGCCTGTGGCAACACCTGGAAGACCCGCTCCACCAAACCCCTTCTGCGCATCGAGGTCTGCTCCAAATGCCATCCCTTCTTCACGGGGGAGCAACGCATTGTGGACACCATGGGGCGGGTGGAGCGGTTCCGCCGCCGCTACGGCCTCACCGAGGAGAAAGAGGGACGCTAGGGCCTTAGGGAGCCTCGTCCAGGCGGCGGAAGAAACAGGATATCTCCCCCGTATGGCAAGCGGGGCCGGCCGGCTCCACCTTCAGGAGGATGGTGTCGGCATCGCAGTCCACCCACACCTCCCGCACCCGTAGGACGTTGCCAGAGGTAGCCCCCTTGTGCCACAGCTCCCGACGGCTGCGGCTCCAGAACCAGGCCTCGCCCGTCTGCAGGGTGCGGCGCAGGGCCTCGGCGTTCATCCAGGCCACCATGAGCACCTGGCCTGTGGAGACGTCCTGGGCGATGGCCGGGATAAGGCCCCGTTCGTCGAACTTCAGCTCCATCTGCAGAGCCTCGTCCTCATAGGCGCACAGGTATGCCGTGGCGGGCCATGTGCTCCTTAACTTCTCGGATGGAGTAAAGACCGTAATGGAAGATGGAGGCCGCCAGGACGGCATCGGCCTTCCCCTCGAGGATGGCTGCCACCATATGCTCGGGGCTCCCAGCACCTCCCGAGGCGATGACGGGTACCTCTACGGCCTCGGAGATGGCCCGCGTCAGCTCCAAGTCGTAGCCTTGGCGGGTGCCATCGGCGTCCATGCCCGTTACCAGGAGCTCGCCGGCCCCCAGGGAGGCGGCCTTTTTAGCCCACTCCACGGCGTCTAGGCCGGTGGGCCTCCCTCCCCCCTCACCACCGTATATGTGGACCTCCCAGCGGCCGGGCGCCACCTTTTTGGCATCGATGGCCACCACAATGCACTGGGAGCCGAACCTCTCCGCCCCGCGGGCGATGAGGGTGGGGTCGCGCACGGCGGCGGTGTTGATGGCCACCTTGTCCGCCCCTGACTCCAGCATCATACGCATATCCTCCACACTGGCGATGCCCCCGCCCACGGTGAAGGGGATGAAGATCTGGTCGGCGATGCGCTCCACCATGCGCACAGCCGTGCGCCGCCCCTCGGGGGAGGCCTTTATATCCAGGAAGACCAGCTCATCGGCCCCTTCGGCCTCATAGAGGCGAGACAACTCCACGGGATCGCCAGCGTCCCGCAGCCCCAGGAAGCGGACCCCTTTCACCACCCTCCCGCCGGCCACATCGAAGCAGGGTATGACCCTCTTGGCCACCATACCTAGAAGGCCGTGTCCCCACGTAGCATCTGGCGGGCGATGGTGCGGCGCTGGATCTCGGAGGTGCCATCGGGTATGCGCAGGGTGCGGGCGATGCGCCACCCCTCGTTGAGGGGGAGGTCATCGGTGAGGCCCACACCGCCATGGATCTGGATGGCAGCATCGAAGGCCCGCTGGCAGGCCTCCACGCAGTAGGCCTTGACGATGGATATCTCCTTCACGGGGATGCGGGCCTGCCCCTTGACGGCCGCCTCCACCAACGCCGCCGTCTGCAGACAGGCGTACTTGCTGGTGAAGATATCGATGGCCATGTCGGCCAGCATGAACTGGATGGCCTGGTGCTCGGCGATGGGCACGCCGAAGGCCTTGCGCTCCTGGGCATAGGCCAGGGCCCGGTCCAGGGCATATTCGGCCAGCCCCACACAGGAGGCAGCTATGGACACCCTCCCCTCCGATATGCCCAGCATGGCGATCTGAAAGCCCTGGTTCACCTCCCCCATGACCCTGCTATGGGGAACCCGCACCCCGTCCAGGGAGATGATGCCGCAATCGCTGCCCAGGTGGCCCATGATCCTGATGATGCCCTGTCTCTGGAAGCCAGGGGAGGAGGCATCCACGAAAAAGGCGGTGATCCCTCCCCGGTGCTGGGCAGCCATCTCCTCATCGGTGACGGCGAACACGATGGCGTAGTCGGCGTAGGGGGCGTTGGTGATCCACTGCTTGGTGCCGGAGATGACCCACTCATCTCCATCGCGAATGGCGCGGGTCTTGAGCCCCCACACGTCGGACCCGGCGTCGGGCTCGCTGAGGGCGAAGCAGACAGTCTTCTCGCCCCTTAGGAGCAAGGGCAGGAACTCCTTACGCACCTCCTCAGGGGCGAAGGTGAAGATGTGGGAGGGGCCGTCCACGAAGCTGGCGATGGGCGGGGCGGTGAGGAAGGCGTGGGCCCAGCCGGCGTAAAGGCGCCCCGGCCCTATGTGCCGGTAGTACCGCTCCTGGATGAGGCTCATGGCCCGCGGGGGCACCCCACCTCCTCCCACCGACTCAGGGGCGTACATGGCGTAGTAGCCAGCCTGGGCCGAGCGCTGCCGTATCTGCCGGCGGGCCTCCTGAGCCCTGGGCACCAAGTATCCATGCTCATCGAAGAGCTTGCGCTCATCCCCCAGAATGTCCCTGTCCCTCTCCTCCAGCGGCACCACCTCCTGCTCCACGAATTGCAGGAGACCTTCGCTTATCCCCTTCACCAGGTCCCGGATGTCCTCAGGGATGTCCAGTTCCCGTGTCATGGCCATGCCTCCTTTGTCGAGTTACATCTACCAGTATATCCCTTCTGGGGCAGGAAGGGTCAGGCCCTCGCCAGGGCCATTAGGGCGGTAGGGAGGTCCACTAGCCCCTCATAAAGGGCCCGCCCGACGATGGCCCCGTCCACCCCCAGGTGGGCCAGGGCCAGCAGGTCCTCTACCGAGGCGATGCCCCCAGAGTAGATGAAGACGACCCCCTCTCCCAGGGCCCGCACATGGCGTAGGGCCCTCTCCACCTCCGCCAGCTGGGGATGGGAAAGGGTGCCATCTACCCCAACGTCAGTGTAGATGATGTGTCGAACACCCAGGGCCACGAGACGCTCCATCACTTGAGGCGCCGGCAGGTGGTGGTCCTGAAGCCATCCTCGGGCCTGGGGGCGCCCCTCTCGCACATCCAGGGCCACGGCTATACGGCCGGGGAAGGCCGCCAGGGCCTCCCGCAGCAGGGCCTCGTTCTCTAAGGCAGCCGTCCCTAGGACGCAGCGATCGGCCCCCATCTCCAGGTAGCGGGCGATGGACGCCATGTCCCTCAGCCCCCCGCCCACCTGCACAGGCACCGCCACTGCTTTCAGGATCTCGCCTATGACGGCCACGTTCACCGGCCGGCCTTCGCGGGCACCGTCCAGGTCCACCACGTGCAGGCGTGGCGCACCCTCCTCTTGGAAGCGAAGGGCTACCTGCCGCGGCTCCTGGGCGTAGGACACCTCTCGCTGGAAGTCCCCTTGCAGCAAGCGCACGCAACGGCCGCCACGTATGTCTATGGCTGGGATAAGCTCCATAGCCATTAGCTCATCCTCTATTGACAGGCTAGGCGGAGGAAGTTGCGGTAGAGGCGGAGCCCCGCCTCCCCGCTCTTCTCAGGGTGGAACTGGGTGGCCACCATCTTCCCCCTGGCCACCACCGCCGGGAACTCCACGCCATAATAGGCCACGGCGGCCACCACCTCTGGCTCCTCCGGCTGCGGATAGTAGCTATGGACGAAGTAGAAGTATTCACCGTCCCGCACTCCCTCCAGGAAGGGATGAGGACGCACCACGTGCACCGGGCTCCAGCCCATGTGAGGCACCTTCAGGCCTTGAGGGAGGCGCACCACTCGTCCACGCAGAACGCCTAGGCATCGGTGCAACCCCCCCTCCTCCGAGAGCTCGAACAGGACCTGCTGCCCCATGCACACCCCAAGGAAGGGGCGGCCCTCTAGGATGTACTGTCGCAGGGGTTCGGCTAGACCCAGGGCCTCCAGGCTGCGCATGGTGTTGGCCGCTGCCCCCACCCCAGGCATGACCACCGCCTGCGCTTTCTCCACCTCGCGGGGGTCGCTAGTGACCACCGGCCGGCCGCCAGCATGCTCCACCGCCCGCGCTACGCTGCGCAGGTTCCCCGCCCCGTAGTCGACGATGACCACCTTCACATGCCCCATTGTAAGCCCCCAGGCCCGGCTGAAAAACCGTCCCCATCTGTAACCCGTCACCTCCAGCGTTGAAGAGCTGATGCCTCTTCTCTAAACTGGACGATGCCATGGGGTGCGGGTTCGACAACGTCTACACGGCCCGTCTAGCGGCCGAGGAGCTGCGCTCGGAGATCAACCGGCACGATTATCTCTATTACGTCCTAAACCAGCCTGAGATCACCGATGCCGAATACGATGAGCTGATGCGTAAGCTCCGGGCCATCGAGGAACATTACCCGGAGCTCATCACCCCCGACTCCCCCACCCAGCGGGTGCCCGGCCAACCGGTGGAGGCCTTCGGCGTGGTGGAGCACCGGGTGCCCATGCTCTCCCTGGCCAACGCCTTCAATTATGAGGAGCTAAAGGCGTGGCACCGGCGGGCAGTGCAGTTGGCCGAGCAGGAGGCCTTCGAACTGGTGGTGGAGCCCAAGGTGGACGGCCTGGCCGTGGCCCTGGTCTATGAGCAGGGGCGGTTGGTGGTGGGAGCCACCCGAGGCGATGGCTATCGGGGCGAGAACGTCACCGAGAACCTCAAGACCATCCGCAGCATCCCCATAATCCTTCGCACCCGTGACGTGCCTGAGCGGTTGGAGGTGCGGGGGGAGGTATACATGCCCAAGGAGGCCTTCCAACGCCTGAACCAGGAGCTGGCCGAGCGGGGCGAGAAGGTGTTCATGAACCCCCGCAACGCCGCCGCCGGCTCCCTGCGTCAGAAGGACCCCAGGGTCACCGCCTCCCGCAAGCTGGAGATCTGGATCTACCAGCTGGGGTGGTGCGAGGGCCCCCACCCCACTACCCACTGGGAGATCCTGCAGTGGCTACGGGAGATGGGCTTCCGCACCAACCCCGAGAACCGCCTCTGCCGCACCCTGGAGGAGGTGCAGCGCACCTGGGAGGAGTGGGTGGAGAGGCGCCATGAGCTCCCCTACGAGGTGGACGGCCTGGTGGTGAAGATCAACGACACCACCCTGTGGGACCGGCTGGGGTTCGTGGGGCGGGAGCCCAGGTGGGCCATCGCCTATAAGTTCCCGCCGGTGCAGGCCACCACCCGCCTGCTGGACATCCGTCATAACGTAGGGCGCACGGGTCGCATCAACCCCTATGCCGTCCTGGAGCCGGTGCTGGTGAGCGGGGTCATAGTCAAGCAGGCCACCCTCCACAATGAAGACTACATCCGCCAGCGCGACCTGCGCGTGGGCGACTGGGTAGTGGTGGAGCGAGCCGGGGAGGTGATACCCCAGGTGGTGGCCCCCGTGCCCAGCCGGCGCACAGGCCAGGAGCGGCCTTACACCCCTCCCACCCACTGCCCAGCCTGTGGCACGGAGCTGGAGCGGCCGGAAGGGGAGGCCTTTAGCTACTGCCCCAACCCCTCCTGCCCCGCCCAGACCTTCCGCTGGCTCACCCACTTCGTGCAGCGCTCGGCCATGGACATCGATGGCCTGGGCCAAAGGTGGTGCGAGGCCCTCCTGGCCGCCGGCATGGTGGAGGACCCCGGCGACCTCTACTTCCTCACCGAGGAGAAGCTGATGCAGCTGGAGCGCATGGGCCCTGTGCTGGCAGCCAAGATCGTGCGCAACATCCAGCAAAGCAAGGAGAGGCCCCTAGCCCGCGTCATCTTCGCCCTGGGCATAAGACACGTGGGCCCCGAGAACGCCGAGATCCTGGCCAACGAGTTCGGCAGCATCGACCGCCTGGCCCAGGCCAGCGTGGAAGAGCTGGCCGCCCTACCGGGCATCGGCCCCAAGATCGCCGAGAGCGTCCACCGCTGGTTCCGTGACCCTCGCAACCTGCGGGTAGTGGAGAAGCTGCGAAAGGCAGGGGTGCGCCTGGAGAAGCCTGCGGCAGAAGGCCCCGTTGTGGAGGGGCCCCTCAAGGGCCTCACCTTTGTCTTCACCGGCACCCTCCACTCCATGCCCCGTAGCAAGGCCCAGACCCTGGTGCAGCAGTTGGGGGCGCGGGCCAGCGACTCCGTCACCAGGGAGACCGATTACCTGGTGGTGGGGGAGGCCCCAGGCTCCAAGCTGGAGAAAGCCCGCCGGTACGGCACTAAGATCCTCACAGAGGAGGAGTTCCTTCAGCTCCTACGTCAATATGGAGTCCGAGTCGGGTGAGGCGCTTAGTTCTTCTAGGTCTCATCATCCTCCTGATGGCGCTGCCGGTAGCTTGCCAGCTGCAAGAGGAGGCCCCCCCAACTGCACCATTAGTGCCGACCATCACCTCTCCCTCCCCCGGCGAGGCCAAGCCCGTCCAAACGGCATCGGCAGTGCCCACCATCACGCCTCCTCCCGGCCTGACGGAGGCCAGGGTGACGCGGGTGGTGGACGGCGATACCATTGAAGTGGATATAAAGGGCAAAAGCTACACGGTGCGTTATATAGGCATCGATACCCCAGAGACGGTCCACCCCAGCCGCCCTGTCGAGTGCTTCGGCAAGGAGGCCTCCCGCCGTAACCGCCAACTGGTGGAGGGCAAAGTGGTGGCCCTGGAGAAGGACATCTCCGAGACCGACCGCTACGGTAGGCTCTTACGCTACGTATGGGTGGACGGGCAGATGGTCAACGCCATCCTGGTGGCTGAGGGTTATGCCAAGACATATACCTATCCCCCAGACGTCAAATATGCCCATCTCTTCCTGCAGCTGGAGCGAGAGGCGCGGGAAGCCCAGAGAGGCCTGTGGGGCGCCTGCCCTCCCGAATAGCCCTTTGGCCCTAGGAGACCACAGTTTATAATCCCCTATAGAGCACTGGTGCAAGCAATGTTAAGGCTGAGCCGGCTAACCTCCCTCCTAGGGCCCTTATCTCAGGACATGGCCATCGACCTAGGCACCGCCAACACCTTGGTGTGGGTACGGGGCAAAGGCATAGTGGTGGAGGAGCCTTCGGTGGTGGCCCTCGATAAGGTGGCCCGCCGCATCATCGCCGTGGGGGCAGAGGCCAAGCGCATGGTGGGGCGCACGCCAGCAGATGTGGTGGCCATAAGGCCCCTGCAGGACGGCGTCATATCCGACTTCACTGTCACCGAGAAGATGCTCCAATACTTCATGCGCCTGGCCCTAGACCACGCCTTCCTAGCACGGCCCCGAGTCGTCATTGGCATCCCCTCGGGCATCACAGAGGTGGAGAGGCGGGCGGTGCACGACGCAGCCCTCAACGCCGGCGCCCGCGCCTGCTATCTGATGGAGGAGCCCATGGCCGCCGCCATCGGCGCCGGCCTGCCCGTCTCTGAGCCTGGGGGGTGCATGGTGGTGGACATCGGCGGCGGCACCACGGAGGTAGCTGTCATCTCCATGGGTGGGATCGTAGTGAGCACCTCCATCCCTGTGGCCGGCGATGAGATGGACCATGACATCATCGCCTACCTTAGGCAGGTGCACAACCTGCTCATCGGCGAGCGCACGGCCGAGGAGGTGAAGATAGAGGCCGGCTCGGCCATGCCCTTGGAAGAGGAGATCACAGTCAGCGTGCGGGGGCGTGACCTGGCCACCGGCCTGCCTAAGGAGGTGCAGGTGAGCTCGGTGGAGATAAGGGATGCCCTGTCCGGTTCTGTCAACGCCGTAGTGGAGGCGGTGCGCCAGACCATCGAGGCCACCCCGCCGGAGCTGGTGGCAGACATCATGCGCCGGGGCATAGTGCTGGCTGGTGGTGGCGCGCTGTTGCGAGGCCTGAACCTGCGCCTCTCCCAGGAGACCAAGTTCCCCGTATACCTGGCGGAAGACCCGATGCGCTGCGTGGTGCGGGGATGCGCCGCTGCCTTAGAGGAGATGGCCATCCTCCAACGCCTGCAGGCCCGCATGCAGCGGAGGCGTCCGCCGCGGTAGCCTAAGGAGGTATGGACATCCTCCCCACCTTTCGGCCCCGGCCCGGCCCTTTCCTACGTGCCGCCTTATGGGGTATGGCCCACACCCTTTTGGCATCCCTCCTCCTCCTGGCCTCCGAGAAGGGCGCCCTGGACGGGCTGCAAGATGCTGCCATCTGGGCCACGGGGCCTTTGGCCGCACCCCTGCGGGAGCTGGGCGACTGGAGCTCCGATGTGGCCCGAGGCCTCTTGCGCCGTCCCCAGGTCATCAGGGAGAACGAGGCCCTGCGCCAGGAGGTGGAGCAGCTGCGGGCCCAGCTGGCCGCTCAAGCTGATGCCAGTGGACGTGTCCGAGAGTTGGAGTCCATGCTGGGGCTGCGCCCCCAGCGGGGCCAGGATGAGCTCCTAGCTGCCCACGTCATCGCTCTTCACCTGGACGCGAGCACCCAGGCTATAGCCATCGATCGCGGGCGGGAGGATGGGCTGGTGGAGGGGATGGCCGTCCTGTCGGCCCAGGGGAGCCTGGTGGGCACCATATCACGCCTTCTTCCCCATCACGCCTGGGTCACCTTGGTGACCGACCCCCGCATGAGGGTCAACGTGGCCGTTCAGACTTCCCCTGGGGAGGAGATATGGGGCGTGTGGCTGGGCCAAGTGGGCAGGGGACCCACGGTGGATATGCTCCCTCAGGGCGCCCCCATCAAGGCAGGGCAGCTAGTGGTGACCTCGGGCCTTGGGGGTAAGCTCCCCCCAGGCATCTTGGTGGGCACCATCAAAGCGGTGGACGATAACCCTCAACATATCTTCGTCCGTGCTACCGTGGAGCCGGCAGCTCATCTGGATCGGCTGAGGATGGTGGCCGTGCTCACAAGCCACATCCCTGCAGAGCTGGGGGAGCCATGAGGCATCGGGCCTTGTTCTTGGCCCTGTTAGCCTTCGCTTGCCTATCGCGCATCTCTTATCTGCACCATCTGGAGATGGTGGGGGTGGCACCGGACCTGGTGCTGGTGCTGGTAGCCGCCTGGGCCCTGCTTTGGGGGCCCGCCGAGGCCGCCCTTCTCATCCCCCTGGCCGGACTGGCCGCCGACCTGGTGCAAGAGGGGCCCCTTGGCCCCTCGGTACTGGGGCTGATGCCCATACCTTTGCTGGCCACCTTTCATGAGCTGAGGGTGGTGGCTGCCACCCTGCCCCTGGCCGCCGGGTTGGTGGCCATAGCCACCATGGCCCACCACCTCATTACCCTCGCCGTCGGGGCGGTCATAGGCCAGGGCCTGCCCTGGGGGCAGGTTATAATGCGGGAGGCCCTACCAGAGGTCTTGGTCAACGTTCTAGCCATATCCGTCGCCTATCCATCCCTGCAGCTGGTGCGCCGCCTTCTAGGGGCCCCACCCCAGGGTCTGACCATCGGGAGATAGGCCATGTCCATATCCCCGCGTCCCCTGGCACGGCCATCGCCCTCCCCCGCTTCCACCCCCCCTCGCCCTCCTGCTGGACCTCTCACCTTTCTGCTCCTACGGGCCTTGGTGATCGTGCTTTTCGCCGTTTTGATGGGTCAATTGATAAGGCTGCAAGTGGTGGAAGGGGAGAGGTTCCGACGCCTGGCGGAGATCAACGCCCTGCGCCAAGAGGCAGTGGCCCCAGCTCGCGGCCTGATATACGACCGGTACGGTCGGCCCCTGGTGTACAATGAGCCCTATTACCAAGCGGCCGTGGTGCCCGGCGACTTGCCCAAGGGGAGAGAGGGAGAGGTATTAGAGGGGCTAGCACAGCTCATCGGCATATCCCGGCAGGAGATAGAGGCCCGCCTTAAGGAAACGGCCGGGCGCCAGAACCCATACCTGCCAGTGGTGGTGGCCGATGGGCTTTCACGGGAGGTGGCCCTCAAGCTCAAGGAACGGGAAGGGGAGCTGCCGGGGGCACGCCTCCTGGTCACCGCTATTCGCCGCTACCCCTTGGGCCATGACGCCGCCCACCTCTTGGGCTATGTGGGCCCTATAACGGCAGAGGAGCTAAACGAGATAGGCGATAAAGGCTATACCCTCCACGACTGGTTGGGCAAGACGGGGACAGAGATGTCTTATGAGGACACGCTGCGGGGCACGCCCGGGCGGCGCCTGACGGAGGTGGACGCCCTTGGACACCCCCGGCGGTTAGTGGCCGAGGATCCGCCCCACCACGGCATGAACCTGGTGCTAACCATAGATGCCCGACTGCAGAGGGAGGTGGCGGCTGCCCTGAGGAAGGCCACCTCCGGCGTGGCGGCGGCCGTAGTGATGGACGTCCACACGGGCGATATCCTGGCCTTAGCCTCCCTCCCCTCCTTCGACCCCAACTCCCTTTCCCACCCCCAGCTCCTTGGGCAAGCCTCAGAGCTACTGACCCACCCCGGCAAGCCCCTCCTCAACCACGCCCTGGGAGAGGCCTATGCCCCAGGCAGCGTGTTCAAGCCCATCGTAGCTGCTGCTGCCTTGCAGGAGGGGGTAGCCACTCCTGCTACCATGTTTGTGAGCCATGGCTACATCGCTGTGGCCCACGCCTACGATCCGCGAGCCCTCCAGGTCCTCAGGGACTGGGACCTACTGGGGCCCATGGACCTGGGCAAGGCCCTGGCCCTCGCTTCCCACGTCTACTTCTACCGCTTGGCAGGTGGCGAGGACGGAGCAGGAGGCCTGGGCCCAGAGAAGCTGGCCCGCTACGCCCGCGGCTTTGGCCTGGGCTCCCCCACTGGCATCGAGCTGCCTGGGGAGGCAGAGGGGCTAGTCCCCGACCCTGTATGGAAGGAACGGGTGCTCAAGGACCGCTGGAGCGCCGTGGACACCCTCCGCATGGGGGCAGGGGGAGGGTACCTGCAAGTGACGCCCCTGCAGATGGCCGTGGCCACTGCCGCCATCGCCAACGGTGGCCACCTCCTGAAGCCCCGTCTCGTCCTGGAGGTGATAGACCATCAGGGGAAGGTGGTGCGCCACATCCCACGGCAGGTGAGGGGGGAGGTGCCGGTGGGGCAGGATGCCCTGGCAGTGGTGCGACAGGCCATGGCCACCGCTGTGTCCCAGGGTGTAGCGCATCAGGCCCAAGTTCCCGGGCTCTCGGTGGCCGGCCTGGCCACCGTACAAGGGCCTGGCGAGGTGGCCCACGGCTGGTTTGTGGGCTTTGCCCCTGCCGATGACCCGCGGGTAGCCGTGGTGGTATTCCTCCGGGATGGCACAGGACCCCAGGCTGCCCAGGTGGCCTCCCGTATCTTCCAGGCCTGGTGGGAGGGGCACCCATGACCTGGCGGGAGATGTCACAGCGGTGGGACCCCTGGATGGTGGCGGCGGCCCTGGCTTTGGCCGCCTACGGTGGCCTCATCATCTATAGCGCCTCCCTTAGCACCTTCCCAGATGGGGTCACGGGGCTGGACCACCCAGTGGTGAAGCAGGGGATGGCGGTGGCCTTGGGCCTCATCCTCATGGTGACGGTGATGGCTGTGCCGCATCGGGTGTTGGCCCTGGCCGCCCCTGTTCTCTATGGTCTCGCCCTCGTCCTGCTGGTGGTGGTGCTGTTGGTAGGCCAGGCATCCCTAGGGGCTAAGCGGTGGCTGGACTTGGGCCTGGTGCAGGTCCAAGTGTCGGAGATGGCCAAGCTGGCCACCGTCCTCGTCCTGGCCCGCTTCTTCTCCCAGCGGTGGCGGGAGATGGGGAGAGCGGGCAATCTCCTCCTCTCCCTGGGGCTGGCCGTCGTGCCTGCCCTTCTGGTAATGGTGGAGCCAGACTTGGGGACGGCCATCATCTTCAGCGTTGTATGGGCGGTGATGGCCCTGATAGGGGGTGCCCGCCCTAGCCACGTGGGGTTGGTGGTGGCCCTGGCGGTGCTCTCTATTCCTCTCACGGTGGCCGTGGCCTTGGCCGACTACCAGCGGGAAAGGCTCGCCCTCTTCTTCAACCCCAACCTGGACCCCCTGGGGGGAGGGTTCAACATCCTACAGGCGGAGATAGGTATTGGGGCCGGTGGCCTATGGGGGCGGGGCCTTTTCCAAGGCACCCAGACCCAACTGGACTTCCTGCAGGCGGCCAGCACCGATTACGCCTTTGCTGTGCTGGGGGAGGAGCTGGGCCTCATGGGCGCCCTCCTTTTGCTGGCCCTGTATGCCTTCCTGCTGTTCCGACTAATCAGGGCAGCTGCCTTGGCCCATGACCTCTTCGCCCGGCTGTTGGTGACCGGTGTGGCCGTGATGCTGCTGGTGCAGGTGTTCATCAACATAGGGGTTAACTTGCGCCTGTTGCCAGTCACCGGCATCCCTCTGCCCCTGGTCTCCCAGGGCGGCACTTCTACGGTCATGACCATGGTAGCCCTGGGAATAGCGCAGGGGGTGCTCCTGCGGCGGGCGCCCTTCAACCTCTAGGCCAGGCTAAGTGCAAGGCCTCCTTAAGGGTGGAGGCTGCCAACACCCCCGTGCCAGGATCCGAGGGCCGGCGCAGGGCGGCCCTGGGCACCAGGGCACGCTGGAACCCCAGACGTCGGGCCTCGGCCAACCGCCGCTCCAGATGGGGGACGTAGCGTAGCTCCCCTGAGAGCCCCACCTCCCCCATGGCCACCATGTCCTGGGGGAGAGGACGGCTGCGGTGGCTGGAGATGATGGCCAGGGCCATGGCCAGATCGGCCGCCGGCTCCGCCACCCGCAGGCCCCCCACAGCAGAGACGATGACGTCCTGGTTGCCCAGAGGGACGCCGAGACGCCGCGATAGCACCGCCGTCACCACCAGCAGCCGCCCCATGTCCACCCCATTGGCGATGCGCCGGGGCACTGGGGAGAAGGAAGGGCTGGTGAGGGCCTGCACCTCCACCAGCAGGGGCCGGCTCCCCTCCATGGTAGCCGTCACCGCCGAACCCACCGCCTCGGCACCCCGCCCCGACAGGAATAGGGCCGAGGGGTTATCCACCTCCATGAGCCCCTCCTCCGTCATCTCGAAGACCCCTACCTCAGCCGCGGAGCCGAACCGGTTCTTCACCCCCCGCAGGAGACGGTAGCTGCTGTATCTCTCCCCCTCCAGGTAGAGGACCACGTCCACCATGTGCTCCAGCATCTTGGGGCCAGCTATCTCCCCCTCCTTGGTGACGTGGCCAACGATGATCACTGGCACGCCACGGGCCTTGGCCCACCGCATGAGCTGAAGGGTACACTGGCGCACCTGCACCACGCTGCCGGGCGTCTGGGGCACCGCCTCGCTATACACCGTCTGGATGGAGTCCACCACCATCAGGGAGGGGCGGAGGGCGTCGGCTTGGGCCAGCGCAGCCTCTAGGTTGGTCTCCGCCAGCACATAAAGGCCATGGCCGCCTATCGCCAGCCGTCGCGCCCGCATGCCCACCTGCTGCGCCGACTCCTCGGCCGACACATAAAGGACGGGGCCACGACCGTCGGCAGCCACCCTCCCCGCCGCCTGCAGGATGAGGGTGGACTTGCCCACCCCAGGGTCGCCGCCGATGAGCACTAGGGATCCGGGCACCAGGCCTCCACCCAGCACCCGGTCCATCTCGCCAAGGCCTACCCGTAGCCGCGGCTCCGCCTCCCCCCATAGGGAGGCCACCTCCCTGGGCACCGCCTCCCGCCCCGGGCGGGGCATCTCCACCGCCTCCAGGAAGGTGTTCCAGGCGCCACACTGGGGACAACGCCCCAACCACTTGGGGGCATAATGCCCACACTCGCCGCAGACGAAGAGGGAACGGCGGGCCTTGGAACTCACGTTCTAATTATGGCCCAAGGGGCCACTGCCTTCAAGGCCATGTTGGGCAACATGGCTCATATGGCCCGCAGGCAGCCCTTAGGCCAGGGCAGGCTGTGAGACGTTGATAAGGACGATCTCCCCGTTCTGGACATCGATGCGGACCGTGTCACCCTCGCGGAATCGCTCGGCCAGGATGGCCTCCGAGAGGCGGTCCTCGATCTCCGTCTCGATGAGGCGACGCAGGGGGCGCGCTCCGAAGACAGGGTCGTAGCCCTTCTCCCCCAGCCACTCCTTGGCCGCCTCCGTCAACTCCATCTTGATGCCCTTGAGGACCACCCGCTTCTCCACCTCCCTCACCTCTTTCTCCACTATCTGGCGGATGTGCTCCTTGGTGAGGGGATGGAATACCACCACAGCGTCCAGCCGGTTGATGAACTCCGGCCTGAAGACGCGCTTCATGGCCTCCAACACCTTCTCCTTCATCCGCTCATACTGGTCCTGGAAGCTCTGGGCCTCCTCCCTCTTGGTGGCGAAGCCCAGGGCCTGCTCCTTACGGATGAGGTCGGAGCCCACGTTGGAGGTCATGATAATGATGGTGTTGCGGAAGTCCACCCGCCTTCCCTTGGCATCCGTCAGGTGGCCATCGTCGAAGATCTGGAGCAGCATATTGAAGACGTCGGGGTGGGCCTTCTCGATTTCGTCCAGAAGGATGAGCATGTGGGGCTTGCGCCGCACGGTGTCGGTGAGCTGGGCGGCGTCCTCATAGCCCACATACCCTGGGGGCGCGCCGATGAGCCTGGAGACGTTGTGCTTCTCCATGAACTCGCTCATGTCCAGGCGGAGCATGGCGTCCTCGGAGCCGAACATGAACTCGGCCAGGGCCCGCGCCAAGTAGGTCTTGCCCACTCCCGTGGGTCCCAGGAAGAGGAAGACGCCCACCGGCCGCCTAGGGTCCTTGAGGCCGGCCCTGGCCCGCCGCACAGCCCGCGCCACCGTGCGAATGGCCTCGTCCTGGCCCACGATCTTCTCGTGCAAGGCCTCCTCCATCTTGAGGAGCCGCTGTGACTCCTCGGAGGCGATGCGGGTGACGGGGATGCCCGTCCACATGGAGACGACCTCGCAGATGTCCTCGGCGGTGACTACCGGCTTCTCCTCCATGCGGCGGGCCCGCCAGTCGGCCTCCAGGGCCTTGATGCGCTCCTGTAGCTTGGCCTCCCTCTCGCGCAGCTCGGCGGCCAGCTCGTACTGCTGCTGGCTTATGGCCTGTTCCTTCTCCCGCCGCAGCCCCTCCAGCCCCTTCAGGGCCTCCTGCAGGGAGGGCGGTGCGTAAGAGCGGCGAATGCGCACCCTGGAGGCGGCTTCGTCCATAAGGTCTATGGCCTTGTCGGGCAGGAAGCGATCGGGCACATAGCGGGCGGCCAGCTCGGCAGCGGCCTTTACCGCCTCATCGCTTATGATGAGGCCGTGGTGCTCCTCATAGCGGTGCTTAATGCCCCGCAGGATCTCCAGCGTCTCCTCCACTGTGGGCTCGTTGACCAAGATGGGCTGGAGCCGTCGCTCCAGGGCAGCATCCTTCTCGATGTACTTGCGGTAGTCGTCCAGGGTGGTGGCCCCGATGACCTGGATCTCGCCTCGGGCCAAGGAGGGCTTGAGGATGTTGGCGGCATCCACCGCCCCCTCAGCTGCCCCCGCCCCTACCAGCATGTGCATCTCATCGATGAAGAGGATGCAGTTGCCGGCGTTCTTCAGCTCCTCGATGACCTTCTTGAGGCGCTCCTCAAATTCGCCCCGGTACTTGGTGCCGGCCACCAGGGCCCCTATGTCTAGGGTGACGATGCGCTTGCCCTGCAGCATCTCCGGCACCTCGCCCCGGACGATGCGCTGGGCCAGTGCCTCCACGATGGCCGTCTTCCCCACCCCAGGCTCGCCGATGAGGACGGGGTTGTTCTTGGTGCGGCGGGAGAGGATCTGGATGGCCCGCTCGATCTCCCGGTCGCGCCCGATGACCGGGTCCAGCTTGCCCTGGCGGGCCAGGGCGGTGAGGTCCACCCCCAGCTGGTCCAGGGTGGGCGTGCGAGCCACCGCCCGGGGCTGGACTCCTCCCTGCTGGGGCATGCTCTGGGAGAGGACGCGGGTCACCTCCGCCCGCACCTTCTCCAGGCTCACCCCCAGGCTCTCCAGGACGCCGGCGGCGATGCCCTCGCCTTCCCGCACCAGGCCCAGGAGGAGGTGCTCGGTGCCGATGTACTGGTGGCCCAGGCGGCGCGCCTCATCCACCGCCAGCTCGATGACTTTCTTGGCCCTGGGGGTGAGGCCGATCTCGCCGGTGACAGCCTTGTCGCCCCGGCCGATGATGAACTCTACCGCCGAGCGCACCTTGGCCAGGTCCACACCCAGGTTGGCCAGGACCTTGGCCGCCACCCCCTCACCCTCGCGCACCAGCCCCAGGAGGATATGCTCGGTGCCGATGTAGTTGTGGTTGAAGCGCAGGGCCTCCTCCTGCGCCAGGGTGAGGACCCTCCTCGCCCGTTCTGTGAACTTCTCAAAGCGGTCAGCCATGCTCTCTCCCCGCACTCTATACCTTAACCTGACACCGCCCCTTCTTGCTAGTCGGGGGGCTGGGAGCCACCCAGGCGGCCCCGCACCTCCGGAGGAGCGAAGATGACCGCCCCTGTCTGGTCGAAGACCCACCCATGGGCCTCCGCCTCCAGGCGCGCCTGTTTAAGGGAGAGGCTGAGGCGGCATCGGTCACGCTCGATGCGCAGGATCTTCACCGGCACCACCTCCCCCTCGTGGAGTATCTGCCCAGGGTGCTCCAGGTGGTGTTCGCTCAGCTCCGATATGTGGATGAGCCCCTCTACCTTCCCCTCCACCCGCACGAAGGCACCGAAGGGGGTGAGCTTGGTGACCACCCCAGGCACCACGTCCCCCTCCTGGTAGGCGGCCACCAGGGCCTCCCAGGCCTCGGCCTGGGCCCGGCGCAGGGAGAGGCTTATGCGCCCCGTCTCCTGGTCCACCTTAGTGACCATCACCTGCACCTGCTCCCCCACTTGGGGAGGGGGCTCCCCTGGGCCCCAGGAGAGCTCCGAGAGGGGTACCAGCCCCTCCACACCCCCCAGGTCCACAAAGACGCCGAAGTCGCGGATGTTGATGATGCGCCCCATCCGCACCTGCCCCTCCGCCAGCTCCTGCAGGAGGATCTGGCGTTGCTCCGCCTGGGCCGCCTTCTCTGAGACGATGACCCGCCCCTTCTTGCGGTTTATCTCCAGCACCTTGACGGTGAGAACCTTGCCCACCCAGCGGGGGAGGAGGTTTTCGCGGGCTGAGCGCTCTGGGGCGGCCACCATCTGGGAGGCGGGCAGGAAGCACCTCACCCCCTCCATGCTGAGGATGAGGCCACCACGATTGTGGCCCACCACCGGCGCCTGGAACGCCTCGTTGCGCTGGAACCTCTCCTCTAGCAACCGCCACCCCTCCTCCCCACGGGCGCGGTCTAGGGAGAGGATGGCCTGGCCCTCAGCGTTCTCGGCGCGAAGGACATAGGCGGTGATGCGCTGGCCAGGGGCCAGGGCCTCCGCCCCCTGCGGCCCTAGACAGGTCATCTCCCCATAGGGGATGAGCCCCTCCGTCTTGGCCCCCACGTCCACCAGCACGCCTTCCCGCGTGCGGCCCACCACCACGCCCTCCACCAGCTCGCCGCGGCGAACGTAACGGTAGGCCCCGCTGGCCTGGAGGAGCTGGGCCATGGTCTCCCGGGGCTCGGACGGTGGGCTATCTTTGTCCCTCAAGGGCGCCTCCCTAACTGGGCTGGGCCACAGGCCCTGCCCCTTCATTATACACCGGCAGGAGGTGTGAAGGAGAAAAAAGAGGCCCCTGGCAGCGGCCTATTTTCCCAGCGGGTTGCCCCGCCAGTATCGTCGGCGCTGGGGCGTTTCACGACCGTGTTCGGGATGGGAACGGGTGGGTCCACCCCGCTCTAGCCACCAGGGGCCATATCTTTAAGCCAATAGGGAGGGATGGTAGCGGGGGTGGGATTCGAACCCACGACCTCCGGGTTATGAGCCCGGCGAGCTGCCGCTGCTCCACCCCGCGTCCTTCTCAAGCCCCAAGCCCGGTTGTGGGTGCGGTGGTACGGTGGCCAAGCCCTCGGCCATTAGTACGGCTCAGCTCAACCGGTTGCCCGGCTTACACCTGCCGCCTATCAAGCGGGTGGTCTTCCCGCGGCCTTACCCCCTTCCGGGGTGGGAGGCCTCATCTTGGGAAGGGTTTCGCGCTTAGATGCTTTCAGCGCTTATCCCGTGCGGACATGGCTACCCGGCTTTTTGCCCCTGGCGGGACAACCGGCACACCAGAGGTCCGCCCAGCCCGGTCCTCTCGTACTAGGGCCAGCCTCCCTCAAGCCTCCTGCGCCCACGGCGGATAGAGACCGACCTGTCTCACGACGGTCTGAACCCAGCTCACGTGCCCCTTTCATGGGCGAACAGCCCAACCCTTGGGACCTTCTCCAGCCCCAGGATGGGACGAGCCGACATCGAGGTGCCAAACCGGGCCGTCGATGTGAACTCTTGGGCCCGATCAGCCTGTTATCCCCGGGGTAGCTTTTATCCGATAAGCCACGGCCCTCCCACGCGGTACCGTGGGATCACTTGGCCCGGGTTTCCCCCCTGCTCGGCTTGTGGGCCTCGCAGTCAAGCCCCCTTCTGCCCATACACTCACCGGCTGATTGCCATCCAGCCTGAGGGGACCTTTGGACGCCTCCGTTACCCTTTAGGAGGCGACCGCCCCAGTCAAACTGCCCACCAGGCGCTGTCCCCGCTTGCGCAGGTTAGGAGATAGACCAGAGAAGAGTGGTATTTCACCGGCGGCTCCCCCCCAGCCGGAGCCAGGGGTTCTCAGCCTCCCACCTATCCTACGCATCCCTGGCCCGTCTCCAACGCCAAGCTGCAGTAAAGCTCCACGGGGTCTTCTTGTCCCGCCGCGGGTAGCCCGCATCTTCACGGGCCCTGCAGTTTCACCGCGCCCCCCGTCGAGACAGCGCCCCAGTCGTTACGCCTTTCGTGCGGGTCGGAACTTACCCGACAAGGAATTTCGCTACCTTAGGACCGTCAGAGTTACGGCCGCCGTTCACCGGGGCTTCGGTTTGGGGCTCATCACCCCTCCCCTTAACCTTCCGGCACTGGGCAGGCGTCGGCCCCTATACTTCGGGTTTCCCCTTGGCAGGGACCTGTGTTTTTGTTAAACAGTCGCCAGGGCCTCTTCGCTGCGACCCTCCAGAGCTCCGGGGGCGAGCCCCTTCACCCCGGAGGGCACCCCTTCTCCCGAAGTTACGGGGTCAACTTGCCGAGTTCCTTGACGGGGGATCACGCGTCCACCTTAGGGCGTTTACCCCAGGCCACCTGTGTCGGTTTCCGGTACGGGCACCGCCATGACATGGGCGGCGAGGCTTTTCTAGCCAGTGTGGGCTCGGCCAGCTCGGCTTGACCGAAGTCTCCCCTCGCCCCGGGCCCTCCGCTTAACCTGGGGGCGGATTTGCCTACCCCCAGACGCCTATGACCCAGGGACGGGCCATGTCCAGTGGGCCCGCCCAGCCTACCCTCCTGGGTCCCCCCTCCGCCTCGTAGCGCCATGACGGTGGGGCCGGAATGTTGACCGGCTATCCATCGGCATCGCCTCTTCGGCTTAGCCTTAGGTCCCGCCTAACCCTACGCGGACGATCCTTCCGTAGGAAGCCTTGGCCATTCGGTGGGCAGGATTCTCACCTGCCTCTTGCTACTCGTGCCGGCATTCTCACTCCTGGCCGCTCCAGCAGGCCTTGCGACCCACCTTCAGCGCTGGCCAGGACGCTCCCCTACCGCCCACAAGGCCCGAAGGCCTTGCGGGCCCGCGGCTTCGGCGGTGGGCTTGAGCCCCGCTACATTTTCGGCGCAGGGCAGCATCGGCCGGTGAGCTGTTACGCACTCTTTAAAGGATGGCTGCTTCTAAGCCAACCTCCCGGCTGTCTCCGCCACCCCACCTCCTTCTCCACTTAGCCCACCCTTAGGGGCCTTAGCCGGCGGTCTGGGTTGTTCCCCTCTCGTCCGTGAAGCTTATCCCTCACGGGCTCACTCCCAGGGCGTCCTCTGCCGGCATTCGCGGTTTGGTTGGGTTTGGTAGGCTTGTTTGCCCCCTAGCCCATCCAGAGCCCTACCTCCGACAGAGCCATCCCTGAGGCTGCACCTAAATGCATTTCGGGGAGAACCAGCTATCTCCGGGCTCGGTTGGCATTTCACCCCTACCCACAGCTCATCCGATGGCTTTGCACCGCCAACCGGTTCGGGCCTCCACGTGGGTGTTACCCACGCTTCACCCTGGCCATGGGTAGCTCGCCCGGTTTCGGGTCGGATCCCGGCGACCTGCCTCGCTAAGGAGGCGGCGCCCTCTTCGGACTCGCTTTCGCTGCGGCTCCGGGAGCTCCCTCCCTTAACCTAGCCACCGAGATCCACTCGCCGGCTCATACTTCAATAGGCACGCCGTCACCCGGGCAGCGCCCAGGCTCCGACGGTTTGTGGGCACGCGGTTTCAGGATCTTTTAACTCCCCTCCCGGGGTCCTTTTCACCTTTCCCTCACGGTACTGGTGCACTATCGGTCGCCGGAGGTATTTAGCCTTGGAGGGTGGTCCCCCCAGATTCCCACGGGGTTTCACGTGCCCCATGGTACTTGGGAGCACAGGCCAGGGAGGCCCCTGCCCTTTCGCCTACGGGGCTTTCACCCTCTGTGGCGGCCCGTTCCAGGGTCCTTCGGCTAGGGCGGAGCTTTGTAACTCCCCGGACCAGCCACGGCTGGCCCCACCTGTGTCCCACAACCCCAGGCGGGCAATAGCCCGTGGGCCGTTACCCTCCCGCCTGGTTTGGGCTCCTCCCCGTTCGCTCGCCACTACTAGGGGAATGGTCTCTTTTCCTCGGGGTACTAAGATGTTTCAGTTCCCCCGGTTCCCCCTCCCCGCCCATGGCGGGGAGTGCCCTGGCTTTTCACCAGGGCGGGTTACCCCATTCGGGCATCCCCGGCTACGCTGGCTAGGCAGCTGACCGAGGCTTTTCGCAGCCTTGCCACGCCCTTCATCGGCCTCCGGCGCCTAGGCATCCACCACGTGCCCCTAAACGCTTGGCCACCGCACCACGGCCTCCACAACCTGTGAAGGCGGGCCTTGGGGCTTCCTCCCTATATTCGCTTGTTAAGGTACGTGGAGCCCGGCTACCTGCCAGGCCCTGCTCCCACCCTATCTTTTTTATCCCTCCTGGACGACCGTGTCAAGAGGGGATAGGGCCATCGCCTATGCCAAACTCACCTACGTTCAGTTATGTGGAGTTGTTGTGTAAAATCGATGCGGCGGTGCGGCCATGACCACCCCTGCCCGACGCCAATACTTGGAGATCAAGCGGCGCTTCCCCGATGCCATCGTCCTCTACCGCTATGGCGACTTCTACGAGATGTTCGATGAGGACGCCAAGGTAGGGGCAGAGGTGCTACGCATCGCCCTTACCTCCCGTGAGTTCGGCAAGGGCAATAGGGTGCCCATGGCCGGCATACCCCACCACGCCCTGGAACATTACCTCTCCCGCTTCCTGGAGCGGGGCTACAAGGTGGCCATCTGTGAGCAGCTGAGCGAGCCAGGCCGCGGCCTGGTGGAGAGGGACGTGGTGCGAGTGGTGACCCCCGGCACGGTCATGGAGCCCTCCCTCCTGCCGGAACAGGAGAGCCGATTCTTGGCGGCTGTCTTTGGTGGGGAAGGGGGATGGGGGCTGGCCATGGCCGATGTGAGCACCGGGGAGTTCCTCCTGGCCCAGTTCCAAGGCCCCGGGGCCCACCAGGAGCTGGTCCAGGAGCTGGAGCGGATGCGCCCAGCGGAGGTGCTGATGCCCCAGGGCCACGAGCCCCCCTTGCAAGGGCCATGCATCACCGCCCTGGAGCCCTCGGCCTTCGATATCCATCGGGCCAGGGAGGAGCTGTGCCGTCGGTTCCGGGTGGCCACGTTGGAGGGGCTGGGGTGTGCCCAGATGGAATGGGCCTTGGGGGCAGCGGGGGCCATCCTGACATACCTGGGGCGCACTTGCCCCCAGGCCCTGGAGGGGCTGCGGGAGCCCTCCCCCATCCTGCCATCGGCCTTCCTGGGCCTGGACCCCGATACCTGTCGCCATCTGGAGCTGTTACGCAATGCCCGCACGGGAGAGGTGCGGGGCAGCCTCCTCTGGGCCCTGGACCGCACCCGCACCCCCATGGGAGGTCGCCTCCTGCGTCGGCGTATCCTCCAGCCCCTCACCGACATCCGGACCATAGAGGAGCGCTTGGATGCCGTGGAGGCCCTATTGAAGGCCCCCGTCCTGCGTCGCCGTCTCCACTCCCTCCTGGGGCGCATAGGGGATCTGGAGAGGGTGGTGGCCCGCGTGCGACATCGTACGGCCACGCCGCGGGAGCTCATATCCCTGGGGGAGGCCTTACGGGTGGTGGGCTCATTGCGGGCCCTCCTCCTGGAGGCCCAGGCCTCTCCCCTCCTCCCCCTGGCCCAGGCCCTGGACCCCTGCCATGATGTGGCCGACCTGCTGGCCAGGGCGGTGGCCCAGGAGGAGGGGAAACTCATAGGCGATGGCTACCATGAGGAGCTGGACCGCCTGCGGGGGGAGCAGAGACGAGCCCGCCAATGGATCGCCGAGCTAGAGGGGAGGGAAAGGGCCCGCACAGGCATCCGCTCCCTTAAGGTGGGCTACAACAAGGTCTTCGGCTATTACATCGAGGTCACCAAGCCCAACCTGCATCTGGTCCCCCAGGACTACATCCGCAAACAGACCTTAGTGGGGGCAGAGCGGTTCGTCACCCCTGAGCTGAAGGAGCACGAGGCCCTCCTCCTGCACGCCGAGGAGCAAGCCGAGGCCCTGGAGAAGGAGCTGTACCGCTCCCTACTAGATCAGGTGGCGGAGAGGGCCCATTCCCTCCTGGCCACCGCCGCCGCCGTGGCCGAGCTGGACGTCTACCTCTCCCTGGCTCAAGTGGCCGCCGAGCAGGGCTATGTGCGTCCCCGCTTGCACGAGGGGGATGAGATCGAGGTGGTGGAGGGAAGGCACCCGGTGGTGGAGAAGGCCCTCGCCCAGCAGGGTAAATCCTTCGTCCCCAACGACTGCCGATTGGACACGAGGGACAGGCAGGTCCTGCTCATCACCGGCCCCAACATGGCAGGCAAGTCCACCTACCTGCGTCAGGTGGCCCTCATCGTCCTCATGGCCCAGATGGGGAGCTTCGTGCCAGCCAAGGAGGCCCGCATTGGCCTGGTGGACCGCATCTTCACCCGCATCGGGGCCGAGGACGACATCGCCTCAGGCATGAGCACCTTCATGGTGGAGATGGCCGAGACAGCGCGCATCCTGCGGCAGGCCAGCCCCAGGAGCCTGGTCCTCCTAGACGAGGTAGGGAGGGGCACCAGCACCCACGATGGGCTGGCCATCGCCAGGGCGGTGCTGGAGCACATCCATCAACGCCTGGGATGCCGCACCATCTTTGCCACCCATTACCTGGAGCTGGCCGTCCTGGCCCAGGAGCTGCCCCGGGTGTGCAACCTCACCACCGCCGTGGCCGAGGAGGGCGATGGCCTGGTGTTTCTATACCGCATCGTCCCTGGAGCTGCCGACCGCAGCTATGGGATCCAGGTGGCTCGCCTGGCCGGCCTCCCCCCAGAGGTGGTGGAGCGAGCACAGGAGCTCCTGCGTTGGGCGGAGAGCCCTCCCCTGCCCAAGCCAGCCGCACCGGACGCCTCCTCCAGCCCCGACATCCTGCAGGAGATCCTCTCCCTGGACCTGGTCAACATGACGCCCCTGGAGGCCCTCAACAAGCTGGCGGAGCTGCAGCAGAAGGGGAGAAGGGCCCGGCCATGGCCCTGCTGACGCTGCCGTGGGAGGTGAGCCAGCGCCTGGTGGCCGGCGAGGTCATCACCGGCCCCCAGGCGGTGGTGAAGGAGCTGGTGGAGAACGCCTTGGATGCCGGCGCCTCCGCCATCCAGATAGAGATATGGGGCGGAGGGCTGGAGATGGTGCGGGTCTCCGACGACGGCTGCGGCATCCACCCCGCGGAGGTGGAGCTGGCCTTCCGCCACTTCACCACCAGCAAGATCCGCACCCTGGACGACCTCCACCACCTCTCCACCCTCGGCTTCCGCGGCGAGGCCCTGGCCTGTCTAGCCTCCCTGGCCCAGGTGGAGATGGTAACTCGCCCCCGCGGTCACCTGGCCGGCGTGCGGGTGCAGGTAGAGGAGGGACGGGTGATGGGGCGATGGCCCGCGCCCCATCCCGTGGGGACCACGGTGGTGGTGCGCCGCCTCTGCTCGCCCACCATGTCCCAGGCAGGGGAGGCCTCTATTAGAGAAGTGGTAAGGGCCTTCGCCCTGGCACATCCCCGCGTTCGCTTCGAGCTGCGGTGGGAGGGGCGAAGGGTGTTGGCCACCTCCGGCTCCGGAGATCTGCGGGGAGTGGTAGCCGAGCTCTTCGGCCCCACACTGGCCAGCACCATGGCCCCTTTAGGCCCCCTCTCCCAGGGCGATGTGGAGGTGGAAGGCCTCATATCGCGTCCCCCGGCATCCCATACCGACCGCCACCGCATCTACGTGTCCGTAAATGGCAGGCCAGTGCGCACCCCTTCCCTCCTGGAGACGGTGGAGGCGGCTGCCCGATCCTTCTTCCCCAAGGGTCGCTTCCCCTTAGCGGTGATCCACCTGCGCCTACCTCCCTGGCTGGTGGACGTCAACCTGAGCCCCACCAAGGACGAAGTGCGCATCCTGCCCCAACAGGAAGTCCTAGAGCTGCTGCGAGAGGCCGTGCGTCGGGCCCTTAGGGAGACTCCCCCAACCGAGGCGCTAGAGGCTGCTCCACTCCTAGGGTCGTGGCCCCCGCCACGGCTGGCGGAGGGGCCCCCACAGTGGGAGGAGACGCCCCTACGGCCCCTGGGCCAGCTCATGGACACCTTCCTCCTGGCCGAGGGGGCCCAGGGCCTCTACATCATCGACCAGCACCGGGCCCATGAAAGGGCCATCTATGAAGCCCTGCTGGCCAGGCAAGGGCAGCGCCGTCCCCTGAAGGAGCCCATCGTGCTGGAGCTGAAGCCTCACCAGGCGGCCATGTTGCGAGGGGTGCCTGCCCTTCTGGCCGAGCTGGGCTTCTCGCTGGAGGAGTTCGGGCGCCACCACTTCCTGGTGCGGGAGGTCCCCCACCTGCTGGAGAGCGTCCCTGGTCAGACCCTGGAGGAGGCCGTCCAGGAGGCACTAGTGGAGGAGGAGGGGTGGCTGGAGAGGCTTCTGATATCCCTGGCGTGTCGGGCGGCCGTGCGCCGGGGCCGCCGCCTCCGCCCAGAGGAGGTGGCAGCCATCCTCACCCCCTACCAGCGGCCTGGAGCTCCCACATTGTGCCCCCATGGAGGCCCCATCGCCCTGATAATCAGGCGGGAGGCGCTGGCCAGGCAGCTGGGGCTGGGCTAGGCGTAGCGCTCCTCTCGCCAGGGGTCGCCCCGCATATGGTAGCCATAGGTCTCCCAGAAGCCGGGGCGGTCCTCGGTGAGGAACTCCAGAGCCCGCACCCACTTGGCGCTCTTCCAGAAGTAGAGGTGGGGCACCACCAGGCGCAGGGGCCACCCATGCTCGGGGCTCAGGGGCTGGCCGTTGTGCTTGTGGGCCAGGAGGACATCGTCCCTTAGGAGGTCGGGAAGGAGGAGGTTGGTGGTATAGCCGCCATAGCAGTGGATCATCGCCGCCTTGGCCTCGGGGCGGGGCCGGCAGAGGGCCACCACCTCCCTCACCAGCACCCCTTCCCACTGATTGTCCAGCTTGCTCCATCCCGTGACACAGTGGATGTCGCTGCAGACCACCGTCTGGGGCAGAGCCATGAACTCCTCCCAGGTGAGGGACACCTCCCTCTCCACCGCTCCTATGAGATGGAGCCGCCAGCGGGCCAGATCGATCTTGGGGGTGAAGCCATAGGTGAGGATAGGCCACCCCGTCACGGCCCTCTGACCAGGGGGCAGACGGCCACCATAGCTCTCCCTCTGGCCAGGCCGCACCTCCCTTATGTTCATGGCCTCTGGCCTCCCTTCGCGATCACCATATGCAAGGATGGTACGGTGGGAAGGATAGCATGGGGTGGCAAGAGCGTCAAAGGCCCTTCTATCATCGAAAGAGGGATGGGGAAGGGCATTGGCGTATTTCTTGGCGCCGCGGGGGCCGTCCTGGCTGTGGACCAGGTCACCAAGACGGTGGTGCGGGCCATCATGGAGGTGGGGCAGTACTTCCCAGGGCCGGAATGGCCCCTGCGCCTCCACTACGTCACCAACACGGGGGCTGCCTTCGGCATCCTACAGGGCCAGTTGGCCTTCCTCATCTTCACCTCCCTCGTGGGGATGGCGGCCATCGCCTATTACTTCTTCGCTCGGCAGGCGGGGCGGACGGAGGCTGTGGCTTTGGGCATGATGTTCGGGGGGGCGGCGGGCAACCTCACGGATCGCCTGCGCCTTGGGGAGGTGACCGACTTCCTGTCCTTCCCCCACTATCCGTCCTTCAACGTGGCCGATGCCTCCATCGTGATGGCCCTGGCCCTCCTAGTGGCCACCCACATTTTGCCCAGAAGGCGCGAGATGCCAGGCCCAGGGAGGGTGGACGGTGAAGAGGGTGGAGATTGACGTGGTGGAGGGCGGGGAGCGCCTGGACGTGTTCCTCGCCCATCGTCTGGAGGGCATCTCCCGTAACCAGGTCCAGCGCCTCATCGAGATGGGATGGGTGACGGTGGACGGGCAGCCAGCCAAGGCGGGCAAGCTGGTGCGCCCCGGCCAACGCGTGGCGGTGGTGATCCCCCCTCCTGAGCCCCCACGCCTGGAGCCGGAGCCCATCCCCATCCCCGTCCTCTATGAGGACGGAGATGTGTTGGTGGTGGACAAGCCCCCTGGCATCCCAGTCCATCCAGGCCCTGGGCACCCACGGGGCACCTTGGTGAACGCCCTCCTGGCTTTATACCCTCAGCTGAAGGAGGTGGGCCAAGAGCTACGCCCGGGCATCGTCCACCGCCTGGACAAGGATACCTCCGGCCTGCTTTTGGTGGCCAAGACGGCCCGCGCCCATCGCCATCTGGTAGAAGAGCTAAAGGCCCGGCGGGTCCACAAGGTGTATATTGCCTTGGTCCACGGCATTCCCCAACCTCCCCAGGGCGTAGTGATGGCACCCATCGCCCGCCATCCCAAAGACCGCAAACGTATGGCCGTGGTGGAGGGGGGAAGGGAAGCCGAGACCTGCTACCGCCTGAAAGAGGCCTTCCAGGAGTGCGCCCTGCTGGAGGTGGAGCCCGTCACCGGCCGAACCCACCAGATAAGGGTGCACCTGGCATACATAGGCCATCCCGTGGTGGGCGATCCCATCTATGGGCATCGCTCCCCTCTTGTGGCGCGCCAGTTCCTGCACGCCCACCGCCTGCGCCTAGTCCTCCCCAGCGGTGAGATGCGGGAGTTCATCTCCCCCCTTGCGCCCGACCTGGAGGCTGCCCTAGCGGCCGTGCGGGCCGGCGCTCGCCCTTAGGCGGCAGGGGCCTTCCCCATGCCTATGGGCCTGACGCCCGTGGAATAGATGTACAACCTCTCCCAATGATAGGAGCTGGGGAAGTTGCGACGGGATGGGAAGTAGGCCACCAAAACCTTGCGTCCCTCGGCCTCCGCCTCTCGCAGCAGGCGCAACAGGAGGGGGGCATACCCCCGCAAGGGCATCGTCCTCAGGAAGGCGTACTCCTCGCCGTTGTAGATGAGCCTTATGGCCGGCTCTGGGTGGTGGAACTCCACGTACGGGAGCTCGCGGCCATCCACCACCAGCAGCTCTATGCGCGAAGGATGAACCTCCAGCACCTTAGTCATCTCAATTCATTGATAGCGAAGCCGCAGCACAATGGCAAGGCCAATTTACCGATGCCAATCCCCCAGCCACGGGGCCATGCCCGGGGGGACCCCTTAGGTGCCACCCTCCAGAGCCTCGATGCCCCGGCGCACGGCAGCCATGGCCTGTTCCAACTCCCCCAAGAGGCGGCGCAAGAGGCGGAGGGCATAAGCATCGGCCTCCGCCATCTGGCGGCGGGCCTCCTGTTGGGCCTCCTGCACTATCTGGCGGGCTTGAGCCTCGGCCTCCTGGAGGAGCAGGTGCGCCCGCTCCTGGGCTTCTCGCACCGCCTCCGAGCGGGCCAGACGTCGCTCTGCCTCCGCCTGGGCCTCAGCCAGGAGGCGGGCCGCCTCCTGACGTGCCCTGGCCACCACCTCCTCGGCCTCCTGCTGGGCCTGTGCGACGATGCGGGCCGCCTCCGCCTGGGCCTGGGCCATCACCTGCTGGCCCGCCTGCAGGAGCTCCCGCGCCTGGTATATCTCCAGGGGTAGGGCCGCCCGCAGCTGGTCCACCAGGTCCAGCAGGCGCTGACGGGCCACCACCACCCCTCCCGACATGGGCAGCCGCCGGCCCTCACTTATGGCCTCCTCCAGCTGATCCAGCAAATGTAGGGTCTCCACAGCCGTCACCTCTGGCCCAATTTGTGGCGGAGGGCCTCTGCCACGTGCGGGGGCACCAGGCCCGTCACATCATACCCCAAGCTGGCCACCTCCCGGATACGGTGCCCTGAGACGAACAGGTGCTCCAAACTGGCCATGAGGAAGACAGACTCCAGATCCGGCGCCATCCGCTTGTTCATAAGGGCCATATCGAACTCCGCCTCGAAGTCGGTGACGGCGCGGATACCTCGCACCAATACCCGCGCCCCCTCGCGGCGGGCGAACTCCACCGTCAGGCCCGAGAAGGGCTTCACCACTATGTTGGGCAAGTCGGCCACCGCCTCACGGAACAGCGCCACCCGCTCATCGGTGGTGAACAGGCACCGATCGGGAGGGAGGTCGTAGACGCCCACCACCACGCGGTTGAACAGGGAGGCGGCGCGGCGGGCGATGTCCAGATGCCCGTTGGTGACCGGGTCGAAACGTCCCGGGTACAGTGCTGTGATCAAGGCTCACCTCCTTACCGATAAAAGGATAGGGCGCTATCACCATGGTGCAACGACTTGACCAACTGCAAGGGCCCCAGTCGACTGGGCGGGGTGCGAGTGGAGCGGTGCTCCAACACCACCACCGTCTTCCCCCTCTCCACCAGGGTGGAGGAGGCCAGCCTCTCCAAGGCTGCTAAGGCCGTGGGATCGTCATAGGGCGGGTCAGCGACGACGAGGGAGTAAGGGCCCTTGAGCCTGACCAAGGCCCTCTCCACTGGCAGGCAGTACACGAAGGCCCTGCCAGCCAGACCGGTGGCCTCCAAGTTCCTGCGGATTTGGCGGCAGGCCTTGGGGTCTTGCTCCACGAAATCGCACCATAGGGCGCCCCTGGAGAGAGCTTCGATGCCCAGGACGCCACTGCCGGCATAGAGGTCCAACACCCGGCCCAGTTGGGCACCCATGGCCTCCAGGGCTGAGAAGAGGGCGGCGCGGACCCGCGCCATCGTGGGCCTTACCCCCGCCGTCCCGCGCAGGAACCGGCCCCGGGCCTGGCCACCGAGCACCCTCATGGCCCCTCCTCACGACGTAGGCGTTGACGGCGTGGGCGTCGATGGGGGCTTGGGCGTGGGGGTGGGAGTGGGAGTAGGCTTCGGCGTAGGAGTGGGGGTGGGCGTCGGAGTAGGGGTCGGCGTAGGAGTGGGGGTCGGCGTGGGGGTAGGCGTCGCCACAGGCGTGGGCGTCTCCGCAGGCGTAGGCGTGGGGGTGGGGGAGGGGGTGGGAGCGGGCCCCACCGTCAGCACCAGGCGGCGGCCGAAGCGGGCCTGGCCATCGCTTATGATGAGCTCCACCTGGAAGGTGCCCTCCCTCGGGGCCATCCACTGGGTAGTGGCGCCACGTCTCCTGCTTAACTCCCCGGCCGGGGCCTGCCAGGTGGGGGTTAGGGCATCGCCGTTGGGCCGTAGGAGCCGGGGCATCCCCTCCTCCACCGTGTCCCTTATGGCCGGCCAGATATCTGCAGCATCGGCCTGCTGCGAGGCATCGGCCACCACCACGCCCGCCAGACCATAAGCGATAGCCATCTCCAGCTTGAACCCCACGCTGAAACGGTTCTCCACGAATATGATATCGCCCTGCTCGCCCTCCAAGGCGAAGGTGACAGCAGCGGCGTCATCGCTCCAGACCAGGCCCTTGCCCACCAGGTTGACGGCCCGCAGCTGCACCGCATCGCCCGGCCGATAGGGCCCCCTGGGCTCCACCTGCACCTCCAGGGCCAGGGCCATGGCCTCTTCATAGCCCAGCACCTTCACCTCGTTGCGCCCCCGCCGCACGCTGAAGGGGCTTATCACCAGGAAGAGCTTGTTGGGAGGCACTTGCCTGGTGGCGTATTCGAGAGCTCGCGGCATGAGGGAACGGTACGACAAGGGGTCCGTCACCGGCAGGACCCAGATCATGTCTGCCGCCTCCCCCACCGCTCGCCAGTCCACGGTGGAGGATGGGGCGGGGGCGGGCAGGGCCACCGCCAGCTTGGCCCCCAAGTTATGGAGGCGGTCGGCCACCTCCCTCACCAGCTCCTGGAAGGCCACCGCCAGCTCCGAAGGGATAGCGCTATACTCCAGAGCTATGCCTGCAAATCGTTCCTTCTCCACCAACGAGGCCAAAGCTTCCGCATGGGCCCGCCGTACTCGGGGGTCGGCGAGGATGGCCCGCAAAACCCCCTCGTCGTCCCCTACCACCAGGGGGATAAGCTCCTGACCTGGCCGGAGCTCCAGTGCCGTGGCCTCACCGCTTAGGGCGCCATCGGGCCGCGGCTGGTAGTCGCGGGGGCTGACGATGGAGGCCACCTCGTGGGCTTCTTGACGTAGGGTGCCACCGCTGGGTAGCGCCACGGCCACCTTCAGGGGCTGCGGTGGCCGGCCAGCCAGCACCGCCAGGTTGGCTGGCAATGGGAGGAACTCGCCGCAAGCTAGAAGCGAGCCCTGCCCCACACCTTCCCCAGGACGACATCCCTCGCGTTGGAAGACCTCGGGTGTCAGCACCACCGCCTCCCTCAGCCTAAGCCACCGCCCCTCCTGATAGGTGTAGAAGGCCAGCTCCTCCCCCTTGGGCAGGGGGGTCCGCAGAGGCAGGCCTAAACGGACGGGGGTGGTGGGCTCCTCCTCCACCTGGAAGACCACCCAATCCCTGCTGGCCAAGGTCATGCCGGTCGGAAGGGGTGGCGGCTTCCCTGCCCGCGCCTTTATGCCCGGGGCGATCACCTCCCCCCCCTCACCCCGGCCGAGGCAGGTGACCCCCACCGCTAGGGTCACGGCCACCACCAGCAGCAGAACCCCTCCCAGGATGTAAGGCCCCGGGTCACGGAGAGGGCGCCGCGGCGGGCCAGGAGCACCAGGGGGGGTGGGTGGAGGCAAACCCCTGGGCGGCTGCCGCCCAAGAGGCCTCCTGGGGCGTTCAGGAGGTCGCGGTGGGCGCATAATCTCAAGGCCTCACATAAGGGCCGTCCGCCCCGCGGATTGTACCACACCCCCTACTGTGGAGGAAGCTGGAGCCTATGATAATATGCTCTAAAGAGATAACATTGGACGGGGGGAGGCCATGGCCCATTACGCCCCTAACGCCATCCGCAACGTGGCCCTCATCGGTCACGGCAGCACTGGCAAGACCACCCTCTCTGAGGCCCTCCTCTTCCGGACCGGGGTCATATCCCGAATGGGCAGGGTGGAGGATGGCTCCACCGTCTCCGACTGGGACCCCGATGAGCACAGACGTGGCTTCTCCATCAACCTCTCCCTCCTGCCCCTGGAGTGGAACGGCTGCAAGGTGAACATCATCGATACCCCCGGTTACCCCGACTTCCTGGGAGAGGTGAAGTGCGCCCTAAGGGCCGCCGACGCCGCCCTCATCGTAGTGGACGCCGCCTCCGGCATCCAGGTGGGCACCGAGTTCGCCTGGCAATACGCCGACGAGAGGGCGATGCCCCGCGCCATCTTCGTCAACCGCCTGGACCGCGAGAACGCCGACTTCCAGGCCGTCCTATCGCAGGTGCAGGAGCGGTGGGGACCCCGCTGCCTACCCCTTCATCTGCCCCTGGGGCAGGAGCACTCCTTCCGGGGGGTGGTGGACCTCCTCTCTATGCGGGCCTATCTGGGCGAGGGGGAGGCGGAGGCGCCCATGCCATCGGAGGTGGCTGAGGAAGCCCAGCGGTGGCGGGAGAGGCTAGTGGAGGCCGCCGCCGAATCTGACGACGAGCTCCTCACCAAATACCTGGAGGGGGAGGGGCTGGCGGAGGAGGAGATGGTGAGGGGTCTGCGGCGAGCCCTCCTCTCCCGCTCCCTGGTGCCTGTGCTAGTGGGCGCAGCGGCCAAGGCCATCGGCATCCGCCCCCTCCTGGAAGCCATCGGCCAGATCTTCCCCTCCCCCGCTGACCTGCCGGTGCTCACAGAAGACGGCCAGGAGCTGAAAGCTGAGCCCCACGGCCCCTTGGCCGCCCTGGTCTTCAAGACCAGCGCCGACCCATACGTGGGGCGCCTTAGCTACTTCCGCGTCTACTCCGGCACCCTCAAGGCCGACTCTCAGGTGTGGAACCCTCGCAAGGATGTCCTGGAGCGCATCGGCCCCCTTTATATGGTGCGAGGCAAGACCCAGACCCAGGTGGCAGAGGTGGCCGCTGGGGACATAGGGGCAGTGGCCAAGCTGGCCCACACCACCACCGGCGACACCCTCTGCCAGCGCGACCGCCCCCTCGTCCTGCCGGGGATCGTCTTCCCCGAGCCCGCCTTCTCAGCGGCCATCACCCCCAAGGGCAAGGCCGACCTGGACAAGATGAGCACCGCCCTCCAGCGCATCGTGGACGAGGACCCCAGCCTGCGCATCGAACGTAACTCAGATACAGGGGAGACGTTGCTGCAGGGGCTAGGCGACTCCCACGTGGAGGTGGCCCTGGAGAAGATCCGCCGCAAGTTCGGCGTCGAGCTGGAGATGAGCATCCCCAAGGTCCCCTACAAGGAGACCATCACCGCCACCGCCGTGGCCGAGTACACCCACAAGAAGCAGACGGGGGGCAGGGGTCAGTACGCCCGGGTGGCCATCCGCCTGGAGCCCTTACCCCGGGGAGAGGGCTTCCAGTTCGTAGACCAGATCGTGGGTGGGGTCATCCCCAAGCAGTTCATCCCCTCGGTGGAGAAGGGGGTCTTGGAGGCCATGCAGGAGGGGGTCCTGGCCCACTATCCCGTCATCGATGTCAAGGTCACCCTATTCGATGGCAAGGATCACCCCGTGGACTCCTCGGACATCGCCTTCAAGATCGCCGCCGCCCACGCCTTCCGCAAGGGGGTCCAGGAGGCCAAACCCGTCCTCTTGGAACCCATCATGCGCATGAAGATCACCGTGCCCGACGCCAACACTGGGGACGTCATCAGCGACCTCAACGGCAAGCGGGCCCGCGTCCTGGGCACCAGCCCCGCCGGCCCCGGCCTCACCACCATCGAAGCCCTCGCCCCCCTGGCAGAGGTCCAGAGGTATGCCGCAGACCTGCGTTCCCTCACCCAGGGGCGGGGCCATTACACCATGACCTTCGACCACTATGAGGAGGTGCCCCCCCACATCGCCCAGCGCATCATCGAACAGGCGCAGCGGTCGTGACGCCGGCGCAACGGAGGCCGCTGGGGCGCCTCTCACCCCCCTGGCTCGGTGGCCACCACATCGGCATCGGCGATCTTCCAGTCGCTGCCCATCTGGCGCCATACTAGGCGGGCGGTGAAGTTGGTAGGCCCCAGGTACTTGACCTCGCTCACCCACTCCTCCCCATCCTGTCTTATGTCCAGCACCTGGTAGCCCTGGATCTGGACGGCCATGCCCGCCCCCGCGGCCGCCTGCAACTTCACCATAGCCTCCGGCGTCAGGTCGTTCATCAGCTGGGCGATGTCCATAGTCAGAACAGCCTTGGAGAAGCGATGAACCGCCTTCTCCACCTCGTCTCGGCTCATGGCCACCTCCCACCATAGTCTGGTCACCGCCTAATATAGGCCCTTGCCCCACCATAGGGAAAGCCGGCCCAACGCCGACGCCAACCTGGCATCCTACCCCCGCACAGAGCTGAAGGCCTTGCCGTGCCCTCGGGCAACTGGAAAAACATCGCACCCCCCTACCCACGGGGAAAGATCGAGAGGGAACTCATCTCAAAGGCCTCCAGGCGATGAGGAAGGAGGCCAGGTAGACCAGGGCGGCGAAGGTGCTCGAGAGCCTCTCCTTGCGCAGGGCTGGCCTGCGGAAGCCCTTCAGCCAGGCGAAGAAGCGCTCCGCCGCCCTGGCCGCCCGGCAGGTGGCCTGGTAGGTCGACCGGCCGGCCACGCCTGGGCCACCTCCACTCCTTGAGCCGCCGCCAGGCCGTCTTATGGGAGCCTTACCCCCTAGGCATGTCCATCCAACGGCACCCCGTGGTCAGGACGTATAGGATGCCGTTAAGGGTCCTCCTAGGTTATGTTGGCAACGCCAGGACGGGAGAGAGCTGTTGTCGTCTGGGCCTTTCGCCGAAGGCTGCTATCCACCTACCCCACCACAGCCGTCGACCCCGTCAGCCATACCGCTGCGGATGACACCCTTCGCGAGGTAGAATACGCCCTTCCTCACATGGAGCTCAACCCCCGGGGCCATCGTTACGGTATCTCATAGATGCGAACCTCCCTGCCATAAGGCCCGCCACCGATGAGGACAGCCACAGCCCGACCCCCATCCACTAAAGCCATCCTCCAGGGCCGCGGCGGCAAAACCTCCCGCGCCATCATCCGCCCGCTCTTCACATCCCACACGTAGAGCCGCCCGCTCATGTCCCCCTCCCCTACCCAGTCCGCCAGCCCCACTAGGCGCCGGCCATTAGGGGTGAAGGCCAGCTCTCGCAGGGGCAGAGGGAACCGCCCCATCTCCATCTCGGGGACGAACTGGAGCTCCTGGCGAAGATCTAGCCGCACATCCTGCTCCTCCGGCCGGACGGCGATCTCCCAAATGGTGACGGTGGTGGGGAAGGGCGCCACCCCTCTGGGACCTCCTGGACTAGGGCGGACCTCGTTTTCGGCCACGGCCAGGAGGGCACCATCGCCTGATAGGGCGATGGCGGTGAGGGGGTCGAACTCGATGGAGCCCCACCACTCCCCGCTGTACGTGTCCCACACCTCTATATCGGGGGCCATCCAGGTCATCTGGAAGATGAGCCTCTCATCGGGCATCATGACGAACTCGTCAGCGGGCCCGAACAGGTCGAAGGCGAAGGCCTCCTCACCTGTCTCCACAAAGTAGCCGCTCAGGGTAGCCACAGCCCCCACGAGCAACAGGGTGCCCTGAGGAGAGAAGGCGATGCGCCGCACCCGTTGTTCCGGCGTCAACACAAAGCGGGTCTCTCCTTCTAAGATGTCCCAGAGGCGTATCTCCGAGATAGTGCGGAGGGCAAAGGCCCGGCCGTCCGGGGAGAAGACCAGCTCCTCTATCGTCTCGGGGGCGGTGGGGCCATCAGCGATGTCCCCGGTGCTAACGTCCAAGAAGCCCGTCTGACCACTGAGGGTGAACAAGGCCAGACGCCCATCGGGGCTGGGGACCATCGTGAGCACGTTTTCCACCGGGATGGCCATCCGCAGCTTTAGGCCAGAAGCTGGCGCGGGAGCAGCGCCCGGAGCCGGCCGCGATGGGGAAGGCGTCGTCGGCTGCGGCGGCGTGGGGGAGGATGGAGAGGGCATCGGGCTGGCCGCCACGGCAGTAGGGGTGGGCGTGGGAGGGCGTATGCGCAGCCCCAGGATGTTGGGGCGTGCCGTTGGCGTCGGGGTCGCCGTGGAGGTCGGCGTGGGGCGAGCAGGCTCCCCTTCGGAGCGGCAAGCCAGGAGCCCACTGCCCACAGCAAGGGAAGCCCCAAGAGCCACGAAGGCCACCCACCGGATGTTCAGGGCCGCCAGCAGGCGCATCTGTGCCCTCCCTTCTCACTACCTCACGCAGGAGGCACCACCCAGGCCGCCACATCGCCCTGAAGCTTCGCCCAGTGTGGCCGTTCCCTGCGCCTAAATTGTACTGTAGTTCCTCATCGCATGGGCAGCTGCTGGTGCGGCCGAGGGCAGGTAGTAGTAGAAGAATTGTGGAAAATTTGTCGGAACACAAGGCCCCCCTTGTGATAGCATGTGTCCGGGAGGGAGGGGGAGAGCATGAGAGTAATACGCGAGCCCCAGGTGTATCTGGTAGGTAGACAACTGGTGGACGACCAGGAGATAGAGCGCTTCCTCCGCGACTACGGCCTCACCTGGCAGACGGACACGGAGGTGGGAGCGGAGCGACTGGTGGAGGCGGGAGGAAGGGTATGTTACCTCTCCTTTGGCAAGGGGCGTCGCTCCAACGCCGAGTATATAGCTAACCTCATATCTCAGCGTCACGGCTCGGTGCTGGAGCACGCCGTGTGGAACTTCATCATCGCCGGCGTCTCCCGCAGCTTCAGCCACGAGCTGGTGCGCCACCGCGCCGGCTGGGGATACTCCCAGCTCTCCCAGCGCTACGTAGACGAGTCTGACGCCTCCTTCGTGGAGCCAGACGTCATCGCCGAGGACGAGCGGGCCCACCAGGTGTGGATGAGGGCCATAGAGGCAGCCCGCCAGGCCTACATGGAGCTGGTGGAGATCCTCTCCGATAAATTCAAGGACGTGCCCGATAGGACGCTGCGGCGCAAGATGGCCCGTCAGGCAGCCCGCTCGGTGCTCCCCAATGCCACCGAGACCATCATCTTCGTCACGGCCAATGCCAGGGCCCTGCGCCACTTCATCGAGCTACGGGGCTCTGAGTGGGCCGACCCCGAGATAAGGAAGGTGGCCATCAAGATCCTGCGCATCATGCAAAAGGAGGCCCCCCACATCTTTGGCGATTACCGTATCGAGCGCCTCCCTGACGGCACCGAGGTAGCTAGGACAGAGCACGAGAAGGTGTGAGAGGGCCTATCTTGTCCCCCCACACCCCAGGGCATACAATCTAGGCGGCCCCCTGGGCAGCGGTGGCCTAAGAAGATGGAATTAAGGAGGAGGCCATGAAGGTGGAGCGGGTAGACCACATATCCATAGCGGTGAGGGACCTGGAGGAGGCGGTGCGTCGCTGGGAGGAGATGCTGGGCATCCGGGTCACCAACCGCTACCGGGACGATACAGGGGAGAAGATCAACGTGGCCCAGTTCCAGCTAGGGGAGACCATTATCGAGCTCATGGAGCCCACCTCCCCCGACTCGGAGGTGCAGAAGTTCCTGGACCGCCGCGGTGAGGGCATTATGCTGCTCTCCCTACAGGTGGACGACGTCGCCCAGGCCCTGCGGGAGCTGCGAGAGAAAGGGGCGCCGGTCATCGATAATGAGCCCAGGCGGCTGGGTGGGGTGGAGTTCGGGTTCGTCCACCCTAAAGGGTTCAACGGCGTGCTGCTGGAGCTCATCTCAGGGCCATGAGTGCCGAGGTCATCGATGGCCGGGCCATCGCTGCCCAAGTGCGGCGGGAGGTGAGGGAGAAGGCGGAGAGGCTCAAGGCCCGCGGCGTCGTGCCTGGCCTTGCCTTCGTCCTTGTGGGGGATAACCCCTCGTCTCTCTCCTATGTGCGAGCCAAGGGGGAGGCGGCAGAGGAGGTGGGCATATATTCGGAGACCTTTCGTCTCCCTGCCTCCATCAGTCAAGGGGAGCTCTTGGAACACATCGCAGCCCTTAATAGGGACCCCCGCTTCCACGCCATCCTGGTGCAACTCCCCTTGCCCTCCCACCTTTCGGAGGAGAAGACCATCGCCGCCATCGACCCGGAGAAGGACGTGGATGGGGTGACGCCCGTCAACATGGGCCGCCTCCTAAGGGGGGAGCCGTGCCCCCAGCCCTGCACCCCTCGTGGGGTGGTGGAGCTGCTGCTGCGCTCCGGCCACCGTCCGGAGGGCAAGCATGTGGTCATCGTGGGGCGATCCAACATCGTGGGCAAGCCCCTAGCAGCCATCCTCATGCAGAAGCGGGAGGGGGCCAACGCCACCGTCACCATCTGCCATACAGGCACCCGCCACCTGGCCCACTTCACCCGCCAGGCCGATATCCTGGTGGCCGCCATGGGCAGCCCCCAGGCCATCACCGCCGATATGGTGCGGCCTGGGGCGGTGGTGGTGGATGTGGGCAACAACTGGGTGCCCGACCCCACCCGCAAGTCGGGGCGGCGGCTTGTGGGCGATGTGGACTTCGAGGCAGTAAAGGAAGTGGCGGGGGCCATAACACCTGTTCCCGGAGGCGTGGGCCCCATGACGGTGGCCATGGTCCTCCTCAACACCGTGGAGCTAGCCGAGAAAAAGCTCTCCTAGCGGCCAAGGGCCTACAATGAGATAGGGACGGTGAGCGTAGGTGCCCAGGACAGGCATCGCTCATTTGCCTCTGCACTGGGGGGCGGCGCCCCCATGGCTCTTCCAGCGCATGGTTCGCCTCTCCCGTTGGGTGGTGCTAGCCCTGGTGGAGGAGATGGGGCCCCGGGAGGTTCTGCGTCGCCTCTCCGACCCCTTCTGGTTCCAGGCCCTGGGCTGCTTCTTGGGATTCGATTGGCACTCTTCGGGCCTCACCACGGTGGTCTGCGCCGCCATAAAGGAGGGGCTGCGGGGGCTGGAGCGGGATACGGGCATCCTGGTGGCCGGTGGCAAAGGAAGGACGTCGCGGAAGACACCGCAGGAGGTGGAGGCCCTGGCCGATAGCCTCTCCTTCTCGCCAGGGCCGCTGGTCTATGCCTCCCGCATGACGGCCAAGGTGGACTCGGCCGCCCTCCAGGACGGCTATCACCTCTACCACCACACCCTCTTCTTCACCACCGACGGGGCCTGGGCAGTGGTCCAGCAGGGCATGAACCCTCAGACCAGGTACGCCCGCCGCTATCACTGGCTTGGGGAGGAGGTGAAGAGCTTCGTTTGCGAGCCCCACGCGGGTATCATCTCTGAGGGGGTGGGGGAGGCTCTCAACATGGTGGCCCGAGAATCGGAGGCCGCCCGCCAGGTGAGCGCCGCCTTGGCGCGAGAGGAACCGGAACGCCTCCTGCGCGACCTCCGCCGCATCGCCATCCTGGAGATGCCCCATCGCCACCACCTCACCGATGCCGACACGGATATGCGGCGGCTGGAGAGGAGCCTCCGCCAGGCCTATGAAGCCCAGCCTTGCGACTTCCAAGAGCTGCTGGGCATCGTCGGGGTGGGGCCAGCCACCATACGGGCCCTGGCCCTGGCCAGCGAACTCATCTACGGCGCCCCAGCCTCCCGCCGCGACCCCGCCCGCTACTCCTACGCCCATGGCGGCAAGGATGGCCATCCCTATCCCATCGACCGGGAGACCTATGACCGAACGGTACAGGCCCTGAAACGGGCGGTGATGAGGGCCCGCCTGGGTCGTCGCGAGAGCATGGAGGCCCTCCGTCGCCTCTCCCTCTTCCTCACCCAGGAATGCTGACCCCCCGGGCGACACCCATGGGAGCCAATGCGGAGAAGAGAGCGCGGCAAGCCACCGTAACCCCCGTCCCTGTCTGACAGGTGCACCCATGCACGTGCGACAGCTCCACCCTTGGGACCTATCGCCACAAGAAGCTATGGGCCTGCAGCGCCAGTTGGCCAGCCAGGTAGTGGCCCATGGCAACCCGCAAAACGTGCGCTACGTGGCGGGGGCGGACGTGGCTTTCCTCTCCCCTGGAAGGGCACGAGCGGCGGTGGTCCTCATCGCCTACCCGGAGCTGGAGGTGGTGTCCCAGGCGGTGGCGGAGGTGGGCGTCACCTTCCCTTACATACCAGGCCTTTTGGCCTTCCGGGAGGCCCCGGCCCTGGCCCAGGCCTTCGTCACCTTGGAGCCCCCACCACATCTGGTGGTGGTGGACGGCCACGGCCTGTCCCACCCCCGGCGGTTTGGCATCGCCTGCCACCTGGGGCTCATGCTAGAGGTGCCCACCATCGGCTGTGCCAAATCGCGTCTCTGCGGCCAGCACGGGCCAGTGCCCCAGGCCAGGGGCCAATGGACACCCCTGGACGACGATGGAGAGACCATTGGCCTGGTGGTGCGGACCAAAGAGGGGACAGCCCCTGTATATGTCTCCCCTGGCCACATGATAGGCCTGGAGGAGGCCGCCCGCTGGGTGCTGGCCCTCTGCCGGGGGCACCGCCTGCCGGAGCCCACTCGCCTGGCCGACCTCCTCTCCAAGGGTCGGCCCGTCACCCCACCCCCACCACCTCAACCCCGCCTGTTGTGAGCCAAAAGCTCCCCTCCCAAAGACGTCTTTGTGGTGGAGCTGCGTTAGAATCGAAAGAGGAGGAGAGGATATGCAGGACACAAACGAGCTTCTTGCCGAGCTGCGCCAGCGGCTGGACGACCTCCTGGACCGTCTTTGACATCCCTGCCCTGGAGAAGGAAGCAGCGCGCATCGAGGGAGAGGCCGCCTCACCTTCCTTTTGGGAGGACCCTCAACAGGCCCAGGCCCAGATGCGCCGTTTGGCCGCCCTCAAAGACCAGGTCCAGACCTGGCGGGGCCTGGAGGGCCAGTTGCATGAGCTAGCTGAACTATGGGCCCTGGCCGAGGCCGAAGGGGATCAGAAGCTGATGCAAGAGGTGGAACAGGAGCTCAAGGCCCTGGCCCGTCACCTGGAGAATCTGGAGCTCTCCCTGGCCCTGTCCGACCCTTATGACCGGCGCGATGCCATCCTAGCCATCCACGCCGGGGCCGGTGGCACCGATGCACAAGATTGGGCGGAGATGCTCCTGCGTATGTACCTGCGGTGGGCGGAGGCCCACGGCTTCCGCGCGGAAGTGGTGGACATCCACCGAGGGGAGGAGGCAGGCATCAAGAGCGCCACCGTGGAGATCGCCGGCCCCTATGCCTATGGCTACCTCAAGGCGGAGAAGGGAGTCCATCGCCTAGTGCGCCTCTCGCCCTTCGATGCCGGCCATGCCCGTCACACCTCCTTCGCCCTGGTGGAGGTCCTGCCAGAGGTGGAGGCCCCCACTGAGGTGGACATCAGGCCTGAGGACCTGAAGATAGAGACCTTCCGCTCCAGCGGCCCCGGCGGCCAACACATGCAGAAGAACGAGACGGCAGTGCGCATCACCCACATACCCACCGGCATCGTCGTCTCCTGCCAGAACGAGCGCTCCCTGCAGCGCAACAAGGAGACGGCCCTGAGGATCTTGCGCGCCCGCCTCCTGGAGATGGAGCGGGAACGCCAGGCCCAGGAACAGGCCCGCCTCAAGGGGGAGCATGTGCCCGCCGAGTGGGGGCGCCAGGTCCGCTCCTATGTCCTCCACCCCTATAAGCTGGTGAAGGACCACCGCACCGACTTCGAAACCCAGGACGCCGAGGCAGTTCTGGACGGGGAGCTAGACCCCTTCATTCACGCCTACCTTAAGTCCTTGGTGGGGAACAAGGGGCGGGGGTCATGAGGATTCCCCTTTTGCTGGCTTTGGCCCTGGCCTTAGCCCTCGGGGCCGACCTGGCCTCTGCCCAGCCCTCACCCCTCCTGGAGGCCAGGGCCGAGAACCGCTTCCCGGATGGCGTCCTCTTCTCACTTCGCCTGGAGAGGGGGACGACCGTGCAGGAGGCCCGCCTCCATTACCGGCTGGGGCCTCGCGCCGTCCTCGGGGTGGTGGCCCCCGAGCTCCCTTCCTCCACCCCTCGGGAGGTGTCCTACCTTCTGGGGTGGCCCAAGGTCTATATCCCCCCAGGGCGGGAGATCACCTTCTGGTGGGAGGTGGTGGATCCTCAGGGACGCACCTTCGCCACCGACCCCCAAACCTTCACCTACACCGACCCCCGCTTCCCATTCCGCCTCTTGGAGCAGGGAAAGGTGCGCCTCTACTGGTACCATGAGGAGGGGGACGCCCGTCTCCTCTTAAGGGCAGCCACCGAAACCTTAGAGGAGATGGAAGCGCTTTTGGGGGTGGAGGTTCCCTTCCCCATCCAGGTGTGGGTCTACGCCCATACGGAAGACATGCGCAAGGCCCTAGTTCCCCGCAGCGAGAGCTTCGAGAGGCAGGTCATTACCGCTGGCCAGAAGGTGGCCGATGACACAGTGCTGGTGGCCGGATCTCGCTCCTTAGATACCCTCCGCCACGAGCTGGCCCACATCGTCACCGCCGTGGCTGGGGAGGGGCCCTTCGGGGGCCTACCCGCTTGGCTGGACGAGGGGACAGCCGTCTACGCCCAGAAAAGCCCAGGCTCCTTCCAGCTGGCCTTCCAGCGGGCGGTGGCCCAGGATGCCCTGCTGCCCCTCCCATCCCTCAGCAGCTACCCGGGGGATCCGCGCCTGGTGAACCTCTTCTATGGCCAGTCCTGGGCCCTGGTCTCCTATCTCATCGAGACCTACGGGCGAGAGAAGTTCGCCCAGCTGTTCGCCACCTTCAAGGCGGGGGCTACCACCGACGATGCTCTGCGCCGGGTTTATGGGCTTGGACTCTATGAGCTGGAGAACCAATGGCGGGCGTCGTTGGGTCTGCCGCCTGTTGTCCTGCCCAGCCCCGTCGCTCCGCTGGGGGAGAGCACCACTACCCCCGCTGCCTTCGAGGGAGAGGACACACCCTGGCCCCTAGTAGGTGTGGGGGCATCCGTGGGGGCTCTGGCGCTCGTAGCGGCATATTTGCTGGTACGGCGCCTTAGGGCAGGATGAGGCCTCCCGGCCTCCTACCTCCTGGCTCCTCCCCCAGTTGTGAAGCCTCCCCCTGTGGCCCTGCAAGGCCAGCTAGAGGGGCAGTGGCGGCCTTGACCACCTGCTCGGCCAGAACCCGAGGGGGCACAGCCCCAGGTATGGCCACCCGGTCGTTGATGACCGTAAGAGGGACGGCCCGTACGTTGTAACGGCGGGCCAGCTCCGGGAACTCCGAGACCTCCACCACCTCCGCCTTCACCTTGGGGTTGATCATGGCCAGCCCGAAGGCCGCCCGCGCCATCTGAGGGCAGTAGGGGCAGGTGGGCGTCACGAACACCTGCACCCGCACCTCGTCCCGCAGGCGACGGATCTGCTTCTTGGCCTCCTCGGGTATGGGGGCCTCCCCCCGCGATAGGTGGACGATGGTCTCGATGAACTCGGGGAACTCGTATCCGCTGGGGATGCCGTAGAACTTGAGGACGGGCCCATCCTTCCCACGCAGGATGATGGCTGGCACCCGCTCCACCCCGAAGCGCCTGGCCTCCTCCACTGCCTCCTCCAGCACATGGATGCGCAGGCTGATCTTATCGGTGAGGGCGGCCAGCTCCTGCAGCATCTCCTGGGTGGGCTTGCAGGTGTGGCATGGCTCCTTGCCCGGCACGTACAGGCCCAGGTCCCGCTGGGTGAAGAGGTCCACCTTCACCTGCTCCACCATCTCGTTGGCGAACTTCTGGCGTATGAGCTCCTGGTCCTTAAGAGGGATCACGGCTTCCTCCTCCACGTATGGTGCGGGCCCAGGCCAGCAGGAAACGCTGGGCCGCGGTAAGGGCCGCCAACACCGAGATGACCCATAGCACCGTCTTCACATGACCTATTATAAGGCCCAGACCCAGCAGGAAGACCCTCTCCGGGCGGGCCATGAGCCCCTCCCGCATGGGCACGCCAGCCAACTCGGCCCGTGCTCGGACATAGCTCACCATGAAGGAGGCCACAGCAGCCACAAAAGCCAGGAGCACCCCCTCCTGGTCACCTTGGCTGCTGAAACGGAAGAGGACGGCGAAGAGGACAGCGGCCTCCGCCGCCCTGTCCATCACCGCATCCAGCATGGAGCCGAAGGCGCTCTGGCGGCCGGTGGCCCGGGCCAGGGCTCCATCCAGCATGTCCAGGGTGCTAGCCCCCCACACCAGGATGCCGCCGGCCAGGTCATGGCCGCGGGCCACCAGCACCGCTGCCACCAGATTCCCTGCCACCCCGGCCACCGTCAGCATATGGGGATGGACGCCCAGGTGAGCCAGGGCCAGCAAAAGGGGATGCAGACCTCGCTCCAGGGCGCGGCGGGAGATGAGAAACGACATCTCGCCCTAGGCCCCCGCCACCTCCTGGTAGTAGGAGAGGACCTGCTCCGCCACCCGCCCCCATGAGTAGAGGGCAGCCGTGCGGAGGGCCTCCTGGGCCATAGCCTGCCGCAGGGCCTCGTCGGCCAGGAGGTGGTCCAGGGCCTCGGCCAGGGCATAGCCATCGCCAGGGGGCACCAAGAGGCCTTGGCGGCCCTCTTCCAGCACCTCGGCGAACCCCTCTATGCGAGAGGCCACGATGGGCAGGCCAGATGCCATGGCCTCCAGGAGGACGATGCCCTGGCTCTCGGCCCCCGTGTTGGGAGCGCAGAAGATGTGGGCGCTGCGGTAATAGCGGGGCACCTCCTCATCGGGAACGTAACCGGCGAAGAGCACATCCTCCAGGCCCATCCTCTCCACGAACCGGCGGCATGGGGCCATCATCCCCCCATCCCCCCCGACGATGACCAGCCGCAGCTTAGGCCATCGCTTCTTGAGAAGGGCGTAGGCCTGCAACAAATAGGGAAGGCCCTTGCGCCTCTCTAGCCTCCCCAGGAAGAGGACGTTAAGCTTGCCATCGGCCAGCTCCGGCAAGGGGGACACCTGAGGGCCGAAGCGCCTCACCTCCACCCCGTTGGGGATGATGCGGTACCGCCCGGCGAAATAGCGGCCCACCAGACGCAAGGCTGTCCTGGATACCACGATGCGCCCCCGCAGGCGCTCCATATACGGGGCGATGAGGTGACGGGCGTAGGCGTAGAGGCGGCTCCCCCCCTCGCGGGCGGCGTGGAAGGTGGCCACCATGGGCCCTTGGTAGAAACGCAGGAACTGGAACGGCAGAAGAGGCATAAAGGGCTCATGCAGGTGCACTAAGTCGAACCTCTCCCGTTGCAGGAGACGCCTTACCTGTCCTGCCAGCACCAGGGAGAGGGTGACGTGGGCCACCGACCCGCTGGCCGGCAGGCCCACCGTGTACTTGCCGATGACCTTTAGATATGGCTCGTCGTGGGCCCAGGGGCGGGAGGAGGGGGCCACCACCGTCACATGGTGGCCCCGGGCCAGGAACTCGCAGGCCAGATGACGCACATGGTTGTTGACCCCTCCGGGCACGGCCCAGTCGTAGGGGGAGAGGAGGGCGATCTTCATGGCCTCAGCCATGGCAGGAAGCGGTGCATGAAGCTTTTAGCAGTAGCCCCCAGGCCCATGGCTCGCGGTGTAGCGCTGAGGCCCCGCCACGCCTGGCGCACCACCTGCCCCAGCCCCAGCTCCCATACAGAGGGGTGGCGGCCGTTGACGCCCCCCGTCTGGCGGGAGAGGATGGCCCGCCGCAGGTCCTCAGCCGTCCGCCCCGGGAACAAGGTGTAGGCGGTGCCAATGGCCTGAAGAAAGTGGGCGTCGGAGCCCCCCACCTCCGCCAGACGGTAGAGGCGGCGGTTGAGCTCCCGCGCCTTGGCCTGGCCTGGGCGTGCCCCTGGAGAGGCGTTGGCCGTCTCCAGGGCGTGCAGAAAGGGCAAGAGCCGCTCTATGTCCCTTCGCCCTAGGCTTCTGGTGAGCCAGCTGAGGGGATGAGGCACCACCACCAGGCCCCCTTGCCGATGCACCGCCTCCACCACCTCCTGGGCAGGACGAAGGCTGGGCACCGGCTCCTGGATGAACAGGGTCAGTAGGTGGCCCTCGATGGCCGTCACCTCCATCCCTATGACCACCTGGAAGCGAAAGTTCCCCTTGGCCCATGCCTCCCATGTGCGTAGGGCTCCCTCCAGGCTATCGTGGTCGGTGATGGCGATGACGTCCAGATCCGTCTCCTCCTCAACGTAGCGCAAGATCTCCTCCGGGGAAGCCATGCCATCGCTTAGGGAGGTGTGGATGTGCAAGTCAGCCTTGCCCATGGCCCTCGTCGCCATCAGTATCCCATATGGGCTCCAACACTATCCATTGGGAGGGGTCCCGTCGCAGATGTTCCTCCAGGCGGCCTAGAAAACGGAGGGTATTGAGGCGTACGTCCTCCTCCAGGGAGCTCTCCCGCACCAGCTCCAAAGGCGGCTCGATGAACACCTCCAGAACGTGGCCACGGCGGTGGCAAAAGACAGGCAGGACGATGGCCCCCGTGCGCAACGCCAGCTCCATGGGGCCCGTGGGCATATTGGCCTCCCGCCCGAAGAAGGGGAGAGAAGCCCGCGGCCCCTGGATATCCCGATCGCCCATGAGGGCCACCACCCCTCCTCGCCGCAAGGCCTGCACCGCCGCTTTCACCCCTCCCACCCCCACCGGAAGGAAGGTGTGGCCCTTGCTGGAGCGGAGCCTGTCCACGAGGCGGGAGAGCTTGGGAGGGCGCAGGGGCTCGGTGAGAGCCACCACCCGGATGTCATGGAACAAAAGCCCCTGCACCGCCAGCTCTGGGTTCCCCAGGTGGCCGCTGAGGATGATGACCCCGCGGCCCTGGGCCAGGGCCGGCAGGAAATGCTCCTCGAAGCCGTGGTGAACCAAGCGGCTGTTGTAGAAGCGGCGCACGTCCAGATAAGGCATGTGCACCAGGTCGCCATAGTACCTGGCCACGTTGCGGAAGGTACGGCGGGCCAGACGACGCAGCTGGGATGGAGGCGCCTGCGGCCCTAGGATATGGCGCAGATTGTGCCATACGTGACGCCGCCTCCCCGGGCAGAGCCAATAGGCCAGCTCTCCCACCAGGTCACAGAGGGGATACAACACCCATACCGGGAGACGCCCTAGGGTGCGAGCCGCCACCCAGAAAAGCACATATCTCCACATAGCGGGGCCAGGACGCCCCTCACGCCCCGGCGTGACCGTTGCCAGCGATGAACTCCTCCGTTAGGCGCCGCGCCTCCACATCGGTGAACTGCTGGGGTGGGGACTTCATGAAATAGGCGCTAGGGCCGATGAGGGGCCCAGCGATGCCCCGGTCCAGGGCCAGCTTGGCGCAACGGATAGCATCGATGACCACGCCCGCCGAGTTGGGGCTGTCCCACACCTCCAGCTTGCACTCCAGGTTGATGGGCACCCCACCAAAGGCCGTCCCCTCGATGCGAATGTAGCAGAACTTGCGGTCCAGGAGCCAGGGCACGTAGTCGGAGGGGCCGATGTGCACGTTGCCCTCGGGCAGCTCGTATCCCAGCTGAGAGGTGACGGCGGTGGTCTTGGAGATCTTCTTGGACATGAGGCGCTCCCGCTCCAGCATGTTGAGGAAATCGGTGTTGCCACCGAAGTTGAGCTGGTAGGTGCGCTCCACCTTCACCCCGCGCTCCACGAACAGCCGCGTCAGCACTCGGTGCAAGATGGTGGCCCCCACCTGGGACTTGATGTCGTCACCGATGATGGGCAGCCCCCGCTCCTGGAACCGCCGCTGCCAATAGGGCTCCCGGGCGATGAAGACCGGTATGCAGTTGACGAAGGCGCAGCCCGCCTGCAAAACCTGCTCCACATACCACTTGGTGGCCTCCTCCGCCCCCACAGGCAGGAAGTTGACCACCACATGAGTCTGGGTCTCCCGCAGTATGCGCACGATGTCCGCCGTGGGGCCCGGAGCCTTGGCGATGACCTCCTTTAGGTACTTGCCCAGGCCATCGTGGGTCATGCCTCGCTCCACCTTCACTCCCAAGGGGGGGACGTCGCAGAACTTATAGGTGTTGTTGGGCGGGGCGAAGATGGCCTCCGCCAGGTCCTTCCCCACCTTGTTGACGTCCACATCGAAGGCGGCCACAAACTCGATGTCCCCCACGTGATAGCCGCCCAGGTTCACGTGCATAAGGCCGGGGACCTCCTCTTTCTCATCCACATTGCGGTAATAGTAGACTCCTTGCACCAGGGCCGAGGCGCAGTTGCCCACTCCGATGATGGCCACGTTGATCTTGCCCACGACGGTCACCTCCCCAGTGTTGCCTCTAGATTTTAGCGGCCTGGCCAGCGGCCTTACAACGCTTCAGCTTCCGCTTTCCTTCGCCAAGGTTACCCAAGGTCGTCTGGAGCGGGCGGCGGGGATCGAACCCGCGACAACCGGCTTGGAAGGCCGGTGCTCTGCCACTGAGCTACGCCCGCACAATACCCATCTATAGTATAGCCTCCCCCAGGGACAACGCGGCAGGAGAAAGGGCCCCCAGGGCCACCGCCCCCCATCCTAGAGCTGCCGAAGCACATTGTAGGCCCCCACCGTTACCTCATAACGCCATATAACGCCATTCGGGCAGGAGCGTTGACAATGCGCACAAGGAGTGCTATAAGTGTAATGCATTCGAATCAAGGAGGGAAGTAATGAAATTTAGCATCTTCTCCGTCTGTGACCATTATCTAGATGTCTCCCGCTCCATCACCCAACTATACGAGCAGATCCTCTCGGAGATGGAGCTGGCGGAGGAGCTGGGCTACTGGGCGTACTACATCGCTGAGCACCATTTTCATGAGTACGGCGTAGTGCCTTCCCCTCCTGCCTTCCTCGGGGCGGCCTCTCAGCGAACATCCCGCCTGGGGCTGGGGGTGGCCGTATCCGTCCTCACCTTCCACAACCCCCTGCTGGTGGCCGAGGAGTACGCCGTGGTGGACCACCTCTCCAAGGGCCGCCTCCGCCTGGGGGTGGGGTCTGGCTATCTTCACCACGAGTTCCAAGGCTTCGGCATCCCGGCCGAGGAGCGACGTGAGCGGGCCCAGGAGGCCCTGGAGATAGTGTTGCGTGCCTGGCAAGGGGAGCCCTTTAGCTATAATGGCACCTACCACAAGGTTGAGAACGTGCGCATCGCAGTAACGCCCCTCCAAAAGCCCCACCCGCCCCTGTGGATCGCCATCTTACATGCCGACCGCGCCTATCACGTGGGCAAGAACGGCTGGAACATCATGATGGTGCCCTACGCCACCTGCGACACCATCGACGACCTGGGCGAGATCATCGCTGCCTATCGGAGGGGATATGCCGAAGCCGGCGTCCAGGGGGAGCCCGACGTGGCCGTGGCCCTTCACACTTACATCTCCTCCAGCAAGGAGGCCGCCCGCCAAGAGGGTGACGCCGCCCTATGGCGATACGTGGTCACCCGGCTTTACGCCCGCCGCCGCAACTTCGATGAGCTGGACAGGGGCGAGCTCATCCTCTTTGGCGACCCCGACCTGGTGGCGGCCCGGCTGCGCAAACTGGCCGCCATGGGCGTCACCCACGTTATGGCCCTCATGAACTTCGGCGCCCTAGAAGCGGAGCGTGTGCGCCAGTCCATGACCCTCTTCGCCAAGGAGGTGATACCCCGCCTCACCGCGACAGCCAGCCGTCCCTGAGGCGTTGCGAGTTATAGCGTTGGCAACGTACGTAAGGAGGTGCAACCATGGACCTGGTGCCCAGCAAGGTGGGCTTCGCCACAACGTTCCGGGTGCGGCCGGGTATCCAGGGGATAACCTTCCCCCTCACGGGCCGGCCGCCTCAGGGCTTCTGGAACGAGATGCTGGCCTTCGGGGCCGAGGTGGTGAGGGAGCGCCCAGCCATGGTGGTGACGGAGGCCCACGAGGCTGAAGGGGTACCATCCCTCCGCCCGGAGGACATCTCTCCCGCTCCCGGCCCCGTGCGCCGACGGGCCTTCCATCTGGCAGCCATCCAGTCGGGGCCATTCCCCCAACCGGTGCTATGGTCCCAGGACGCCCTCATCTCGGTGCTGACAGGCCAGACCGACCCCCGTCTGCGGTTCCGCCACGCTGATGCCCACACTGTGGTATTCGTCCACCAGGGCGAGGGCACCCTGGCCACCGATTTCGGCCTGCTGGAGTTCAGAGATTCCCAGTTCCTCTTCGTGCCCAAAGGTGCTACTTACTCCATCCGCTCCCGGGGGCCCGTGGTGATGATCTTCTACGAGTTCCCCAAACGTGTCCTGCGCCCCTACCATTACTGGATACGCCACTACCCCTATTCCGACGCGGCCCTGGTGCCCCCTGAGCCTGTGCCCGTGGATGACGAGCCATCCGAGCGGGGCGACTTCCCCGTCTACGTCAAGCGTCTCATAGGCCCCTGGACGGTGCTGCGCTACCCCTTCAGCCCCTTCGACGCCGTGGCCTGGGAGGGGAACCTGTACCCCTTCCGCCTAGCCCTAAAGGACATCCGCATCCTCTCTTCCCCCAACTTCCATGTCGACCCTCCCACTTACACGGTGTTCGTGACGGAGGACGAGGGGGCTTCCATGCAGGCCTTCCTGCCGCGCTGGGTGCACTCCCTGCCCTATCCCCACAATAACGATGTCGACGAGGTGCTATTTAACCACTCCGGCTACCACGCTCGACCGGAGGTGAAGGACGGATATGCCACCCTGCACCCGGCCGGCACCTTCCACGGGCCCGATGTGCGGGTCAGCCAGCAGCAGGTCCAGTCCCCACCGGTGGAGGGCAAGGACGTACCCTGGCGGGACGAGATCGGCATCATGATCGAGTCACGGTCACCGTTCCTGGTGCTGCCTGCCGCCGAGCAGGTGGAGGTGCCGGGCTACGACCAGAGCTGGTTCCGCCAGTACCAGGCCGTGACCAGTGGCTAAATTTTTTGAGGGAGGAGCTGGGGCTGCCCTAGCCTCAGCCCTACCCTGGGGCTACCGGAGGCAGATCAAGTTATGAGGAGGGCGGGCATGATGAAGGTTACATGGTTAAGGGCAATAGCCCTGGCAGCGGCCATCGTCTTCCTGTCTGCCTGCGCTGGCGCCGAGGAGGCCCCCGGCACGCCTACGCCTAGGCCCCCCACCCCTGGAGCCAGGCAGCCCACCGGCGAGCCCATACGCATCGGCGTCAACATCGAGCAATCAGGGCCGGCCTCGGTGCAAGGGGAGGCCTACGTGCGGGCCGCCACCCTGTGGCAGGAGAAGGTCAACCGCGAGGGAGGCATCCTTGGTAGGCCAGTGGAGCTCATCGTAGTCGACAACAAGTCCGACCCCACCGAGGCAGCGGTACTGACGCGGCGGCTGGTGCAGCAGGGGGTGGTGGCCATCGTCGGGCCGGGGACTTCCCCCACCACCCTGGCTGCCATGGACGCCATCTTGGAGTCCAAGATCCCGGTGTTCTCCATGGGCTCCGCCGACTCCATCGTGATACCCGTGGAGGAGCGGCCCAACGTCTTCAAGACCCCCTTCCATGCCTCCCAGAACGTAGAGGCCATATTGGCAGATATGAAGGGCCGCGGCATTCAGCGGGTAGGTCTCTTAACCGTCAACAATTCCTACGGTGAGTCGGGGCTGGCGGCATGGCGGGAGGCCGAGAAGCGAGGCGAGGTTCAGATAGTAGCGGCGGAGAAGTTCGAGGCCAACGCCACCGATGTCACGCCCCAGCTCACCAACATCATGCGTGCCAACCCTCAGGCGGTGGTGGTGTGGGCTATCCCGCCCGGCGCCCCCCTAGCCCGCCGCAATGCCGTCGAGAATCTACGCATCAACGTACCCATGTACCACGATGCTGGCGCTGGAGCAGAGCTCTTCCTCCGCCTGGCCGGTCAGGCCGCCGAGGGCGCTTACATGATCCACCCCAAGACCCTCGTTTGGGACCAGATACCGCCCACCGACCGTCAGTACCAGGTGTTGCAGGAGTTTGGCCGTCTATACACCCAGCGTTACGGCGAGATGTCCGGGTTCGCCAGCTACGTATGGGACGCCCTGGGGCTTTTGAAGGCAGCCATAGAGAAGGCCGGCAGCACCGACCCCCAGGCCATCATTCGGGCCCTGGAGAACCTGGGCGAGTACGTGGGGGCCACTGGGGTCTATCGCATGAGTCCCCAGGACCACTTGGGGCTGCGGGCGGAGGACCTGGTGCTGGTGACCATCCAGGGCGGGAAGTGGCGACTGGTCCGCTGAGGTGGCGCTGAAAGGTGAGCGAGTTCCTTCAGTTCGTCGCCAGCGGCATCGGACAGGGGGCCATTTATGGCCTGGTGGGCGTCGGCTTCGTCATCGTCTACAACGTAACGGGCATCATTAACTTCGCCCAGGGCCACTACCTCATGCTTTCGGCCCTGACAGCAGTAAGCCTCAGGGAGGCTGGGGTGCCGGCGGTACCGGCCCTGTTGGTGGCCATGGTGGCAGCAGCGTTGGCCGGTCTGGTGACGGATCGGCTGGTCATCAACCCCGCCCGCAGGCATTCCACCCTCACCCTTATTATCCTGACGGTGGGGCTGGCCATCGCGTTGGAGGGGCTGGCGCTGCTCATATGGGGGGTCAACCCGCGGCGCTATGCGCCCTTCACCGCTGGCCCTCCCCTGGAGATAGGCGGCGCAGCTGTCAGCCGCCAGACGTTGTGGGTGCTGGGGGTGACCTTGGCCCTGGCCCTGGCCCTTTGGTGGTTCTTCCAGCGGACGGTGGTGGGCAAGGCGATGCAGGCCTGTGCTATGAATCGGGAGGCGGCCCGCCTGCAGGCCATAAACCCAGCGCAGATGTCTCTGTACGCCTTCACCATGGCAGCGGCGGTGGCAGGGGTGGCGGGAGTGGTGCTGGTGCCCATCACATCTGCCTACTACGATATGGGCGTGCCCTTCGGCCTCAAGGGCTTCACAGCCGCGGTGATAGGTGGTCTGGTATCGCCCTTCGGTGCCCTAGCGGGTGGCCTGCTGCTGGGGATAGCGGAGGCCGTGGCCGTGGGATATGTCTCCTCGGCCATGGCTGAGGGGGTGGCCTTTGCTGTATTGGCGCTGATGCTGATATTGCGGCCGGAGGGCCTGCTGGCTCGGGTGAGGACGCGATGGGCCTGAGGTGGTGGGGCCCCTTGGCCCTCTGGGGCGGGGTGTTTGGGATAGGGGTGCTCCTTGTGCCCCTGGCCGATGCCCTGCCCTTCCTGACCCGTGCCAACCTGGTGGTGCTGGCGCTCCATGCCATCGCCGCCATGGGGCTGACGCTGGTGATGGGCTTTGCCGGCCAGGTATCCCTGGGGCATGCCGCCTTCTACGGCGTGGGCGCCTACACCACCGCTCTGCTTACGAGCAAGGCGGAGTGGCACCCCCTCTTGGCGATGGCCGCTGGCGCCGTCATGGCGGCGGTGCTGGCAGCACTTCTGGGGCGCATCGTCTTCCGGCTGCGGGGCCACTTCTTGGCCATGGCCACCTTAGCCTTCGGCTTGGTCTTCTACGTGGTGGTGCGAAGCTGGGACTCGCTAACGGGTGGCAACCAGGGCACCGGTGGTATACCTGATCTGGCCCTAGGCAGGCTCCGATTCGACACCGACACCAGCATGTACCTTTTAGCCTGGGGTGTGTTGGTGGCGGGGCTAATAGCGGCCCGCAACCTCCTGGCCTCGCGTCCGGGAAGAGCGCTGGTGGCCATGGGCGCCTCGGAAGTGGCCGCAGCTAGCACGGGCATCGATGTAGCCCGTACCAAGATGGTAGTGTTTGCCCTGGGGGCGGTGTACGCCTCCCTCGCCGGAAGCCTCTACGCTCACTACGTGAAATATGTCAGCCCAGAGTCCTTCGGGCTGCTGCCCTCCCTGCGATTCCTGGTCATCTCCACCGTGGGCGGTATCGAGTCGGTATGGGGAGCCCCCTTGGGATCGGCGGTGGTGGTGCTGCTGACGGAGGGGATGCGGGAGCTAATCCCCAAGTTTGTGTCGGGAGCGACCGGCAGCTATGAGATCCTCGCCTACGGGGTGGCGCTGGTACTGGTGCTCCTCTTCCTGCCGCGGGGCTTGGCTGGAGGCATCGCTGCGCTGACACAGCGAGGGGCCGAATGGCTGGGGGCGCGCCAGCGGCGGGCCCCCGTCCCCACCCTTGAGGAGGTCGAGCTGCGGTGAGCCTGCTGCAGGTGGAAAACGTAGTCGTGCAGTTCGGGGGGCTGCGCGCGCTTGACAAGGTCTCCCTAATAGCGGAGCCTGGGCGGGTAACGGCCCTCATCGGCCCCAACGGCGCGGGGAAGACGACACTCCTAAACGTCATCTCAGGTTTGATGCGGCCGCTGGGGGGCCGCGTATACCTACAAGGCCGAGACATCACCGGCTGGCCTCCCCACCGCGTGGCCAGGCTGGGCATCGCCCGCACCTTTCAGAACCTGCAGCTCTTCGGCCAAATGACCGTTCGGGAGCACCTTTTGGTGGGTCGCTACCGGCTGACGCATACGTCGCTCCTTGAGGCGATGCTGCGGCTACCGCGCCATTTCCGGGAGGAAAGGGAAGCCCGTGCAGCCACCGATGCCCTCCTCTCCCGTCTGGGGTTGGCCGACGTGGCCGAGTGGCCGGCCGCATCCCTGCCATACGGAAAGCAGCGGCTGGTGGAGCTGGGGCGAGCCCTGGCTACAGAGCCAGTGCTGCTGCTGCTGGACGAGCCCACAGCCGGCCTATCAGGGGCGGAGGCTGCCGAAGTGGGCCAGATGCTGCGCCGGCTAGCTAGCGATGGCCTGGCGGTGCTGCTAGTGGAACACCACATGGACGTGGTGATGTCCCACTCCGACTGGGTGGTAGTCCTGGACCACGGGGTGGTCATCGCTCAGGGGCCACCTGCGCAGGTGCAATCGGACCCCCAAGTCATCGAGGCCTATCTCGGCGAGGAGGCAGCATGAGCAAGCCCCTTCTAGCGGTAGAGATGCTACAAGCCGCCTATGGCCGCATCCGGGCCCTGCAGGGAGTAAGCCTGGAGGTCTACCAAGGGGAGGTGGTGGCCGTCATAGGGGCCAACGGCGCCGGCAAGACCACCCTCTTGCGCACCTTGGCGGGCCTGATAGCTCCCGTGGCCGGCCGGGTGCTACTTGATGGCCTCGATGTCACCGGCCGCCCGGCGGAGGAGATGGTTCGGCTGGGGGTGGCGTTGGTGCCCGAGGGGCGCCAGGTGTTCTATGGGCTTTCGGTGTGGGACAACCTACTGCTAGGAGCATACCATCGGCGCCGTGACTCCGACCTGCGCCGCGACATGGAGGACGTCTTCTCCCTCTTCCCCGTGCTGGCCCAGCGTAGGCACCAGGCAGCTGGCACCCTCTCCGGCGGCGAGCAGCAGATGCTAGCCATCGGGCGGGCGCTTATGGCCCGCCCCAGACTGCTGCTGCTAGACGAGCCCTCCCTGGGCCTCGCCCCCAAGGTGGTGCGCGATGTCATGGGCCGCCTGCTGGAGCTACGTGCCCGCGGCGTGACGGTACTAGTGGCCGAGCAACACGCCCGCGCCGCTCTGGCAGTGACCGACCGCGCCTATGTGCTGGAGCGAGGCCGTATCCTCCTCTCGGGCACCCGGGAGAGGCTGATGGAAGAGGATGCCATCCGCGCAGCTTATCTGGGCCGTACAGGCTTACGGTCACCCGCAGAGCACCCAGGAGGGGCCGACACCGGCATGCCCCTGACCATGGCCGAGGAGTGAGGGCACGACCATGAGCGAGGGATTCCAAAGTCGGGAAGAGACAGAAGTGCATCATCCTTGGCAACGGGGGGGTATAGGCGCCTTCCTACGGGAGCTCATCGATGACGCCTCCCTCTTCCCGCCGGCCATGCTCCCCATGGCTGAAGCGATGGCCCAGCACCTGGAGCACCGCCGTGGGCCTTATCGCTGGGCGCTAGCCCGATTCGTCTGCCCTGCCTCCCGCCTGCCGGAGCTCGCTTCCGCCATCCCGGAAGGCAGTGGCCCTTGGCGTCTGAGCGTCGTCCTCGACCTAACCAGCGACGCCCCTTGGCCCGCTTCGTTGGCCACGGCCTTAGAGGAGGTATCCCGCTTCCGAGAGACGGGGAAGGGTATAGTCGAATCCCTGGAGGCCCGCCTGCCCACGGGAGCAGGGGCAGGCGAGTTTGCTTGTGCCATGAGCGAGGCGGCCACGGTGGCCCCAGGGGCGCGGCCCTTCGTGGAGCTACCCCTCTTGGAGGGGTGGGAAGTGGGCATACCCCGCGCCCTGGAGGAGATGTCCCGCCTGGAGGGCAGGGTGGGCGCCAAGGTGCGTTGCGGTGGCGGCCGTGTCCAAGACTTCCCCACACCTCACCAGCTAGCGCGCTTCATCACTTGGTGCGCGCGCCTGGGCCTGCCCCTTAAGGCCACCGCTGGCCTCCACCATCCCCTGCCCCATCCTGACCCTCGGCTCGGCATCAGGCAGCACGGTTTTCTGAACGTCATCGGTGGGGCCCTCTTGGCGGTCAGCGGCCATATCGACGAGGATGAGCTGCTGCAGCTTCTCTGCGACGATGACCCCGAAAGGTTCCGCCTGGACACCCATGGCTTTGGCTGGCGCGACCGCACCCTGTCCCCGGAGGATATCGAGCGCGGCCGCCGTCTGGTGACCTGCTTTGGGAGCTGCAGCTTCCTGGAGCCCCTGGAAGGGCTGGCCGCCCTATTAGGTACGTCCTAGACTCCAGCGCCTCTCATCGGACGATGGGACCACCAAGGCCCGACGCCACCAACGACCCCAGCCTGCGCTCCTGGGTAGCAGTGCCCCCAGGCTCCCCCTTTCCGGTGCAGAACCTGCCCTTCGGCGTGTTCCGCCACCGTCGTCGGGCGAGGGTGGGCGTCGCCATTGGTGACCATGTCCTGGACATGGCCTACTTACATGAGGAGGGGCTCCTAGAGGGCATCCCCCTTCCTAGGCGAGTCTTCGCCCGCGATTCCTTGAACGGTTTCCTCGCCCTGGGGCGCCCCATCTGGCGGGCCGTCCGTCACCGCCTATGTGAGCTTCTCACCGAAGAGCGGTGGCGCCAGCGAGTGGGGCCCTCTTTGCTACCCATGTCAGAGGTGGAGCTTATGCTGCCCATTCAGCCAGGCGACTACGTGGACTTCTATGCCTCGCTGTACCACGCCAGCAACATGGGCCGTATCCTACGGCCCCAGCAGGACCCCCTGCCCCCCAACTGGCGATGGCTGCCCATCGGCTACCACGGCCGGTCGGCCACGGTGGTGGTCTCCGGCAGGCCGGTGAGGAGGCCTTGGGGCCAGGTCTCCACCCCCGATGGCCCTATAGCGAGACCAACGCGCATGCTGGACTTTGAGTTAGAGGTGGGGTTTGTCACCGGGCCCGGCAACGAGCTGGGGAGGCCCATTCCGGTACAGGAGGCGTGGGACCACATCTTCGGCCTGCTCCTGGTGAACGACTGGAGCGCCCGCGACATCCAAGCCTGGGAGTATGTGCCTCTGGGGCCCTTCCTGGGGAAATCCTTCGCCACGTCGATATCGCCGTGGCTGGTGACGTTGGAGGCCTTGGCGCCCTTTCTGGCACCTCTGATGCCCCAGGAGCCGCCCCCACTGCCCCATCTCACCGATCCCCAGCCCCTGACGTACGACGTGCAGCTGGAGGTGGCCCTAGTGGTGGGGGGACGGGAGGAGGTGGTATCGCGCACCAACATGCGCTACCTCTATTGGTCCCTCGCCCAGATGTTGGCCCACGCCACCAGCAATGGCGCCCTCACTCGGCCGGGAGATCTCTGGGCCACCGGCACCATATCAGGGCCAGAGCCGGGGACCTACGGTTGCCTCATGGAGCTCACCTGGGGAGGCCAACGCCCCTTAGCTCTGGGAGACGGGTTCCAGCGCACCTTCCTGGAGGACGGCGATACGGTGGTCATGCGCGGCTGGTGCCAGGGGGAGGGTGGGCTACGCATCGGCCTGGGGGAGGTGCGGGCTACGGTGCTGCCCCCTCTTTAGGCCAGCGCGTCGGCGATGGCCCTGGCCGCTTCCAGCACGTGGGGAGCTACCCTATCCACATCCAGCTCTCCCAGCGTCACCACGCCCACGCTGGCATCGGCAGGCCTCCCCCCCACACAGATGGGGGCAGCGATCCCCCACGCCCCTGGCTGCAACTCCCCTCGCGTGACCGAGTAGCCAAGGTTACGGGCCTCCTTCACCTCTTGGCGCTCACCAGGCTGCGGCGGCCGCCCGGCCAGGATGGCGAGCCCCGATGCCCCCCGGTCTATGGGGTGGCGGAAGCCCACGCGATAGGCCACATGGATGTTGGTTCGCCGCGGCTCCACCACGGCCAGGGCCACCGCCTCGTCGCCATCGGCCAGGGTGAGGAAGGCAGTGGCCTGCACCTTCTCGGCCAGCTCTGACAGGATGGGCAAGGCGGCGGTGCGCAGGTCATGGGCCACCCCTCGGGCCAGCTCCATAACCCCTGTCCCCAACAAGTAGCGGCCAGCGCGGTCGCGCCACACCAGCCGATGCTGGGCCAGGGTCGCCAGAAGCCGGTAGACGTTGGTGCGATGGATGCCCAGCCGACTAGCCAGCTCGGTGACTGTCAGGCCATTCGGTTCCTGGGCTAACACCTTGAGTAGCCTGAGGCCACGGTCCAGAGTCTGGGAAGACCGAACGCCTCCCTCTCTCGCCTGTCGCGCCCGTGAGCCAGCGGGATGGCCCTTGGTGGCCATAGAGACGTGCCTGAGATAGATATTAACACACGTCAGCAAGCCCCGCTAGCTGCCGAGGCCTCCCACCGATTACACCGCCATGCTCAACACCGGCGGCGGACGCCACCCGCAAATCCGTCATCCCCAGCGAGGTGGGGTCAGGGACATCCCTACCCCTAGGACATGTCCAGGCCCGGCGAGGCGAGGTGGCGGTGCGCCAATTCCATAAAGACCCGACGTCCATGCTCCAAGTCCACCATGGGCGGGGGATAGGTGGGCGCTAGGGAGTGCAGACGCTTTAAGTCGTGGAGGGCACCGCCACCAATATGGGCTAGTTCCACCACATAGCGGCGGATGTACTGGCCATGGGGGTCAAACCTGCGGGCTTGGAGCACCGGGTTGAATATGCGGAAGTAGGGCGCCGCGTCGGCGCCGCAACCGGCCACCCATTGCCAGTTCCCCACGTTCTGGGCCAAGTCGGCGTCCACCAGATGTTGGTAAAAATGGCGTTCGCCCCAGCGCCAATCGATCTGCAGGTGCTTGGTCAAAAAACTGGCCACCACCATCCGAAGGCGATTGGGCAACCACCCTTCTTGTTTCAGCTGGCGCATCCCTGCATCTACCAGCGGGACTCCCGTCCGCCCTTCACACCATCTCTCGAACGCTTTCTCATCATGCCGCCAAGGGAAACCTCGCCATTCACTCCTCCACTCCACCTCTGTCGTCTCAGGGAAGTGATGGAGCAGGTGGGAAAAGAAGTCGTGCCAAGCCAGTTCACGGACGAAGGCCTCGCTGACCGACAAGGCATCTCTGGCCATCTGCCGGAGGGAGATGAGCCCACAGCGAATATAAGGGCTCATGCGGGATGTGGCGTCGTCTGTCAGCGCATCGCGCCGCTGGGCATAAGCCTGCAGGCCCTGATGGACAAACCGATGCCACCTTTGCTGAACCGTCTCCTCGTCTGCAAGCCAAAGTATGGCGGCCTGACTATTCACCTTAGGCAAAGGCACCTCGGGCACGGACAGTGGGGGTGTGTTGAAGTCCCTGGGCAGCGGAAAAGTGGGCAGGCATTGGCCCAGCCGAGGCAGGAAATATCGCTTATAGAACTGCGCGAATGTGGCGAAGGGGCGTTCGGGCATGGGCACGAGGGTGTTTTCGCGTAAGAGTTGGTGGCGGATACCGAGACGGGCAAGGAGCCGGACAAGCTGCCCATCCCTCTGCCGCGAGCTGGGCTCGTGGTCATCGCAAAAGAGGACTAGGTCGGGCTGGACGGTGGCAAAGAAGTGCTCCTGGTACGAAGCTTCAATACAGAACAAACGCCCCCCTCGTGCCGCGATGCGCTGACGCAAAGAGCTTAGGGCGAAAAAGAAGAGGGAACGCAGGTTGTCGCCGTGCTCCCGCTGGTTGAAATCGTCAAGCACAAACAGGGGGATGACCTCGTTACGCCCATCGGCGTGTTGCCAAAGCGGGTTGTCGGCAAGGCGCAATTCCCGCCGGACGATAGCTACGATGCGCATGGCCATCTGCCTACCATGTTAGGGCAGCATCATCGCTGCCCAGTGGCTTCATCGCCCAGATGGCGCGCCCCTTCGGCCAACGACTTTCCTCTACTAGTGTTGCACGAACCCTGCCCATGCCGGCACTTTCGCCGTAACCCGCGCGCAGGAGACACGTTGATCGACTACAGGAGGGTGCCGATGTTGACGACCAATCGAGGGATGGCGCTGCTGGTGGGGGCCATGGTCGCCCTAGGGGCCATTGCTCTGACCGCCTGCGACAGCGAGACGGAGCTGATCACACAGCCGACGCCGCCGCCCCCAAGCCCCACCGTGGCCTTCTCCCCGACGGCCAGGCCTGCGCTCACTCCCTCGCCCACGGCTGCCCGGCAACCATCGCCTACCGTGCCCGCCACGCCGGCGGCGTCCAGACCATGCCCGCCATCCCCATACTACCTGACACCCGCTGTAGGCGCCCTGGCCGCCAACCTGGCCGACGCCATCGGGAGGTGGAACGCGTGGCTCGGCTGCCCGGCCTTCGCCCTCGACCCGACGGCCTCGCATCCGGGCATCATCAGGGTGGACTTCGCCCCGGCGGAAATCGAGGACCGCGGATGGGCACAGTTCAGCGGGGGCACGGTCTACCTAGCGCCGCCGACGACGCCAGCGCGGACCACCATGCAGCCCTACGCCAACGACTACAACATGCTCACGTGCGTGGTCCTCCATGGCCTGGGCCACGTCCTGGGCTATCAGGATGACGCCGCGGGAGCACCCCTCATCATGCGCCCGCTCTCGTGGCCCTCCTGGCCGCCCACCTCGTGTCCCACGCCCAACAGCTCCTGAAGGCACCGCCACCTGCCCTCGGCTCAAGCTTCCGCCCTCACCCGCCTTGGTGGGCGGGTGCAACCTGGGAGTGCGCCTCCAGGAAATCCAGGGAAGTGTTCAGAACTCGACACCCAGGGCACTGAGGGATGCCGAAGGCCGGCACCACCGGCACTGGCGACCTCAGGACTTCCCTGGCTAAATCCCCAGGGCTCCAAGCGGTGTAGGCGTGCCCTCACCTCCCATCCAGGAGATAGAGCATGCCGTTAGGGTCCATCCACCCATGGCGCCCAGTATAGAACAGGTCGGGAGCGATGAGGCCGTAATATGGCCCCTCGCCCTCGATGCGTAGGGCCAAGGCCCGCGTCCGCACCCCTATGCCGGCGTAGGTCAGCACTTCCCATGGCGCCTCCACGGGCGCCCTGGAAGCGGGGTCGATGGGGATGAGGTCTACCCCCGTCATAGGGATGCCCACCGCCTCATCCAGGTACCATGAGGGATGGGAAGCGGCGATGACCCCCGTGGCAGCAAAACCATAAGTGCTGAGGACGTGTGTTCCCAGTAGACGCCGCCAGCGCCGCCTCTGGGCCTTGGCCACGGGACCCTCCACCCCCATCAGCAGCCAGGGTCGAGTCTGCCGCACCGCCTCCCTAAGACGCCTCTCCTCCAAGATCTCCCATCCTAGGGATGCGGGAACCCACAGGGCCTTGGGCCGGTGGTGAGCCACCGCTTCCGCCAGCACCTCCCATGAGGGAGGGGAAGCCAAAGCGGTACCTCCGCCTTGGAGATGGGCCAGGAGGATCAGGAGGCCTTCCCACCGCCCCCAGGGGGACACGGCCAGCACCTTCTCCTGCGGGTCCAGCTGCAGGAAAGCGGCCAGGGCCATGGCCCCACTGGCCAGGGACACATGGGAGTGATAGACGAGGGCCCTCCCTTCGGGCAGGGCGATGACGGGCACAGAGGCATCCGGCCGCCGCCCAGCGGGCATCGGCCCCTGGGCCTCCTGGAGGTCCTGGACAGCCGCATCGTCCAGGACAGCAGTGGGGCGGAAGGACTCCAGGGCCCATCCCTGGGCCTCCAGAGGGAGGCCCGTGTCCAGCAGAAGCAGCTGGCAACCCAGGCGGGCGCCAGCGAAGAAGGCCATGGCCCAAAGGAGGGGTTCCCCAACGTAGAGGGCAAGCCGCGGCACCTCTCCCCAGCGGGCGAGTATGGCTCCCGCTATGCGTCCCACCAGCTCGTTCAGCTCGCGGAAGGTGAGCTGGCCTTGATGCCCCTGTAAGGCGATATTGCCCCCATAGCGCCTGGCCCAGCGGCCCACGCACAGCTCGTCCAGGGCGATGGGCGGCGCCGAGACATACCTCTGCACCCCCTCGGGCCAGTACCAGGAAGGCAAAAGGCCAGCAGCCTTGCCCATCACTAGCCCCCCACGGCCCGCATCCTCTGGCCCTTCCAGCCTTGAAGCCCGGCGGGGACAGCCGAGAGTCTTACCTTCAGGCCCAGGGCAGCCTCCAGAGCGTCTTGGGCTTCTGCCAGCTCCCCTGCCTTGGCATCCGCCCCCTCCAGGCGCACAGATATGGCCTGCCCGTCCCAGGACAGGGATACCGCCGCCCAGCGGAGGGAGGCCCAGGCATCGGTGAGGCAGCGCACATCATAGGGGGTAATGATGGCGTCGTCCAGGACGAGGCAATCGCTGAGACGCCCATAAAGCTCCAGGACGGGCATGGTGCGCCCGCAAGGGCAGGGGCCTTCCTTCATCTCACCTACGTCACCCGTTTGGAAGCGCACATATAGGCTGCGGCCCAGGGTGAGGTTGGTCACCACCACCAGGCCACGGCGGCCGGGGGGGAGAGGGGCGCCGGTCCTTACGTCCACCACCTCCACGTAATGGACGTCGTCGGAGATGTGGTGGCCGGTGTGGGCGAAGCACTCGGGGCCTCCGAACATGCCATCGCTGGAGCCCCCCCGCTCGTAGAAGTCCACAAGCCCCATCTCCTGGCGGAGCCAGCGCCGCAGAGGAGGCGTGATGGCCTCCCCAGCGCAACCCACATACCGCAGGCCCTGGAAGGCCTCTTGGGGAGCAAGGCCCCGTCGATGACACTCGGCCAGCATCCCCTGCAGCACGGGTGCCGTCACCAACATGTGTTGGGGGCGGAAGGTCAGGATGGCGTCCAGGAAGGCGGGGTAGAAGCGGGGGGTATAGCTTCCCCAGGGGCTCACCGAGGCCGCCTCCAGGCGGGAGAGGGCCAGGGCGTCCCTCAGGGAGAGGGCGTGCCACCCCGTCCCCAAAGTGAGGACACGCATGCCCGGGCGCACCTTCATGGCCCATAGCTCCCTCAAGGCCGTTAGGAGGTCGTCCCCCTCCAGGGCCGTCGAGCCCAAGAAGGCGAAGGTGTTGAACCCCTCGCTGCCGGAGGTCATGACTATGTTAGTTGGGCGGCGACCCCCCAGGGCCTCTATCCCCACGGCTGCCGCGCCCTGGGCCCTGATGGCAGCTATGAGATCCCGCTTGGTGACCAGGGGGACCCTGAGGGCAAAGTCCTCGGGCGTGGGCACATGTCCTGGATGGAAGCCATGCCGACGCCAAAGCTGCCTATAAAAGGGGAGACGACGATAGGCGTAATCTAGCACCGCCAGCAATCGCTCCCACGCTTGGCGCCTTCGCTCCTGCGGCGGGGATACCTCCCAGGCGTCGAAGTGCTCTTGCTCGTTGGGGGGGATAGTCAGAGGCGGACGTTGGTGCCGGAGTATCCGCATGGGCAGCTCCCCTCTTCTATACCTGAGACCACGACATCGGTCACGTGCCTGATGACTGGGCAGCTGAGGATGCCCAGGTGGGTCACCGTCAGGTGGCCTGCCGGCCCCTTCTCCACCAGGTACAGCGGTGGCACATGGAACCCCAGGCCGCGAGGGCAGGGCGGGGCCAGGAAGAGGCACAGGTCGGCCCTCAGGAGCTGGCTCACGGCTACCCCCAGCCTTTCCTCCCAGCGAACCAACTCATCCGCCGCCAGGGGGCGCTCGTCGAAGGCCAGCACAGCCCGCTCCACCAGCCCCGCCAGGCCCGAGCCCCGCTGCTGCAGATGTTGGGCCAGGGCCTCGGCCCCCTCCTCGCCCAAGAAGAGGTAGCGAGGGCGGAGATAGGTGAGAAGGTGCACGGTGCGCGGGGCCATCTCGGGGAGGCCATCGCCGCATATGGGGGTGCAGCCCAGCCGCTCAGCAGCGCCAGCCCGCAGGTGAGGGGTATAAGCCCTAGAGGCGAACATGACGAGGGCGCTGGTGCCATAATCGTAGATGGCCACCACGTCCCCCCTCCTGATGCCTAGCTGGCGCCAGCAGTAAGCGAGGACGTCGGCCATGGCCTGCAGGTCCCCATCCCTTAGGCCCCAATAGATGGGGAGCCCCTCGCCCACCTGGACCACCAGCTGGGGCGCCACGTCACCCCGCCATCGGCCCCCGAAGGGGTCGGCGGCGGCCAAAAGGGCCGACATCTCCACCAGGGGCCAGGCGTCCAGGCGCCGGGCCTTCCTTCCCTCAGGAGGGGGACGATAGATAGGGGCGCAGGCCGCCGCCTCCGCCAGCCGCCGCGGCAGGGTAGGGACATCAGGACGCGGTGTAGATGTAGACATGCTCGAAGAAGCGGTGACCAGCCAAGGTAGCAGCCAAGCACAGAAGGAGGTTGACAAGCGCCAACGCCTCCACCATCCTGGCGGACACCATCATCTGCCTTTGCAACCTCTCCACCATCTGCGGCGAGGCATGCGATGGCTCCAGGCGCCGCACTAACCGCGGCCGGAAGACGAAGGTGATGAGGACGGCGTTGATGAGCATGCCCAACCAGGAGGAGATCATAAGGATCATCATCCAGCCGTAGCCCTCCTTCAGGAGCTCTGGGTCTACGAACAGGGTGTGTGGGGAGGTGGGGCTGGCCCAACCGCGGCGGGCCAGAAGCCAATAGCCACTACCCGCCCAAGTGGCCAGGGCCAGCCAGGATATGTAGGTGAACAGGGTGCCCACCACGTTGCCCACCACGGCCGCCTGGGCTGGGGGGATGAACCGCTGGGCCCGCCGCAGCCCCAGGGTGACGATGATGGCCCCACCGATGTAAAGGGCCACCGCCCCCGTGTGGGCCACCCGTAGCAGCTCGTCCAGGATCACAGCCTTGGCTTCACAGTTTTGGCCGGTCCATTATAGGCGAGGGGCAGGCAGCTGCCCGCCCCCCAGCCTGGCCCGCGCCGGCCACCCCCTCTCAGCCAGCGCTGGCGCTCGCCTCCGTCAGCAGCCGCGGTTTGCGCCCTCCATGCCACACCTCAAAGTGGCGGGCGATGGCCTCGTGGTATGCCCCCGGCAGGGCATACTTGTCGTAGAAGTCGGTCTCCAGGTGGTGGGCCTGCAGCCAGATGACCATCTGCATGGCGTCCACCGTGGCCGGGAAGCGGCCATAGGTGTCCCAGATGTATTCGCACAGCTCCTTGGTGGCCTCCAGGCACCATTCGCTGGTCTTGGGCACCTCCAGGTCCAGGGCCTGGCGGTTCCTAAGGGAAGCGGCGCCCGTCTTGTAGATGCCCTCCGGCCCCCACTTAGCGTCGTAGATGGCTTGCACTGCGTCGGCCATGGACCGGTAGTAGGGAGGGCAATAGGCCTCAAACAGGCCATCGATCCCCACGGGGTTGCCCAGGCTGGGGCCCAGGAAGTCGGGCCGCGGCAGGGGACCGGGTTTCTCCACGGGGTGAAAGCGAAAGCCCAAGCCCTTGGTGAAGGGGGTGCCGCCCATGACCACCGTGGCCGTGCTGGGGGCGAAGATCCAGCCACCCAGCCCCAGGGCCTGCAGCGCCAAGTACATGTTCTGGCACATGAAGGCCTGCTCCACGCCGGCGGTGGCCATGCTGGCCGCCCGCTCCAACTGCGTGAGGGACATGGGCACGCCGCGGTTCAGCTTGCCCCGGTCGGCCCACTTCTTGAGGGGCTCAGCACCTGTAAGGTCATCGTATATGTAGAGGCAGTTGGGCTCGTCCATAAGGAGCATCATGATGTTTATGAGCTCCCAGGTGACATCGGTGATGGGCATAAACAGGGTGGTGCCCGGCTTGTTGACGTTCCATTGGTTGAAGGGGAGAGTGACGGGGGTGACCATGGGGATGTCCAGGCGCCCATCTTGCAGCTTGATGGTGTTGGCGCGGAAGGCCTGGATGATGCGGTCCCAATCGTCCTCCCCCTCGATCTCCTGCATCTTCTCGGGGGTGACATCCTTCATCTTCACCATGTAGACGCCTTCGTCATTGGTGAAGAAGAGCTCGGTGCCGTGGGAGGCGCAAGGGGAGGCATAGGTGCGGCCCTGCCACTGGATCATGGTGTTGCCGCACCAGTTGCCTCCCTTGGCATCAGCATAGGGCAGGTCCACGGCCCCCAGGTTGAGGCCCGAGAGGCCCGTGCCAGCCATCACCAGCAGGGCCTCTTCGATCTCATCCAGGGGGACAGGCTCCTTATTGGACTTGAAGGGGGCGGTGGTCCCAGGGAACTCCGCGCCTAGGGGGAAGCGACGTGCCCGCCTCTGAAATATGGCATCGAACAAGGGGTAGTTCCAGGCCCGGCGAACGGCCTCCATCTCCTTAAGGGGCCTCTCCACCAGTTGCCGTGCCAATGTCCTCGCCTCCTTCCTCCCGTCTAAGCGTTAGGTCAACCCCATAATGGCCGGGAGGCCATCCGTTGTCAACTCCATCGCCTCCCCTGTCAAAGGCGTGCCCCTTCAGCTCACATTGAAAAGTGGAGGCCGCCTCTGCTAACATCGATCCGAGGCGATAGCATGAGCCTCGATAGCGAACCAGTGCTCGTCCTCAACCAGAACTATGACCCCCTCAACGTTTGCACCGTGCGCCGTGCCCTGGTCCTCCTGGACCGCCGTAAGGCCGAGTTAGTGGAGAACGGGAGGGGCTTCCTCCGCACCCCCAGCACGGTGGTGCCGGTGCCCTCCGTCATCCGCCTCCTGCGTCTGGTGAGGAGACCATATCTCGATGGCCGCCTAACGCGGCGAGATGTCTTCCTGCGCGATCGCTTCACCTGCCAGTACTGCGGCAAGCGCACCAAGGAGCTGACGCTGGACCACGTGATCCCTCGCCACCAAGGCGGGGAACACGATTGGGAGAACGTGGTGGCTGCCTGCCGGGCGTGCAACCTCAAGAAGGCAGGCCGCACGCCTGAGGAGGCTCGGATGCGTCTGCTGCAGCCTCCGCGTCGCCCTCCCCACCTGCGCTACCGCTTCTTCTATCCTTACCTGGTGCGCCAAGAGGGGTGGCGCAAGTTCGTACCTGGGTGGGAGGAGTTCCTGGACCTCTAGGCCCTGACCCGCACCCTTATAGGGTTTCCCTCGCCCCGCACCATCACTAGGAGGCCCCGCCGCCCTACCCGGGCCTGGGCGCTGACGGCTCCTTCCACCTGCAGGTCCTTCTCCTGGGCCCCCACCAGCAGCAGGTGCAAGAGGCGACGGGTAGGGCTCACCTTCGCCTCCAGCCATCCCCCGTCCCGCCTTGCCTCCACCACCAGCGGGCGCTGCGGGTCCCAGATCCGCCAGCGGGCCCACGTGCCCACCCGCACCTCTAGCCGCAAGGGGCTCCAGGGACGCCTACCCACATGGGCCATAGCTGGGGCCAAGGGCAGGATGGAGTCCTCCCGCACGAAAAGGGGAAGCCTCTCCAGGGACACCCTCTCATCCCATCGACGCGGTCCCTCCAGCCGCCTGCCAGTCCACCAGTCGTACCATGCCCCCGGCGGCAGATATATGGAGACACGCCCCTCCTCCGAGGCAACAGGGACCACCAGCAGGTAAGGCCCCAACATGAATTCCCAGTCCACCTCCCAGCTGGCCCCATCTTTAGGGAACTCCAGCAAGAGGGGGCGGGCCATAGGCAGACCCCGATAGGAAGCCTCATGAGCCAGGGCCCACAGATAGGGCAGGAGGCGGTAGCGCAGGCGAGCAAACCACCGCACCACCTTCACTGCCTCCTCGCCGTAATACCATGGCTCCCGTCCCCTGATGCCGTGGAAGCGGGCCACGGGCGATAAGAGGCCCCACTGGGCCCATCGGATATACAGCTCCGGGGCAGGGGGCTGCAGCTCCTGTGGGTTCCAGAAACCCCCTATATCGTGGGACCAGATGGCCAGGCCTGAGAGGGAGAGGGAGAGGCCGGCTCGCAAGGTGGCGGCCATCCCTTCCCAGGTGGAGGGGGCATCGCCCGTCCAGTGCAGGGGATAGCGCTGGGAGCCGGCGTAGCCGGAGCGGGCGAAGATAATAGCCTCCCCCCTCTCTTCCTTGATGACCTCGAAAACGGCGCGGTTATAGAGGAGGGGGTAGAGATTGTGCACCTCCAGGCCCCGGCGGCCATCGCTTAGGACGGCCTCCTTGGGCAGCCCTTCGCCGTAATCGGCCTTGAAGGCCGCCACCCCTAGGCGCAAGAAGGGGCGGTGCTGCTCCTGCCACCAGCGGACAGCTTGAGGGTGGGTAAAGTCCACGGGGGTGGCATCGGGGTTATCCAGAGAAGGGGCGGGGCGACCATCGGGGCCTCGCACCAGGTAGCCCCCCTCCCATCCCTGGCGGAAGAGATCCGTGTCCTGCCAGACATACGGGTTCTCCCACAGGCACAGCTTGAACCCCCGCTCCCTCAGCCACTCCACCAGCTCCTGCGGCGGCCCGAAGTCCTCCTCATTCCAACGGAAATGGCAGCCATCGAGGGGACGGTGGGCCCGCCCCTCCAGCCACAAGGGGTCCAGGTGGATGACGTCGCCTGGGATACCTAGGGACCTTAGCCTCTCCACGATCCCTTGCACCTGCGCCCGATGGCGGTACATGCACCTTGAAAACCAGATCCCCAGGGCCCAAAGGGGGATAAGGGGGGGACGGCCCGTCAAAATGGTGTATTTCGCCAGCACCTGCCCCGGGGAACCTCCCATGAGTATGAATATGTCCAGATATGGCTCCTCCACCAGGACGGAGGACGTCTGCACCAGTGGCTCCCCCAACTCCCAGACCGATGGGCCGCTGTGATGAAGAAACACCCCATAACAGCGGTCGCTCATCAGGAAGGGTATGGGTATGTAGGAGAGGGGGCCCAGAACGCCCTTGGTGTCCCGCGCCCAGAGGACTACGCGCCTTCCCCGCCGATTGAGGGGCCCGAACCCTTCCCCCAGCCCCACCAGCCGCTCCCCAGGAGCCAAGCTCCAGGAGAAAAAGCACCGGCGACCCCCATCGGGCCCGTGAGCGACCCCTAGCGGCAGGGCAGTGGGGCCTAGCAGGCTCCCCTCCTGCAGCTGCCATCCCCACATCGCCCCCTTCGTCCTCCTCACCCGCAGTGCCAGGGGGCGGCCGCTCACCTCAAGCGCTAGGCCCGCCCCCTCCGCCTCCACCGCCTCCCCGTGGCCCCGCCATACGAGGGGGGCAGGCCTGGGCACACTTGCCAGCATGGGCGATCCCCAGGGGGGCTCCTGGGAGAGCCAGAGACGCCACCGCACCACCCCCGGTAGGACAGCATGGGCCTCCAGGCGGGCCTGGGAGCCCTCATGGCCCCGCAGCACCACCACCCGCCCGCCATCGGCTATCTCCATGGCGGAGAAGGCCTCGTAGCGCCAGTCGCGACGGGCGAAGATGGGCTCCCAGAACCCCTCCAGCTCCCTAAGGCTCCCCGGCTCCAACGGTACCCACCCCCCTTATAGCGATCCGCGGCCTTCTCATCAATGCTGGCAGCTGGGGCAATAGCTGGTGACCCTCCCTCCCCTCACCACATCAACGATGTTAGCGCCACAGCGAGGGCACGGCTGGCCCCCGCGGCGGTGGACCTTCATATGAGCCCGGTACTCCTCGTCGGGGAGGCCATGGCACTCCATCATGGCCAGCACCTCCTGCGTCCCCTCCCTGAGGACTTGGCGCATGGCCTGGAAAAGACGCTCCGCTTCCTCCAGGCCCATCTCATCGGCGGGCCGGAATGGGTTTATGCGGGCGGCGAAGAGGACCTCGTCGGCGTAGGCATTGCCGATGCCGGATACCAGCTTCTCCGAGACTATGAGGGACTTGATGTGCCCCCTGCGACCTCGCAGCCTCTCCCATAACCGCTGGGGCGTCAGTTCCGGAGAGAGAGCATCGGGCCCTGCGTCGGCCCGCGGAGGGAGGGCCTTGACCAACCCACCTTCCCCTTGCACAACATAGATTCGTGAGGTGAGGCCCTGGTCCCATAGGCGCAGCTCCATGCCATCGTCCAGACCGAGGACGAAGACGGTGCGAGGGCGCCTGGGCTCCTGGGCGGGCAAGAGGTGAAAGCGCCCGCTGAGCATGGGGTGTATCGCCACCACCATGTCCCCCTCCAGGTCCAGACGCAGATGCTTCCCCTGGCGACCAACCCCCCTCAGTTCCCTCTCCCGCAGGGAGGGGAGGAGCTCCCGCCCCGCCCTCACCACTGGGAGGATGATGGCCCTGGCCTCCACCACCCGATGCCCCACCAGGCGTGGGGCCAGATAGGCAGCGTAGGCCTCCAGGTCGGGGGCCTCAGGCATGGGCCATCCCCACGGAGGGCTTTAGGGGAGGGGCATGGTGGCTAGGGCTGCTTGCCATCTCCCCTCCTGGCGCTGTGCCTGAGGCGGGAAGTCTTCTCCCCCCGCTGGGGCTTGCGGAATACGAACAGGTGCTCATGGGCGATCTTATAGAAGGGGTAGAGGCGCCCCCGCCACCGCTCGCGCGTGGCCTTCATATTCCACTGCAGCTTGATGATGTCCTCGCGCAACAGGAACCCCACCGCCAAGAACGCCTCCATGACCTGATAGGCTATGGGCACGTAGTGGAGGTGCCTACGCGTATCGCCCACCAGGATGGCGCAGTGGCCACCGGGCCTCACCACCCGAAAGAGCTCCCTGGCCACCACCCTCATCTCCTGCAGGAAATCATCCACAGGGAGGGCCGATAGGTCGCTTGGGAGAGAGGAATAGGGGATGATGCCGCCATAAGGAGGATGGGTGGCTACCAGGTCTACAGAGCCGTCCTCTATCTTGTCCAGCTTCCGGCAGTCCCCTACATAGGTAGTCACGGGGCACTCAGGGGGCCAGTGACTGGGCCTCTGATAGTGGAAGAAGAGGCGATCGCGGGCCACCATCACCGCCGCTGGGTTGATGTCCACACCGATGCCCCGCCGCCCCAGGAGCCTGCACTCGATAAGGGTGGTGCCGCTGCCCATCATGGGGTCGAGGATGGTGTCCCCTGGCTGGGTGTAACGCAAGATGAGGTTGCGGGGGATATAGGGCGACCAATTGCCAGGGAAGTCCCCGGCATGGGTGGCCCAGTCGCCCCGCTCGGGGAAGCTCCAGACGGTGGTGCTTTCCAGCCGGAAATCCGGGGGCTCTAGGCTAAGGGGCCGGTATGGCCCCGCCAGGGATATGGTCACACCACCTATGGTCACCTCCCGTCCCCGGGCCCGGAAGGCGAGGTAGTCCTCGTGGGTGACCAGCTCCATCTCCTGGTAGGGGCTGCTATGGCCGAGGCGTTGGCGCACGTCTGTTCGGCTCGCCGTCAGTCTAGCAAGGAGTTGGCAGTGGGTCAACCTGGCGGCCGCCATTTGGGGTAGGAGCCAAGGATGCGGAAGAAGGAGCACTGGCGTTGCACCTGATCCAGGGCCTCGGCCAGGTGGGGCTCCATGCGGTGGCCGTCCACGTCCACCAAGAAGATATAGGTGCCCAGGCGGTCGCCCGTGGGCCGGGACTCGATCTTGGAGAGGTTTATCTGGCGGGAGGAGAACTCCTTAAGGGCCCCCACCAGGAGGCCAGGGCGGTCCTCGACGGCGAAGGTAAAGGCCAGGGACGTCTTGTCCTGGCCTGTGGGGGGGTGATCCTCCCGCGCCAGAGCCACGAAGCGGGTCAGATTGGGGCGGCGATCCTGGATGGAGCGGGCCAGCACCTCGGCGCCATAGATGTGGGCTGCCCTTAAGGTGCCGATGGCTGCCGCCCCCTGGCGGGCCATCATCTCCTCCACCGCCGCCGCTGTGGAGAAGGCAGCCACCACCTCCGCCTTGGGGAAGCACCGCTCCAGGAAGCGCCGGCACTGGGCCAGGGCTTGGGGATGGGAGAAGATGACCTGCACATCGGAAGCCTTGGTGCCAGGGCGCACTAGGAGGTGATGCTCTATAGCCAGCACCACCTCCTGCCGGATCATGAGCCCCTCCTCATGGATGAGCACATCCAGCGTCTCGGGCACCGAGCCCTCCTGGGAGTTCTCGATGGGCACCACCCCCTCATGGGCCATGCCGGAGAGGACGGCGGCGGCCACCGCCGATATAGTGGGCATGGGGATGTGTTCAGCCTGCGGCGTATACAAGAGGGCGGCCTCCTCGCTGAAGGTGCCGGGAGGCCCCAGGTAGGCTATGCGTCTCATCTCGAGATGGTGAGGGGGCCGTAGGGGCTGGTATATCCGGGGGGACGGGTGAAGACCTCCCGCAGGGCCTCCTCGTTCTCGCTACGGGTGACCAGCATCACCTTGTCCCCCGGCCGCAGCACTGTGTCCGGGTCTGGCGCCTTGGGGCTCCCGTCCTCCTCAATGATGAGGACGACGATGGACTGCTGAGGGAGAAGCACCTCTCGTAGCTTGCGTCCCACCACCGCTGCCTGGGGAGGTATCCGCACCTCCACCATCTCCAGGCCCCCACCGCGCATGGATAGGAGGTGGATAAGGGCGTGCACCGGCAGCTCCTGCTCTATCTGAGCCAGGATGGCATCGGTGGCGTTGACGGTGTGGTCGATGCCCAGGCGGTGGAATATCTCGGCATTCTTAGGGTCGTTGACCAGGGCCACGGTGCGCGGCACCCGGAAGTGAGCCTTGGCCACCTGACATATGACCAAGTTGTCCTCGTCGTCGCCGGTGACGGCCACCACCATGTCCGCCCGGTTGAAGCCAGCCTTCTCCATGGTGACCACCTCCGAGCCATCGCCCCGGAGGACGATGTCCCCCAGCTCGGCCTCCAGGTGCTCGCAGCGGGCTCGGTCGCGCTCGATGATGAGGACTTCATGCCCATCCTGGAGGAGGGCCTTGGCCAGGTGATAGCCCACCTTGCCTCCTCCTACCACCACTACGTACATGAGCCACCCCCTCCTTTGTCTTCGGCCTCAGAGGCCAGGGCCTTGAGGAGCATCTCCACCGTTATCCTAGTAGGGCTCACCGTCTCCAGGCCCAAGGAGCGGTAGATCTCCTGACGGGCCGGGTCGTAGATGCGGCACAAGGCCTTGGGGACGCCGAAGATGAACTTGGCCATCTGGGCGGCCATGATGTTGCGATTATCGCCCTGGGTGACGGCCACGAAGGCCTGGGCCTCCCCCACCCCCACCCGGCGCAGGACGTCCTGGTCCACCCCGTTGCCCACCACTTTGCGCCCTTTGAAGTCCATGGGCAGGCGGCGGAAGGCCTCAGGGTTGATATCGATGACGGTGACCTGATGGCCCTGGTGGTCGAGCTGGGTTGCCAGCTCCGCCCCCACGCGGCCACAACCCATGATGACGACCTTCATGTTCGGCGCAAGGGACGGCGAATGAGCCAAACCTCACAAGGAGCGTGTTGCAAGACATAGCGGGCCACATGGCCCAGGGGGATGTCGGAGGCCATGGGCCGCGGCTTCCCTTCGGTGGGCCACTCGTAGCCCGCTTCCATCTGCTCCACCTCTACCCCCATGATAATGGCCTCCACTCCCCGCTCGATAGCCTCGTCCACGATGGCGTGGCCGGCGTCCCGGGCCTGCAGGAGCTCCCCTTCCAATTGACAGTCCATTTGGCGAGCCATCGCCTCCGCCTGCTGCAAAATACGCTCCCCCTCCACCACCTCCGGCCCCATGTCGGCGTCCAGGGGGAGGCTGCGAGCTACCTCGATGACGTACACAGCATATACTCGCCCGCGGTTCCGCTTGGCCACGCTGCACGCCACACTAAGGGCATCCAGGCTGGCCTCGGACCCATCCACGGGGACAAGGACCTCTCGCACCTGAGCGGGGTTCCGCTGCATCCTAGGCCCTACCAAACCCCCTTAATTATACTGGCCACCCCCACCCATAAGGATACGCCTTTGCGTCAAGAAAGCCAGCCCTTATACTACTTACAGCAGGGGGTAAGAGAGCCGTGGTGGAAAGAGGCACCATAGCCGTCAAGCGGGGGCTGGCCCAGATGCTCAAGGGCGGGGTCATCATGGACGTAGTCACCCCGGAGCAGGCCAAGATCGCCGAGGAGGCTGGGGCCTGTGCCGTCATGGCCCTGGAGAGGGTCCCAGCCGACATCCGGGCCGCTGGCGGCGTGGCGCGCATGGCCGACCCTGAGCGCATCCTGCGCATCATGGACGCCGTATCCATACCCGTCATGGCCAAGTGCCGCATCGGCCACATCGTGGAGGCCCAGGTGCTGGAGGCTATAGGGGTGGACTTCATCGATGAATCGGAGGTCCTCACCCCCGCCGACGAGGCCCATCACATCAACAAGTGGGCCTTCAAGGTTCCCTTCGTGTGCGGGGCCCGCGACCTGGGCGAGGCCCTGCGCCGCATTGGCGAGGGAGCGGCCATGATCCGCACCAAGGGGGAGGCGGGCACCGGCAACATCGTGGAGGCCGTCCGCCACATGCGGGCCATCATGGACCATATCCGTAAGCTGCAGAACATGCCCGAAGAGGAGCTGATGGCTGAGGCCAAGGCCATGGGCGCCCCCTACGAGCTGGTAAAGGAGACGGCCCGCCTGGGCCGCCTGCCGGTGGTCAACTTCGCCGCCGGCGGCGTGGCCACCCCTGCCGATGCTGCCCTCATGATGCTCCTGGGAGCCGACGGTGTCTTCGTGGGCTCAGGCATCTTCAAGTCTGAGGACCCAGAGCGGAGGGCTGCGGCCATAGTCAAGGCCGTCACCTATTATCGCGACCCCGAGATCATAGCCGAGGTATCGCGGGGCCTCGGCGAGCCCATGCGGGGCATAGACCTGCGCACCCTGGCCCCGGAGGAGAGGTTGGCCGTTCGCGGGTGGTAACCCCCCATGATACAATAAGACTAGGGATATGGCCCGCATCGGCGTCCTCGCCCTGCAAGGGGACTTCCTGGAGCATGAGGCTGCTTTACGTCGTCTGGGCCAGGAGACGGTGCAAGTGCGCAAGCCTGCAGACCTGGACGACATCGATGGCCTCATCATACCCGGGGGTGAGTCCACCACCTTCTGTCGCCTTATGCGCGACTTTGGTCTCTATGAGGCCCTCTCTAGCCTGTTATTGCGGGGGCTGCCGGTGTGGGGCACCTGCGCCGGCCTCATCGTCCTGGCCCGGGAGGCCCATGGCCTACCGTATCCCACCCTCGGGGCCTTGGACATCCTGGTGAACCGCAACGCCTATGGGCGCCAAGTGGATAGCTTCGAGGTGGACATCACGGTGCCAGCCTTGGGGCCAGCGCCCGTGCGGGCCATCTTCATCCGCGCTCCAGTTATCGAGGCCGTCCACGAGGGGGTGGAGGTGTTGGCCCGTCTCCCCGCAGACCCCAGGGTGCCGGCGGTGGGAGCGGGGACAGCTGTGGCAGTGCGCCAAGGCCACGTCCTGGGCACCACCTTCCACCCAGAGCTGACCGACGACCTGCGATTCCATCGCTACTTCCTGGAGATGGTGGCTGGGGGCCGGGCCCACACATCATGACCCTCGTGCTCCCTCTGAGCCCTCTGCACATACCCCAACTCTTGCTGGGGCATCTGCCGCCCAGTCAGGCCTATCCCTGGGAGCGGTTGGGGGCGCCCCCGGCATCGGCGATGTCCATAGGGCTCGCCCATCTGTGGCCCCTGAGGGGAAGAGCATGGGTGGCCATGCGTGGGCCGCGGGCCATGGGGGTGGTGGCGTGCACCCACCGCAGCCACCACACTTGGGAGGTATTGGGTCTTTGCGCCCAAGAAGAAGGGACGGCAGCCGCCCTACTGCAGGGAGCGGCCCGCCATCTGGCCCTGGCAGGGGGGGAGCGCCTCCTTCTGCGCCTGCCCGCAGAGGCCCCTCTCTTGGCGGCGGCTCACCGCGCTGGCTTCCTGGTGGTGGCCTATGAGCACCTTTATAAGGGCCAGGCCTGGGAAGCCCCCACCCCCAGCACCCTCCTGGCCCTACAGGAGGAGCATCACCAGCAGGCCTTCCGTCTCTTCTTGAGCTCGTCCCCGGCTGCCGTGAGGGCCCTTCAGGGCCCCACCCTGGGCCAGTGGCGCTCGGCCCTCACCTCCCAGTGCCCAAGCCGCGAGCTGGGCCTGTGGGAGGAAGGGGAGCTCCTGGCCTGGGCCCGCTTGAGCCTCACCCCCCAGGGGGTGGTGGCCACCGCCCTGGTGCACCCTCGCGCAGGGGCCCGCGCCCCGGAGGTGGTGGCAGCCCTTGCCGCTTTCGCCGGCCCGCGCACTCTCTATGTGCTGGTGCCATCTCATCAGCAGGCCATCATCGCCGCCTTGGAGTCCTTACAATGGCCCCTGGTGGGGAGGTTTATCTCCCTGGTGCGGCCCTTGGCCCAGGCCGCCGTGGCCGCCCCTGCGGCTTCCCTAGAGACCATTCGAGGAAGGGTAGCGGTGAACTGAGATGTTGCGAGTGACGGACGATCTGGAGGCCCTCCTGGAGGTCATACCGCCCCATATCGCCGACGCTCTAAAGGGCCGGCCCGATAGCTACGAGCTGCTGGAGGTGGTGATGGACTTGGGGCGGCCACCCCAGGCCCGTTACCCCGGTCGGGAGATAACCCTCAGCGACAAGGAGGTGACCCACGAGGACATCGATTACGTGGTCAGCCGCGTGGGGGAGTTCACCTCCGATAATCGGGCAGGCATCGAGCGGACCCTGCACCGCATATCGGCCATCCGCAACCGCAAGGGCCGCATCGTGGGCCTCACCCTGAGGGTGGGGAGGGCCGTGTTTGGCACCGTGCGCATCATCCAGGACCTGCTGGCCACCGGTGCGAGCATCCTCCTTCTGGGCCGGCCGGGGGTGGGCAAGACCACCCTCCTGAGGGAGGCAGCCCGCTACCTGGCTGATGAGCTCCACAAGCGGGTTATCGTGGTGGACACCTCCAACGAGATCGCCGGCGATGGCGATATTCCTCACCCCGGCATCGGCTCCGCCCGTCGCATGCAGGTCCCTTCTCCCCATCTCCAGCACAAGGTGATGATCGAGGCCGTGGAGAACCACATGCCGGAAGTCATCATCATCGACGAGATCGGCACCGAGCAGGAGGCAGCCGCCGCCCGCACCATCGCCGAGCGGGGCGTGCAGCTGGTGGCCACTGCCCATGGCAACACCTTGGACAACCTCATCCTCAACCCCACCCTGTCCGACCTGGTAGGCGGGGTGCAGTCGGTAACCCTCTCCGATGAGGAGGCCAGGCGGCGCGGCACCCAGAAGGCCATACTGGAGCGGCGGGCACCCCCCACCTTCGATATGGTGGTGGAGATAAAAGGCTTTAACCAGGTAGCCATCCACCGGGATGTGGCGGCCACCGTGGACGCCATTCTGCGCGGCTATCCCGTCCAGCCCGAGCTGCGGTCCCTCACCCCCGAAGGGGAAGTGCGCATACTCCAGGAGGCGCGGGTGGAGACCCCCGTCCGGCGCGGCGTTACCCTACCCTTTGCCGAGGCCGCCGCCTCCGCCGAGCCACCGCCCCTCCGCCAACGCCACATCTACTTGTATGGTGTATCGCGGGAGCGGGCCCAACAGGCCCTACAGGAGACCCACTTCCCGGGAACCGTAGTCCACAGCCTGGACGAGGCCGATGCCCTCATCGTCCTGCGCAGCCACTACCGGCGTCGCCCCCAGGTGGTGCGGGAGGCGGAAGAGCGGGGTATCCCTATCTACGTGGTGAAGAGCAACAACGTGTATCAGCTGGAGCAGGTGTTCATGGCCATGCAAAAGGAGCGGGCGGGCGATCCGGTGGCCGCCGCCTTGCGAGAGGCGGAGGAGGCCATCGGCCAGGTGCTGCAGCAGGAGGAGCCGGTGGAGCTGTCTCCCCAGAACGCCTATATACGGCGTCTCCAGCACCTGTTGGCCCAGCGGTATAACCTGGCCAGCGAGAGCGTAGGCAGGGATCCCTACCGGCGGGTGCGCATCCTGCCCCGCCCCCCGGAGTGAGGGGCTATGCCCGGGGGAGCCCTCTTCCTCACCTTGGAGGGGGGGGAGGGGGTGGGCAAGAGCACCCAGGCGCGGGCCCTGGCTCGCCTCCTCCATCGCAGTGGCTGCCCCGCCATGATCACCCGTGAGCCAGGCGGAACCGCCCTGGGGCGCAGGTTGCGGCGCCTACTCCTACAGGGAGGGCCCATCCCCTCCCCTTGGACAGAGCTCTTCCTCTTCGCCGCCGACCGTGCCCAGCACATGGCAGAGGTCGTACTGCCGGCCCTCAGGGCAGGCCTGGTGGTCATCTGCGAGCGATTCACCGATTCCACCATAGCCTACCAAGGCTATGGCCGAGGCCTAGACCTACAGATGGTGCGGCAGGTATGCCAGATGGCAAGCCATGGCCTCACCCCCCACCTTACGGTCCTTCTGGACATGGAGCCAGCGGCCGCCCTGGCCCGCAAGCCCCATGGCGACCGCATTGGCGGTGAGGAGCTCGATTTCCATCGACGTGTGCGCCAGGGCTTCCTCTCCCTGGCGCGCGAGGAGCCCCAACGCTTCCTGGTGGTAGACGCTTCCCTCCCCCCAGGGGAGGTGACCCAGCTTATCTGGCGGCGCCTCTCCGCCCTTCTGCAAGAGCGGTGAGGTCGTTCCTTCCTTCACCCCCGCGTGCTAGCATGGTGCTGTGGTGGGCATGGCCCGCAGCGTCGTTGTGCGTGTCCCGGCCACTAGCGCTAACCTGGGCCCGGGCTTCGATTGTCTGGGCCTGGCCCTGGACCTCTGGGGCTCCGTCCACCTGGAGGCCCATGACCAGCCCGTGCCCCCGCCCAAGGAGCCCATAGCCCTGCTGGCCGTGGAGGCCGCCCTCCGTCTCTTCCATCACCTGGGGACCCGCCCCCCTGGGGGAATCTACGCTTGCTATGAAGGATCTGTCCCCGTGGCCCGCGGCTTGGGGGCCAGCGCCATCGCCCGTGTGGGGGGCCTCCTGGCCGCCAATGCCCTGGCCGGCTACCCCTTGGATAAAGAGGACATCCTCCTGCTGGCTACAGAGATGGAAGGCCACGCCGACAACGCTGCCCCGGCCATCTTCGGCGGCCTGCAGATAGTGGCCCGCCGCGACGATGGCAGCATCGTCCACATGGGGCTGGAGCCACCACCGGGGTTGCGGGTAGTCCTCTTCGTCCCCCAGCAAGAGCTCCCCACCGCTCTGGCCCGGCAAGCGGTGCCTGAGTCCATCCCCCGCGCCGATGCCGTTTATAGCCTGGCCCGGGCGGCTCTCCTGGTGGCCGCCCTGGCCACCGGCCGTCTGGAGCACCTTGCCGAGGCCAGCGACGATCGGCTCCACCAGCCCTATAGAGCCCGCCTGTTCCCCCCTCTGCGCCCCCTGCTGGAGGCCGCTATGAAGGCTGGTGCCTTAGGGGCCTACCTCTCGGGGGCGGGGCCCACGGTGGCCGCCTTCGCCATGGAGGAAGCCGAGAGGGTAGCCCAGGCCCTGGAGGACACGGCCGCTCGGATGGGGCTGGCGGGGCAGGCCATCCTTACCTCCCCTACTACTCTAGGGGCCCACCTGGATGAGGAGAGCTCATGAGCCTGATAGTACAGAAGTATGGCGGCACATCGGTAGCCGATGCCCAGCGCATTAAGGCGGTGGCCCAACGCATCGCCGCCCGCCGCGCCCAGGGTGATGCCCTGGTGGTGGTGGTATCGGCCATGGGCGACACCACCGACCGCCTCATCGAGCTGGCCCACCAGGTGAGCCCCGAGCCCGAGGCGCGGGAGCTAGACCTCCTCCTCTCCACAGGGGAGGTGGTCTCCTGCACCCTGCTGGCCATGGCTCTCAAGGCCCTGGGGGTGCCGGCCATCGCCCTCACAGGCGCCCAGGCGGGCATCGGCACCGACCGCCGCTACGGGCGGGCCCGCATCCTGCGTGTGGACCCCTCCCGTGTCCTCTCTCACCTGCAGGCGGGTCGCCTGCCCGTGGTGGCCGGCTTCCAGGGCATAACCGATGAGATGGATATCACCACCCTAGGGCGCGGGGGCTCCGACACCACCGCTGTGGCCTTGGCCGCCGCCCTGGGCGCTCACCGCTGCGAGATCTACACCGACGTGGAGGGCATATACACCGCCGATCCCAGGCTGGTCCCTGAGGCCCGCAAGCTGGCACGCATATCCTATGAGGAGATGCTGGAGCTGGCCAGCCAAGGAGCCCGGGTGATGCATCCCCGGGCCGTGGAGCTAGGATGGGCATATAAGGTGCCCATATACGTGGCCTCCAGCTTCACCGAGGCCCCAGGCACCCTCATCTGCCAGGAGGGGGAGAGCATGGAGCAGCGCAACCGGGTCATGGGCATCGCCCACGACATCGATGTGGGCCGCATCACCATCCGTGGCGTCCCCGACCGTCCAGGCATCGCCGCCGCCATCTTCGGCCCCCTGGCGGAGGCGGGCATATCGGTGGACACCATCGTCCAGAACGCCTCCGTGGAGCGCCTCACAGACCTCACCTTCACCGTCTCCAAGGGCGACCTGCGGCGAGCGGTGGAGATAGTCCGCCCTGTGGCCCAGCAGATTGGAGCACGGGAGGTCCTATGGGACGATGGTCTGGCCAAGGTGAGCATCGTGGGGGCGGGGATGCAGAGCGCGCCAGGCTACGCCGCCACCATGTTCCGCGCCCTATACGAGGCAGGCATCAACATCGAGCTCATCACCACCAGCGAGATCCGCATCACCTGCCTCATCGATGCCCACCGCATCGAGGACGCCGTACAGGCCCTCCATCGCGCCTTCCAGCTGGCGGAGGCCTAGCGCAGGCGGGGGATCACGTCCCGCGCATAGACCTCCAGGTGCTCCAGAAAGCGCCCCTGGGGGAAGATGGGCACCAGTAGGAAGTGCCTCACCCCAGCCTCCACGTACTGCTCCAGACGCCGCACGCACTCCTCCGGCCTCCCCATCACCACGTAACGGTCCACGATCCCTTCGAAGGGCTGGTTATAGCGCACTGAGAGGTCCTGCACCGCCCGTGCCTTGGCCTCCTCATAGGAGTCGCCGAGGGAGATGAACTGGTAGAGGGCGGGGGTGATCTGGTCGGGGTCTCGCCCCGCCTCCTGGGCATACCGTCGCACCTTCTCCCAGCCGTCCCGGAACCGCTCGGGGGAGAAGAGGTATGGCATGTAGCCATCGCCCAGCCTGCCTGCCCGCCGCATGGCCGCCTCCGAGCGCCCCGCCACCCAGATGGGCGGGCCCCCGGGCTGGACGGGCTTGGGCTGAAGGGTGACGCCCGGCAGCCGCCAGAAGCGTCCCTCATACCGTACATCGTCCTCCCGCCATAGGAGGCGGAGGATGCGGATGGCCTCGTTGGCCCTGGCCCCCCGCTCGCGCACCGGCACGCCACAGGCCTCGAACTCCTTGGGGAACTCGCCCCCAACCCCTACCCCCAGGATGAGGCGCCCTCCGGAGATGATGTCCACGCTGGTGGCCTCCTTGGCCACCACCGCCGCTGGCCGGAGGGGGAGCAGGGTCACCGCCGTCCCCAAAAGGATCCTCCTGGTGCGGGCGGCGATGGCCGCCAAGGAGGTGAAGGCATCCAATATGGGCCCGTAAAAGAAGATATGCTCCGATGTCCATATGGAATCGAACCCCAGCTCCTCCGCCCGCTCCGCCTCCTCCAGGCGGACCGCTGCCCAGGGCATCACCACACCGAACTTGACTTCGCTCATCTCCTCCTCCTGCGCGCTAGTCTTCGCCCCCTTGTCACCCTGGCCCCCTCACGGTAACGTATACCCTAGATCCTGGTCAGGGGGGAAGGCCATGCCCACGGTGCGGGCCAATAACATCAACATTTACTATGTGGACGAAGGAGAGGGCCCACCCCTTCTCATGATCATGGGCTTCGGTGGCCAGCACCACTCCTGGGGCGATGAGACCGTGCGCCTCCTCTCCCGTCACTTTCGCACCATCCGCTTCGATAACCGAGGCACCGGCTACTCCGACAAGCCCCAGGTGGAATACTCCATCGCCATGATGGCCGATGACGCCGCAGGCCTCCTGCAGGCCCTGGGCCTCTCCAGGGCCCACGTCTACGGCGTCTCCATGGGCGGCATGATCGCCCAGGAGCTGGCCCTGCGGCACCCCCACCTGGTGGGCGGGCTGGTACTGGGGTGCACCACCCCCGGCTGGGCCAAGGGCGTGCCCCCAAAGCCTGAGGTCATCCAGCTCATGATGCCCGAGCCAGGCCTCTCCCGCGAGGAGCAGGTCCGCAAATCGTGGCCGGCCATCTGCTCCCCCCGCTTCCTGCAGGAGGGGAGGGAGTTCCTGGAGCTCATGCTCCGTCGGTCTCTGGAGAACCCCACCCCCGTCGATACCCTCAACCGCCAGGCGGCAGCCATCCAGGCCTTCGACACCTACGACCGCCTGCCCCAGATTGGAGCCCCCACCCTCATCGTCCATGGCGACGAGGACATCCTCATTCCGCTCGAGAATGCCTACATCCTCCACGAACGTATCCCTGGCTCTCGCCTGGTCATCATCGAAGGGGCTGGTCACGTCTACTTCTGGGAGAGGCCAGCGGAAGCCGCTCAGGCCATTGTGGAGTTCCTGTCGCAGGTGCCGGTGAAGACCTAGCAGGAAAGGGGGGAAAACATAAGGCTGCAGGGCAAGGTCGCCATCGTCACTGGGGCCGCCTCGGGCATCGGCAGGGCCACCGCCCTCGTGTTCGCCCAGGAGGGGGCGCGGGTCATGTGCACCGATATCAACGGCGAGGGGGTCAAGGCCACCGCCGATGCCATCGTCGCCCAAGGAGGGGAGGCGGCCTGGATGCAGGTGGACGTGGCCCGTGAGGAAGACGTGCGCCGCATGGTTCAAGAGACGGTGGCCCGCTTCGGCCGGCTAGACGTGCTCTTCAACAACGCCGGCGTGGAGATGGCGGCGCCCATTAGTGAGGTGTCCGAGGAGCGGTGGCGCTGGCTCATGGACATCAACCTCAAGGGCGTGCACCTGGGCTGTAAGTACGCCGTGCCGGAGATGGCCAAAGTGGGCGGGGGCGCCATCGTCAATACCGCCTCGGTAGCAGGCATAGAGGGCATAGCCGGCCTCTCCACCTATTGTGCCTCCAAGGGTGGGGTCATCCTCCTCACCAAGGCGCTGGCCGTGGAGTTGGCGCCCCTGGGGATACGCGTCAACGCCGTCTGCCCAGGGGTCATCCGCACGCCCATGGTGGAGCGCGCCCTGCCCGAGCTGTTCGCCGCCAACCCCGAGGAGGCATGGCAGCGGCTGGGGCGCCTCCACCCCCTAGGCCGGGTGGGCGAGCCAGAGGAGGTGGCCAGGGCAGTGCTCTTCCTGGCATCCGACGAGGCATCCTTCATCACCGGCGTGGCCCTGCCGGTGGACGGGGGCTGGACGGGGGGCACCGCCCTGCAGATATCCCCTTAGCATCGCCACCGCCCCCAACCCTCTTGCCCAAGGGGAGCCCTTGGGCCCATAATGGTGCTGTCCCTAAGGAAATAAGAGAACATGTTTGTTCACCTTCACCTTCACACGGAGTATTCCCTGCTGGACGGCCTTTGCAAGATCCCGGCCCTCATGGAACGGGTGCGGGAGCTGGGCCAGGAGGCGGTGGCCATCACCGACCATGGCGTCCTCTATGGGGCCATCCAGTTCTATCGGGAGGCCAAGAGCCGGGGGATAAAGCCCATCATCGGGGTGGAGGCGTATGTGGCCCAAGGCTCCCGGCACAGCCGCGACCCTCAAGAAAAGCAGCCCTATCACATGACCATCCTGGTCCGCAACCTGAGAGGCTATCAGAACCTCATCCAGCTCATAACCAAGGCCCACCTGGAGGGCTTCTTCTACAAGCCCCGCATCGACCGCGAGCTGCTGGAGGCCCACGCCGAGGGGCTGGTGGGCTTATCGGGCTGCGTTTCGGGCGAGATACCTAGGCTCCTGCTAGCTGGGCGCTATGAGGAGGCGGTGCGCCTGGCCCGCTACTACCGGGAGGTGTTCGATGGCCACTTCTACCTGGAGATCCAGGAGCACCAGCTGGAGGAGGGGGCAACCCTCAACCGCCAGCTGGTGAGGCTCTCCCGGGAGACGGGCATACCCCTGGTGGCCACCAACGACGTCCACTACATCCGCAAGGAGGACTGGGCCCTCCAGGAGGTGCGATTGTGCATCGGCACCGGCACCACCCTGGACGACCCCCACCGCATGCGCATGGCCGGCGACCCCACCTCCTATTACCTCAAGTCGGAGGAGGAGATGCGCCAGCTCTTCCCCGAGCTGCCGGAGGCCATCGACAACACCTGGAGGGTGGCCGAGAGCTGCCATCTGGAGCTGGAGTTCGGCCAGCTCCACATCCCCGAGGCGGAGGTGCCACCGGGCTTCACCCCCCACCAATACCTCACTCACCTCTGCCAGGAGGGGCTCCTGCGCCGGTACGGCCCCCACAACGAGGAGGCCCGCCGCCGCCTGGAATACGAGCTGGCGGTGGTCCACGATACGGGCTTCACTAACTACATACTGGTGGTCTACCAGATCGCCAAGTATGCCCGCGAGCGCGGCATCTTCATGGGCGTGCGGGGCTCTGCCGCCGCCTCCATCATCCTCTACTGTCTGGGAGTCACGGACATCGACCCTCTGGAGCACCGCCTGGTCTTTGAGCGTTTCATCCACCACCAGCGCAAGGAGATGCCAGATGTGGACCTGGACTTCGCTGAGGACCGGCGGGACGAGATGATCCGCTACGCCGCCGAGCGGTACGGGCGCGACCGGGTGGCCCAGATCATCACCTTCGGCACCCTAGGCGCCCGCGCATCCCTGCGGGACGTGGGGCGGGCCCTGGGCTGGAGCTATGCCGACGTGGACCGGGTGGCCAGGATGGTGCCCCACCTGCCCCCATCCTTCGGGGTGATGACCATCGAGCGGGCCCTGCAGGAGAGCCCCCAACTGCGGCAGGCCTATGAGACGGACCCCCAGGTGCGGCGTCTGGTGGACACCGCCCGCTCCCTGGAGGGGGTGGCCAGGCATGCCTCCACCCATGCTGCCGGCCTGGTCATCGCCCCAAGGCCCCTTACCGAGTTCCTGCCCCTGCAAAGGCCCCCCTCGGGGCGCGACGACCCCCATGCCCTCCCCACCACCCAGTACGACATGGATGACGTGGCCGCCCTGGGCCTTTTGAAGATGGACTTCCTAGGCCTGGCCAATCTCACCATCCTGCGCACCGCCCTGGACCTCATCCGTGAGACGCGGGGGATCGACATCGACCTGAGCCAACTCCCCGACGGCGACCCCAAGACCTACCAGATGCTATCACGAGGGGAGACCTTCGGCGTCTTTCAGCTGGAGTCGGCGGGCATGCGCCGCTACATCCAAGAGCTGCGCCCCACCTCCATCAAGGACCTGGCGGCCATGGTGGCCCTTTACCGCCCCGGCCCCATGCAGCACATCCCCACCTACATCAGGGCCAAGCACGGCCTGGCGCCCATCCGCTATCCCCATCCCGATCTGGCCGAGATCCTGGACGAGACCTATGGGGTCATCGTCTACCAGGACCAGGTGCTGCTCATCGCCCAGAAGTTCGCCGGCTACTCCCTGGGGGAGGCGGACCTCATGCGCAAGGCCATGGGCAAGAAGATCCGCTCCCTCATGGAGGCGGAGCGAGAGCGGTTCATCCAGGGGGCCGTGGCCCGCGGCTACTCCAAGGAGACGGCCGAGACCATCTTCGACCTCATCGAGCCCTTCGCCGGGTATGCCTTTAACAAGGCCCATGCCGTCTCCTACGCCCGCATCGCCTATCAGACGGCCTACCTCAAGGCCCACTACCCTGAGGAGTACATGACGGCCGTCCTGCGGCTGGCCAGCCGCCGCCCCGATCCCACAGCGCGGGTGGCCGAGGCCTATGCCGAATGTCTTCGCCTGGGCATCCCCGTCCTGCCTCCAGATGTCAACCGGAGCCAGGTCAACTTCAGCCTAGAGGAGCACGAGGGCCGGCGGGCCATTCGCTTCGGCCTGGCCAACATCAAGAACGTAGGGGAGGGCGTGGCCGAGGATATAGTGGCCGAGCGTCAGCGGGGAGGCCCCTTCAAAGGGGTGGAGGACTTCTTCCGCCGCCTGCCCCAAGGGGCCATCCACAAGCGGGCGTTGGAGAGCCTGATCAAGGCCGGCGCCTTGGACTCCCTCGGCCCCGACCGAGGCGCCATCTTGGCCGCTTTGGACAAGCTCGTCGCCCTGGCCCAGCAGTCGGTGCGGGCCCGGGAGACGGGGCAGAGCAGCCTCTTCGACCTCCTGGGCGGAGGGGATGGCATGTACCACATGGACCTGCCCAACGTACGGGCCCCGCAGGGTCGTCGCCTCTCCTGGGAGAAGGAGCTTTTGGGCGTCTACTTCTCTGAGCATCCCTTCTCCCGGGCAGCCCGGGAGCTGGCTCCCTACCTCTCCTGCCACCTGGCAGAGATATCGCCGGAGATGGACGGGCGAGATGTGGTGGTGGGCGGATACGTAGCCCATGTGCGCACCCTCTCTACCCGCGATGGCCGCCAGTTCTGCACCGTCCAACTGGAAGACCTCTCAGGTGTGGCCGAGCTGACGGTCTGGCCCGAGACCCTAGAGGAGACACGCCCCCTCTGGCGCCATGGCAACATCGTGGTGGCCCGGGCGCGGGTACGCCACCGGGGCGAGGAGAGAGTGCAGCTGAGCGTGCTGCGGGCTGTGGCCTATCAGGATGGCTCCTTCGACCCTTCTTCCCTGGGCATCTCTACCCAGGGCCCCCAGACCAACAATGGCCGCCGCCTCCACCTCCTCCTTCAGGAGACGGAGGACACAGAAGGTGACCAGGAGAGGTTGCGCCAAGTCATGGGCCTCCTGAGGTCATACCCCGGTGGCGACCCCGTAGTCCTCTCCATACGCCAGAAGGATGGTGAGGAGGTGGACCTGGCACTGCCCAAGGTCCACCTCTGCCAGGAGCTAGTATCCCATCTGAGGGCCCTTTTGGGGCCGTGGGGCGAGGTGAAGGCCCACCTCTAGCCCCTCTAGGCACAGAAGGCGCTCCTTCCACGCTATGCCCCCGCTATACCCCCTAAGCGAGCCATCGCTTCCCACCACCCGATGACAGGGCACGACGATGGGGAAAGGGTTGCGGGCCAGGGCCTGGCCGACAGCCCGCGCCCCCCGTGGCTGGCCTACCCTTAGGGCCAGCCAGGAGTAGGTCCGCACCTCCCCCCACGGTATCAGGCACACCTCCTCCAGCACACGCCGGCAGAAATCGCTCACGCCATCCCAGTCCAGGGGGATGGAGAGGAATGATGTGGGGATACCAGCGCCGTAGCGCTGCAGGAGCATGGCCACCTCTTGCGCCAAAGGGTCATCCGCCTCCTCCCTGGCACCCATGTCAGCAGCCCAGGCCTCGGCCTGGGCCGCGGTGGCGGTGGGCATCCCCACCGCCCTTAGCCCGGAGGCGGTGAAGACCAAAGGAACGAAACCAAGGCTGGTCTCTACTAGTTTCCGCCTCAAGGCACCCGGCCCATGCGCCAAGGACGCCGCACCGTCTGCCACAGCAGAGACCCTCGCAGATGAGGCCAGAGCCGTCGCAGATGCTCCAGCAGCTGGTCGGGCGGAGGGCGGCGACCGTAGCGGCTCAGACAGTACCCGTGGGCCAGAGGCGTGAGGTCGCTGAACCCCGGCAGGGCCCGGCCCAGGCGACGAGCAAACTCATGGGGGGTCTCGCCGGGTCTGGGCCCTAGCCCCGCCCATCCTGCTAGGAGCACCGTCTTCTCCCAGATCTGCTGCGCCTCAGGCAAACGGGAGAAGAGCTTCTGCCAGACATGGTGGATAGCCGCCCCTCCCAAGGCGATAGCCCCGGCTGCCGCCAAGAGGGCCCACATCAGGGGTCCAGCCATCCCCCTCCCATCATCTACCTGCGGCGGAGAAGCCTCCTCCAGAGGTAACTCGGACATGTCCAGCATCTCCCCAAGGAGGGAGTCCTCAGGGCCCAGGGGGCCGAAGAGGCCGATGGGCACGGGAAGCCCGTACTGGAAGAGGGCATTGAAGATGCCCACGTCCTCCCTGTCAGGGGCAAAGGGGACCCATCCATGTCCTGGGAAGTAGACCTCCGGCCAGGCCATGGCCCGACCAGCAGTGACACGATAAACCCCCGCCTCTTCATTGTAGTCACCTGGGGGTAGGAGGAACCCCACGGCCAGCCGCGCCGGCACCCCCACCGCCCTGAGCATGATGACCATGGCTGAGGCGTGCACCTCCACCGGGCCCCGCCGCGCCTCGAACAAGAAGTGGTCCACTACGTCCAGGCCTGGGGGCATCTCCAATAGCTGATCCACAGGGTACCTAGAAAGGAAACGCCTGATGGCTTGGACCTTGGCCAGGGGCGTAGGGGCTTGACCGGCCACTTGACGCGCCAACTCCACCACCCGCGCCGGCAGCTCGGGCGGCAGGGCCAGGTATATATCCTTTACCCACCAAGGGTAATCGGCGGACCCCTGGCTCGAGCTGTCCGTAGGGGGGGCGGGGACCACGCCCACAGCCCGGTAGGTGGCCCCTGGGGAGAGGCTCCGCTGAGGCACCAGGGTGGAAGAGACCACCACCTCCAGGGGCACCACCTCCACCATGTTCAGGCGCCCATCGCGGCGGTCGGCCCGGAGGAGCAAGTAGCCTTGGCGCAGCAGGGTGCGGCGGAGAGTTTCGTCGTCCCAGGAGGCGCCCAGGCCCATCAGGACATCAGGGACCTCCTTCCCCTTGGCAGCCCTGGGCTCCCCGTCCTTCCAAGAGACCTTCAGTATGGCCTCATCAGGGACCAGGGCTTTCGCCTTTAAAGTGCCATCGGCGGTGGTGAAGGCCACCGGGAGGGGCTGGCCAGGCACCATTACAAGGGAGGCAGGCGCCCCTCCCCTTAGCACCTCTATCTGCACCATCGTGGGCTCCACGGGCAGATTTGGGGGAGGCTCCAGGGCCTGGAAGGGCCACTCCACCTCCATCCTTTGGCTGGCCTTCCAGCCCCCCAAGGCGTAATCCTCATAGACAGCGATGCGCAGAAGGAGGGGCACGGGCTTGGAATCCTCAGGTAGGCGCACCAGCGCCAGCTCACCGTCTATGGGCAGGCCCAGGCCTCCCCTTAGGGGCAACACTTGAGATAGGTCTACACCTCGAGGAAGCCTCCCACCCCTGAGAGGGCCCACCAGGCGCGCCCAGTCGTCGGCCAGGCCCCTGAAGGGAGCGCTCACCGCCCCCCATAGGTGAGCTAGGGGGCGTCCATAGGCGGTGGGCACCGTCCAGGCCACCAACAGGAGGAGCAGGACACCCCAGAAGGCCAGATGGAGGTGGGCAGGGCTCAGCAGGGCAGGGTATGCCACCCCCTCCCGCTGCCAACGGCGCTGGTGGGCCATTAGGTTGGCGCGCGCCAGCAGCAGCAGGCCCGAGATGGCGAACAACAGGAAGGCCCCCAATACCCCCCGGTCCAGGACTACGAAGTTCGCCAGCAAGGTGGCCCCACCCAGGGCCAGCGCTGGCCAGGCCGTGTGCCACCGAAACAGGAACCACGACAACAGGAAGGCCCCACCAAAGGTGAGACCTGCCACAAGCACCACGAAGGGCAAAGGGTCGTTGCTGATGCCCCCCGAGAAGACGATGTGAAAGTAGCGCTCAAAGCGCAGATATAGGATGTCCACCTTCTCCCCAAGCCCCGCCTCTGGGATCAGGAAGAGGGCCTGCAGGAAGGTGGCCAGAAGCCCCCACACCACCGCCATGCCCCAGGCCAGAGGCCAGGGCATGGGAAGACGAGCCAGGACCCAACCAGCTAAAAGGCCCCCAAGGCCTAGCAGCCAAAGGGATGGCATGGGCCTAGCCCAGGCGGCCCGCTGGATGCTCCAGGCCACGCTCAAGAAGGCCAGATAGGCCAGGCCGAGGCTGAGCCACTCCTCCCAGTCCACCACCCACCGCACCGCCTGTCGCGCCGCCGTCATCCCCCATCCCTCCTAGGGACGGCACCCCTGCCCGGGAGGTGGCGGGCCCCTTGCAGGCCCAGGGCCAGGGATAAGTCATCCCCCCGGCGCAGGCAGTAGACCAGCACATCGCCGGCCACCAGGGCCCCGTAGGGGAGGATGGGGCCCTTGGCCCCCCCGAAGGTATCGGCCTCCAGGAGGACAGCCACCGCCTGCATCCCCCGTCGCCCCAGGTCCGCTAACACCTCGGCCCATTCCTGATGGGGCGAAGGGGTGATGACCACCAGCGTGCTATGACGCCCAAAGCTCCGCTGGTGGCCCACCAGCACCTGGTTCAGGGGCGTCCGGCCATCGGCCCGCACCAGGGCCAGGGCCTCGGCCATGCGCTCGTACTGATGAGGCCCCCTGGCCGGCGGCAGGAGGATGGGCTCCCTGCCCACCCCCAGCATCCCCACCCGCAGGTCGGCTTCCAGAAGGCGGCGGGCCATGGAGCAGGCGGCCGTCACCATATACTCCTCGGTGCTCTCCTCCCCCTGGCCCGCATGCACCCCTTCCTCCAGGTCCAACACCAGCCAGACGTCGCTAGAGGGGTGATGGTCGAAGGTCTTGGCCATGAGACGCCCTAAGCGGGCGGTGGTGAGCCAATGGATACGGCTCACAGCATCCCCAGGCTGATATTCACGGACGCCCGCGGCACTGGGGCTGAGAAAGGGGGATGGGCGGCCCAGAGGCCCCTCCCCGGGCAGCTGGGCGGCCGGCACCCAGAAGTACGGGAGGGGCAAGGGAGCAGGATAGACCAACACCTCCCACCGGCCACCAAAGGACTTGGCGCTCCGGAATAACCCAAAGGGGTCGCCCCCTATCACCAGCAAGGGCCCAAACCCGTACCGTCCTCGCCGGGGGCATGGTATCCTGGCCCGCCACACACGATACCCATGGGCCGCCACCATGAGCACCGCCTTGGCCTGCCCCCCTGGCACCTCGGTGATATCCCCCACCTCTAACCACAGTTTGGGGAAGTTGCTGGAGTTGCGCACCCGCACCTCGATGGTGACCTCCTGTCCGGCCTGTAGACGTGCGGGCTGCCGCTCCACCTCCACCTCCAGACCCCGCAAGCTTAAGCGACTCCAGATCCAGGCCAGCACTACTAAGGCCAGCAGCAGATAAGCCGCTCGCAGCAGGATCCAATAACCCGAGGCCCACCCCAGCACCAGCAGGGCCGAGGCCAAGGCCAGGGCCCACACCAGGTTCCATGGCAAACGCCGCCACCGCGCTAGGGCCGACGGGCGCGCACCCCTGGCACCACCAACCGCCCCAGACATTCCTCCACCACCTGCTGAGACGTGACGCCCCGCACACGGCTGGCCGGAGCCACAATGATGCGGTGCCCCAACACGGGATAAGCCAGCTCCTTCACGTCGTCGGGCAGGACGAAGTCCCTCCCCTCCACCAGGGCCTTGGCCTGACAGGCCCGCTGGAGGGCCAGGGAGCCCCGTGGCGAGGCCCCCAGGTAGACGGCCTCATGCTTGCGGGTGGCGTCCACCAGCTGGGCGATGTAGAGCTTCACCAGGGGATCCACCCACACCCCCTTCACCGCCTCCTGTAAGGCCAGGATGTCCTGTGGCCCGCACACCGCCTCCAAGGTCTCGATGGGGTGCTTCTCCACCTGCCGGTCCATGATGGTCACCTCGTCCTGCACACTGGGGTAACCCAGGTGCAGACGCATCAGGAAGCGGTCCAGCTGGGCCTCGGGGAGAGGGAAGGTCCCCTCGTACTCGATGGGGTTTTGGGTGGCTAGCACCATGAAGGGGCGGGGAAGGGGATGGCTGACCCCGTCCACCGTCACCTGCCGCTCCTCCATGGCCTCCAAGAGGGCCGATTGCGTGCGGGGGCTGGCCCGGTTGATCTCGTCGGCCAGCACAATCTGGGCCATGATGGGCCCAGGACGGAACTCGAAGTCCCCCGTCTTCTGGTTGTAGACCGATGCGCCGGTGACGTCAGTGGGCAGAAGGTCTGGGGTGAACTGGACGCGGCGGAAGGTGCACCCTGTGGAACGGGCCAGGCTACGGGCCAACATGGTCTTGCCCACCCCCGGCACATCTTCGATGAGCAGGTGGCCGCCGCTCATGAGGGCGATGACCGCTAGCTCCACTTCCTTCTCCTTGCCCACCATCACCCGCTGGACATTGGCGATGATGCGCCCCGCCAGCTCCCTAGCCTCACCCATGTTCTCCTCCTGCGCTGGGGCTAATGGGGCCCCCCCTGCTGCCCACGTCCCGTTTCTTTGCGATTATACCATCCTAGGGCACAGCCTGCCGTCCCGGACGTTAAACTATCTGTAAATGGCCGCCAAGACGTGGGCCTGGGCCCTTGCGTTGTTGCTCGTGGCATGTGGGGAGGCGGTGCCCCTTAGCCCTCAGGCCACCGTCCCCACGCCTACCCCAGTCATCAGCGTCCTCCCCTCCCCCACTTGGGCCCCTACCCTCACGACCATGGGGCCGGTACGGCAGGGGGCCGCCTTTCTCTTGGCTTTACACCCTGCATCCCCTGAGCCCCTCACTGTCTCATGGGCCTCGGCCACATACCCCATGTCTTTGGAGGGCGGGGTGGCCATCGCCTACCTCCCCGTGCCCCCCGACCTGCCGCCAGGCCCCCACCAGGTGGTAGTGGAGGCCGCAGGCCGCATCCTGGCCAGGACGACGGTGGAGGTGGCCCCCCACCCATTTCTTCAAGAGGAGATATGGCTGGCGCCCCAGGAGGCCTCCCTGCTGTTGGACGCCGAGGCCATCAGAGAGGAGGCGGAGGCTCTGGCCCGCGCCTACGCCCTCTCCCTCCCCGTGCGGGCCTGGTGGGGTCCCTGGACCCTCCCCTTGGATGGGGAGGTGAGCGACCCCTTCGGCACCTTGCGCTCCTTCAACGGCGGCCCCTACTCTCGCCACACCGGGGTCGACATCGCCGCCCCAGCAGGAACCCCGGTGGTGGCCTCCGCCGCTGGGCGGGTGGTGCTGGCCCGCCATTTGCACTTGCGAGGGTTATCGGTGGTCATCGACCACGGGGCAGGGGTGTTCACCGGCTACCATCATCTAGGAGCAGTTCTCGTCCAAGAAGGCCAATGGGTGAGCGGAGGGCAGGAGATCGGGCAGGTGGGAGATACAGGCCTGGCCAGCGGCCCCCACCTCCATTGGGAGCTGGTGGTCCACGGCCAGCGGGTTGACCCTCTGGCCTGGGTGGAAGGGGCGCCCAGTCCCTAAGGCCCCAACTCACCCGTCTCGTACATAATGACAGTCAGCGCCGCCAGGGCAGCCGTCTCCGCCCTCAGGATGCGGTGGCCCATGGACACCACCTGGAAACCAGCCTCCTGGGCCATCTCCACCTCCTCCACCTCCAGGCCCCCCTCTGGCCCTACTAGGATGCTCACATGGCGGTGATCCCCTTCCCATCGGCGCAGGGCCTCCCGCAGGCCATGCTGAGTCTCCCGTTCCCAGGGGAGCAAACGCAAACCTCCCGCCTGCCGCACGGCCTGGGCGAAGGGGATGGGCGCTAGGAGATCGGGAGGGCGGGCCCGCCCACACTGCTCGGTAGCCTCCACCACCAGCCGCCACCACCGCTCTTGCTTGGCGCCCCCCTCCTTCCAGGGGCGGACCACCGAGCGCTTGGCCACCACTGGCACAATGGCCCCCACGCCCAGCTCGGTGGCCTTCTCCAGGACCATCTCGAACCGAGGCTCCTTTATAAGGCACATGTAGAGGACGACGGAGACCCGGGGCTCGGGCGGGGGCTCGGAATGGCCTACCACCGTGGCTAGGGCCGAGCGGCGGGAGACGTCTTTAAGCTCCACCACCCACTCCCGCCCTGAGCCATCGAACAGGACGAACTGCTCCCCAGGACGCATGCGCAAGACCCTCGCCAGGCGGTGGACCAGCTCCTGGTCCAAGCTCACCTGCCGCCCTTGGACGGTCCCTGGTTCCACGAAGAACCTACGCATCTTTGCCCATGACCAAGGCCGCCCATACCCCCTCGGACATCCTCTCCAGAGTATGGAGGCCTTTCTGAGCCAGGGCCCCCTCCACCTCCCCTTGCCCTTCCCGCAAAAAGCCGCTAACCACCAACCTGCCGCTGGGGGCCACGGCCTCCGCCAGCATGGGAGCAAGGCGGCGGACCGTAAGGCCATCGATGTTGGCCACCACCAGGTGGAAGGGGCCATGGGCTAGTACCTCGGGGGTGAGGGTACCATGCCTGACTTCCATCCTGTCTGCCACCCCGTTGCGGTGAGCGTTATCCATGGCCACACGCACCGCCTGAGGGTCGATATCCAGGGCCAGGGCCCAGGCCGCCCCCAGCTTTACGGCGGCGATGGCTAGGATGCCCGTCCCAGTACCCACGTCCAACACCCGCATCCCTGGCATCACCAGCCGTCCGAGGGCCTGTAAGCACATGGCGGTGGTGGGGTGTTGGCCGGTGCCGAAGGCCACGCCAGGGTCGATCTCCACCACCACCTCCCCCGCCCGTGCCCGCGCCGTCTGCCAGGATGGCCGCACCACCACCCTGCCGATGCGCTTGGCCCGAAAATGGCGCTGCCACCTCTCCTCCCTTAGGCGACGCGAGGGGCGCCAGCGAGCCGGCCCGCTCAGGGGGATGAAGCGCAAGGCCAGCCGCAGGGAGCGACGTGCCTGGGGCTGGGCCTCATCCTCGTGCAGATAGATACGCACCAAGGCCCGCTGGCCCTTTTGCTCAGGGGCCAGCTCCGCCGTCCACGGCTCCAACAGGGGGAAGGGGCCCCGGTACTCCACCGCCACCCGAGGGCAGCGCTGGGCCAACACCTCAGCCACCAGCTCGGCATCGCGAGCGTCCACCTCGACAGATATCTCTGTCCACATGGGCCTCAGCCCAGGGCATCCAGGATGCGGCCCAGGATGCCCCTTCCGCCCTCGTTGACTGGCGTGCCCAGGGATTCGGCCAGGGCCTCCAGGAGCCGCCTCTGCTCGGCGCTCAGCTCCTTGGGCACCGTCACCCTCACCTGAACACGCAGATCGCCTCTGCCACCACCCTGGAGATGGGGCACGCCCTTCCCCTTTATGACGAACTCCTCGCCAGGCTGCGTCCCCGGCGGCACGTGCAGAACCTCTTCTCCCCCCTCCAGGGTGGGGATCCGGACGCGACACCCCAAAGCGGCCTGGGCCATATTCAGCTCCAGGGAGTAGAGGAGGTCGTAGCCCTCACGTCGGAACTGGGGATGAGGACGCACATGCACCACCACGTATAGGTTGCCTGGGGGACCCCCATCCTGGCCTACATCACCTTCGCCTGTCAGGCGCAACTGGGTGCCGTCGTCCACTCCAGCGGGCACCATTACCAATAGGCGCCGGGCCCGCCTTTGGCGTCCCGTCCCTTGGCACTCTCGGCAGGGGTGGGTCACCACCGTGCCCTGGCCCCGACATTGGGGACAGGTGGCCACGTTGATGAACTGACCAAAGAAGCTGCGGTGCACCCGCCGCACCTCCCCCACCCCCTGACACGATGGGCAGGATACGGGGCGGGTGCCAGGCTCGGTGCCCGCGCCCCCGCAACGCGGGCACTCCTCCACCCGTACCACCTCCACCTCCTTCTCACAGCCGAAGGCGGCCTCCGCCAGCTCCAGCTCCAGGGAGACACGGCGGTCCGCCCCCCGCTGAGGCCGGCGGCCAGTGGTAGCCGTGCCGAAGAAGGCCTCGAAGATATCCCCCCAGCCCCCGAAGGAGGCACCATCGAAGGGGCGCCCCCTCTCCATGGCCTCCATGCCAGCCAGACCGTAGCGATCGTAGGCTGCCCTCTTCTGCGGGTCGGAGAGGACCTGGTAGGCCTCGTTGATCTCCTTGAACTTGGCTTCGGCATCGGGGGACTTGTTGCGGTCGGGGTGGTACTTCATGGCCAAGCGGCGAAAGGCGCGCTTGATCTCCTCCACGCTGGCGTCCCTAGGGACGCCCAACACCTCGTAATAGTCGCGGCGCTTTTGGCTCATAGTCTCGCCACCAAGCATTCTAGCGATGCGCCCACCCCTTGGGCAAAGTCAAAGGCCATGGGGTGAACCCATGGCCCCTTCTCCCTTTCCTATCTGGTGGAGATAGCGGGGCTCGAACCCGCAACCTCCGCCATGCGAAGGCGGCGCTCTCCCAGTTGAGCTATATCCCCACCGCTGGCTATTTTAGAAGCGGTGACGCCGCCCGTCAACGTCCTTGACTCCCCCTCACCCTCTTGCTATATTCTCCTTTAAAACCCCGGGGGCTCCCTGACGAGGAGGATGAGCTAAGTTATGAGTATGCCTTTATCCAAGCCCTTGCGGCCGGCTTATGGGTTCGATGACGTGGCCATCGTGCCGGGAGAAGTGACCATCAACCCGGAGCTGACGGATGTGAGCTTCCAATTGGGGCCTCACACCTTCCCGATCCCCATCCTGGCCGCCGCCCTGGATGCGGTGGTGGATCCCCGGTTCGCTGTGGCCTTTGGCCGCCTTGGGGGGCTAGCTGTCCTCAACCTGGAGGGACTCTACACCCGCTACGAGGACCCCTACGCCGCCATCGCCGAGATCATATCCGCCCCCCAGGAGGAGGCAGCAGCCGTCCTCCAGAGGCTGTATACCGCCCCCATCCGCGAGGAGCTCATAGGGGAGAGGGTGCGGCAGATCAAGGCCGGGGGGGTTGTATGCGCTGTGGCCGCCACCCCGGCCAACACCAAGCGCCTGGCCCCCATCGCCGTGGAGGCAGGGGCGGATATCTTCGTCGTCCAGTCCACGGTGACCACCGCCAGGCACATCTCCCGCTCCCCCAGGGGACTTATTCTCAATGAACTGGTGGAGGAGCTGAAGGTGCCGGTGATGGTGGGGAACACCGTCACCTATGGCGCCGCTAAGGAGCTGATGGAGACGGGGGTGGCCGCCGTGCTGGTGGGAGTGGGGCCTGGGGCCAGCTGCACATCCCGCGAGGTCCTGGGCATAGGCGTTCCCCAGATCACGGCCACCATCGAGTGCGCCGCCGCCCGCGACCAGCACTTCAAGGAGACAGGCCGCTACGTGCCCATCATCACCGATGGCGGGATGCGCAGCGGCGGCGATGTCTGCAAGGCCCTGGCGGCAGGAGCCGATGCCGTCATGCTGGGAACCGTCTTCGCCCGCACTCAGGAAGCGCCGGGCCAGGGCTACTCCTGGGGCATGTCCACCGGCCACGCCTCCCTGCCCCGCGGCACCAGAGTGCGCACGGGGATAGATACCACCCTGGAGCGCCTGCTCTTTGGCCCCACATCCCGCACCGATGGCACCGAGAACCTGGTGGGCGCCATCCGCACCGCCATGGGCATGTGCGGTGCCCGCACCATCGGCGAGTTCCACCAGGCCGAGTTGGTGGTGGCCCCAGCCATCAAGACAGAGGGAAAGGCCTGGCAGATGGAGATGGCACGGCCCCGCCCCTCGCCAGCCGCCAACCCCTGACCCTCACAAAGCATCTAAGGCTGACTCCGCCAGGGCTGCCCCCCTGGCCCGCTGGTAGACGTAGCCCCCCGTGCCATCGTAGACGAGAAGGTAACGGCTATCCATGGCTAGCGATAGGCGGAGGGACTGGGCGCACTCCCATCCCTCGGCGCAGGGGATGAAAACATAATCATACCTCGCGCCGAAGGAGGTAGCCCACCGGTCCAGGCAGAACGCCCCCTCATAGGCACATCCTTGCAGGTCATAGAAGGCGGCCAAGTGGTACTGAAACGTCTCCTCGCCCAGCCACTCGGTGCCCTGGACGGTGGCCACGCTCTGCCGCCCCGTCAGGGCCGGGAACCACTCGGAGATGGAGTCGGTCCAGGGGTCACCGCGTCCGTGCACCACCGCAAAGCGAGCCCCCTCGGGCGTGTGGTGAGCGATCCAGTCCATAGCCTCCCGCACGGGTGATGGCAGGACTGCCAAGGGCGTAGGGGCCCAGGCGTCCGCCCGCAGAGAGGAGTATATAGCATATAGCGCCAGCAGGGCCAAGCCCCCATAAGCCCAAGGGGCCCACCTCGCCGACCCCCGCCCAAGGCGCGATATCAGCCTGGGCAGAGGAATCGCCTCCTTCATGGCTATATCCAAAAGGGTGGCCATAAGCAGCCCGCCCGACATGGCCATAGGGAGCATAGCGGTGGTGCCAGCCACACGGGGGTCTATGTATAGCAGCAGCAGAAACCAGAGGGGCAGAAGGGGCCGCCCCATGGCCAGGGCTACAGCCATCCCCCCGTACCCCAGAATGGCCATGAGGGGGAAGAAGGGCTCCTCAGCAATATAGATGTGGATATGGTTGAGGAAACCCCAGGAAAGCCAGTCCGACTTCCCAGTGCGGGAAGCGTCCACCAAGGTATCCAGCCCGTGCCTAGCCAACACCGTCGCCCACCAGGGGGCTGTAAGGATGGCCACCGCAGCTGCCGTTGCCGCCGCCGTCTTTAGGCCCTGCAGATTTCGCCCATAGGCCCCCAAGAACAAGAGATAGCTGAAGGCCACCAACCACCCCATCTCGGGGTGGGTTACGACAGCTAGAGCAGCAAAGAGGACAGCCAGAGACTGTGGCCGCCTATGATGGCGGAACATAAGGTATCCCTGCCACAAGGCTAATACGGCCCACAGGAGACCGATGGAGCGGGTGAGGCCACCACCGCCCAGCTGCCATAGATATACTCGCGGGAGCAGGGCGTACAGGAAAAGAGCGAAGACAGCAGCCCATCCTCGCCCCAGGACAGCCCGCGCCAGCAGGTAAAAGGCACCCACCGTCAACACGTTGGCCACCGCAGGGGCAAACCGCATAACGTCCAGCAGGCTCCACGGCCCCACCAAGTCCACGGCCGCCGCTAAATAGAAGGCCAGAGGGGGGTAAGCGAAGGGGATGTCCAGGCCATTGTAGCTAGTGCGCCATGGCAGGAGGAAGCGATGCTCCTGCACATCGCGAGCCATGACGTAGAAGAGACCACCATCGTTGAGGGGGAAACCGGCCGGCAGGACGAAGCTCAGACGCACCGCGGCGGCCAGGGCCATGGCCCCTACCACCACCCCTACTTCCCAGCTCCGAAGACGCCAAAGCCGCCCCAGCGCCGGGGCGATGAGCGACAGGGGGAGGGAAGGCCTATGGCGCCTCACCTCATGCTGATATACTGCCCTGGCCCTTGTCGCCTGTTCCCTCATGCCCTTGCCCCTGACGAAGGGTTCCACCCTGGCATGGTGGAGCGTCGGAAGCTTGTGATCAAGCTAGGAGGACGGGCGCCGCCTACGCCTTTGCAGCCGATAGATGGCCACGGCGATGGCTGCCCCCACCACGATCATCACCACTGGCCGGCCCAGGGCATCGCGGGTCCTGCGCACAGCGAAGTCCAGACCCGACTGCAAGAGGCTTTTTATGGCTCTGCGTCGCCGCAGGCGCGCCTCGATCTCGTCCTCGCTCAGATGGGAAAGGTCCTCCTCATGGGCCCCGTCCGTCTCCTGCAGCCCCTGCAGGAAGTCCCGCAGGGGCACCTCAGCCAGGGCCCAGTCGTCGGGGAGGCCGCCGTTACCCTTCCCCTTCTGGTCCACTCTGTCAGCCATATCCTACAAGCCATGTTAAGGCCGAAGCGGGCCAGGGGCCAGCCCCCTGGCTTCCAGGAGGATGCGGGCCACCTCAGGGCGGGTGAACTCAGGGGGAGGGGGCTGGCCCCGGTTCAACATCTCCCTCACCTGAGTCCCCGAGAGCTCCACTCGTGCCTCCTGGGGGTGGGGGCAGGTCTTGGCGGTGGCCATGGCCCCGCAGCGGCGGCAGTAAAAGGCGTTCTCAAAGAAGAGGGGGGTGATGCCCAGCTCCTCAGGCTGGAACTCCCTGAATATGTGCTGGGCATCGTAGGGGCCGTAGTAACGGCCTACCCCGGCGTGGTCGCGCCCGACGATGAAATGGGTACACCCGTAGTTCTTGCGACAGATGGCATGGAATACCGCCTCCCGCGGCCCGGCATACCGCATGAAAGCTGGGAACACCGATAACACCACCCTCCCCCGGGGGAAGTATCCCTCCAGGAGGGCCTCATAGCAGCGAAGGCGTACAGCCGCTGGCACATCGTCGGCCTTGGTCTCGCCCACCAGAGGGTGGATCAAGAGGCCATCCACCACCTCCAGGGCGCACTTCTGTATATACTCATGGGCCCGATGGATGGGGTTACGGGTCTGGAACCCCACCACTGTACGCCAGCCCCGCCTGGCGAACTCGGCACGGGTCTCGGCGGGCGTGCGGTGGTACTGGGGGAAGGGGCCGCGATCCACCTCCAGGGCCCATACCTTCCCCCCCAGGAGCACATCCCCTTGGCTAAGGAGGGCAGCCACCCCGGGGTGTTGGGGATCGTCAGTGCGGAAGACGCGGCGCGCCTCCTCCTCCTTGTCGTACGAGTAGCGCTCCTCCAGCTCCAGGAGACCCACAAGCTGGCCATGGGGCGAGATGAGGGCCACCTCCCTCCCCTCCCGCAGCCCCCCCACCTCCTCCTCCCCCACAGCCAGGGTCACCGGCAAGGGCCAGACGGTGCCATCGGCCAGACGCATGTCGCGCAAAACGCTTAGGTAGTGGCGGCGCCCCATGAACCCCTCCAGGGGGCTGAAGGCCCCCTGGGCGATCATCTGGAGGTCAGAAAGCTGCCTGGGGGTAAGGCGCACCTGGGGCAAAGAGGGGGCCCGCTCCCGCACCTCCTGCGCCCGCTCGGAAGGGAGGACGCGGTTTACTAACCTACCGCCATGGGGAGGCACGGTCATGGGCACCTGGGCCCCATCGTCAGCAGGGCCGCTCCCCGCAGGAGGTTTGCCCTGGGAGGCCATTTCCTTCATGAAGCCACCTCCTCCGCCAGGGCCGGCAGGTCCCCTCCCACGAATCCACGCTCCCTTAGGGCTTGCCATAACTTGGCCAGGCTCTCCTGAACCGTCTCCCTATGGGTGTCCACCACCACCTCTGGGGAGATGGGCTCCTCATAAGGGTCGCTTATGCCGGTGAACTGGGGGATCTCCCCCCGCAGAGCTTTGGCATAGAGGCCTTTGACATCGCGAGCGATGAGGACCTCCAGGGGGCAGCGCACGTACACCTCCAAGAAACGCCCTATCAGCTGGCGAGCGTATTCCCTCCCCTCACGGTAGGGGGAGATGAGGGCGACGATGACAGCCACCCCATTGCGGGCCAGCAGATGGGCCACATAGGCTACCCGCCGCATGTTCTCCAAGCGGTCCTCGCGGCTGAAGCCCAGCCCTTTGCTGAAGTGCTGACGCACCACGTCGCCGTCTAGCACCTCCACCCGCCAGCCCGTGGCCGTTAGAGCCTGGGCCAGGGCGTGGGCCAAGGTGCTCTTCCCGGCCCCCGAAAGCCCTGTCAGCCAGACCACGAACCCCTGTTCATGCATTGGGATGCCTCCCTCGTCCTAGCCCACCGAGATGCTCTCCACCGTCACCCCCTGGGGACGCACGGCCAGCGTCACTCCCGCTCCCTCCACCTCCAGGGCGATGGTGAAATGCCCCAGGGTGCGCATGGCCACTTGCACCCTCTTAAGGGTGCGCCCCTCTAGGGAGGAGAGGGCCTTGTTCACCTCCTCCAGGAGGCGGGCCACCTCCCTCCCCTTGGGGGTGCGACGGAACAGGTCGGTGAGGGCCCTCTCCCCCTCGGCGCGGTAGAGGATGCGGGCCCGCCCCGTCTCCAGGGCTAGGTCCAGCAGGCCCTCCAAGGGGGGCACTAAAGATGGGGGAACCTGGCCATCCTCCACCGCTTGGGCGAGGGCCTGGTAGAGCTGGCGCCTCTCCCCCTCTAGGGCGGGGATCAGGGCGGCCAACTCCAGGCTCAGGAGCTCCCTCTCCTCGGCGGTGAGGGCCAGAGGCTCCTCCCTCATAGCCCGTGGGCCTCCTTGAGGATGGCCTCCGCCTCATGCTCGAAGCCGCCCGTCTCGATGGGGCAGTGGATGCCACACTCCTTAGGGGCCCCCACCTCCCACCACCAACGGCCAGCCCGGTCGTCCTCCCCTGGTTGGATGGGACGGGTGCAGGGTTCGCAGCCGATGCTGGTATATCCCCGGTCGTAGAGGGGGTGGTAGGGGAGGTTGTGCTGGCGGATGTAATCCCAAACCTCCTCCTTGGTCCAGTCGGCCAGGGGGTTGACCTTGACGATGCCCCCATGGTCGTGATCCAGCTCCACCTTGCGGATGGCCGCCCGGGAGGCCCACTGCTCGCGCCGCAGCCCTGTAAACCAGGCATCCAGCTCCCCCAGGGCCTCCACTAGGGGCCGGACCTTTCGGATCTGGCAGCACAGCAGCCGCAAGGGCACCGCCTTATAGAACAGGTTCACCCCGTGGCGGCGCACCATGGCCTCCACCTCGCGCCGATCGGGGAAGAGGACGCGCCAGCGGGCCTGGTGATACCGCTCCCGCACCTGATCCAGGAACTCATAAGTGGCCTGGGGAAGCCTGCCCGTGTCCACGGTGATGACCCAGATATCGGGCTTGAGGCGATAGGCCATGTCCAGGACCACCGTCCCCTCGGCCTGGAGGGCGGTGACCACCGCCACCCCATCGCCAAAGGTGTCGATGGCCCAGGCTATGACCTCTTGCGGCTCTTTGTCGTCCAGCTCCATGGCGATCTCGCCGATCTCCAGGTCGTCGAAGAGCACACGCTGGGCCATAGCTTCACCTCCTGGTCCTTAGCCGCCGGACATAGCCAAGAGGATGACTAGCTCGTCCCCCGCCTGGAGGGGGGTGTCCAGCCCCTGGAGGGCGCGGATGTCTTCCTCGTTGACGTACAGGTTCACCGATGGGTCCACCTCCCCTTGCGGCGTTAGGACGCGCGCCTTGAGCTGGGGAAAGAGGCGGCCGGCAGCCTCGATGGCCTCTCGCACCGTTCCTGGCGGCACCTCCACTGTGTCCAGGCCCCCCGTGGCATCCAACAAGGGTCCAGGGACGCGAACGGTGGCCACCGGCCGCTTCTCCTCCCTGAGGGGCTGGCCCAAGGCGATGGCCTGCAGCTCCTCATCAGTGTGATGGTCGCAGAAGTCGCGGAAGGAGTAGGGCTGGCCATGCGCCTCCCGCTCCCTGAGCCACGCCTCCACCAGCCTCTCCAATACCTGCGTGACCTGATGGTGAGGGATGCGGCGGAGGATGGGCCTGCCGATGGCCGCCTTGGGACCCAGGCCCCCACGCAGGGTGATGTCGTAGGCCTCTATCTTGCTCAGGCCCGGGCCAGGGGCGGTGGTCCCTTGTAGGCCTATCTCCCCTACCCAGTGGTGGGCGCAGGCGTGGGGGCACCCGTCCATGTAGAGCTTGAGCCCCTCGATGCGCCGGCCGAATCGCTCTTCCAGAAGGCGCACTATCTCCTCCAGCTTTCCCTTGGTCTCCGCCACCGAGTAGTTGCAGAACTCATGGCTGGTGCAGGCGGTGGAGTTGGCATATAGGCGGTGTCGGTCATGGGGGAAGCCCAGGCGGGCCACCTGCTCCAACAGCCATCCCAAGCGATCCTCAGGCACGTTGCCCACGATGAAGTTCTGCTCGCGGGTGAGGCGGATGTCTCCACCCACTGACTCCACCACGTCCGCCAGCTGCTGCATCTGACTACCCGTCATGCGGCCGTTGGGAACGGGGAAGCCCACATAGTATAGGCCCTCCTGGCGCTGGGGATGGATGCCCATGTGGTCGCCCTCCCCTATGGGAGGGGGGGCGGCCCCATCCTCCAGGGAACGGCCCAGCCGCTCCTCCACCATGCGCCGCACGGCCTCCGGGCCATAGTCGTCCATCAGGAACTTGATGCGCGCCTTGGCCCGGCTGAGGCGATACCGGTTGTTGTGCTGCCAGACGTCCGTCACCGCCCTCAGGACGTCCACCGCCTCCTCCACCGGCACGAAGACACCTAGGTCGCGGGAGATGCGGGGGGTGGCGGAGAGGCCTCCCCCCACCCGCACGGCGAAGCCCGGACGCCCCTCCTTTATGACCCCCACCAGGGCTACATCGTGGATCTCGGGGGCGTTGCACTGGTAAGGGCAGGCGCTGATGGTGAACTTCTGCTTGCGGGGGAGATTGGAGTAATCACGGTTGCCCCAGAAGAAGCGGGCCACCGCGGCGATGATTGGCCGAACATCGAACAGCTCCTCCCGGCTGATGCCAGCCACAGGGCAGGTGGTGATGTTGCGCACCGTGTCCCCCTCCGCCCCCACCGTGGTGAGGCCAGCCTCTTGGATGGCCGCAAGGACCTCCGGCAACTTCTCCATGCGCACCCAGTGGAGCTGGATCCCCTGGCGGGTGGTCAGCTCCCCATAGTTGCGGCCATAACGCATGGATATGGCGCCGATGGCCCGCAGCTGCCAAGGGGCCAATAGCCCCCCAGCTACCTTGATGCGCACCATAAAGGTCCCCACCTTGGGCTTATCGTGTGCGATGCCCCACCAGTAGAGGCGGACCATGTCCTCCTCCGGCACCGCCTCGTACCCCCGGGCGATGAGCTCCGGCAGCTCGTGAATGATGTCCAGGGGAAACTTCTCCTCCTTCAACCTCTCGATGCTGTTGCGCTTCAGCACCAGCTCCCAAGAAGGCTCCTCTATCCCCACCTGCTTGACCACCTTCCCCCTCCTTTCATGATTTGTCGAGTTCGCCGCCTGACATTCTAGGGAATATACTAAGAGGGTGGGGAGGATGTGTCAATAGATTGGGAGGTGGAGGAAGAGGGCGCGAGGGAGGCCAGCCAGGTCGTGGTGGAGGTGGAGGCGGGCGGTGGGGAGATGGCGGCGGGCCAGGGTCATGGCCTTATCCACCTGCTGTGGGGCCAGCTCTAGGAGGGCAGCACCGCCGGGGGCGAGGCGCGAGGGCAGTTGAGAGAGGAGGCGGGCCACCAGGCGCAGGCCATCGGGCCCACCGTCCAGGGCCACTCTTGGCTCCCAGCGCAGCTCAGGGGGGGCGGAGGCCAGGTCAGCGGTGGGCACATAGGGGAGGTTGGCCACCACCAGGTCTATGGGGCCCCGCAGAGGGGAGAGGAGGTCGGCCAGCACCATCTGCACCCGCCCCGCCAGGCCCAGGCGATGGGCGTTGTGCCAGGCCAGGGCCAGGGCTGGCGGCGAGACCTCGGTGGCCACCACCCGCACCTCCTCCTGGGCATGGCGGGCCACAGCCAAGGCGATGGCCCCACAGCCGGTGCCCACATCCACCACCAGGCGGGGGCCAGGGTGGGACGCCAGCCATTCCAGGGCCAGCTCCACCAACAGCTCCGTCTCCTGACGGGGGATCATGGCCGCAGGGGTCACCACCAGCTCTAGGCCATAGAACTCCCGCCGGCCCAGGATGTAGGGGAGGGGTTGGCGAGACATGCGCCTCCCCACCAGGCAGAGCAGGCGACGCAGGGCACCAGGGGGAAGGAGCTCGCGGAGACGGGCGTACAGTTGTGCCCGGCCCAGCCCTAGGGCGTGACAGAGGAGGACCTCCGCTTCTAGGGGAGCCTCAGCCACGCCCGCCCCCGCCAGGAGCCGGCGGGCCCAAGACACCACCTCCCCCAAGTTCACGCCAGCTGCTCCTGCAGTAGCCGCTCCTCCTCCGCCTGAATGAGGGCATCGATAATGGGATCCAATTCGCCGTCCAGCACCGCCTGTAAGTTATAAAGGGTGAGGCCGATGCGATGGTCGGTAACCCGGTCCTGGGGGAAGTTATAGGTGCGGATCTTCTCCGCCCTCTCCCCCGTGCCCACCTGAGAGCGACGGGCGGCGTCCAGCTGCTCCTGTTGACGCCGCCGCTCCAGGTCCAGCAGGCGGGCCCGCAGCAGCTGCATAGCCCGCTGGCGATTGCGGATCTGGGAGCGGTCGTCTTGGCAGACGGCGGTGATGCCCGTGGGGATGTGGGTGATACGCACGGCGGAGGCCGTCTTCTGCATGTGCTGGCCTCCGGGGCCCGAGGAGCCGAAGGTCTCGATGCGCAGATCCTTCTCATCGATGTGCAGATCCACCTCATCGGGCTCGGGCAGGACGGCCACGGTGGCGGTGGAGGTGTGGATGCGCCCCCCGGCCTCGGTGATGGGTATCCTCTGGACGCGGTGGACACCCGATTCGTGCTTGAGGCGGGAGTAGGCCCCCTCCCCTCGCACCTCGAATATGATCTCCTTAAATCCCCCCAGGTCACTGGGGTTACTGGAGATGACCTCCACCTCCCACCCTTGGCGCTCGGCGTAGCGGGTGTACATGCGGAAGAGGTCGGCGGCGAAGAGGGCGGCCTCCTCCCCCCCAGCAGCGGCCCTTATCTCCATAATCACGTCCTTCTTGTCGTAGGGGCTCTTAGGGAGGAGGGCCAGCCTAAGCTCCCTCTCCAAGCGCGACATCTCCTCCTGGGCCTCCGCCAGCTCGGAGCGGGCCAGGGCCATAAGCTCCGGGTCCGCCTCCCCCTCTAGAACCGCCTCCGCCTCCGCGGCACGATGCCTCGCCTCCTTATAGCGGCGGTAGAGGGAGACCAGTGGCTCCAGGGCAGCATGCTCCCGCACCAGGGCCTGCAAGCGGCCATAGTCGGCGGCCACCTCCGGGCGGGCCATCTCGTTGACGATGTCCTGGAATCGACGTTCTAGCTCCTCGAGCTTCTCCCACATAGCGGATGAGGGGCCTAGAGGGCCCCCAGGGGCCATTATACCATTAGCCTAGTAGCCAGCTGGTCCCGGGGCACCCTCTCCTGGTGGCCATCGGCCAGGCGCCGCAGAGTGACGGTGCCCTCAGCCACCTCCTGGGGCCCCAGGATGGCCACGTAGGGGATGCCCCGGGCATCGGCCTGGCGCATCTGGGCCTTGAGGGAACGGGTGCTGGTGGCGGCCATGGCCGCCACCCCTTGCCGCCGCAACTGGCTGGCCAGGCGCACAGCGGGGAGGCGGGCCTCGGCCCCCTGCCAAGCCACGTACACCTGGGGCCGAGGAGAAGGAGGGATGGCCACCTCCTGCCGCTTCAGGTTCAGGATAATGCGCTCGATGCCCGTGCCGAAGCCCACAGCTGGCGTAGGGGGACCGCCAAGGCCCTCCACCAGCCTGTCGTAGCGGCCTCCTCCTCCCACGGCCGACTGCGCTCCCTCCTGGGGCGGGTACACCTCGAAGACGGTGCGCGTGTAGTAATCGAAGCCCCGCACCAACCGCGGGTTCAGGACATACGGGATCTCCAGCACCCGCAGATGCTGCTGCAGCTCCTCGAAGTGGTCCAGGCACTCCTGGCAGAGGTAGTCGGTAATGGGTGGGGCCGCGGCCACAAGGGGCTGGCATTCGTCCCGCTTGCAGTCCAAAAGGCGCAGGGGGTTGCGGTGGTAGCGGGCCCGGCAATCGGGGCAGGCCCCCTCCAGTCGCCCCTGGTAGTAGCGGCGCAGCTCCTCCACATACCGCGGCCGGCATCTCTCATCCCCCAGGGAGTTGAGGTGGATGGATAGCCCCTCTAGCCCCAGCTCCCGATAGAAGAGCCATAAGAGCTCTATGACCTCGGCGTCCATAGCTGGACTGGCGTCCCCCAGGGCCTCCACCCCGAACTGGTGGTGTTGACGATACCGCCCCGCCTGGGGACGGTCGTAGCGGAAGATGGGCGCCCAGTACCAAAGGCGCAGGGGGCGGGGGCGGCTGGCCAGGCCGTGCTCCAGGTAAGCGCGGCAGACGGGGGCGGTGCCCTCCGGCCTCAGGGCCATCTCCTGCCCACCACGGTCCTTGAACACATACATCTCCTTCTGCACGATGTCCGTGGCCTCTCCCGTGGTTCGTATGAACAGGGCGGCCACCTCGAAGACGGGGGTATCTATGCGCTCATAGCCGAAGAGGCGACAGAGGCGCTGAGCGGCCTCCCGCACATAGTCCCAATAGGGCTGCTCTTCGGGGAGGATGTCCTGGGTTCCCCGGGGAGCTCGATAGCGCAAGGGCATGGCCCATATTCCCCTCTCTGCCTTATGCGAGCATACTAGAAGGCCGCCCACACCACAAGAGCAGGAGGGGATCATGCGCATAGAGGGCGCGCGAGCTATCGTTACTGGCGCCTCCAGTGGCATAGGGCGGGCCACCGCCAGGGCCCTGGCTCTGGCCGGCGCCCACGTGGTCCTGGCCTCCCGGCAGCGAGAGGCCTTGGAGGAGCTGGCCCAGGAGCTGGCTGGGGCCCCTGGGCGATGCCTGGTAGTGCCCACCGACGTCCGAGAGCGGGAATCGGTGCAGGCCATGGCCAAGGAGGCGGTGGAGGCCCTAGGGGGGATAGACGTCCTCATAAACAACGCCGGCCTGGGCTTGGACGCCACCGTGGCCGAGGGGGACATGGACAACATGCGCTACGTTCTGGACGTGAACCTGCTGGGGGCCATCCACTGCATCCAGGCGGTGGTGCCCCACATGCGGGCCCAGGGGAGAGGCGTCATAGTTAATGTCTCCTCGGTGGCTGCTAGGGTGGCTATGCCCTATGGTGCCATATACTCGGCCACCAAGGCCGCCCTGGCCGCCCTCTCCACAGCCCTGCGGGTGGAGCTGGCCCCTTATGGGATAAAGGTCATCGTGGTCTTCCCTGGGTATACCGCCACCCCCTTTCGTCGTCACAGCATAAAGGAGGTGGAGCTGCCCAAGCCCTCCCCTCTCATCAGGGCGGCAACGGCCGAGGCTGTGGCTCGTCGCATCCTGCAGGCCATAAGGCGGGAGGAGAGATGGGCCTATGTGAGCTGGGCCGACCGCATGGCTGTGCTGGCCGGAGACCTGGCCCCCGGGCTGGTGGAATGGGGCCTTAAGACCCTCTGGCTGCGCTCCCGTCTGCCCCGACCCCTGGGGGCCAGAAGGATGTGATAGACTTTTAAAATGAGAATATGAAGGCCCGCAATATCTCTCCTCAGGAGCTCCTTGAGCGGGCACGCCAATACCTACCCCCCACTGGCGTGGCGCTGGTGGAGAGGGCCCTGGAGTTTGCCTCCCGCTGCCACGAAGGACAGTTCCGCCGCTCGGGCGACCCAGCCATTACCCACCCCCTGCACACAGCCTACAGCATGGCCGAGCTGCAGCTGGACGCCGAGACGGTGGCCGCTGCCCTCCTCCACGACGTACAAGAGGACTGCGGCGTCTCCAACCAAGAGCTTCGCCAGCTCTTTGGGGAAGGGGTGGCATCCCTGGTGGAAGGGGTCACCAAGCTGGGCCAGATCCCTTGGGAGACCTTGGAAGACCGGGCCGCGGGGGAGAGGATGCAGGCTGAAAACCTGCGCAAGATGTTCCTGGCCATGGCCCGCGACTTACGGGTGGTCCTCATAAAGCTGGCCGACCGCCTCCACAACATGCTCACCCTCTACGCCCTCCCCCGGGAGGACCAGCTGCGCATCGCCCGCGAGACCATGGAGATCTACGCTCCCTTAGCCGCCCGCTTGGGTATCTGGCAGTTCAAGTGGCAGCTGGAGGACCTGGCCTTCCGCTACCTGGAGCCCGATAAATACCGGGCCATCGCCGATATGCTGGCCACCAAGCGGGAGGCCCGTCAGCGCTATATCAACCATGTGTGCCGTCTCCTCCAGGAGGAGCTGGCCCGCCACGGCCTAGCGGCCCAGGTGCAGGGACGAGCCAAGCACATCTACAGCATCTACCAGAAGATGCAGAGATACGCCGCTGAGGGCCGCAACCCCCACGAGATCTACGACCTGCTGGCAGTGCGCATCCTAGTAGACAGCGTATCCGAGTGTTACCGGGCCCTGGGCATCGTCCACAGCCTCTTCACCCCCCTCCCTGGCACCTTCGACGACTACATCGCCAAGCCCAAGCAGAGCATGTACCAGTCCCTGCACACCACCGTCATGGGCCCTGGAGGCCGCCCCTTGGAGGTCCAGATCCGCACCCATGAGATGCACCAAGTGGCCGAATATGGGGTGGCTGCCCACTGGCGCTACAAGGAGGGGGAGAAGCCCGACCGCCGCTACCAGGAGCGGCTAGCCTGGCTGCGCCAGCTCCTGCAATGGCACCAGGAGATGGCCGGAGCCCAAGAGCTGGTGGAAGCCATCAAGAGCGATATCTTCCAAGACCAGGTCTTCGTCTTCACCCCCAAGGGGGAGGTGAAGGAGCTACCCCGCGGCGCTACCCCCATCGATTTCGCCTACCGTATCCACACCGACCTGGGCCACCGGTGTGTGGGGGCCAAGGTCAACGGTCGCCTCGTCCCCCTCAACTACCAGCTCCAGAACGGCGATGTGGTGGAGATCATCGTCAGCAAGGCGGCCAAGGGCCCCTCCCGCGACTGGCTCAATCCTGAGCTGGGCTACGTCCACACCAGCCACGCACGCCAGAAGATACGCCAATGGTTCAAACGACAGGAACGAGGGGAGAACGTGGCCCGCGGCCGTGAGATGCTCCTTAAGGAGCTATCCCGCTTGGGGCTGGAGCTGGCCCAAGTAGAGGGGGAGCTGGTGCGGGCCTTCGGGCTGACGGACGTAGAGGAGCTTTTCTTCCGCTTGGGATATGGGGAGCTGAGCCCCCATCAGGTCCTTACCCGCATACCCCACCTTTTGGAGCCCCCCCCTCAGGCCCCTCCTCGCCCCCGTCCCCAGCCCTTGGTCTCAGCTGCTAGGGTGCGGGTGCTGGGCAGCGGCGACCTCCTCACCCGCCTGGCCCGCTGTTGCCAGCCCATGCCTGGCGACCCCATCGTGGGGTATGTCTCCCGTGGGGAGGGGGTATCGGTGCATCGGACCGACTGCCCCAACCTGCCAGCCCTAGAGCGGGAGCGGCTGGTGGAGGTGGAGTGGGGTGCCCCAGGCCACGTCTACCCCGTGGCCGTGCGCATCGACGCCTGGGACCGGGTGGGGCTGATGCGCGACATCTCCACCCTAGTGGCCGAGGAAGGGGTGAACATGACGGGCATCCGCTCCCAGGAGCACGAGGACGGGACCATAACCATCTACGTGACCCTGGAGACCCAGGGCCTCTCTCAGCTCATCCGCCTCCTGGCCAAGCTAGAGGGGGTTCGCGGGGTTACGGCCGTCAAGAGGGAATTGAGCCCCATGGCACGGTGAATCTGATGGCCGTTGTGGTGCCTCAGGCCTGGGCCACCGCCTGCACCACTTCCTCCAAAGGCACGAGACGAACCTCAGGCGAGTTGCGCGGCTTCAGCTCCGCCGCTCCCATCTCCAGGGTGCGAGGGCTGATGGTGATACGTAGGGGCATGCCCAAAAGATCGGCATCCTTGAGCTTGACCCCCGGCGTCTCCTCCCGGTCGTCGTAGAGGGGTTCCAGACCAGCGGCCTTGAGTCGGCGGTATATCTCCTCGGCCGCCTCCCTCACCTCTGGGCGGTCTATGGCGATGGCCACCAGATGCCCACGATAGGGGGCCAGCTCGCGGGGCCAGATAATGCCGTCCTTATCGTGGTTGGCCTCCACCACCACCGCCAGCAGGCGGTCGATGCCGATGCCGTAACAGCCCATGATGGCCGGCCGGCGCTGCCCATCTCGGTCCAGGAAGGTGGCCCCCATCTTCTCCGAGTAGTGAGTCCCCAGCTTGAAGACCTGCCCCAGCTCCACCCCCCGCCGTAGCTCCAAGGGCTCCCCACACTGGGGACAGGGATGGCCGTGGCCGGCCAGGGCGATATCGGCCACCACGTCCGCCTGCCAGTCCCGCCCATAGTTGACGTTCAGAAGGTGACGGTCGGGGCGGTTGGCACCCGCCACCAGGTTCCGCTCCTGCAGAAGGAGGTCATCGGCCACCACCATAGCCCCCTCAAGGCCCACGGCGGAGGCAGAGCCGGCCACCAGACCGGCGCGGGCCACCTCATCCTCCGCCATATAGTGGAGCTCCAGGGCCCCGATGGCCCGCTTTAGCTTAGTCTGGTTGACGTCCATATCCCCACGCACGGCGGCCAGGACGGGGCGGCCATCGGCCACGTAGAAGACGGCCTTACAGGTCCTGGACTCGGGCACCCCCAGGAAGCGAGCCAGCTGGGCGATGGTGGTGACCCCTGGGGTGTGGACCTCCTCCAGGGGCCTTGGAGGCTCATCGGCGTGGGCGGGGAGTTTGCGGAAGGTGGCCACCTCGGCGTTGGCCGCGTAGCCACAGGCGGGGCAGAAGAGGCAGGAGTCCTCGCCGACGTCCGTCAGGTACATGAACTCATGGGTGTCCCTGCCACCCATGGCGCCAGCATCGGCCAGCACGGGCACTGCTGGCACCCCACAGCGCCGGAAGACCCGTTCATAGGCCTCCAGCATCTTCTGGTAGGAGACGTCCAGCCCCTCCCAGTCGGCATCGAAGCTGTAGAGGTCCTTCATGATGAACTCCCGCAGCCTTATAAGGCCGGCGCGGGGGCGGGGCTCGTCCCGGAACTTGGTCTGGATCTGGTAAACCAGAAGGGGGAGGTCACGGTAGGAGCGGACGAAACGCTTGAAGAGGTCGGTGATGACCTCCTCATGGGTGGGGCCCAGGACGAACTCCCTTCCCCGCTTGTCCTGCACGTGGAAGAGGACGTCCCGCATAGTCTGATGGCGGCCGGAGGCCTGCCAGATCTCCAGGGGGTGGAGGGCGGGGAGGTGGAGCTCCTGGCCACCGGCGGCGTCCATCTCCTCCCGCACGATGTCCTCTATCTTACGCAACACCTTCCAGGCCAGGGGGAGGTAGGAATAGATGCCGGCGGCCAGCTGGGCCACCAGCCCCGCCTGCGCCAGGAGGCGATGGGAGGCCGTCTCGGCCTCTGCCGGAGGCTGGCGCATGGTGCGGCCGAAGAGCTGTGAGAGGCGCATGGCCAAAGCCCGAGCCTGAACCTCAGCGTCCCGATGCCCATCATAGCATGTAGCCTGCCCAAGTCAGAGGGGAATGCTTACAGACGAGGCAGCGGCGAGGAGGCCCGTCACAGCACCCCCCGCTGCCGCAAGAAGGCGATGGCCTCAGCCACCTGCTCCTCTGGCACCTCCTGGTTGATCTCCAGCACCCGCAGAGCATGGGCAGGCAGGCAGCAGGAGATGTAGTCCCAGTCGGCGGTCCCCTGGCCGGGGGCGCGGTGGTCGGTGAGGCCCACCACATCGTGTAGGTGGGAGCCCAGGCATCGGCTCCCCAGCTCCTTGAGCCACCTCTCCTTGGGCACCAGGCCTAAACGGTCCAACACCTCAGCGTGGCCCACGTCGTGCCAGTATCCCACCAGGTGAGGGGGATAGGAGGAGAGGAGCTGCTGCGCCTCGTGCACGGTGGGGATCTCGTGGTAGTGGAAGCGGTTCTCCAGGGCGATGGCCACACCCAGGGAGGCAGCCTTCTCGGCCAGCTCCTCCAGGGAGCGACGGGCCTGCTCCAGATGGGGCGGTACCGCCTCCGCCCGCAGGCGATGACACAGATGGCGCAGGGCCTCCACCTCCTCCCCCTCCCTCACCCCTTGGCTGTAGAGGCGGCGCAGCTCCCGTTCCGGCTCCAGCCCTTGAGGCAGATGGCCCATGTGGACCACCACCACCCTAGCGCCCGCCCGGGCGGCCACCTCTAAGGTGCGCCGTCCTAGCTCCACCGCCAGACGCCTCTCTTCCTCGTCGGTGGCAGCCAGGTTGAACTGTTCGCTGCTGCGCCCATCGATGAAGACGCGGGGCACGGGGTTATGGACGGAGGTGATGCCCACCTCAGGGGAGGCCAGCAGCTCCTCCACCCCCTCTGGCCCCACCACGTAGCTTATCTCCACGTTGGGGAAGCCCAGGCGTCGGGCAGCGCGGGCGAACTCCCTCAGGTTGGGGAATCGCCCCTGCCACCACATGGTGGACAAGGCGTAGGGCGCCATCACAACTTATTTTAGCCTCACCGCCCCCTGGGCGGCGGCGCCAGCTGGGCCTCTAACCACATGCCGGCGGCGGTGGCCAGGGCCCCACCCATAACCGAGGCCCCCAGGCTTATAAGGAAACCCCGGCCATCATCGGCCCCCAGGAGGGGGGTGAGGACGCCAGCCCCCATGCCTCCCGTGGGTGCCAGGGGAAGGGCCAGCACCACCCCCCGCCCGCGACGCCAAACGGCCGCCACCGTCCACGGCAAAAGCCCGCCGATACCCCAGAGCAGGAGGAAGAAGAGAAGGAAGGCCAGCCGCACCTCTAGGGTCATATACCTAGCGGCGCCCCACCCGCCCCGGCGGCTCGTGCGCTACCACCAAGGGGATGACTTCCTCGGGAGGAGGCTGGGGCGGGGGAGGGATATGCCCGAACCTCTCCTGTATCACCTTATGCCCCTCCTCGATGAGGGCCGAGAGGAACTGATCCTCGGGCACCACTCGCACCACCTGGCCCTTGCGGAAGATGGCCCCCTTCCCCTTACCGCCGGCGATGCCGATGTCCGCCTCCCGGGCCTCGCCGGGGCCGTTGACCACACACCCCATGACGGCCACCGTGATGGGGTAGCCCAGCTTCTGGAAATAGGCCTCCACCTTCTCCACCAGGGGGAGCATGTCGATCTCGATGCGGCCACAGGTGGGGCAGGCCACGATGGTGGGCCCCCGCTGCCGCAGGTTGAGAGCCTTGAGGATCTCCCAGGCCACCGGCACCTCCTCCCGCGGGTCGGCGGCCAAGGAGACGCGGATGGTGTCCCCGATCCCCTCAGCCAGGAGGATGCCGATGCCCACCGCCGAGCGCACCGCCCCCGACCTGGGGGGGCCAGCCTCCGTCACCCCGAGGTGGAAGGGGTAATCCACCAGCTTGGCCATCTCCCGATAAGCGGTGACCATGGTGGGGACGTCGAAGGCCTTCAGGGAGATCTTGATGTCGGAGAACCCCAGGTCCTCCAGGATCTGGATCTCCCAGAGGGCAGCATCCACCATGCGCCGCCATTTGGGAGGTGGCTCCTCCCCTTCCTTGAGGGGGGGCAGGGGAGGGAGGCTGCCCTCGTTAACCCCCACCCGGATAGGTACCTGGCGGGCCTTGGCCTCCCGCACCACCTCCTTAACCTTCTCCTGGTCACGGATGGTACCTGGGTTGAGGCGCAGGCCGTGGATGCCGGCCCGCAGGGCCATGAGGGCCAGGCGGTGGTCGAAGTGGATGTCAGCTATGAGGGGGACAGGGCTCTTCCTCACCAGCTCCGGCAGGGCCTCCGCCGCCTCCCTATCGGGCACCGCCACCCGCACTATGTCACAGCCCAGCTCCGCCAGCTCCCGCACCTGACGCAAGGTGGCCGCAACGTCGGCGGTGTCGGTATTGGTCATGGACTGGACGGCGATGGGGGCATCGCCCCCGATCTGCACTGTCCCCACCCAGATGGGGCGGGTCTTGCGACGGGGGGCCAAGGTGAACATGCCTTCCAGCTCCTTCACGGCGCTATGCCCTCCCCTCTCAGGATACGCAGAACATCGAAATAGGTGATGATCACCGCTAAGCTTATGATAGCTGCCAGGCCGATGAGGTGCACCAGGGCCTCCTTCTCGGGGGCGATGCGCTTGCCCCTGCGCACCACCTCCAGGAGGACGAAGAGGATGCGCCCCCCGTCCAGCATGGGCAGGGGCAGGAGGTTTATGATGGCCAGATTGATGGAGAGGAGGGCCGAGAAGTCCAGGAGGGCCCGCCAGCCCCACGTCTCCACCACCTCCTCCGTGGCCTGAGCTATGCCCACGGGCCCCGTCACCTGGGGCCTACCTCCCCCCGTGAACCAGGAGATGACCTCGTTGCGGGCTAGGATGAGGGCATCGACGGTGGCCGTCCACCCCTGGGCCACCGCCTCCCAAGGGGGTGAGCTCTCCCGCACAGTGTAGGTGCCCGTCATATAGATGCGAATCCCCGTGGGGGCGCTGGAGCGGAAGCGGGCCTTCACCGGCAGGGTGAGCACCTCCCCCCCACCACCTCCCAGGAAGCCGAAGGAGCCCGTGGGCCGCTTGATGGTGAACTGCAGCACCTCCCCCATGTTCAGGCGCACCAGGCGGCTCACCTCTTGAACGTTAGAGATCTTCTGTCCGTCAATGGCTAGGATGACGTCCCCCGGCCTTAGCCCTGCTTCTGCAGCTGGGGAGTCCGGCAGCACCGAGGCGATGGTCACCAGCCCCACCGGCACCTCCCGCGGTATCATGAAGGCCACAGCGAAGAGAAAGACGGGGAGGGCCAGGTTCATGAAAGAGCCAGAGGCCAAAACCACCAGCCTCACCCATGGGGGCTGGGCGGCCAAGCTCTGGGGATGGCTAGGATCTTCCTCCCCCAGGAGGCGGACGAATCCCCCCAAAGGGAGGAGGTTAAGGGAGTAGATGGTGTCGCGGAAGCGGAAGGCCCACAGGCGAGGAGGGTAGCCCAGCCCAGCCTCCAACACCTTCACCCCCGCCAGCTTGGCTGTGAGGAAGTGGCCCGCCTCATGGGCCACGATGAGGAAGGCCAAGATGCCCACAAAGGCCAGGATAGCCTGGGGATTCACATCTGCGCCCTCACCCACTCCTCGGCCCGGGCCTTGGCCCACTCGTAGGCGGCCACCACCTGGGCCAGGTCTGGCCGGCCCACTGGGGCATGGGCCTCCAGCACATCCAGGAGGAGACGATAGATGTCCAGAAACCTAATACGGCCGGCCAAGAAGGCGTCCACGGCCACCTCATCGGCCCCTGAGAGGACGGCGGGGTAGGTGCCGCCGCGTCGCCCCGCCTCCAGGGCCAGCCCTAGGCAAGGATAGCGGCTCATATCCACGGGGCCGAAGTGGAGGGCCCCCAGGAGGGCCAAGTCTAGGCGGGGCACCCCCACCCCAGCCACTCGCTCCGGATAGGTGAGGGCCAGCTGGATAGGCAGACGCATGTCCGGAGGGCTGAGCTGGGCCTTCACCGAACCATCGCAGAACTCCACCAAAGAGTGGACGATGCTCTCTCGGTGCATCACCACCTCTATGCGCTCCAGGGGGATGTCGAAGAGCCAGCGAGCCTCTAGGCACTCCAGCCCCTTGTTGAGGAGGGTGGCCGAGTCCACCGTCACCTTGGGCCCCATGCGCCAGGTGGGGTGGCGCAGGGCCTGTTGGGCCGTCACCCGCTCCAACTCCTCCAGGGGGATATCGCGGAAGGGGCCGCCCGAGGCGGTGAGAACGAGGCGGGCCACCCTGCTGGCATCCTCTCCCCACAGGCACTGCCAGATGGCCGAATGCTCCGAGTCCACCGGCCGCACCTCGCCGCCGCCCTGGCGGGCCGCCTCCATCACCAGGTGGCCAGCCATCACCAGCACCTCCTTGTTGGCCAAGGCCACCACCTTGCCAGCCTTGAGAGCCGCCAGGGTGGGCATGAGGCCAGCGCCCCCCACAGTGGCCACCAGGACTATGTCCACCTCCGGGGCGGTGGCCATCTCCTCCGGCGATGCCCACTGGCAGCCGAGGCCCCACTCCCGCAGAGGGGCCAAGACGTGGGGGCCAGGGGCGGCGTAGACGTAGCGGGGGCGGAAGAGGCAGGCCTGCTCCTGCAGGAGATCTATGTTGTTGCCCGCTGCCAGCCCCACCACCTGTAGACGCTCAGGCAGAGCCCTTACCACCTCCAGGGCCTGCCGGCCGATGGAGCCGGTGGAGCCGATGATGGCCAGCGCCCTCACCCTACCACCCATAGACGCCAATAGTATACCAGGGGGGCAGTGAGCAATACGGAGTCGAGCCTATCCAGGAAGCCCCCGTGGCCGGGTATGAGGGCAGAGGCGTCCTTCGTCCCTGTGCCCCGCTTGATGAACGATTCCCCCAAATCGCCCAGGACGGCAGCGATGGGCAGGAGGGCAGCTAGGGGGGCCAGCTCCCCAGGCCTCAGGCGCAGGCCGGTGGCCCAGTTGATGAGGGCCACTCCCCCCGCCCCCAGGATAAGCCCTCCCAGCGTCCCCTCCCACGTCTTGCCAGGGCTCAGATGGGGGGCCATGCGCCTTCGCCCCACCGCCCTCCCCACCAGGTAGGCGGAGGTATCGGTGGTGAAGGCGCCGAAGATGGCCAGAATGGTCCAGTCCAGCCCTTGGGCTCCCTGGCGCAGTCCCACCAAGTGGCTTCCCAGCAGGCCCACGTAGAGGACAGCGGCCGTCGTAAGCCCCCACTCCCCCAAGACCTGAGAGGGACGGGGCCGGAAGATGGAGGCCAGAAGGAGCAAGGCCACCGCCAGGGCAGCAGCGCCCGTCCACCATCCCCCACCGTGATAGGCAGCGGCCACCATCAGGGACACCAACGCCAGCCCCAGATAGGCCAAGGGCCTTTGCCGCCAGGGCAGGAGGCCCCCACGCCGCGTCGGGGGCATGGCCGCCGCCAAGAGCTCCGCCGCCCCCGTCACCAGCACCGCCCCTGTCCCCAGGGCGAAGGCTACCCCTCCGAGCCAGGCGATGCCCAATATGGCCGGCACCCCCACCAGCCCCGAGAGAGTCCGGGCCAGCAGGGCGTCAGCGGTGGCCGTCCCGCGGCTGGGGATAATCGCTCTCATCCTGGGGCAGGCGGCCAAACCGCCGCTGGCGACGGGAATAGGCCAACAGGGCTTGGTCGATGTCTCGCTCCTGGAAGTCCGGCCAATATACAGGCGTGGAGTAGAACTCGGCGTAGGCGCCCTGCCAGAGGAGGAAGTTGGAGAGGCGCATCTCTCCCCCCGTGCGGATGATGAGGTCAGGGTCGGGTATGTCAGCGGTGTAAAGGTGTGCGGCTACCACTGCCTCGTCCACCTGTTCAGGTGGTATGCCTGCAGCCACGATGCGCCTTACGGCATCCACCAACTCCGCCCTTCCTCCATAGTTGAAGGCGATGACGAGGGTCATGCGCTGGTTCCCCTTGGTCAGCTCCATGGCCTCCCGCACCTGGCGCTGTAGCCGCGGAGGGAGGCCGTCCAGGCGGCCTATGTGCATGAGGCGGATGCCGTTCTCGTGCAGGTGGGACAGCTCGCGGCGGATGACCTGACGCAAAAGCCGCATGAGCCCCTCCACCTCCCGCCTGGGCCGAAGCCAGTTCTCGGTGGAGAAGGCATAAAGGGTGAGGTACTTGACACCGTAATCGCCGAAGCGGCGGATAACCCGCCTCAGGTTCTCCGTCCCCGCCCGATGGCCGGCCAGGCGGGGAAGCCCCCTCTCGCGGGCCCAACGCCCATTTCCGTCCATGATGATGGCCACGTGCAAGGGTACCCGTGCTAGGGGCAAGGGGGGCGGAGGCTCCTGGACGGGCCCAGGGCTGGGGAGGGACGGGGCGGTAGCCAGCAAAGGGGAGCGCCTCAGACCTGTAGCACCTCCTCTTCCTTGGCCTCGCCCAGCTGGTCCACCTCCTTGATGAAGGAGTCGGTGAGCCTCTGCAGCTCCTGCTCCGCCCGCCGGAACTCATCCTCCGATAGCTTGTGCTCCCGCTCTAGCCGGCGCAGGTGGTCGTGGGCATCGCGGCGCACATTGCGCACCGCCACCCGCCCCTGTTCCACCCGCTGCCGTACCACCTTGGCCAGCTCCCGCCTCCTCTCCTCCGACAGGGGAGGGAGGGCGATGCGGATGACGGTGCCGTCATCGGTGGGGATGACGCCTAGGTCCGACTGCTGGATGGCCTTCTCTATGGCCTTGATGAGAGAGCGGTCCCAAGGCTGGATGACGATGAGACGGGCCTCGGGGGTGGTTATGGTGGCCAGCTGTTTTAGGGGGGTGGGGGTGCCGTAATAATCCACCCTGATGTTCTCCACCAGGGCGGGACTGGCCCTACCGGTGCGGATGCTGGCCAAGTCGTGGGCCAATACCTCCACCGCCTTGGCCATGCGCGCCTTGGCCTCCTTGAGGATGGCGTCCACCTCCTCCCTCACCTCTGGCTCACCTCCCTTGCGCCGCCGGGGCCAGCACCGTCTCCTCCTGCCCCACGCGAGTCCCCAAGGGCTCCCCCTGCACCACGCGCACGATGCTATCTGGGGCCTGCAGGTCGAAGACGACGATGGGCAGTCCATTGTCCATACAGAGGGAGAGGGCGGTGCTGTCCATCACCTCCAGACGCCGCTTAATAGCCTCCATATAGGCGATGCTTTGGAACTTGCGCGCCGTGGGCACCTTGCGGGGATCGGCCTCATATATGCCATCCACCCCATGCTTGGCCATGAGGAGCACATCCGCCTTGATCTCGATGGCCCGTAGGGCAGCGGCAGTATCAGTGGTCATATAGGGGTTGCCAGTGCCGGCAGCGAAGATGACCACCCTCCCCTTCTCCAGGTGACGGATGGCCCGGCGGCGGATATACGGCTCGGCCACCGCCTGCACGGTGATGGCCGATTGCGTCCTCACCACCGCTCCCATCTGCTCCAGGGCGTCCTGGAGGGCTAGGGCGTTGATGATGGTGGCCAGCATGCCGGCGTAATCAGCAGTGGCCCGGTCCATGCCCTGAACGGCGGCCTCTGCCCCGCGGAAGATGTTGCCTCCTCCCACCACCACCGCTATCTGGACGCCCATGTCGGCCACCACCTTGATCTGCCGGGCGATGCGGCGCAGCTCGGCGGGGTCGATGCCATAGGGGCGTTCCCCCATGAGGGCCTGGCCGCTGAGCTTCAGGACCACACGGCGGTAGGCGGCCAAGGAGATCACCCCCTAGTAGCGGCCTAGCTCAAAGCGGGCGAACCGGCGGATGCGCACGTTCTCCCCAGTCTTGGCGATGACCTCCCTTACCAGGTCGCCCACCGTGCGCGACTCGTCCCGTACGTAGGGCTGGGAGAGGAGGCAGAGCTCGCGCGGGTCCCCCTGGCCTGGGGGCATCTCCTCCTCGGAGATGTAGCGGGGGTTCATGGCCGCCACCTGCAAAGCCACCGCTTGCACCAGGGCCCGGAATTCGTCGGTGCGGGCCACGAAGTCCGTCTCACAGTTGACCTCCACCAGGGCGCCCACGCGGCCATCGTGGTGGATGTAGGCGTGTATCAGGCCCTGGGCCGTCTCCCGGCCGGCCCTCTTCTCCGCCAGGGCCAGCCCCCGCTCCTTAAGGATCTCCTTGGCCCGCTCCAGGTCGCCGCCGGCCTCCTCCAAGGCCCGTTTGCACTCCATAACGCCGGCGCCCGTCAGCTCCCTTAGGGCCTTCACCGCCTGTGCTGATATGGTCACCTCTGCACCCCTCCATCCGAACGGTGTCATGATGATGGGGTCGGGCCCCCTAAGACCCCTCGCCCTCCTGAGGGAAGGGCTCATCGGGCGAGAAGACGTAGCCCGTCTCCCTAAGGATAGCCAGCTCTTCCTCCCCCGCCTCCGCCTCCGCCTTGGCCACGGCCTCCCTCTCAGCCAGCCCCTCCAGCACAGCGTCCGCTATCTGGGAGGTGATGAGCTTTATGGCCCGGACAGCGTCATCGTTGCTGGGGATGGGATAATCGATGAGGTCGGGGTCGCAGTCGGTGTCCACCATGGCCACCACGGGGATGCCCATGCGGCGGGCCTCGGCCACGGCTATCTGCTCCCGGGTGGCGTCCACCACGTAGAGGGCCGAGGGGAGACGGGTCATCTCTTTGAGGCCAGCCAGATGGCGGTTGAGCTTCTGGATGATGCGTTCCATGCGGGCCGCCTCCTTCTTGGAGAGGCGAGCCCACTCCCCACGGGCCTTGGCGTCTTCCAGCCGCACTAGGTAGTCGATGCGGGACTGGATGGTGTGGAAGTTGGTCAGCGTCCCCCCAAGCCAGCGGGTGTTGACGTAGGGCATGCCACAGCGCTGGGCCTCCTCCTCAATGATGTCCCGCGCCTGGCGTTTGGTGCCCACAAAGAGGATGGTGCCCCCTTGGGCCACTGCCTCCCTCACAAAGCGCAAGGCCTCCTCCAGCTTCTCCACCGTCTTCTGCAGGTCGATGATGTGGATGCCGTTGCGCTGGGTGAAGATGAAACGCCTCATCTTAGGGTTCCAGCGGCGGGTAGGGTGGCCGAAGTGAACCCCCGCCTCCAGAAGGGCCTTCATAGGTATCGGTTGTGGCAACTTCTCCGACCTCCCCTCTTCCGTTTCCGCAGGGCAGTATAGCATAGGCGAGGCCACCGGTCACCGCCTTGTCCCTCCTTACCCCCTGTGCTATACTAGGGCCCCGATAAGCGAAAGCGTTCACAAGCCTTGGGCATGCTCTCCGAGTGGGGACAGGTAGGGCTCCTAGTGGCCCTGGCCCTCGTATTCCCGGTGGGTGGGGTAGCTACCTCCTGGCTTCTGGGGCGCCTGGGGCTGCGGCCCGAGCGCCCCAACCCGGTGAAGGAAGACACTTACGAGTGCGGCGTAACCACCGAGGGCCCCACCTGGGTGCAGTTCAACATCCGCTACTACATATTCGCCCTCCTCTTCGTCATCTTCGACGTGGAGGCCGTCTTCCTATTCCCTTGGGCCACCTCCTTCCAGCGGGTGGCAGTGGCAGGGTTCGTGGAGGTCCTCACCTTCGTGGTGGTGCTGCTACTGGGCCTGGTCTACGCCTGGCGCAAGGGCGCCCTGGAGTGGATGTGAGCCATGGCCACGCGCCGTCTCTCGGGGCTGGAGCTAGCCCACCGCATAGATGCCTCCTTGCCTGGGGCGGTGGTGGACGCCAACCCTGAGTGGGTGGAGGTGGACCCGGGGCGGGTGGCAGAGGTAGGGCTCCTCTTGCGCGATGACCCCCAGCTGGACCTCCGGTTCCTCACCTGCCTTACGGCGGTGGACCGCCTGGACCACTTCGAGGTGGTCTACCATATGCAGTCCCTCCGCCACAACCACCTGGGGGTCATGAAGGCCAAGCTGTGGAACCGTGAGGACCCCGAGCTCCCTTCCGTGGTCACCGTTTGGCCGGGGGCTACCCTCCAGGAGCGGGAGGCCTATGACCTCATGGGCATCCGCTTCCGCGGACACCCCAACCTAAGGCGCCTCTTCCTCTGGGAGGGGTTCCCAGGCCATCCCCTGCGCAAGGATTGGCTGGGCATGCCCGGCGGCCGCATGCCAGGGCTAGAGGCCTTCCCAGGCGAGCCCCAATGGCGCGGCGAGGGGAGGGGATGAGGTGACAGGCGAGCCCCTGGTGGTCAACGTAGGCCCTCAGCACCCCAGCACCCATGGCGTCTTCCGCATGAAGCTCACCCTCGATGGGGAGCGCATCGTGGACTGCGAGATGATCATGGGCTATCTCCACCGCTCCATGGAGAAGCTGGCCGAGGAGCGTAGCTGGACCCAGAACATCCCCTTCACCGACCGCACCGACTACCTCGCGGCCATGACGGGCAACCTAGCCTACTGCTTAGCGGTGGAGAAGCTAGCGAGCATTGAGGTGCCGCCAAGGGCCCACTTTATCCGCACCATCATGGCCGAGCTACAGCGCATCGCCTCCCATTGCATGGCCATAGGCACCTTCGTCAACGACTGCGGCGCCTGGCACACCCCCCTCATGTACATGCTGCGGGAGCGGGAGAAGGTGCTGGACCTCTTCGAGCTGGCCTGTGGCGCCCGCCTCACCACCAATTACATGCGCATCGGCGGGGTGGCCCGCGACCTCCCCCCCGAGTTCCTGCCCCGCCTGCGGGCCTTCGTCCAGGAGATGCCCCAGCGTATCAGGGAATACGAGGAGCTCCTGGTGGAGAACGAGATCATCGTGGCCCGTGCTCGGGGCATAGGCGTCCTCCCGGCCGACAAGGCCATCGCCTACTCCGTCTCCGGCCCCATGTTGCGGGGCTCGGGGGTGGCCTGGGACATCCGCAAGGCCGATCCTTACGCCGCCTACGATCGGGTGGAGTTCGACATCCCCGTGGGCACCCACGGCGACTGCTATGACCGCTTCCTGGTGCGGCTGGCGGAGATGCGCCAGTCGGTGCGCATCCTGGAGCAGGCCCTGGACATGATCCCCCCTGGGCCGGTGCAGACGCCGGTGCCCCTGGCCCTCAGGCCTCCCCCAGGGGAGGCATACGGGCGCATCGAGTCGCCGCGGGGGGAGCTGGGATTCTATGTGGTGAGCGATGGCGGCCCCTCCCCCTTCCGTTTCCACATCCGACCCCCTTCTCTCATCAACCTCACCCCCCTGCCTGAGATGGTACGGGGGCTGACGGTGGCCGATGCCATCATCACCCTGGGCAGCGTGGACATCGTGGTGGGGGAGGTGGACCGGTGAGGCCCCTGGCCCCCTGGTGGGACATACGGGACCTGGGCAACGCCGTGGGCGCCCTCTTGGAATGGCTGGCCGACGTGGGTGCCCCTTCCTGGCTCACCTATGTGGTCTCATCCCTGGTGGGCATGTTGGCCTTGCTGGGGTGGGCCCTTGGCAGCCAGCTCTTCTTCATCTGGGCCGAGAGGCGCCTTATAGCCCGCATGCAGGTGCGGCTGGGCCCCAACAGGGCCGGGCCCTTTGGCCTCCTGCAACCCATAGCCGATGCCCTAAAGGTGCTGGCCAAGGAGATGGTGACCCCTAGAGGGGCAGACCGCATCCTCTTCTGGCTGGCACCCATAGCTGTGGTCGTGCCGGCTATCACGGTGCTGGCCGTCTTCCCCTTCGGTGAGAGGATGGTGCTGGCCGACCTGAACGTGGGGGTCCTCTACCTGGCGGCCATCAGCTCCACGGCCATCTTCTTCGTCTTCGTAGCCGGGTGGTCATCGTCCAACAAGTATTCCCTTCTGGGGGCCATGCGGAGCGTGGCCATGCTCATCTCCTATGAGGTGGTGCAGGTGCTGGCCCTGCTGTCCGTCCCCATATTTGTGGGGAGCATGCGCTTGGGGGACATCGTGGCCTGGCAACGGGATTACAATGCTTGGCTGGTGTTCCTGCAGCCCCTGGCCCTTCTAGGGTTCATCATAGCCAGCGCTGTGGAGGTGAACCGCACCCCCACGGACATTGCCGAGGCGGAATCGGAGATCGTAGCCGGCTACCACACGGAGTACGGTGGCATCCGTTGGGGCATGTTCCAGCTGGCGGAGTATATAGCAGGCTTTGCTGTGGCGGCGGTGATGGCCACCCTTTGGCTTGGAGGCTGGACCCTCTGGGGTCTGGAGGAGTGGGTGCCGGGGTGGGTCATCTTTCTGGCCAAGGTGTATGGTGCCTTCTTCCTCTTCATCTGGCTACGAGGGACCCTGCCCCGCCTGCGCATCGACCAACTCATGGGGTTTGCCTGGAAGTTCCTATTGCCGCTCATGCTCCTGAACACGCTGCTGGCCGGCTTGGAGGTGCTGGTGTGGCGAGAGACGGGGGCACCGGCGGCAGTGGTGCTGCCGGCCTTCGCCCTGGGCAACCTGGCCTTGACGGGGGGGCTGGTGGTGGGGTGGGCCGTCCTCCTAGGCCAGCTGCGGCCCGAGCGGAGGCCTGCGCGCCCCCTCCTGGTGCGGGAGTTGGGAGCCATATACTATCGCCCCTTGGAGGAGGCCAGGGAGGCCTGAGTTGGAAGACGTGGGCGCCGTAGCCGCCTTCTGGGTCCTGAGCACCATCACCGTGGGCTCGGCCCTGGCTGTGGCCTTGGTGCGGGACCTGGTGCGGGCGGTGGTGGCCCTGGTGGGCAGCTTCCTGGGGGTGGCAGGGCTCTTCGTCCTCCTCTCGGCCGATTTCCTGGCCGTGGCCCAGGTCCTCATATATGCCGGAGCCATATCCGTACTGATGGTCTTCGTCATCGCCCTCACGCCCAGGGGGGCCCGCGACAACTCGGAGACGGCCATGCGCTGGCCAGCCCTGGCCCTGGCGGGGGCCATGACGGGCCTCATGACCACGGTGGCCCTGGTGGCCCACTGGGGGCCTCAGGTCAAGGAGGGGCTGACGGAGACAGCGGCAGCCATCGGTGAAGCCCTTCTAAGCCGCTACGTCCTGCCCTTCGAGGTGGCCTCCGTGGTCCTGCTGGCGGCCATGCTGGGGGCCATAGTGCTGGTGCGGGAGGAATGAGGGATGTCGGTGGGGCTGGAGCACTTCCTGGTGGTAGGGGCTGCCCTATTCGGCATTGGCCTCCTCTTGAGCCTGTCCAAGCGGAACATCATAGGCGTGCTCATGGGCATAGAGCTCATGTTCAACGGGGCCAATGTGACGCTGGTGGCCTTCTCCCGCTTCCTGGAGGCCGCAGAGGCCCTGGCCGGCCAGGTGCTGGTGGTCTTCTCCATCACTGTGGCGGCGGCAGAGGCGGCAGTGGCCCTGGCCCTGGCCATGGCCTTCTACCGGAGGCGGCAGACGGTGGACGTGGACCGCGCCGACGTCCTGAGGTGGTGAAGGCATGTGGACCAAGTTCATGGAAGTCAATAACGCCTACGTGGCGGAGATGTGGAAGGAGCTTTTCAACGCTGAGGCCCTGGCTGTGTTGTTGGTGCCGGCCTCCGGCTGGCGAGAGGCAGCCGAGCTGGAGCCCCACGTCATTTACGTGCCCTGGGGGAAGGCCCACGTGGCCAGGGAGATTATGAGGAAGATATGATGCTGCCAGAGATCCCAGAGGCGGCAGTCTGGGCCATCGTCCTGGCCCCCTTGGGCTCTTTTGCCATCATATCCTTCGCCTCCTTATTGCGAGTTTTAGGGCTGCGCCTCTGGGCTCCCGCCTTAAGCGGTTATCTCACCATCTTAAGCATCGCTGTATCCCTGGGGCTGTCGCTGTGGGCCCTGGACTCGGCAGCCGGAGCCCATGGCCATCCCCTAGGCTTCGCCCCTCATCGGTGGGTGGAGGTGGGGGGCTTGAGGGTGGACATAGGCCTGCGCCTGGATGGTCTCAGCACCGTCATGCTGGTGGTGGTCAGCGGCGTCTCCCTGATGGTGCAGATCTACTCTCAGGGATATATGGCGGGGGACCCAGGCTACAGCCGCTACTTCGCCTTCATGAGCCTTTTCACGGGCTCCATGCTGGGGCTGGTAGCAGCCGCCAACATCCTGCAGTTGTTCGTGTTCTGGGAGCTGGTGGGGTTGTGCTCCTATCTGCTCATCGGGTTCTGGTTCCAGAGGGATGCCGCCAGACGGGCGGCCACCAAGGCCTTCCTGGTGACCAGGCTAGGGGATCTGGGGCTCCTCTCGGCCATCCTCCTGGTCTGGAGGGAGACGGGCGAGCTGGACATAGCAGCTATCCAGGAGGCGGCCCTTGGGGGGGCCATGGGGGCCAGCGTCCTGGCCTTCTTCGCCGGTGGGGTCTTCGCCGGGGCGGCGGGCAAGTCGGCCCAGTTCCCCTTGCATGTGTGGCTGCCCGATGCCATGGAGGGGCCCACCCCCGTCTCGGCCCTCATACATGCCGCTACTATGGTGGCGGCAGGCGTATACCTGGTGGCCCGCCTCTTCCCCGTCTATGCCCTTTCGGAGGAGGCCGCCACCACTGTAGCCGTCATCGGCGCGGTGACGGCGGTGATGGCTGGGCTCCTGGGCCTGGTGATGACGGATATCAAGCGGGTGCTGGCCTACTCCACCATCAGCCAGCTGGGGTATATGATGGCCGGTCTGGGGGCGTTGGGCTTTGCTGCGGCCATATTCCACCTGTTCACCCACGCCTTCTTCAAGGCCCTCCTCTTCCTGGGGGCGGGCTCGGTGAACCACGCCACCGGCACCTTCGACATGCGGAAGATGGGGGGACTGGCCCGCCCCATGCCCATCACCTTCGCCACCACCACCTTGGCCGCCCTGGCCCTGGTGGGCATCTTCCCCCTGGCAGGCTTCTGGAGCAAGGACGAGCTTTTGGCCGTAGCCTGGGAAACGCGGCCTCAGGTGTTCTGGGCCCTGCTGGCGGGGGTCTTCCTCACCGCCTTGTATATGGGGCGCCTCCTCTTCCTTACCTTCGGAGGTCAGTATCGCGGTGGGGAGGCAGGTGGACATGGCCATCAACTCCCCCACGAGTCGCCGCTGGTGATGCTCCTGCCCATGGTGGCCCTAGCCGCCCTGGCCATCACCGCCGGGCTAGTGAACCTGGGCAAAGGGCTGGAGGAGCTGTTGCTGGGATCCCTGCCCCAAGAAGGGCTGACGCCCGAGCACCAGTTCCGACCTGCCATCGCCGCTGCCTCAGTGGCGATAGGCGTGGGGGGCCTGGTGGTGGCCTGGGCCATCTACGGGGTGAGGCTAGTGAAGGCGGAGACGGTACGGCGGACCCTCTGGCCCCTGGCCATGGTGCTGGAGCGCAAGTTCTTCCTGGACGACCTATACGAAGGGGCCATCGCTAAGGGGCTCATGCTGCAGGGGGTGGCAAGGGGACTCCACCTCTGGGACCAGAGGGTGGTGGACGGCCTGGTCAACGGGGTGGCGGTGTTCATGCGGGCCGCGGCCCACAGGCTGCGCCTGGCCCAGGTGGGGCAGGCCCAGGTCTATGGGGCAGCCATCGCCCTGGGGGCCATCGTGGCCGTGGTGGTCATCCTGATGGCCAATCCATGAGGGAGGTATGAGGTGCTCTCGCTTTTGGTGTTCTTGCCTCTAGCAGGGGCGGCAGCCGTGGCCCTCCTGCCCCGCCGACACGAGATGGGGGCACGTTGGCTGGCCCTGGCCACCTCCCTGGCCTGCCTAGCCCTGGCCCTTACCCTCTTCGCCGCCTATGACCGAGATGGAGAGCAGTTCCAGTTCGTGGACCGACACTTATGGCTCAGTTCCCAGGTGGCCCCCTTCGACGTCCAATACGCGCTGGGGTTGGACGGTCTCTCCCTGCCCTTGGTAGTGCTGACGGCCTTCCTCACCACGGTGGCCGTGCTGGTGTCCTGGGGCGTGGAGCTGCGGCCCAAGGAGTACTTCGCCTGGCTTTTGGTGCTGGAGACGAGCCTTCTGGGCGTCTTCTCGGCCCTGGACCTGGTGCTCTTCTTCCTCTTCTTCGAGCTGGAGCTGGTGCCTATGTATTTCCTCATCTCCATCTGGGGAACGGGAAGGCGCATCTACTCGGCCTGGAAGTATGTGTTCTTCACCTTTTTCGGCTCCGCCTTCATGTTGGTAGGCATCCTGGCCCTGGGGACGGCCGCGGGCACCTTCGACATGCGGGAACTACAGGCGATAGGGCCCCTGCGGGAGACGGTGCTGCCGGCGGAGGCCATCTTCGCCTTCCTCATGGTGGGCTTTGGAGTCAAGCTGCCGGTGGTGCCTTTGCACACCTGGCTCCCCGACGCCCACACCGATGCCCCCACAGCGGTGAGCGTCATCCTGGCCGGGGTGCTGCTGAAGATGGGTGGGTATGGCATCCTACGCCTATGTCTCTCCATCCTGCCGGAGGTGGCCCAGCAGGCCTCCCTATTTCTAGGGGCCTTCGCCGCCACCAGCATCCTCTACGGGGCGCTAGCGACCCTCATGCAGGGAGACCTCAAGCGCCTCATCGCCTACTCCAGCGTTAGCCATATGGGGTACGTCTTGTTGGGGGCCTCGGCCCTGGGCACGGTAGGGCTGGTGGGCGCCTCCATGCAGATGTTCACCCATGGGCTCATAACTGGTCTTCTGTTCGTCATGGTGGGGCTGGTGTATGAGCGCACCCACACGCGAGAGATCCAAAACCTGGGGGGGCTGGCATCCCATCTCCCCTATCTGACGGTGGTGATGGTCTTCGCTGGCCTGGCCTCCCTGGGCCTGCCTTCTCTGGCCGGGTTCGTCTCGGAGGCGACGGTGTTTCTGGGCACCTTCCCCGAGCACCCGGCCTTGGCCATCATGGGGGTGTTGGGGGTGCTTTTGGCCGCTGTCTATATCCTGTGGATGGTGCAGCGGGCCTTCTGGGGGGAGCCGCAGCGCCCCTGGCATGGGCTTAAGGAGAAGGTGGCCTGGTGGGAGAGGGTGCCCACCTTGGCCCTTATGGCCGCCATCCTCCTCATAGGCATCTACCCAGCTGTTCTGATGGACCTGATGGAGCTGGGGGTGAAGCCCATCGCCGAGAGGTTGGCCTAGATGGAGAGCGTTAACCTGGTGGGCCCAGTGCTGGTGATGCTGGCGGTGGCCGGCGCCCTCCTTTTGGCCGATGCCTTCCTTTTGCCCTTGCTGGGGCCCTGGCGAGGCAGGGGGGCTTGGGCCCTGGCCGTCCTGGGGCCGGCAGGGGCGGTGGCCTGGGGGGCGGCCCACGCTTTGGCTGGCTCTGAAGGTGTCGCCTTCCAAGGGGCCTATACCCTGGACGCCTTCTCCCTCTACTTCGCCTTGCTGGTGGCGGCGGTGACGGGGGCGGCTGTCCTGGTCTCCCCTGACTATCTGGGGGAGCGACGTCACCAGGCGGAGTATTATGCCCTCATGTTGGCATCGGGGGCTGGGCTCATGACCCTGGCGGGAGCCACCGACCTCATCTCCCTGTTCGTAGCCCTGGAGCTCACCAGCCTATCCCAGTTTGTGCTGGTGGGCTTCCTCCGGGACGATAGGGGGGCCGAGGCCGCCATCAAGTACATCGTCTTGGGGGCCATAAGCGCGGCCATCACCCTCTATGGCATCGCCATCCTCTTTGGTAGCACGGGCCACACCTCCCTAGCCCAGGTGCGGGAGGCGGTGCCCACAGCCTTGGCGGAGCGGCGGCCGGTGATGGTGCTGGCCTTCATCCTCCTGGCCGCCGGCCTGGGCTTTAAGATGGCCATCGTCCCCTTCCAGATGTGGGTGCCAGATGTGTACCAGGGGGCGCCCACGCCGGTGACGGCCTACCTCTCGGTGGCGTCCAAGGCCGGGGGCTTTGCCGCCGCCCTGCGGATCTTCGTGGATGCCCTGGGGGTGGAGCCACTGGCCCGGGAATGGGCCATCATGTTCGCCGTCCTCTCCGCCCTGTCCATGGTCCTGGGCAACATCATGGCCCTAGTCCAGAGCGACATCAAACGGATGCTGGGATACAGCTCCATCGCCCAAGCAGGGTATTTCCTCATCGGCCTGGCGGCGGTGGCCGCCGGCGTTCCCCAAGGGGAGTTGGGGACAGGAGGGATCCTCTTCTTCCTGGGCTCTTACGCCTTCACCAACATAGGGGCTTTTGCCGTCATCATCGCCATCTCCCGCCACATCGGCAGCGATGAGATAGCCGATTATGCGGGGATGGCCCGCCGCTCGCCCCTGCTGGCCTTGGCCCTGGCCCTGTGCCTTGTGTCTCTCACAGGGATACCGCCCACCGCTGGTTTTGTGGCCAAGCTTTACATCTTCAACGCCGCCGTCCAGGCCCACCTGGTGTGGCTGGCGGTGCTAGGGGTGGTCAACAGCGTCCTATCCGCCTACTACTACCTGCGGGTGGTGTTGACCATGTTCGTAGGGGAGCCGGTGGCGCCGGGGGAGGTACGCCCCACCCCCCTCCTGGGGGCGGTGACAGCCGCCGCCACCGTGGGCCTCCTGGTGGTGGGCATCTTCCCCTTCCCCCTGCTGGAAGCCGCCGAGAGGGCGGCGGAAGCTCTCATCTAACATGCCCCTGCGCATCGACGTCCAGGTCCGCTCCCCCTTCCGACGTCGCTTGTCCTCCCGCTGGCTGAGGGAGGTGGCCCGCACTGCCCTCCTGGCCGAAGGGGTGGGGGACGGCCAGGTAGGCATCGTGGTGGCCGACGACGATACGTTGCGGGAGCTGAACCGCACCTACGCCCAGGAGGACGCCCCCACCGATGTCCTCTCCTTCCCTCTGCAGGAGGGCGAGGGCTTTCCCCAAGTCCCCCACCTCCCCAGACCCTTGGGGGAGGTGATCATCTCCTTCCCCACGGCCCAACGCCAGGCGCAGGAAGGGGGCCGAACCCTGCACCAGGAGGTGGCCCACCTGCTAGTGCACGGCATCTTGCACCTTCTGGGCTACGACCACTCCCAGCCCCAGGAGGAGCGCATCATGCGCGCCCGGGAGGAGGAGATCCTCGCCCGCCTATGCTTCAGGCCCTGAAAGGGAAGGCGGCTTCCCTTACTATGGCTCATCCCCCCACTTGACATAGGCTGGGCTACCCGCTGGCTTACGAACACTTATACTAAGGCATAGGATGGAGGAGCAAGGGCAGGTTCTCTACCGCAAGTGGCGTCCCCAGCGCTTTGCCGAGGTGGTGGGACAGGACCACGTCACCCGCACCCTGCGCAACGCTGTGGCCACCGGACGCCTAGCCCATGCCTACCTCCTCTGTGGCCCTCGCGGCACCGGCAAGACCTCCCTGGGACGACTCATCGCCAAGGCCGTCAATTGCCCCTCTCCCGAAGATGGGGAGCCATGTAACCGCTGCCCCTCCTGCCAAGAGTACCTCAGGGGGCAGGCCCCAGACCTGGTGGAGATGGATGCCGCTAGCAACCGAGGCATCGACGAGATCCGCCGCCTGCGGGAGCGGGTGGGCCTGGCCCCCATGGGGGGCCGGTATAAGGTGTACCTGGTGGATGAGGTGCACATGCTCACCCAGGAAGCCCACAACGCCCTCCTCAAGACCCTGGAGGAGCCACCTCCGCACGTTATATTCGTCCTGGCCACCACCGAGCCCCACAAGCTACCTGCCACCATCATCTCCCGCTGCCAACGCTTCGACCTACGCCGCATACCCCTGGAGGCGGCGGTGAGGAGGCTTCTTGACATCTGCCGCGAGGAGGGCTTCTCCTTGAGCCCGGCCAGCCTGCGGGACATCGCCCGATGCGCCGCCGGCTCCCTCCGAGACGCCATCAACCTGCTGGAGCAGGTTATAACCCATTATGGACCATGCCCCACCACGGAGCAGGTGCAGGCCACCCTAGGCCTTGAGGGCAGGGGAAGGGGGCGGGAGCTCGCCAGAGCCATCATCCACGGCGATCTGGCAGGAGCTCTGAGAGCTGTGGCCGCCGCCCGGGAGGAGGGGGCCGACATGCGCCGCCTGGCGGCCGAGGCCGTGGAGTCCTTGCGTCAGCTCCTGCTGGTGCAGGCCGGCGCCTCCGATCTAGCTGGCCTCGCCCCCGAGGAGATGGAAGAGGTGAAGGCCCTGGCCTCCCACACCCCCCCACAGAAGGTGGTGGAGGCCCTGCAGGCCCTGGCCGCCGTCGACCTACGCGACGACCCCTTCTCCCCCCTGCCCTTGGAGCTAGCCCTGGCCCGCCTCATGGCCCCGCCACCTACCCCATCCCAAGAGGCAGGCCCTGCCCCGCCGCCCCCACAGGAGGCCCGGGCCCCCGCACCTCCGCCCAATCCCCAGCTGGTGGAGGAGCTGGCCAAGGCCTGCCAACAGATGAACCTCAGCCTCTCCCACTACGTGCGCCAGGCCACCCTCAAGGCCCTGGAGGGGGACACCCTCGTCCTGAGCTTCCCCTTCCCCCAGCTAGTGCAGCAGGTGGACCGCCCAGAACACCTGGAGGTGCTAGAGCAGGCGGCGGCCCGCGTCCTGGGCCGCCGGGTGGCCGTGCGGTGCGAGCTGGGGGAGGCACCGCCCAGGCCCAAGGGCGGCCATCTCCTGGAGGAGGCTTTGCGCCACGGCGCCATCCCCCTCCTCCGCAATGAGGAGCCTCCCCAATAGGCCCCTCGCCCTAGGGGCCTTATAATGAGCTCTGGAGGTGCCCCTAGACTTGTGGGAGACGACCCTGACAGGCCCCCTAGCCCGCCTCATAGAGGAGCTCCACAAGCTCCCAGGCATCGGGCCCAAGACGGCCCAGCGCCTGGCCTACCACCTCGTCCGATCCCCTGAGGCCCGCGCCCTGGCCGAGGCCATCGTCGAGGCCCAAGAACGCCTCACCTACTGCTCGCAATGCCAGAACCTGACAGACAAGGACCCGTGCCACCTCTGCGCTGACCCCCACCGTGACCGTTCCATCATATGCGTGGTGGAGGAGCCCTTGGACGCCCTGGCCATCGAGCGCAGCGGCCGCTACCGTGGCCTCTACCACGTCCTCCACGGCGTCATCTCCCCCATGGATGGCATAGGGCCCCAAGACCTGAAGGTGGCAGAGCTACTGGACCGCCTGCGCCAAGGGGAGGTGCGGGAGGTCATCATGGCCACTAATCCCACCCTGGAGGGAGAGGCCACGGCCATGTACTTGGCCCGCCTCCTACGCCCCCTGGGGGTGAAGGTCACCCGCCCCGCCCGTGGCCTGCCCATGGGCGCCGACATCGAGTATGCCGATGATGTGACCCTGGCCCGGGCCCTGGAGGGACGACAGGAGCTGTAGCCGTGCCCTCGCCTCGCCTGCTGAAGACAGAGGCTATCGTCCTTCGCCACCGCCCCCTGGGGGAAGCCGATCGCCTCCTCACCTTCCTCACCCCCCATCATGGCAAGGTGGAGGCCAAGGCCAAGGGGGTGCGCCGCACCAAGAGCCGCATGGGGGGCCACCTCCAGCCCCTCACCCGTGTGCTGGTGCAGCTGGCCCTGGGACGCACCCGCTACGTGGTGGCGGGGTGTCAGACCCTGGAGGCCTTCCCCTCCCTCCAGGCCGATCTGGACCGCCTTGGCCTGGCCATCTACCTGTGCGAGCTGGCGGACCGCTTCCTGCCACAGGGGGCAGAGGCCCAAGGGCCCTATCTGCTCCTCCTGGAGACCCTGCGCCGCCTGGAGAAGGGTCACCACCCCCAGATATGGGCTCGTCGCTTCGAGGTCTGCCTGCTGCGCCTCAGTGGCTTTGGGCCCGAGCTGGACCGCTGCCTCGCCTGTGGCCAGCCTCTCCCTGCCGGCGGAGGAGCCTTCTCCCCGGTGGCCGGCGGCGTCCTCTGCCCCCTATGTGCCCACAGCGCCCCACCCATCAGCGGGGCCGCCCTGCATGCCCTGCGCCTCCTGCAGCGAGGGACCGACCGGCAAGTAGCTGGCCTCCGCCTCCCCCCCACGGTGACCCAGGAGGTGGAGGCCCACCTCCGGAGCTACATCGCCCACCTGCTGGAGGGAGAAGCGGCCTCTCTGCGCTTTCTGGACAAGCTGCGCCACAGCCCGTTAATATCTGCCGAGAGGTGGTGATGGAGATGCCCCTCTACGAGTACTACTGCCGCCAGTGCGACTATGTGTTTGAGGCCCTGCGCTCTCTGCGGGAATCGGACCTCCCTGCCGCCTGCCCCCGCTGCGGGCGGGAGGCAGCGCGCATCATGCCTACCAGCTTCGCCGCCCGCTCTTGGCGCCAGGGATACCCCCAACGGCTCCCCTACCACCACCGCCCCGTCTACAACCGGCCGCCCAAGTTCGAACGCACCATCGCTCCAGTGCATGAGGAGGAGACAAGAGGGGCGCAGGGCTGAAGGAGGGGGAGACCATGCCACTCTATGAGTACTACTGCCGCCGCTGTGAGAGCATCTTCGAGTACTTCCGCCCCATGCGGGATGCCGCCCTCCCCGCCCCCTGCCCTCAGTGCCATGGGGAAGGCGAACGTATCATGTCCACCTTCAACGCCTTCACCGTCCGCGACGGCTACCCTCGTCGCCTCCCCGATAAGGGCACCTACTGGCACCTGGGCCGAGAGGTGAAGACGCTGGCCAAGCGCATGCGCCACTATGAGCACCCTGAGCTGGCCGAGCCCCAGCCCCAGCCCAAGCCCACCAAAGGCGAGCTGGAAGAGAAGGAGGAGAGGGAGCGGGCGGCTAGGGAGGAGGCCCACTACCTGGACAAGTGGGGCATGGAGAAGGTGGGGGAGCGTCTCATAGTCCCTTCCCCCAAGCAGCGGCGTCCCCCCAGGTCACGCACCATCCTCACCCCCCAGGGTCGGGCCGAGACCAAAGACTAGCTGCGCCGCTGTAAGACGTACTCCACCAACCCCTCCAGGGTGCGGCGGGCGGTGGTGGCCGGCAATGGGGTGAGGGCAGCTTTGGCCGCTTCCCCAAACCGACGAGCCATGTCATGGCACTCCTCGGGAATATCGGAGGCCCTGATGATGGCCACGGCCTCCGCCACTAGCTCTGGTCGCCTCTCCTGAAAGTAGCGCTGCACAGGGTTGTCGCTAGGAAACCGCTGCATCAGGAGAAGAGATGGAAGGGTCAAGGTGCCCTGCAACAGGTCGCTGCCTACAGGTTTGCCCAGCTCCGCCTCGTCCCCAGTGAAATCTAGGATGTCGTCCACGATCTGAAAGGCCATCCCCAGGTGATGACCGTAGTCCCACAGGGACCTGGCCCACGGCTCCGGCACCTGGGCCACTATGGCCCCGCCCCGGCAGGCGGTGGCGAAGAGGGAAGCCGTCTTGCCAGCAATGCGACCCAGGTACTCCTGCACATCCTGGCGGACATCGTACGCTCGCACATCCTGGCCGATCTCGCCCTTGGCCATGACCATAAGGGTTTGGGCGAACAGCTTTACCACCTCCAGGCTCCCGGTGCGGGTTACCAGCTCGGCAGCATGGGCGAACATATAGTCCCCCACCATGACGGCGATGCTGTTCTGGAAGGCCTTGTTGACAGTAGGCCTCCCACGTCGCATCTCGGCGTTGTCGATGACATCGTCGTGGACGAGGGTGGCGGTATGTAGAAGCTCCACCGAGGCAGCCAAAGGCACCAGGAGGTCCAGACGGTAATGACCGAAGGTGCCGGCCAGCAGCACCAGGGCCGGCCTTATGCGCTTCCCCGCCCCCGAGAGGGCCAGTTCCAGCATCCTGGCCAGGGGCTCGTGGTCCACACGGCACACGGCAGCCAAGGTCTCCTCCACCAGCGCCAGGTCAGCCTGGACGGGGCCATAGAGGGAGATCGTCGTCATGCCTCGTCTGCTCCCATTATGTCGCCCAGGCCGAAGAGCCACGCGGCCGCCTGGGCCGTCCCCATAGCCACCTTCCGGTAATCCTCGCTTCGTAGAGCAGCGATGGCCTGCACCGTTTCGGGCAAAAAGGCAGGCTCGTTGCGCTGGCCACGCCGCCCCTGAGGTGGTAGATAAGGGGAATCCGTCTCCACAGTGAGCCATCGCAGAGGGATCCCCTGGGCCACTGCCTTCAGCCGCTCGTTACGGGGATAGGTGCAGGTGGCAGGGATGGAGATGAGAAAGCCCAGCTCAATGTAGGCGAGGGCGAGGGTCAGGTCGCCAGCGAAGCAGTGCATCTGCCCCCTGGGGGCCCCCTGGGGCCAGGGGGAGCGGAGGCAATGGTCTCGGATCAGGGCATAGGTCTCCTCGTCGGCGTTACGGGAGTGAACCACCACCGGCAGACGCAGCTCAGCGGCCAGCTCCAGCTGGGCACGGAAGGCCCGGCGCTGGGCCTCCGGAGGCGATAGGTTGCGATAGAAGTCCAGGCCCGTCTCCCCAATGCCCACCACCTTGGCCGAGAGAGCCATCCGCCTGAGGGTGCGTCCCACCCGCCCATCATAGGAGGAGGCGAAGTGAGGGTGGATACCGATGACGGCGTAGATGTCGGGATGGTCATCGGCCAGGTCCACCGCCCTTTGGCTGGACGGGAGGTCCCAGCCCACCACCACCAGGGCTCCCACGCCGGCGGCACGGGCTCTCTCTAGCACCTGGAGGCGGTCGGGGTCGAACCGCTGGTCTTGGAGGTGGCAGTGGGCATCTACCAGCATGGCCCTAGACCCCTAACCTGGCCTCCTCCTGGGCGACCATGGCCGGGTCCAGCTTCCGGTAAAGGGGCTCCGGCTCGCCCAGGTGTTGGCCAGGACGGGGCATCTCCAGCCTCCACCCATGGGCCTCTAGAGAACCCTTATACCCCAACATGTGGTGGAGGCGCTGACAGCTGAAGGGAAGATAGGGGTAGAAGGCCACCTTCAGGCCGTTGATGGCCGCCAGGGCAGTGTAGATGACGGTGGCGCAGCGGGGCCGGTTCTCCTCCACCAGACGCCACGGGGCGCTCTCCTCCAGATAGCGGTTGGCCTCCCGCGCCCCAGCCATGGCCGCCTCCAGACCCCCACGGAAACGACACCAGCGGATGTTCTCCCCCGTCTGGCGCAGGGCCTGCTCAATGCGTTGTAGCAACATGCGGTCCCGCGCCATGATCTGAGCAGGTGTGGGCACCACCCGGTCGAAGTGGCGATAGGCGAAGGTGAGGACACGGTTGACCAGGTTGCCCCAGGTGGCCACCAGCTCATCGTTGTTGCGACGCACCAGCTCCCCCCAGGTGAAGTCGGAGTCGGCCGTCTCAGGCATGGTAGCCGCCAGGTAGTAGCGGAGCTGGTCGGCATCGTAACGGGAGAGGAAGTCCAGCACCCAGACGGCCAGGTTGCGGCTGGTGGAGGCCTTGCTGCCCCGCACCGTCTGGTACTGGTTGGCAGGGACATCGTAGGGGAGGTTGTAATGCTCGCCGGTGGCGTCGGAGTAGGCCATGAGCTGCATGGGCCAGATGATGGTGTGGAAGAGGATGTTGTCCTTGCCGATGAAGTAATATGTCTTGCACTTGGGATCCTGCCAGAACTCCCGCCACTTCTCCGGGTCTCCCTGGCGCTGGGCCCATTCCTTGGTGGCCGAGAGGTAGCCGATGACGGCCTCGAACCAGACGTAGATACGCTTGCTCTCGTATCCCGGCAGGGGTATGGCAACCCCCCAGGTGATGTCACGGGTGATGGCCCGGTCCCGCAGCCCCTGCTCCAGGGCCCCCAGGGAGAAGTGGAGGACGTTCTTGCGCCAGTGGGCCTTATCGGTGGAGAGCCACTTCTTAAGGCGGTCGGCGTAGGCGCTGAGGCGGAGGAAGAAATGCTCCGATTCCCTTATCTCCGGTCTGGAGCCATCGAAGCGGCACCTGGGGTTGAGGAGATCCACGGGGTCCAGGACGTGGCCGCACTGGTCGCACTGGTCGCCCCGGGCCCCCTCATAGCCGCAGATGGGGCAGGTGCCTTCCACATACCGGTCCAGGAGGAAGCGCCCCTCCTGCGGGCAGTAGGGGAGCCTCATGGTTCCCTTATAGATATCCCCCCGCTCGTATAGCTTGAGGAAGATGTGGTGGACGGTGCGGGCGTGGTTCTCGGTGCCCGTGGAGGTGTAGATGTCGAAGCTGATGCCCAGCCGGCGCCACGTCTCCAGGAACTCCTTGTGGTAGTAGGCGGCCAGCTCGGCGGGGCTCTTGCCTTCCTGCTCCGCCCGCACGGTAATCGGGGTGCCGTGCTGGTCGGACCCGGAGACCATAAGCACCTGGTTGCCCACGGTGCGATGGTAGCGGGCGAAGATGTCCGCCGGCAGGTAGGCCCCCACGATCTGCCCCGTGTGGAGGGAGCCGTTGGCGTAGGGCCAGGCCACCCCAATGAAGATCTTCTCTGCCATCCCAAGGTAGGATTGTAGCATAAGGGATCAGGTGACGGGCCTCTGCTCCCGGCCCTGAAGCCAGAGACGGTAGGCGAGGCGGCGGGGCACCCCATAGTGGGCAACGACCTGGGCCACCGCCTCCTTGGCCCGCATCCCTTGGGAGCGTAAGTAGGCCAATTCCTCTCGCAGCAGCTCCTGGTCCACCTCCCGTCCTTGAGGAGGGGCCCCCTCCACCACCAGGGTGAACTCCCCCCGCGGCTCCAGGAAGTGGGCCAGGGCCTGGGAGATGGTGCCTCGGAACACCTCCTCAAAGGCCTTGGTCAACTCGCGGCAGACGGCTACACGGCGGTCGCCCAAGACATGTAGCATGTCCAGGAGGGACTGCCGCAGCCGGTGGGGGGCTTCCATGATGACCAAGGTCCTCCCCTCTGCAGCCACCTGGGCCAAGAGACGACGCCTCTCTCCCGCCCGTCGCGGCAGGAAGCCCAAGAAGGTGAACTGGCTGGTGGGGAGGCCGGAGACGGCCAGGGCGGCCACCACCGCCGAGGGGCCGGGCACCGGCACCACCCGGAACCCCTCCTTGGCGGCCGCCGCCACCAGCTCCACCCCGGGGTCCGATATCCCCGGCATACCCGCCTCCGAGATCAAGGCCACATCGCCCCGCCTCAGCTCCTCCAGGATGACAGGTATGCGGGCCCCTTTGTTGTGCTCATGGTAGCTCAGGAGACGCGCTCTGATGCCGTAGTGCGAGAGGAGCTTGCGCGCCGTCCTGGTGTCCTCGGCGGCCACTAGGGAGACCTCCCGCAGCACCCGCAGGGCCCGCAGGGTGATATCTTCCAGATTGCCGATGGGGGTAGCTACCAGATATAGCACGGGCATGGGCGTCCTAACGCTATCTTAGCGCCCGCCTTGACAGCCCCGCTGCCCCTTAGCACAATAGTGGTGGAGCCCCCAACCCAGGCGGCGACGTAGCCAAGGGGTTAAGGCAGGGGACTGCAAATCCCCGATCGCGGGTTCGAATCCCGCCGTCGCCTCCAGAACCCCCCAGGCCTTCAGCGAAGGTCTAGTATTGAGCCCGTAGCGCTCTAGTGAGGTGCTTTCTGGCGCCCCCGGCAGGACTCGAACCCGCAGCCTCCTGGTCCGAAGCCAGGCGCTCTGTCCATTGAGCTACGGGGGCACCTCTTAGTAGCATATCACGCCTCCCCTCGCCCAGAAAGGCCCCCGTTGTCCCCCCTCTTGGCCCTGTGGTCAAATATCTCATGGAGACACACGCCCATGGCTGCTGAACGGGAGTCCACCGCCTTGGCCCAGAGGGTAGAGGAGCTCCTGGGCGACCAGACTGCCCAGGTGGAGCACATAAGCTCCATCCTCTCCTCCTTGCACCCCGCCGACCAGGTGGACCTGTGGCGGCGCCTCTCCCACCCCAAGAGGGAGGCCATGCTGGCCCTCATGTCCGCCGAGGAGCTGGCCTCCTTCCTGCAACACATGCCTGAAGAGGAGCGGGAGGAGCTAGTCCAGCGCATGCCCCGCGAGACCCTGGCCCGCGTCCTGGACCACATGGAGACGGACGAGGCGGCAGACATCATCCGCTCCCTTCCCCCCGCCGACGCCTCCCGCGTGCTGGCCAACATGCGCACCGCCATCCAGGTAGCTCCCCTGTTGCAACAGGCCGAGGGCACCGCCGGCAGCCTCATGACTAAGGGCTACCTCGCCCTCCACCCCGACATGACGGTGCGGGAGGCCATCAACTTCATGCGCCTCTACAGGCCCTTCGCCGACGAGGCCTATTACCTCTACGTCCTGGACGGCGCCAACCGCCTGCAGGGGGTGGTCAACCTCCGCCAGATCATCATCGCCGATCCCGATACCCCCGTCTCGGAGCTCATGACCACCGACCTCATCACCGTCCCCCCGGGGGCCGACCAAGAGGAGGTGGCCCGCCTCATCCGCCGTTACCGCCTGCGCGCCCTGCCAGTAGTGGACGCCGACGGAACCCTCCTGGGCATCGTCACCGCCGACGACGTCATCGACGTCATCACCGAGGAGGACACCGAGGACATGTTCCGCATGGCCGGTGTGGGGGTGCAGGAACGGGCCCTAAGCCCTCTCAAGGACTCTCTGCGCCGGCGCATGCCCCACCTGCTGGTGAACCTCATCACCGCCTTCGTATCTGGCTTCACCGTCAGCCTCTTCGAGGGGACAGTGGCCAAGGCAGCAGCCCTGGCCGTGTTCATGCCCATCATCGCCGGCCATGGCGGCAACACCGGCACCCAAGTAGCTACCATCGTGGTGCGGGCCCTAGCCCTGGGGGAGGTGGGCCCTGCCCAGTCATTGCGCCTCATCTCTAAGGAGATAGCCTTTGGGATGGTGCACGGGGTGGTAGCCGGCCTCCTCACCAGCGCCCTGGCCTTGACCCTCTACCAGAACCTCTGGCTGGCGACGGTGGTGTTCGGAGCCATGGTGGGCAACGTGGTGGTGGCCGGCGTTACGGGGGCGACGATCCCTATTCTCCTCAGGAGCCTACGCATGGACCCCGCCCTGGCCTCATCCATCTGGCTTACCACCTTCACCGACGTTATGGGCTTCCTAATGCTCCTGGGGGCGGGAACGGTGCTGGTGGAAAAGCTCACTTAATGGGGTGGACGGCGGGATTCGAACCCGCGATCTCCAGGGCCACAGCCTGGCGCCTTTACCGCTTGGCCACGTCCACCACACAAGGGCCCCCAAACCACAGCCGGGGGCCACCATCAGGGAGTCTACCTCCCTATTATGGGGAAGTCAAGCCACCTCCCCATAAGGCCCCACTCACGTCCAGCCCGGAAAGCACAAAGGCCCCCAGATTGCCTTGACATCTGCCAAGGCCAATTGTAGAATCTGCCACGAATGTCACAAACAGGACATGATCGAGGAGGGAATGGCCCGTGGCGGAAGTCATCGTCGGACCCAACGAGAGCCTAGACCAGGCCCTTAAGAGGTTCAATAAACTGGTGCAACAGCTGGGCATCATCGCTGAAGCCCGCCGCCGCGAGCATTACGAGCCCCCCAGCGTCAAGCGCAAGAAGAAGGCCGCCGCTAAGCTCCGCAAGAGCCTCAAGAACTCCCAGCGGGCGAGAAGGGGTTGAGGTTTTGCCATCCCTCAAGGAGCAACTAGCGGAGGACCTCAAAGAGGCCATTCGGCAGCGGGATGAGGCGCGCAAGACGGCCATCCGCATGCTCACCTGGGCCATAAAGAACGCCGAGGTGGAGAAAGGGCGCCCCCTAGAGGATCACGAGATCCTCTCCCTGGTGCAGAAGGAGATGCGCCGCCGCCTGGAGAGCATAGAGCAGTTCCGCAAGGGGAACCGGCCAGACTTGGTGGAGAAGGAAGAGGCAGAGCTAAAGGTCCTCCAGGCCTACCTCCCTCCCCCCATGACTCGCGAGGAGGTGGCGGCGGTGGCCCGGCAGGTCATGGCCGAGGTGGGGGCCAGGGGCCCCAGGGACAAGGGCAAGGTCATGCCCATCCTCATCCAGCGGTTGGCGGGCCGCGCCGAAGGCCGCCTCATCAACGAAGTGGTGGACGAGCTGCTAGCCGGCCAGGGCTAGGTTCCACCAATGCCAGCTGCCTGCTATGATGGCCGTTGCCGACGTTATGGCCACACGGCATATTGAGTCCTCCAGTCCACGCTGGGCCCTGGCTCTGGGGATGGCCTTGGCTGCCGTCCTAGCCCTGTTGATGGCCCCCGCCTTCCCCGGGGGAGGGGGCCTAGCCAGAGGGGAAGGGGACACTATCTCGCCACAGGAGGTGGGGGCGGCGGTGGTGGCCTCCATCTTGGCCGGGGCGGCGGTAGCTGCCCACCTGGCCCTCCTGCGCCCTGGGGGGCTGGCGGGCCCCTGGCGCCCCCTCCTTTTGGCAGCCCTGGTAGCGGCCGGGACGGCCATGGCCAAGGCATCCCTCTCCCTCACCCTCCCCGATAGCGAAGGCCTCTTCCTGCGCTACATGGTGCCCATGGCCGCCATTCCCATGGTGGTGGCCGCCCTGCTGGACAAGGCGACGGCGTTAACGACGGTGACCATCCTGGCCGCCCTGGCCGCTGTAGCCGCCCTGCAGGTGGACGCCGTAAGGATGCAGGGGGGGACGGCCTTGGGGATGGAGGTGGCCATGGTCTACCTGGCAGGGGGGATGGCCGGCGTCCTCACCCTGCAGAAGGCAGAGCGCCTCGGCCGCTACATATGGGCAGGCATGACGGTCTGGGTGGCATCCCTGCTGGCCCTCCTGGCCGTGTGGATGCTGGAGGAGGGCCGCCAGGGTGGGGACATCCCCTGGATGGTGGCCACCACCTTTCTAGGCGGGGCGCTATCCACTGTGGCCACCGTGGGGGCCATGGTGGTCATAGGTTATGTCTTCGGGATGCTTACCCCCTTCCAGCTCATGGAGCTGACCCAGAGCGACCATCCCCTCTTGCGCCAACTCCAGGAGCGGGCCCCCGGCACCTACCACCACAGCCTAGTGGTGAGCGACTTGGCGGAGAGGGCAGCCAAGGCGGTAGGGGCCGACCCTCTCCTGGTGCGGGCAGGCTGCCTCTTCCACGACGTGGGCAAGATAGTTCACCCGTCCTACTATGTGGAGAACCAGACGGAGGGCGGGAACCCCCATGACTCCCTGCCCCCGGAGGAGAGCGCCCGCCTCATCGTCCAGCACGTCCTCGCCGGCCTGGAGCTGGCCCGTCGCTACCGCCTCCCCCCCAGGGTGCGGGCCTTCATCGCCGAGCATCACGGCACCCGCCTGGTGACCTACTTCTACCGAAAGGCCGTGGCCCAGGGCCTGGAGCCCGAGCCCGACCGCTTCCGCTACCCCGGGCCCAAACCCCGCTCCAAGGAGACGGCCATCGCCATGCTGGCCGACTCAGTGGAGGCGGTGGTGAGGGCCGCCCACGACCACTCCCCTGAGCATATAGATGAGCTGGTGGATAGCGTCATCCGCGAGCGGGTGGCCGAGGGCCAGCTGGACGATTGTGACCTCACCCTGCGGGACGTGAAGCTCATCGCTGAAGCCTTTAAGGCCACCCTGCGGGGCGTTCATCATCCCCGCATCCAGTACCCCGAGCCCACAGAAGCCGAGCTGCGGCTCCAGCGGGGGTCCCTAGGGCCCCAAGAGCCCTAGCCCCTCTCCTCCCAATAGCGCATGAACCGGGCCAGGGCGACGATGGCCCTGTCCACCGAGGGGAAGACGGCCATCCCTGCGGCCACCATCTCCCTCCTCACCTCCTGCAGGAGGCGCCACTGCCACCCCTCCTCATAGTCCGCCGGGTTGACCACCACCGCCACGGGCTTGCTGGTGCGGGAGGCCACCGCCATGAAGCGTTGGGCCACCCGCCTCAGGATGGCCTCGGCGTTGGGGCGGCCCAAAGCCCACGGCTCCCCCAGGATGGCGATGAGGGCATCGTATTCCGGGTCCTCGGCCATGAGGGCCAAGACCTCCGTCCCACCCACACCGCTGCCTGCCAGGATAGACTGGTCCACGGGATTAGTGACCCACCCAGCCAGCTCCGGGGCCTTAAGGGCGATGTGCTCCTGGATGCGTGGGGTGAGGGGAGGAGTGGTCAGCCCCTCCTCTTCACACCGATCGGCAGCCAGCACCGACCTGCCGCCTCCCCCACCCACCACGCCGATGCGGCCACCACGGGCCGGCGGCAGACGGACGAAGGCGATGAGGAGGTCCATGAGCTCCTCCGTGCTCCTGACGGGGATGGCCCCCGCCTGACGCACCGCCGCCTCCCAAACGGCGTAGGACCCGGCCAGGGCAGCCGTATGGGAGGAGGCCGCCCTCCCTCCCCCTTGGGTCCTGCCCCCCTTAAGGACCACCGTGGGCTTGGCCAGGGCCGCCTCGCGCAGGGCGGAGAGGAAACGTCGCCCGTCCTTCACCCCCTCGATATAGGCCCCGATGACCTTCGTCTGCGGATCGCGGGCGAAGTAGCGCAGGAAATCGCACTCGTCCAGGTCTAGCCCATTACCATAGCTGATGGCCTTACTGAAGTATAGGCCCCGCACCCTCCCCTGGTAGTTGAGCTCAAAGAGGAGGTTGCCGCTCTGCGATAAGAAGCCTATCTCGCCGGCAGGGGCTATCATGTCCGGCCGGAAGGTGATGCCTTCCTCAGGGTGATGGAGCCCCATGCAGTTGGGGCCGATGATGCGCACCCCCACCTGCCGCGCCCGGGCAAGGATATCTCCCTCCAGCCTGCGCCCCTCCTCCCGTCCCGTCTCCGAGAAGCGGGCGGTGAATAGCTGCAGGGCCTTGACCCCCTTCCGCCCACACTCCTCCACCAGTGACAGGACGGCGGTGTTGGGGATACAGGAGATGACATACTCCACAGGGCCCGGCACCGCCTCCAGCTTGGGGTATGCCTGCCAGCCCAAGAGCTCCTCCAGACGGGGGTTGACGGGGTATATCTGGCCCTTATACCCATACTGCACCAGCGAGAGGACGTAATCGTATCCCGGGCTATCCCTGTTGGCCGATGCCCCCACCACGGCGATGGAGCGGGGACGGAAGATGGACTCTAACTCCTCAAAGGCCCCCATCCTGAGGCTCAGGTTAACGAGGATCCCCTGTTTTGGGAAGACAACACATGTGATAACGTGGTCTTGGAGATGCGGTTCGCCGTAGTGGTCTTCCCAGGCACCTGGAGCGACTACGACTGCCACTACGTCCTCACCGAAATACTAGGCCAGGAAGCGGAGCTGGTCTGGCACCGGGAGCGGGACCTCTCGTCCTTCGATTGCGTTATCCTTCCCGGCGGCTTCTCCTACGGTGACTACCTGCGGCCGGGAGCCATCGCCCGCTTCTCCCCAGTGATGGAGGCGGTGATGCGCCATGCCCAGGCCGGCAAGCCCGTCATCGGCATCTGCAATGGGTTCCAGGTCTTGTGCGAGGCAGGGCTCCTGCCCGGCGCCCTTCTGCGTAACGCCCATCTAGAGTACCGGTGCGAGTGGGTACATCTGCGGGTGGAGAACCCGTCCACCCCCTTTACCTGCGCCTGCCAGCCAGGGCAGGTGCTGCGCATGCCCATCTCTCATGGCGAAGGGCGCTACTACGCCGACCCCGAGACCCTAACGATGCTCCAGGCCGAGGGAAGGGTGGCCTTCCGCTACTGCACACCAGAAGGAGAGGTGAGCAAGGAGGCCAACCCCAACGGCAGCCTCCAAAACATCGCCGGCATCATCAACGAGAGGGGCAACGTGCTGGGGATGATGCCCCACCCGGAGCGGGCCTGCGAGGCCCTGCTGGGCGGCGAGGACGGGCTCTACATCTGGCGCTCTATCCTTCAGTGGGCCAAGGGGTAGCCTCCCCTCGCGACACTACGGTGGAGGACATTACCTTCGGGCCCGCTGCAGGTAAGATGGAAGGGGGCATCTCTACGGCGGGGGAGACCGCGTGGCCGTGGACCGACGCCTTTTGGAGGCCATCGCCCTAACGGAGGCGGAATACGAGCTCATCGTCCGCCGCCTGGGACGCTCTCCCAACGAGGTGGAGTTGGGGATGTTCGGCGCCCTGTGGAGCGAGCACTGCGGCTATAAGCACTCCAAGCTCCTGTTGCGGCGCCTCCCCTCGCAGGCTCCGTGGGTGGTGGTGCGCCCTGGGGAGGAAAACGCAGGCGTGGTCTCGCTGGGGCAGGGATGGTGTGCTGCCCTCAAGGTGGAGTCCCACAATCATCCCTCAGCTATCGAGCCCTACCAGGGGGCGGCCACTGGGGTGGGGGGGATCGTGCGCGACATCCTGGCCATGGGGGCCAGGCCCATCGCCATCCTGGACTCCCTGCGCTTCGGACCCCTCTCCCATCCCCACCACCGCTATCTCTTCACCGGGGTAGTGGGGGGCATCGGCGGCTACGGCAACTGCCTGGGCATCCCTACCGTCGGGGGCGAGATCTATTTTGAGGAGCCCTATGCCCTCAACCCCTTGGTCAATGCTATGTGCCTGGGCATCGTGCCCGCCGAGAGGCTCATGCGGGCTCGCGCTGAGGGGGAGGGCAACATCCTCATGCTAGTGGGAGCCGATACCGGGCGCGACGGCATCCACGGCGCCTCCGGCCTGGCCTCCCGCACTGACCCCTCGGCCCGGTTCGAGGAGCTGCGACCGGCGGTGCAGGTGGGAAACCCCTTCCTGGAGAAGCTGCTGGTGGAGGCCTGCCTGGACCTGGCCTGGAACCACCCACAATGGGTGGTGGGCATCCAAGACCTGGGGGCAGCCGGCCTCACCGCCGCCTGCGTGGAGGCGGCCGCTAGGGCCGGCCAAGGCGTAGTGGTGGACATCGCCCGCGTCCCCAGGCGGGAGGAGGGCATGAGCCCCTATGAGGTGATGCTCTCCGAGTCCCAGGAGCGCATGCTCATCATCGTCCGGCGTGGGTGCGAGGAGCAAGTGGCCCGCCTTATGGAGCGGTGGGAGGTGCCCTGGGCCATCATCGGCCAGGTGACAGGCGATGGCCTGGTACGCGTACGCGAGGGAGCGATGGAGGTGGCCTGCCTGCCGGTGCGTCTCCTGACGGACCCTCCTGTATACGAGGGGCACGGGGAGATGCCTCCGGAGGTGGAAGGGGCGCGGGCCGCCGACCTGGGCGCCATCCCCATTCCCCAAGATCCTGCCCAAGCCCTGCTGAAGCTTTTGGCCAGCCATAACATCTGCTCCCGCCGCTGGGTCTACCGCCAATACGACCAGTCGGTCCTGGCCAACACCGTGGTGGAAGCGGGAGCAGACGCCGCCGTCTTGCGCATCAAGGGCACCCCTCTTGCCTTGGCCGTCACTACCGATGGCAACGGCCGCTACTGCTATCTGGACCCCTACATGGGTGGGGCCATGGCCGTGGCCGAAGCCGCCCGCAACGTGGTCTGCCTGGGGGCCACGCCTCTGGCCATCACCGATGGCCTCAACTTCGGGGACCCCGAGCGTCCCCATGTCTACTGGCATATGGAGGGGGTGGTGGAGGGGATGGCTGGTGCCTGCCGCGCCCTAGGTATCCCAGTGGTCTCCGGCAACGTGAGCCTCTACAACGAGACAGCCGGCCGCCCCGTTTACCCCACGCCGGTGGTGGGGCTTGTGGGCCTCATCGACGATGTCTACCATCTGCCCCGCCCCGGCTCGGCCCGCCCTGGCGACGAGGTCTACCTCCTGGGCCCAGGGACGGCCCTCCCGCCTGAGACCCTTTCCGGCAGCGAGCTGTTGGCCATCCTGGGCCACCCCCCTAGCGGCCGCCCCTACATCGACCTGGCCCTGGAGGGGCGGGTGCAGCGAGCGGCCCTGGCGGCCATGAGGGAGGGGCTTGTGCGCACAGCCCACGACTGCTCCGAGGGAGGGCTGGCGGTGGCCCTGGCCGAGTTATGTCTGCGGGAGGGGTTGGGCCTGGACGCCCCCCAGGTGGAGCTGGGGGCCCATCCCCACGCCTCCCTCTTCGGGGAGGCACCGTCGCGCATCCTCCTGGTGACGCCACCTGGAGCGGGAGGGAAGCTGGCCACCTTGGCCCAGGCCATGGGGGCCCCCCTAACTTGGCTCGGGCGCCTGGGGGGGCGAGGGTTCAGGTTGGGGCCCATCGCCCTATCCTTGGAAGCCCTGGCCCAGGCCTACGAAGGAGCCCTGGAGAGGGCGCTGTCCTCCCCCGGGTCTGCCACTTGACCTAGGTATGTGAGTATGCTAAAAAGATGACGTCAACGTGAAGGGAGGTGGGCCTTGGCACAGGCACAGTCCGCTCAGGAGAAGAAGGTCAAGCCCCTGGTGCCCTTCCTGCGCATCCCCGATAACTGGCCTGAAGAGTCAGCTTACCTCTTCGGTTCCCGCTGTAAAGCTTGCGGTGCTATCTTCCTAGGGGAGCGCTATGCCTGTGGGCGCTGCGGGGCTGTGGGAGATATGGAGGAGGTGAGGCTCTCGGACGAAGGCGAGATATACGTATTCACTGTCATCCACCAGAGCTTCCCTGGCATCGAGACCCCCTACATCGCCGCCATCATCGACCTACCGGAAGGGGTCTCGGTGCGGGCCAACGTCTATGGCCTGGACCCCAACAACCCCAGCCCTCAATGGTTCGGCAAGAAGGTGAGGATGAGGGCGGAGAAGATCCGCGTAGACCGGGAGGGCAACGACGTCATCGCCCCCAAGTTCTACGTGGTGGAGTGAAAATAGCGCAAGGAGGGAGAGGAGATGCGCGACGTAGCAGTAGTGGGTGTGGACATGGTCAAGTTCGGCCGCTATGCCGATAAGGACGTGGTCCGTCTGGCGAGCGAGGCGGCCGTGGGAGCCATGCGGGACGCCGGCATCACCATCAAGGACGTGCAGGTGGTGGTGTGCGGCAACCTTTATCAGGCCAATGGCATGGTAGGCCAACGCATCATGAAGGAGATAGGGGCCACGGGCGCCCCTGTCATCAACGTGGCCAACGCCTGCGCCACCGGCTCCACCGCCTTCCGAGAGGCCTACCTGGCGGTGGCCTCCGGGGCCTATGACATCGCCCTGGCCATCGGCTGCGAGCAGATGGGCAAGATGGGGCTCCTGGGCGGCGGCGGTGGCGGCGACCCTGCCTACAACACCGAGGGGGTCATGGGCACTAACCTCATGCCTGGCGTCTTCGCCATGACGGGCGTGGAGCACATGCGCAAGTATGGCACCACCATCGAGCAGTTCGCCAAGGTGGCTGTCAAGAACCACAAGCACTCCACCCTCAACCCCTACGCCCAATACCAGGTGGAGACGCCCCTGGAGATGGTCCTCAGTGCCCGCATGATCGCCTGGCCCAACACCCTCTACATGTGCTGCCCCACTGGCGATGGGGCGGCGGCCGCCGTCCTCATGTCTGCCGAGAAGGCCCGTCAGTACACCACCAAGCCGGTATGGGTGGCCGCCTCCGTCCTCACCTCCGACCCCTGGACGGAGCGCAACCCCAACATGTGGGACGTCAACACCCTCACCCGCATGGCTGCCAAGCAGGCCTACGAGATGGCGGGCATCGGACCTGAGGACCTGAGCATGGTGGAGCTGCACGACTGCTTCGCCACCGCCGAGCTAGTCCACTATGAGAACCTCATGCTGGTGCCCGAGGGGGAGGCCGGCCGCTGGATCGACGAGGGCGGCCCCTATCACCCCAACCTGGGAGGCAAGCTGCCCGTCAACGTTTCGGGCGGCCTCCTGTCCAAGGGGCATCCCCTGGGGGCCACCGGGGTAGCCAACATCGTGGAGATCGTGTGGCACCTGCGCGGCCAGGCTGGGGAACGCCAGGTCCCCAACGCCAAGACGGGCCTGGCCCATGTCATCGGCCTCGGCTCCGCCTGCACCATCCATATCCTCAAGGTCTAAGACCGAGGCCGCGGCCAAGATGGTGGGGGCCTGCCCAATGGGCAGGCCCCCATTGCATCTAGAAGCGCCATGTCTTAAGATAAGCTCAGAAGTATTAGCGGCTGACCAGGAGCTGGGCCATGGCCGAGCCCTTTGATGACTACCTGGACCTCATAGAGGCGGCGCGGGAGCTGGGCATTCACCCCCAGAGCCTGCGACGGCTCATCAAACAGAAGAAGGTGCCCGCCGTGCTCTTTGCCGGCAAATACCTCATCCGGCGCGATCACCTGCAGATGTTCAAGGCCACCTACGACCCGCGGCCGGGGCGCAAGCCTGTGCGCCGCCTCCTCTAACGTGGGGGATTGATCTTTATATCCTTGCTGTTGATGTCCTTGATGCGGAGCGTTATCTCCATAGCCACAGGCTCACCTTCCTCAGTGCGGCCCCGGGCATCGAAGGAGAGGAAGATGGGCAAGCCTGTCTCCTCAGCAACCCATATCTCCCCCTTCACCTCGGCGTCCTCCATCTGGGCCTCGATGGCCTCCTCAGTTAGACGGTAGCGGCGCACCGATAGCCCGTCCTGCTTTCCCCGCTCCCAGGGGAGGTCGGCCAAGACGTCCTCCAGCCCCTCCACAAATTCATCGCACATGTCCTGAACATCGAGGAGGGGAAGGGTAGCGGGCCCCTCTTCCCAGGAGCCGCCGTCCGTGCGCTGCCATTCGCGGTCGCCCACCTTCACGTACTCCATGCGACTGTCGCCTATGCGCACGGTCATACGGTGGTTATCCGGAGCAGCGAACTCTCCCTGAATCTCCGTGTCCTGTAACGCCCCTAGGAGTAATACGCCCAGCGCCTCTATCCCTGACTCAGGGGTGGGCAGGGCGCTGCCGGGAAAATCAAGGCGCATGGACACGGTGTAGCGGAAGCTTTTCAGATCCTGGACAGTGTCACAGGAAATGGCCAGGCCCTTATCATTCTGGGAGCGGGAGGCCGACTCCTGCGTTCGCGATGGTACCTCCTCGCTACCGCCACCGCAGGCGGCCATGAGAAGGGCCAAGAGCACTCCTACGACCCATAACCAACGCATAACCATGCCTCCTTGCCGCCAACGGGGCTCAAAGGGCCTCCTCCTGGCGACGCCGATGAATGTACTCGATGCTCTTATTATACCATTCGCCGTCTATCTTCCCGGCGGCCATAAGATAGTTGAGAATCTGTTCCAAGGTGAGGATGGGGATGAGGTTGAGTCCGTAATGGTGGAGGCGCTCCCTGGCGCCCTCGCCCCTGTCCACCAGCACCACCACGTCCCGCACCCGCAGGCCAGCATTGATGTGCAACCAGGCCGCTGTATCGATGATGTTAGTGCCACTGGTCACCAGGTCATCGATGAGAAGGACCATCTCGCCCGGCTGATAGATGCCCTCCAGGAAGGGCTCAGGGGCGTCCTTCCCCTTGGCGGGATGTATGAACACCAGGGGCATCTTGCTCACCAAAGAGAAGGCCAAGGCCAACTGCAGGCCACCGAAGGGTATGCCGCACACCCGCTGGAAGGGGAGGATATGAGGACGGGCCATGGCTTGCAGGGTGCGCACCATCTCCCACATGACCCTGGCCGTGCGCCAAAGGGCGCGGGGGTGGCTGCTCAGAAGCCGTAGGTTCACATACACCGGGGAGTGAAGGGTGGTACGCCCCAAGGTGAAGTCGCCAAACTGGATAGCCCCCAGGTCCCAGAGCACCTTGGCCAGCCAAAGGTTCCCAGGGTCACGTCGATACGGCATCTTCAGACGAGAAGGCCCAGAGGCCACATCTCACGAGACCTGTTGCTGGAGACTGGAGGGGCGACGACGCTGGTCAGGCTCCTGCCCCGTGAGGAAGCGAGGACGGTAAGAGGGCTCCCGGCCCAGGATCTGGTCGATGTGCATGCGATCATGCCTGTAATAGGAGCGCAGCCACTGCATGACGGTGAGGGTGCCGAAGAGGGAGTTGGTGGCCGTGCGGTCGTAGTCCTCGGGGCGGAGGCGGGCCATAAGCTCCAGGGTCTTCTGGCGCTGGCGCCGCATCTCCTGCAGGAGCTCCTCCTTGCTAGCCTCGTTGGCCCTCTCCAATGGTATGACCACCGGCTCGCCACGGACCCCGTCCACATTAGGGTTGTCCTCCACCAGGGCCCGCTCCACCCAGGCCCGATAGGCAGCCTCCATCTCACATAGATGGGCCATCTGCTCCTTGGCAGTCCACTCCCCGGGCTTGGGGGAACGGCTTAACTCCTCCTCAGACATGGACTCCAGAAGGGAGAGGAGGCGTCCCCTCTCTTCCTCCATCTTCCTCCAAAGCTCCCGTATGGTCTCCAAATCGGCCATGGCGCACCCTCCTTGTGCCCATGATAACGCCATCGGGGCAGGTAGTAAACTCGATTTTCCGCCTGATTTACGTTACAATACTTCTATGAACGCCAGCGCACGGGAGGGCGAGATGGAGATGGCTGTGAAGAACCCCCAGGAGCCCTTCATCCGCATCACGGTGGAGGAGGCGGCGGCGATGATGCGCCGCCAAGATGTGGTGTTCATCGACGTGCGGGAGCCCCACGAGTACCAGCGGGGGCATGTGCCGGGGGCCAAGCTCATCCCTGTCAACTCCCTGTTCGCCCGCCGGGAAGAGCTACCCAAGGACAAGGAGATCGTCTTCGTGTGCGCTGTAGGGCAGCGCAGCGCCCTGGCCTGCGAGATGGCAGCCGCCGCCGGCCTTACCCGCATCTACAACCTAGAGGGCGGGACGGAGGCCTGGATCAAGGCCGGCCTCCCCATCGAGAAGTAGCCATCCCATGACCATAACCGTCATCCTGTTCGACCTGGACGAGACCCTCTTGCGCACTGGGGGCGCCGGGGTCTTGGCCATGAATCGCGCCTTTCAGGAGCTGTTCGGCATACCCCAGGCCATGGATGGCATTCCCTATGCTGGGCGCCTGGACCCCCAGATCGTGGCCGATGCCCTGGCTTATCACGGCATCCAGGGCGACAGGGAGGCCCTCATGGCCGCCTTTAAAGAGCGCTACCTCCACCACCTTCAGCACACCCTCTGGGAGCGGGAGGGTCACGTCATGCCGGGCATCCCTCAGCTCCTTGCCGCCTTACGGGAACAGGGGGAGGTGGAGGTGGGGCTGGCCACCGGCAACTTCCGTCAGGCAGCTTGGCTCAAGCTCCAGCGCTATGGCCTGGAAGGCTTCTTCCAGGAGGGGGCCTTCGGCGAGGACGCCGAGGAGCGAGCCCAATTGGTGGCCCTGGCCGCCCGCCGTGTGGCTGGCCCTCGCCAGTGGCGAAGGGTCCTGGTGGTGGGCGACACCCCCCTCGATGTGGCTGCGGCCCTGGCAAACGGCTTCATACCCGTGGGGGTGGCCACCGGCCGTTATGGGGAGGCGGAGCTGAGGGCGGCGGGGGCCCACATCACATTCCCTGACCTTGGCAACTGGCAGGAAGCCCTGAAAGCCTTGTTGGGCTAAGTGCGGCCAAAGGCAGCGATGGCCTCCGCCACCTCAGGGATGCTCACCACCCCCCGCGCCAACAAGGACTCTAAGAACTGGCTACGAGTCCTTAACTCCTCCTCCATCTGGCCCTCGTCGAGCCTCGCCCACAACAGGAAGGCCCGCCGGGCCTCGCCATCCTCGGCCACTTGGAAGGTGTCCTCCTCCGGGCACCACCTGGCCAGCCGGAGGACGCGGTAGCCCCAGTCCCCCTGCTGGATGAAGGCCACCTCTTGCACTCGCCGCATTAGCGGCCCACCTTGCCCACGCCCCACATATAAGGTGATGACCAGGTCCAGACAGGCCAGATGAGAGGGGGGTATGCCCAGCTCCGTCAGCTGGCCCAGTACCTCTTCCACCGTCTCGGCGTGCATGGTGGAGGCCAAGGAGTAGCCCTGGGCCATGAGCTCAAAGGCCCTCCGAGCATAGGGCCCCCATGTGTACACCGGCAAGTGATCGGAAATCTCGTTGATCAGGATGTAGGTGGGATGCGAGGGGTTGAGAGGAGGCAGATGGAACGTCTCGCCCACCCCCCGCGTGAAGTACCCCACCGTCTCCGGCGGCGTGAAGGCCAATAGGGCGGTCAGCGTAACCGTTTTCCCTGCTCCAGGGGGGCCAGCAGCCACGATAACCGATGCCCCCCTCTCCATGGCCAGCCACAGCAAGGAGGCCAGCCGCGGGGACATGCTGCCGGCGGCGATGATCTGGACGATGGAGAGGGGCACAGGCGGCTCCCAGTGCCATCCCCACCAGCTGATAGGCCGGTTTACGACCCTCACGTTTCCACCCCTAATAGCGGCCGAGAGATCGCCTCCCCTCCCCTTACCAGAAAGGCCATAAGCCTAGTTGAGAGCCCAGAATCCGCCCCACCGCTGGCGCACGTAGCCACGGGCCCGTCTCTCCGCCTCCTCCACCAGGGAGGATAGGATCTCTTCTTCCATCTCCAGCCGCCGCTGCACCGATAGCGTCTCCAGCAGGTCCTGCTTGCGGCGAAGGTCTATGGCCAGGTGGTGGGCCACCAGGTCAGCCAGGGCAGAGGGCTCTTGGGGGAGGGGACGGGGCCGGCTCCACTGCCCCATGGCCATGAGGTTCAGCTGCGTATACCGGTGGAAGAGGCGCGCTACCGCCTCCATCACATGGGCGTCTGCCCCGTCCTCGTCCTCCAGCAGCTCCACATCCGCCGAGGGATAGGGGGCCTCTTCCCTCAGCCGCAGGATACGGAACCGCCTCTCTCCCTGAGCGATGATGTTCATACGCCCGTCCTCCATACGCTGGACGCGACGGATGCGGGCAATGGTGCCCACAGTATAAGGTATGGCCGCCCCCCCTACCTCCCTCCCCGCCCGGATGAGGACTACGCCGAAGGGATGGCCCCCCTCCAGGCAGTGGCCGATCATAGTCAGGTAGCGCTCCTCAAACACATGGATAGGGATGAAGCCGCCTGGGAAGAGCACCGTCCTCAGGGGAAAGAGGGGCAGATGCAAGGGCTCAACCATCGGTTCCCAACCCCAGGACGAAGCGTGCCCGCCGCTCCTCGCCCCGGAACACGTAAATTTCATAGCGGGCGCCCAGATGGAGGCCCAAAGGGCCCAAGGGATCGTCCTGGCGAAGGAGGACAGCTATCCCCTCCTCCTCCAGGGCCTTGCACCATATCTCTGCCTCCAAGGGATCGAAGGTGGAGGCGAGAAGCGTCAGCCGATCCTCCATGTCCAAGATCTAAGTTTAGCATGGCAGCTAAAGACCAGATGGGTCAGGGCTGTGAGACCCAACCCTCTTCACGCCTATGGGGGACTATCTCGGAGGGGCTTAGGAAGGTGCTAGGCCCTTAGCCTCCCTTTAGGTGCTATCTTAGGAGCAAACGTCGGGGAGATGACGAGGCGCCGGAGAAAGGGCCTCAGGCCTTGCGAAGGTGGACGACGCAGACGTCCTGCTCAGGGCCTAGGAGGGAGAGGGCAGCTGCCTTGTCCCAGTACAGCGGCACGAACACGGTGCCAGGAGCCACGGCCTCAGTGATGCGGGCGGGAAGGCGTATCTCGCCGCGCTCGTTGCTCACCACCACCATCTGGCCCGGGCCCACCCCTAGGGCAGCAGCGTCCTGAGGGCTCAGCTCCACGTGCTCCTCTCGATGTAGGCGGTCGGCATCCTCAAGGCCCAAAGCCGCCGCCTCATAGCTGGTAAAGAGACCCCTTCCCACCATAAGAAGGTGGCCTGTCCGCTGCTCGCGAGGCGGGAGCGCTAAAGCGGGAAAGCGGAGGGATGGGGCCACAAGGGAAAAGTCCTGCTGGGCACCGTTCTCCAGCTCCATATAGGTGGCAGCGCAGTAGAGGGGGGAGAGTTGGGCTATCTCCTCCATCACCTCGGCAGGGGAGGTATAGGCCAGCCTCACCTCCCCGAGAGGGATGTGACGGGCCAGGCGCAGGGCCAGATCCTGCAGTATGACCCACCCCGGCCGGGACTCGCCTGCAGGGTGAGCAGCAGCATGCAGACGCAGGATACGGCGGTCGCCGCTGGTGAACGTTCCCTCCTTGGCGTAGGGACCCGCCTCAGGCAGCACCACGTGGGCCAGAGCAGCCGTATCTGTGTTTATGCTATCTATAACGCAAAGAAACTCCAGGCGGGCTAGGGCCTCCCGCACCTGGGGTCGGCCTGGGGCGAAGAAGATGGGGTTATCGCCCATCACCACCAGGGCCCGCAGCTTACCTCCCGCCTGCCGCACCATCTCCCAGAAGCCCATCCCCTCTTGGGCGGATATAGTCATGCCCCAGACCCTCTCCACTTCCTTGGCTGCCTGCAAGGGATGAGGGCCGGGCAGGCTCCAGGGGCTCACGCCCATGTCCAACATCCCCCACACGTTGGCCTCCTGAGGCAGGACGATGAGACGAGAGGGCGCCTCCTCCCCCAAGGCGGCCATGGCCATGGCCGCCAGGACGGAGGCGGTGGCCCGCACATTCCCCGGCCCCACGTGGGGCAGGGCATACAGCAGACAGAGGGGACGCCACGCTTCCTGGGAGATGGCCTCCCGGAGGAGGGCCACGGCCTGAGCCACCTGCTCGGGGGGGACACCGTGGGAGGCGGGATCGGGCAGGGAGACGCCCCTCAGCCGCAGGGCCACCTGCGGGTCCTCCGCCAGGCCCTGCAGGATGTCCAATAGCAGGGAGGCCTCCTGCCCTGGCTGCGGCTGTAGCCATAAGGTGGCGAAGTCGCACAGCTCCCCCCAGCGAGGGGAGACCACCACCAGGCGGGCGCCTCTCCTCACCACCCCATCCTTGGCCCGCAGGGCGGCCACGTTGTGAGTGGACTCCAAGTCATCGGCCACCACCAGGATGGTGCGAGCTTGGGCCAAAAGGCCCAGAGAGGCGGGGAGCACGGGGGTGCCGAAGGTCTCCTGTAGGGCCTGGCAGGCAGCCCTGGCCACTGGGCCTAGGCTGGAGTCAATGTGGGGGCTGCCCACCACCCCCCGCGCCAGCTTGGTCAGCAGGTAGCTCTCCTCGTTGGTCATGAAAGGAGAGCCTAGAAAGGCGATAGCCTCAGGCCCGTGGGCCTGGCGCACCTGCAAGAGGCGCCGTACCGTCAGCTCTAGCGCCTCCTCCCAGGACGCCTCCCGCCGCACCCCGTTGTCCAGGACGAGGGGGCGTTGTAGGCGCTGCTGGGGGCGGACGAAATCGTAGTGGAAGCGGCCCCGCACGCACAGCTGGTCTCTACTGACGGGGTTGCCCGCAGGGTCGGGCTTAACGATGACGATGCGCCCCCCTCTGACGCCGGCATAGATGGAGCAGCCCACAGCACACCAGGCACAGGTGGTGGGCACCCACCGCTCTACCTGGGCGGCCGCCCACTTGTTGGGGCGCTCCATAAGGGTGGCAGTGGGGCAGACATCGATGCAGGAGCCACAGAAGTCGCAGTTGGACTCGTGCACCGGCCCCCCAGCCCCGAACTGGATGCGGGTCTGGAAGCCCCGGCCAGCCAAAGCGATAGCCCCAGTATGCCGGACCTCGTCACACACCCGCACGCAGCGGGTGCAGATGATGCACATCTGGGGGTCGAACTCCAGGAAGGGGTTTCCCCTGTCAGGTGGGGGCTGCATGATGGTGTAGTAGGTGCGCTCCTCCCCTTCCCAGGGCTCATAGCCGGCCATGGCCAGCATCTCGCAGGTCGTCTGCAGCTCGCACCGGTAGTTCTTGGAGCAGGTGAGACAGCGGTGGGTGACCACATTGTCCCGCAGGCAGGTGTCGCCGGGCATGCACTTGACCTCGCGGTGACAGGTGAGGCAGCGATCGGAGTGGTAGGAAAGGATGAGGGAGAGGACGGCCTGCCTTGTGCGTAGGACCTCCGGCGTGTTGGTGCGCACCACCATCCCATCGGCCACCTTGGTGGTGCAAGCCAGCTGCAGGCCCCGCATCCCCTCGATCTCCACCAGGCAGGTGCGGCAGCCAGCATATGGAGGGAGGCCATCTACGTAGCAGAGGTTGGAGATCCAGACGCCGGCGTTCTTTATGACCTCCACCAGGGGGGCGCCCTCAGCCGCCTCCACCTCCTGCCCATCGATGATGACCTTGGCCATAGTGCTACTCTCGAGAGGAAGCCTTTTTGCCTATGGCCAGGGGCAAGGGCCCACCACCAAGCCCCACCTCCGGATGATAGGTGCCAGTGCCCCTGGCAGGGCGGCCCACGTGCAAGGACCGCTCCTCGGGCTTGGGAGCCTTCTCGCCGTTGGGGTAAGTCCAGTCGTGGGTGCGCAGGTACTCCTGGGCCATGGCCGTGAGGGCCTCCTTGTCCCGATAGAGGGCGTTGAAGTCATAGGTAGCGTCGTCATAGGGGCCGCCAGCCTGGATGGCCTGGTAAGGGCAGGCCTCCACGCACAGCCCACAGAACATGCAGAGGCGGAAGTCGATCTCATAGCGCACCACCCTAAGGGTGCCATCGCGCTCAGGGGAGGTTTCCACTAGAATGCAGCCGTCGGGGCAGGCCTGGGCACAGGTGGAGCAACCGGTACACCGCTCCTCAAACCACAGGAGGTTGGTGCGTGCCCCAGGGGGGATATAGCGCCTTTCCTCAGGGTACTGAAAGGTAAAGGGGGGACGGAATAGGTGCCTGATGGTCAGAAGCATTCCCCTCAATATCCCTAGCCCAAACATGATCCCCCTCCGGGGGTCTAGGGGAGATCTTACACCCCGGGCTTGCTAAATTCAACGGAAGGCCCCTCTCAGGCAGCGGGCAGGACATATTCCCCGCCCACAGGCATGTGGGTGGGGACACGATGGGTCTGGACCCCCTTGGTCTCCCAGAAGATCTGGGCGATGCGCTGTACAGAGCGCACCAGCTCCTCCGCTGCCTCCTTATTGATCTCCTGTTTCGTCTTGGAGGCCAACTTGATGGTGTTCCAGAAGATGTTGTGCAGATCGGGGTACTTCTCCAGGTGCTCGGGCTTGAAGTAGTCGTGCCAGAGGATGTCCAGCTCCCGCTTCACCAACTCCGAGTGTTGCTCCTTGATGGCGACGTAGCGGGAGAGGGAGTTCTGGTAGCGGTCCAGCTCCTCCTTGCTGGCGTCGGGGCCGGGCTTGGGGAGCTGTTCGATGAGCTGGTGCATACGCAGCACCGTCATGGCCGCGATCTGGGCTGGCAGGGGGTCGTAGATGCCGCAGGGGATATCGCAGTGGGCGTGCGCCCGCAAGACGCGAATCATGGTCCGCCCTCCTTTCTGCGTTGTGCGCCTTCTAAGATACTGTACTACAGATCCACGGTGGAGGCCACCGGCGTGCGCCTCTTGGCCTTAGCGCGGGTGCGTGGCTGGAGCATGTACCCCCTTCTGCGTCACGGGCAGTGGGTGGTGGTGGAGGGCATCACCTACCGCTTTCGCCCGCCGCGGCGGGGAGATGTGGTCATGGCCTGTCTGGGCGGCAGGGAGGTGTTGAAGCTGCTGGCTGCCCTACCAGGCGACAGGGTGGCCGTGGACGGGGGACGGGTCTGGGTCAACGGGGCCCCCCTGGAGCTGACGGGCGCCCAGGGGGAGGGGCCACCCGGCGAACCCTTGCCGCCCCATCACTACTTCCTGCTCAGTCTGGCCGCCGACGTGGGGGTGGACAGCCGCCAGCAGGGGACGGTGGGACAGGACGGGCTGCTGGGGCGGGCCTGCCTTGTGCTGTGGCCGCCGCGCTTGCTGCTCTAGGCTGCGTGTGCAGGTCTCAGTACCTGGGCGGGTGCCAAGGGGTGGCATGCTTAAATCAGCTGAGCCTTCGCCAATCTGCCAACGTATAGCACGGAGGCCACCGAAGGTGAGATGGTCTCAGTAACCGCGCCTACACGTGGGGCGGGAAGAGGGACTCCAGCTCCTGGCGCAGGGGGTCGCCCTCGGGCAGGTACTTGGAGAAATCGCCCGTGGGCTCCTTGCGCTCGCGGATCCCCGTCTTATGGTAGCGCCGCACCTTCTCCTGCAGCAGTATGAGGCCCTGTAGGAGGCTCTCGGGGCGGGGAGGACATCCCGGCACGTAGACGTCCACGGGGACGATGAGGTTGACCCCTGGCAAGGTGGAGTAGCCGTAGGCGAAGGGACCGCCGATGGTGGCGCAGGAGCCCATGGATATGACCCACTTGGGCTCCGCCATCTGCAGGTAGATGCGGCGCACGGGCACCGCCATCTTCCAGGTGACAGTGCCGGCCACGATCATCAGGTCCGCCTGCCTGGGAGAGGCCCGGAACACCTCCGCCCCAAAGCGGGCGATGTCGAAGCGGGAGGCAGCGGTGGCGATCATCTCGATGGCGCAGCAGGCCAGGCCGAACATGAGGGGCCAGAGGGAGCGGCTGCGAGCCCAATTGAGGATCTCATCCACCCGCGTCAGGAGGACGTTTCTTCCGACAGCTTCTTGGAGAGCTGCTTCGGCGTCCCGTTCCATACCCTCATCCCCTCCTACCAGCCGCCCGCCTTAAGGGGGAGAGGGAGCGCAGGCGCTCCACCACCATCGGCAGCACCTCCAGCACCCTCTCTATCTGGGCCATGGTGTTGTCCTTCCCCACCGAGAGGCGCAGGGATCCTCGGGCCAGCTCATCGGGCACCCCCATGGCCCTCAGGACGTGGGAGGGCTCCAGGGAGCCGGAGGTGCAGGCCGATCCGCTGGAAGCGGCGATGCCCTCCAAGTCCAGGGCCATGAGGACCCCCTCCCCCTCTACCCCCTCGACGCAGAAGGAGGCGATGTGGGGGGCCCGGCGGGAAGGGTCGCGGGGCCCGGTGATGTGCACCCCCTCCAGCCGCCGGGGCAGCTCCTCCAAGAGGCGATCGCGCAAGGCCCGGTAGTGGGCGGTGCGGGCCTCCCGCTCCTCGTAGGCCAGCTCCACCGCCTTGGCTAGCCCCACGATGCCAGCCACGTTCTCCGTGCCGGCGCGCCGGTTGCGCTCCTGGGCCCCGCCCAGCTGCTGGGGGAGCAAGGGGGTGCGGGAGCGCACAAATAGAGCCCCCACCCCCTTAGGCCCATAGCACTTATGGGCCCCTAGGGTCAGCATATCCACCCCCAGCCGGTTCACATCTATCTCGAGGTTGCCCACCGCCTGTACGGCATCGGTGTGGAAAATGGCCTTGGGGTTGCGGGCCTTGACGACGCGCACAGCTTCAGCGATGGGCTCGATGGTGCCCACCTCGTTGTTGACGTACATGATGGAAACCAGCACCGTCCCTGGGCCCACCGCCCTCTCCAGGGCCTCCAGGTCCACCACCCCCTCACGGTCCACCGGCAGATAGGTGACCCGGAACCCCTCCTTCTCCAGGCGCTCGGCGGGATGGAGGACCGAATGGTGCTCGATGGCGGTGGTGATGATGTGATCGCCGCGGCCCCGCATGGCATAGGCCACCCCCCGCAGGGCCAGGTTGTTGGCCTCCGTGGCCCCAGAGGTGAAGACTATCTCCTGGGGCCGACACCCCAAAACCTGGGCCAGAGCCCGCCGCGCCTCTTCCACCCCCTTGCGCGCCTCCTGGGCCTCCAGATAAACGCTGGAAGGGTTGCCCCAGTGGCGGGTAAGATAAGGGAGCATGGCCTCCAACACCCTGGGGTCCAAGGGAGTGGTGGCGGCGTGATCCAAATAAATGCGCTCCATACTTCCCTTATGGCAGGCTAACATGCCCGCCAAGGGCGGTCAAGCGCCCGCCTTGCACCCATCCCCACAGTATGTTACACTGAGGACGGCTAAGGGATATTTTGATAGTCAAATGTTTAAAAACGCTCCCCTGAGGGCGGGAGGTGCGGGCGATGCCACGTGAGCGGAAGGTCATATCGCGGGAGACGGGAATAGAGGAGCAGGAGTACAAGTGGGGGTTCGTCATCCCCATCAAGGAAGAGGTAGTGCCCAAGGGGCTCAATGAGGAGGTGGTGCGCCTCATCTCCCAGAAGAAGGGGGAGCCGGAGTGGATGACGGAGTGGCGGCTGCGGGCCTATCGTTACTGGCGCTCCCTGGGCTACATAGAGCCCAAGTGGGCCAAGGTATATCATCCACCCATCGATTTCCAGGACATCGTCTATTACGCCGCCCCGGTGCGGGACGACGGTAGCCGCCCCAAGAGCCTGGACGAGATCGACCCGGAGCTGAAGCGGGCTTTCGATAAGCTGGGCATCCCCCTGGAGGAGCAGAAGCGGCTGGCGGGGGTGGCGGTGGACGCCGTCCTGGACTCCGCCTCGGTGGCCACCACCTTCCAGAAGAAGTTGGAAGACCTAGGCATCATCTTCTGCCCTATCTCGGAGGCCATCCAGAAGTACCCGGAACTGGTGCGCCAGTACTTGGGCTCGGTGGTACCATATACTGATAATTTCTACGCCGCCCTCAACTCTGCCGTCTTCTCGGATGGCACCTTCGTCTATGTGCCGCCAGGGGTGCGCTGCCCCATGGACCTCATGACCTACTTCCGCATCAACGAGGCGGAGGTGGGGCAGTTCGAGCGCACCCTCATCATCGCCGACCGTGGCTCTTACGTGAGCTACCTGGAGGGGTGCACGGCACCCATCCGCAAGCGACACCAGCTACATGCGGCGGTGGTGGAGCTCATCGCCCTGGACGACGCTGAGATAAAGTACTCCACCTTGCAGAACTGGTACCCGGGCGATAAGGAGGGGAGGGGAGGCGTATACAACTTCGTCACCAAGCGGGGCATCTGCCTGGGCAAGAACGCCAAGATCTCCTGGACGCAGGTGGAGACGGGCTCAGCCATCACCTGGAAGTACCCCAGCGTCATCCTAAAGGGGGACAACTCGGTGGGCGAGTTCTACTCGGTGGCCCTGGTCAACAACTATCAGCAGGCGGACACGGGCACCAAGATGGTTCACATCGGCAAGAACACCCGCAGCACCATCATCGCCAAGGGCATAGCCGCCGGCCACGGCCAGAACACCTACCGGGGTCTGGTGAAGATCATGCCCACGGCCGATGGCGCCCGCAACTTCACCCGCTGCGACTCCCTGCTCATCGGCAGCCGATGTGGGGCCCACACGGTGCCCTATCTGGAGGTGCGCAACCCCACCGCCCGCATCGAGCATGAGGCCACCACCTCCAAGGTCTCTGAGGAGCAGCTCTTCTACCTCATGTCGCGAGGCATCACAGAGGAAGACGCTCAGTTCATGATCATCAACGGCTTCTGCCGCGGCGTCTTCCAAGAGCTGCCCTTCGAGTTCGCCATGGAGGCCTCCCAGCTCCTGCGGGTGAGCCTTGAGGGGACGGTAGGCTGAGGAGGAGAGCATGACAGGAGAGGTCGTGCTAGAGATAAGGGGCCTGCGGGCCGGGGTAGGAGGGGTCGAGATCCTGAAGGGTATCGACCTTACCGTCCGTCTGGGGGAAGTACATGCCATCATGGGCCCCAACGGCTCAGGCAAGAGCACCCTGGTGAACATCCTGGCCGGCAAGCCCGATTACGAGGTCCTGGCCGGCCAAGTCATCTACAAGGGGATGGACCTCCTTGCCATGTCTCCCGATGAGCGAGCCCGCGAGGGGATCTTCCTCGCCTTCCAGTACCCAGTGGAGGTGCCAGGGGTGAGGGTGCGGGAGTTCCTGCGCACCGCCCTGGACGCCATCCGGGAGCATCGGGGGGAGGAGAAGCTCTCGGTGAAGGAGTTCAACCGCCTCCTGCAGGAAAAGGCGCGGGAGGTGGGCATGGGCCAGGACATCCTGCGCCGCAACGTCAACGAGGGCTTCTCCGGAGGGGAGAAGAAGCGCCACGAGATCCTACAACTCCTCCTCCTAGACCCCACCCTGGCCCTTTTGGACGAGACGGACTCAGGGCTGGACATCGACGCCCTCAAGGTGGTGGCCCAGGGCATCAACCGCTATCGGGGGCCGGAGAAGGCTGTCCTCCTAGTGACCCACTACCAGCGCATCCTCAACTATGTGGAGCCCGACCACGTGCATGTCCTCATGGATGGACGCATCGTGGCTTCGGGTGGCCGCGAGCTGGCCCTGGAGGTGGAGGCCAAGGGCTACGAATGGCTGAGGCAGGCGGTGGAGAGCTAGCCATGGCCCAGGCCCCCACAACGTATGAGACCTATGTGCAGCAGTTCCGGGCGCTGGAGGAGCGGCTCCGCCTACCCACTTGGCTGCAGGAGAGACGAAGGGAAGCCCTGGGCAGGTTCCTGAGCCTGGGGTTCCCCACTGCTCGTCGTGGCAACGAGCCATGGAAATATACCGATCTGCGCCCCCTGGCCGCCACCCCCTTCCAGGAGCCGCCACAGGAGGAGAGGATCCCATCCAGGCTCAGCCTTCTGCCGCGGTCTCCAGGATGGGACACGGTGACGGTGGTGGCAGGGGCCACCCATTCCCGGCACCTACGGCCCGATGGGGCGTGGGTGGGAGACCTGAGGAAGGCCTTGGCTGAGGCCCCCCAGGCCCTGGAGGAGCACCTGGCCCGCTACGCTATCTACCACGATGACGCCTTCGCTGCCCTCAACACCGCCCTGTTCCAAGATCTGGTGGTGGTAATGGTGCCCCCTGGGATAGCGGTGCGGCGTCCCCTGCACGTGGCCTTCGTGGCCCCAGACGCCCCCTTGCCCTATGCCCAATACCCGCGCCTACTGGTGCTAGTGGGCAGAGAGGCCCGTCTCATCCTCGTGGAGTCCTACCTGGGCCTGGCTCCGGGGCCGTATATGACGGATGCCGTAACGGAGGTCTTCCTGGGCGAGGGGGCCTCCCTAGAGCACTACCGCCTCCTGCTAGAGGAAGGGGCCTACCACATCGGCCTCCTGCGAATGCGCCAGGAGCGCGATGCGCATCTGCGCTCCCTCTTCTTTGGCCGGGGATGTCGTATCGGCCGCAACGATGTGCGGGTGGAGCTGGACGGCCCAGGAGGGGAGGCTTACCTCTGGGGGCTGTACGTCACTCAGGGCCAGGAGCACCTAGACAACTACATCAACATCGACCATATCAAGCCTCACTGCACCAGCCGCCTCATCTATCGGGGCATCCTGGACGGGTCATCCCACGCCATCTTCGGGGGGACCGTCTACGTGCGTCCAGGGGCAGTGAAGACGGATGCCGAGCAGGAGGACAAGAACCTCCTCCTATCGCCGGAGGCGGAGGTGGACTCCAAGCCGTCCCTGGAGATCTACGCCGACGACGTCAAGTGTGGTCACGGCGCGGCGGCGGGGGCGCTGGCCCAGGACGCCCTCTTCTACATGCGCAGCAGGGGCCTGGACGAGGCCACAGCCACCCTCCTGCTCATCAAGGGGTTCGCGGCCGCCGTGCTGGACGAGGTGCGCCTACCCAGGCTCCGCACCTTCTTGGAGCAGGCCACCGTCGCTGCCCTGCCTAGGCTCAAGGCCCTGTCATGAGCGAGAGCGCCCCCTCCCGCCTCAACCCTTATGTGCGGCCCGACGGGGCCCTGGATGTGGCCCGCATCCGTCAGGACTTCCCCATCCTGCAGCGGCAGGTTCACGGGCGCCCCCTGGTTTACCTAGACAACGCCGCCACCTCCCAGAAGCCTGTCCAGGTCATCGAGGCCCTGAGCGATTTCTACCGTCGCTATAACGCCAACATCCACCGGGCCATCCACTGCCTCGGTGAGGAGGCCACCGCCGCCTACGAGGAGACACGGGCTAAGGTAGCCCGCTTTATCGGCGCCCCCTCCCCCCAATGCATCGTCTTCGTGCGCAACACCACGGAGGCCATAAACCTGGTGGCCTATGCCTGGGGCAGGGCACACATCGGCCCCGGCGATGAGATAGTCGTCACCGAGATGGAGCACCACTCCAACATGGTGCCCTGGCAGCGGCTGGCCCAAGAGAAGGGGGCCCGCATCCGCTATATTGGCGTGAACGCCCAACAGTGCCTGGACTTGACGGGCTGGCCCCATGCCTTCCTCACTCCGCGCACCAAGCTTCTGGCCATCGGCCACGTCTCCAACGGTGTGGGCACCATCCATCCGGTGAAGGAGTTGGTGGCTGAGGCCCGGCGCCTGGGCATCGTCACCCTGGTGGATGGGGCCCAGAGCGTGCCCCACATGCCTGTGGACGTCCAAGACCTGGGGTGCGACTTCCTGGCCTTCTCCGCCCACAAGATGCTAGGGCCCACGGGTGTGGGGGTCCTCTATGGCCGCCGCGAGCTCCTGGAGGAGATGGAGCCCTTCCTCTCGGGCGGGGAGATGATAAGCCGTGTCACCCTGGAGGGGGCCCAGTGGGCGGAGGTGCCCTGGAAGTTCGAGGCCGGCACCCCCAACATCGCCGACGTCATCGCCTTCGGGGCGGCCATCGATTACCTGCAGATGTTGGGCATGGAGCGGGTGCGGGCCCATGAGGTGGAGCTCACCCGCTACGCCCTGGCCCGCCTGCGCCAGCTAGAGGACATCGTCATATATGGGCCGCCGGACGTGGAGCGGCGTGGGGGGGTTATCTCCTTCAATCTGCCGGAGATCCACCCCCACGACCTGGGCACCCTGCTGGACTACTACGGGGTGGCCATCCGCACAGGTCACCACTGTAACCAGCCCCTCATGCGCCGCCTGGGAGTGGCGGGCACCGCTCGCGCCAGCTTCTACGTGTATAATACCTTGGAAGAGGTGGACATCCTGGTGGAGGCCATCGGCCAGGCCAGGGCCCGCCTACGGTAAGGGCGATGCTGGACAGGGAGGAGCTCAGGCGCCAAGAGGACGCTCTGGATGAGCTCTATCGGGATATCATCCTGGAGCACTACCGTCATCCCCGCAACCGCGGCTCCCTCCCCTCCCCCACGGTGGTGAAGGAAGGTGATAACCCCCTCTGTGGCGATGAGGTGCGCCTGGAGCTGCTGGTGGAAGATGGGGTCATCAGGGATGTACGCTACCAGGGGCAAGGGTGCTCCATCTCCCAGGCCTCGGCCTCCATGCTGACGGAGGCGGTGCGAGGACTCACCCTACAGGAAGCCCTCGACCTCTACCAGCGCTTCCACCGCCTCATGATCGGCGATGAGGCGGTGGACACCACCGACTTGGGGGACCTAGAGGCCCTGATGGGGGTGCGGCGGTTCCCCGTCCGGGTCAAGTGTGCCACCTTGGCCTGGCACGTGCTGGAGGAGGCCCTCAAAGAGCTAGGGGTAGTGAAGAGATAAGGCGGCGTACGGCTGCCTTGGCCTCCTCCCTCCCCTCCAGAGTGACGGCCACTGCCTCCAGGATGGGCGCCTCCAGGCCCCGCTCCTGCAGCAGGAGGCGCAGAGGCCCTATGGCCTGTACCCCCTCCACGGTGGTCCTCTCCAGGTAGGACTGCCAAGGGCCACCCCGGCCCAGCAGCCGCCCCAGGGTCAGGTTACGTCCCTTGCGGCTGTAGCCAGAGGCCAAAAGGTCCCCCAGCCCTGCCCAGCCCAAGATGGTCTCAGGCCGGGCCCCCAGGGCGGTGGCGATGTGCACCATCTCCCGCAAGGCCAGGCAGGCCAGGGAGGCCTTGGCGTTGGCCCCCAGGCTCTCGCACATGCCCAGGGCGATGGCATAGACGTTCTTGAGGGTGGCGGCCATCTCCACGCCGCAAACATCGTCGGTGGTCAACACTCGCACGCCCTGGCCCTCCAGGACGCGAGCTACGGCCTGGGCCGCCCCTGATGCCTGGGATGCCACTACCAGCACGGTGGGCCGGCGGCGCCCCACCTCATGGGAGAGGGCGGGGCCGCCCATGGTGGCGATGCGGGCCTCGGGCAGCTCCTGGCCCAGCACCTGGCTCATGCGCAGCCCAGTCCTCCCCTCTAGGCCCTTGGCCACGTTCAGCACCAGGGCATCCTCCCATAGGTGGGCAGCCAGGTGCTTGGCCACCTCCCGCACCGCCTGAGAGGGCACGGCCACCACGGCCATCTCCGCACCATCCATGGCCTCGGCAAGCTCCATGGTGGCCGAGACTAAGCGATGCAAAGGCACCCCAGGGAGGTAACGGGGGTTACGCCGCCACCGGGCGATGTGGCCCACCACGTCCTCCTCGATGCCCCACATGGCCACCCGGTGGCCGTTACTGGCCATCAGCCGGGCCAGGGCCGTCCCTATGGCCCCTGTGCCCAGGACGCACACCTTGCAGCTCATGCCCGCCGAAAGGAATAGGTGGCCAGGTCGCGGGCCACCATGGTGTTGGCTAGACCAGCGCTGGTGAATTCCTCCCCTAGGTGGGTGAGGACCAGTAGGGTGCGAGGGTGGAGGCTGCGCCGGAGCTGTAGTATATCGGCAAGGCCCATGTGCTCGGGGCCCTGTTGGGCATAGGTGCAGTCCACCACCACCACATCTGCCCCCTCAGCCAGCTCCACCAGGGCGTAGGAGAGCTCAGCATCGCCGCTATAGGCCAAGGTCAGGTCGGGCAGCTCCACCCGATAGCCAAAGCACCTGAGCTTGCCGGTAGCGTGCTGCACCGCCCTGGCCCAGATGCGCAGGTCGTCTACCATCAGAGGCCCTGATTCATCAGCCTCCAGGTAGATGCGTCGGTAGCCAACGTATTGGCGGGATAGGTCGGGGAAGCAGCGGTCTAGGAAGTCCTCCAAAAAGGGGCCGCCCCCTGGCGGCGTCACCACATACAGGTCGTCACGACGGGGGCTCAGGTAGCAATATTCCAAGACGAGGAAGGGGAATCCCATGAAGTGGTCGCCATGGAAGTGGGTAATGAACACAGCCCGCACCTGCGAGGGAGGGATGCCCAGCCTCTTGAGGTGGGGAAGGGCGGTGGGGGGGCAATCGAACAGGTAGCGGCCGTTCACCAGAAAGCCACTCCAGTACCTTTGGGGGCTGGTGAAGGCGCTGCCTGTCCCCAGGAAGGTCACCTCGGCCATGGCCTCTGCGCCGCTATGATAACAGCGTTCCCCCCTTGGGGAAACATCACCCCTACAGGGGCAGAAGACCCGCCGGGGACGACGCCGAGGGGGGATGGAGCGCTGGCCTCAGTCGGCGGAAGGGAGAACTTTGGGCTGCAGCAGCTCCATGGCAGCGCCGCAACACTCCACGCTGCCGTCCCCCGGCCGGATGCAGAGGACCTCAGTGCCGCAGGTGCTGCACCGGTAGCGCTTGCCCAACTGGTTGGCCATGGCAGACACCCCCGTGCCTAGCCCTTCATCTGCATAGGCTGGCCACAGCAGACCAGCTGACCTTCACCCCCGCGGGTGACGATGAACTCGCTCCCGCAAACGGTACATTGGTAGCGCTTGCCCACTTGATTAGCCATGCCATCTCACCCAACGTTGAGCTCTTTTGGGGCCCCAGCCCTAGGTGAATATATTTCACCTAGGGCGGAACGTCAACCCACCATCCCCTTACTGAGCTATCACCTTCCCCTCCATCTCCGTGGGGTGGACAGTGCAGTTGAAGTAGTACTGGCCAGGAGCCAGGTTGACGGTGATGCTCTGGCGGGCAGGGCCGGTGATGAGCTCCGTGCCCGCGATCTTCTTCCCATCCTTCTTGGTCCAGATGGCGAAGTCATGAGGCACACCTGTGTCGTCGTTGATGAAGAGGATGGTGACCTGGGTGTTGGCAGGCACCCGTAGCTCCTTGGTGTCGTACTTAAGAGTAGGTATGGCCCTGATGGTCACCTGACCTTCCCTGGCGGCAGGGGTACTGGCTGCCGGGGGCGGGGCCGGCGCCTCCTCCTGCTGGCAGGCGATACCCAGGGCGCCTGCCAAAAGGGACACTGCTATCGCCAAGGGCGCTACCCTACGCCACATGTTTCCCCCTCCTTTCAGGACTTCATTCTTCTACGGTGATGACACCCCACATGTCTGTAGGGTGGACGTCACATCGGAACACGTATACGCCGGGCTGGTAGGGGGTGAAGATGGCCTCCGCTTGCTCATCCCCTTGTATGAAGGACCCATCGGCCGGGACAGCGAAGTCATCGTCGCTGCCCCACCGCCCATCGGGGCCGGCCATTCGCAGGTTGTGGGGGTTCTGGCCCTCGTTGATGATCCTTATAGTCACCTCTTGGCCCGCCTTCACCTTGAGGTTGTTGACTACGAAGATGTTGTCCTTCATGGGCACCTCTATGAGGCCATCGGTGGGCTCGGTGACCTGGGCCTCGATGGGCTGGGCGGTGGGCGGGATGGCCGGCTGGCCCGGGCTAAGGGCAGGGGTAGGGCCAGCAGCGGCGGCTGGGGCCGGCGGCCGCTGGCCGCAGGGCGGTGTGGTGCCCTCCCCCGTGAGGGGGCCGGTGGGCGGCGGGATAGGCCCGTTGAGGACCTGGGTTCCCGCGGCGTGAGGGGCCGCCTCCGTGCCGAAGACCCCCCTCTCCACCACGATCTCGTTGCTGGGGTCCTGCACTATCACTCCTCGGCTGTGGGCGGCAGGGGTGGTGCCCTGGGCCCCTCGCTCCACGGTGATGGTCTTGGCCGCCGGGTCCACCGCCACCACCCGCATCAGCTCCCTCTCCGCCTGCACTATGGTACCCTCCCGGAAGTCGGCTGATGACTGCAGGGGTAGGACCGTGTCGGTGGCCGTGACGGACCTGGCCAAGGCGCTGGAGGCGGGGAAGGACTTCACCTCCACCACCTCGTCCTCTATGCGCAACAGCTGGCCCACGCTGAGTCCCACGTGGGCATCGTTGAGGGGTAGGACGGCATCGAAGGGGCCCACATCGGCGGCCAACTTCAGCACCTCCCCCTGAGGGGTGTGGATGGTATCTAGCTCATGGGCCAGCTCCTGCATGGCCTCCCACCCCATCTCGCTGACGGCGTCAGGATCGTGGCTCACCTCGTCCACCCAGCTGCCGGTGATGAGGGTTACTAGCTGCCACATCTGAGTGCTGGTGAGGGTGCCGCCCTGGTCCTGGCCCCAAGGGGGCATGAGGGTACCCACCCGCCCACAGCGGAGGGTGTCATAGAGGCGCTGCTGCAGGGGCTTGAGCTTAGTGGGGTCTGTGACCCTGTATGCGCCCAGGTTGAGGGGAGGGCCGGGAAGGTTGGGGTTCTCTAGGTAACCGCGGCCTGTATCTCCATGACAGACGCGGCAGTTGAGGGCGAAGAGCTTGCCCCCGCGGATGGCGTTCTCCTCCACCTGACGACGAGAGGCATCCTGGGCCCGCACGTTCTGATCCCACACGAAATAGATGCCGAGGGTGATGACCAAAAGGAACATGAGGCCCAACATGATGTTGATCTGCTTGCCAGTGTTCATTAGGGATGCCTCGCTCTACCCATACTGGAAGCCGGGCAGCCGCACCGCCCGTGCGGGGTTGTCCTGACCGCCCATTCGGGCATTGTTAGGGCCCGTGAGCACCACTATGCTACCGTCCTCCTTCACCTCGATGGGGAAGGTATCCATGGAGCGGGGGGCGGGCCCGAAGACGAGCACCCCTCCTTCCTTGGTATAGGTGGAGCCGTGGCATGGGCAGCGGAACCAACCCTGGCGCCCCATAAACACGAAATCAGGGCGCCAGGGTACTGTGCAGCCCAGGTGGGGACACTTCCACCAGAGGGCCAGGACGCCTCCTTGGGTCTCCTCCCCGTTGGGGGTCACCCCTGGCAGGAGGTGCACCAGCCAGAAGCGGCCTTCGAATATGCGCACTGGCTCCCCCCCGGGCTCGGGGATGGCGCTCCTGGGCACTGGCACCGGCCCGCCAAACCCCCGCACCCTCCTGGGGTAGAGGAAATCCAGCTGCGGCCCGAAGATGCCCAACAGGGCCAGCCCTAGGGCCGTCCAGAAGCCACCCAGCACGAAGACGCGCCGCGATATCAGTGGCTTGCCCGCTGGGGCAGGGGTGGCCACGGGGGTAGAGACCTCCGAAGGCCGCGGCCCCAGGCCCCGTCTCTCGGCCACGGTGCCCCGGGCCTCGGGCGCCACATCGAGCCTTACATCCTGTTGCTCCTCAGCCATGTCTACTATGCCTCCCCCACGTTAGCGCCCGCCCCCATCTCTTGCCATCCCAGCAAAGGCCTTGCGCCCCTGGAACTACTTCACGGACATCCCGGCGGGGTGGGCACAGTGCCGCAGTCCACCCTCAGATCGTTGGGCGGAAGGAGGGCCTGACCCGGACCCCGGAAGAAGCTGCCGATGACGGTCAGGGCCAAGTAGGAGGCCATGGCCCCAGTGAAAAGGACGATCATGACGTCCCTGGTAGTGCGCACCCACCCCAGCCGGAAGAGAACGTAGACCCACAGGAAGGCCAGCCCAAAGATGGTCAGCAGGGGGATCACCTGCTCCACCATCACCGCCGCCACGTTGATGTTCATGTCCCCCCACAGGTGCAAGTTCTTAAAGCGCAGCTCCGATATACCCCCCAGCTTGGGCAAGGGGAAACGCCAATCCTGAGGCCAATCGAGGCCGCCGATGCTGAACCGGAGGCGCGTCTGTAGCTCTCGCACCCCACCTAGCCCCTCCGGGCCGCCCGCCAGACAGGGAGGCCAGTGATGGACCGCCTCCTCTTCACAGGTGGGGAAGAAGCGGGTGAGCCCTTCAAACTTGCCATCGTCGAAAAGCACCAGGAGCCAGGTGACGGCCATGGCGAATATAGCCGTCGCCACCGTCAGGCGCACGGAGTAGCGGGTCCCAAACCACACCCCCTGCCCCTCATTGCTGCGGTCGATGTACGGTATGGCCGCCAGGAAGAGGAGGAAGATGCCCGGCAAAAGCACCCCCGCCCACGCCTTGTCCATATGCAGCAACAGCTCCTGCAGGTTCAGGAAATACCAGGGGGCCTTGGACGGGTTGGGGGTGATGTTGGGGTTGGCCTCATTGAGCAGGGGGGCGTGGATGAAGACCGACAGGAGAATGAAGGTGAAGAGGAAGAGGACGGCCGATATAAACTCCGGGAAGAGGAGGTCAGGCCACACCAGCACCTCCTCCTCCCGCTCCCGTCGCGGCCGCGGCGGGGCAGCGGGGCGGGGTGCTGGCCTCCTTACCTCTACAGCCATGACATCACCTCACAGGGGTCGCGCCAGCCCCCCATCGCGGCGGATGCGCCAGAAGTGCACCGCCATGAGGATGGCCGAAAGGAGCGGCAGCCCCAGCACGTGCAGCGTATAGAAGCGGATGAGGGCGTTCTGTCCGATCTCGAACCCTCCGAAGAGCACCTGCTGCACCTCATCGCCGAAGTAGGGGGTGGAGCCGCCGATGCCATGGCCCACCGTGATGGCCCAGATGGCCAACTGGTCCCAGGGCAGCAGATAGCCAGTGAAGCTCATAAGGAGGGTGAGGAAGAGAAGGGCCACTCCCACTACCCAGTTGAACTCCCGCGGCGGCTTGTAGGCTCCCGTGTAAAACACCCGCATCATGTGCAAGAACACCAGGATGACCATGCCGTGGGCCGACCACCGGTGTAGGTTGCGCATCAAAAGGCCAAACCGCACGTTGGTCTCCAGGGCGGCGATGTCCCGCCAGGCCCGGTTCACGTCCGGCACATAGTAGAACATGAGTAGCACGCCCGTCACCGTCAGGACAATGAACATGAAGAAGGAAAGGCCCCCCAGGCAGTAGGTGTGGGTGACCTTGACGTGCGTGCGGTGGATACGGGTGGGGTGCAGATGGAGGAATATATTGGTAGCCACCACTAGCATCTGGTTGCGGGGCGTGTTGGGGAAGCCAGAGCGGAAGATGGAGCGCCATATGTAGTTATGGAAAAGCCGGTCATACAAGCGGTCACGCCAAATGGCTAGGCGCTCTTGCCAGTTACGAGGCCTTCCCGGCTCCTCATATACAGCCATGTCCCCTTACCTCTCCCACCATTTGCCCAGAAGCACCATGATGCTCATGGAACCCACGATGGTGGCCAACACGGCCAGAAATTCAAACCCCTCCGGCACGTGCCGCATGATGATGGCCATGGCATCGAGCATCCCGAGCATCGGGGTCGGTTTTGTGAAACCTCTTGCAATCGCCAACCTAGCACCCGCCTCCCCTAGTGTCAAGGGGGTTTAAAGACCTGCTTGACGCATTCCCCTGGCTCCGGTATAACTAGGGATTACCGCCGGCCATGTGGGGCTAAGGATATGGACGTGGAGGGAGGACCCGGCCTTTGGGAGCTGGAGGAATGGCGAAAGCGTTGGCCAGCTCCTTGTCAGGAGGCGTGTCCCATACATACTGATGCCCGGGGATACGTCATCCTCACGGCCCTGGGTCGCTTCCAGGAAGCTCGGCAGGTAGCCCAAGACCACAACCCCCTGTTCCACGTCTGCGCCTGGGTGTGCGATGCCCCCTGCGAGGATGCCTGCACCCGTGGCGAGATAGACCGCCCTATAGCCATCCGGCGCATAAAGCGGTTCCTAGCCCACAACGGACAAGTGGTGGAGCTGCAGGCGGCTCCCCCCACAGGGAAGCGCGTGGCCATCGTGGGGGCGGGGCCGGCGGGGCTAGCCGCCGCCTACGAGCTGGCCCTTCTAGGCCACGCGGTGGAGGTCTACGACGCCGCTCCCTTTCCTGGTGGAATGGTGTTTTTAGGCATACCCCGCTTCCGGCTGGGGCTGGAGGTGTTGGAACGGGATCTGGCCCCCTTGCGGGCATTAGGGGTGCAGTTCCACACCGGAGTGCGCGTGGGGAAGGAGATGCCCCTACAGGAGCTACGCAGCCAGTTCGATGCCGTGATCATCGCCGCCGGCTGCATGAGCCCCGTGACCCTGGACGTGCCGGGGGCCCATCTGGAGGGGATATACCTGCCTCTGCCATGGCTGGAGGAGGCCAATATGGGGCGGCGCCCCCCCTGCGGGCATCGGGTGGTGGTCATAGGCGGTGGCTTCACGGCCATGGACGTCTCCCGCACCGCCGTGCGTCTGGGCGCCCAGTGGGTGGGCGTCTTCTACCGTCGCACCCGCAGGGAGATGGAGGTGGACGAGGAGGAGCTGGAGGAGGCGCGGGAGGAGGGGGTGGAGCTCCACTTCCTGGCCTCCCCTGTGCGCTTTTTGGGCACAAACAAGGTGGAGGCGGTGGAGTTCATCCGCAACCAGCTGGGGGAGCCCGATGCCACCGGTCGCCCCCGCCCTGTGCCCATCCCGGGCAGCGAGTTCACCGTGGAGGCGGACACGGTGGTCCTAGCCATCGGCCAGAGGCCCGACATCTCCTGGCTGGGGGATCAGCTCCCCATCCGCAACGGATACCCGCAGGTGGATCCAGAGACCCTGATGGTGGAGGGTCACCCAGGGCTCTTTGCCTGCGGCGACTTTGTCACTGGCTCCAGCACCATCGTGGCCGCCATGGCCCAGGGGAGGCGGGCAGCGGCCTCTGTCCACCGCTATCTGGGTGGGGAGCCGCGACCCCTCTCGCCGCGCACAGCCCAGTTGGCAGGCACCCTGTACCCTAAAATCTACGAGGGCCCCAACTTCGCCAGGCCGCAGCCGCGGGTGCCCAAGGCGGAGCCGAACGTCCGACGCCAGCGCCTGAGCCTAGAGGTGGAGATGACCTATAGCGAGGAGGCGGTGCGGCTGGAGGCCTCCCGCTGCCTTTACTGCGGCCTGCCGGTGCAGATCCGCCCCGAGGACTGCATCATGTGCGATGCCTGCGTGGCCGTCTGCCCAGTCAATTGCATCCACCCAGCGGTGACAGCAGAAGTGGGGGGCCCTCGCTGGACCGATAGCGTGGTCGAGGCCACCACCTACCGCATCGACCAAGAGGCGTGCATCCGCTGCGGCCGCTGCCTGAAGGTCTGCCCCACCAGGGCCATCTTCGTGGGGCCTTAGCCCCTTGAACCTGAGGCCTCCGCCATCTACCCTGGCCCCGGAGGTGAGCCTTGGACCTGCTGCTGCGGGGGAAGGTGGCCATCGTGGCCGGGGGTAGCCGGGGCATTGGGAGGGCGGTGGCCCTGGGGCTGGCCCAGGAGGGATGTCGGCTGGTGCTAGGGGCCCGCGACCCCACCCACCTGGCTGAGGCCCAAGAGGCGGCGGCCGCCCTAGGCGCCCAGGCGGTGACCGTGCCCGGTGACCTCACCCAGCCTGACGGATGCCAGCGCTTGGTAGATGCCGCCCTAACGGCCTTCGGCCGGGTGGACATTCTGGTCAACAGCATCCACGCCTCCCTGCCCGGGGAGGATGAGGAGGTGTGGCGGCGGGGTCTGGAGACGTTGCTTCTTGTGCCCGTACGGCTGACCAACCTAGTATCCCCCCACATGAAGGAACAGGGGGGAGGGGTCATCGTCCATCTGGCTTCCATATGGGGGAGGGAAGCCGGGGGGTACCCAGCCTACAATGCGGCCAAGGCTGCCCTCATCTCCCATGCTAAGGCCATGGCCATCGCCTTGGCGCCCTATGGCATAAGGGTGATAGCGGTGGCCCCCGGCTCCATCGCCCACCCCGGGGGGACGTGGTGGCGGCGCCAGCTGGAGGACCCCAAAGGTATGGCCCGTTTCGTACGGGACAACATACCCATGGGCCGCTTCGGTACGGCGGAGGAGGTGGCCAATGTGGTGGTCTTCCTCTGCTCGCCACGGGCAGCCTGGGTCACGGGGGCCTGCGTGGTGGTGGATGGGGGCCAGGGCCGCAGCAATATCTAGATGTGGCTGAGGGCACCCCCGTCCACCCAGATGACCTGTCCCGTGACGAAATCGGCAGCCTCAGAGGCCAGGTAGACGGCCGCCCCAGCCATCTCCCGCGGCTGGGCTAGGCGGCGGTAGGGCAGGTAGCGCCCCAGGGCCGCCTGGGCCTCTGGGTCGCTGGCCAGCCCCTCCCCCTCCGTCCATCCACAGCCCAGGGCGTTGATGGCGATGCCCCGGCGGGCCCACTCCAGGGCCAGGGCACGGGTGAGGTTGAGCACCCCAGCCTTGGCCGCACAGTAGGCGGTGGCGTTGGCAAGGCCCCTCTCGGCCAACAGGGGCACCACATTGATGATGCGCCCCTTGCCCTGGGCCAGCATGGGGCGGGAGGCGGCCCTTATGGCCAGATAGACGGCCTCTAGGTTCTCCGCCAGCACGCGACGGAACTGCTCAGGCCCCGTCTCCTCCAGGGGGAGGGCAAAGGGCAGGTCATGGGCGTTGACGAGGATGTCCAGCCGCCCCAGCTCCGCCACCACCCGCTCCACCAGGGCCTCCACCTCCTGGGGGCTGGTGGCCCGGACGGCGGCGGCCAAGGAGCGACGCCCCACCGCCCATACCTCGTTAGCGCAGGAATGGGCGGCCACCTCCTGCGACGGGCGGGTGGCACAACAGGCCACATCGGCCCCCGCCTCTGCCAGGGCCACCGCCAGGGCCCGACCGATGCCGTTCTCCACCCCCATCACCAGGGCCACCTTGCCATCTAGGCGCAGCTCCTGCATGGCTCACTCCTCCCGCAGGGGTATACGGGGGGCAAGGCCAGTGGGGGCCTGGCCGCCAGCCAGCCCTCCTCCATCCAGGACGATGATGCCCCCGTTCATATGGTCGGACAGGGAAGAGGCCAGAAATATACACGCCGGGCCTATCTCCTCATCGCGCCCCACGCGCCCCATAGGTATGAATTGGCCCCCCCGCAGATACTGGAGCACCTCCGGATTCTCGTGGGGGAAGAAGCCGGGGACGATGCAGTTGGCCTGGATGTTGTAGCGGGCGTAGGTCAGGGCCAGGGACCTGGTGAAGTTAATGATGGCCGCCTTGGCCGAGCAGTAGATGAAGTTGTTGCGCCCTCCCCGCAGCCCGTAGCCCGAGGAGACGTTGATGATCTTCCCCCCACCCTGGCGCACCATGTGCGGTATGGCCGCCCGACAGCAATAGAACACGCTGGAGAGGTTGGTATCGATGCCCAGCCGCCACTCCTCGTCCTTGATCTCCTCCACCGGCTTGTCCGACCCAGGGGTGGCGCCGCCGGCGTTGTTGACCAGGATGTCGATGCGCCCCAGCTCCCTCACGGTGGTCTCTATGAGGTTGGTGCACTGGTGGGGGTCGGTGACATCGGTGGGCAGGGCCAGGGAACGGGGGCCCAGCTCCCGCACCAGCCGTGCCGTCTCCTCGATCTGCTCTTGGGAGCGGGCAGCGCAGACCACGTCCGCTCCCGCCCGGGCCAGGGCCAAGGCCATAGCCCTGCCGAGGCCTCGGCCGGCCCCCGTTACCACGGCCACCTTCCCTTGGAGGCTCAGCCCGTCCAGAACGCCCATAGTGCATCGCCTCCTATCAACAGCATTGGGCAGAGCTTGACATGCGGCACACTAAGGCGATGGCCCCCTCCGCTCCGCCCTCGGGCGGGGCCACGGCGGCCCAGCAGCCATTGGAGCGGGCCTCCCCCTCCACAGGGGAGGGGTCCAGGTAGCCCAGACCTACCACTCCCCCACCGCCGTGGCGCTTCATCTCCCGCGTGGCGTGGCGCACCAGTAGAGCCAAAGCCTCTTGCCCCCTCGGGTCCTCGGGATGGGGACAGAGGAAGGCCAGGTTCAGGCCACCCATGGCCTTGGCCATCTGGCGCACCATGACCCGCACAGCCATGTCGTTATGGACATCGATGGCCTGGGCCAGAGGGCGGATGCCATATTCCTGGGCCAGGCGGCGAGCCAGGCGTTGCACTTGCAGAGCCGCCTCCGCACCTGGGGAGGTGGTGACGAGGGCCACCTGGGCCCCCCGAGCGGCCAGGTGGCGGGCCAGGTCTTGTCCAGGCCCCGTCTCCGCCCCCACCACCAATATGCGGCAACCGGCGAGACCCATCTCTCACTCCTCTCGAGCCAGGAGGCGGGCGGCGGCCGTCACCCCCGCGCCGGGCTCGGTGCGGTAGCCCTGGCGGGCCAGCTCCTCCTCCAGAGCATACAGAAGGGCCAGCACGTTCTGGGGTTGGCTGGAATAGCCCATAAGGCCGATACGCCATACCTTACCCTGCAGGGGCCCAAAGCCGGCGCCGATCTCGATGTTATGGCGCTCCAAAAGGCCTTGGCGCAGTCGGGCCTCGTCGATGCCATCGGGCACGCGGACGGTGGTAAGAGGCGGGGCGCGGTGTTCCTCCTGGGTCACGTGCAGCTCCAGCCCCATGGCCTGCAACCCCGCCCACAGGGCGCGGGCATGACGGCGGTGACGAGCAAACCGGGCCTCAAGCCCCTCCTCCAGCACCAAGCGGAGGGCCTCCCTTAGGGCGTAGAGCATGGTCATGGGTGGAGTATGGTGGTAACGGTGGGCCCGCCCATAGTATTCCCGCAGGAGGGTGATGTCCACATACCAGCTGCGACAGGGCTGGCGCCTCCTACCCACCGCCTCCATGGCCCGCGGGCCGAAGGTGATGGGGGCCATGCCTGGAGGGGCCGAGAGGCATTTCTGGGTGGCGCTATAGACCACATCCAGGCCCCAGGCGTCCACCTCCACGGGGCAGCCCGCCAGGGAGGTGACGGCGTCCACGATGAGCAGGGCACCATGACGATGGGCGGCCTCCGCTATATCCACCAGGGGCTGCAGGACGCCGGTGGAGGTCTCAGCGTGGACCACACAGACGGCCTTGACCCCAGGGTGGAGGCGCAGCGCCTCCTCCACCTGCTCCGGCTCCACGACGCATCCCCAAGGGGCCTCCACCGTAACCACCTGCGCCCCGCAGCGGCGAGCCATGTCCACCATGCGCTGGCCGAAATAGCCGTTGACACAGACCACTACCGAGTCCCCTTCCTCCACCACGTTATAGATGGCTGCCTCCATACCCAAAGAGCCCGTGCCGGACAGAGGTATTGTGATCTCGTTTCTGGTGCAGAAGACCTCCCGCAGAGGGCGTTGGGTGTCTTCCAGCAGCCGCAGGAACTCGGGATCCAAGTAGCCGATGACGGGGGAGGCCATGGCCCTATATATCCTGGGGTGGACGTTGGAGGGCCCAGGGCCCAGAAGGAGCCGCGCCGGCGGGTTCAACTCTTCCATGGCTCATCCCTCCCCCTGCCAGCGGAGAACGGGGCGACGGGCGGCAGTGGCCTCATCGAGACGGTGAAGAGGTGTGGTGTGGGGGGCCCCACGTACCACCTCCGGGCATTCCTCCACCTCCCTGGCGATGGCCAGCATGGCCTCGCAAAAGGCGTCCAGATTCTCCTTGGACTCCGCCTCTGTGGGCTCGATCATGAGGGCCTCGGGGACGATGAGGGGAAAGTACATAGTAGGAGGGTGGAAGCCATAGTCCATGAGGCGCTTGGCGATGTCCAGGGCTTTGACCCCTTTGGCCCTCTGACGGGAGGCCGAGAAGACCACCTCGTGCAGGCAGGGGCGGTCGTAGGGGAGGTGATAGGCCCCCTTGAGGCGCGCCCGCACGTAATTGGCGTTGACCACGGCGTGCTCAGATACGGCCCGCAGCCCCTCGTCGCCCAAGGAGCGGATGTAGGCGTAGGCCCGCAGGAGCACCCCGAAGTGGCCCCAAAAGACCACCACCCGCCCGATGGTCCTCGGGGGGCGGGATAGGTGGAACCGCCCTCCTTCCTGAGTAACCACGGGGACGGGCAGATAGGGCGCCAGATGGGCCTTGCAGCACACGGGCCCCGCCCCAGGCCCGCCCCCGCCATGAGGGGTGGAGAAGGTCTTGTGCAGGTTGAGGTGCACCACATCGAACCCCATGTCCCCGAAACGGGCTCGCCCCAGGAAGGCGTTCTGGTTGGCACCGTCGCCGTAGAGGAGGGCACCACAGCCGTGCACCATGGCCGCGATGCGCTCGATATTGGGGTCGAAGAGGCCCAGGGTGGAGGGGACGGTAAGCATCATGGCCGCCACGTCTGGGCCCAGGGACTCCTGGAGGGCGACCAGATCCACATTCCCTTGGCCATCGGAGGGGATGGTCACCACTTGGAAGCCGCACATGGCAGCGGTGGCCGGGTTGGTGCCATGGGCCGAGTCGGGCACCAGCACCTTATGGCGGTGCCCCTCCCCCTTGTCCTGCAGGTAGGCCTTCACCATGAGCATGCCCACCAGCTCGCCCTGGGCCCCGGCGGCCGGGGCCAAGCTACAGGCGTCCATCCCCGTGATGCGACATAGGGCCTCCTGGAGGCGGAACATGAGCTCCAGGGCCCCTTGCACGGTGGCCTCGTCCTGCAGGGGATGAGGGTATAGGAACCCAGGGAGGCGGGCCACCTCCTCGTTGACCTTGGGGTTGTACTTCATGGTGCAGGAGCCCAAGGGGTAGAAGCCCGTGTCCACTGAGTAGTTGAGGCGGGAGAGGGCCAGGAAGTAGCGCACCACCTCGTTCTGGGAAAGCTCCGGCAGCCGCAGCTCCTCCCGCAGTAGCTCCGCTGGTGGAGGCACGGCCTCCGGCACATCCAGCGGTGGCAGGTCCACCCCCTTTCTACCGGGACGGGAGCGGTCAAAGGTGAGGCGGGCGCCGATGACCTCATCTTTTGGATCTGGGCGTCCGGGGACGAACCCCATGGCCTTTCACCTCGGCGCCAGGGAGGCCAGGGCCTCCACCAGCCGGTCTATCTCCTGCCGCGTGTTCATCTCGGTGACGCACAAAAGCATGCCGTTGTCGATGCGCCAGGAGACGTCCAGACCGCCGACGATGCCCATCTCCAAGAGGGCCTCGTTGATCTCAGCAGGCGGCCGCGGACACCTCACCACGAACTCCTTGAAGAAGACACCCTCCAGAGGCAGGGAGTATCCTGGGAGCTGGGCGATGCGAGAGGCGGCATAATGCGCCTTGTGATAGCAGAGCTGGGCCACGCGCCGCAGGCCCTCTCGCCCCATGGTGGCCAGATATACGGTGGCCGCCAGGGCCACCAACTGCTGGCTGGTGCAGATGTTGGATGTGGCCCGCTCCCTCCTTATGTGCTGCTCCCGCGTCTGGAGGGTGAGGACGTATCCCGTCCTCCCCTGGCGGTCGGTGGTGCGGCCCACAATGCGCCCCGGCATATAGCGCAATAGCTCCTTGCGGGAGGCGAAGATCCCCAGATATGGCCCGCCGAAGGAGAGGGGCCAACCCAAGGGCTGACCCTCCGCCGTGGCGATATCGGCCCCATATTGGCCCGGCGGGCGGAACATCCCCAGGGAGATGGGGTCCGTGCTGGTGACCAAAAGGGCTCCCACCCGGTGGGCAGCCTGAGAGAGGGCCTCCATGTCCTCTAGGTAGCCGAAGAAGTTGGGGCTCTGGACGGCCAGACAAGCATGCTCTTCCCCCACATCGAGGTGGCTCGGGGAGAGAAGGTCCACCACCAGGCCTCTGCCCCAGGCGTAGGTGCGCACCACCTCCAGATAATGGGGATGGACCGTGTCCAGGACGGCTATACGACGGCGCCCGGTGACGGCGGCGGCCATAAGGCAGCCTTCGGCCAGGGCCGTGGCCCCGTCGTACATGCCGGCGTTGGCCACCTCCATAGCCAAAAGCTCACACACCATGCTCTGGAACTCGAAGATGGCCTGCAGGGTGCCTTGGCTGATTTCGGGCTGGTAGGGGGTATAGGCGGTGTAGAACTCTGGTCGGGACACCACGGTCATGACGGTGGCTGGGACGTAGTGTCGGTAGGCCCCCGCTCCTAGGAAGCAGGGAACCCCCTGCCCCACCGCCAGGTTGCGGGAGGCCAGGGCTGACATCTCCCTCATCAGCTCCGCCTCCGATAGGGGAGGCGGCAGGCCCAGGCCCTCCACCCGCAGATGGGCGGGGATGTCGGCGAAAAGCTCCTCCACATCCTCCACCCCGATGACCTGCAGCATGGCCTGCAGGTCATCGGGGGTGTTGGGCAGGTAGGGATGTGGGGAGCCTTTCATGGCCTAAGGCTGCGCCTCCTGGGCGATATACTGGTCATATGCCTGGGCGGTCATAAGCCTCTCCAGCTCCGAGGGCTCAGAGAGGCGTACCTTTATCATCCAGCCACGGCCATAAGGGTCCTGGTTCACCAGCTCGGGATGTTCATCCAGTTCCCGGTTGACGTCCACCACCTCCCCGCTCACAGGGGCGTAGAGGTCGGCCACCGCCTTTACCGATTCGATCTCGCCGAAGGGCTCCATATGCCGCACCTGCTGGCCCACCGGGGGCAGCTGCACATACACGATGTCCCCTAATTGGTCCTGGGCGTAATCGGTGATGCCTACTGTCCCGATCTGGTCCTCCACCTTCACCCACTCATGTTCTCGGGTGTAGAGGCGGTCTTGGGGGCTGGGCATTCATCCCTCCCTCGGTGCTCTATAGAAGGGGCGACGCACCACCCGCACAGGCAGGGAGCGGCCCCTCACGTCTACTATAAGGCGGGTGCCAACCTGGGCCAAGGACGGAGCCAAGAAGGCCATGCCAATGCTCACCCCCAACATGGGGGAGTAGCCGCCGCTGGTGATGGTGCCCACCTGCTGCCCCTGGTGGAGGACAGGGAAGCCTGGGCGCATGATACCCCTCCCCTCCGCCAGAAGACAAGCGAGGATGCGCCTTGGCCCCTCCCGCATGGCCCTGAGGATGGCCTCCCGCCCCAGGAAGTCAGCGTCGTCGTCCAGGGAGAGGGCAAAGGTAAGGCCCAGCTCCAGGGGGTTGACGCTCTCATCGATGTCCTGGCCATAGAGGGGTAGGGAGGCCTCCAGGCGTAGGGTATCGCGGGCCCCCAGGCCACAGGGGACGACCCCTGCCTCCAGGAGACGCTGCCAGAGGAGGGGGCCATGGTAGGCGGGCACCACCAGCTCCAGCCCATCCTCCCCCGTATAACCGGTGCGGGAGGCGAACATCGCCATCCCCTGCCATGTCATCTCCAGGCAGCCGCGGCGGCGGAGGTGGGTCAGGGAGGGGGAGAGGACGGCGGCGCAGATGGCTACCGCCTTTGGCCCCTGCACCGCTATCATGGCCGTCTCCAGGTGCACGTTCTCCAGCCCCGCAGAGGGAGGTATGTGGCTCTGGAGCCAGCCCCATACCTTCTCGGCGTTGGCGGCGTTGGCCACCACCAGGAAGCGCTCCTGCGCTGGACGGAAGACGTAGACATCGTCCAGGATGCCGCCGTCCTCGCGGCAGAGGAAGGAGTAGTGGCCCATGCCCTGAGGGAGAGCGGTCACGTTGTAGGTGGTGAGGCGGCGAAGGGCGGTGGCCGCCCTCTCCCCCACTATCCAGTACCGGCCCATGTGGGAGACGTCGAACATGCCCGCCGCCGTGCGAACGGCCCGGTGCTCCTCGATGATGCCCCGATACTGCAGGGGCATCTCCCAACCGGCGAAGGGGAACATGCGCGCCCTCAGCCTCACGTGCTCCTGGTATAAAGGGGTGCGCAGGAGGGGGGAGGACATTATCCCTCTCCCTCAAGAGGGAGCCAACGGCGTCTCCCCTCCTCTAAGGTCAGCCTACCTAGGCCGGGGAAGGGGGCGTGCACAGCTATAAGGAGGGCCCGCTTCTCCAACGCCCTCTCCACCAGCCGCTTCTTGGTCTCCAGGCTCACCAGGGGCAGCACGTCGAAGGCCGAGAGCCAGGCCAGGCGTTCCAGCATAATGGGGTGCTGAGCTACCTCTGCTATATAGATGGCTAGCTCCCCCTCCGATTCCACCTCCACCACCATGTGGTGGGCGGTGTGGCCCGGAGCAGGCACCATCCGCACGCCAGGCACCACCTCCACCTCCCCCTCCACTAGCTCCACCTGCCGGGACGCCATAAGGGGCTCGAAGTTCTCGGCCAGATAGGTGGCCCTGGTGCGCTCGTTGGGGCGCTGGGCCTCCTCCCACTCCCCCTTGGGCAGAAAGTAGCGGGCGCGTGGAAAGGTGGGCACCACCCGCCCCTCTGCCAACGTGGTGTTGCCCCCAGCGTGGTCGAAGTGGAGGTGAGTGTTGATGACGATGTCCACGTCCTGGGGCCCGATGCCCTCCTGAGCTAAAGCCTCCAGGAGACGTCCGGTGCCCTTCAGGTCGATGCCGGCAGGAGCCCTGCCACCCTTAGTGCCCACCCCCGTCTCCACCAGGATGGTCTTGCCTGCCGCCCGCACCACCAGGCAATTGAGGCCAGCCCGCAAGCGATGATGCTCGTCCAGAGGCCCCACTAAGGGCTCCCACATGACGCGGGGGGTGACGCCGAACAGGGCACCAGCATCGAAAGCGATGGGGCCATCGCTCACCACCAGGAGGTCCAGTCTCCCTAATTTGAGCCAACGGCCCATGGGTAACCGAGAAAAAGATACTGGGGCCCTTGGGCTCCGGTCAACAAGTTTGCCTGCAAAGTTGTGGAGGCTTATAATCGCCTTAGTCTTGAGGACGGAGGTCGGCATGGGAACGCCCTACGCTTATTTCCGCGGCCGATTCGTCCCCCTGTCGGAGGCCAAGATCAGCATCATGACCCATGCCTTTAACTACGGCACAGGCGTATTCGAGGGGATAAGAGGCAACTGGAACGAGGAGGATGGGCAGATATACCTCTTCCGCATGGCCGATCACTACCGGCGGCTGCGGCGCAGCTGCCGCATCATGATGATCCAGCTCCCCTATTCCGATGAGGAGCTGTTCGCCATCACCACCAAGGTGGTGGAGCTATCGGGGTTCCAGGAGGACGTGTATGTGCGCCCCATGGCCTATAAGAGCTCCGAGGCCCTGGGGGTACGTCTACACGACCTGGAGGATGACTTCCTGGTGTTCGTGACCCCCTTCGGCCCTTATCTGGACGTGGAGAAGGGAGCACGGTGTTGCACCTCCACCTGGCGGCGGGTGGAGGACACGGGCATCCCCGCCCGAGCCAAGATCATCGGCATATACGCCAACTCCGCCCTGGCCAAGACGGAGGCCAACCTCAACGGCTTCGACGAGGCCATCATGCTGGACGAGCGGGGGCATGTGTCGGAGGGGAGCGGGGAGAACCTGTTCATCGTCCTGGACGGCAAGCTCATCACCCCTCCTCCATCCGAGAATATCCTAGTAGGTATCACTAGGGAGACGGTCATCACCCTGGCGCGGGAGGAGCTGGGGATGGAGACCATCGAGCGGCCCATCGACCGCAGCGAGCTTTACGTGGCTGAGGAGGTCTTCCTCACCGGCACCGCCGCCCACATCACCCCAGTCATCGAGGTGGACCGCCGGCCCATAGGCGATGGCAAGAGGGGGCCCATTACGGCTAAGCTGCAGGAGCTATACTTTCAGGTCATCAGGGGCAAGCACCCCAGGTACCGGCACTGGTGTACGCCATGCTATTCGCAGGTGAGGAGATAGGGGCGGAGAGGCCGGCGGGGCTGTGGCGGGGAGCCCTGGGGGTGGCGGTGGGGTGTGGGGCCCTGGCTCTGGCCGCCCTTTTGGCCTTGAAGGTGCGGGGGTGGCCCATCTCCTGGCCTATGTTCTTGGGGGGCACAGTAGCCTTGGCTTTGGGGCTTCTGGGGCTGGCCTCCCTATTGTGGAGCTACGGGTGCCTCACCATGCGCTATCTCCTGACCCCGCAGGGGATGGGCCTGCGCTCCGCTCTCCTTTGGGCCTGGGTGCCTTGGAGCGCAGTAGTGGAGGTGGGCAGGTGGACGGGGAAGGGGCCACAGCTGGCCTCGGGCCCATGCCTGGCCTGGCGCGAAGGGAAAGAGAGGGTGGTGAGCTGCGCCCTTCAGGGCCAGGGTCTGGTCTTCGTGCGGGGGCAGAAGGCCACCTACCTCCTCTCCCCCAGAGACCCAGCGGGATTCCTGGCCCAGGCCCGCTTCCTCCAGCGCCTGGGGCGGCAAAGGGGAGATGACCAGGAGAGGGCAGAGGGGCGGGGCATCCTGGCCCACCCTATATTCGGCGATGGCCTGGGCCAGGCGATGACCGCCCTGGCGGTGGCCCTGGGCCTGGCGTTGGTGGGCTACGTCATGGCGGTCTACCCCGGCCTGCCTGAGGATGTCTACTGGAATATCCCCCTCTTAGGTGAGCCGGGGCTGCCAGTACCCAAGAGGGAGATCCTGCGGATCGCAGGCACTGCCATGGCCATCCTAGGGCTGGACCTGGCCCTCGCCTTGGGCTCCTTTCTATGGGAGAGGATGGTGGCCTACCTGCTGCTGATGGGAGGGGCCATCGCTCAGCTCCTCCTGATGGCAGGGGCGGTGACGGCAGTAGCTAGGGCCTGAGAGATGCTCCGCTGGCCTGTCCCCCTTTTGGCCTTAGCGACGGTGGCATGTCTGGCCCATCCTCAGGCCCAGGCGGGAGGGCGACTTTACATCGCCCTGGGCGATTCCCTTACCGCTGGTGTGGGCTCCAGCGACCTCCTCTCCCATAACTTCCCCTCGCTGGTGGCCCAGGCCCTGGGCCTGGCCCTTATGAACCTGGGCCACCCAGGGGACACCAGCGCCGACATCCTGAGCCATGGCCACCTGGACCTGGCGGTGGCGGAGGCCCTCTCCAGGGCCAGGGACGACGACCCGGGAAACGACGTGGCGCTCATCACCATCACCGCAGGGGGTAACGACATGCTGGCCTTCTATGAGGACCACTTCCTCACCGGCCAGTGCCCCGATATCCCCACCGTCCGCACCCGTCCCGAGTGTGTTCGGGCCCTAGAAGCGGCCATTCAGGAGCTGAGGAATAACCTGGACCACATCCTGGGCCGCCTGCGGGAGGCGGCCCCACAGGCCGAGGTCATCATCTTCACCCTCTACAACCCCTTCGCCGGCCAGGACTCCCCCCTGGCCCAGATGGGGGAGCTGGTGCTGGAGGGGGGGACGGACCCCTCCCTCCCCCAAGGGGTCAATGACGTCATCCGGGAGGCAGCCAAGGCTCACGGGGCCAAGGTGGCCGATGCCTTCCCCGTCCTCTCCGGCCGCAGGGACCTCATGGCCAAGGACGGCATCCACCCCAACGACCGGGGCTATAAGGTGATGGCCCAACTGGTGCTGAAGGCCTTGCAACCTCCTCTCCAAAGCAAGGAGCATGAAGAGGTTCGAGGTGATAGTGCTGGGGGCGGGCCCGGCGGGGAGCAGCGCAGCCCGGTGGCTCTCCCGCGCGGGGGTGCGCGTCCTCCTGCTGGAGCGACGCCCTCTGCCCCGTGACAAGCCCTGCGGCGGCGGCGTCACCGTGCGGGCCGCTGCCCTGGCCTCGGTGGACATCTCGCCGGTGGTGGAGAGGATCATCTATGGGGCTCGCGTATCGCTAGCCCTCGGGCCCCATAGGGACCTTTGGCACCACCTCCCCCTCACCTATATGACGCAGCGGTGGCGCCTGGACCACTTCTTGGCCCACCTGGCCACTGAGGCAGGGGCCGAGCTCCACGACGGCGAGGGAGCCACCTCCTTGCAAGAGGAAGGCACGGGGATGGTGGTGCGCACATCCCGCGACGCGTACCGAGCATCGGTGGTGATAGGGGCCGACGGCGCCAACGGTTTGAGCGCCCGTTTCCTGGGGGCCCGCGCCACCTACGAGGAGGCGGTGGCCTTGGAAGCCCACGTGCCCGTCCCAGCGGGTACGCTGCACCAGTGGCGGGAGCTGGTGGCCCTAGACCTGGGGAGCATCGCCGGAGGCTATGGATGGGTCTTCCCCAAGGGCGACCACCTCAACGTGGGGGTGGGGGGCTGGAAGTATGCTTCCCATCTGCTGCGGGCCCGCCTCCGCCATCTCTGCCAGCGCTACCACCTCCCTTGGGAGAAGGCGGAGGGTCTGCGGGGGCACCACCTCCCCCTGCGCCGTCCCCACTCTCCCCTGGTGGGCCGCAGCCTTCTGTTGGTGGGGGACGCCGCTGGCCTGGTGGACCCCCTCTCAGGGGAGGGGATCCACATGGCCTTCGCCAGCGCCGCCCTGGCAGCGGAGGCCGTCCTCCGCTTCCTGGGCGGGCAGACTCCCCATCTCCTCGGCTATGCCGAGATGGTGGAGAGGGAGATAGGGCCGGAGCTGTCCACCGCCCGCATGCTGCAGGAGATGTTCCACTTGGCCCCTCCGCCCTTTGTCGCCGTGTTGTGGCATAGTCGCCACTTCTGGCGCCTCCTCTGTCACCTGATACGGGGCGAGATAGGGTATCGAAGGATGCTGCGCCTGATGGGGCCCCTCGGGCACTTAGTGCCCTTCTTCGCCGCCTGGGCCCAGAGGCGCCGTCTGACAAGGCTTCGCGAGGCCCTGGACGCCCGTTACCTACAGCACAGGGTAGGCTAGGACAGAGCTACCGCGTCCTTCACCACCCTCATTTGGGCTAGCACATCGTAGAAGGCTTGACCCTGAACCATGGTTCAGGGTGTAGAGTGGTGCCGTGCTCACCATAGGCAAATTAGCGGCCCGCAGCGGGGTGCCCATCTCCACCCTGCGCTACTACGAGCGGCTGGGGCTCCTAAGACCCCAGCGCCGCAGCGAGGGAGGGTTCCGCCTTTACGGTGAGGAGGCGGTGGGGCGGCTGCGCTTCATCAAGAGCGCCCAGGCGTTGGGCATAACTCTTCGAGATGTGCGCCGCATCCTAGCGGTGCGAGACGAGGGCCTCGCCCCCTGCCGCCATGTGCTAGAGCTCCTGTGGAGGCAAGTCCAACGCTTGGAGGAGCAGATGGCCAGGCTGGCGGCCCTCAAAGGCGACCTGGAGGGGTTGCTGGGGGAGCTGGAGAGCAGGGTGGCCGCCGAGGCCCGCACCGCCGAGGAGTGCCCCTGCCTGGAGGTCATCGCCGAGTTGGAGCGGAGAAAGGAGGGGATGCGCCGTGGACTATGATCTGGTCATCGTCGGCGGCGGGGCGGCCGGCTTCGCCGCTGCCACTCACGCCGTCGAGGTGGGGGCGCGCATGGCCATGGTCAACGCTGGCCTGCCCCTGGGGGGCACCTGCGTCAATGTGGGATGCGTCCCCAGCAAGCACCTGCTGGCCCTGGCCGAGGGCTACCATCGGGCCCAGCACCCGCCCTTCCCCGCCCTGGGCGCCGTGCGCCCCCCCTTCGACCTGGCCCAGGCCATAGCTGGCAAGGAGGAGCTAACGGCCGCCCTGCGCCGCAGCAACTACCAGGCGGTGCTGGAGTCCTTCGGCCAGCTGGTGACCCTCTACCAGGGCTGGGCCCGCTTCCGCTCGCCCCACGAGGTGGAGGTGGACGGCCAGGTGCTGCGGGGCGAGCGGTTCATCGTGGCCACTGGCTCCCGTCCGGCCGTCCTCCCCTTCCCGGGCATCGAGGGGGTGGACTACATCACCAGCCGCGAGGCGATGGAGCTCAGGGAAGTGCCCAACAGCCTCATGGTGGTGGGAGCGGGGCCCACGGGGCTGGAGCTGGGGCAGTTCTTCGCCCGCCTGGGGACGAAGGTGGCGGTGCTAGAGAAGCTCCCCCAGGTGCTGCCCAAGGCGGAGCCTGAGGTGTCCCAGGAGCTGCAGCGCTGCCTGGAGGCCGAGGGCATGGAGTTCCATTGCGCCTGCGACATCAGGCGCGTCTGGCAGGAAGGGGAGACAAAGGTGGTGGAAGCGGAGGTCATGGGCGAGAGGAAGGTGTTTCGGGCCCACCACCTCCTTTTGGCCACCGGCATCACCCCCAACACCCAGAACCTGGGCCTGGAGGCGGCGGGGGTCAGGACCGACCGCCGCGGCTTCATCCTGACGGACGAGACCATGCGCACCTCGGCCCCCCACATCTATGCCGCCGGCGACGTGGTGGGCAGGATGCCCCTGGAGACGGTGGCCGCCCGCGAGGGCTACATTGCCGCCCGCAACGCCCTAGAGGGGGCCAGGGAACGGATGGACTACGACACGGTGCCCTGGGCCGTCTTCACCGACCCCCAGGTGGCAGCGGTGGGCATCACCGAGGAGGAAGAGATGCGCCGCCTGGGCTCCTGCTCCTGCCGAGTGGTGAAGATGTCCCAGGTGCCCAAGGCGGTGGCGGTGGGCGACACCCGTGGCCTGCTCAAGATGGTGGTCCACCCTCAGAACCGGCGGGTGCTGGGGGTGCACATCGTCGCTTCCCAGGCCACGGAGATGATCCATGAAGCCGTCCTGGCGGTGCGCCTGGGCCTGAAGGTGGAGGACCTGGTGGAGACCGTCCACGTCTTCCCCACCTTCAGCGAGGCCATCAAGCTGGCCGCCCTGGCCTTCCAGCGCGACATCAGCGTCATGGCCTGCTGCATCAGGTGAGGGGGACGATATGGTCGAGAGCATCAGCCTACGTGTCGAAGGGATGACCTGCCAGGGCTGTGCCAACTCGCTGGCGGCCTACTTGAAGCGGGAGCGGGGGGTGCTGGACGTGGAGGTGGACTGGCGGGCGGGGCGGGCCGTGGTCACCTACGACCCCGCCCTCACCGGCCCCGAGCGCATCCTGGACAGCCAGCCCTTCCAGGGGCCCTTCCGCGCCCGACCCGAGTGAAAGGAGGCCGAGTCGTGGAGAGGTCCTTCCGTCCCGGCAGGGACTATCGACTGCGGGAGCTGCCTACTGAGCTGGCCCGACGCCTGCAAGAGGTGCTGCGGCTCCCCTTGGCGCCCGCGACCCTGGGGGAGATGGTGGACTCGCTGTCCGCGAGCCGCCGGCAGGTCTCCCCTGCCCACCTGTGCTGCCAAGGCTCGCGGCATAAAGTGACGGTGGACAAGGAGCCCATAAGCACCCGTTGTGTGGTGGACGCCATCATGCTCGCCGCTGTGGATGGGGGGCTGGTAGAGTCCCTGTCGCCGCTCCTGGGGCAGAAGGTGACGGTGAGGATAGACCCCGACGGCGCTGCCGTGGTGAGCCCGCCCACGGCCGTCTTCTCCTATGGAGTGGCCAGGGAAGGGCAACACATATATGAAGTCCTCTGCCCCTATCTCCTGGCCTTCGCCTCGGCCGAGGAGTACCGGCGCTGGGCTGATGCCACCACCGAGGCTCTGACGGTCATGCTCAGCCCGGAGGAGGCCGTGGCGCTGGCCCGCGACTTGGCCGCCTCGTGGCTGAGGGGTGTCGGAGGGTGAAGAGGCTGGTTATTGGGCCTGGGCAAGAGGAGGTTGGCCATGGATAGAAAGGCACGCGCCAGGGCCCGGAGGCGGCAGGAGGGGCGGCGCGCTGCCCACACCGCCCAGGGACCCCGCAGGCGTGTGCCTTGGGGCTGGGTAGCCCTGGGGAGCCTTCTGGCCGTGGGGGCCATAGTGGCTGCGGTAGCGGTGCTCACGTCCGGCGGCGAAGATGGAGACGGCAGCAACGTCTCCATCGCCGAGGTCCGGGTGGGGCCCGGGAGGACCCCCGGCGGCACCCCCGACTTCGCTGTTCGCACCGTCTCGTGGGCGGGGGGCAAGGAGTTCGTCCTCTCCCAGAACTTGATACGCCCGACAGCGCTCTACTTTGTGGCTGGCTGGTGCATCGCCTGTATACCCGAGACCCAGGCCTGGGATCGCATCAAGAAGGAAGTGGGGGACCGCATCGCCGTGCTGATCATTAGCCCTGACCCCAATGAGACGGAAGAGCGGTTGCTGAAGTTCAAGGAACTGGCTAAAGCGGGCGATGAGCTACTGTGGGCCATGGACCGGGAAGGGCGCATCGCCCGCGCCCTGGGGGTGGTGACGCTGGACACCACTATCGTCCTGGACGCCCAAGGGCGGGAGGTATACCGCGACGGCGTCCCCACCCCCTACTCCCGCCTGCGAGAGGTCCTGGAGCCGCTGCTAGGAGGATGGCCGTGAACCCTCTGGACCCCCAGTCCTATCTGGACCCTTTACAGCGGTTCGTGTCAGCTCTTCCTGTGGCCTATTCCTTTGCTGCCGGGCTGGTGGCCGCCCTGAACCCCTGCGGCTTCATCATGCTCCCCTCCTTCGCCGCCCTCCAGCTCGGCTTCGGGGGGCGCGGTGGGGCCGGGGAGGCCCGTCCCTTCCCGGAGCGGCTGTTGCGGTCGCTGGCAGCGGGGGCGCTGGTAACCTTGGGCTTCGTGGTCGTCTTCGGGCTGGTGGGCCTGCCCATCTCCCTGGGCGCCCAGCAGCTCCTCTCCCTCTTCCCCTGGACGTCACTGGTGGTGGGCTCGGTGCTGATAGCTCTGGGGCTGTGGCTCCTGTGGCCAGGGCATTACCTGATTCTGCCTGCCGCCACTAGGGTCGTGGCTCCTGAGGGGCAGGGCCTCATCTTCGCCCTGGCCTTCGGGGTGGCCTACGCCGTGGCCTCCCTGGGCTGCACCCTGCCCATCTTCCTGGTAGTAGTGGGCAGCTCCCTGGCCAGCGGCTTCCTGCAGGGGCTGCTCCAGTTCCTGAACTACGCCCTAGGCATGGGCGTGATGGTATCGCTGGTGGCGGTGGGCATGGCCCTGCTGCGGGAGGCGGCCCTGCGGCCGTTACGCCGCCTGCTCCCCTACGTGGAGCGGCTGGCAGCCCTCTTCCTCATCCTGGCCGGCGCCTACCTCATCGCCTACTGGCTGCGCTACGGGAGCGCCTTCGTCTGAGGAGGTGGTGGAACATGGAGGCCATATGGGGAGCCGCAGGGGCAGCGGCTGCCGCCTTTGCCTGCTGCGGCCTGCCCTTGCTGGCGGCGCTGGCCGCGGCCGCCCTCGGCCGCCGTCGCCAGAGGGAGCAGTCCCAAGGAGAGGGCGGGGGGCACGCCTGCTGCCCGTCCCCGCTCGGGGCTGCGGCCAAAGAGAGGCGAGGAGGCGGTCAGGAACTTGACCGCTAGATGGCCGACGACAGTCGTGGTGGCGCTGGCCGCCTCGCTCCTGCTGGCCGCCTGCAGCGATGGCGATATCGGCGCCTCCTCTACGCCCATGATGGCGGCCACCGTTCGGGCATCAGGACCATCCGCTTTGACCGGTCAGCGCTGACGGTGGCTGCCCACTAGGACGCGCAGATACATCAACAGCAGAGAGGAATATAGAACGAATGGGCCGACGAGCCCTGCTGACGCTCCTGCTCATAGGAACTGTGGTGCTGACGGCCTGCGGGCGGCAAGGAGCTGAAAGGCCTCTGCCGCCGGTGCCCTACCAGCCCGGCGCCCCGGGCGCCCGTGCCTACCTGCTGGTGATCCAGGTGGACGAGCGCACCCTCTCCTTCCTCTCGCCCACCTTCCGCTGCGCCCCCGACTACTGCGCCGGCTACGTCATCATGGCCGTCCAGAAGCTGGCCAAGGCCGCGGGCTCCGGCGTCCTGAGCTGGCGCACCAAGGCAGTGCCTGGGCAGGAGTTCATCGAGCTGGAGGTGACCTACGATCCCGCCCGCATCAGCGGCCGTCAGGTGGTAGCGGCGGTGCGGGAGGCCCTGGACCCCTACCGCGACCCCCTATTCCCAGGCGGGGTGGAGGTGGCCTACGTCCCTGAGCGGCCCGAGGCCCTACCGGTGCTGGTCTCCAGCGAGCGTACTGTGGGCCGCAACCGCCTCCAGGTGGCCCTCCTGGACCGCCAGAATGAACCACTGCTGGACGCCGAGGTCGCCCTGCGCTTCTATCGTGTTGAGGTTGACGGCGGCGAGGCCCCGGTCGCCGAGACGAGAGCCCAGCGGGTGACCGTCACCAGGAGCTACGTGCACACCCACTCCGACGGCACCCCCCATCGCCACCAGGCGGACACCACGGGCGCCTATGTGGCCTACGTGGACCTCCCCCAGCCTGGCACCTACCAGATGGAGGTGCTGGCCCAGCGCCAGGGCCGGGCCCTGCCGCCGGTGCGCCTAGAGTTCCAGGTGACGGAGGAGGGGGTGGGCCCCAAGGTGGGGCAGCCGGCGCCGCCATCGAGGCAGCCCGTAGTGCAGGACGTCCAGGACATCGAAGACATCGACAGCTCCATGCCCGAGCGCCCCCATATGCATAGCCTGCGCATCGCCGATGCCCTGGGCCAAGGCAAGCCGGTGGTCATCGCCTTCGCTACCCCCGCTTTCTGCGTCAGCCGCATCTGCGGCCCCATCATGGACGAGGTGATGGATCCCCTTTACGCCAGATATCGGCAGCAGGCCATCTTTATCCACGTGGAGCCCTTCGACCTGAGAGCCGCCCGCGAGGGCAAAGGACTGTACCTCACCGACACCATGCGCCAGTGGGGGCTCACAAGCAAGCCATGGATCTTTGTCCTCGATGGGCAGGGGAGGGTAGCCGCCAAGTTCGAGGGCATCGTCTCCCGAGAAGAGGTGGAGCAGGCCCTGTTGGGTCTGCTCATGGACTAACTAAAGGAAATCGGCAGTGGGTATGGCTGGCCTGCAGGTCACGGGGATGTCACCTATGTGGATGGCGGAGGGAGCGGGATTCGAACCCGCGAGGGGGCTTTCGCCCCCCACCCGCTTAGCAGGCGGGCGCACTCGGCCACTGTGCGATCCCTCCGCCTGCCATCAACAATGTACAGCGTCGCCAGGCCTGCAGGCAAGACCTTCACACCACCCCCTTCTTTGGCGATCTCATCCCCTGATATACTCCCTACCAAATGGGGCGCGCATCAGCTGCAGGGCAGGGGGGAAGCTCCCCCTTCCCTGTCCACGACTTCCATACCCACTCCACCCTTTCCGACGGCGCCCTGTCCCCGCTGGAGCTTATCCGGCGGGCTACAGTGGCAGGATATGTGGCCATAGCCATCACCGACCATGCCGGCCCCGGCTCTCTGGAGAGGCTGATTAGGGAGGTGGAGCGGGACTGCCAGGTGGCCATGGGGCAGTGGGGCATCGTTGCCTTGCCGGGGGTGGAGCTGACTCATGTGCCCCCTGGGGCCATCGCCGAGGCGGCGGCCGCTGCCCGCCGCGCCGGCGCCCTGGTGGTGGTAGTCCATGGGGAGACGGTGGACGAGCCGGTGGCTCCAGGCACCAACCGGGCAGCCATTGAGTGTGGGGAGGTGGACATCCTGGCCCACCCTGGCCTCATCACCTGGGAGGACGCCCAGTTAGCAGCCCAGAGGGGTATCTTTCTGGAGCTCTCGGCCAAGCCAGCCCATGCTGTGGCCAACGGGCATGTGGCCCGCATGGCCAAAATGGCCGGGGCAAGGCTCCTGGTCAGCTCCGATAACCACGCTCTGGACTTCCTCACTCCTCAACGCATCCGCCAGATCATCTTGGGCGCTGGCCTCACCGAGGACGACGTCGAGGAAATAGGGATAAGAAATCCTCGTCTCCTGCTGGAGAGGGCGCTAGGACGGGCGCGAGCTCGTTGACGGGGGCGGCAGGGGCTCCCGCCGCCCCCTGCCGCCGACGCTCTAGCCCTTGCCTATGCGGTACATGACCGTCCCACACACTGGGCAGGTGCCTTTGGTGGCGGGACGGCCATTCTTAAGGGTCACGGGCTGGGGGTTGCGCATCTCGCGCGTAGCCCGGCACTTGAGACAGTAGGCCTGCATCTTTACACCTCCCATTATGAGATTGACCAGACCGTGCGACCTGCCTTTGGCCCCTAGGATATGAATATCGGCACCCTTGTCAATACGTTTGCAGCCCCTCAGGAGGGGCCAACACCGTCTCAGGGCACCACAGGCCCGCCGCCCCATCCCAGCGCATGATGGCCACCAGGGAGCCGTCAGGCCCGTGGGCCCGTGCCCACCCTCCCTCGCCAGGCCCAGGACGGCGTATGGGGCGACCATGGGCCACCGCCATGGCCTCCTCTTCGTCCAGGGTAAGGGACGCCAGATGAGGAAGGGCAGCCTCCAGGGGCACCAGATAGGCCCGCCAGGCCCCACTTCGGGCCGCGTCCTCCAACTGGTGCAGGGGCACGGCCTGATCGACCGTGAAGGGCCCCACGGCTGTGCGCACCAGGGCCCGCACGTGGGCCCCACATCCCAAGCGCACGCCTAGGTCGTGGACCAGGGAGCGCACGTAGGCGCCCTGTCCACACTCCACCTCCAGCACCACCTCCGGTGGCTGGAATTGGACCACCTGGGCCCGGTGGACCTCCACCCAGCGAGGCGCGAGGTGAACAGGCCGGCCCGCCCGCACGTAGGAGTAAGCGGGCCGCCCCCCCACCTTGACAGCGCTATAAGGGGGAGGGGTCTGCAGAATGCGCCCCACCATCGCCGAAAGGGCCTCCTGCAGGGCCTCCAGGCTCACCTGAGAGGGGTCTGCCCCCCAGGTGGGCTCCCCCTCGGCATCGTAGGTAGTAGTGGCCTGGCCCAGGCGCACCCAAACGCGATAGGTCTTGGGCAGGGATAGGAGGTATCGGGATAGGCGAGTGGCCCTCCCCAAAAGGACCAGGAGAACGCCCCCGGCCAAGGGGTCGAGGGTGCCAGCATGCCCCACCTTCCTCACCCCCAACAGGCGGCGCAGACGGGCCACCACGGCGAAGGAGGAGAGGCCTTGGGGTTTGTCTAGGTTGATGAGTCCGTGGCTGCCCAAGGCCTAGGACCCGCGCTTGCGGGAGAGCTGGTCTATGATGCGCAGAAGGCGATCTCCCTCCTCCAAGGACTCGTCCAGCTGGAAGTGGAGGAGGGGGATGCGGCGCAGGACGACCCTCTGGCCCAGGAGGTGGCGCAGGTAGGGACCGGCCCCCTTAAGGGCTGCCAGGGCCGCCTCCTTCTCTTCCTCTTGCCCCAGGACGCTCACGTAGACCCAGGCATGCTGGAGGTCAGGGGTCACCTCCACTCTGGTGATGGTGATGATCTGAAGGAGGCGGGGGTCGCGCAGCTCGCGGCGCAGGAGCTCAGAAAGCTCCTGGCGGAAGAGGGCCCCCAACCTTTCGGTGCGCCTGCTCATGGCCCCACCTCCACCAACCTCTCAGGCCTTGGGCTGGCGGCGGAAGGTCTCGATGGTGTCCCCTTCCTGGAAGTCCTGGAACCCCTCTACGCCCACTCCACACTCGTAGCCGGCAGCCACCTCCCGCACGTCCTCCTGGAAACGGCGAAGGCTGGCGATGCGGGAGGTGTGGATGACCTCCCCACCGCGGATGACGCGGCAAGGGGCGCCCCGGACGATGCTCCCCTCGCGCACATAGCAGCCGGCCACCCGCCCCTGGCGGACGCGGAAGACAGCCCGCACCTCCGCCCTCCCCTCCACTACCTCCACCATCTCTGGCTCCAGAAGGCCCGCCAGGGCCTTCTGCATGTCGTCCACCATCTCGTAGATGATGCGGTAGTAGCGAATCTGGACGCCCTTCTCCTCCGCTTCCCGGCGGGCCCCGGGTTCCGCCCGCACCTGGAAAGCGATGATGATGGCCTTGGAGGCCTCGGCCAGGAGGACGTCTGATTCGGTGACGTTGCCGGTGGCGGCGTGAAGGATGTTGATGCGAGCCCTATCTGTCTCCAGACGCTCCAGGGCGTTACGGATGGCATCCACGGAGCCCTGGACGTCGGCCCGTATGATGACGTTGAGCTCCTTGACCTGGCCGGCAGCGATCTGGCCAGCGAGCTCCTCCAGGGTGATGGCGTGAGCGGCACGGGTGGCCTGCCTCTCTTGGCGCCTCCTCTCCACCATCTGGCGGGCGGAGGCCTCGTCTTTCACCGCCCGCAGGATGTCGCCGGCCTGGGGCACCTCCTCCAGGCCCATGATTTTGACAGGAGTGGATGGGCCCGCCTGCCGCACCTGGCGGCCCCACTCGTCGAACATGGCCTTGACCTTACCCCACGTCTCGCCGGCCACCACCACGTCCCCCACCCGCAAGGTGCCCTTCTGGACGATGACGGTGGCCATGGGGCCGCGGCGAGGGTCCAGCTCGGCCTCGATGATGGTGCCCACCGCTGGGCGGTCGGGATCGGCCTTAAGCTCGGCGATCTCGGCCACTAGGATGATGTGCTCCAGGAGGTCCTGTACCCCTTGGCCCGTCTTAGCCGAGATGGGGAGGGCGATGACATCCCCGCCCCACTCCTCGATGATGAGACCGTGCTCGGCCAGCTGGCGCTTCACCCGCTCAGGGTCGGCCCCCGGCAGGTCCATCTTGTTGATAGCCACGATGATGGGGACGCCAGCAGCCTTGGCGTGGTTTATAGCCTCCACCGTCTGGGGCATGACGCCATCGTCGGCGGCCACCACCAGCACGGCGATGTCCGTCACCTGGGCGCCGCGGGCCCGTAGGGCGGTAAAGGCCTCATGGCCAGGGGTGTCGATGAAGGTGATCTTGTGGCCATCCACCTCCACCTGGTAGGCACCGATGTGCTGGGTGATCTGGCCCACCTCCTGGGCAGCCACGTTGGTCTTGCGGATGTAGTCCAGGAGGGTGGTCTTGCCGTGGTCCACGTGTCCCATGACGGTGACCACCGGCGGCCGCGGCCGCAGCTTCTGGGGGTCCTCCTCCTCTTCCTTGGGAAGGGCAGCGGGAGCCTCCTCCTCGGGAAGGGGCTGAATGCCCAGCTCCTGGGCCAGGGCAGCAGCCGCCTCATACTCCACCGATTGGTTGATGTTGGCCATAATGCCCCGCCGCATGAGGCCCTTTATGACCTCGATGGGGGAGATGCCTAGCCTCTCACCCAGCTCCCTCACCGTGATGGTGGGGGGCAGAGTTACCGTCCGCACCTCTGCCTGGCTGCGCTCCACCGGCCTGGTCATGACGCCACCCTCTCCTTAAAGGCTTGGGCATAGGCCAGGAGGGCCTGGCGCTCCTGGGGACCGATGGTGGTGCGCAGGGCACGGGCCAGACGGTCCTTCTTGAGGGCCTCCTCCCAACACTGGTAGCGGGGGCAGATGTACGCACCCCGCCCCGACCTCTTCCCGGTGGGGTCCACCTCCACCTTCCCTTCCAACGTGCGGACGATGCGCACCAGCTCCCGCTTAGCAGTGGCGCCTCGACACCCTACGCAGGTGCGGATAGGCACATGTCTTCCTTTGGCCATCTCCTAAAGCTCCTCCCACTCCTCCAGGAGCTCCTCTTCCTCCTCCGTGGGGCGGGGGCGGCGGCCCTTCTTGCGCTTGGCTTTTACCTCCTCCTTCTCCAGTCGGCGCCGCTCCCCCAGCACCTCCTCAGCGAAGCGGATAATGGGACGGGCCGATGGCTGAGGGGCAGCCACCTCCTCGGGGGGAGCCTCAGCGGCGGTCTCGGCAGGGGCCTCGGCCACCGGGGCCTCCATAGCCACCACCTCTTCCCGCTCTATGACCTCCTCCCAAGGCTGCAATGGTCGCCTCTCCTCGACGACGGCCTCCGCCTCGGGGGCGACCGCCCGCTCCACCACGGACTCGGGCTTGATATCGATGCGCCAGCCCGTGAGCTTGGCCGCCAGGCGGGCGTTCTGCCCCTCCTTGCCAATGGCCAGGGAGAGCTGTCTATCAGGCACCACCACCACCGCCGTGTTGGTCTCCTCCTGGATGATGACACGGCTCACCTGGGCAGGGCTAAGGGCGTTGGCCACAAAGCGAGCGGGGTCCTTATCCCACTCCACCACATCGATGCGCTCACCCCCCAGCTCCTGGGAGACGTTCTGGATGCGCAGGCCGCGCAGGCCCACGCAGGCCCCCACGGGGTCCACCCCAGCCTGGCGGGCGGCCACCGCCACCTTGCTGCGCTGGCCCGGCTCGCGGGCCACGGCCTTTATCTCCACCAGGCCCCGCGCCACCTCTGGCACCTCCAGCTCTAGCAGCCTCTTCACCAGGTTCTTGTGAGTGCGGGAGAGGATGAGCTGGGGGCCCTTGGGGGTGCGCTGGACTTCCAGCAGGTAGAACTTCATGCGTTGGCCCGGCCGGTACTGCTCGCCACGCACCTGCTCCGAGGCCGGCAGGATAGCCTCGGTCCGCCCCAAGTCCACCACCACCTGACGCGGCTCCACCCGCTGGATGACGCCCGATACCACCTCCCCCTCGCGGGCCGAGAACTCTTCGTAGACCCGGTCCCGCTCCGCCTCCCGCAGCTTCTGCAGGACCACCTGCTTGGCCGTCTGGGCGGCGATGCGCCCCGCCCCCTGGGGTGTCACCTCCGTGGTGATGACCTCGCCGATGCGGGCGTTGGGCTTTATGCGGCGCGCCTCCTCCAGGGAGACCTCCGTCTTGGGGTCCGTCACCTCCTCCACCACGGTGCGATGCTGGTAGACGTGGACGGTGCCCCGCTCGGGGTCGATGCGCACCGATATGTTGCCCTGGAGACCAGCGTCCTTCTTATAGGCTGAGACGAGGGCGGCCTCCACCGCCCTCAGCACCACCTCCCTGGGGAGGTTCTTCTCCGCCGCCAACTGGGTGATGGCGATCAGGAACTCGCTCTTCATCCTGGCTTCGCCTCCACCACGCCCCCAAGAATTGAAAGAGGTGGGTGAGCCCCACCTCTGGGCCTGGGCTATTCCTCACAAATGTTAACACGCTCAGGCGATGGGCGCAAGGCCTCCCTATCCCTGGAGGCCGTGCAGGCGGCACGGCCCCACCCCCTTCTCCAGGACGAGCACCCGGAGGCGGCCCAGCCCCGCCGGGTCCATGAGCTCGCTGATGGCCCGCCGGCGGGCCAAGAACTCCTCTGGCTCCAGCCCTGGGGTGCGCACGGCATCCTCAATGCCCAGGCGGGCCAGGAAGTGGGCCTGGTCGGTGAGGCCTAGGGGGCGTAGCCCCACCTCTTGCCCCACCTCCATGAGGGTGGTGAAGTCCACATGGGCGGTCATGTCCTGGGCGCCGGGGCGCCAGTAGGGGCTGGGGGAGGGGCGGTGGCGGTAGAAGCACATGAGGGTGCCCTCCCGCCGCCAGGGAGCGTACAGCTCTGGCGCCTCATAGCCGTAGTCGATGATGAGGACAAAGCCCCTGCAAAGCGTCTGCCCCACCCATCGCATGAAGGGGAGAGCTTCCAGGTTCACCTCGGCATAACAGCCCTCCCCAGGCAGAAGGCCCAGGCGTTGGAAGTAGGCAGCGATGTCGGGGGTGGAGAGGGGGCCCAGCTCCTCCCGTAGGGCTTGCCCATCCCATGCCACGTATACCTCCAATAGCTCACCCCCTCGTCGATAGACGCGGTGCACGGGGAAAGCGTCCACCACCTCGTTGGCCAGGACGCACCCCACCACTGAAGCAGGAGGAAGGTCCTTGGGGAAGGAGGCCCTACCCCCAAGGCCAGCAGCGGCCAGGGCGCGGCGGGCCAGGCTCCGCAGATAAGGGCTCCGCTCCACCACCATATAGCGCAGGGCACGGTAGAAGGGTCGACGGTGACGCCTGGCCCAGGCCAGGATGCCCCGCGCCAAGGCCCCCGTCCCTCCCCCCACCTCCACCACCTGAAAGGGATGGGGACAGCCCATGACCTCCCACATCTGGTGGAGCTGGCGCCCCAGTAGGACAGGGAAGATGGGCCCTAGCTCGGGGCTGGTGAGATAGTCGCCACCGTGGCCCATGGGGGGACGAGGGACGGCGTAATAGCCATATCGTGGGTGATAAAGACATATCTCCATGTAGTCGCGAAACGTTATGGGCCCCCAGCGGCGGATGCGGCTGGCTAGGGCGCCCACCAAGGCCCTGCTGCCATCCTCCTGGAACTCGTCCATGGCCTTTCCATCTTATCCCGCCGCCCTCGGGCCTTGCCACCGCCAGCCCCCAGGGGCTATCATGGGCAGCAGAAGTTGCATCGGGAGCAAATGATGGACAGAGAGCAACTGATGCAGGAGGGCTTTCTGCTATTGGCCCGCCTCATGGCGTGGGCCGACCCTAGCCGGCTGGAGGAGTGGGCGGAGCTGGGGCTTACCATCACCCAGATCCGCATCCTGTTCATGTTGCGGTGGCTGCCGGGCCCCTCCGCCCGTCAGCTGGCCCAGGAGCTGGAGGTGAGCCCCTCCACCCTTACTCGCATCATGGACCGCCTGGAGAGGCACGGCCTGGTGCGGCGGGTCACCGACCGTCAAGACCGGCGCCAGGTACGTCACCTCCTCACCCCTAAGGGGCGGGAGATGGTGGCCCGCCTGGAACGGACGGGCCGTGCCCGCCTGGGGGGGCTCATGTCCCGCCTCTCTTCGGACGAGCTAGAGCAGGTAGTGGAGGCCTTGCGTATCCTCCACCGGTCCATAGCCCGGGAGGAGGGGACGGAGGCGGTGAAACCATGACGGCAGCAGTGGAGAGCTTATCCCAGTTGGGCACCCGGGCCAAGGCCCTGGCGGTGGCTGGGGCCATGGTGGCCATGTTCACAGCAGCCATGGACCAGACGCTGGTGGGCACGGCCATGCCCCGCATCGTGGGGAGCCTGGGGGGACTTGGCCTCTTCCCCTGGGTCTTCACCGCCTATATGGTCTCCTCCACCACTGTGGTGCCCATCGTGGGCAGGCTTACCGACATGTATGGTCGCAAGCCCTTCTACCTGGCGGGCATCGCTGTGCTGGTGGCGGGCTCCATGTTGGCGGGCCTCTCCTCCAGCATGCCCCAGCTCATCGCCTTCCGCGCCCTGCAGGGGATAGGGGGAGGGATGGTGATGGGCATCACCTTCATCGTGGCCGGCGACCTCTTCCCCCCAGCCGAGAGGAGCAAGTATGTGGGGCTGTTCACCGGGGTGTTCGCCGCCGCCAGCGTCCTGGGCCCTCTCATAGGCGGCGCCCTCACCGACTACGTCCACTGGCGGTGGGTGTTCTATGTGAACCTGCCTCTAGGGGCCCTGGCCATGTTGGCAGTAGCGGTGAGCCTGCCGGCGGTGCGACCCATCGCCCAGGGGATGAGGCCGGATTGGTGGGGTTTTGCCTTGCTCCCGGCATTGGTAGTTCCCCTACTTTTGGCCTTCTCCTGGGGTGGGAGCCGGTTCGATTGGCTCTCCCTGCCCATGGCCTCCATGTTTGGGGCAGTGGCCTTTCTGCTGGTCCTCTTCGTGTTGGCCGAGGGGAGGGCGGTCTGGCCCGTCCTGCCGTTGTCCCTGATGGGCAACCACGTGTTTGCTGTGGCAGCAGCCATCTCCTTCCTATTGGGGACGTCCATGTTTGGGGCCATATCCTTCATACCCATGTTCGTGCAGGGGGTGTTGGGGGCATCGGCCACCAACTCAGGGCTCATCACCATGCCCCTTACCGTGGCCTTGGCCTTATCCAGCACCTTGGGGGGCCAGGTGATAGCGCGGTTGGGCCGCTATAAGCTGGTCAACCTGTTGGGCCTGGCGGTAGTGACGCTGGCCGTCTACCTCTTCTCCCAGATAGGCGTCACCACCGCCAGGGCGGAGGTGACACGAAACATGGTCATACTGGGCACGGGAATGGGGCTGACCCTGCCCGTCCTCACCCTGGCCGTGCAGAACGCTGTGCCCTATAGGATGTTGGGCATAGCCACCTCCTCCATCCAGTTCATCCGGCAGGTGGGAGCGGTGATGGGGGTGGCGCTGCTAGGCTCACGGCTCAACGCCGTCTTCGCCCATCAGCTGGCCCAGGGCATGCCTCCCGAGCTCCGGTCCATGCCGCCGGAGATGTCCTCCGTCCTGCGCAACCCCGACTTCTTCCTGAGCCCACAGCGGATGGCCGCCCTGCAGGAGCGGTTCGCTGCCCTGGGGGAGAACGGGATGGAGCTATTCGAGGCCCTGCTGGGGACGGTGCGCTTGGCGCTGGCATCGGGCATCGCTGAGGCCTTTGGCATCGCCCTTCTCCTCTCCCTGCCGAGCCTGGCCTTGGGCCTGCTGCTTAAGGAGATACCGCTACGCAAGGTCCACGTGGTGGAGCCGGAGCGGCCCGTCCTGCCTGCCCAGGCGATGGCCCTGCAGGGGTTCGGGGACGGCCCATCCCCTCCCGATCCTGCCCCTCCTCAGGGGGAGGCCGAGCTGAGACGCGAGGTGGCGGCGCTGCGGGAGCAGGTGGCCTATCTGCGCCAGATGGCCCATCGCCGTGCCCAGGCCCCTCCCCCGACCTCCTTGCACCAGGAGATGGACGCTCTGCGCCAGGAGCTGCGGCTTTTGGCACAAGAGCTCTGCCGTCTCGCCCCCGGGGCCTCTTCAGCCCAAGAGGGAAGCGAGGAATGGCCTCGCCTTTTGGAGGAGATCTTGAGGGAGGTGCGGAGCCTGCGGGAGTCCCTGCAAGTAGAGTGGCGGAGACGGCTCATGCAGCACTGATGCTCCTGAGCCGCGCCAGGAGGTCTAAGCGGTTGCTGATGATGCCCCTGGCCCCCAGGGAGAGGAGCCTCCTGGCCTCCCCCTCGTCGTCCACTGTCCAGCACAGGAAGGGGATGCCCCGCCCCCGCAGATAGGATGTGCGGGCCTCGTTGGCCAAGGCGCGGTGCAGGGATAGGCCCTGGGGCAATGATGAGTTGCCTAAAAGGGCCTCCCACTGCCGGGGCGTCTCCACGGTGAAGAAAAAGGGGACGCCGTCCACATGCTCGCCTATCGTCTCGAGGAGTTGCCAGTCCTGCCCGCACACGATCATCCCCGGGGGCGAGTCCAGACATCGCAACAACTCCCGCAGGCGATGGGCATAGCGGCGCGCCTCAGAGGGGGGGTGGCTGCCCTTAACATCCCACAAAAGGAGGGCACGCCCGGAAACGGCCCGCATCACCTCCTCCAGGGGAAGGGGTGCCAGGTCCAGGCGGATGTAGAAGGGGCCCAGGGGCAAGGCCCACGGCCCCAGGCCGTGATACGCACAGCGACGACGATCCAGCAAGACCGGCATGAAGCCTAGGCGCCGCTCGTGGCGGGCCCAGAAGCGCCCACCCCAGAACCAGACATCTACCTCCACCACATCGACCCCTGCCTGGAGGGCGCGGGCCACCAGTTCCCGCCGGTTGCCGAAGGCATGCGCTATAGCTAGGGGAGGCCCCTGGGCATGCAGGGCCTGGGCGGCGCTAATGGCCATGGCCCTCCCCCTTGGGAGAGGCGTAGGCCTTTCGCAGGGCCCGCACCTCCTCCGCCCACCCCCGATAGGCCTGAACCACCTGAGCCAGCACCTGGGCTAGGGTGAGCCTCTCGCCTGCAGAGGTCACCACCGTCCGCTCCAGGTCCTGAGGGCCCACCAAGTGGAGAAGGTTGAGAAGGCGGCGATGGGCCACCTGAAGGACCATGGCCGCCTCTCGAGGCGAGGAGAGCTGCGCCGGGACGATGCAAGGGGTGGGTGGAAGGCCCAATGCCATAGCCACTAGGCGCCCAAAACGCAGGTTGAGGGCATCCACCGCCCCCTCCAGGAGGTGGCGCAGAGAGGAACCCTTCCCTTCCCAAGAGAACTCCTCCAGCCCGCATCCCGCCAGGGCGTCCAAAAGGGCCTCCTTGCCCTCCTCCAATTGGCTGGCGAGAGACTCTAAGGATTCCATCATCCCTACGGCTTTAAGTTTATGGCCTAAGGTGTCTTTAGCCCAGGTCGCGGGCCCTGCCCAAGAGGGCCCGCCAGGCGGCCACTGCCCGGGGCAGGAGCCTCCGCCACTGGGAGGAGGTCATGACCCCCTCCTCCGTGAGATATGCGCTCACCCATCGTCCAGGGGTTAGGTCGAAGCGGCGATTGCGCACCTCCACCAGCGGGGGTGGGTGGGCGACCACTTCCTCCGCCCCACCCTCCTCCAACAGGAGGTGGCGAGCTGGCGAGGGGGGCAGAAGCTTGGTGGAGTCTGCCGCCACCAGAAAGGGAACGCCCGCCCGCCGACAGAGGAGAGCCAGGGAGGAAGTTCCCACCTTGTTGAGGACGGTGCCGTCGGGGAGGATGGCATCGGCGCCCACTAGGGCCGCCTGGGCCTCCCGTAAGGCCTCCCCCAGCTGGGCCTCGGTGACAAGGGTAACGGGGATCCCAGCTTGGGCCAGGGTGTGGGCCAAGGTCACCCCCTCCAGCAGAGGGCGCCCCTCGCTCACCACCACCCTCTGGGGCCTGCGGGCCAGGAGGATGGCCTCCACCGTGGAGCTGCGGCTATAGGTGAGGATGGTGCCCACGGGCAGGGCCTCCGCCCCCTGAGCCACTAGGCGCTCCCCTGCCTCCTGCCTTAAGGAGAGGTGGCGCAAGAGGGCATGGGCAACATCGGGCGAGGAGCGAGCGGCGGCATAGGCATGAGCGATGGCCATGGCGATGCCCGGCATACCAGGGCGGGCGCGGGCCAGAAGGCAGGCAGCCGCCCGCAGGGCCTTGGGGGCCTTTTGAGCCACGTTCTGCAGGGCAGTGAGGGCCAGCAGCGCCAGCTCCCCCGCCCCTCGCCGACGGTCCATGGCCAGCGTCCGGGCCGCCTCCTCCACCTCCGCCGGCACCAGGGGATAGACAGCGCTCAAAGCCTCAGGGAGGCGGGGGACCGTCGGATAGAGGAAAACCGATGCTGGCCGCACCCAGCGGGCTGACACATGCTCCCAGTCCAGCCGAATCTGCCCGCCCCCGCGTACCTCCATCAGGAAGGGGTGCACTACCCATAGGTGCCCCAGGCGGGGGTCAGGGGCGTGCACCGGGTCCCCAGCCCGCACCAGCCTCACGTCCCCCTCCCCCAGGCCCGTCTCCTCGGCCACCTCTCGCAGCGCCTGGCGGAGAGGGTCGTCCTCCAGGTAGCCGCTTACCCCTGCCCAGCGGCCCCGGTATGTGCCCACAGCTCCGCTGCGGCGAAGGAGGAGAACGCGGTCACCACCACGCCCCCGCCGCAGAAGGAAGACCGTGACGACGTGGACTTCTCGCACAAGCCCTTACGCTGCCTTAGCTAGAGAGACCTTCTGGGCCTGGAGCGCCAGTGGTGACCGGTACCCACACTGGATGCACACCAGGTCGGCCTCGTCGCCCAGAAGCACCTCTACGTACATCATCCCCGTGCAGCGCGGGCACCTCAGCGCGCCACCCATCGGTCCTCACCTCCTATCAGCAGGATAGCCTATGGCAGCTATGTTGTCAAGATTTCTTATAACGTAATTGTCAAGACTGTGTGGAGAGGGGGGTGCTATACTGAGGGGGCGGTGCTGGAGGGGCTACGGAGACCGGAGGCCTATCCCCACCCGGTGGGGCGGGTGGAGGTGGTGCAGACGCATATTTCATACGTATTCCTGGCGGGGGATTACGCCTACAAGGTGAAGAAGCCCCTGAACCTGGGCTTTCTGGACTACTCCACCCTGCGCAAGCGCCACTTTTACTGTCGGCGGGAGGTGGAGCTGAACCGCCGCTACTGCCCCGAGACCTATCTAGGGGTGGTGCCCATCGTCAGAGGGCGTGAAGGTCTGCAGGTGGGGGGACGGGGAAGGCCCGTGGAGTACGCAGTGATGATGCGCCGCATCCCCCAGGAGGCCATGTTGGACCGGATGGTGGAGAGGGGAGAGGCCACGCCGGATCTGCTAGCCAGCATCGGGCGCCATCTGGCGGAGGCCCATGCCCGCTCCCCCACCAGCCCCCATATGGCCCGCCTTGGCACATGGGCCATTGCCTATGCCTGGCGGGAGAACTTCGCCCAGTGGGCGCCCATGGTGGGGGAGACCATCACCCCTGAGCAGGACGCACTGTTGCGCGGCTACGTGGAGTGGTTCCTGCGACGTCGCCGCCCCCTCCTGCGCCAACGGGCCCAGGAGGGGCGGGTGCGGGATTGCCATGGCGACCTGCGGTGCGAGAGCATCGCCATCCTGCCCCAGGGATGCATATGCATCATGGACTGCATCGAGTTCAACCGTCGCCTCCGATACACAGATGTGGCGGGGGATGTGGCCTTCCTGGCCATGGACCTGGAGAGGCGGGGCCGGCCCGACCTGGCCCGGGCCTTCGTGGAGGCCTATGTAGAGGCCTCCGGTGACCACGGGCTGTGGGAGGTGCTGGACTTCTACCTCTGCTATCGGGCGGCGGTGCGGGGCAAGGTGGAGGGGATCCGCGCCCATCAGGCGGAGGTGCCGCCCCACGAAAGGGGGGAGGCCACCGCCTCCGCCCGCCGTTTCTTCGAGCTGGCCTGCCGCTACGCCCGGCGCGACTGGCCCTGCCTCATCATCACCTGCGGCCTGGCGGGGGTGGGCAAGTCTACCTTAGCCCGCGCCCTTGGCCTGGAGATGATCTCATCGGACGTGGTGCGAAAGGAGCTGGCCGGTCTTCCCCCCCAAGCCCGTCGGCAGGAGGCCTTCGGCGCCGGCATCTACTCCCCTCGCATGACGGAGCGCACCTATCATGCCCTCATAGAGCGGGGGCGCCACCTCCTGCGCCAAGGGCGCTGGGTGGTGCTGGACGCCACCTTCCTAAGACGCCGCCATCGGCAGATGGCTCTTCGCATGGCCGCTCAGGAGGGGGTGCGCTTCCTCTGTGTCCTTCTAGAAGCCCCCGCAGGCGAGGTGCGACGTCGCATGGAGCGACGGGAGGCCGAGGGGGCAGATGTCTCCGACGCCCGCTGGGAGGTCTACCTGGCCCAAAGGGAGGCCTGGGAGCCACCCCAAGAAATACCCCCGTCCCAACTGCTGGCCCTGGACGCCACCCGCCCCCCCGAGGAGCTGGCGCGGGCCGTCCTGGGCTTCCTGGGCAGGTGATGGCATGGCTAAGGAGAGCCGCTTGCCCATCCTGTCGGTGGTGGGGCCCTCTGGCTCGGGCAAGACCACCATCCTTACAGCCCTCATCGGCGAGCTGACCCGCCGCGGCTATCGGGTGGCAGCCATCAAACACTCACACCACCCCGGCCTTATGCCTGACATCCCTGGCAAGGACTCCTACCGCCTGTGGGAGGCGGGAGCCCAAGCCGTCGCCCTGGTGGGCCCCGACCTGCTGGCCCTGCGGCGGCGGGGGGAGGGTGGATGGGCCCTCTCCCAACTCCTCCCCCTGCTAAGGGGGATGGCGGACATCGTGGTGGTGGAGGGGTATGCAGCCCAGTCCCTACCGCGCATCCAGGTATGGCGCCAGGGCCTTGGGCCCCCGCCCAGGCCTGCCGCTGGCAGGGCCCTAGCAGTGGTGGGCGATGCCCCTCCAGACTGGGAGGGGCCCACCCTCCAACCCTGGCAGATCGCCCAACTGGCCGACCTGGTGGAGAGGGAGCTGGGCCTCTGCCGATCATGACAGACCGCCCGCCCACCAGCGCCATTGTCCTGGCCGGTGGCCGCTCCCGTCGCCTCGGTCAGGACAAGGCCCTTCTGGACCTGGGGCAGGGCCCCCTTTTGGTGCACACCGTAGCCTTGGCCTCCCAGCTCTGTCCCGATGTGGTGGTGGTGACAGACCTCCCAGGCCGCTACCGCCACCTGGAGCTAGAAGTGCGGTGGTCTTGCGACCGTGTCCCCGGGGCTGGCCCTCTGGCGGGACTGGAGGCGGGCCTGCAAGCCGCCCAGCACGATTTCGCCCTCCTCTTGGCCTGCGATTACCCCTTCCTCGACCCCAGGCTGCTGGGCTACATGCTGGCCCGCCCCCGCGATTACGAGACCCTAGTGCCCCTCTGGGAAGGGCGGTGGCATCCCCTCCAGGCCGTCTACGCCCGCTCCTGCCTCCCCGTGATCCAGGAAGCGTTGTCGAAGGGGGAGAGGAGGATGGAGGCCATCCTATCCCGCCTGCGGCTGCGGGCTGTCACCCCCCAGGAGATCGGGCTTATAGACCCCCGGGGCCTCAGCCTCTTCAACCTCAACACCCCCCAAGACCTGGCGCGGGCCCGCTCCCTCCTGGCCCAGAGGGCCCAGGGAGGGTAGGGACTAAAGGCCCATGAGGATAAGTCATAAGGCCCTGGGGAGAAGGGGCTGACATTTTTTATGGTAAATCTGGAAGGGCATCGTGAGTCGGTTGAGGAGAGGGGGTGACTACCGATGACAGCTCCTGAAAGGAGGACAGCTACCCCGTCCATCATGCCCGAGGGGGTGGCCCGCATCTTCACCAGCCCGGCGTTCGCCTGGCTATGGCTGGTAGCACGCATGTACCTGGGCTACCAGTGGCTAGAGGCGAGCCTGCACAAACTCTCCGACCCGGCCTGGATGACCACCGGTGAAGCCCTTAAGGGCTTCTGGGAGCGGGCGGTGCAGGTGCCTCCACCTCCGGCTAGGCCGCCCATCGCCTACGATTGGTACCGCGACTTCATCCAGTTCATGCTGGAGAGGGAGTGGTACACGTGGTTTGCCAAGCTGGTGGTTGTGGGCCAGCTGCTGGTGGGCATCGCCCTGGTGCTGGGTGCCTTCACGGCCATCGCTGCCGCTGCCGGTGCGTTCATGAACATGAACTTCATGCTCGCCGGCTCCGCCAGCACTAACCCGGTGCTGCTGGTGCTGGGCATCCTCATCATCCTGGCCTGGCGCATCGCCGGATACTGGGGCGTGGACAGGGTGCTGCTGTGGGCTGTGGGCACTCCTTGGGAGCCGGGCGCGCTGGTGCGGCGGGCCATGAGGCACATCGACATGGGGAGATGGCTGAGGCACGGCCCGAGGGTGACCTAGAGGAGGTGAGGTGAGATGACGGTGGTTGGCATCATCGTCTGGCTGGTGGTGGGAGCGGTGGTGGGGCTGGCAGGATGGTCGGCCCTGCGTGCGCTGGGCCAGGCCACCTTCGCCCACCTGCCCTGGGCGATGGCAGCTGCCCTTCTGGGCTCCTTCGCCTGGAGCGAATGGTTCGGTGACTTCAGTCACTGGGGTGGTGAGCTGGATGGTCTGTACCTGGTGCCGGCCGTCTTGGGGGCAGCCATCGTCACCGCCCTCTACGCAGCTGGCCACCTGATGGAGAGGAGAGGAAGGATGGTATAGGGGCTATCCCCCAGCGCACGTCTCCTTATCGCCGCCGGAGGGCCCCCCAAGGGGGCCCTCGCTGAGTCATTTAGTCCAATATGCCCAAGAAAAGTAGTGACCATGGCCCCAGTAGATTCAGTGCCATAAGGCCCTGGGGGTCAGGATGCCATCCCTCTAGTTTGGAATGGGGAGGATGAGAGCCATGATGTGGACAGGAGCCTGCCCCCGCTGCCGAGGCCCTGTGGTGGAGGAATGGGACATCTACGGGCGCTACCTCTTCTGCCTCATCTGCGGCTACATCCTCACCGAGGCGGAAGAGAGGGCTTTACTAAAGGAGCGGCAGGGGGCCGCCGCCTAGCTAACCCTGGTCCAAGCGGCGGGCCAGGAAGGCAGCGGCCTGGGACCGACGCCGCAGGTTGAGCTTGGAGAGGATATTGGACACGTAATTCTTTACCGTCTTCTCCGAGAGATAAAGCTCTTGAGCGATCTCTTTGTTGGTCTTACCTTCGGCGATGAGGGCTAGGATGCGCCTCTCCTGGGGGGAGAGGGAGGAGAACTCATCTCTAGCCCCGGAGGCCATCTGGCGCAGCCGCTCCAGCACCTGAGCCGTGACGCTGGGGTCGAGGAGGGACTCGCCACGGGCCGCCCGCTCGATGGCCTCCGAGAGGGTCTGGCTGCGGGCCTGCTTGAGGATGTAGCCGGCGGCCCCGGCCATGATGGAGCCAAAGAGGGCCTCATCGTCGGCGAAGGCGGTAAGCATGATGACCTGAACCTCCGGCAGCTCCTGCTTGATCTCGCGGCAGGCCTCCACTCCTGAGCCATCGGGGAGGCGGACGTCCATTACTACCACGTGAGGGCGGGTGCGGCGGGCGGCCTCCACCGCCTCAGCCACCGTACCAGCCTCCCCCACCACCATGAACTGGGGGCGCCGCTCTAAGATAGTCCGCAAGCCCATGCGCACCACCTCATGGTCGTCCACGATGAGCACCTTGATGGGCTCGTTCATGCCTCCCCCTCCCTTATGGGCACTTCCAGACGCACGTGGGTCCCCCGCCCGGGGGCGCTATCGATGACCAGGCGGGCGTCCAGGGCCCTTGCCCGGTCGGCCATGTTGCGCATGCCCTGGCGCGTGCGGTCCCGGGGGGCCTGCGGATCGAACCCCACCCCATCATCCTCCACCTCCAGGATAAGGGTGGGACGGTGGTAGGCCAAACGCACCACCAGATGGTTGGCCCGGGCATGCTTGATGACGTTGCTAATGGCCTCCTGGGCCACGTGATAGATGCCCAGGGCTTCCTCCTCCTTCAGAGGGGGCAAGGGACCTTCGGCCTCCAGGCGGACCTCCAGCCCGCCGGTAGCTCGCGCCTCCTCCAGCAGCTCCCGCACCGCCCTTCGCAGGTCACCCACCTGAGAGGAGGCGGGGCGAAGATCGTAGATGTAATGGCGCAGATCCCTGATGACCCGGTCAAGGTCGTCGATGGCCCTCTCCAGGGCCCACCGCACGGGCGAGCCTTCGTCCACCTCCTCGCCAGCAGCCTCCAGGCCCAAGGCGACGGCATAAAGGGACTGGATGACCCCATCGTGCAAGTCCATAGCGATGCGCTCCCGCTCCTCCAGGAGGGCCAAGCTGCGCATGCGGTCGTAAAGGCGGCTCGTCTCCACGGCCACCGCCGCCCAGTTAGCGAAGGCAGCCAGGAGCTGGGCCTGGTCGCGGCCCAAGGGAGTGGGGGCCCGGTTCCCCACCAAGAGGACCCCTAGCATCTTCCCCTTGGCCGAGAAGGGCACAGCTACCAAAGACCCTAGCTCCATCCCGTCCAGGACGGCAGGCCTTCCCCCCAGCAGGGGCTCACGGCGACAATCGCTGACCACCAAGGGCTGGGCCATCCGCACCACCAGGCCTTGGGGGCCCTCGCTGGCTGGGAGAGGATCCCAGGCCCCGCCGCTCTCCTTGAGGCCCCGCTGGGCAGCCAGATGCAGCTCCTGCCCCGTGGGGTCCAGAAGCATAAGGGCGGCCACATCGGCCTGCAGGAGGTGACGGGCCCTCTCCACCACCGACTCCAGAAGGCCATCCACATCGGGGGAAGCCGTCACCTCCTGCCCCAGCTCGAAGAGGGAGCGCCACTCCTCGGCCCGCCTCTCCAGCTGGGCCTGCATCTTCTCCATCACTGAGAAGATGAGCCAGGCGAAGGCCACGATGCCCAGGGCGGCCACGGTGCCTGCTAAAGCAAAGGCGACGGCATCGGGCAGGACGGGGAGGAGGACGAGATGGAGGACGAGGCCCAGGCCCACCACAAAGGCCAGAGGAGCCGCCACCGCCACCCAACGAAGGGCCCTCAGGCTGCCCATCTCTCCTTTAGTCTATATCAGGGGAGAGGGGCTCAGATAACTTAGGCGGGCGCACCAGAAGACAAGGCAGGGGGGAGCGCTGGAGGATGGCGTGGGCCATGCTCCCCAGGGGCCATGGGCCGCCACCGCGCCCGTGGGTGGAGAGGACGATGAGCCCTGCACCCACCTCCTGGGCCAGGGACAGGACGGAGGAGACAGGATGGCCCACCAACGCCTGGGGAATGGCCTTCAGCCCCTCCCTCTCCAGCCGCCTCGCCTCCTCCCTCAAGGATGCCAGGACCCTTTGCCGCTCCCTCTCCAGCCAGGGACGGGCCTCCTCCGAGAGCCCCTCCACCGCCACTACCTGGGCCAACACTAGTACGGAACCCAGGGCCTGGGCCAGCTCCCGGGCCACGGGCAGGGCGGCCCGCGATCGGGCCGAGCCGTCCGTGAGCAGCAGGATACGCCGTGGAGGCCAAAGGGCCCGCTGCCCCGGACGTACTAACAGGATCGGGCACCGACTCCACTGGGCTACCCGCTGAGCCACTGCACCCTTGGCCCAAGGGGCCGGGGCAGAAGGAGGGTCATCGGCCAGGGCCACCATGTCCACCTCCCACTGTTCCGCCGACCGCAGGATGCAATAGGCGGGCTGGCCGTGGGCCACCTGTGTCCGCGCCTCCACTCCCAGGTCCTCCAACTCCCTCCTCTTGCGGTCCAGATAGACGTGGGCCCACGTCGTCTCCCGGCCCAGCTCCCGGCGCTGACGGAAATCGGCCAGATGGCTTGTGGGGTCAATGACCAGCAGCAGATAGAGGAGGGCAGCGGTGCGGGAGGCGAGGGTCAGTCCATAGAGGAGGGCCTCCTCCGCCTGGGGCGAGCCATCCAGGGCCACCAGCAGCGACCTGACCATGCCCCATCCTCCGCGGCATTTACATAATACCCAGGACTGCGCCTGGGCGACCCCGGCCCTTGCGCCCACAACTATCGGGACTTTCGGCCTAGTCTTCATGGGGAAACGTGGCCCTACCCTCCCTTGCGCATTCCCCATACCTTGGAACTCGAGGTGCCGCAGATGTATCTCCTCTATCCCAAGGAGGTGACCATCCGGAATGGGGAGAGGGTGACGCTGCGCCCACCGGTGCCTGAAGACGAGGAGCGCCTTTTGGCCCATCTCATGGCCCTCCCGCAGGAGGAACGTCACTTCCTGCAGGGGTGGCCCATTCCCCTAGCCACAGCAGGGGCGAGGGAGGAAGTCCTCTCCCTAGTGGGCCTTATCCAGGAGCGCATCGTAGCGCAGGGAGCGGTGGCTAGGCGCCAAGGCCCTGCCTATGCCCACGTAGGCCAGGTGTGGGCCACCGTCTCCCCCGTCTACCGGGGGCACGGCCTTGGCACCGCCCTCCTGCAAGAGCTGTGCCAGATAGCGGCGGCGGCCGGGATGGAGCTTTTGCTGGCGGAGGTGGTGGACGAGGTCCACCGGGAGGCCATGCGGGCTCTGGAGTGGCTGGGCTTCATGCGCACTGGAGTCATCGCCGATGGGGCCCGCGGGCCCTGCGGCGAACGGTACGACGTCATCGTCATGGCCCTCTCCCTGGGCCGCTGGCAGGAATGGACGCAGTACTAAAGATGGTACTGAGCCACGCCCCAAGGCAAAAGCCCCGGCGCCACCAAGGCTTCGCCTTAAGCTGCTGCCCGCGCCTGCGGCCCGCTGGACGAGCGATGACGGGGCGCCCTTGGTAGGCGACGCCGCAAAACGAGCCATATCCCCGCCCCCACGTATCCCACTCCCTGCACCGTCTTCAGTAGGAGATGGAGCAACAAGGCCAGCATCCCCTCCCTCCAGGGCCGCCCGAACCAGATGCCCCCTTCCCTCTCCTTGAGGAAGAGGCTCCAATAAGGGGTGGCCTTTACGGCATGAAGGGAGGCGCCATAGCGGAGGTTGGTGCGCACCAGCTTGCGCAGGTCGGGCTCCACGTGCCATACGGCATCCCGCAGCAGCCCCACCCTCTGGGAGAGCTTGCGGCACTCGTAATAGATGATGTCGTGGTCGTAGTGCAGAATGTGGGGCACCACCTCTGGAGGGATGGCCTCCATAGCCTTCAGCAACAGGGAGCGGCGGAACAGACGCGGGGGATTGCCCCCACGAGCTGGGTCGAACCCCTCCTCCGTGCGGAACCGTGCGTTGACGATGACCTTGGAGGCGGCATACAGCCTGGGAATGACCCAGCTGCGGTTGTAGGACTCCTCCTCCAGGACCAGCATGTCATAGGGCCCTTCCCGGGCCAGGGCCACAGCCCTCTCGATGGCCCCGGGCTTGAGGACCTGGTCAGCGTCCAACATGAGGACAAACTCCCCCTGAGCCTCCTGCGCTCCCATCATGCGGGCGGCCAGAAGCTTGCCTGGGCAGGTGAGAACGCGAACCCCCATCTCTTGGGCCAGGGCCACTGTGCCGTCCCGGGAGCCCCCATCCACCACTAGCACCTCCAGGGCAGGGTACCCCTGGGAGAGCACCGACTCCAGGCATAGACGCAGGGTGCGGCGGCAGTTGTAGGTAGGCACAGTAACCGAGACCAATGGGGATGCCGTTCTCACTTCCACCACCTCCCCACCTATGGCGTAATATGACCTACCAGGGCAGTTCGCCCCAGGCTACACAGAGGACGCGATCGGCCGCCCCATAGTAGAGGACCAGGGTGCGGCCATCCAACACCGCCCCACACGAGAATACCACATTGGGCGCCACCCCTACACGCTCGTACTCCTCCTCCGGCTCCAATATGGGCTCCACACTCCGCTCCAGGACCACATGGGGCCGCTCTTTGTCCAGGAGCACATAGCCGAGGCGATATGTCCAGGTGCGGGCCTCTACGCCGTGGTAAATAAGGAGCCAAGCATGCTCCAGCTCTATGGGGGGGCCGGCGATGCCCACCTTGGCATCGTCCCAATAGCCAGGGCGCGGCATGAGGATCTGCTGATGGTCGTACCAGTGAACCAAGTCATAAGAGTAGGATAGCCAGACATGCTCAGCAAGGGTCATGGGGCGGTGGAGGAGGGCATACCGTTCGCCGATGCGACGCGGGAAATAGGCGGCGTTGCGGTCGTGGAACCCCACCATGGTGGGCAAGAGGAGGCGGTGCTTGGTCCACGCCCACTCCTTACGCGCCAGCTCCTCTGGCGATATGGACACCTCGCAGGGGCGGGCCATGTCCCGCTCCTTGCCGGCGTAGATGACGTAGATGCGGCCATCCAGGGCGATGATGCGTGGGTCCTCCACCCCGTCCCTCTCAAACCACTCCTCGGGGGCGATGACGGGATAGGGGAGACGCTCCTCTACCTCATCGTAGCTCCGCAGGCGAGCGTACCCGATGCGGGCTATGTCATCCTGGCCACGAGCGGTGTAGAGCAGATGGATATGTTGACCCAGCTTGATGGCCCCGGCGTTGCACGTCAGCCGCGTCTCCCACCACCTATCAGTGGGGGCCAGAATGGGGTTACGAGGGCTACGTCGGAGGAGGAGCCCCCTTCCCATGGACGCCGGTCGCCTCGGTCGAAAGGTAGCCCATCGCTACCGCTGGAACCCTGCGAACCGCTCCAGCACCTTTATCTCCACCCCGCCCGGCTCCAGGAGGGAGGCGAATTTGTTGGCAGCCTCCCGCAGGATGGGCCCCCGTCGGTGAGCCTCGAAGGCCGCCTCATCTTTATAGACCTCGAAGACGATGATGGTGTTAGGGTCGTTCTGTAGGCGGTGGAAGAGGTAGGTGAGGGTGGCGGGCTCCTGGGCCTCCACGCGCGATGCCAGCTCCTGCAAGAACGCCTCCGCCTCCTCCTCCTTCCCCTTCTGCACCCTGAGGGTGGCCATGATGGTGAACATAGGGCTACCTCCTTTAAATTATGGCTTCTTCTTGATAGATGCCGAACACATCCCGCATGACATCGCAGATCTCGCCCAGGGTGCAATAGGCTCTGACGGCCTCGATGATGTGGGGCATGACGTTCTCCTGTCCTCGGCAGGCCTGCTCCAGCCGCCTGAGGCAGCGGGCCACCTCCCGGTTGTCCCTCTCCCGCCGCAGCCGCTTGAGCCGTTCCACTTGCCGCTGGTAACCCTCGCCGGTGGGGTCCACCCTTAGGATGGGGATCTCGATGGGCTCGTCCAAGACGTACTGGTTGACTCCTACCACCACCCGCTTCCCCTGGTCCACCTCCTGCTGGTAGCGGTAGGAGGCATCGGCGATCTCCCTCTGGAAGAAGCCGGCGCGGATAGCGGGAATGACTCCACCCAGGTCCTCGATCTTGCGGAAGTAGGCACGGGCCCGCTCCTCCATCTCCTGGGTGAGGGCCTCCACCAGGTAGCTCCCCCCTAAGGGGTCGACGGTGTTGACCACCCCCGACTCATGGGCGATGACCTGCTGCACCCGCAGGGCCAGCCTGGCGGCCTTCTCGCTGGGCAAGGCCAGGGCCTCGTCCCAGGAGTTGGTGTGCAGGGACTGGGTACCCCCGAGCACCGCCGCCAGGGCCTGGATGGTGGTGCGGATGAGGTTCACCTCTGGCTGCTGGGCGGTGAGGGAGCAGCCAGCCGTCTGGGTGTGGAAACGCATCCACCACGACCTAGGGTTCTTAGCCCCGAAGGTCTCCCGCATCTCCCGCGCCCAGATGCGCCGGGCGGCCCGGAACTTGGCGATCTCCTCGAAGAAGTCGTTGTGGCAATTGAAGAAGAAGGAGAAGGTGGGGGCGAACTCATCGATGTCCAACCCCCGCTCCAGGCACCAGCGCACATACTCGAAGCCATCGGCCAGGGTGAAGGCCAGCTCCTGCACGGCCGTAGACCCCGCCTCACGGATGTGGTAGCCGGATATGCTTATGGGGTGCCACTTGGGCACCTCCCGCACGCAGAACTCCACCGTGTCCACCACCAGCCGCATGGAGGGCTCGGGCGGGAAGATGAACTCCTTCTGGGCGATGTACTCCTTGAGGATATCGTTCTGGATGGTGCCCCGCAGCTTGTGCCTGGGCACCCCCTGTTTCTCGGCCACCACGATGTACATGGCCCAGATCACCGCCGCCGGGGAGTTGATGGTCATGGAGGTGGTGATCTCTCCCAAGGGGATGCCGTCCAGCAGGATCTCCATGTCCAGGAGGGAGGAGACGGCCACCCCACACTTGCCGAACTCCCCCTCAGCCATGGGGTGGTCCGTGTCGTAGCCGTAGAGGGTGGGGAGGTCGAAGGCGATGGATAGGCCCGTCTGGCCCTGGGAGAGGAGGTACTTGAAGCGGGCGTTGGTCTCCTCGGCCAGACCGAAGCCCGCGAACTGGCGCATGGTCCACAGCTTGCCCCGATAGCCCGTGGCATATATGCCTCGCGTGTATGGGTACTGGCCCGGATAGCCCAGGTCCCGCAGATAATCCAGCCCCGCCACGTCCGTGGGGTCGTATACGCAGCGGACAGGGATGCCTGAGAGGGTAGAGAATTCGCCCTCCCGTTCGGGCCACTGGCGGCGCACCTCCTCCTCCCACTGCTGCCTATACTGGCTCAGATCCTGCCACTGCATATCTGGCCCCCTCCTGTGGCCTTAGTCTAACTCATAACACCTATGGAGGGAATCGGTCTACATCCCCCACAGACCTTGGGGTAGGACATCGCCCAAAAAGAGGGCCACCATGCCCCCCATCACCAGGAAAGGTCCATAGGGCATGTACTGGCCGCGGCGGACGGCCCGCAATAGGAGGAGGAATAGCACCACCACCCCCCCGGCCATCACCCCCAATATGAGAGCCGAGACCACCCTGGGGAAGCCCACCACAGCCCCTAGGAAGGCGGCCAGCTTCACATCTCCAGCTCCCAAACCACCCCGCATGGCCACATAGGCCACCCCAAAGGTCACACCACCAAAAGCCGCCCCCGCTAGGGCCTCCAGAGGCCCTCGCCCTGGCCAAGCCCAGGAGAAGGCCATGGCCAGAAGAGTGCCAGGGTAGATGATGCGATTGGGCAGGAGCCTTCGCTCCAGGTCGGCCAGAGCCAGTGCCAGGAAAAGGACACCGAAAAGGGTCCCCAGGAGAGCAGGCCCCACGGCGGGCCCCAATCTCACATATGAGGCTATCCCCAACCCCGCCCCTCCCAGGGGCAAAGCCAGGGTTCGCCACGAGAGGGCAGCGCCGCAACGGGGGCAGGTGAGGAGGGAACGAACAACCCCCACCACCGGCCACAGGAACACCCCCCTGACCCCCAGCTCACACACCCCACACCGTGGCCATGGGGCGATCACCTCGCCACCAAAGGTCCTCTCCCAGGCCAGATCCAGCAGGTGGCCCATCAGCAGGCCCAAAAACACAGGCGCCCACATCCCCTGCCGTCCTGTATACCACACCGCTCACCCCACCAGAACCCCTCTAGGGGTAGGGCAAAACCCTACACAGGGTGGGGCTTATGGCCTACACTTGTGCTGACAGTGGGGCCCCTTGGCATATCCCTCTATGGCCTGGGCGTTTGGGACCGTTTGGCCTATATCCTGCTCACATGAGGAGCATGCCAAACTGATCTCAGATGGCGTAAAAACGGGGGTGATGGCCATGGCCCTCAAGATAAGCCGCAGGACGTTCCTTAAGGGCACAGCGGCAGTAGGAGGGACGGCGGCAGCCGTCACCTTTCTCTATCGCGGCCTGGACACCTTGGCGGGTCCTGAGGGAGAGCCCCAAGCCCAGGCGCCTCCTGGCGAGGAGTGGATCGCCACCACCTGCTGGATCGGCAAGCAGGACTGTGGGATGCGGGCCCGCCGCATCAACGGACGGGTGGTGAATCTGGAGGGCAATCCCGCCCATCCCCGCAACCTGGGCACCCTCTGCCCCAAGGGGGTGGCCCAGATCACCGCCCTCTACGACCCCCACCGGGTGCGCACCCCCCTCATCCGCACCAACGACAAGGGCATCCCCGGCCAGTTCCGCCCCGCTTCGTGGGACGAGGCCCTGGACCTGGTGGCAGCCAAGATACGCGAGGCCCGGGCCAAGGACCCCAAGTTGGTGGTGTGGCAGAAGGGGCGCAGCAAGTCGGCCGCCCTCTATGACGACTCCTTCGCCGCCGCCCTAGGGGCTATAAAGCTTGGCCACGGCGCCTTCTGCTCCGACGCTGGCTACCGGGCCTCCGAGTACACCATAGGCCCTCACGGCGTCCTCCACCCCGATTACAAGCACTGCCGTTATATCATCCACTGGGGCTACAACCTCACCGCTGGCGGCGGCAACAAACTTTGCTGGATCACCTTCCCCCGCCAAGTGGTGGAGGCCAAGGAACGAGGGGCGAAGATCGTCCACATCGATCCTCGCCTCCACTCGGCCGGCCCCCACGCCGACTGGTGGATCCCCATCCGCCCAGGCACCGACCTGGCCCTGGCCCTGGCCCTCATAAACCGGGTTCTGGAGCGTGGGCTGGTGGACCAGGACTATCTTTTGCGGTACACCAACGCCCCCTTCCTGGTCCAGGAAGACGGCACCTTCCTGCGGGTGGACGGACGCGAGCAGGTATGGGACGAGGTGGCTGGCCAGCCAGTCCCCTACGACGTCGCCACGCGACCCTTCCTGGACGGCGCCTTCGAGTGGCAGGGGAAGAAGCTCCGCACCGCCTTCCGCGTCCTGCGGGAGCACGTGGCCCCCTACACACCTGAATGGGCATCCCAGATCTGCGATATCCCCGCCCGCGACATCCGCCGCCTGGCCGACGAGATGGTGGACAACGCCCTCATCGGCAGCACCGTGATCGTAGACGGCTTCGAGATCCCCCACCGGCCGGTGGCCATCCACACCTATCACTTCGCCCAGCAGGAGCTAGGGTTTCAGGCTGTGCGCGCCATGCTCATCCTCATGATGCTGCTGGGGGCACCTGGGGCAGTGGGAGGGCAGTTGATCGACCCTGGGAGCTGGAAGAAGCACGACAACTACGACAAATTCGGTCGGGTAACGATGAAAGACCCTCCCTACGACGTCCTGCTGGAGAACTCGCCCTTCTTCCCCATCAACTCCAAAAACTCGGCCATGGTGGCCCTCGTCCTGAGGGACCCGCAACGGTGGCAGGTGGACCCCAACAAGCTGCCCCAGGTCATGATCATCCACATGGCCAATCCCGTTCTGGCCTTCGGGTCCAGTCAGGACATCTTGGAGGGGTTTAAGCGCATTCCCTTCATCGTGGTGCTGGACCCATGGCTTTCTAAGACGGCCGACCTGCTGGCCGATGTGGTGCTACCCGTCTCCACAATGGAGAAGTACGAAGGACCTCTGAAGGCCACCGACGGGTACGTGGACGCCGTGGCCCTGCGCATCCCCATCATGGAGCCCTTGGGCGAGAGCCGCAGCGAGCTGGAGATCTACCTGGACCTGGCTGAGCGCGTCGGCGTCCTGAACGCCTACCTGGAGGCCCTCAACAAGGGGCTGGGCCTTAAGCCTCCCAACGTCCTGGCTCCCGGCCGCAAGCCTACCCCCAGGGAGGTGTTCGAGCTGTGGGCCAAGTCCCAGGGGGTGGCGGAGGGGCTGGCCTACTTCGAGAAGATCGGAGTGCTGGTCAAGGGCCGGCTCGCCCCGGACAAGATCTATGGCTACGCCCAGAAGCCTCCCTTCGGGGGCATCCGCCACCGGCTATATGGCGAATCCCTCCTGCTGATGCAGCGGGAGGCGCGGCGCCGCGGGGTGGACCAGGTCTTCTGGCGCGACTACACCCCCCTGCCCGTGTGGCGGGAGCCCACCATGGAGCGCTCCCCTCGTAAATATGACCTTTACCTCATCTCCTTTAAGCTCATCGAGTTCAAGCAGGCCCGGGGCACCAACCTGCCCCTGGTGGCGGAGCTGGCCCCAGAGCAGAGGCTGTGGATGCACCCACGCGCAGCCAAGGAGCGGGGCATCAAGGACGGCGACCTGGTGTGGGTGGAGTCCCACAACGCCTTCACCGGCGAGACCAGGCGCGTCCAGGTGCGGGTGGCCCTCACCGAGGGCATCCGGCCGGACACGGTGGGCCTTCCCCACCACTATGGGGATATCGCTCGTCATCCCTGGAGCCAACACCAGGGCCCAGGGGCGGGCGAGCTCTTCTTCACCGGCCCTGGCTACATAGCCAACACCGCCGACCAGTCCTTCCAGGTGAAGGTGCGGGTATACAAGGCCTGAGGGGAGGTAGAGGGATATGCCCCGCTACGCCATGACCATCGACCTGAGCCGGTGCATGGGGTGCCGGGCCTGCATGGTGGCCTGCAAGGTGGAGAACAACACCCCAGAGGGCCACTTCTGGATGTACGTCTTCCGCTTCGAGGAGGACGAGTTCCCCAGGACGCGCATCTGGTTCCTGCCCCGCCCCTGCCAGCACTGCGATAACGCCCCCTGTGTGAAGGTCTGCCCCGTGGGGGCCCGCTACAAGCGGGAAGACGGCCTGGTCCTCACCGATTTCCAGCGGTGCATCGGCTGCCGCTACTGCGAGGTGGCCTGCCCCTACGGGGTCAACTACTTCCACTGGAAGCACCCCAACAAGGCCCAATACCTGGACTACAACGACGACCCAGAGGTGAGGGAGCGCACCGGTGGCGCCATGCCCCCCTACCGCAACCCCGACCAGGACGTGCGCTATGGCCAGGAGAGGCGGCTGACGGCTGGCAGCGCTCACTACCGCGGCGTCATCGGCAAGTGCACCTTCTGTGTGCATCGCGTCGAGAAGGGGTTGGAGCCGGCCTGCGTGGCCAACTGCCCTGTGCGGGTGTTCGAGTTCGGCGACCTGGACGACCCCGACAGCGCCGTCTCCCAGAAGCTGCGCTCCTCCCCTCACTTCCGCCTCCTGGAGGAGGAGGGGACGGAGCCGCGGGTGTTCTACCTCAATGGCACACCGCCCAGCCCTGACGTGCGAGAGGTTATGCCGGTGAAGGGAGGTAGGAGGTCATGAGCGGAAGAGCCATTACCCTCCCCTATGGCGTGGGGCGCATAACCCCAGGGTGGCTGGCCCTGGTGGGCGCGGCCGCCGCCCTGGTGGGGCTTGGTGCCTTCGCCTATGCACAGCAGGAGATACACGGTCATATCGTCACAGGGCTGCGGGACTGGGGCTCCATGGGGGGAGCGCCGTGGGGGCTGTATGTGAGCTTCATCGTCTACTTCGTGGGCGTGAGCTTTGCTGGCATCACAGTGGCGGCCTTCATTAGGCTTCTGCGCCTGGACTATCTGCGGCCCATATCTCGGGCGGCGGAGATTCTGACCATCGTATCGCTCATCCTGGCCGCCTTCTCGGTGCTGGCCGATTTGGGCCAGCCCTGGCGGGGCATCGTCAACCTGTTCCGGTACGCGCGGCCCCAATCGCCCTTCTTCGGTACTTTCACCATGGTCATCGCCGGCTATCTGTTCGCCAGCCTGGTCTACTTCTACCTGGCGGGGCGGAGGGACGCCTACCTCATGGCCCAGCACGACTCCCCCCTGCGGTGGTTCTATCGGATGTGGGCCGCCGGCTACCGAGATACTCCCCAGGAGCGGGAGCGGCACCAGCGGACCAGCTTCTGGCTGGCCTTGGGGATCATCCCTCTGCTCATCATTGCCCACTCCACCCTGGGGTTGGTGTTCGGCCTCATGGGGGGGAGGCCAGGGTGGTTCAGCGCCCTGCAGGCCCCTGGCTTCGTGGTCCTGGCCGGGATCTCCGGCATCGGCCACATCGTGGTGATAGCAGCCCTGTTGCGCTGGGCCCTGGGAACGCCCGAGAGGCCGGCCATGGCGGCGTTCCGGTGGCTGGGGCTAGCCTTGCTAGTGCTGGGCCTCATCTACGTCTACTTCACCTTGGTGGAGATGATGACGACGGGCTATGCCGGCCGGGAGCACGAGCAGGAGCTGGCCAAGCTCATCCTTACCAGCTATTATGCCCCTTACTTCTGGGTGGGCATGGGGACCTTGGCGGTGGCCATAGGCCTGCTGGCCGTGCAGGCCCTTAGCGGCAGGTGGAGCATCCCGCTGCTGGTGGTAAGTGGCGTGCTGGTGAACGTGACGGCGGTGGCCAAGCGGCTCATCATCGTGGTGCCCTCTCTCACTCATGGCTCCCTCCTCCCCTACGGCACAGGGATGTACATCCCCACCTGGGTGGAGGGCTCCATCATCGCCGGGCTCATGGGGCTGGGGGCCCTCATGATCCTCCTGTTCATGAAGATCTTCCCCATCATGGAGGTCCCGGAGCCCAGCGGCGCAGAGGAGGTGAGGGGATGATCTCCCAACGCGCCCTAGTGGCCCTGATGGTGCTGGCGGCGGGGGTGGCCGTCATGGTCGTCAGTTATTTCCTCCTGGCCGCTCCCTGGGGATTCCCGCCGGAGGCGGAGGATTTCTCCAACCCTCGCTTGCCCTTTGCCCCTTTGATATTCATCGTGGGGGTGATGATGGCGTTTGCAGCAGCCATCGTCTATGAGCTGTGGCCGGAGAGGAGGAGAGGATGAAGCGATGGGCCCGCCTGGCCCGCCTGCGGCAGGGGATGTATAGGCTCTTGGCCCTATCTTTCCTGCCCTCCGCAGACGACAGGTGGGGCCAGATGATGGCAGGGGCGCGCTACCTTCGCCAGGGGGATAGTATAGCGCGCCCCTTGCCTTTCTATAGCCAGTGGCGCCTCTTTTCCCAGGCCCTCCTGAGGGCCCAACCCCAGGAGGTGTCCTCCCATTACCTCCGCCTCTTTGAGCCGGGGGGCCCTGTGCCCCTCTGGGAAACGGCCTATGTGGCCATCGACCCTCTGTCTCAGGGGGAGGTGTTGGCCGATATCACCCAGGCATATCTGCGAGCGGGGCTGCGCCCCTCCTCCCAGGGGCCCGACCATCTGAGCGCCGAGCTGGAGTTCATGAGCTTCCTTTGCGGCAGCGAGGCCACGGCATGGGAGGAGGGGGAGGTGACATCCCTGCGCCGCCAGCTCAAACGCCAGAGCAGGTTCCTAGACCGGCACCTCTGCCTCTGGCTGCCCCACCTGGTGCGGCGGCTGGAGACGGCCCACTCCCTGTCCCTCTTCCTGCAAGGGGCCCGGGCTGCCTGGGCCCTGGCCTGTCACGACCGCGATATGGCCCATCTGTTGGATATGGAGCTGGCCCAGGCGACAGGAGGTTGAGGAAGTGGACGTGCTGGTCCTCCTGTGCCAGGACCTGGGCCACCATGGCCTCCACCCTCAGACCCTGGCCAGGTTTGTGGAGGAGGAGGGGGCACGAGCTGTGGTGGTGCCTGGCCTCTGTCCCCGTCCACACCAGATACAAAGGGAGGCAAGGGGGGCGGGGGCTCTAGTGGTGGCCACCTGCCACCAGTGGCAGGCCGAGGGGGCCATAGAGCGTCACGCCCGTGCTGCAGGCATCAGCCCCCTGGCCCTGCAGGTGATCCCCTTGGCCCGCATCTGCCAGGGCGATGCCGACCCCATGGGCAAGGCCCAGGCCGCCCTGGCGGGGGCCTTGGCCAGGGCGCATGCCTTCCCTGGGTGGCGCCCCGAGAACCTCCGCCCCGCCCTCCCACCCAGATCCCCACGGGTGAGCAGGCGAGCCTTCCTCTCCCTTCCCTCCCTGGTGTACCGGCCGGTGCCCACCGTACACCGAGGGTTGTGTGCCGCCGAGCGGGGGTGCCGGCACTGCGTGTCCCAATGCCCCCATGAGGCCCTCTTGGAGGAAGGGGGGACCATACACCTGAGACGAGAGGCCTGCACCTCTTGTGGCCTCTGCGTCACGGCCTGTCCTCATCAGGCCCTGCAGATGCCCGGCTGGAGCCCACCTGAGGTGGCCGCCCAGATGGCCGCCCTGCTGGAACGGAGAGGGGGACGGGGCCTGGCCTTTATCTGCCCCCAGAGCCCTCCTCCAGGCGGGCCCTGGCTGGCCGTAAACGTGCCCTGCGCTGCCGCCGTCCCGTTGGCCGCCATGCTGATCCCCCTCTCGCGGGGGGCGCCAGCGGTGGCCATCGTCCACTGCGGGGCCCTTTGCCGCTCGGGACGCCGCTCCCAGGTGGAGGAGAAGGTGGGCTTCTGTCAGACCCTCCTAGAAGCCCTGGGCCTGGGGAAGGGACGCGTCTTCCTGGCCGAGGCCTCGGATGAAGGGCTCCATCTTCCGTCGCCCGCAGGGCCTGCGGCGGTGACCACCCCTAGGCCAGGGCTTCCCCTCCCAGCCCTGGCCGGGGCAGGGGCCGATGCCGCAGCGGTGATGGGGCTGTCCCATAGCCAGGACGTCTCCCTCCTCCATGCGGGCTCCCCCCTGGGCATGGTGCAAATAGACCCCCAGACATGCACCGTCTGTGGCACCTGCGCCGGCGCCTGCCCCACAAGCGCCATCCGCTACACTGAGGAGGAGGCAAGGGTATCCCTGACCTTTGACCCTCAGATATGCATAGCCTGTGGGCAGTGCCTGGAGGTGTGCCCAGAGCGGGCGAGAGGGGCCATCGCCCTGCGGAGAGGGGTGGACACGGCCCGCCTGCGTCGTGGCCCCGAGACCGTCACGCAAGACCAACTAGTCCTATGCCGTCGCTGTCAGGGGCCGGTGGCCAGCCAGAAGATGGTGGAGAGGGTCATAGCCATGCTGGGGCCCCACGTCAGCGCTCAGCGCCTGGCCGAGCTCTGTAGCCAGTGCCGTGGGCTCCCCTTCTGAGGCCCATCCCTGTGCCATAATGGGGCCGTGGAGCTAGCCATCGTCGGCCTTCGCGGAGCGGGCAAGACCACCCTCTTCCAGGCCCTAGCGGGAGGGCCGGTGGCGGGGATGGTGGCCACCGTGCTCGTGCCCGATCCACGCCTGGAGCAGCTAGCGGCCCACTTCCGCCCCCGCAAGGTGACCCCACCAGAGGCCCTCCTCCGCGTTCTCCCCCCCTGGCCGGAGCGTGGCCAACGCCTCCCCCAAGAGGCGGCCACCGCCCTGGCCCGCGCCGATGCCCTCATCATGGTGGTGAGGGCCTTTCAACGCCCTGACGTTCCCCACCCCCGGGGGCGCGTGGACCCCGAGGGCGATTACTTAGACCTGGAGCTGGAGCTGCTATACCACGACTTGGATATCGTGGCCCGCCGCCTGGAGAAGGTGGCTAAAGTGGCCGCCTCCGCCCCCCCAGGCGAGAGGGAGGCCGCCCAACGCGAGCGCCGAACCTTGGAGAGGGTCAAGGCCTGCCTGGAGTCCGAACGCCCCTTAAGGGAGGAGGAGCTGTCTTCCGAGGAAAGGAAGCTCCTCTCCCCCTTCGGCCTCTTGAGCCTGCGTCCCTTGCTGGTGGTGGTGAACTCCGAGGACCCTTCCCAGGGCAGGGAGATAGCCCAGGCCCTACAGAGCCGCCACGGCAGGGCCCGCACCGCCTTCGCCTTCCTCTGCGCCCAACTGGAGCTGGAGCTGGCCCAGATGGAGGGGGAGGAGGCAGCGGCCTTTCGTGAAGGGTTGGGCCTGCCCCCCGAGGGCCCTAGGTCCCTGTTGCGGCGGGCCATGGACGTCCTGGGGCTGGTCACCTTCTATACGGTGGTGGGGGAGGAATGCCGCGCCTGGCTCGTCCCCCAGGGCACTACGGCCCTAGAGGCAGCAGGCAAGATCCACTCGGATATGGCCCGCGGTTTCGTGCGGGCGGAGGTCATCTCTTGGGACCGCCTGCTGGCGGTGGGCACCCTACAGGAGGCCAGGGCGCGGGGGCTCCTGCGCGCCGAGGGGAAATCCTACCTGGTGCAGGATGGCGATGTCCTCCACATCCTCTTCCACTAACGGCCCATATCCCACACCCAGGGGGGCATGGTGGCCTGGGCTACAGCATCATAGGGTGGTAGATAGGGCTTGATGTCCAGCACCGGAGTGCCATCTATGGCGTCCAGGCCCCGCACCCACAAGACGTGGCCTCTGACCCGCAGAAGGAGACAAACGGTAAGGCCCAGGGGGTTAGGCCGTAGCTGGCTCCGGGTGGCGAAGATACCCCGCAGGGGCATGCTCCCATCATCAGCCGGCGGGGCCTGCAGGCTGACTCCCCGCATCTTCGGCGGCACCTGGTGCATGAAGAAGAGGACGAAGATGTGGGAAAAGCCCTCAAGGCCCACCAGCGCCGGTGCCAGCCCCCGCCGCAGGACGATGCGCGCCTCCACATCCTCCCAGCCGTGGGGGCGAGGGTGCTTTACTGGGCTCCTCACCACCCCGATGGGCTCCAAGGTGATGGGGGCCAGGGGGCCAGAGGCCTCAGGCTGAAAGAGGCGCATGACGGCTTGCCAGACCCCTCTCATCTTCACAGGACCACGGGCACAGGGCTGTCCAAGCGCACCTCCTTTGGGTCCACAAGGCAACGGTAGGCCAGCACAGCCACCCCCTCGCCGGCTGCCCACCGCAGGGCCTCGGCGAAGCGAGGGTCGGCCCCAGCGTGCGGTGCAAAGAGGATGACATCGGGCCTCTGGATGACGAACACCACCGCTGCCCCCAGGCCCAGGCGGCGAGCAGCCACCAGGGCTGCCAGGTGGCGTCTTCCCCGCTCTGTGGGCGCGTCGGGGAACAATCCCACCCCATCCACCACTAAGGTGACGGACTTGGCCTCCACCAAGGTTTCGCCCTGGGGCCCCTTCAACAGGAGGTCCAGACGCACCCCCCGGAAGGAGGGCTCGCTGGCGATCACCCTTTGCCCGGCGAAGGCCTCCAATCTCCCCTCTTCCACCCCCTCCCGCAGCAGACGGTTGGGCAGGCGGGCATCGGCCGAGACCCACACACCATCCACCTGCACCAACACCAAGTCGAAGGGGGTCTTACGGGTCTTCCCTCCCCTAGGGGCCAGGAGAACAGGGACCCCCGGCACCATGAGCTCATGCAGGCGCCCGGAGTTGGCCAGATGGGCTTGGGCCCTCCCCCCCTCCACCTCCACCTCCACGGCGAAGCGGTTGAGACGGGCCACCAGCCTGCCCGATACTAGGCCCTGAGACAGGCGCACAGCTTCAGTATAGAGGACATCCTTGGCCCGCAGACCTCTCCCTTTAGCTCTAGGGTTCGTCCTGATGCTGGGGACGGCCGACCTCTTGGCCGATGTCACCTTCGAGGGGGGTAGGAGCATCGTCGGCCCTTTTCTGGGGTCCTTGGGGGCGGGGGCGGTGGCTATCGCCACCCTATCGGGCCTGGGAGAGATGGCCGGCTTCCTGGTGCGCCTTGCCTCTGGTTACCTATCGGACCGCATCTCCCGCCCCTGGCTCCTTGCCGTGTGGGGATATGCCATCAACCAGCTTTCGGTGCCCTCCCTGGCCCTGGTGTTCCACTGGCCCCTGGGTGCCCTCCTGCTGGTGGCCGAGCGGATGGGGCGGGGAGTGAGGGCGCCCCCTCGCGACCTCATGCTCTCCTACGCCGCCTTTCGCCTCGGCCTGGGATGGGCCTTCGGCCTCCACGAGGCCATGGACCAATTGGGGGCTATGGCGGGCCCCTTGCTGATGGCCCTTGCCGTCCAGTTGGGGCTTGGCTACCGGGGCTCCTTCGCCATCCTGCTGGCCCCTGCCCTGGCCTGTCTCTCCCTCCTATGGTGGACCCGCTCACGCTACCCCCAGCCCATGACTATGGAGAGGGGAGGGGACGCGCGAGATGAAGACTCCTCCCCACTGCCGGCCCGCTTCTGGGCTTACGTGGCAGCCCTGGTCCTGGTGGCCGCCGGCTACGCCGACTTCCCTTTCATCGCCTTCCACCTGCAAAAGGAGGGGGCGGAGACGGCCATGCCACCCCTCCTCTATGGCCTGGCCATGGGGGTGGACGCCCTGGCCGCCCTGGCCCTGGGGCGCCTCTTCGACCGTGTGGGGCTCATGACCGTGTCCTGGGCCGCCCTCATCTCCGCACCCTGTGCCCCTCTCTTCTTCTTGACCGGTTCCCCTCCCCTCTGGGCCCTGGCCGCCGCCCAATGGGGGGTGGGCATGGCTGCCCAGGAATCGGTCATGAGGGCAGCGGTGGTGGCCATGGTGCCCAGAGGGCGCCGTGGCCTTGCCTTCGGCCTCCTCAACGCCATCTATGGCCTGGCCTGGTTTGCAGGTAGCGCCCTCATGGGCCTGGTGTATGACCTCTCCCTGCCCGCCCTGGCCTCCCTGGCTGCTGCCGCCCAGGTGGCCGCCTCCCTCCTCTTCATGGCCCTGGCCAAGGGGATGCGCCATGCCACAGGTGCAGATAGCTCCAGTGGATGATACAATAAAAACGCAAGACCCCTATAGAGCCTGAGGACGTCCATGGCCGATAAAGAGTCCAGCACTTACACCGCCGCCGATATTCAGGTCTTGGAGGGGTTGGAGGCTGTCCGCCGCCGCCCCGGCATGTACATCGGCTCCACCGATGCCCGTGGTCTCCACCACCTCCTCTTCGAGATCGTGGACAACTCCATCGACGAGGCCATGGCCGGGTACTGCAACCGCATCGAGGTGGTGCTGGACGCCCAAGGTGGGGCCCTTGTGCGGGACAACGGGCGCGGCATTCCGGTGGAGCCACATCCCCGCACCGGTCGCTCCGCCCTTGAGACAGTTATGACCTATCTCCACGCTGGAGGCAAGTTCGGGCGCCAGGCCTATAAGGTATCGGGCGGCCTGCACGGCGTGGGGGCGGCGGTGGTCAACGCCCTCTCAGAGGCCATGTGGGTGGAGGTGCGGCGGGACGGCCTGGTCTACCGCCAGGCCTACGCCCGCGGCCGCCCCATCACAGAGGTGGAGGTGGTGGGCGAGGCCCCAGAGGGAGACTCGGGCACCACCACCTGGTTCCGGCCCGACCCCCAGATCTTCCCCCAGCGGGAGCTGGATTTTGATACCGTGGCCCAACGGCTGCAGGAGATGGCCTTCCTCACCAAGGGGGTCTGGATCCGCCTCCGGGACGAGCGCACAGGCCGGGAAGTGAACTACTACTTCGAAGGGGGCATAAGGAGCTTCGTCCAGCGCCTCAACAAGGGGCGCAAGCCCCTCCACGAGCCCATCTACTTCCAGAGGACGGTAGACAGCACCATCGTCGAGGTGGCCATCCAGTACAATGACGGCTTCAACGACTCCACCTACGCCTTCGCCAACTGCATCCACACCATCGATGGCGGCACCCACCTCACCGGCTTCCGCAGCGCTCTCACCCGCGTCATCAACGACTATGCCCGTAGGCAAAAGCTCCTCAAGGAGGACGAGCCCAACCTCACCGGTGACGACGTGCGGGAGGGGCTCGCGGCCATCGTATCCGTTAAGCTACCCGAGCCCCAGTTCGAGGGGCAGACCAAGACCCGCCTGGGCAACCCCGAGGTGAAGGGGCAGGTGGAGTCGGTGGTGGGGGAGGAGCTCTCCCGCTGGCTGGAGGAGCACCCCGCCGACGCCCGCCGCATCGTCGAGAAGTGCCTCACCGCCGCCCGGGCCCGCGAGGCCGCCCGCCGCGCCCGTGACCTCATCCTGCGAAAGAGCGCCCTGGAGGACACCACCCTGCCAGGCAAGCTGGCCGATTGCACCGAGCGGGAGCCCCGCCGCCGCGAGCTCTACATCGTGGAGGGGGACTCGGCAGGGGGCTCAGCCAAGCAGGGACGGGACCGCCGCTTCCAAGCCATCCTCCCCCTGCGGGGCAAGATCCTCAACGTAGAGAAGGCCCGCCAGGACAAGATCCTGGCCCACGAAGAGATAAGAGCCATCATCACCGCCCTGGGCGCCGGCTTCGGCGACTCCTTCGACCCCAAGAAGCTGCGCTACCATCGGGTCATCATCATGACCGACGCCGATGTGGATGGCTCCCACATCCGGACCCTTCTGCTGACCTTCTTCTTCCGCCACATGCGCCCCCTCATTGAGGAGGGACACCTGTTCATCGCTCAGCCCCCCCTATACCGCATCGCCCGTGGCAACGAGGAGCACTGGGCCTATTCCGAGCGGGAGAAGGAGGAGCTCCTCAAGCGCCTGAAAGACGGAAAGCGGGTGGTGGTGCAGCGGTATAAGGGCTTGGGGGAGATGAACCCTGAACAGCTCTGGCAGACCACCATGGATCCCCAACGCCGCACCATCCTGCAGGTGACGGTGGAGGACGCCGCCCTGGCCGACCGCATCTTCAGCCAGCTGATGGGCGAGGAGGTGGCCCCCAGGAAGGCCTTCATCCAGAGCCACTACCACCAGGTGCGCAACCTGGACGTCTGAGCATCTAGCGCACCCGGTAGGGGATCTCTACCGAGAGGGCATCGAGTAGCCCTTGTTTGTTCTCCTCAAGCCACTCTGCACAGGGTGGGCAGATGTTAGCCACCTTCCCTAGCCCCTCCCGCAACTGCCCCATCCGATGATATAGGGCGGCCACCTTTAGGGCAGCTCCTCGCTTGACCAGGTCATCCTTACCGCCCTCCTGCACCGCCGACAACAGCCGGTCCACGGCCCCATTAGCCTCTGCCCGCAACAGCTCGGGGAAGCGGGCCGTGCAGTCCTGGAAGGCCCCATCCCGCCAACACAGCACCAGGGGCAAGAAGGGGGAGAAGGCGTAGGGCAAGGCATCGAAGTAGGCCAGGCGGTCATCCCAGGTGAGCAACTCCGCCCGGCCGTCGGCCGTGATGTCCATGACCTGCTCGATGGACGCGTTGCCTAGGGAGAAGGAGTCCAGGACCACGGGGCCCTGGGGGGTGGTGGCCACCACGAAGTACTCAAAGCAACAATGGGCCCCTCCCGTGTAGTGAAGGACGATGGCCTCCTCCTGCCCATCGCCGTCCACATCGGCGGTGGCCCTCAGGTCCCACCGTTGAAGCGTCTCCTCGGGGTCAATAGGAGAGGTGGCCAGGACGAGTCTCCGACGGCCATCGTTGACCATCACCTGGCGCTTGTCCTCCATCTCCACCACGTCCACCGACCAGACGGGGGAGTAGGCGGGCGTGGAGGTGGCGCCCTCTGAAGGTGTGATAGCTGGGGTATCAGTAACAGGGGGCATGGGCTGTGGTGCAGGCGTCCGTTCTCCCTCGCAGGCCAGCAGCAACAAAACACCCACCACGGAGACCAGGGAGAGCCAACGCATGACCCCATTGTAGACTCGCCCACATCGCTGGTCTACACTTCCCCATGGTGAGGCCGTCATGACCATGCTCCTGGTGGATACCACCGCCCCCAAGCCATGCCCCCTGGGCTTCCAGGGTGACACCGCCCCTCTCGTCTACTTCATGTCCTTCGCCGCCGCCGAGAGATATGGGGCCCTCCATCCCCTGGCACAGGCAGCTTCTGTGCTCCGCCGCCAGCTCCACGTGGACATCTCCCCCCTTCTGCGGTTCACCAGCGCCTTGCCCGAGGGGCCGGAGGACGTGGAGGAGCTAGAACGCCTGTGGCAAGACCCAGCGCCCCTAGCGCGCACCTGTCAGGAGATAGCGCAGGCCCTGCGCCACCATCCTCGCCTCAGAGCCCTCACCGCCGACTTCCCCACCCTGCCCGAGAGGCTAGAGGAGCTGGCGGCCATAGCCCATTGGGCGGCCCAGGAGGGGGCCAAGATCCGCCTCACCTATCTCCTTTGAGCCAAGCGATATAGGCCGTGGATGCGTATATACTCCTCCACCTGGGGAGGCACCAGGTAGCGGATGGATCGCCCAGCCCGCACCCGCTCCCGCACCAAGGTGGCGCTGATGCCCACCGGTGGCATGTCCAGCCACACTAGCCGCGCCCTTACACCGGGCAGGATGGCCTCCACCTGGGCCAAGGCCCCCTCGTCATCGGCGCCGGGGCGAGAGGCCACGGCCAAAAAGGCTAAGGAGATGATCTCCTGGGGCCGGTGCCAGTGGGGCAGGTCCAGGAGGGAGTCATAGCCCATCACCAGGAAGAACTCGGCGTCGGGCAGCTCCCCCCGCAGCTCATGGAGGGTGTCCACGGTGTAGGAGGGACCAGGACGCTCCAGCTCACCCGTCCACACCTGGAAGGGAGAGCCCTCCAGGGCCAGGCGCACCATGGCCAACCGGTGATGTCCTGGGGTTATAGGCTGTCCTGCCTTGCGCCAAGGGTTGCCCGCCGGCACGAAGAGGAGACGTTCCAGGGAGAGAAGCTCCCACGCCGTATCGGCGAGGATGAGGTGGCCGAGGTGGATGGGGTCGAAGGTGCCGCCCAAGACCCCCACCCTCATCCCAGCCATGGCACCTCCACGTCGCCGAAGCGCACGGGGTCGCCTGGCTTGGCCCCCGCCCGCCGCAGGGCCCGTACCACCCCCATGCGGGCCAGGCGTCGCCAGAACTCCTGTCGTCCCTCCTCGTCCTCCAATGGCATCATATGGGCCAGGGCCACTGGGTCCCTCCCCTCCACGCGGAAACCGCCGTCCTCCCGGGCCACGCGGAAGCGCGGCCCCCTCGTGGGCACCAACGCCTCGTCCTGCGCCACCTCGGCAGGGGGGGCCAACGCCTGGAACCGCTTCCACACCACCTCTAGGAGCTGCTGCGTTCCCTCCCCCGTGGCAGCCGATATGAAGATGGGCTCCACCCCTCTCTGCCTCAGGGCCTCCCGCAGGGCAGGGATGCGCGCCCTTACCTCCTCCAGGTCCATCTTGTTGACGGCCACCACCTGCTCTTTGGACGAAAGGTCCACCGGGGCCAGGGCCAGCTCCCTGTTGACCACCTCCATATCGGCCGTCACGTCGGGGCGGGTGCCATCCAGCAGGTGCACGAGGAGGCGGGTCCGCTCTATGTGCCGTAGGAATTCCAGGCCCAGGCCCCTCCCCTCGTGGGCCCCTTCAATGATCCCAGGGATATCGGCGATGACAAGCTCCCCACCGTCCACTATAGCCACGCCCAGGTGGGGCTCCAGGGTGGTAAAGGGATACGGGGCGATCTTCGGCCGGGCCCTTGTCAGGGCCGCCAAGAGGGTGGATTTGCCCACGTTGGGGAGCCCCACAATGCCTACATCTGCCAGGAGCTTGAGGTCCAGCTGGAGCTCCACCTCCTCTCCCTTCTCCCCCCGCTGGGCGATGCGCGGCGCCTGCCTCGTGGGAGAGACGAAGGCAGCGTTGCCCAAGCCCCCCCTGCCGCCCCTTGCCACCAAGAGGGTCTTCCCAGGCCTATCCAGGTCCCCCAGATAAGTCAGAGAGCCGTTTGCCTCCACCCGATGCACCACGGTGCCCACAGGCACCTCGATGTAAACGTCTTGGCCGCGGCGGCCGTGCATGTTCTTGCCCATGCCGTGCTGGCCCCGCCCAGCTTCATAGCGATGCTTCCGTGCCACCACATAGAGGGTGCGCATGTGTGGGGCGGCTACCAGGTAAACGTTGCCACCGTCGCCACCGTTGCCGCCGTCGGGCCCGCCGCGGGGCACGAACTTCTCCCGCCGGAAGGAGACGCACCCGTTACCACCGTCCCCACCCTTCACCCAAATCCGTGCCCTATCGATCATTCCCTATGCCATTGTATAACGGGGTTTGATGTAGCAAATGGGATGTGGAGATGGTGGAGACAGATATGCATCACTGGTGGGAGGGCGGTGGACAAAGGGGGGAATGGTAGTGGGGAATGTCACGCGCTGGCCTGGGCCGTGTAGCCTGGCGATAGGAGGGATCGGATCTCGCTCACTTGGCGGCGGAGGATGGGATCGGTGCGCATGAGGAGCTCCACCTTGTGGACGGCGTGGATGACGGTGGAATGGTCTCGCCCGCCAAGGAGGCGGCCTATATCCTTCAGCGAGAGCTGGCATTCCTCCCGCAGCAGGTACATGGCGATGTGACGGGCATCTGCCACCATCTTGGATCGGGCCTTGCCTGTCAAGGAATTGACGGGAAGGTTGAAGAACTGGGCCACGGTGCGCATCACCACGTCAGGGGTCGGGGGGCCGGTGCTGCTGGCGGCAGTAAGGGCCCTCAAGGCCTCTTGGCATACTTCCAGGTCGATGGGGCGCTGGACAAGGCGGGCATAGGCCACCAGCCTGTTGACATACCCCTCTAGCTCGCGGATGCTCCGCTGGGCTGCCTCGGCGAGGAAGCGCGCCACCTCCTGCGGGAGCTGGACGCCCAGGTCGTGGGCCTTGGCGGAGGCCACCGCCATCTTGGTCTCCATGTCTGGCGCCCCGATGTCCACCACCAGCCCTCCCTCCAGGCGAGAGCGCAGGTGGGGCTCCAGCTGCGTAATGGCCTGCGGAGCGCGGTCGGCTGTCACCACAATGTGCCCTCCCTCAAGGAGCACCTCGTTGAAGGTATGGGAGAACTCATCCTGGGTGCGCTCCTTGCCAGCCAGGAGGTGGATGTCGTCCACCAGGAGGGCGTCGAGCCCGCGATACCGGGCGCGAAACTCGTCCAGACGCCGTTGGCCTAGGGCAGCCACGAAGTCGGTGGTGAACTGCTCAGCCGTGATGTAGAGGACCCGCCGCCCCTTCGCCAGGAGGCGGTGGCCGATGGCATGGAGGATATGGGTCTTGCCCATTCCCGGGGGCCCGAAGATGAGGAGGGGGTTGTGGGTTTCTCCGGGTCTCTCAACCACCTCTGCAGCGGCGTGGACCGCCAAACGGCAGTGAGGCCCCACCACTAGCCTTTCAAAGGTGAACTTGGGGTTCAGGCGCACGTTGGGCTGGTTGGCGGGGGCAAGGGAGGTGGCCCGGAAGATGGCGCCGCCGTTGGGCTGGCGGCCATAAGGCCGGTACAGGCGGAAGGACACCTCCGCCCTGCGGCCCAGGACCTTGTTCACCGTGCCAGAGATGAGGGGATAGGCGCGGTCATACAGCCAGGCGATGGCGTAATCGTTAGGGACGCCCACTGTGAGCCGGTCGTGGGTTAGCTCAAGGCCCACCGTGTCCCGCAAGTAGGTATCGAAGTTATGACGGGTCACCTGGAGCTGAAGCTCCCCCAGAACGGCATCCCATAACCTGCGGGCATCATCCTGGGTCATGGCCGGCACCTGCGGGGCGCAATGGGAAATTACCACGCCAGAAACCCGAAGGCAATGGACTTTATGACAAATGCAAGGCCAAGATCGTCCACCCCTTTTCGACATGGCCTCGCCTTATCGGGCTCAAAGCTATAAGCTATAATCGCACTGACTGGTGACGGGGATGCTCTTGGCCATCGACGTGGGTAATACCAACGTGACCATAGGTCTCTTTGAGGGAAAGGAGCTAGTGGCCACCTGGCGTCTGGCCACCGATGCCCGGCGGATGAGCGATGAGTATGCAGCCCTCCTTCTCCATCTCATGGCCCATCGCGGCCTGGGGCCTGGGGACGTACAGCACGCTGTCCTCTGCTCAGTGGTGCCGGACTTGGACCCTGTCTTCGACGATGTGTGCCGGCGATATTTGGGGGTGGCCCCCCTGGTGGTGGAGGCGGGGGTGCGCACGGGGCTGCGCATCCTCTACGACTCACCGCGGGAGGTGGGGGCGGACAGGGTAGCCGATGCTGTGGCCGCCATCCACCTCTATGGGGCGCCGGTCATTGTGGTGGACATGGGCACGGCCACCGTCCTGGACGCCGTGGACCGCCATGGCTCCTACCTTGGCGGGGCCATCGCCCCTGGGCTGGGGGTGGCGGCCGAGGCCCTCTTCCAGAGGGCGGCCAAGCTTTACCGGGTGGAGCTGGCCCGCCCCCGCTCGGCCATTGGCCGCAACACCGTGGCTGCCATCCAGTCGGGCATCGTCCTGGGGTATGTGGGGCTGGTGGAGGGTCTGGTGCACCGGTTCAAGGAGGAGCTGGGGGGCGATGCCCCAGTGGTGGCCACAGGTGGCTACGCCCATCTCATCGCTAGCGAGACCAAGGTCATTGACCATATAAACCCCCATCTTACCCTCATAGGCCTGCGCATCATCCATGAGCTGAATAGGGGCTAATGGGCCATGTATAACTTGGAGAGGCGGCGGGTGGTGCTGGGGGTAGGGGGCAGCGTGGCCGCCTACAAGGCGGTGGACTTGGCTAGTCAGCTCACTAGGCTTGGGGCGCAGGTGGACGTGGTCCTGACCAGGGCTGCCACCCGCTTCGTCACCCCCCTCAGCTTCACGTCCGTCACCCTACGCCCCGCCTATGTGGACATGTTTAAGGATTCCCTCAGGGAGCCGGAGGTGCATGTGCGCCTGGGCCGGGAGGCGGACGTAGTGGTGGTGGCCCCGGCCACTGCCTCCCTCCTGGCGCGGCTGGCCCTAGGGATGGCCCAGGACCTGGTATCCCTCGCCGTCCTGTGCACCCGCGCCCCCCTGGTGGTGTGTCCAGCCATGGACTCCCACATGTGGGAGCACCCGGCCACCCAAGGACACGTGCGCACCCTACAGGAGAGGGGGGCGGTGGTGGTGGGGCCGGAGGTGGGGCGTCTGGCATCGGGCCGGGAGGGGGTGGGGAGGCTGGCCGAGAGGGAGACCATCATAGGGGCTGTGCGCTATGTCCTGGGCCAACGCTATGGCGACCTGGTAGGGAAACGCATCGTGGTGACCGCTGGTGGCACCCAGGAGCCCATCGACCCTGTGCGCTATATCTCCAACTACTCCTCTGGCAAGATGGGCTATGCCGTGGCGGAGGCCGCCCGCGATCGTGGCGCGCAGGTGACCTTGGTGACAGCCCCCACCGCCCTCCCCGACCCCTACGGCGTGCAGGTGGTGCGGGTGCGCACGGCCCTGGAGATGCGCGAGGCAGTGATGGCGGCCTGCAGCGGGGCCCACGCCCTCGTCATGGCCGCCGCCGTCGCCGACTTCCGCCCTGCCCAGGCTGTCCCAGCCAAGATCAAGCGTGGCGAGATGACGCTCCTCACCTTGGATCTGGTGCGCAACCCCGACATCCTGGCCGAGACGGCTTGTTTCCCTCATCTGGTGCGGGTGGGTTTTGCTGCCGAGACGGAGGACCTTCTGGCCAACGCCCAGCGCAAGCTCCTGGAGCGGGGGCTGGACCTGGTGGTGGCCAACGATGTCACCGCCCCTGGTTCCGGATTCGGCACTGATACTAACAAGGTGATCATCGTGGGGCGCCATGGGGCTCAGGAGCTGCCCCTCATGAGCAAGTACGAGGTGGGATGCCACATCCTGGACCACGTGGCACGTATCCTGGCCGAGAAGGGGGAGCCATGATGGAGACGACGGAGGAGAGGTTTGGGCTGGAGAAGTTCGCTCGCCACCCCTTCTATCAGGAGGTGAACCGGCGGTTGGTGAAGCTGGCTGGCCTCCGCCCTGGCCAACGAGTGGTGGACTTGGGGGCAGGCACGGGGGCCGTTACGCGGCTCCTGGTGGAGGAGGTGAGGGGCAAGGAGGGGGCGGAGGTCATCGCGGTGGAGCCCGTGGCCTCCGCCCTGGAGACGGCTCGCCGCAGCCTAGCCCAGGTGTCGGGAGTGGTGGTGCGCTTCGTGCAAGGGCAGGCGGAGAGGCTCTCCCAGCTGGTGCGGCGACCAGTGGATGCTGTCTTCTTCTGCAACGCCATCCACTTAGTGCGGGAGAAGGCCAAGGTCGTCCAGGAGGTGCGCAAGGTACTGGGGGAGGATGGCATCTTCTCCTTCAACACCACCTTCTTCAAGGGGGCCGAGCCCCCTGAGAGCCAACAGTTCTATCGGCGGTGGCTCAGCAAGGCCCTGCGCCTGTTGCGTTCCCGCTATGGCCTCTCCCCCCTGCCCGAGCGGACGCCAGCGCGGGAGCGGCTCTCCTGCGAGGAGTATGCCTCCCTTCTGCAGGAGAACGGGTTCCGTATCCGTCACCAGGAGATCGTGCAGGTGCAGATGGACCTGGAGAGCTTCGAGGATATATCGGAGTATGCGCTCTGGATCGAGGGCATCTTGCCAGGGATACCGCTGGAGACGGGCAGCGCCGTCCTAAAGGAGAGCGTGAGGGATACGTTCCATGAGCTGGGCATCGCCTTCTCCCCGCGCAACTGGTTGCTCGTGGTAGCAGGCCGCGCCTGAGCCATGATGGCTATGTTCGTACTAGTGGGAGGTGGGCAATGAGCGTTAGGACCCTCAGCGGCTGGTTGCTACGTTTGGCCCGTCTGGATATGAGCGTCCTGCAGGAGGCGGCCTCCACCGCTGCTGCCAGCGGGCCTTTGGCTGGTCTGGTGGTGGCCTGCAGCCTCGCCTCGGGGCTGGGGCCGTGGCTGTGGTGGACCTTCCAGGACTTCCCTGACAAGGGAGAGGTGTTCCTAAAGGCGGTCATCATCGGTGGGCTTTTGCAGGTGGCGGTCTGGTTGGGCTGGCTCTACGTTTCCTACCTAGTGGCCACCCAGCTGCTTGGGGGCTCGGGGGAGCTGATGGCCGTCTTTCGGGCCATGGCCTTGGCCTTCGTGCCCATGGCCATCGGTGTGCTCATGTTCATCGAGCCGCTGGCCGTTGGGCTTGGGGTGCTGGCGGTAGCGGGGACGGCCATCCTATCGCAGGCGGCCCTGCAGGCCACCACTGGCCTGGAGGCGGGGAAGGCAGCCATGGCCAACCTCATGGGGCTAGCCCTTTTCGCCCTGGTCATGTCCCTCCTGGGGGCCACAGGCGAGACCCGCGGGCTGGGGGGCGTGGCGCCGGGCGTATTCTTCTTCAGCCTGGAGTAGCCTTGATGTTATCACATAACGGCAGGGGTCTCCTGCCCTACAGTTGGGGGTGGAAGCCGAGCATAGAATCTTGAGTCGGCTCCGGCCTAGAGGTAGGAGAAGCTTACTCCTTGACTTCAGACTGGCTGCGGTGAAAAGGGGTGAGGCCGTGGTGCGGTGGGCCATCGGTGCCGGGCTTGTAGCAGTGGCGGGGGCCCTAGCGTTCCTGGTGGTGACCCTTCTGCTGGGGGATGCCAGGGGAGAGGTGGGCAAGGCGGCCCCACCGCCCCAGCAGGAGTTCATGGAGCGATGGCAGAGGGCCATGGCCACCAGGGAGGCCGAGCGGGGGAAGCCGCCTTTCCGGGGCACGGTTAACGGCATCCGCTTGCACCAGGTGGGCGACCAGGTGGAGATCCCCTGGTGGGTGGACCTGGCGGCCTGTGGGCAGGTGCAAATTGTGGAGTTCGAGGCGGCCAAGGGGACGCCCCTCTACTTCGAGCCGACTTACTTGCCCAAGGGCGCCGTCCTTAGCCACGCAATGGGCCCCGGTCCAGGTACAGATGCCACGGCCTGTGAACGTTCCGGTGAGGTGATAGGGGCAGGGCAGCATTACTAGTTGCCTTCTGGAAGCCTGGACATCTTTCGGAACCGCAGCGCTCACGAGTGGTTCATCAATGCCTCTGCCGAGCGTGTGAGGGCAGGGCAGGTCAATGGGCGGCCGGCCGTCTTCGTCCTCCCCCAGGTGGATGATCCCCTCTTCGCTGATAGCATGGTGATCGTCGCTGAGCCCTTTGGAATAACGGTAGTGATAGGAGAAGGCCTGCCGTTCGATGAGGTGCTCAAGGTGGCCAGGGGGATAAGGCCATGACATGGAGGTGGCGCTTGTGGATGGCGGCGATGTTGGGGGGCCGCTAGGCCATCTGCAGGTTGCCCTCCGTGTCGGTGTAGAAGAGGCGGAAGAAGGGGTAGCCCCGGCGCCTGATCTCCTCCCCGCCACCCTCGTGGCGCTCTAGCAGAGCGGCCACCCCCACCACTCGGCACCCTATCTCCTCCACGGCTCTGATGGCCCGCAGGGAGGAGGCGCCGGTGGTCACCACGTCCTCCACGATGGCCACCTTCCGTCCCTTCACCAGCTCCTCACCGGCCACCGTGTCTTGCGCCCCGTGCTCCTTCCGCTCCTCGCGCACATAAAATACAGGTAGCTCCTTTCCTTGGCCATGGAAGGCGGCCAGGGAGACAGCCATGGCGATGGGGATGGCGCCGGTGGCCATGCCCCCCACCGCCTCTGCCCCCCATGCCATCACGGGGCCCAGGAGGAGACGGCCGATGACCTCCGCCCAGCGAGGGTGGAGGGTCACCTGCTTGCCATCGTAGTAATAGCGGGCGGCCAGGCCGGAGGTGAGGCGGAACTCCCCCCGGCGGAAGCAGCGCTCCCGCATGGCCTGGGCTAGGGCCAGGAGCTCCTCCTGGGAGGCGTAGGACACATCACTCCTCCTGGGCCATGTGCAGGAGCAGGTGCACCAGGGTGCGGGTGGGGATGCCGGTAGCGCCCTTCACCCAGATCCCCTTGTCCCGGTCCACGTTATCTGTGGGGGCCATGTCGATGTGGGCCCAGGGGGTCTCCTCCACGAAGAAGCGGAGGAACTCAGCTGCCGATATGGCCCCTCCGTAGCGGTCGCCCACGTTCTTGATGTCGGCTACGTCGCTGCGCAAGCTCTCCCGGTACTCCTGGATGATGGGGAAGCGCCACATGCGTTCCCCGCTCTTCTCCGCCGCCTGCATGATGCGCTGGGCCAGGGCATCGTCGTTGGCGAAGAAGCCGGTGGCTGCCGGGCCCAGGGCGATGGCCATGGCCCCCGTGAGGGTGGCCACATCGATAAGGGGTGAGAGGCCCAGCTCGCGGGCGTAGCAGATGGCATCGGCCAGGATGAGCCTACCCTCGGCATCGGTGTTGATGACCTCGATGGTCTTGCCGTTGCGGGCGCGTAGGATGTCGCCGGGCTTGAGGGCCGAGCCAGAGGGCATGTTCTCGGCCACCGGGAGGATGGCGGTGACGTTGATAGGGGGACGTAGCTTCCCTAGAGCCCACATGCAGGCGATGACGGCCGCTGCCCCCGACATATCCCCCTTCATCTCTTCCATGCCCTGGGCGGGCTTCAGGGAGATGCCGCCTGAATCGAAGGTGATGCCCTTGCCCAGGAGCCCCACGGTCTCTGGCGAGCCGGGGCGGCCACGGTAACGCATAACGATGAGGCGAGGGGGCTGGGCGGAGCCCGCCGCCACTCCCAAGAGGGCTCCCATGCCCATCTCCCGGATGCGGCCCTCCTCCCACACCTCGCATTCCAGGCCGGCGTCCTGGGCCAGGTCTTGAGCTCGCCGGGCCATCTCCACAGGGGTGAGGATGTTGGCCGGCTCATTGGCCAGGTCGCGGGCGTGGTTGGCAGCCTGTGCTAGGGTTATGCCCAGCCCTACGCCCCGGCGCAGGGCCTCCAGCCGCTCCTGCTGCATCTCCACTAGCGTCAGCTCCTGCACTTCCCTCTCATCTTCCTCGGCCTTGTAGCGACGGAAGCGGTAGAGGCCCATGACGGCCCCTTCGGCCATGGCCTGGGCGCACTCCTGGGGGTCCAGCCCCCCTGCCCCAGCGCCCAGCACCACGGAGGCCACCGTCTGGCAGCCCAGGCGGCGCAGATGGCGGAGGGCGGTGGCCGTGGCGTCCCGCACCTTCTGGAGGGAGAACTGTTCCTGCTTGCCCAGGCCCACCACTGCCACCCTGGCAGCGGGCAGGCGGCCCAGGGTGTGGATGACGGTCACCTCCCCCTCCTTACCCTTTATCTCGCCGTCCTCTATGAGGCGGGAGATGGCTCCGTCCATGGCCCGGTCCAAGGCCGCCGTGGCACCACCGGGCGTCTTTATGCCTTCGAACAGCCCCACCACAATGGCGTTGGCTTTCGCCTGGGTTATATCTCCTGCCTCCACACGTATCTCCAAGGGCGTCACCTCCCCAGTCCAAGGGCTATGATATGGCCATCCCTTCCCGCCCTCAAGTTGCTGTGGCGAAAGGGCGGTGCTTTAATGGGATTGTACTTCTGAGATTCCCTTTGGTGGGGGGCATGGGGAATAGGTCGCGGGGCATTCCCCACAGGTAGCTGCGGCAAACGTCCATGGGGACCTAAGGCCCGTGATAGGAAGGATGTCCTTGCTCTGGCGGCGGCTCACCAGCCCCTTTCAGCGTCGTGACCTGTTGGAAGCGGGGCTGGTGGCGGCTGGCTTCCTGGCCTATTTCGGTGTGCGGGGTGCGGTCATCGATCGCCCAGATACTGCCTATTGGAACGCTCGGGACATCATCGAGCTGGCGCGCTCCCTGGGCATCTTCTGGGAGTATGAGGTGCATAAGGCCCTTTTGGGGAACCTGTTCGTGGTCCAGGCCCTGAACATCATCTACTTCTGGCTCCACTTCCCCCTCATCATCGTCTTTGGCATCTGGTGCTATTACCACCGTCGCTCCCACTACACCCGGTTGCGGGACGCTTTTCTGGCCTCGGGGGCCATATCCCTCATAGTCTATTGGCTCTACCCCGTGGCCCCGCCGCGGGCCTTGCCCGAGCTGGCCGCCCGCTTTGAGCCCAACGCCCCGGAGTATGTGAGGGGCTTTGTGGACACCATGCAGGTCTACCTCGGATACGCCTACCAGACGCAGGAGACAGGGGCCTTCGTCAATCCATATGCCGCCATGCCCAGCCTCCACTTCGGCTGGGACATGCTCCTGGGTATGGGCATCATCTGGGTCTTCTGGCGGACGAGGCTTCGGTGGGTGGCGGTGCCTGTGGGGCTCTTTTTGCCCATATCCCAGGTCTTCGCCATTACCGTCACCGCCAACCACTTCTTCCTGGATGCCCTGGCGGGGGCGGCGGTATCAGCTCTTGGGGTGCCCATATCGGTGGCTCTGCACCGCTGGGCATACCCCCGGCTAGGAAAGTGGGTAGGTCGGCTCCCCTGGCCTGCGGTACGGAGGCTCCTTCTGCCGGAGGCTGCGCCTGGGGAGGGGGGTGTGCCTCCTAAAGCTTCGCCAGAAGCTGGCGGGCGGCGTTAAGGACGGGGTCCCATACCGGCGAGAAGGGCGGGGCATAGGCCAGGTCCAGGTTCACCAGCTGGTGCACCGTCATGGCGGCGTGGAGGGCGGTGGCGATGACGTCGATGCGCTTGCCAGCCCCCTCCTGGCCCACGATCTGGCCTCCCAGTAGCATGCCTGTGCCCCTCTCGGCCAGGAGCTTGATGGTGATGGGGGCGGCGCCGGGGTAATAGTGTGCCCGAGTCCTGTCCTCGATCCTAGCAGCCACCCACTCCCAGCCGAGGGCTCGCAGCTCCCTCTCCTGCAGGCCGGTGCGGGCCACCTCCAGATGGCAGACCTTGGTGATGGCCGTCCCTACCACGCCGGGGAAGGTGGCGTATCCTCCCCCCAGGTTGATGCCCGCCACCCTGCCTTGCTTGTTGGCCACCGTGCCTAAGGCCACCCAGAAGGGCCGGCGAGAGACCAGGTGGAAGGTCTGAGCGCAGTCACCGGCCGCCCATACCCCTTCCAAGGGCGTCTGCATGCGCTCGTTGACCACTATGGATCCCCTCTCCCCCAGGGGGATGCCAGCGTCCCGGGCTAGGTCGGAGTTGGGCCTGACCCCCAGGCCCAGGACCACCACATCGGCGGGGATGGTGCGAGCTGCGGTGACCACCGCCCGCACCCGGCCGTCGCTCACCTCCAACCCTTGCAACGGCTCGCCGAGGTAGAGGGCCACCCCCAGCTGGCGTAGGGCCTCGGCGATGGGGGCGGCCATGTCTGGGTCGAGGGTGAGCATCACCTGCTCCTCCTTCTCCACCAGGGAGACCTCTAGGCCGCGGTGGCAAAGAGCCTCGGCCATCTCAAGGCCGATGTACCCCCCTCCCACGATGACGGCCCTCTTGGCCCCCGTCGCCTCCAGGTAGCGATGGAGCTCTATGGCCTCGTGCAGGGAGTTGACGCCGAAGACCCCCCGGGCATCCATGCCTGGCAGGGGAGGGCGTATGGGCACCGCCCCCGTGGCCAGCAGCAGATGGTCGAAGGGCTCCCACCGCTCCTTTCCCGTCTGCAGGTTCTCCACCAGCACGCGACGGCTCTGCAGGTCCACCTTTTGCACTTGGTGGTGCAGGTGCACATCGATGCCCATGCGGGCGTAGTCCTGGGGCCGCCGGACCACTAGCTTATCGGGGTCTTCCACCTCTCGGCCCAGGTAATACGGGATACCGCAGGCGGCATAGGAGACGAAAGGCCCCTTCTCGAAGACGGTGATCGCCAACTGCTGGGGGCCACGGCGACGGCGGGCATTAGCTGCAGCGCTCATCCCAGCGGCGTCACCACCCACTATCACGAGTCGCTCTTGAGCCATGGGCCACCCCCTCTTTGGTCTATCGTAGCACGGGGGCGTCCCCTTGATCCTAGGGGAGGGCCAAATTACACTTAGGGCGGCCTGCGGAGAGGCATAACGGTAATGATGGGGGGTTAAAGCATGCCGGCTGTGGTGGTGGTCGGGGGCCAGTGGGGGGACGAGGGGAAGGGGCGGGTGGTGGACCTGCTGGCCCAGAGGGCGCAGGTGGTAGCCCGTTATTCAGCAGGGAGCAACGCTGGGCACACGGTGGTCAACGAGTTGGGGGAGTTTCGTCTTCACTTGGTGCCGGCGGGCATCTTTTACCCCGATAAGGTCTGCCTCATCGGCCATGGGGTGGCCGTGGACCCCAAGGTGCTACTGGAGGAGATACAGTCGCTGGAGGCGAGGGGTGTGAAGGTGCGGGGGAGGCTCTTCGTCTCCAACCGCGCCCATGTCACCATGCCCTGGCATCCCCTGCTGGACCGTCTGGAGGAGAAGGCGCGGGGGAAGGCGGCCATCGGCACCACCGGGCGAGGGGTGGGCCCCACTTTCGTGGACAAGGTGGGGAGGTTGGGGATCCGCATGGTGGACCTGGTGGATCCCCGGGCCCTGCGGGAGCGCCTCTCCCTGGTTTTGCCCATCAAGAACGCCGTCCTGAGCAAGCTCTATGAGGCCGAGCCCTTGGACCTGGAGCAGGTGTGGACGGAGTACGCTGAGCTGGGGGCCCAGCTGCGTCCCTTTGTGGCCGACACCTCGGTGATGACCCAGGAGGCCCTACGCCGAGGGGAGACGGTGCTGCTGGAGGGGGCCCAGGGTGCCCTCCTGGACCTGGACCTGGGCACTTATGAGTATGTCACCTCGTCGGTTCCCTCATCCCTGGCTGGGGGGGCTTGTGTGGGTATGGGCATCGGCCCCACCCAGATCAAGGCGGTGGTGGGGGTCTACAAGTCCTACATGACGCGGGTGGGCGGTGGGCCCATGCCCACGGAGCTGTTGGACGAGACAGGGGACATGTTGAGGGAGGCCGGCCCTCGCCCCGAATATGGGGCCACCACTGGCCGCCCCCGCCGGTGTGGCTGGTTCGACGCTGTGGCCTCCCGCTATACGGCCCGGGCCAATGGGCTCACGGCCGTGGCCCTCACCCGCCTGGACGTGCTGGATAGGTTCCCCACGGTGCGCATCTGCACCGCCTACCGCATCGATGGCCGGGTGACGGATGTCTTCCCAGCCAGCACCCGCGAGCTGTGGGAGGCGGAGCCGGTGTACGAGGAGCTGCCTGGCTGGGAGCAGGACACCTCCGGCGTTCGCCGCTTCCAGGACTTGCCAGCGGCGGCCCAGGCCTATGTGCGGCGCATCGAGGAGCTGCTGGAGGTTCCTGTATACTTAGTATCGGTGGGGCCGGAGCGAGAGCAGGCTATCGTCATGGGCGATGTCTGGTGATGGAGGATGTCCTGCTCTGGCTGCATGTGGTGGCGGCCACGGCCTTCGTGGGCCCCCAGATATTCCTGACGCTGGTGGTGCCTGGGCTCCGCCTCTTGCCCCCTGAGGAGCGGGTGCGGGCCCTTCGCTTGCTGACCTCTCGCTTCGGCTGGCTGGGGTGGGGGGCGGTGGTGGTGCTGGTGCTCACGGGCATCGAAAACCTGCGGCACGCTGCCTCACAGGGGGTCCTCATATTCGACCCTGATTTCCGATACCTTTGGATATTCGTAGCCAAGATGGCCCTCTTGGCGGTGGCCTTGGCAGCGGTGGCTGTCCACTCCTTCCTAGTGGGGCCAAGGCAGCTGAGGCTTATGGAGGCCGCCCTGAGGGGTGCCGACCCCTCAGAGGGGAGGAGGGTGAGGCGGGCCACGGTGGTTCTGGGGATGGTGGGCCTGCTGGCGTCCTTGGGCATCCTCATGGCTGCCGTTCTTCTCCATGACTACTCCTTCTCCAATCGCCCCCTCTAGGGCCATGGAGCAGGATAGATACCCTTTCTCCGCCCGGCTACAGGAGCTGATGGCTGATGTCCTGGCTGGGCGGTCCCCCAACGCTGGGCGGTTCTGCGGGGCCTGTTTCCACCCCCTTAGGCCCCAGGAAAGGGCTTGTCCTCACTGCGGCGCCACCACCGAACAGGTGGCCCCTGTGGAGCGCATCCCTTGGGAGGTCATCTCCATGTTCCAGGCGCAGCGGCTGCGGGAGGCCCTAGCGGTGCGCGGCCTGGCCTATGGCGGGCTGGTGGCAGGAGTGGTGCTGGCCCTTCTGCCCATTGCCCTCTGGGATGTGCGTTGGTGGACGGTGTTGCTCTTGTTCGCCATCCTGGGTGTGGCCTATGTGGGGGCTGCTAACCTGGCCAACACCCTGGGCGACGCCCTCGGCTATAGGTGGGGGCAGGCCGTCCTCCGCCGTCGCTGGGAGCGCTTCACCGCCAGGCGGCAGCAGGTCCTTGGCTCAGACGGGCACCTTCAGGTCTAGCTGGATACGCGCTATCTCCCGACGCAGCCGTTCCTGGCCCTGGGGGTCGGGCTCCACCAAGGGGAGACGGGGCCGCCCCACCCGGAATCCCACATGGTTGAGGGCCCACTTGATGGGGCAGGGGTTGGGTGCCACCGTCATAAGGGCTTGCATGAGGGGGAGGAGCTGCAAGTGGAGCCGCCGCGCCTCCTCTACCCTCCCCTCCAGATAGGCCTCCATCATGGCTCGCATCTTCCCACCCACCAAGTGGGAGGTGACGGCAATAACGCCATACCCTCCCACGGCCATAATGGGGAGGGTGAGGGCGTCGTCGCCGCTCCACACCAAGAAACCTTGGCGGGCCTCGGCCAGGATACGGGAGATCTGCACCAGGTCGCCGGAGGCCTCCTTCACGCCTATGATGTTGTCCACATGCGAGAGGCGGATGGTAGTCTCGGCAGTCATGTTGAGGGCGGTGCGTCCAGGTATGTTGTAGAGGATGCAGGGGATGTCCACGGCTTGGGCGATGGCGCGGAAGTGCTCATATAGTCCGTCCTGGCTAGGGCGGTTGTAGTATGGCACCACCAGGAGGAGGGCATCGGCCCCTGCCTTCTGGGCTTCCCGTGAGAGCTCGATGGAGTGGGCAGTGTTATATGTGCCTGTGCCGGCCACCACCGTCCCTCGTTGGCCCAGGGCCTCCTTAACCTCCCGCACCAGGCGCACCTTCTCCTCGTCGGACAGGGTGGGGGCCTCGCCGGTGGTGCCGGAGATGACCACCCCGTGGGAGCCCGATTCCACCAGCGCTTGGGCCAGGCGACGGGCCTGGGCGTAGTCCACCTTCCCCTCGTCGTCCATGGGCGTCACCATGGCCGTCAAAAGCCTCCCGATCTCTTGCATGCGCTCCACCTCCCCGAGGCTAGATGAGATTCCGTGCCAGAAGCTCCTGGGCGATCTGAAGGGCGTTAAGGGCCGCTCCCTTGCGCAGGTTATCGCAGGAGATCCAGAGGGCTAGGCCCCGCTGGCAGGAGGCGTCCTTCCTTATGCGCCCCACCAGGGCCAGGTCACCCCCAGCGGCCATAAGAGGGGTGGGATAAAGGGCCTTTTGAGGGTCGTCCACCACTTTCACCCCCGGCGCCTCCAGGAGGATGTCTCGCGCCTCCTGAGGGGATAGCGGCTCCTGGAACTCCACATGCACGGCCAGGGAGTGGCCCACCATCACCGGCACCCGCACGCAGGTGGCGGAGATGGCCAGGTCCGGCTCCCCAATGATCTTCCGCGTCTCGTTGGCGATGGCCGCCTCCTCCTTGGTGTAGCCGTCCTCCAGGAAGTCTTCCACGTGGGGGAAGAGGTTGAAGGCGATGGGGTGGGGATAGACCTGGGGCCTGGGGTCCTCCCCGGCCAGGGTCTGCCTGGTCTGCTCCTTAAGCTCCTCCATGGCCGCCCATCCCGTGCCGGAGACGGACTGGTAGGTGTCCACGATGACGCGGCGCACGGGGCTACGCCGGTGCAGGGGCCAGAGGGCCAGCACCAGGGGCGTCACCTCGCAGTTGGGGGTGCTGATGATGCCCCGGTGCCATGAGAGGGCCTCTCCGTTCACCTCTGGCACCACCAGGGGAACATGAGGCTCCAAGCGCCAGGCCTTGGAATCGTCGATGACCACCGCCCCCGCCTCCACGGCATAAGGCACAAGGCGACGAGATACCTCGCTGGTGGCTGAGAAGAAGACCAGGTCGGCGCCTTGGAAGGAGTGGGGGGTGGCCTCCTCCACCGTATAGAGCTGGCCCCGGAAGGGGAGGGTAGCCCCTGCCGAGCGAGAGGAGGCCAAGAGGCGGAGCCCTGCCACGGGGAAATCCCTCTCCTCCATTAGGCGCAGCAGCTCCCGGCCCACCAGGCCGGTGGCCCCTACGATGGCCACGTTGAGGCGCTTCGCCATGGCTGCGATGTCGGCCCCATGTTAGCGCAAGGCGCAGGGCGGGGCAAGGCTAGAACCAATGGCGTAGCCACCACCAAGCGAACCCCCGTTTGGCCCAATACCAGAGGGGGCTAGGGTTGCGCACGTGCACCTCAGGAGCCGGCTGGGCGTAGAAGTCGCCGTAGGCCAGGCTCGCCCTTCCGAACCCCGTCTCCAGGAAACATTGGCCACGGCCATCGAAGGCGTGCCTACCAGCTCTCCCTAGCAGACGGGAGGCCAGGTTGCGGGCCACCACCTCCGCTTGGCCGTGGGCGAAGACCCCCGCCTTGGGCAGGGGAAGGCCGTGGGCTAATGGTATATGGGTGACATCGCCGATGGCGAAGACCCCTTCCCAGGGGGTGGCCATGGTATGGGGGTCCACCTCCACCCATCCTGAGGGTCCCGTAAGCCCTGCCTCTCGCACCACTGCGGGCGCCGAATGTACCGGCACCGCTATCAGAAGGTCGAAGGGGACCTCGGCGCCATCGTTCAGGAGGACCACCTTCCGGTCCTGGTCCACGGCCTGCACCCGGGCATTGGGGGAGAAGATGATCTGGCGGGCGGCCAGCATCTCCGCCAACTGGGTGCCCACCTGGGGCCCGGCCACCGGCAGGGGATGGGGCTCAGGGGTGACGATTTGGATCTCCACCTGCTGGCGGCGGCCCAGACGTCGGTAGTACCAGTCCAGGAGGAAGGCCCCTTCATAAGGGGCGGCAGGGCACTTGTAGGGGAGGGAGGGGATGAGGATGACCACCCGCCCTTCCTGCAGCCCAGCCAGCTGGTCCCTAAGGGCCTCGGCCCCATCCAGGTGGTAGTAAGTCCAGGCCTGGGCCAGGCCGGGGATGCCCCCTGTGCCATATTCCGCCCCAGGGGAGAGGATGAGGTAGTCGAAGCTCAGCTCACCCTGGGTCATGGCCAGGCGGCGGTGGTAGACGTCGATGGCTATCACCTCGTCCAGGATCACCTCGATGCCCCGTCGGCGGAGGGCGCGCAGGTCGGCCACCACCTGGGCGGGGTGGCGCAGACCCAACATGACCCAGGTGAGGGCTGGGGCGAAGACGTGCATGGGGCTGCGGTCCACCACCACCACCCGGTGCTCGGGGGGAAGGAGACGTCGTAGGCGGTAGGCGGCCACCACCCCTCCTACCCCTCCACCGAGGATGGCGATGGTCTTCCCCTCCATCTCATTACCTCCTTATGGCGTCATGCCAGGCCCAGGAGGGGTTCCAGGCCCACCACCAGCTCCTGCAGCGTCAGGGCCCGCCGCACAGCCAACAGCACCCCTGGAAGGAAGGACTCGCGGCTGGTGGAATCGTGACGGATGGTGAGGGTCTGTCCCTGGGAGCCGAAGATGACCTCCTGGTGGGCCACCAACCCTGGCAGACGCACGCTATGGATGGTGATCCCCTCCACCTCTCCACCGCGGCTGCCGGGCAGGTTCTCCTTCTCGGTGGGGGGGCGGCGGAAGGGGCGGCCACGGGCCTCGGCCATGGCCCTGGCGGTGGCCAGGGCTGTGCCTGAGGGGGCATCGGCCTTGGCGTCGTGATGCATCTCGATGATCTCCGCCACATCGAAGAAGGGGGCGGCTATGCGCGCCAGGTGCATCATGACCACTGCCCCGATGGCGAAGTTGGCGGCCACCACCCCTCCCAGGCCTCGCGCCCGGCACTCCTCCTTCAGGCGAGCGACGAAGTCCTGGGAGAGGCCAGAGGTGCCGATGACAAGGCGCGCCCCTACCGCTAGTGCCGCCTCCGCCACCTTAGGGGTGAAGTCGGCGTGGCTGAAGTCCACCACCACCTGTGGCCGTGTGGCTTGGAAGATGGAGAAGGGGTCGGTGGAATAGGGCAGGCGGGTGCCATCGGGCATGGGTAGCTCCGGACCGCGAGGGGTGCGGGCCACAGCTGCCACTGGCTCTAGGTCAGGCGCTTGGGCCAGGGCCAGCAGCACCTGCTGGCCCATGCGCCCCACGCCGCTTACGGCCACCCTGGTGGCCATGGCCCCACCTCACGGCCTAAGGGGGCGTGGTGGAGGGGGTGGAGGCGGTGGGCGCCTGGGTGGTTGGGGGCGCGGCGGGCGTGGTGGGGTGGGCTGGGTCCTGGGCCGCATCTCCGTGGGGCGCCGCCCCTGCTGGGGCGAGGGCTGCGGCTGGGGCTGGCGCCCCTCCAGCACCGCCCGCCGTGAGAGGTTGATGCGGCCATAGGAGTCCACGCCGGTGACCATGACCATGATCTCGTCCCCCACCCGCACCACGTCCTCGGGGCGTCGCACCCGATAGTCGGCCAGCTCCTCAGTGCGCACTAGCCCCTCCTTGCCTGGCAGGATCTCCACGAAGGCTCCGAAGGGGACGATCCTGGTCACCTTGCCAGTATAAACGTCGCCCACCCGCACATCTCGGGTGAGGCCCTCGATGATCTCGATGGCTCGCCGAGCGGCTTCCTCGCTAGGAGAGCCCACATATACGGTGCCGTCGTCCTCCACATCGATGGTGCACTTGGTCTCATCGATGATGGAGCGGATGACGCGGCCACCAGGGCCGATGACCGCCCCTATCTTCTCCACCGGGATCTGGATGCGGAACATCCTGGGGGCATAGGGGGAGAGCTCAGCGCGGGCCTCGGGGATGGTCTCCAGTATCACCCTTAGGATGTGCATGCGCGCCTCCCGCGCCCGGCGCATGGCCTGCTCCAGGATGGAGATGGGAAGGCCTTCCCTCTTGATGTCCAGTTGTAGGGCGGTGATGCCCTCAGCGGTGCCAGCCACCTTGAAGTCCATGTCACCGTAGTGGTCCTCTAGGCCGGCGATGTCTGTGAGGATGACGTATCGCTCCCCTTCCATCACCAGGCCCATGGCCACCCCGGCCACGGGGGCCTTGATGGGCACCCCGGCGTCCATGAGGGAGAGGGTGCTGCCGCAGACGCTGGCCATGGATGTGGAGCCGTTGGAGGAGAGGACCTCCGAGACCAGCCTGATGGTATATGGGAACTCCTCCTCGCTGGGGATGACAGGCTCCAGGGCCCGCTCAGCTAGGGCGCCATGACCTATCTCCCGCCGGCTAGGGGTTCGCAGGGGGCGCACCTCGCCCGTGGAGAATGGGGGGAAGTTATAGTGATGGATGAAGCGCTTGGACTCCTCGGGCTCGATGGTGTCCAGCTCTTGCCTCTCCCCCAGGGAGCCAAGGGTGGCGATGGTGAGCACCTGCGTCTCCCCCCTGGTGAAGAGGCCGGAGCCATGGGTGCGGGGCAGAAGCCCTACCGCCGCCGATATGGGCCGCATCTCGTCGGGGAGGCGGCCGTCGGGCCTTCTCCCCTCCTCCAGGATGCGGCGGCGGACGGCGGTGCGCACCTCCTCCTCCAGGGCCCGCAGCAGCTGGTCCTGGGGGAAGGCGTTGCCCAAGCTGGCCAACACCTCCTGACGGGCCTGGTCCATGAAGGCCCGGCGTTCGTCTTTGGCTGCCCAGACCAGGTCCCATTCCTTTTGGGCCACCAACTGGCGCACGGCCTCCACCACCTGCGGATCTAGGGGGGCGGGCGTCCAAGAAGCCTTGGGCTTGCCCACCTGGGCCACCATCTCCTCCTGGAGGGCGATGCTCTCCTGGTTCACCTGATGGGCCAGGGTCATGGCCTCCACCACCAGCTCCTCGGGCAGCTCCCGCGCCCCGCACTCCACCATCACTACCGCCTCCTTGCTGGAAGCCACCACTAGGTCTAGGGAGCTGTGCCGCCTCTGCTCGAAGGTAGGGTTGACGAGGAACTCCCCGTCCAGGTAGCCGATGCGGGTGGCTCCCACGGGCCCATTGAAGGGGATGTCGGATATGCTTAGGGCGGCGGAGGCCCCGATGATGGCCAGGATGTCGTGGTCGTTCTCCTGGTCGGCCGAGAGGGCTGTGACGATGATCTGCACGTCGTTGCGGAACCCTTTGGGGAAGAGGGGACGGAGGGGGCGGTCGGTGATGCGGGCGGTGAGGATGGCGGCGGCGCTGGGACGCCCCTCGCGGCGGAACCAGCTGCCTGGGATCTTGCCGGCGGCATATAGCCGCTCCTCGAAGTCCACCAGTAGGGGCAGGAAGTCGACCCCCTCCCGCGGGGGGCCCATGCAGGCTGTCACCAGCACCACCGTGTCGCCGTAGCGCACAGTGACAGCCCCGTTGGCCTGGCCTGCTAGGTGTCCTGTCTCGATGATGAGGTCGCGGCCGCCTATGCGACGTCGGAACGTCTTTAAAGCGGTGAACTCCATTCCTCCGCCACCCCCGTTATGGGCATCTGGCTCCCGATGTGTCGTGTCTTAAGCTATGGCGCCCGTGAGACGTCACTTGCGGAGCCCCAGCTGGGCGACGATCTTCCGATAGCGCTGGGGGTCCTCCCTCTCCAGGTAGCGCAGGAGGCGCCGCCGCCGTCCCACCATCATCATCAGGCCCCGGCGGGAATGGTGATCTTTGCGGTGGGTCTGCAGGTGTTGGGTGAGGCGGCGGATGCGCTCCGTGAGGAGGGCGATCTGGACCTCAGGGGAACCCGTGTCCCTTTCGTGGATGCGGTATGTGGATATGATCTCTTGTCGCTCCCGCCTCCTGAGCATTCCTGGTCTATTCCTCCCGCCCTGCAAGTATACATCGCTGTGCCTCCCTGGGACAACGGTGTTGGCGTATACTGATGCCGGGCATGCACTGGTCTTTGTATGATCCATGCGCAAGGTGGCCATCGTCACCGATAGCTCCGCCTGCCTGCCGTCGGCGCTGACAGAGGAGTTGGGCATCCTGGTGGTGCCCCACCGGTTGCACCTTGGGGGCCAGACGCTGGAGGACGGGGCCATTTCCCCTTCTGAGTTCTATGCCTTGCTGGAGAGGGGTAGGGGTCCGGCCACCACCACTGCCCCGCCTCCGGGGGCCTTCCTGGAGGCATATCGGCGGGCCTCGCAGGAGGCCAAGTCGGTACTGTGCATCGTTTTCTCCTCCCGTTTCAGCGTCACCTTCCAGGTGGCGCGGGAGGGAGCGCGCCTGTTCCGTCAGGAGCGGCCCCAGGTGGCGGTGGAGGTGATGGACTCCCGCAACCTGGCCCTGGCGCATGGGTTCGTGGTCCTGGCAGCGGCGCGGGCAGCGCATCGGGGGGAGGGGATGGAGGTCTGCCGGCAGGAGGCGCAACAGGTGGCGCAGAGGGCGGGCCTCATAGGCATGGTGGATACCCTGCGCTACCTGGCACGGGGAGGGAGGGTGCCATGGGTGGTACATTGGGCCACCGCCCTTCTGCAGATCAAGCCCATCATGGCGGCCGATGGCGACGAGGTGCGGCCCGTGGAGAGGGTGCGCACCCGTCGCCGTGCCCTGGATAGGCTCTTGGTGGCCTTGCGTGAGCGTCTGCACCCCTCCTTGCCCCTGCAGCTAGGGGTGATGCATGCTGCTGCCCCTGAGGTGGCTGAGGAGCTGGCCCAGCGGCTGCGCCAGGAGTGGCGGCCGCGGGAGCTCCTGGTGGTGGAGTTCACTCCCGTCATGGGGGTGCACGTAGGGCCGGGTTTTGTGGGCATCGCCTATGCTGTGGAGGCCCCTGCCCAGGCCCTGATGGCCGATGTGGCCCAGCTGGAGGCTGGGCTGGGCCCTCTGCCCCCGCCCATGGATCCGCCGGCTCTGGTGGTCCTGTGTGGGCTTCCGGGCTCCGGCAAGTCCACCTTCGCCCGCCTACTGCGGGAGAGGGTGCCCCTGGCGGTGCTGGAGAGCGACCGGTTGCGCAAGCTCCTCTTTGGTCGCCCCACTTACTCGGCGCAGGAGAGCATCCGCCTCTTCCAGGCCATCCACGCCTTGGCTGACCGTCTCCTGGCCCGGGGCATCCCGGTGCTCATCGATGCCACCAACCTGCGGGAGGCCCACCGTCGCCCCCTCTATGCCATGGCCGAGGGCCACGGCGCCCGCCTGGTGGTGGTGAAGGTGGAGGCCCCACCGCATGTGGTGCGGCAGCGCCTTAAGCGTCGGCAGCTGCTACGCCCCGTGGACGACTGGTCGGACGCTGGCCTGGAGGTCTACGAGCGCATGCAGACCCAGGTGGAGCCCATCGGCCGACCTCACATCCGGGTGGACACCTCCGGTGACCTGGGGCCGGCCTTGGAGCAGGTGGTGGCGGCCCTCTCCTCCCCCCAGGGGCGAGGGGAGTGATAAAGTGGAGATGGGATGGCACGGAAGCGATGGCCTCCCATCATCGTCGTGAGGGCTCGCCTGCAGCGGGAGGCCTTGCCCAAGTTCCAGCGGTGGTACCGGGAGGTGCATCTGCCCCACGTCCTGGCCATCCCTGGCGTGGTGCGGGCATACCGGGCTGAATGTCACCGCCGCGGCATCACCTGGGCGGCTGTCTATGAGCTGCGGGACGATGATGCCCTGCAGGAGGCTCTCAATAGCCCCCAGGTCCAGCAGGCCCGCCAGGACTGGCAGGAGTGGATACCTCACCTGGACGAGCTGAGCCTAGAGGTGCTGGCGGGGCTAGTGCCCATCCCCGCCTACCATCATTGGAACTAGCGACCCTTGTACTGGGGCTTGCGCTTCTGGGCGAAGGCCAGGGGCCCCTCACGAGCATCCTCAGAGCGGAAGACCTCCGCTGCCAGCTGCGCCTCCAGGGCCAGCCCCTCGGCCAAGGGCATCTCCAGGCCCCGCAGGGCTGCCTGCTTAATGGCCCGCACGGCCAGGGGGCCACATTCGAGGATCTTCTCCGCCACCTCCTCGCATGTGGGCATCAGCTTCTCCTTGGGCACCACCTTGGAGACCAGGCCGGCCTGTAGGGCCCACTGGGCATCGAACCTCTCGCCGGTGAGCAGAAGCTCCATGGCATAGGCCAGGGGTATGGCCCTGGGCAGCCGCTGGGTGCCCCCGGCGCCGGGGATGATGGCCCGCTTGGGCTCGGGCAGCCCGAAGGTGGCGTGCTCGGCCGCGATGCGGATGTCGCAGCAGAGGGCCAGCTCCAGCCCACCAGCGAGGCAGTAGCCGTTGATGGCGGCGATAAGGGGCTTCCAGCACTCAAAACCCCTGGTGATGCCGGCGAATGGGACGTCGTAGGCGGGGGCCTGGCCCTTCTGGAAGGCCTCTGCCATGGCCACCAGATCGGCTCCCGCGGAGAAGGCCACGTCGCCGGCGCCCGTGACGATGGCCACCCACACCTCTGGGTCATCCCGGAAATCGCAGAAGGCTTCATAGAGCTCCTTGCTGGTCTGGGGGTCGATGGCGTTGCGCCTCTCGGGGCGGTTGATGGTGACGTAGGCAAGCCTCCCCTTCTTCTCGTAGATGATGTTCTGAAACTGGGCCATAGGCTCCCACCTCCTTTCTCCACCCAGTATAGGGCTGGCCCCCCCATCCGTCATCGCGGCAGGAGGCCCTTTAGGCTAACGGTGAATTGCGTAACGATCGGCTTCCGGATGGGTCTGACTACTGGATACCTAAGATCTTGCCAGAGGGAGGTGATGCGTTATGCACGTGATACGCCTTCGTGGGGTCAAGCTGGGGGCCCTTCTGCTCCTGGCGGCGGTGGTGATGGCCGCTGTATACGCTTTCGCCGCCACCAACATCGTGCCCGACACCCGTGCCGGCGATGGAGCGGGCACCATCAGTGGCTACCTTGTCTGCCATGTCCAATACACCCTCGATTCCAGCAATCCCCAGAACCTGGCAAGGGTGGAGTTCACCCTGCACGACGCCGCAGCATCGTGCCCCGCAAGCCCCAGCGGATCCTCGGCTTCTGCCTCCGATGTGAGGATGAGGCTGGTCAACCCTGGCGGCACCTGGTATACCTGCAGCAACGGTGACACTGATAGCGATGGCCGCAACTGGGAGTGCGCTACCACTGGTCAGGCCGTAGCCCCGGCCAACGAGCTGCGGGTAGTGGCCGTAGAGTAAGAGGGGGATGCCGTGGCGGCCTGGGCCCTGGGCATTGACGCCGCGGGGCCCAGGGCGTATAAGGGGGCCAGGATGAGGTGGCCGCACCCTAAGGGGTTGTTCTTCCCCCTGGTGGCCCTCGTGGGGGTGATGGCCGCCTGGTTGGCCTTCGCCCCCACACAGGTGGGGGGTGCCGTCACGTACGTCATCGTGGCCGGGGCCAGCATGGAGCCCCATATCTACGTCGGCGACCTGGTGCTGGTGCGGCGTGCCCACCTCTACAACGTGGGGGATGTGGTGGCCTACCAGAACCGGGAGATGGGGCGGGTGGTGCTCCACCGCATCATCGATGTGCAGGGTGGGCGCTACGTCCTCAAGGGCGATGCCAATAGCTGGGTGGACGGTTATCACCCCACCAAGGAGGAGGTCCTGGGGCGCATGTGGGCACGCATACCCAGGCTGGGGCGGGCTCTGGAGTGGCTGCGGCAGCCTGAGCACGCCGCTATGGCTGCGGGGGGCCTGACGGGGGCCCTGGGGGCGATGGGCATGGGCGAGGCTCGGCGGCGCCGCCGGGCCCAAGGCGGGCCGGTGATGCCCCTGGCCGTGGGCTGGTGGCTTCTGGCCATCCTGGCGGCCCTGACAGCGGCCTTCGGCGGCCTGGCCGCCGTGGCCTTCACCAGGGACGCGACGCGCCTGGTACAGGATTCCATCCCTGTGCGCCACGTGGGCGTGTTCAACTATCAGGCGGCGGTACCTCAAGGTGTCGTCTACGATGGCCCCCAGGCGGTCACCGGCGAGCCCATCTTCCTCTCCCTGGCCCAGCGGGTGCAGGCCGCCTTCACCTATAGGCTGGAGGCCTCCGTGCCGCATCAGGCGGAGGGGCGGGTCCGCCTCCTGGCGGTGGTGGGCGACCCAACCCCTGGGGGGTGGCGCCGCACCCTGGAGCTGGTCCCCTGGCAGGGGTTCCAGGGGGACGAGGCGACTATCTCCGGCGTCCTGGACCTGGGACAGGTGAGGGAGCTTCTGGCCCAGGTGGAGAAGGCCACGGGCCTGAACATTGCGTCCTATCGCCTCTCCCTGGTGCCCCAGGTGGAGGTGCGGGTGCAGGCCGCCGGCAGCGAGGCAGAGCAGACCTTCTCCCCGCCTCTGCATTTCCGGCTGGACCGCGTGCAGCTGGCTATGGAGGCGTCCAGCTCGCCCTCGGGGCGGGAGGAGGACCCCACCCGCCCCGTCCAGGAGGGGGCTCTGGTGGTCCCGCGGGAGGAGGAGGCCACCATGTCAGGCCTCGGTGTGCGGGCCCCCGTGCGAGCGGTGCGTATGGCCTCGGTGGTGGGGGGTGGGGTAAGCCTGTTGGGGCTTTGGGTCACGGCTGGGCTCATGGCTTTCGGTCTTGTGGGCGGTGAAGAGAGGCGCATCAGGGCTTTGTATGGCCACCTCGTCCTCCCAGCTGCAGCTGTCCAGGCCACACCGGGGCCCCTGGTGTGGGTGAAGGACATGGACGCCCTAGCCCGCCTGGCCCACGCCAGGGCTACCTTCGTCCTCCACGATGAGGGGCAGGACCGCTACCTGGTCCTGGGAGAAGGGGTGACCTACGCCTATCGCCCCGGAGGGCCACCCCCCCAGGAGACGGCCCCGACGGAGGAAGTCCGCCCCACCCAGGTACAGGAGCTCTCCTCCCTCAGAGAGGAGATAGGAGCCCTCAGGCAGGAGCTCATGGCCTTGGCCCAGGACTTGGGGGGCCTCAGGCCGGAAGAGGAGGCGCGCACGCTAGGGGCGCCCCAGAGGGGCCAGCAACCGCCGCGGCCTCGCTCCCTCTGGGAGAGGCTGTGGGGAGGCTGAGGCGATGGTGTGGAGGGCCTTCGTCTCCATGGGCTTCTTCTTGGCCATAACCGGTTCTGTATACGCCTTCGCCGCCGCCAACACCGTCCCCTCCACCAGGCTGGACGACGTCCAGGTGCGCAACTACGCGGGCAACAATGCCCTTAAGGCCCAGGACTTCGCCCCACCCGAGTGCGACCCCATCCGCTCATGGTTGTCGAACATCGTCCTCCTCCCCGCCACTACCACCAACAGCAGCGAGCTAGTGCTGGGAAGACCCATCAACGACAGCGTGAATGCTCAAGGCGGCAACGACTGCGTCCTTGGGGGAGGGGGCAATGACACTATCAACGGTGGCTCCGGCAACGATGTCATCCTGGGCGGCCCCGGCAACGACAACCTGAGGGGCTGGACGGGCAATGACGTCGTCATAGGTGGTCCGGGGACCGACACGGTCAGAGGTGATGGCGGCACCGACGTCTGCTATGGTGAGAACTTCCCCACGGGCCACGGCTGCGAAACCACGATTAGCCCAGGTTGAGGCTGCCAAGCGCCGTTTGCCCTCCGGGGGGCTCGGCCTGCCTTGTGGCCTACCCGTGCATGGTCCTCTCACCCCGCTCTCCTAGGGCCGCGGCCTAGTTGAGAGGGGATGGATGGACCAGGGCGGGGGCGTGGCGGGCCAGGGCTGCCCCCACCAACCCCAAAAACAGGGGGTGAGGCCGCCCAGGGCGCGACCGGAACTCGGGGTGGAACTGGCATCCCACCATGAAGGGGTGCCCCGCCACCTCGCACACCTCCACCAGGGAGCCATCGGGGGAGGTGCCAGAGGGCACGAGCCCTGCCCCCTCCAGCTGGTCGCGGTAGCGGTTGTTGAACTCGTAGCGGTGGCGATGACGCTCCAGCACCACATCTGTCCCGTAGAGCTCATGGGCCTTGGAGCCTGGGCGGAGCAGGCAGGGATAGACGCCCAACCGCATGGTGCCTCCCTTATGCTGGACCCCCATCTGATCCTCCATGAGGTCGATGACCGGGTAAGGGGTATGGGGGTCGAACTCCGTTGAGTGGGCTCCCCGCCAGCCCAGGACGTTGCGGGCATATTCGATGACCATCACCTGCATGCCCAGGCAAAGCCCTAGGTAGGGGATTCCCCGCACGCGGGCGTGATGGGCGGCTATCACCTTCCCCTCCACCCCCCGCTCGCCGAAGCCGCCAGGGACCACGATGCCGTCTACCCCCTCTAGGAGGTCGTATCGGCCCTCCTCCAGGGCCTGGGAGTGGACCCAGCGAAGGCGCACCCTCACGCCATAGGTCACTCCGGCATGCACTAGGGCTTCCTTCACCGAGAGATAAGCGTCAGGGAGCTCCACATACTTGCCCACTATGGCGATCTCCACCTCGCCCTGGGGCGACTTGAGCCTTTCTACCCACCTCTGCCACTCCGAGAGGTCGCGGGGGAGGTCGGGGAGGCCCAGGCGCTGTAAGATGTAGCTCCCCAGCCCCGCCTCCTCCAGCACCAGAGGCACCTCGTAGATAGTGGGCATGGTGAGCAGGGGCACCACCGCCCTCTTGGGCACGTCGCAGAAGAGGGAGATCTTCTCCCGCAGGTCGTCTCCCACGGGCCGGTCGCTGCGGCAGATGATGACGTCGGGCTGGATGCCGAGGCTGCGCAGCTCCCGCACGCTGTGCTGGGTGGGCTTGGTTTTCAGCTCGCCGGTGGTGGAAAGATAGGGCAGGAGGGTTACATGCACAGAGAGGGTGTCCTCCCGGCCCTCCTCGGTGCGGAGCTGGCGGATGGCCTCCAGGAAGGGCTGTCCCTCGATGTCTCCCACAGTGCCTCCTACCTCCACCACCACCACCTGGGCCTCCGCCTTCTCCCCTACGGCCCTTATGCGCCCCTTTATCTCGTTGGTGACATGGGGTATGGCCTGGATGGTGCGCCCCAGGTAATCGCCCCGCCTCTCCTTGGCGATGATGGCCTGGTAGATCTGCCCCGCAGTGACGGAGGATAGGCCCGTCAAGTCCTGGTCCAGGAACCGCTCGTAATGGCCCAGGTCCAGGTCCGTCTCCGCGCCGTCGGACGTGACGAACACCTCCCCGTGCTGGTAAGGGGACATGGTGCCTGGGTCCACGTTGAGGTAGGGGTCCAGCTTCTGCAGAACCACCGAGAGGCCACGGGACTTGACGAGGCGGCCGATGGCGGCGGTGACGATGCCCTTGCCCACGGAGCTCACCACGCCGCCGGTCACGAATATGTACTTCCTGCCCATATAAAGAAAGCCCCCCGCGGGGGCCACGCCGCCCATGCCCCATGCTACTCCATCCCCCTCTCCATTGTCAATAGGGGAGAGGGGAAGGCGCGAAGGCGTCTTATCATTATGTCTAGAGGCCTTTGCTGGCTATCATGGGAGTGGGGAGGGGCCATGCCCAGGGTCATCGTGGATGTGCCGCTGGAGGAGATCGCCCCCAGGCGGGTGAGCAAGGCCAAGGTGGCGGAGTTCGTGCGCCTCATGGAGGGGGGCCTTGTGTTTCCGCCTGTGAAGCTGGCCCGCCTCCCCCCCGGATCCCCCTACAGGTGGCGGGTGTGCGATGGCGGTCACCGCGTGGCGGCGGCCAGGGCCCTGGGGCGCAAGACCATCAAGGCCAAGCTCTGGCTGCCGGACGAGGAGTTGCGTTGATCCCCCCCTGAGGCCCTTGCTATACTCGCCGAGGGGCATCAGCCCTGCGGGAGGTGAAGTAAGGATGGCGGAGCAGCAGAAGGGCAAGGGAGTCCTTGGGCGCATCTTAGGCCTGCTAGGGGCCCTGGGGGTGTTGGTGGCTGCTCTGGCCTTCTGGCGTCGTCGCCAGGCTGGCCAAAAGGAGTGATCGGCCCTCCCTGCCGCCATGGAGATCGTCTGGCTGGGGCATGCCTGCTTCTGGCTAAGGGGGCGTAACATATCCATCGTCACCGACCCTTGTCCCCCTTCCACCGGGTACGACATAGGGCGTCTGCGGGCCCCCATCGTCACCATCAGCCACCATCATGAGGACCACGATTACCTGCAGGCGGTGGTATCCCCTTCCTTCGTCCTGGACGCCCCTGGTGAGTATGAGATAAGTGGTGTCTATATCACGGCTGTGCCCACCTATCACGATGGGCGCCAGGGGGCGGTGCAGGGGCCTAACCTGGCCTTCGTCCTGGAGATGGAGGGGTTAGTCCTCTGTCACTTGGGAGACCTGGGCCATCTCCCCAACCCCGAGCAGGTGGAGACGTTAAGCGGGGCCCATGTCCTCATGGTGCCCGTGGGCGGCCGCACCACCATCGATGGTGCCCAGGCGGCGGAGGTGGTGCGGCTTTTGGAGCCCCGCATCGTCATCCCCATGCACTACCGCACCCCTGTCTGTCGCCTCCCCTTGGAGCCCCTGGACCGCTTTCTACAGGAGATGGAGGTGGAGAGGCCGGAGCCCCAGCCCAAGCTTAACGTGACACCGTCCACGCTGCCCGAGGGGACGGAGGTGGTGGTTCTATCATACCGGGGCGCCTAGGGGAGGTAGGCGAGGGGGTCCACGGGCACGCCGTTGACGTGCACCTCGAAGTGGAGATGAGGCCCTGTGCACCAGCCGGTGCACCCCACAGTCCCAATGACATCTCCCTGCTGGACCTGCTGGCCCATGGTGACATAGATGGCCGATAGGTGAGCGTAGGACGTCTCCATGCCATTGGCATGGCGAATGATGACGTAGTTGCCGTAGCCGTAGTAGCCATAGGCCACCAGCACCACCTGCCCGGCGGCAGCAGCCACCACTGGGGTTCCGTGGGCGGTGGCGATGTCCAAACCCTTATGCCCGCCGCCGAAGTGCTGGGTGAGCATCCCTCGCACTGGCCATATGAGGCCGCTGTTGGCGGCAGCTGCCACTGAGGCAGGTGGGGTGGGGCTGGGCTGCTGCACCGCTGGGGGCGGGGTGGGCTGCGGCGCCGCCGGCGCTGGCTTGGGCTCCGGCGGGGGCGGAGGCTTAGCCCCTGGCAGGAACACCAGCATCCCCTCCCGCACCGTGTCAGGGGAGGTGATGCCGTTGGCCGGGAAGGAAACGATGTCCTCCACCTTGATCCCGAAAAAGAGGGCCACGTCCTGCAAGGTGTCCCCCAGCTTCAGGCGGTAGAGGATGCCGTTGCCCACTGGGACGACGAGCTCCTGCCCCACCACTAAGCTATCGGGGTCATCACTTATCTCCGGATTGTTCCACACGATGTAGTTAGGGTCGATGCCCAGGCGCTGGGCGATGCCATAAACGGTGTCCCCCGGCTGGACTTTATAGGTGGTGAAAAGGGGCGGCGGGGAAGGGGGTGGCTGGTCTTGCCGCTGCTGCCCTTCCTGGGGCTCGGTGGGCTGTGGCTGAGCATCTGCCAAGGCCAGCGGCTCCAGCACCAGCACCTGCCCCGTGGGCTGAATGAGGGGTTCGGCCAGCCCCACCATGCTGATGCCCCCTCGCACTTGAGTTTGGGGTATCACAGGAAGGCGTAGATAGGTGGGCTCCTGCTGGCGGTCCGCCACAGGCGTGAGTAGAGGCGGGGAGCCCGTCACCGAGCTAGCCAGATGATGTCGCCCTATGCCCACAGCCCCGGCGATGAGGGCCACCACCACAAAGGCGATGTGAAGCACCCGCCGCTGGGTGCCTAGGGCGGCTCTACCCGCCGAGGCTGCCCGCCCCTGGGTCGGTCGGTGGCTTCCGGAAATGGCCTGCCCCCTATGAGCATGGCCCTCTTGGCCACCTCCCTAAGCCCTGCCTCCCCGAGGGCCGTGATCGGGGGCCATTATACCAGGGGGAGGGGGATTGTCAAGGTCTTCACATAGAGGGGTTGTCCACAGCAGGTCCACGAGGGACCAGGGAGGTCTTGACGGCCTGGCTCTAGGTGATAGAATCGTGATGGCGGGGAAGGTGGGCGGTTAGCTCAGTGGGAGAGCGCTTGCTTCACACGCAAGAGGTCGCAGGTTCGAGTCCTGCACCGCCCACCACCGATGGCTGAATCAGGAGCCCAGGTGGCGGAACTGGCAGACGCGCTGCGTTCAGGGCGCAGTGCCCCTCGCGGGCGTGCGGGTTCGAATCCCGCCCTGGGCACCATGGGCGGACAAGGGCGGCCACGGGGTTGTGCTCCTTCCCTAGGGGCCCGTGGCCATATGCATAAGGCGCGCTCGTAGCTCAGCCCGGACAGAGCGCAGCCCTGCGGAGGCTGAGGTCGTGGGTTCGAATCCCACCGAGCGCGCCATCTTTTCTAAGGTGCCCCCTCTATTAAGAGGCGGTCCCCTTCCTGGGTCCCGGTATCCCTGAGGGTGCCTGCGGGCAGCTCCAGGGCCACCTTGGCTCCCCTCCCCCCCATGGCCACCCGGAAGGGCGGCAAGGCATGGAATGCCCTCACCACCCTCCCCTCCTCGTCCAGAAAAGCGATATCGATGGGGAAGAGCATGAAGCAGGTGTGGACGGAGGAGGTGGGTTTTATGAGGAGGCCATGCCCCCTGGCCAGGGCCCGTTGCCCCAGAAGGCCCCGCAGGCGGCTCCAGAAGGTGTCGGCTATCCTCACATGGTGGGCCAGGACGGTGCCACGGGTGGGGTTGGTGACTTTTAGGGCCATGGCACCTTAACAACGGGCCGGGCACGCGCTATCATATATAGGGATGCCGGGGCCAGGCTCCTCGGACTCATAGGCCTATTATAGTATCGAGAGGTGTACGGGGGATGGTCGCAGCGGTGGTGGGCCTGGCCCTGGGCATTTTCTGGACGCTAGGCGGAGGCGCCTTAGTGGCCCTCGGCCTGTTGGCCCATCTCTTGCCTGGGTTGGCTTCACCCATAGGCGGAGGCACCTTGGTTTTCCTGGGGTTGGTGGCGGGGGTCGTTAGCGCCCTTTGGCTGTGGACGTCCCGTGTGCTGGAACGCGACCTTCCCCACGTCTGGCTTCGCCGAGAGGAACGATAGCTCACAGGCGTGTCTTCCCTGGTGGCAGGGGTGGGATTCGAACCCACGACGCACGGCTTATGAAGCCGCCGCTCTACCGCTGAGCTACCCTGCCCGCAAGCGCCGGGACCCACCGGCAACTTCATGATGACACCATAACCCGTCGTCTGGCAAGGGTGGCCTCATGGTAAGATGATGGCTGGCATGGACCAGAGGCGGGAGAGGTTGCTGGAACAGGTGCGTGCTCTTCCCCAGCGCCCTGGCGTCTACATCTTTCGCGATGCCCAGGGGAAGGTGCTGTATGTGGGCAAGGCCACTAGCCTGCGCCAGCGGGTCCGCTCCTACTTCGGCTCGGCTCGCAGCCTGGAGGGGAAGGTGCGCAACCTGGTCTCCAAGGTGGCCGACATAGATTACATAGTGGTGGGGAGCGCCGCCGAGGCCCTGGTGCTGGAGGCCAGCCTGGTCAAGCGTCACCAGCCCCCCTTCAACGTCCGCCTCAAGGACGACAAGCACTACCCCTATCTGCGCATCGACCTGGCCGATCCCTGGCCACGGGTGGAGATCGCCCGGCGCGTCCTGCCCGACGGCGCCCGCTACTTCGGCCCCTATGCCAGCGCTGGCGCTGTGCGCAAGACCCTCGACCTCCTCAAGAAGCTCTTCCCCTGGCGCTCCTGCACCAAGACCATCACCGGCACCGATCCTCGCCCCTGCCTGGACTATTACATCCACCGTTGCCTGGGTCCTTGTGCCGGCCTCTGCACTCCTCAGGAGTATCGGCAGGTGGTGGAGCAGACCATCAAGTTCCTGGAGGGGCGCACTGAGGAGGTAATAAACGAGCTCTGGCGCCAGATGGAGGATGCGGCCGAGGCCCTGGAGTTCGAGCGGGCGGCTCGCCTGCGGGACCAGATCCGCGCCATCCAGCGTACCGCCTCCCAGCGCCAGGCGGTGGATCTGGGCCGGGTGGTAGACATCGATGTCTTCGGCCTGGCGCGGGAGGAGGGGGAGGCATGCGTATACGTCTTCTTCGTCCGCCACGGCAACGTGGTGGAGCAGGACTCCTTCGCCCTAGAGGGAGTGGAGGGGGAGGGGGAAGCGGCCATATTACAGGGCTTCCTCACCCAGTTCTATGAGGCGGCACCCTACGTGCCGGAGCTGGTCTTCCTGCCCCTTCCCATCGAGGAGCGGGAGGTGCTGGAGAGTTGGCTATCGCAGCGGCGAGGTGGCTCTGTGGCCGTGGTGGTCCCCAAAGGAGGCCAGGAGGAGGCCCTGGTCCATAGGGCCAACGAAAACGCCAAGGAGGCATTACAGGCCATGCGCGTGCGGGCTCTGCTGGACAGGGACAACCTGCGCCAAGCCCTGCACGACTTGGCCGAGCAGCTGGGCCTACCAGCACCACCGCAACGCATCGAGTGCTACGATATCTCTAACATCCATGGGAGTCACGCCGTGGGCTCCATGGTGGTGTTCTGGGAGGGGCGCCCCCGTCCTCAGGAGTACCGCCGCTTCCGTATCCAGGGTGTAAGTGGGCCCAACGATTATGCCATGCTCCAAGAGGTGCTGAGGCGCCGCTTCCGCCGTGCCCGCCAGGCCCCTGAAGACGAGTCCTTTGGTAAGCTGCCCGATCTGGTGATGGTGGATGGTGGCAAGGGACAGGTCTCGGCGGCCCACGACGTGTTGCGGGACTTGGGCCTGGGCCACATACCTCTGGCTGGCCTGGCCAAGCGGCATGAGGAGCTATATGTGGTAGACATGAGCGAGCCCATCATCCTTCCCCGCCACTCCCAGGCCCTCTACCTAGTGCAGCGCATCCGCGATGAGGCCCACCGCTTCGCCATTACCTACCACCGGCGCCTGAGGGAGAAGAAGGGGCTGGAATCGGCGTTGGATGCCATCCCTGGCATCGGGCCCAAGCGCAAGAAGGCCCTTCTGCGCAAGTTCGGCTCCCTGCAGGCCATAAAGGAGGCCACCCTGGACGACATAGCAGCCACCCCCGGATTCACTCGCTCCTTGGCCCGCAAGGTGCTGGAACAGCTCTGAGGGCCACACCATTCGCCCAGAGGTCTTCTAGCGATCCACAATTAGGTGCGGCGCCCTTTAGCGGGCGATGAGATCGCCCACCATCTGGACAGGGTGGATATCGCACCGGAAGAAGTACGTCCCCGGTGGCACGTTGACGGTGATGGTGTTCTCGCAGGGCGCGGTGCACAGCTCGCCCACCGCCAGGGCCTCCTTGGCCTCCTTGGTCTTGTAAGCGGCGACGTTGTGAGGAACGCCCGTGTCCTCGTTTATGAAACGGATGGTGACGTCCACGTTGGCGGGGATCTCCAGGGTGTCCCGGTCGAACTTGAGGGTGGGGATGGCCCTTATCTCCACCACCGTACCTCCGGGGGCAGGGGTGGGGGCAGGGGCGGGGCCGGCGGCCTCCTCTCCACCCTCGGATACGGTGAGGTTGAAAGCTGTGAGGAAAGTGGCGGCTACAGCCACCGCCAGTATGGCCGTCACCAGCCAGTCGATTGGGAGCTTGGTAATGTCCAGGCGCATGAGGCCACCTCCGGCCATATGTTACCATTTTCACTTGCTCAGGGCCACCACCATTTTTCACCTTCTTGGGGCTGCCACTTGGGCATCCATGGCGGCGAGCATCTCAGCCAGGGTGCGGGCGTTGGTCACGGCATACCCGTAGGCATCGTTGTTGAAGTAGATGAACACGTCCGTCAGGCCCTGTCCCAGGGCCAAAAGGCGGCGTGCCCACTCCTCCAACGCGGCGTCGGGGTAGTTGCTGGCATACAGGGCCTCGGCGCCATGGAAGCGCATATAGGCGAAGGGGGCGGTGGCCACCAGGGGTGTCTTCAGGCCCGGCGAGTCGAAGCAGCAGAAGGCCACGCCATGGCTCCTAAGGATGGCCAAGGTCTCCTCGCACATCCAGGAGGAGTGGCGGAACTCCACCGCATGGCGCAGTGGAGGGGGCAGAAGGGCTAGGAAGCGGTGCAGACGCTCCTGATTCTCGGGGGTGCGGCGGAAGGAAGGTGGCAGCTGATAGAGGATGGGGCCCAGGCGATCCCCTAGTCGCATGGCCCCGTCCAGGAAGCGCTGCAGGGGCTCCTCCACCTCCCGCAGCCTCCTGATGTGGGTGATGAAGCGATGGGCCTTGACGGCGAACAGGAACCCCGGCGGGGCATTGTTGCGCCACAGGTCCCAGGCCTGGGGCCGAGGCTGCCGGTAGAAGGGGTTGTTGAGCTCCACCGTGGGGAAGTAGCCCACGTAATGTTGTAGCCAGCGGGAAGGGGGCAGGTCCTCCGGATAGAAGATGCCCAGCCAGTGGGCGTAGTGCCAGCCGCTGGTGCCGATCCAGTAGCGGGCCATCTCCAGGAGGTATTGTAGAAGGTGTGGACGTTGTGGGGCGTATACTGGCCTCGGGAGGCAGAGGTGAGGTGGGAACTGGCTCCCGAGGGGATGCAATGGACACGGGATCTCCTCCTGGCTGAGCTACGCCAGGAGGTGAAGGATGAGCGGGTGCTATGGGCTATCTCCCAGGTGCCGCGAGAGAAGTTCGTGCCCCCGGAACTGGCCCCCCACGCCTATGAGAACCGCCCTCTGCCCATCGGCCACGGGCAGACCATCTCCCAGCCCCTCATAGTAGCCATCATGACGTCCGCTCTCGCCCTACAAGGGCAGGAGAAGGTGTTGGAGGTGGGCACTGGCTCCGGCTACCAAGCGGCCCTCCTCTCCCTCCTGGCCCGGGAGGTGGTGAGCGTGGAGCGGGTGCCGGAGCTGGCCCATAAGGCGGCCCAACGGCTGCAGGAGCTGGGTTACCACAACGTGCGGGTGTATGTGGCCCGCCCCGACGTCTTGGGCTGGCCCGACGAGGCCCCCTATGATGCCATCATCGTCACCGCTGCCGCCCCGCGCGTCCCCCGGTCGTTACTGGAGCAGCTAGCGCCCGGTGGCCGCATGGTCATCCCTGTGGGAGGTCGCGACCTTCAGGAGCTGGTGCTGGTGGAGAGGGTGAAAAAGGGGTGGAAAAGGCGTGACCTAGGGGCCTGCCGATTCGTTCCACTAATAGGGCCGGAGGCCTGGCCCGCCGAGGGAGCTTGCAAGGACGAGCCCTATGATGCCCCCTATAAGTGATGATGTGGAAAATTTGTGGAAACATCTGCGCTCGCCTCTTGGGATGGTGTCATGAGCGTATGCACTAACATGGGCTTAACATAGCGGGCGGGGGGTGATAGATGATGGTCGTCAGCACGAGGGCCAGCCCGGAGCTGGCTGATGGGGTGGTGAGGTTCCTGGAGTATCTGGAGGTGGAGAAGGGGGCCTCGGCCAACACAGTGGCGGCCTACCGCAACGACCTCCAGCAGCTCGTGGACTTCATTGGGTCCAGGGCTGGGAAGGGGATTTCCTGGTCGGAGGTGAACCGCCGCCTCCTACAGGAGTTCGTATTGGAGCTACGGAGGCGGGGATATTGCGAGAGCTCCGTGGCACGTAAGGTGGCGGCGGTGCGCTCCTTCTTCTCCTTCCTGGCGGCAGAGGGCATGGTGGCCCGCAACGTGGGGGAGGCCCTGACATCGCCGCGGGTGCACAAGGCCCTGCCCAGGGCCATCTCCCCCAGTGAGGTGGACGAGCTGCTGGAGCAGCCGGCCAAGCGGCAGACGCCGGAGGCTAAGCGGGACCAGGCCATGCTGGAGCTGCTGTATGCCACTGGCATGCGCGTCACCGAGCTGGTCTCGCTGGACGTGGGGGACGTGCACCTGGGCCCCTCCCCCTTTGTGCGATGTCGGGGCAAGGGGGGGAAGGAGAGGGCCATCCCCATCCATGAGCAGGCGGCGGAGGCGTTGCGCACCTACCTGGAGGAGGGCCGCCCCCTCTTGGCGCGGGACAAGGAGGAGAGGGCCTTGTTCCTCAACCGGCGCGGCGAGAGGCTCACCCGGCAGGGGCTCTGGCTCATCCTCTCCCGCTATGCCCAAGAGGCGGGGCTGGGGGGGCGAGTGACGCCCCATGTGCTACGCCACAGCTTCGCTACCCACATGTTGCGGGGAGGGATGCCCCTGCGAGACCTGCAGGAGCTCTTGGGCCACGCCTCCATCGCCACCACCCAGATATACACCCACCTGACGCGTGATCATCTGCGGGAGGTGTATCAGAAGGCCCATCCCCGCGCCTAGGCCTCCTGACCTGTGGTAAGATAGGGCTTGCCCCCCAACATAGCAGGGGGCGGGGAGATCTATGGCGCGGATGATCTCGGTCATAGGAGGGGAGAACGCGTCCCCGGAGGCGGTGCGCCTGGCCGAGGAGGTGGGTCGAGAGCTGGCCCGTCGTGGTGCCGTGGTGGTATGCGGCGGAGGCTCAGGGGTCATGGAAGGGGTGTGCCGCGGCGCCCGCCAGGCAGGGGGTCATACCATCGGCATCCTGCCTGGCCATAATGCCCAGGAGAGCCCACCCAACCCCTGGGTGGAGTTCCCCATATACACAGGCTTGGGTTACGCCCGCAACTCCATGGTGGTGCTCTCCGGGGAAGCGGTCATCGCCATAGATGGCGCTTATGGCACCCTCTCGGAGATCGCCTATGCCCTGATATATGGCATCCCCATCGTGGGCCTCGACACCTGGGAGTTCCGCTACAGCAACCATAACCCCACGGGCATCGTGCGGGTCCAAGACCCCCTCGAGGCGGTGGAGCTGGCCCTGCGGCTGGCCGAGGAGCGACGGGCCTCCCAAGGGGGCGGTAGCTAGAGGCATATGGCTTTGGCCTCGGAGATGCGCATCGCCTGGGTGAGGGCACGGGAGGTGATAGACTCCCGGGGTCACCCCACCTTGGAGGTGGAGGTGGGGCTTGAGGGAGGGACGCGGGGTAGGGCTATCGTCCCCGCCGGTGCCTCCACCGGCGTCCACGAAGCCTTGGAGCTACGTGATGGCGACCCTCACCGCTATTTTGGCAAGGGGGTGTTGCGGGCGGTGGAGAACGTCCACCGCATCATCGCTCCGGCTGTGGTGGGCAGGTCGGCCCAGGACCAAGAGGGGATCGACGGCTTATTGATGGAGCTGGATGGCACCCCCAATAAGGGGCATCTTGGGGCCAACGCTGTGCTAGGGGTCTCCCTAGCAGTGGCCCACGCCGCCGCTGCTGCTAGAGGCCTTCCGCTTTATCGTCACCTAGGGAAGGAGGGGGATTTAGTCCTGCCCATGCCCCTGTTCAACATCCTCAACGGGGGTCGCCACGCCCGCGGGGGGGTGGACCTGCAGGAGTTCATGGTGGTGCCCGTGGGGGCCCCCACCTTCGCCGACGCCCTGCGATGGGGAGCGGAGGTATATCACGCTCTGGGGCGGCTCCTAGAGGAGCGGGGTCTCTCGGTAGGGGTGGGCGATGAAGGCGGCTTTGCCCCGCCTCTGTCGCGCAATGAGGATGCCCTATCGCTGGTGTTGAAGGCCGTGGAGGCGGCTGGCCGCCGCCCTGGGGAGGAGGTGGCCTTGGCCATCGATGCCGCCGCCAGCGAGCTCCACCGCCAGGGTCTTTACCACCTGGCGCGGGAAGGGAGAACCCTCACCTCAGAGGACATGGTGGCCATGTGGGAGGATTGGTGCGCACGGTACCCCATCGTGAGCATCGAGGATGGGCTGAGCCAGGACGACTGGGAAGGATGGGCCCTCCTGACGCGGCGCCTGGGATCCCGGGTGCAGCTAGTGGGTGACGACCTATTCGTCACCAATGTGACACGCATCCGTAGGGGCATCCAGATGGGGGTCGCCAATGCCGTCCTGGTCAAGCCCAACCAGATCGGCACCCTCACCGAGACCTTACAGGCCATAGAGGTGGCCAAGGGCGCAGGCTACAGGTGCGTCATCTCCCATCGCTCAGGGGAGACGGAGGACACCACCATAGCCGACCTGGCGGTGGCCACCGGCGCTGGCCAGATCAAGGCTGGGGCCCCAGCCAGAGGGGAGCGAACGGCCAAGTATAACCGCCTCCTACGCATCGAGGAGGAGCTGGGGGAAGGAGCTCGCCTGGCTCGTCCTTTCTCGCCTAAGCTCTAGCCCGCCGGCTGCAGGCGGTGGTGTATGGGCCCCTCCTTCTCCCGCAGAGGTCGCCCTGAGGCCCCCCGCCAGGTGGCCATCACCTCGGCCATAATGCTCACCGCCACCTCCTCCGGGGCCTCGCCTCCCAGATCTAGACCCACGGGGGTATGCACCCGCTCCAAGTCCTGAGGCCCCAGCTCCATCCCCTGGGCGATGCGCTGGAAACGGGAGCGAGGCCCCAGCAGGCCGATGTAGGGCGCAGGGGAGGCCAGTGAGAACTGCAGAGCCTCCCGATCCCGCTCCACGTGGTGGTTCATAATCACCACATAGGAGCGTGGCGAGAGGGAGAGGTGCCGTTGCAGCTCATGGGGGTGGGCCCGGACGATGCGAGCGCCGGGAAAACGCTCTTGGGTGGCATAGGCTGGACGAGGGTCCACCACTGTCGCCCGGAACCCCACTTGCTGGGCCAGGGCCACCAGGGGGATGGCGTCATGTCCCGCCCCGAACACCACCAACTCGGGCGGGGGGACGCTCACGTCCAGGAAGACCTCCGTCTCCTCCACCTGAACCGTCCCCGACCTAGGAGCTGCCTTCCGCAGGAGGGAAGTGGCCATGGCCTCCACCCTCTCCCGCACATGCTCGGGTGCCAGAGCGCCATGGGCGGCGCCACGGGGCAAGACCAAGAGATGCCCCTCGCCCCCTTCTAGGGCGGTAGCCAGGACACCTTCCTCCCCCTGGGCCTGCAGCTCCAGGAAACGGTGAAGAAGGCTCCCCTCCTCCAGGGGCTCGATGAGGACCTCCACCGTCCCCCCGCATCCTAGGCCCAGGCCCCACATGACGTCCTCGTCCAACTGGTAGCGGGTGTGCACAGCCTTCCCCTGGCGCATAACCCCCTTGGCCACCTCCACGATCTCGGGCTCCAGGCAGCCGCCTGAGATCATGCAGGTGGCGGAGCCGTCCTCGTGGGCCAACATCTTGGCCCCCTCGCGGCGATAGGCGGAGCCGAAGACGCGCACCACGGTGGCCAGGGCCACCCTCTGGCCCTTGGCCCAGGCCTGACGGGCCGCCTCCAGCACCTGGCGAGTCTCATGGGGGAGCATGGCTGGTTCCATTATATGCCGCTAGCGACATGGGGTCACCTAGTTACGAGCAGACACGGACGCCCATGGCCACCACCAGCATGCCGCTTTGGAGCTAGCCCTTCGTATTTCGCGACAAGGCAAAGGCGCCCGCGAAAAAGCAGAGGACTAGTCCAGGGCCTGCAGACTTTGGATGGCGGCCACGCGGTGGCGGAGGGCTGACCAGAGGTAGGCCAGGGCGAAGAGGGCGGTGGCCACCAACACCACGTTGGCCCCCGAAGAGACGTCCAGGAAGTAGCTGGCATAGATGCCCACTAGCCCGCTCATCACCCCCAGAAGAGCCGAGAGGCCCAGCATGAGGTGAAAGCGGTCCGTCAGCAGGCGGGCGGTGGCCGCCGGGATGATGAGCACCCCCACCAGCATGGTGACTCCTATCACCTGCATGGAGACCACCACCGTCCCCGCCAAGGCGAGGGAGAAGAGGGCATCCAGCCAGCCCGTGGACACCCCATAATAGGCGGCCACCTCCGGGTCGAAGGTGAGGAAGAGGAGCCGACGATAGGTGAGAAGGACGAAGGCCAGGGCCAGCCCCGTCATGGCTGCTACCACCCATACGTCCTGGGGGCTCACCCCCAGCAGGTTACCCAACAGGGCGGCCTCGAAGTTGCGGGTGAAGGTGCGATAACGGCTGATGATGGCCACCCCTAGGGCGAAGCTGGCGGTGGTGACGAGGCCAATAGTGGCATCGGCGCCCACGGCTCTGCGCCGGCGGGCCAGGGCGTTGATGAGGAGGGCGGAAAGGAACCCCCAGATGCCCGCCCCCACGTAGAAGTTGAAGGCCATGACGTAGCTCACCACCGCCCCCCCTAGCATAGCGTGGGAGAGGCCGTGGCCGATGTAGCTCATTCGCCTCAGCACCACATAGGTGCCCATGAGCCCACACAGGGCTCCCACCAGGGAAGCCACTATCATCCCTCGCACGAAAAACTGGTACTGGAAGGGCTCAAGCACCGGGCTCCCCCCTTGGGGCCAAGTGCTCCTGGTAGTAGCCGTGAGGCCGCTCTGCCACCAGCACCAGCCCTTGGTGCTCCACCACCACCATCTCCGCCCCGTAGGTCTGCCTCAGGGTCTCGGGGGTCAGCACCTGGGCCGGCGGGCCATCGGCCACCACCCGGCGGTTGAGGCATACGATGCGCGGCAGGTGGGCGGCCACGGCGTTGATCTCATGGGTGGTGAGGATGATGGTGGCGCCCTCGTGGTTCAGCTCGTGCAGTAGGTGGAGGATGTCGTCGCGGGTCTTGATGTCCACCCCAGCGGTGGGCTCGTCCAAGAGGAGAAGACGGGGGTTGGCCACCAGAGCCCGCGCCAGAAAGGCGCGCTGTTGCTGGCCGCCAGACAGGGCCCGGATATGGCGTTTGGCCAGTTGGGCGATGCCCAGCCGCTCCAGGACAGCGTAGGCTCGCTGCCGTTCCCGTGGCGTGGGCCAGGGCCATGGGGAGGAGGCCAAACCCAAGAGCGCTACCTCCTCCACGGTGATGGGGAAGTTCCAGTCCACCGTCTCCAGCTGGGGTACATACCCCACTGGGAACCGACGCCTCCCTACGGGCCGCCCCTCTACCAACACCTGGCCCCGGTAGAACTGGACGGCCCCCAGGATGGCCCTCAGGAGGGTGGTCTTGCCGGCGCCGCTGGGCCCCAGGAGGCCTACGAACTCCCCCGGCCATATCTCCAGGTCTACGTCCGTGAGGGCTGGGGGGCCGCCGTAACCGCAGGTGAGCTCCCTTATCTCAACCAGGGGGGCGCGCCCCGTGCGCTGGTGGGGGTATGGATGTAGCATGGCCTCCCTCAGTAGTAGCGGGCCCGGCTCCCCTGAGGACACACTAGAGAGGGGTCCACGTTCCGCAGGGGTGTGGGGTCGCCCCCCAGGGCGGAAACTATGGCCTGCACGTTCTCCACCATCATGCCTATATAGGAGTGGAGGCGATGGCCCGGTTTCTCGGGCAGGTCATCGTCTCGCAGGTCGGTGACGTAGCGGGCCCCTGTCTCGCGGGCTATCTGCTCCATGACCTTGCTTGGGAAGACCTCCGAGCCGAAGATGGCCGGCACCCCTTCTGCCTTGATCTGGTCGATGAGGCGGGCCACCTCCTGAGCCGATGGCTCCTTGAAGTCGGACGGCTGGATGGCCCCGATGACTTGGAAGCCGTAATCATCGGCCCAATAGGCCCAGGAGTCGTGGTAGGTGAGGAGCTTGCGGCGCTGTGGAGGAACGGTGGCCACCGCCTCCTTGGTGGCCTGGTCCAGGGCCTGGAGACGTTGTAGGAAGGCCTGGTAGTTGGCCTCATATATGGGGGCCCCCTCCGGGTCGTGCCTGATGAGGGCCTCCTTCGCTAGGCGGGCATACTCCATGGCCAGACGGGTGCTGGGCCATAGGTGAGGGTTGGGCTTCCCCTGCTCCCTGGGGAAGCTGAAGTCGAACTTCCACTGGGCAGGGGTTATGGCGTTGTCGGCCAGAAGGACGATCTCGGCGTCTGGCCTCTTGTTGGCCTTGGCCATCTCCAGGAGCGGCTCCTCCAGGTAGAGGCCGTTGAGGATGATGAGGTGGGCCTCCGCCAGTTCCTTGGCTACCGATGCGGGGGGCTCGTAGGTGTGGGAGTCCTCCCCCTCGGGTATGACCCCCACCACCTGGGCCCGATCACAAGCGATGTTCTCTACGATGCTGGTGATGGGTGAGACGCTGGTGACCACCTTGATAGCCGCCTGGGGCTCCTCCTGGCCGGAGGTGCAGGCGGCCAAGGCCAGCACAAGGGCCATAAGTAGCAGGATCCACCTCATCGCCTTTCCTCCTGTCCGCAGCGTCGGCAAAGGCCAAAGATGGCGAAGTGGTCCAAGTCGGCGCGGAAGCCGTAGTCCTCCAGCAGGGCGGCGGCCAGCCCCCCCAGGTAAGCGTCGTCGATGCGGCTCACCTCTCCACAGCGGCGACAGATGAGATGGTGGTGGCGGTCCTGCCCCACCCACTCGTACTCCGCCTCCCCTCCCCCCATGCGCACCTCCGCCACTAGCCGCAGGTCTCTGGCCGCCGCCAGGGTGCGGTAGATGGTGGAGATGTCCACAAAGGGGTATTGGCGGCGTACCTCCGCCAGCAGCTCGGCGGCCGTCTTGTGGCCGCCGGCATGGCGGAGGGCGGAGAGAACCATGATGCGCTGGGGCGTCACTTTCTGCCCCGCCCGCCGTAAAGCCTTCATGGTCTCTGTTTCACAACCCATGGCCTTCGCCTCCAAAGACAATGCGCTTACATAACAACTGCAATTGTATGCAGAAAGTGTCTAGACGTCAAGAAGTGGCGGTGGGGGGCCGTGGTGATGGCCTTTTAGAGGGGGCTGGCCTACCGGAGCTACAAGAGGGGGCATGTGCTATATTGGTGTAGGAGGTCCCCTTTCGTAAGGTAGGGGAGCCATGTATTCCGAGCTGCGGGTGTTCAGCGGACGGGCCCATCCCGAGCTGGCCCAGGCCATCTGTCGCTATTTGGAGGTGCCCCTGGGCCAGGTGGACGTGTTTGAGTTCAGCAATGAGAACATCTTTGTGCGCTATCTGGAGAACATACGCTCCCGCGATGTCTTCTTGGTGCAGCCCTTCGTCTCCCCCGTCAACACCCGCATCATGGAGCTCTTGATAATGATCGACGCCGCCAAGAGGGCCTCCGCCGGCCGCATCACAGCTGTCGTCCCCTACTACGCCTACGGCCGCAGCGATAAGAAGGACCAGCCTCGGGTGCCCATCACCGCTCGCCTCATCGCCAACTTCCTGGAGGTGGCGGGGGCCGACAGGCTTTTGACCATAGACCTGCATGCTGGCCAGATCCAGGGCTTCTTCAACATACCGGTGGACGAGCTGACGGCCCTATCCATCCTGGCCCGTTACTTCCGCGATCAGTTCGGGCCTCGCCTCGAAGAGGTGACGGTGGTGGCCACCGATGTGGGCGACGCCAAAAGGGCGCGGCGCGTGGCCGACCGGCTGAATGTGCCCCTAGCCATCGTGGAGAAGCGCCGCATCGGCAACCAGGGGCAGGTGGAGGCCGTCAACATCATCGGCGACGTAGAGGGGAGGGTGGCTCTCATCGTGGACGACGAGGTGGACACCGCCGGCACCCTGGTGGCCACTGTGGACATAGTCCTGCGCAAGGGGGCCAAGGAGGTCTATGCCTGCTGCACCCATCCTGTCCTCTCCGGCCCCGCCGTCCAGCGCATCGAGCAGAGCCCCCTGAAGGAACTGGTGGTCACCGATACCATCCCCATCCCACCCCACAAGATGCTGCCCAAGATCACCGTCCTATCGGTGGCTCCTCTGCTGGGGGAGGCTATCCGCCGCATCCACACTGGCCAGTCGGTGGGGGCCCTCTTCGACGAGCATTGAGGTGAAAAATATGCTAAAGGCCCTCAGGCGGATCATCGGCGACGAGAACGAGCGGGAGCTGCGCAAGCTGTGGCCCCTGGTGGAGGCCATCAACCGCCTGGAACCCCAGGTGGAGGCCCTCACCGATGCCGAGCTGCGGGCCAAAACCGATGAGTTCCGCGCCCGCCTCAGGGAAGGCGAGACCCTAGACCAGCTCTTGCCCGAGGCCTTCGCAGTGGTGCGGGAGGTGGCTAAGCGCCGCCTGGGCATGCGCCACTTCGATGTCCAGATCATGGGCGGCATCGTCCTCCACCAGGGCAAGATCGCCGAGATGAAGACAGGCGAGGGCAAGACGCTAGTGGCTACTCTACCCCTCTACCTCAACGCCCTGGAGGGGAAGGGTTGCCACCTGGTGACCCAGAATGACTACCTGGCCAAGAGGGACGTGCAGTGGATGGGCCCCATATACCACTCCCTGGGCCTCAGCGTGGGCGTGCTTCAGCATGAGGCCGCCTACCGCTACAACCCCCAGGCCAACCTGGACAACCCCAGCCTGCGCTACCTGGAGCCCATCACTAGGCGCGAAGCCTATCTGTGCGATATCACCTACGGCACCAATAATGAGTTCGGCTTCGACTACCTCCGCGACAACATGGCTGTGGAACTCTCCCAGGTGGTGCAGCGGCTGGACCACCCCCACCATTACGCCATCGTGGACGAGGTGGACAACATCCTCATCGACGAGGCCCGCACCCCCCTCATCATCTCCGGGCCAGCCGAGGAGACGGAGGAGATCTACCGCACCTTCGCCCGCATCGTCTCCCGGCTGCGGGAGGGAGAGGACTACACAGTGGACCACAAGCACCGCACCGTGGCCCTCACCGAGGAGGGCATCACCAAGGTGGAGAGGGCCCTGGGCATATCCAACCTCTACGACCCCCAGCACTACCGCCTCACCCGCTTCCTGGACGCCGCCCTCAAGGCCCACGTCCTATACCAGAGGGACCGGGATTACGTGGTGAAGGATGGGCAGGTCATCATCGTGGACGAGTTCACTGGCCGCCTCATGTATGGCCGACGCTGGTCCGATGGCCTCCATCAGGCTGTGGAGGCCAAGGAGGGGGTCAGGATCCAGAGGGAGTCCGTCACCTACGCCACCATTACCATCCAGAACTACTTCCGCATGTATGAGAAGCTGGCAGGGATGACAGGCACCGCCTGGACGGAGCGGGAGGAGTTCCGCACCATCTATGGCCTAGACGTAGTGGTCATCCCCACCCATAAGCCCATGATCCGCATCGACCACCCGGACGTGGTATACCGCACCTCCTCTGGCAAGTGGCGGGCGGTGGTGCGGGAGATAGAGGAGATGCACGCCCAAGGTAGGCCGGTGCTGGTGGGCACCGTCTCCATCGAGAACTCGGAGCGATTGGCGGAGATGGTGCGGCGCATGGCCGTGTGCCGCAACCCCCACTGCTCCCGCTATCACCAGACCTGCCCTCTGCGGGAGCCCCAGGTGCTCAACGCCAAGCACCACGAGCGGGAGGCCCTCATCATCGCCCAGGCCGGCCGTTATGGGGCTGTCACCATCGCCACCAACATGGCCGGCCGCGGCGTGGACATTCTCCTAGGAGGCAACCCCGACCTGTTGGCGGAGCGGCTGGCGCGGGAGCGGGGCCTCAATCTGGTGGCCTTGCCTCCCGAGGAACAGGCCAAGGTGCGGGAGGAGGCGCGGCGCCTCTGGCAGGAGGAGCACCAACTGGTGATTTCCGTCGGCGGCCTCCATGTCATCGGCACCGAGCGCCACGAGGCGCGCCGCATCGACAACCAGCTGCGGGGCCGCTCCGGCCGCCAGGGAGACCCCGGCTCATCCCGCTTCTTTGTCTCCTTCGACGACGACATCATGCGCCGCTTCGCCCCTGAGTGGGTCAAGGGCCTCCTGGCCCGCCTGGGCATGGACGAGGACACCCCCCTGGAGAGCGCCATGGTCTCCAAGGCCATCGAGCAGGCCCAGACCAAGGTGGAGGCCCATAACTTCGACATCCGCAAGTATGTGGTCCAGTATGACGACGTCATGAACACCCACCGCGAGCTTATCTACCGCGAGCGGCGCAAGATCCTAGAGGGGGCCGACCTCCGCGCCAACATCTGGGAGATGGTGTGCCAGGAGATAGATGAGCTTCTGGACACCTATTATCAGGATGCGGGGGCGGACCCCAAGGCCCTCCTGCGTGCCCTGGCGGACATCTGCCACACGCCTCCTCCCCTCTCCCCTCAGCAGGTGGAGGAGATGGGGCGGGAGGAGCTGCGGGAAGCCATCCTCTCTCATGCCCGCCAGCTCCTGGAGGAGAAGGAGCAGGAGCTGGGGCAGGAGAAGATGCGCCTTCTGGAGCGTCTGGTGATGCTCTCCACCATCGACCGCTTGTGGGTGGACCATCTGACCGCCCTGGAGGAGATGCGTCAGGGGGTGGGGCTGCAGGGCTACGGCGGGCAGGATCCCCTCACCGTCTTCCGCAGGGAGGCCCACGACATGTGGGAGCAGCTCACCCACCACATCCGCTCCCTGGTGGTGCGGCGCATCTTCCGCGAGACCCTGGTGCCTTTGGCCCCCGCCCGCCCTCGCAACCTGCGGGAGCGGGGCCCAGGTGGGGAAGCCCAGGCTGTGGGGGCGAGGGTGGGTGGCAAGGTGGGCCGCAACGACCCTTGCCCCTGTGGCAGCGGCCGCAAGTACAAGAAGTGCTGTGGGCGGGTGGCCTGAAGGGAGGTGGCCCATGGTCCAGGGCGCCGATGACCCATTGGTGGAGGCCCGCGCCATCGTCCAGGAGATGCGCCAGGCCATTCAGACGGGCCAAAAGCCCTGGCATGTAGCCCTCCTGGAGGCCATCGCCCGCTGGCGCCTCCCCGAAGAGGAGGTGGCCGGACGCACCTACCGCTACCTGGTGGGCGGCGAGGCCTTCGATTGGCTGCTTCTGGCCGAGCGCCTCTGCCTGGAGATCGCCGACCTGGTGCCTCAGGATGAATTGGAGGCCCTCCTCTTCCGGGGCTGCCTGCCCTCCCCCATGGATGAGGACGATTTCCGCCGCCTCATAGGCGCCGCCAAGTATCGCGCGCATCTCAACTTCGTCTACGGCGTCCTGGTGGAGGAGGCCATCCAGCTGGCGGTGCACGACGAGGTGGTGAAGGAGCAGATGGCCAACGTCTGGCAGAACGGCAACGCCGACGACGAGGCATGTCTGCGCATCTATGGGGCCACTAGGGCTCACCTCCTCCGTTGCTTCCGGGAGGAGAGGGGGATCCTTCACTCGGAGTGGGTGGACGTGGACGAGTGGCGGGAGTTCACCTATTGGCTGTTCAAGAGGCGGCTGCGATATTGTGATCCGGCGCGAGTAGCCTCAGACACTCGCAAGGGGCTACGCAAGCTGGCCCAGCTCCGCGAGGGGCTTTCCTCCGCTATGGGGCGGAGAGCTATCTCATCGCCTCCTGAGGAGGCCCGGGTATAATGGACGCGCAGTGGACCTCAAGCTCCGGGTATTGTCTTTGGCCTCGCTCTTTCTGGTGGCCTGTGCCAGAGGGGAGGAGAGAATGCTAGACGTCAGCAGTCTTCCCACCTTCACCCTGCGCAGCCCCGTCTTTGCCCAAGGCCAGCCCATCCCCCAGCGCTACACTTGCGATGGGGAGGACGTGTCCCCGCCTCTGGCCTGGGAGGGGGCACCCCAGGCGGCCGCCTTCGTCCTCATCATGGACGACCCCGATGCCCCCATAGGCACCTTCACCCACTGGATCCTCTACAACATCCCTGGCCAGGTCACTTCCCTCCCCGAGGGCCTTACTAAGGAGGGCCGCTTATCCCAGGGGATGCTGCAAGGTCGTAACGACTTCGGCCGCCTCGGGTATGGGGGGCCCTGCCCACCCCGCGGCCCCGCCCACCGCTACTACTTCCGCCTTTATGCCCTGGATGCCCCCTTGGACCTTCCTCCCGGTGCTAACAAGGCCCAGGTGCTGAAAGCCATGGAGGGGCACATACTGGCCTGGGCCGAGCTTATGGGCACGTACCGTCGGGGCCCCTGAGCGCCCACAGCTGAAGTATGGCCCAATGGTCAGCCGATGCGGCCAGTGATATAGGCCTCCGTGCGGGGGTCCTTGGGGTTGGTGAACACCTCGCGGGTGGGGCCGAACTCGACGATCCGCCCCCCACGATCCTCGTCCATCATCATCACCGCCGTATAGTCGGACACGCGGGCTGCCTGCTGCATGTTGTGGGTAACGATGACAATGGTATACCGCTGGGTCAGCTCCCGCATAAGGTCCTCGATCTTCAAGGTGGCGATGGGGTCCAGGGCGGAGCAGGGCTCGTCCATAAGGATGACCTCTGGCTCGATGGCGATGGTGCGGGCGATGCACAATCGTTGCTGCTGGCCCCCTGAGAGCCTGAGGGCGTTCTGGTGCAGCTTGTCCTTCACCTCATCCCAGAGGGCGGCGGCCTTCAGGCTACGCTCCACCGCCTCCCTTAGGTTGCCCCGGTATCCGTGGATACGTAGGCCGAAGGCCACGTTCTCAAACACCGATTTGGGGAAGGGGTTGGGCTTCTGGAACACCATGCCGATGCGCGTCCGCACCTCCACCGGGTCCACTTGAGGGTCATAGATGTCCTGCCCCTCGAAGAGGACCTTCCCCTCCACCCTGGCCCCCGGCACCAGCTCATGCATGCGGTTGAGACACCTGATAAAGGTGCTCTTGCCACAGCCCGAGGGGCCGATGATGGCAGTGATGCGCCGGCGTGGGATGCGCAGATTTATATCTTTCAGGGTGTGGAAGTGGCCATACCAGGCGTTGAGCCCCTCCACCTCCACAATGGGCTCCTCCGCGGAGGGCTGCTGGGGCCCCGTCGTTATATGGTGAACGGGCACCTGTATAGGGTTGGAGGGCCTGGGCGTGTCCTGACTCACCATTGACGCCTCCTTTCCGACCAATAGCGGATGGCGATGGCGATGGCGTTCATGCTCAGCAACACCGTCAGCAAGACGATGATGCCAGCTGCGGCTGCTTCATGGAAGGCGGGCTGGGGCCTGGACACCCAGTTGAATATCTGGATGGGGAGCACCGTGAAGGAGTCCAAGGGACCCCGCGGGTCGAAGGGGACGAAGAGTAGGGCGCCGATGGTGATAAGGGGCGCCGTCTCGCCGATGGCCCGCGACAGGGCCAGGATGATCCCCGTCATCATAGGCGCCAGGGCGGCCGGCAGCACCTGGTGCCGCACCGTCTGCCAGCGGGTGGCCCCCAGGGCCATGGCCGCCTCGCGGATGCTAGGCGGCACCGTGCGCAGCCCCTCGCGCCCCGAGACGATGATGATGGGCAGCACCACCAACGCCAGCGTCAGAGCCCCGGCCAATATGCTGCGGCCCAACTCCATGGCCCTGACAAATAGAGCCAGCCCCAGCAGCCCATAGACGATGGACGGCACCCCCGCCAAATTGTTGATGTTGGTCTCGATGATTCTAGTCAGCCAATTGCGGGGGGCGAACTCCTCTAGATAGATGGCCGCCCCTATCCCCAGGGGCACGGCTATGACGGTTGTCAGCGCCATTACCCATATGGAGCCCAGAAGGGCCGCTCGGATGCCAGCCTGCTCTGGGAAACGGGAAGGGAAGCTGGTGATGAAGTCCCAAGAAAGGCGATGGAACCCGTCCCGGGTCACCACCGTCAGGAGCAACACCAGAGCAGCGATGCCCACCATGGCCGCCATGCGCAATAGCGCCTCAGCCACTGCGGCCGCTATCCGCCGCCGCATCACATGGCGTCGCCCTAAGGGTGTCTGGGTCAGGATGGGGGCCGTCACTCGTACACCTCCCGGAAGCGGGCCAGGAGCCATTGAGCGGCTACGTTGAGCAACAGCGTGCAGGCAAAAAGGGACAGACCCACAGCGAAGATGGTCTTGTACTCCAGGCTGCCAGCGGGCGTGTCGCCCAGGCTCACCTGTACGATGTAGGCGGGAAGGGCCTGCATGGCCTCCAGGGGGTTCCAAGAGAGGTTGGGGATGTTGCCAGCGGCGATGGTGACGATCATGGTCTCGCCCACGGCCCTTGCCAAGGCCAGCAACACCGCCGCCATCACGCCCGAGAGGGCCGCTGGCAACACCACCCGCACCGCCACCTCCAGGCGGCTGCTGCCTAAGGCGTAGCCCGCCTCCCGCAGGGAGGCGGGCACCGCCCGCATGGCATCCTCCGACAGGGACGAGACCAGGGGCAGCAGCATGATGGACATGGCCAGGGCTGCCGAGAGGGCGCTGAAGGCCGTCTCCTGGCCTAGGGGCCGCAGGATCTGGGGGGCTATGAAGGTAAGGGCGAAGTATCCATAAACCACCGTGGGGATACCGGCCAAAACCTCTAGGGCCGGCTTGAGCACCCCCCGTACCCGAGCTGAGGCATATTCGCTGAGATAAATGGCTGCCCCCAGCCCCACGGGCACCGCCACCGCCAGCGCCAGTAGGGCGATAAGGAAGGTGGCCGATAGCAGCGGTAGCACGCCAAAATGTTTCTCCACGAACAGGGGCGTCCATCGCCTCTCTGTCAGGAACTCCACGATGGAGACCTGGCGGAAGAAGCCCACCGCCTCCTCCGACAGCACCACCACGATGCCTATGGTGGTGAAGACAGAAGCCAAGGCGCACAAGAAAAGGACGGCGAGGATGGGCGCCTCACGCATCCGCAACAGCCGCCTATGCCCTAAACCTCGCCGTCCCAAGGCCATGTCTCACCTCTCCCTGGCCATGACATCCTCAATGCGCAGGCCTGGCTCCACCCCTTGGAACAGGGTCCCCGTCTTGCGCGCCTGCCAGCGCTCCGTGGCCAGACGGTAGGCCTCGTCCGGCAGGGGGACGTAGCCCACCTGGGGGACTATCTTCTTGGCGTTCTGCAGGTAGAAGTCCACGAAGGCCTGCACCTCCGGCCTGGCGGCGGACTTGGCGTTGACGTAGATGAACAGGGGGCGCGACAGGGGCTGGTATTTGCCGTTGTTGACGTTCTCTACGGTGGGCTCCACGCACCCCTTGCCACCATCGATGGCCAGGGCCTTCAGACGGTTCTGGTTCTCCAAGTAGTAGGCCAGGCCGAAGTAGCCCAGGGCGTTGGGGTCGCCGGCCACGCCCTGCACCAGGACGTTGTCGTCCTCGCTGGCGGTGTAGTCGCCGCGGCTGGCGTCCTCCTTGCCCACTATGGCCTCGGTGAAGTAGTCGAAGGTGCCAGAGTCAGTGCCGGCGCCGTAGAGCCGCAGGGGGCGGTCAGGCCAGGAGGGGTTCACCTGGTTCCAGCGGGTGATGACCCCTTGGGCCGCCGGCTCCCACATCTTCTTCAGCTCTTCCACCTTGATACAGCTTACCCAGTTGTTGGAGGGGTGCACCACCACCGAGAGGGCATCGAAGGCCACCGGCAGCTCGATGAACTCGATGCCGTTCTTGGCGCATGCCTCCACCTCGGAGGGCTTGATGGGGCGGGAGGCGTCGGAGATATCCGTCTCCCCGTTGCAGAACTTCTTGAAGCCGCCGCCGGTGCCGGAGATGCCCACCACCACCTTGACGCCAGGCTGGACCTTACTGAACTCCTCCCCCACTCCCTCGGAGATGGGGAATACGGTGCTGGAGCCATCTATGACAACGTTGCCTGTGAGCTTGGGCACCGGGGTGGTGGCCGCTGCAGTGGGCGGTGGCTGGGTGGTCTGCTCCTCTTCTTGGGCGCAAGCGGCCAGCAGGAGGGAAGCCATGGCCACGAGGGCCCACAATAACCTTTGCCGCATAGGTCACCTCCTTTTATTTTTCTCTCCAAGGCCCAGCGTGCCAGGCCGCCTTTAAAGAGATGTAAAGGCGTATTAAAGGGCTGTAAAAGGCGATAGGCCATCCTCCAACAGGTGGGAGTAGTCACCCACCACCTGCACCACCCCTCGCTGGCCGCTAGTGCGCACTACGGTGAGGGAGGTGTGCTCAGGCAGGAAGAAGATGTCGCGTGGGATGTCCAGGACGATGCTCAGATACATGTTGATGACGCCACCGTGGCAGACCACCACCACCCGCTGGCCCGGATGACGGGATACGATGTGGGCCAGAGCGCGGCGGACGCGGAGACGGAAGCTGTGGGAAGGCTCGAATCCGGGAAGGATGTCCCAGCACGCTCGGGTCAGGAGTTTGCGGGCCATATCCTCGATGACCGCCTCCCGCTCAGCCTGTCCGTAGGCGGCCCTCAGCTGGCCTACATCGATGTCCACCTCCCGCAGGTCGGACATGGTGACCACCGGGAGGCCTGTGGCTGCGGAGACAGCAGCGGCCGTCTCCTGGGCCCGCCGCAGGGGGGAGGCGTAGAGGGCGTGTATGGGCACTTGGGCCAACCTTTTGGCCAGGAGGTGGGCTTGGCGGCGTCCCCTCTCGGACAGGGGAGGGTCGTAGTTGGCGTCTTGCGGGGAGGGAGGGGAGGCCTCGCCATGGCGCACCAGCACCAGCTCTGTAGCGTCCGGGGCTACGTAACGGAAGAGGCGCCCGAAGAGGTCAAGAGGGGGAGGGGATGGCCGTGCCCCGCCCAGCCCCACCTGTGCCTCGCTGTCTCCCATGGAGACCCTTCCCATCAACGATGTTAGCCCTGTGGGGATGTGAAGGTGAAGGAGGGCAGTAGGATGTGGAAGGTGGCCCCCTGGCCCTCTCCCCCTTCCACCCATACCCGCCCCCCATGGCTCTCTGCTACGTGCTGGACGATGGCCAGGCCCAGGCCCGCCCCCGGCAGACGGCGGCCAGCCGATCCTCGGTAGAAGCGCTGGAATATGTAAGGCCTCTCCTCGTCCGGGATGCCGGGACCCGTATCGCTGACGGTGATGAGGACGCCCTCCTCTGTGGGGCGGGCGGAGACCAGTATCCTCCCGCCCCTAGGGGTGAACTTGATGGCGTTGTCCAATAGCTCCAGCAACGCCCGCTCCAGCCGCTCCGGGTCGGCCCACAGGGGGGGCAGGGGCTCCGCTACCTCCACCTCCAGGCGAAGGTCTGCTTGCTGGGCTCTGGGCTGGACCCTCTCCGTGGCCACCTTGACCACCTGGCCCACGTCTACCCCCTGTTGGAGGGAGACGCCGGCCTCGCTCTCCAGCCGGGAGAGCTCCAGAAGCTCCTCCACCAGCCTCTCCAGCCGTTCAGTCTCCCGCAGGGCGCTCTCTAGGAAGGAGGTGCGGACGCGGGGTCGGCCCATGGCCTGTTGGAGGGTCTCCAGGGAGGCCTTGATGGCTGCGATGGGGGTGCGCAGCTGGTGGGACACGTTGGCCAGGAGGTCGCGGCGCATTTGGTCCAGGCGGTGGGCCTCGGTCAGGTCCAAGAGGGCCACCAGGGCCCCGCCAGCATCCAGGCGGACGGCGTACACCTCCAGGGGCTGGCCGGCAGGTCCAGTGGCTAGGGCGCGGGCCTCGCCCTCGCCACGCCGCACCCGGCGGACAGCGTCCAACACCGCCTCCTGGGGCAGGGCCCAGGCGAGGGGCTGGCCCACTAGCGCCTGCTGCTCCTGCTTCAGTAGGGCGAGGGCGGCGGCGTTGAGCATCTCCACTCTCCCCTCCCTGTCCAGGATGACGAGGGCCAAGGGCGTTGCCTCCAGGGCTTGGGCGAGGCGTTGGTAGGATGCCAAGTCCTGGCCCGTGGGCTCCTGCGCCGGCACAAGGCGGGCCCGCAGTCGGGGGAGAAAAAGAGCCCCCATCCCAGCCAGAAGGAGGATGATACCTGCAGGGCCTACCCCCTCCACCAACGCCAAATAGAGGGCGATGCCCGCCACCACCAGGGCCGTCACCAGCACTGCTATCATGCCAGGGGCTTCATCCCTCGAACCGGTAGCCGAGGCCGCGGACGGTGATGATGCGGGTGGGCTTGCTGGGCACCTTCTCCACCTTCTCCCTCAGCCAGCGGACGTGGACGTCCACAGTGCGGGTGTCCACGGCGGCGTCCACCCCCCAGACATGGCTCAGGATCTCTTCCCGGCTAAGGGCGCGACCACGATTACGCATAAAGAAGGCCAGAAGGTCAAACTCCTTGGGGCGCAGGGATAGGGGGACGCCACCTCGGTAGGCCTCACGACGGCGCAGGTCCAGCCGCAAGTCGGAGGCCACCAGCACCTCATCTGATGGGGAGCTCTGGGCCCGGCGCAACAGGGCCCGCACCCGTGCCACCAGCTCCCGCATGGAGAAGGGCTTCACCATGTAATCGTCGGCCCCCAGCTCCAGCCCCACTACCCGGTCCGTCTCCTCCCCTTTGGCCGTGAGGATGAGGATGGGCACCGAAGAGTGGCGGCGCAGGGCACGGCACACCTCCAGCCCGTCCATATCCGGCAGGATGAGGTCCAGGATGACCAGGTCGGGGTGACGAAGATAGAAGGTGTCCAAAGCCTCCTGGCCCTGGGAGGCTAGGGTCACACGGTAGCCCTCACGCTCCAGGTTATAGCGGAGGGCCTGGGCCAAGGTAGGCTCGTCCTCTACTATCAGTATTCTGGGCAACCCACCTTCCAATTATAGAGGAGGCCCCCCAAGGCCCTACATCCCTCAGGCCATATGCAGCACCCATACCTTATCTACGTAGGCGAGGTCGCGCTCGGAATCCGTGTACAGAGTGATAAGGATCCCTTCGTCCACCAAGACGGCGGGCAGGCCTGCGGAGCCGGCGCTGTCTACCTTCAGCCAGTAGAGCTGGTGGTCCATCGCCGGTCCGAAGCGAAGATGGGGCGCGTATTGGCCTATCCTGTTGACGACGGCTATGACCGAGGCCAGCCCCGATACCTCGGCCAGCAGCGTCCCCCCTTGGATCACATAACGGGTGGAGCCCACCCCCATCCAGCATTCCACAGCATCCAGCGTGAAGGCGCCGCCAGCGGGGTCGGCCCAGAGGTAGACCCTTACCTGGTTGGGGCTCCCCAGGGCGAGAAGCGGCGGGACCACGTCTGCCCCCGCGCGCACGTAGGACGTCTGGCCATAGGAAGTCTGGGAATTTATCACTTCGACACCGTTGACCTCCACCGCATAATGCGCGTACGTGTTGCTAGATATGATGTTTAGCTGCAGGCGTATGCCTGCCCGGAGCACCGTTATCCCCTGGGGAGGGGCGGGGATGGTGAAGGAGGTGGAGTAGTTGGGCGTCGTTGGCTTGGCGGTGTAGTTGATGGTGACGGACGAGGGCTCCAGATCGCCGCTGTAGGCTAGGCCAGGGGCATAATAGATCACCTGGGGGGCGTTTGCTCCTTTCGTCGGTGCCACTGACCAACCTTCGCCCAGAAGACGCAACATGTTCTTCACCTCCTCTGGCCCCTGCAGCTTAAGGCGGGGGGGAGGGATGTCCAACCTCCTACTGTCACCTGTAGCTTCCGCCCTCCACCAGCGAGCGGTGACGGGCAGGCACGGCCCCTTCCCTGAGAGCTTATCCTTGGGCACCTCTCAAAGCTGGAGCCCTTCCTCCCAAGGGGCCAGGCAAGGCACTTACCTTGACGCTATGGTAAGATAATCCCTACAATAGGGCATCAGCAGGAAGGGGATATGGGCTCTACGGTCCGTGCCAAAGACGCTTACCTCCAGATAGGCGAGGTGGCGGAGCGCGCTGGCGTCAGCCAGCGGACCCTCCGTTTCTATGAGGAGAAGGGCCTCCTGAAGCCACCGGCCCGTCTGGAGAGCGGCTTTCGCCTCTACACGGAGGACGACGTCTGGCGCGTAAGACAGATAAAGAAGCTCCAACAGCTCCTGGGCGTCAGTCTGGCGGAGATCAAGGAGATGGTGGACGCTCAAGACACCCTGCGCCAGCTGAAGGCCCAATACCGCCCCGATGCGCCCCCCACCGTCAAGTTGGAGCAGTTGCGCCGGGCCACGGAAGTGGTCCAGCGCCAGTATGAGATCGTCCGCAACAAGGTGGATCAGCTCCTGGAGATGAAGGCCCAGCTGGAGGAGTGGTTGCGCACCTTTGAGCGGTGGCGGCAGCGCCTGGAGAGGGAGGCCACTGAGAGGGAGGCCACTGGCCGCTAGCCATCTACTCATCCCAGAGGACGGCCGCCACCTCCGCCCCTGCCCGCACTACTCTTCGCCAGGCCAGCTCCAAACGCCTCTTGCTGGGAATAGGCGATGGAGGCTTACCCTTTGGCGGGCGGGCCGATGGGGGTATGCGAGGACGGCGGATCGTGCGGCGGGCCATGCTACCACCCCCCATCTATGGCTGGAAGACAGCCACCAGAACCCCATCGCGGGGGTTGGTGGGCTCCGCCAGGACGATGAGACAGCGACGTCCGGGCACCACCTCGGCCGCCGGGATGCCCCTGGCCACCGGCACCCCCTCCAGCCACACGCTCAAGGAGCCGTCCACCTGCACGGTGGCCGTATAAAGGGTGGAGTTGAAGGCACGCACGGTTCCCCAAAGAGCCTGCACGTTATCACCTCCCTCAAGGTGGGGCCAGGGAGACGGTCTGCCTATATTGGCCCCGCCGCGCGTTGAAGACCGTCCTTATCGCCATCACCCTGTATCTGCCTGGGGGTAAGGCTGGCGTTTCTGTCACCTCCACCACGTCGTATAGCTCGAGGCCGCAGTTGGGAGGGGCCTCCAGGATGGCCATGGGCGTCCGACGCAGGCGGCCCAGCTCCGCCTCCAGACGGCTTTGGACGTCTGGAGCGGTGGGGAGCTCGGGGGCTCGCACCTGGGCCAGGCGGTCGCCCACCTGGCCCACACTGTCCCACAGGAAGCCTTCCAGGAACACCGTCTTTCCGAAGACCTGGACCCGGTTGGCTGAGGGCGGCTCCAGCCGCCTCCATGCCCGCACGATGGGGTGACCATCCCCATAGCTGTAGACGGGCGACTCCTGGAGCTGGGGCTCCTTCAGAAGGGCATATGGCCCCACTGGCACCAGCACATCTGGCACCATGGCCAAGAGGCGACGCACGGCCTCCAGGGCCGACTGCCCTGGGTGGAGGGCGAAGGCAGGGCGCAGGTTCACAGCTGCTGCCGAATAGCTGAGGCTGGAGAAGGGGACGCCTGCCCGCCCCAGGATGACGGCCAGTAGGCCGAAGATGTTGGCCTCCCCCTCGGCCCAGGCGAACTGGTGTCGGGCTCGGAAGGCCTCCACCAGCCCCCAGAAGGGGCGGGCCAACACCTCCACCAAGGCCCTTCCTCCCTCCCAACGGTGCACCACCTCCTCTACCCAATGGCATGGCAGGGGCGACGCCAGGGGCCCGGCGGCCGTCTGATAGCCGATGCCCACCTCCACCTCTGCCCCCGGCTCCATCAGGCCGGCCGCTCGCAGAAGCCCCTCGCTGTCGTCTAGGAGGAGGCGCATGTACCCCCCGAAGGGCTCCTCCTGCACCTCCATGGCCAGGAGGTGGCCCCGGGCCTCCAGAGAGGGGCCCGGCAGGGGGGCGTGCCACAGGCCACTGGGGGTGGAAAGCCAGGCGCTGCCTGGGCCTATGGCCAGGGCCATGGCCTCGCCCACATCGGTGGGCAGAGGCTCCCGCCAGATGACATCGGAGAACTCGGCGGCCAGGGGCATGTGGGTGAGGTAGGCACGGGAGTGGGAGACCATCCCCTGGAAGCGCTCAAGAAAGCAGAGGCGGTACACCTCGCCCAGGGCCAGAGAAGGGGAGGAGAAGGAGACCTGGGAGCCAGCATGGGCTACCTGCAGTACCCACATAGGCGACCACGCTCCTTTAGGCCAGCGATGGCCATCCCCATAGACCAAGGCCCATACCCCGCTCCGTCCCGCGCTATCGACCCCCGTCACCACCAGGTTGTAGTCCCCCTGATGGTGGGCGGCCAGGCCGCTGATGGAGGCGAGGGAGTGGGGCCAAGCTGCTGGCGAACCCCAAGTGCTGCCGCTCTTCCTCACCACCGACACCTGTGAGGAGGTGGCCAGGAATACAGCTGCCTCTCCCTCCGCCCCAAGGGCTGCAGCCAGGTGCATGGCTCCCGTGGGCGCAGGGAGCACCACCGAAGGCGCCGATAGGGTGGCCCCGTAATCGCTGCTCTCCCGCACTAGGAGGGCGTCGTTCTGGACGTAGGCCAGGAGGAGGCGGTGTCCCTTGGCCGCCAGGGCCACGGCACGGTGGGCGGAGCCCAAAGCTGCCCAAGAGGAGAAATCGCTGGTGGGGCTTGGGGAGGCCACCCTCTGGTAGAGGAGCTGGCCCCCCGCGATGCGGGCCCTCACCAGAGAGCCATCTCCAGGGGAGGCTATGGCATGAGGCCCGGTGGGTTCGCTCCCTTGGTACCACCTCGCGAAGCGTAGCCTCTCCACCCCGCCCTCCCGCCTTCGGAAGGCAATGGTCAGGAAGGGCACACCCGCACCCCGCTTCTGTGTCTCCAGCAACGGTTGAGGGAGGGGACGCATGGGAAGTCTCCTAGGGGGCACCCCCCTGCAATCGGCGGGTCCGTGGCGAGCGGCGGCTTTGGGCCTGCAGGCCCTGACGGAACTGGGAGAGCATCTCGCGGCCCCAGGTGAGGAAGCGCTGCCACACCTCCTCCCCACCCACGTTGATGCGGTCGGCGGCGTAGCCTGCCCACTCCAAAGCGGCATATGCCGCCGCGCCTAGCAGCACCAGCTCCTCCAGGGCCTGGGGCAGGGTGGAGTGGGCCTCCTCCAGGCGGTGTAGGGCTCCGTAATAGATGCGCACCTGCTCCCCAGGCCTGGGGAAGACGTCCCCCAGGATGGTGAGGGACGATCCCCACAGGGAGAAGGGGACCAGGGATGGGGGGAAGAGACCCACGGGGTACTCCACCGCCTCCACCCTCACCAGATCGGCCAGGGGGGAGATGTCCAGCTGGCGGCCACCTGGGGCGGTGAGCTCGGCCACTGCCTCTCTGGGGATGGCCAGGCTCGTCTCCCGCACCGCTCGCTGGAGGTGGCGGTCCAGCTCGGCATCGGTCCACCGCTGTTGGCCCGGGGCCTCATCATGTAGGTCACGACGCAGGCGGGCCCGCATCTCTGATAGGTTCATATCGTCCCCTCCTTAGCTCAGGGAGGCGTAGATGCGCAGGGAGACGGTGTCAGCCTGAACGTCCACCACCTTGAGGAAGACGGTGGCTCCCCGCACCTCTGCCTCCAGGCTGGGGTGGGGGTTGGCTTGCAGCTCCTGGGCTTCGAAGCGGCGGCGGGCACCTCCGAAGTAGCGGCTGGCGGTGGGGTTCCAGACCAGCAGCTGCACCTCCAGAGCAGTGAGGTCTGCGCTGCCGCTGGTGTCGATATCGAAGCGCACCACACGATAGCCTGCGCAGTCCACCCCTGCCTCGGGCCCCGCCGGGTCGGTGGTGTCGGGGGCGGTGAGGGGGCCCCGGTGGAGGATGGGGGGCGTCACCTCATACACCGGGGCCTTGGGCACCCCACGGGAGTCGATGCGCACGTCGGGCATGGCGCTAACCCTCCCCTATGGCCGCACGCCCACCAGCTTGGCCAGCTTGACCTTGTTAAACAGGGCGATGGCCGCGTACCACTTGATGCGGATACGGGTGGCGTCCTTGCTCTCCAGGCTGCCCACCCGCTCCACCTGCAGGCCGCCGGGGGCGGTGAGCCCCGCCACCCCTCCCTCGCCGAATTGGAGGGCGTAGATGGTGGAGCAGTCGTTGGACGTCCCCACCGTCTGGTTATCGGAGATGTAGTCGCAGATGCCGATGGGGATGCCATCGTAGAACTGGATCATCTGCCCAAACTCGTTGCGGTCCGTCTCCAGGAAGGCTCCCGACTGGCGGGCCAGCCGGTTAAGGGTGCGGCGGGTACGCCGGCTCATGAGGAGCATGTCTGGCTTTCCCCCCTTGATGAGGTCGATGAGCTCGTCCAGCTTCTCCAAGGTGAGGGTGCCCCCGTTGGGCCCCATGGAGATGGTCTGGGATGGATCGCACAGCTTGTCGATGCCATCGAAAGCCTTGGCGTTGGTGGCGGCGTCGCCGTTGATGAAGGTGTCCTCGAAAAGCTGGCGGACAGCTTTGGCCTTCAGCTGCACGATGGCCGCCTCAAGGTCTTGGACGTTGGACCTGGTGGCCAGGAGGAAGTTATCGATGTCAGCGTCGCCGCCCAAGATCTTCAGCTGGGCCGTCTTCTGCTCGAAGGTGGGGGTGGACTCGGTCCACACATCACCCACGTCGTAGAAGGCGGCGGTGGGGGCGGTGGCCTCCTGGTTATAGGTAAGGCCGTTGCCCACGATCTCGATGAAGGGCAGCACTTGCAGTATGGGTGACTCCTTGACGATGGTCTCGATGACCCCCACCAGTAGCATATCGTTGGAGAGCTTGGCCGCTTCGGCCAGGGTCAAAGCCATGACGCTTCACCTCCTCCTTCCCTAAAGCCTCCTTAGGCCGCGGCGGATCTTCTCCAGCGGGCTGAGGGCCGAGAGGTCAGGGGGTCGGCGCGGCGGTGCCCCCAGAGGGAAAGGGCGAGCCTGTGCCTCCTCCTCCAGACGTCGCCGCAGCTGGGAGACGATGCGCTCCGCCTCCTGAAACCGCTCGTCCACCTCCTCGATGCTCTCCCCAGAAACCAGCTCCGGGGGCACATGGGGGGAGGCGGCCAGCCGCGCCTCCCGGTATCGCAGCACGGCCTCCCGCAGCCGCCCTCGCAGCTCCTCCACCTCCCTGCCCAGGGATAAGACCTCCCCCTCCAGCTGGGCCAGGCGGGCCTGCGCCTCCCGCAGGGCAGCCTGGGCCCGGTCCCGCTCCTCCCGATAGTGAGCGGCCCGCGCCTCAGCGTCCGCCACCTGAGCCTGTAGGGCCTCCAGCTCCGCCCGCACCTCTGCCAACTCCTCCTCGCTCAACCTCCTCACCCCCTTCCATAACCCTCACACGGCCGATACTAGAACTTATGTTCCAAAAGCGTCAACGCCGACGTGACACTTGACGCCTCGGAATATTTGTTCTACAATGGGAACAAAAGTTCTGGAGCGAGGAGAGGCATGGCGAGGGCGGTGACGATGCAGATGCGTCTCCCCCTGTTCCCGCGTCCGCGTTGTCCTTGGTGTGGTGGGCCGCTGGTGGTGGGGGAGGGGATGATGGCCTGTGTCCTCTGCTCCTTCGCGCAGGCCCGCTAGCCCCTGGGCGCGGCCCCACCTATGATGGCTTGGGGGCCATGGGGTGGGAGCTATCCAGGCTGGCTATGGCACTGGAGGCCATCCTCTTCGTGGCCGAGGCCCCCGTCAGGGTGGGGCAGCTAGCCTCCGTCCTGGAGGCCTCCCCGGCCCAGGTGGAGGAGGCCCTTCACCACCTAGCCCGCACCCTGCAGGGGCGAGGCCTTCGTTTGCAGCGTCAGGGGGATCGGCTCCGTCTGGTGACGGCGCCGGAGGTAGCCCCCTACGTGGAGCGTTTCCTGGGGCGGCAGCGTCGCGACCGCCTGCCCCGTGCTGCTCTGGAGACCCTGGCCATCGTCGCCTATCGGCAGCCCATCACCAGGGCCCAGATAGAGGCCATCCGGGGCGCCGACTGCCAGCGGGCCCTGGCCACCCTCAAGGCCCGTGGCCTCATCGCAGAGGTGGGGAGGGCAGCGGGCCCTGGCCGCCCTCCCCTTTATGGGACCACCATCAAGTTCCTGGAACACTTCGGCCTGGAACGCCCCGAGGACCTCCCTCCCTTGACTTCCCAGCCCACCCCGGGCAACATGGGCCATGGCCCCCCCGCAGAGACGGGGGTGATGTCATGACGGTGGGCCTGTGCCGTGTCTGGCTACGGCTGCCTGATAATCACTCCCTAAAGGGGAAAAGGCAGGCCGTCCGCTCCCTTACCGAGCGCCTCCGGCATCGCTTCAACATCGCCGTGGCCGAGGTGGACGACCACGACCTCTGGCAGATGGTCTGCCTGGGCATTTCTTGCATCGCACCTTCCCAGCGTCACGCCCATCAGATCCTCTCGGCGGTGATAGAGCACATACAGCGCCAGCGTCTGGACATGGAGCTGGTGGACTACCGCATCGAGGTGGTGCACGTGACGGACTAGGGGCCTTTGGCCTAGGGAGTCAAGGCCCTTCTTAAGAAGCTCAACACCCTCTGCAAATACTCCTGGGGATGGTCCCAGCGAGCCATGGCGTGGTCGCTTCCCCGGGCTATCCACATCTCCTTGGGCTCCCCTGCCCGCTGGAACATCTCCTCTCTTTGATGGGGCGGCACGAAGGAGTCATGCTCACCATAGATGAGTAACAGGGGCCTAGGGGCGATGTGCCCCACCCAATCGGCAGGCCTCACCTCGCGGGCCCGGAAGGCCGCCAGCAGCTCCCCCAGGCGCCAGCTGGCCCGTGCGAAGGGGCGCAGGGGTGCGAGGGGGATATCAACGCGCAGACGGTGGGCCATTAGGTCGGCCAGGTCAGCGTAGGGGGAGTCGGCCACTACCGCCGCCACGGCGGGGTGGCGGGCGGCAGCCAAGATGGCTGCGGCTGCCCCCATGGAGATGCCCAGCAGGGTCACGGCCTCCCCTCCTCGGCTTCTGGCCACCTCCACGGCCGCCAACACGTCCAGCACCTCCCGGGCCCCCAGGGTGGTGAAGTAGCCATCGCTGCGTCCACAGGCGCGGAAGTCGAAGAGAAGGACACGGTAGCCGGCATCCCGTAGGGCGATGCCCACCCCATAGGGCTCGGCCAGGCTGCGGAAGTACCCGTGGCAGAGGACCACTGTGGGGCCAGGGCCATCGCCTAGCCACAGACCTCGGAGGCGGGTTCCATCTAAGCTAGCGAACTCGATGGGCGTCCCCTCTGGGCGGGGTGGCCAGGGCAGGCGGATGGGGTGAACCCATCGCCAAGCGGCGTAGCCCACCAACCCCGCCGCCATTCCCAAGCAAGACCCTACCCATCCCCATAGCCCCAAGCCCACCTCACCTGCTCACCACCAGCACCACTGACCAATCCCTTTCCGCCAACGCCCAGGGGGGAGGGCTTTGCCCCACCACTCGCGCCTCGCCCTGCCCCTCTGGGGCCATCTCCACTACCAGGAAGCGGAAGCCTCCCTCCTCCAGGGAAGAGATGGCAGCCACCAGCTCCCTCCCCTCCAGGGGGGGCACCACACCTCCAGGCCGCATGGCCCAACGGGCCAGCCCACTCCCTTCCCAGGCCACCGTCAGGGTCAGGAGGAGAGCTAGCACCAGGGATCCCGTCACCGCTAGCAGGCCCATGGCCTGGGGGGAGAGCCCAGGCGCTGGCCTGATCCTCGTCATAGGGCGCAGGCGTGGCTCCTCCTCATCCCTAGGGAGGAGGGCCAACACCTCCTGGGGGTCCAAGCCCAGGTAGCTAGCATAGGTGCGGACGAACCCCCTGGCATATGATGGCGAGGGCAGACGGGACATATCCCCCTCCTCCAGCGCCAGGAGGTACTTGATGGGGATGCGGGTAGCCTGGGCCACCTCGTCCAGAGAGACGTTACGGTGGCTGCGCGCCTGCCTCAGCACCTCTCCCACATGGGGGGCCTCCCGCCTGGGATGGGGCGGTCCCTCCTGCTGCATCCTCACCTCACCCGCCGCACGGCCAGCACCACCTGATGACCGTCCAGCTTCTGCTCCTCCTGATAGGCCCCGACGGGTGGAGGCCCCTCCACCACCTCCACCGAAAGGGTCTCCTGGCGCACGTACTCGCCGTGGCGGGCCAGCACCTCCCGCAGCCCCTCCCACCCCTGGTAGTAAACGATGATGCGGTCGGCGATCTCCAGCCCCGCCGCCTTTCGCATGTTCTGTATGCGATGCACCAGCTCCCTGGCTAGGCCCTCCTGGGCCAGCTCAGGAGTAATCACGGTGTCCACCCCCACAGCATAGCCAGCGTCGTCGCTGGCCACCGTCAGCCCCTCCAGCTCATCCTCCCGCTCTGCTAGGCGCAGCTCCTTAACGTTCAGTTCCTCCACGATGAGAGAGGCGAGGGTCTGCAGGGCTTCCCTCTCCACCGCATGGCGCGTCCTCACCACCAAGCGGGAGAGGGGCTGGCGCACCTTGATGCCCGCCTTGCTGCGGGCGGCCCGCCCAAGGCTGGTGATGCGCATGGCTAGCCGCATATCGGCCATGAGGCCCTCGTCCACCTGGGCGGGATCGGCCTGGGGCCAATCGCACAGGTGGACGCTCTCCGGCGCCTCTGGGTCCACCCGCCGCACCAGGTTCTGGTACATGGCCTCGGCCACAAAGGGGGTAAAGGGGGCCAGCAGCTTGCACAGCGTCACCAAGCAGGTATATAGGGTGTGGTAGGCCACCAGCTTGTCCTCGTCGTTTTCCGACTTCCAGAAGCGGCGCCGGCTCCTCCTCACATACCAGTTGGAAAGGTCGTCCACGAACTTCTGGATGGCCCTGCCAGCGTCGGTGGGGTTATAGAGCTCTAGCTCACGGGTCACTTGGGCCACCAGTTGATGCAGCTCTGAGATGATCCAGCGGTCCAGCGCGTTGGGGCGCCCTGAGGGCGACCGCTTAGGGTGGAAGCCGTCCAAGTTGGCATAAGTGACGAAGAACACGTAGGTGTTCCAGAGGGTGAGGAGGAAACGGCGAAGGGACTCGGCCACCAGGTTGGGGGAGAAGCGGCGCGGCATCCAAGGTGGCGAGCTGGTGAACATATACCAGCGCATGGCGTCTGCCCCGTGGGCCTCGATGACCGGCCAGGGCTCCACCACGTTGCCCCGCGACTTGCTCATCTTCTCGCCCTTCTCGTCCAGGATGAGCTCCAGGCACAGGCAATTACGGAAGCATACGGAGTCGAACAGGAGGGTGGAGAGGGCGTGCAAAGTGTAGAACCAGCCCCGCGTCTGGTCGATTCCCTCACAGATGAAGTCGGCGGGGAAGGAGCGTTGGAACTCCTCCTGGTTCTCGAAGGGGTAGTGCCACTGGGCATAGGGCATGGACCCGGAATCGAACCAGACGTCGGCCACCTCCGGCACGCGGCACATGGCCCCGCCACAGCTGGGGCACCGTAGCTTTATGGCGTCCACATAGGGGCGGTGTAGATCGGGCAGGGCCTTCGCCGCCTCTTGGTCTAGGGCCCTTTGCCGCAGCTCTTCCACCGAGCCGATGCAGACCTGCTGGCCGCAGGCTCCGCACTCCCAGAAGGGGAGGGGGATGCCCCAAAACCGCTCGCGGGATATGGCCCAGTCCACGTTGTTCTCCAGCCAACGCCCGAACCGCCCCTCGCGGATGTGCGCGGGGTACCAGTTGATCTGACGATTCAGCTCCACCAGCCGCTCCTTCTTGGCCGTGGTGCGGATGTACCAGCTGGGCTTGGCGTAGTAGATGAGGGGGGTGCCGCACCGCCAGCAGAAGGGATAGGTGTGCAGCACCACATCCCGCCGCAGCAGAAGGCCTCGCCTCTGCAGCTCCTCCATGATGGCCTCGTCCGCGTCTTTGACGAACTGCCCACCATAGGGGCCTCCCACGAACTGGCCGCGGGTATTCACCGGCTGGAGGTAAAGAAGACCCTCCCGCCTCCCTAGCTGGAAGTCTTCCCCACCAAAGGCAGGGGCGATGTGGACGACGCCTGTCCCCTCCTCCAGGGAGACGAAGTCGGCGGCCACCACGGTATAGGCCTTCTCCACCCCTGTGGGGGGCGCCGGCACAAGCTTGCCCCCTTGGGCCGGGTCGAACCACATGGTGGTCCCCCAAGCAGCGGCATCGAACAGGGGCTCATACCGCAGCCCCACCAGCTCCCGTCCGCTCACAGTGGCCAAGATCTGGAAATCCTCCACTGTCAGCGGCAGTAGGGAGGCGGCCATCACCAGCACGTCCTCCCCCACCTGGGCCAAGGCGTACTGGGCGTCCGGATGCACGGCCAGGGCCGTGTTGCCGGGCAGGGTCCAGGGGGTGGTGGTCCAGGCCACTAGGTATATGGCCTTCCCCTCCCCGGCGAGATGGGCCAGCTGCCGCCTCCCCTCCTCCCGCAGGGGGAACTTGACCCAGATGGAAGGGTCGGGGGTGTCCTCCCGGTAGCCCTGGGCCACCTCGTGGTCGGAGAGGGTGGTGTCGCAGCGGGGGCAATGGGGCGTGGTGCGGTAGTCGCGGTATATAAGGCCCCTATCCCACAGCTGCTTCAACACCCACCAGCACGACTCGATGTACTCGTTACGGTAGGTGACGTAGGCGTTCTCCATGTCCAGCCAAAAGGCGATGCGCTCCGTGAGGGCCTCCCACTCCTGCAGATAGCGCATGACATTCTCACGGCAGAGGCGGTTGAACTCAGCTATTCCCACCTTCTCCTCGATCTCCGTCTTGGTGGTGATGCCCAGTTGCTTTTCCACCTCCAGCTCTGCCGGCAGGCCGTGGGTGTCCCAGCCTGCCCGCCTGGGCACCCGGTATCCCTGCATAGTGCGGAACCGCACTATCACGTCCTTGAACACCCTGGCCAGGACGTGATGGATGCCGGGGCTGGCGTTGGCGTAGGGAGGCCCCTCGTAGAAGGTGAACTGACGGTCGGCTGGCCTCTGCTCCACGCTCTTGCGGAAGATGTCATGCTCCCGCCAGAACCGGAGGATCTCCTCCTCCAGCCTGGGGAATCTCACCTTGGCATCGACGGGCTCGAAGATGGTCCCCATGGCCTGTGGCGCCGACGGATATCGACTAGGACGCTAGCCCCGCCTGAACGGGCTTTATAGCCTCCGGCGATAAGTCTAGTCACCGCCCTCCTCACGGTCAAACCGAAGGAGCCATGCTTGCGTCTCCCCTTCCAGCTCCTCCCATAGCTTTCCCACATCCTCCGGTGTAAGCACAGGCGAAAGGTCCTGCAGGCGCCCCCTCAAGTAACGCAGGGCGGATGGCAGGTCGTGCACATCGTCACTGGCCGCTGCCTCTGCCACCAACCATCGCCTCAGGTGGTCTAGCCTGGCCCTGGCCAGTTGGCGCAATCGTCCCAGCGCTTCCTCGTCCAGGCGAAGGGAGGGGCAGCGGGGGTCGCCGCCTAAGGCCGCCTTCACCTCCTCTTCCCCCAGGGCTCGCGCTAGGAAGAGGAGGAGGCCTCTTCTCACCCTCTCTGTAGACATAGCCCTGGGCCACCCATTATGATAGCTGGACGAGGAGGGTCGGTTTGGCCACCAAGTCCGCAGCTAAGGCCCATCGCCAGGCCCTGAAGCGGCGGCTCCGCAACCGGGCCGTCAAGTCGTTTACCAAGACTATGGTCAAGAGGGCGGAGGCAGCCATCTCCTCCGGGCATCTGGAGGCGGCGCAAGAGGCTGTGCGCCAGGCCATCAGCGCCCTCGATAGGGCGGTCAAGAAGGGGGTCTTACACCCCAACAACGCTGCCCGTGGCAAGTCCCGTCTGATGAAAAAGCTCAACGCCCTCCTAGGGATAGGGCAAGGCGCCTCTTAGGCCTCGGCTGTGCCTGTAGACCCCTTTATCGTGCGGCAGGGCTTCCCCGGCCTGACGGACATCATCTATATGAACACCGGCTGGCAGGGCCCCTCCCCAAGGCAAGTGGTGGAGGCGGTACAGGAAGCCCTGGCCCGGGAGGCCGCCTCCCCCACCGACCCCGCCACCATGGAGTGGCGTCTCAACGTGCTGGCGCAGGCGCGGGAGGAGGCGGCTGCCCTCATTGGCGCCCATCCCCAGGAGATATCCCTGCAAGAGAACACCACCGCCGGCCTAAACGCTGTCATCTGGGGATTGCATCTGCGCCCCGGCGACGAGGTGTGCACCACCGACCTGGAGCACCCCTCCCTGGCCGTGCCCCTACTCTATGCACGCCGGCGGCGGCGCGTCAGGCTGCGGGTGGTGCACATAGAACCCAGCGACGATGGAGAGCGCATCCTGGAGAGGTTCCGGCGAGCTATGGGCCCTCGCACCCGCCTTGTGGCCATAAGCCATGTGGCCTACGGCACGGGCCAGCTCCTGCCCCTACCCCAGATAGCGGAGGAGGCCCATCGCCATGGGGCCCTGGTGCTGGTGGACGCCGCTCAGTCGGTGGGTCAGATGCCGGTGAAGGTGGGGGAGATGGGTTGCGACTTCCTAGCCTTCCCTGGCCACAAATGGCTCCTGGGCCCCGCCGGCACCGGCGTCCTCTACATACGCCGCGAGCTGGTGCCGCATCTGGAGCCCCCCTGGGTGGCCCATAGGGCTACCCGCCGATATGCCCTTCCCCATCGCCTCCAGCCCGCCAGCGATGACATCGCCAAGTTCGAGCTCACCACCCGCAGCGTGCCCTTATGGGCAGGGTTCCTATCCGCCCTAGGGTTCGCCCGCTCCCTGGGATTAGAGGAGGTGGCCAACCATGCGCGGGCCCTGGCCCGCCGTGCTGCCCATGGCCTTGTGGCCGTCCCAGGCGTAGCCCTGGTGGGGCCTCAGGAGCCCCAGACGGGCCTCCTATCCTTCCGCCTGGCAGGGGTGGACGCAGAGACGGTTACCGCCCTCCTGTGGCAATGGGGGCGGGTAGTGGCCCGCACCGTGCCCTCCCTGCGGGCTACCCGACTATCCCTCCACTGCTTCAACACCCCCCAAGAGGTGGATGAAGTGGTGGAATTGGTGAAGCGCATCGCCACCGCCCAGCTGTCGCCCGGAGCCCTCCCCCAGATTCGCGTGGAACGCATGGCCATGCAGCAGCTATAGAGCCCAAACAGGCCTGGGCTGCCGGGGCGCCCCGCTATATACTGAGGTCAGGGCCCACCCTTCCTGGAGGGACGGAGCGGTGTGAAGGGCTACGCCTTTATCTCCACCGTCATGCGCGTTCTAGGCGCCCTCGTCTTGGGCTTCGTTGGTCTGCGTTCGGGGCAGGCTCTGGCCGAGGGGCGGGAGGGTCTGCCCTTCATCTTGTTCTGGGCAGTCCCCCCGGTGGGATTCGCGCTTTTGGGAGCCCTTTTCACCCCTTTTCTCACCATAAGGCCCTTGCAGGTCTTCCAAGAATGGATACGCCAGATAAGGCCCCTGCAGCTGGTGTTGGGCATCGTGGGGCTAGTGTGTGGGCTTTTGGCCTCTGCCCTCCTCTCCCCCTGGCTGGTAGCCCTGCCGGGGGTGGCCGGCTTTCTGGCCCCCTTGCTAGTGAGCTTCGTGCTGGGCATCCTGGGGGTGGCTGCCCTGGTGAGTCGGGAGGAGGAGTTCGCCTCCCTGCTAGCCCGCTACTTCCCTGGGCGCTTCTGGCCCCCCCACGAGATATTGGTGGACACCAGCGCCATCATCGATGGGCGGATAGCCGACCTGGCCAGCACAGGCTTCCTGCCAGGGGCCCTGGTCGTACCTCGTTTCGTCCTGGACGAGCTACGCCGCATCGCCGACTCCCCCGATGCCTTGCGTCGCAACCGTGGCCGCCGCGGCCTGGACGTTCTGGGACGCCTGCGCAGGGAGGGTCATGTCGCCGTGCGCATCATCGACGACGATTTCCCCGATGCCCCGGATGTGGACGCCAAGCTCGTCCGCCTCGCCAAGAAGCTCTCCGTCCCCATCCTCACTAACGATTTCAACCTCAACCGCATCGCCGAGGTGGAGGGGATAAAGGTCCTCAACATCAACCAGCTGGCCAACGCCGTCAAGGTGGTCATCCTGCCAGGGGAGGAGATGGAGGTGCACATCGTCCAAGAGGGCAAGGAGGCCGACCAGGGCGTGGGCTTCCTGGACGATGGCACCATGGTGGTGGTGGAGGGAGGGCGCCGCTATCTTAACGAGCGCCTGGTGGTCACCGTCACCCGCGTGTTGCAGACAGTGGCCGGACGCCTCATCTTCGCCCAGCCCAGGAGGGCCGAGTAGCATGGGGGGCCCATACGGCCCTGTAGGGGCGGTGGTGGCCGCTGCCGGCCGGGGCGTTCGCATGGGAGGGGTGGACAAGGTCTTCCTCCCCCTAGGAGAGAGACCCCTCATCGCCTGGCCCCTCCTGGCCCTGGAGCGCTCCCTCCTGGTAGACTTCGTCGTCCTGGTGATGGCGCCCCACAATCTGGGCCGCGCACGGGAGCTGGTGCGGGCCCTGGGCGTGTACAAGGTCCAGGAGGTATGCCCAGGTGGGGAGAGGAGGCAGGACTCCGTGCGCATAGGCCTACAGCGCCTAAAGGAAGTGCGCTGGGTGCTGGTGCACGATGGCGCCCGCCCTTTCCTCACTCAAGAGCTTATCGCCGCTGCCCTGGAGGCGGCACAGGATACAGGGGCCGCTGTGCCTGCCCTGATCCCCGCCGACACCGTCAAGGAGTCCCAGGGCGACCTGGTGGTCCGCACCCTGGATCGCTCTCGCCTGCGCCTAATCCAGACCCCCCAGGCCTTCCGCTACGAACTCCTCATGGAGGCCCATCTGCGGGCGAGGTCTGAGGCCACCGACGATGCCTCCCTGGTGGAGGCCCTGGGCCACCCTGTGCGTCTTTTCCCAGGCTCACCCTTTAACATCAAGGTCACCACCCCTCACGACCTAGCCCTGGCCCGTGCCCTCCTGGCTACTGGCGAGGTGGGGCCATGACATACCGCATCGGCTTGGGCTATGATATACACAGGTTCCAGGAGGGAAGGCCCCTTAAGGTGGGAGGGGTGGAGGTGCCTTGGCCCAGGGGCCTGGCCGGCCACAGCGACGCCGATGTGCTCATACATGCCATCATGGATGCCCTCCTGGGGGCTGCCGGTCTGCAGGATATCGGCCACCTTTTCCCCCCCCACGACCCCGCCTACGAGGGGGCCGATAGCCTTCACCTCCTGGGCCAGGTATTGCAGATGGTGAAGGCAAGGGGATGGCGGCCTGCTCAGCTGGACGCCGTGGTGGTGGCCCAAGAGCCCCAGCTGGCCCCTCACCTCCAGGCCATGCGCAGGTGTATAGCCTCTGCCCTGGGCCTGGAGGAGGAGAGGGTCAACCTCAAGGCCAAGAGCCCTGAGGGCCTGGGCTCCCTCGGCCACGGGGAAGGGATGGCCGCCTTGGCCATCGCCCTCCTGGAGGAGGCGTGACCATGGGCCTTTGGGAGAGTATCAAGCGGGACATCCAGGCTGCCCTGGAGAGGGACCCGGCGGCCACCAGCGCCTTAGAGGTCATTCTCTGCTATCCTGGCTTCCATGCCCGTCAGTTCCATCGCCTGGCCCATTTCCTATACAAGCGGCGTATGCGCCTCTTGGCCCGCATCGTCTCCCACATCTCCCGCTTCCTCACAGGCATTGAGATCCATCCTGGGGCCAAGATCGGCGAGGGGCTGTTCATCGACCATGGTATGGGGGTGGTCATTGGCGAGACGGCGGAGATAGGCGACAACTGCCATCTCTACCAAGGTGTAACCCTGGGGGGCACCAGCACCAAGCGCACCAAGCGCCACCCCACCCTGGGCAACAACGTGGTGGTGGGGGCAGGGGCCAAGATCATCGGCGCCGTCACCATCGGCGATAACGCCAAGATCGGGGCCGGCTCAGTGGTGGTCTCCAATGTTCCCCCCAACGCCACCGTGGTGGGCGTCCCTGGCCACGTGGTGGCCTACCACGACCCGGGCAACGATACCGTCCTCCGCCTCCCCGACCCGGAGTGGGACGCCCTGCGCTCCCTGGCCGAGCGGCTAGACCGCCTGGAGGAGCGCCTGCGGGCCCTGGAGGAGCGGTTCTCTTCCATCCCCATCAAGGATCGATCCTAGGGCGTTGCCATAGGCTTCCCTCCTGGGCATCCTAAGATAGGGGCCATGAGGCTATACAATACCCTCAGCCGCCGCATAGAGGAGTTCGCCCCTGCTGGAGGGGAGGTTCGCATGTATGTATGCGGACCCAACCTCTACGCCCCCTGCCATCTAGGCCATGCCATGAGCTACATCATCTTCGACACCCTGCGCCGCTACCTGGAGTTCCGAGGCTACCGCGTGCGCCATATCCAGAACTTCACCGATGTGGAGGACAACATCATCCTGAGGGCGCGGGCCCTGGGGCGCACCATCCAAGACCTAGCGCAGGAGCATATTCAGCTCTTCTTTCGCCAGATGGATGCCCTCAACGTCCTACAAGCCCATCACTACCCTCGCGCCACTGAGGAGATACCTGACATGGTGGAGATGATCCAGGTGCTCCTCAAGAAGGGCTACGCCTACCAAGTGGGGGGAGATGTCTACTTCCGCGTCCTCCGCTTCCCCGATTACGGCAAGCTCTCTGGCCGCTCTCTGGAATCCCTCCTAGCGGGGGCCCGGGTGGACCCTGGCGAGGGGAAGGAGCACCCTGCCGACTTCGCCCTCTGGAAGGGGGCCAAGGAGGGGGAGCCATCGTGGGAGAGCCCCTTCGGCCCTGGCCGCCCCGGCTGGCACATCGAGTGTTCTGCCATGTCCCTCAAGTATTTGGGCCAGCCCCTGGACATCCACGGCGGTGGTCAGGACCTCATCTTTCCCCATCACGAGAACGAGATCGCCCAGAGTGAGGCCTATACCGGCCAAAAGCCCTTCGCCCGCTTCTGGGTCCACCATGGCCTTATGCGCCTGCCCACCAGCCCCGAGAAGATGACCAGGCACTTGGGCAACCTAGTGCCCATCCAGGAGGCCCTGGAGCGCTATGGCCCGGATGCCATCCGCATCTTCGTCCTGGGCTCCCATTATCGGAGCCCCCTCACCTACTCTGAGGAGGCCCTGCAGGCGGCCAAGGCCGGGGCTCAGCGGCTGCGCACCGCCGTCTCCCTAGAGGGGGAGGGGGAAGGGCCACCTCTCGACCCCTCCCCCTTTCGGGCTCGCTTCCTAGAGGCCATGGACGACGACCTCTCCACCCCTCAGGCCCTGGCCGCTCTCTTCGACTTGGCGCGGGAGATAAACCGCGCCCGCGAGGAGGGAAGGGATGTGACAGCTGCTCAGGCCACCCTCAGGGAGCTGGCAGGCGTCCTAGGCCTCACCCTGCGGGAGGTGACCCCTGTGGCCCTGGACGCCGTCCCCTTCATCGAGCTCCTCATCCAGGTGAGGCAGGAGCTGCGCTCCCATCGGCTCTACCACCTGGCCGATGCCATCCGCTCCCGTCTGGCCCAGCTAGGCATCGTCCTGGAGGATACCCCTCAGGGCACCCGCTGGCGCCCCCGCGAGGACTGAAAGCCAGGGGTAAGGCCCTATCACGTTGACCTTAGGAGCGGGCCGGTTTAAGATCCAAATGCCTCCCGGTGCTAGGCCCTGAAGCCAAGGCAGGCATGCCCAAGCGAGCGGACATCCCTAAAGCCTACGAGCCGCAACGGTACGAAGGGCCCATATACCAAATGTGGGAGAGGAGGGGATATTTTCGCCCCCGCCACGTCCCCGGCCGTCAGCCCTTCTGCATCGTCATGCCCCCTCCCAACGTGACGGGGGCCCTACACATGGGCCACGCCCTTACCGCCACCCTGGAGGACGCCCTCGTCCGCTGGCATCGCATGAAGGGCGATCCCACCCTGTGGGTGCCGGGGGTGGACCACGCCGGCATCGCCACCCAGAACGTGGTGGAGCGGGAGATAGCCAAGGAGGGGCTCACCCGCCATCATCTAGGGAGGGAGGGGTTCCTGGCGCGGGCCTGGGATTGGGTGAACAAGACCCGGGACATCATCTCCTTCCAGCACCGTCGGTTAGGTGCCTCCTGCGACTGGGAGCGGGAGCGGTTCACCCTGGACGAAGGCCCGGCCAAGGCTGTCCGCACCACCTTCGTCCGCCTTTACCACGATGGCCTCATATACCGTGGGGAGCGCATCATCCACTGGTGCCCCCGCTGCCAGACGGCCCTCTCCGACCTAGAGGTGGAGCATCGGGAGCGGGAGGGCCACCTGTGGTATGTGCGCTACCCGGTGGTGGAGGAAGGGCGCCCCACGGGCGAGTTCATCGTGGTGGCCACCACCCGCCCTGAGACCATCGTGGCCGACGTAGCAGTGGCCGTCCACCCCCAGGTAGAGCGGTGGCGGCATCTCATAGGCCGTCGCGCCCTCGTCCCCGGCGTGAGGCGGGAGGTGCCCATCATCGCCGATGAGGCGGTAGACCCCCACTTCGGCACCGGCGCCCTCAAGATCACCCCTGGCCACGACCCCCTAGACCTGGAGATCGGGGAGCGGCACCAGTTGCCGGCCATCGTGGCCATCGGCCCCGATGGCACTATGAACGACGCTGCTGGCCCCTATCGCGGCCTGGACCGCTTCCAGGCCCGGGAGGCCATGGTACGGGACCTGGAGGCCCAGGGCCTGTTGGAGAAGGTGGAGCCCCACCGCCACGCCGTGGGCCACTGCCAGCGGTGCGGCACCGTCATCGAGCCCATCATGAGCAAGCAATGGTTTGTGCGCACCAAACCCCTGGCCTTGCCCGCCATCCGCGTTGTAAAGGAGGGCAAGATACGCATCGTCCCCCGCCGTTTCACCAAGGTCTACCTCCACTGGATGGAGAACATCCGGGATTGGTGCATATCCCGCCAGCTTTGGTGGGGGCACCGCATACCCGCCTGGTATTGCCGGGGATGCGGTCGGGAGGTGGTCCCTTCCAAGGAGGACCCCATGCAGGACCCCACCTCCTGCCCTTATTGTGGCTCTCAGAGCCTAGAGCAGGACGAGGATGTCCTGGACACCTGGTTCTCATCCGCCCTCTGGCCCCACTCGGTGCTGGGGTGGCCTGATGAAACGGAGGACTTCCGCCGCTTCTACCCCACCACCGTCCTGGAGACGGGATACGACATCCTCTTCTTCTGGGTGGCGCGCATGATCATGATGGGCCTATATAACACCGGTCTCATCCCCTTCCGCTACGTTTACCTGCACGGCCTGGTGCGCGACCCCCAAGGCCGCAAGATGACCAAGAGCCTGGGCAACGTGGTGGACCCCCTAGAGCTCATAGACCGCTACGGGTGCGATGCCCTGCGCTACGTCCTGGCCACCGGCGCCGCCCCAGGCAACGACCTCAAGCTCTCCCAGGAGAAGCTGGAGGGAGGGCGCAACTTCGCCAACAAGATCTGGAACGCCACCCGCTTCGTGGTCCAGGCCCTGGCGGAACATCTGGCCGAGGGCCAGCAAGTGGAGGCCCCCAAGGTGCGGCGGCGCCATCGCCTACCCCCTGAGGACCGCTGGATCATGTCGCGTTTGCATCGCATCATCGCTCAGGTGGAGGGGCTTCTGAGGCGGTTTCAGGTGGGGGAGGCAGGGCGCCGATTGCAGGAGTTCTTCTGGGGCGAGTTCTGCGACTGGTACCTGGAGATGGCCAAAGTGCGCCTGCGGGCCGGCGACCCCTCTCCCCTCCCCATCCTGGCTTACGTGCTGGATATGAGCTTGCGCCTCCTGCACCCCATCATGCCCTTCGTCACCGAGGCCGCCTGGCAGCATCTGCGCCCCTTCCTGGCCTGGGCAGAGACCGAGGCCCTCATCGTCGCCCCCTGGCCCAAGGCCTCCCGCGCCTGGATCGACCCCCAGGCGGAGGCCCAGGCCTCCCTAGCCGTGGGAGTCGTGCGGGCCATCCGTAACCTGAGGGCCCGCTGGCGTGTGGAGCCAGGACGGTCGGTGGAGGTCTACGTAGCCACGCCCCAGGGCCACTCCCTCCGCCCCCTCCTGCCGGTGGTGGCCGCCCTGGCTCGCACCCATCCCCTTCACCTGGTGGCTGATCCGGCCCAGATGCCCCGCCACCAGGCGGCCGTGGCCGTGGTCGATGGAGCCCAGATATCCCTACCCCTATCTGGCCTCCTGGACCTGGACCAGGAGCGACAGCGCCTGCGGCGCCAGCTCCAGGAGACGGAGCGGGAGGTGGCCCAGCTGCAGGAGCGGCTGACCAACCCCGACTTCCGCACCCGCGCCCCCCGGGAGGTGGTGGCCAGGGAGGAGGAGAGGCTATCTCAGGCCCGCCAGCGGCTGCAGGCCCTGCAAGAGCGGCTGCAGGAACTGGGATGATTTGAAAAGCCCCGCCTTTTTTTATTGACCGAAACAGGGGCTGGTGTTACCATGCCTTGTGGTAACGGGAACGATGGGATAGGCTGAGGAGCTGAGTGTGGCTCAAGATCTGTGGCAACAGTACGCAGCGGTCATCGTAGCCACCGTCCTGGGCTTCCTCATGGTGGGCATGGCCCTGCTGGCCAATCACATCCTTGCCCCCCGCCAGGCCACCCGCCCCAAAGGTCTTACCTACGAGTGTGGCATGCTCCCCATCGGGCGGGGGCGCTTCCAGATCCATTTCCGCTACTACCTATTTGCCATCCTGTTCCTGGTGTTCGATATCGAAGCCGTCTTCCTCTTCCCCTGGGCCCTGAGCTTTTTGGACGTGGGCGAGATGGCCTTCTACGAGATGCTCCTTTTCATCCTAGTTCTAGGCTTCGGCCTCTATTACGCCTGGCGCAAAGGTGTGCTGCGGTGGGGGTAAGGGCATCATGTCTGAGGAGCGCCCCATGCGACCGCACCAGATAAGGGACGACCCGGCCCATGCCATCTCTGACGTGGTCCCTGAGGAGCTGCGGCAGCAGGTGAAGGAGCTGTGGCCAGCTGTAGACATGGGCCGGGGCAAGGCCCCTTATCGCCAGCTCCTGCCGGGCATCATCCAGGCGCCTGCCGACTGGCTCATCGCCTGGGGGCGCAAGGGCTCCCTCTGGCCCCTCACCTTCGGCCTGGCCTGCTGTGCCATCGAGATGATCGCCACCTTCATGGCCCGCCACGACCTGGACCGCTTCGGCGTCCTGCCCTGGCCATCTCCCAGGCAGGCGGACGTGCTTATCGTCTCGGGCACCGTCACCAAGAAGATGGCCCCGGCCGTCAAGCTCCTCTATGAACAGATGCCCCACCCCAAATGGGTCATATCCATGGGGGCCTGTGCCACCAACGGCGGCCCCTACAGCCGTTATGACCGCGTCCTCCAGGGCGTGGACAAGATCATCCCCGTAGATGTCTACGTGCCCGGTTGCCCGCCGCGGCCGGAGGCCCTCATGGACGCCATCTTGGCTCTCCAGAAGAAGATCATGGAGGAGCGAGGCCAGATAGGCAGGTAGCTATGGCCGAGGGTGCCATGCCCCAGGAGATGGGCCAGGCGCCGGTGGTGGAGCGCCTGCGGGCCATCCTGCCTCAGGTGCAGTGGGAATTCGTCCCCACGCCCAACGACCCGGCCATTGTGGTGAGGCGAGAGGACCTCCCTCATCTCATGCAGACCCTCAAGGAACACCCCGACCTGGCCTTCGACTACCTGCGCTGCCTATCGGGGGTGGACCACATAGACCAGCTGGAGGTGGTGTACCATCTCCGCTCCTTCCGCCACGGCCACACCCTGGCCGTCAAGGTCCCCGTGCCCCTGGAGGACCCCCACGTCCCCACCATGAGTCACCTCTGGCAGGCGGCCAACTGGCACGAGCGGGAGACGCATGAGATGTTCGGCATCGTCTTCGATGGACACCCCGACCTACGTCCCCTCCTGTTGGAAGAGGGGCTGGGCTACCACCCTCTGCGCAAGAGCCACCCTCTGGCCGAGATCGAGGAGTGGCAGGAGGAGTTCCTGGAGCGGGAGGAGGCGCTGGTGGCTGCCGCTGCCCCTCCCGGGGCCCGCGCCGAGGAAGACGAGCGGGCCAAGAAGATCGCCCTAGCTCAGAAGAAGGCGGAGGTGATGAAGCGGGCGCGGGAGGAAGCCAGGGCCAAAGGCCTCTCAGGGGAAGAGGAGCGCCGATACGTCCAGGAGGCGGTGCGCCGCTTCGAGGCGGAGCTGGGCCAGGAGGTTGCCCCCAAGGAGGCCCCTGCCCCCAAGGCCGCCCCTGCCGATAGGGCAGCCAAGATAGCCCTGGCCCAGAAGAAGGCCGAGGTCATCAAGAGGGCGCGGGAGGAGGCTAGGGCCAAGGGCCTCTCCGGCGAGGAGGAGCGCCGATACATCCAGGAGGCCCTGCGTCGCCTGGAGCAGGAAGGTGGATAGCGTCATGGCTTTGCAGCAGGAGCACGAGCTGGAGACCATCGATCTCCACATCAACGTGGGTCCCCAGCACCCCGCCACCCACGGCGTCTTCCGCATGATCCTCACCGTGGACGGGGAGAAGGTGGTGGACTGCGACCCCGTCATCGGCTACATGCACCGGGGAGCGGAGAAGCTCTCCGAAAACTGCGACTATCGCCAGGCCATCGGCTATCAGGACCGCACCGAGTACCTGGCCCAGTTCAACGCCGAGTGGACCTATTGCCTGGCGGTGGAGAAGCTCTTAGGGCTGCAGGTGCCCGAGCGGGCGGAGTACATCCGGGTCATCCTGGGGGAGCTGAACCGGGTGGCCAGCCACCTCATGTTCATGGGGGCCTTCGGCACCGACGTAGGCTTCTTCGGCACCCCCTTCATGTACGCTTTCCGGGAGCGGGAGGTCATCCAGGACTTCTTCGAGGCCGTCACTGGCGAGCGCATGATGTACAACTACTTCCGCCCGGGGGGTGTGGCCTGGGACGTCCCCGATGACTTCGAGGAGCACTGCCGCTACGTCATTGACCACGTGCGGCGGGGGGTGGAGGAGCTGGACGCCCTCATGACCGATAACGAGGTCTTCCTGGCCCGCTGCCGTGGCCTCTCCCCCGTCACCCCAGAGGAGGCCATCAACTGGGGCTTCTCGGGCCCCATGCTGCGGGCCTGCGGTATCAAGCACGACCTGCGGCGGGCCGAGCCCTACTCCATCTACGACCGCTTCGACTTCGAGATCCCCACGGGAACCCAGGGCGACGTCTACGACCGCTACCTGGTGCGCATGGAGGAGATGCGGCAGTCGCTGCGCATTGTGGAGCAGGCCCTACGCCAGATGCCCAAGCAGGGGCCTGTCATGGCCGAGGGGCTCAAGCGCACCATCCGCGTCCCACCCGGCGAGGTATACTCCCGCACCGAGTCCCCCCGCGGCGAGTACGGCGTCTACCTGGTCTCCAAGGGTGGGGACAAGCCTTGGCGCCTCAAGATCCGCTCCGCCGCCTTCTGCAACCTCTCCGCCCTCAAGAACCTGGTGGTGGGCAACTACGTGGCTGATGCCATCATCATCCTGGGCTCTATAGACATCGTGCTGTGTGAGGTGGACCGATGATCGCCGGAAACCCCTGGCTAGACGCCTTCCTGCGGCTGCTGGTGGTGGCCACGGGCATACCCCTGGCGGTCATCGTCCTCAACTACCTGGAGCGGAAGGTCATCGGCCGGGTGCAGAACCGCCTTGGGCCCATGCGGGTGGGGCCCTACGGCACCCTCCAGGCGATAGCCGATACCATAAAGCTCCTGACTAAGGAGGACGTGCGGCCAGCCACCGCCGACCGATGGGTCTTCGAGCTGGCCCCCTATGTGGTGGTGGTGCCCACGGTGGTGGCCTTGGTGGCCCTGCCCGTCACCGATGACCTGTGGGTGCGCAACCTGGGGCTAGCCCTCTTCTTCATCCTGGCCGTCTCCACCCTCTCCATCGTGGGCTTCCTCATGGCTGGCTGGGGGTCCGATAACAAGTACGCCATCCTGGGGGCCATGCGCTCGGCTGCTCAGCTCATAAGCTACGAGATCCCCTTGGTCATGGCGGCGGTGGCCGTGGCCATGGTGGCCCACACCGACGTTGGGCGGGGCTCCCTCAATCTGGTGGAGATAGTGGAGGGCCAAGGCCGCGTTCCCTATATCGCCTGGCAGCCCCTGGCCTTCTTCATCTTCACAGTGGCCGCCGTGGCCGAGCTATACCGCCAACCCTTCGATATCCCAGTGGCAGAGTCGGAGGTGGTGGGCGGCCCCCTGGTGGAGTACTCGGGCATTAGATGGGCCATGTTCATGATGGCTGAGTATGTAAACCTGGTCCTCCTCTCCATCCTCGCTTCCCTGGTGTTCCTTGGGGGCTGGAACTGGCCCTTGGGCAACGAGGTGGGGCCTGCCCTGCAGGTCCCCCTGGTGTTGCTGAAGACCTTCCTTTTCATCCTGTTCTTCTTCTGGGTGCGAGCCGCCCTGCCCAGGCTCCGCATCGACCAGCTCATGGCCTATTCCTGGCAAGTGCTCCTTCCCCTGGCCTTCTACCAGATCGTGGTCAATGGCCTGGCTTTGGTATACGGCTGGCCAGACCCCATCCTGGGCCTCCTCTCGGGAGGGGGGATGGTGGTGGCCGTCTATCTCACCTACAGGGCCGTGCGGCGGCCAGTACGCCGCCCTCTGGCAGCGGCCCAGAGAATGGGGGTATGAGGTATGCTTGGCGTCATCAGATCGCTTGTGACAGCCATAGGCGTGGCCGCCAGGCGGCCGGTAACCATCCAGTATCCCACCCAGAAAAAGGAGCTACCCCAGAGGTCCCGCGGCTTTCCCGTGCTCCTGTGGGACTTCCAGAACGACGAGCCCTTCTGCACTGGCTGCCAGGTCTGTGCCCGCTACTGCCCCACCGACTGCATGACGGTGACCATGAAGGACAACCCCAAGTACGCCGAGGGGAAAAGCCCGCGCAAGAAGATCGTGGACCGCTTCTACATCGACTACGGACGGTGCATGCGGTGCAACATCTGCGTGGAGGTGTGCAACTTCGATGCCATCGTCATGGACAACACCTGGCGCAGCGTGGAGATGTCCCGCTACGACCGGCAAGACCTGGTGATGGACCTAGAGGCCCTCTTGGCGGCCTCCAAGTCGGGGCGTCTTAAGAACCCCTTCCGCACGCCCATGGGCATGGCCCACAGCGGCTGGCGCCCCAAGGAGGAGCGGGAGAAGGAAGCGGTGGCCGCCAGCGAGGAGGGGTAGAGCTAAGGCGGGGACGGCGCTAACATGGGCTAGGGGTCGGCGCCGGCACAGGGAAGGGGATGAGCTACGAGGAAGGGCTCTTCTACTTAGTGGCGGTAGTGACAGGCCTAGGAGGCCTGGGGGTGGTGTTGGCCCGCAACGTGGTCTATGCCGCCCTCTTTCTTATCGTGGCCCTCCTGGGAGTGGCTGGCCTCTTCCTCCTGTTATCGGCCGAGTTTCTGGCCCTGGTGCAGGTCCTCATCTATGGCGCGGCGGTGACCATCCTCATGCTCTTTGTCATCATGTTAACGCGGGTTCGGGACGTGCCCACGACGCCGGTGGCCCCCCAGCAGTCGTTAGGTTTGGCGGTGGCTGCCTCCTTGTTCGGCCTGCTGGCCACGGCTATCCTCATCACCGACTGGGGGGCGCTGGGGGCCACCGAAGAGATGACCCTGGTGCCGGTGCGCGAGCTAGGGAAGGTGCTGTTTCAGCGTTGGTCGGTGCCCTTTGAGGTGGCCTCCCTTGTGCTATTGGTGGCCCTGGTGGGGGCCATCGTACTGGCCCGGCCGGAGGAGGAGGAATGATCCCCATCCAGCACTTCCTCCTCCTGGGAGCCCTCCTCTTCTCCCTGGGGGTGTATGGCGTCCTCTCGCGTCGCAATGTGGTCCTCATCCTCATGGCGGTGGAGCTGATGCTGCAGGGGGTCAACATCAACCTGGTGGCTTTCGCCGTCTATCTGTCGCCTCAAGAGTTCCGGGGCCTCATCTTCGCCTTGTTTGTCATCACGGTGGCGGCAGCGGAGGTGGGGCTGGCCCTGGCCATCGCCCTGCGCCTGTTCCGTAACCGGGCCACAGCCAACGTGGACGAGGTGGACACCCTGCGATGGTAGGCATGGAACACGCCTGGGTCCTCCCTGCCCTCCCCTTTGGCGCCTTCGTCGTCCTGTTGCTGGTGGGGCGCTACCTGCCGCGGCGCGGCGACTTCCTAGCCGTGGGGGCCATGGTGGCAGCTGCCGTCCTCTTCTCCCTCATGCTGGCCGACCTGGTGCAGGCCCTGGGGGAGGAAGGCTTCCAAGGGGTGACCTCAGGCATAGACTGGCTCAAGTTCGACACCTTCCGGGTGCGGCTGGGCTTCTTCTTCGACAACCTGACGGCGGTGATGCTGGCGGTGGTCACCTATGTGGGCTCCCTCATCTTCATCTACTCCATGGGCTATATGCAGGGGGACCCGCGCTACGGGTGGTTCTTCGCCGCCATGAGCCTCTTCGCCGCCTCCATGATGACTCTGGTCCTGGCCGATAACCTGCTGCTTCTTTACGGCGCTTGGGAGGCGGTGGGGTTCTGCTCCTACCTCCTCATCGGCTTCTGGCACGAGAGGCGCTCGGCGGCGGAGGCCGCTAAGAAGGCCTTCATCACCACCCGTATCGGCGACGTGGGCTTCCTCATCGGCATCGTCCTTCTTTGGCGGGAGGCAGGGACTTTCGACCTACGGGAGATATTCCAGTTGGCCAGCGAAGGCGGCTACTCGTCCGAATACCTGACGTTGGCGGTGCTGATGTTGTTTGCGGGAGCGGTGGGCAAATCGGCCCAGTTCCCTCTCCATGTTTGGCTGCCGGACGCCATGGAGGGCCCCACTCCTGTCTCGGCCCTCATCCACGCCGCCACCATGGTGGTGGCGGGGGTCTATATGGTGGCCCGCACCATGCCCCTTTTCGAGGCGGCCGACCCGGTGGCCCTACAGGTGGTCACGGCCCTGGGCTTGGCCACGGTGATGCTCTCGGCCACCGTGGCCCTGGTGGTGAAGGACGTTAAGAGGGTCATCGCCTACTCCACCATCAACAGCCTAGGCCTGATGATGGTGGCCTTGGGCTCCCGTAGCGTGACGGCGGCCATGTTCTATCTCTTCGTCCACGGCTTCTTCAAGGCCCTCCTCTTCTTGGCGGCGGGCAACGTCCTCCACGCCACCGACCGCGGGGCAGTGGATGAGCTGGGTGGGCTACGTGCCAAGATGCCCCTGACGGCCCTGGCCTTTGGGGTGGGGACCTTGGCCATGGCCGGCCTCTTCCCCTTTTCGGGCTTCTGGGCCAAGGACGAGATCCTGGTGGCGGCCCGTGAGGACCAGGGCGTGGCGGTGAACGTCGTGCTATGGGTCAGCGTGGCTCTGACTGCCCTATACATGGCCAGGCTTTACATCCTCACCTTCCTGGGGCGGCCAAGGGATCCCCACGCCTACGAGCATGCCCATGAGGCGAGCCTGGTGATGCTGGCGCCTGTGCTGTTGCTGGCCTTGGGGGCAGTGGTGACGGGGTTCTGGGCCTTCGACCAGGTGGGGGAGGCGCTGGCCCTGCCGGGAGGGGTGGGGAAGTTCATCTACCTCCACGAGCCCCACTCCTTCGAGATGCCAGTGGCGGAGGCGGCGGGCTCCTCAGCCCTGGTAGTGGCCTCCCTGCTGTTGGCTGGCTTCATATGGTCAGGGGAGGCGCGTCCAGCCCAACTCATGGCCCAGCGCCTTCGCCCCCTTTACCAGCTCCTTTGGAACAAATACTACATGGACGACCTATACCAGTGGATCGTCAACCGCATCGTCTTGGCCACAGGGGCTATGGTGGCCTGGTTCGACCGGGTGGTGGTGAATGACACTGGGGTAGACGGCTCGGCGGGGCTTACCGCCCTGTGGGGCTGGATCATGCGGCAGGTGCAGACAGGCAAGATGCCCAACTACGCCCTGGCCATCGCCGGTGGGGCTGTCGTCATAGGGGCGGTGGTCTTGGTGGCGCGGATGTAGCTATGGAGTGGGTGGTCTTCTCCTTGGTGGCCATACCAATAGGGACGTGTTTGGCCCTCATGGCCTTGCCCTCCTGGTGGCATCCCCAGGTGGGTCGGTGGCAGCTGAGGCATGAGGACCTGGTGCGAGGGGTCTCCCTTATCGCCGGCACCGCCCTCTTCGCCCTCTCCCTGGTGGTGTTCATTGGCTACCATTTCGAGGACGGGGGGTACCGGTTCGAGCTGACGTTGGACTGGCTGCGCAATGTGGCCTTCTTGGGCGAGCGGGGCATAAGCTTCCACCTGGGGGTGGACGGCATCACCGCCCCCCTGTTGCTCCTCACGGGAATAGTCATCTTCACTGGGGTCTTTGTCTCCTGGAACATCCAGTATCGGGCGCGGGACTATTTTGTGCTGTTGTTCCTGTTGGTGTCGGGAGTGTTTGGCGTCTTCTCCTCCTTGGACCTGTTCTGGTTCTTCTTCTGGTATGAGGTGGCGGTGCTCCCCATGTACTTTCTCATCGCCATCTGGGGTTCTAGCAGCGATTTCGGCACTTTCGTGCGCACCAAGGAATATGGGGCGCTGAAACTGGTGCTCTACCTGGTGGCAGGGAGCGTTCTCATCTTCATCGGCATCTTCGCGGTGTTCGTGGAGGCGGGGGTGGGGACCTTCGACCTGCCCGTCCTGGGGTCCGTGACCTATGGGGAGACGTTCCAGAAGGCTTTCTTCCCCTTCTTCATGCTGGGGTTTGGGGTGCTGGGGGGCCTGTGGCCCTTCCACACCTGGTCCCCCGATGGGCACGTGGCCGCCCCCACGGCGGTGAGCATGCTGCATGCTGGGGTGCTGATGAAGCTAGGGGCCTTGGGCATCTTGAAGGTGGGCATGTTCCTGCTGCCGGAGGGGGCCCAGTTCTGGTCGCCAGTCCTCATGACTTTGGGGGTCATAGGCGCCCTATATGGGGCGGTCTCTGCCCTGGCGCAGACGGACCTTAAGTACATGGTGGGTTACTCCAGCGTGAGCCACATGGGATACGTGATGATGGGGTTGGCCAGCCTCCACGAGATAGGCATCAACGGGGCTGTGCTGCAGATGTTCGCCCATGGTGTGATGACGGCCCTTATGTTCGCCATGGTAGGGGCCATTTACGACCAGGCCCATGTGCGGGACATGACCATCTTCGGGGGCCTTGCGCGCAAGATGCCCAGGCACACGGCCTATTGGGCGGTGGCCGGCCTCTCCTCTTTGGGGCTGCCGGGCCTGGCGGGGTTTGTGGCCGAGGCCCTCATCTTCATCGGGGTGTTTAGGGCTGGCTACCACTGGGCGGGGGCCCTGGGCATCCTGGCGGCGGCCATCACCGCCACGTATATCCTGCGCATGCTGGCCCGTGCCTACTTCGGCCCCTTTAACGAGCGTTGGGAGCATTTGAAGGAGATGAGGGTCGGGGAGCAGTTTGCGGGGGCGGTGTTGGTGTTCTTCCTGGCCCTGGTGGGGATGTGGCCCTTCCCCTTCATAGAACGCATCGCTTCCTCGGTGGAGAGGCTTCCTGGGGGCGCACCATGAGGTGGGACTGGTCTCTCCTGGCGCCCGAATACGTGCTGGCTGGATGGGCGGCGTTGGTGGTGATGGTGGGCCTGTGGGGGAGGGTGAGGGCCTCCTGGTTGGGCTACCTATCGGCCGTGGGGGCCCTGGCTGCCACCGCCACCTCCCTCATCTGGCTGGGAGAGCGGGCCAACTTCGGGGGGCTTCTGGACATCGATAACTACACCACCTTCTTCCGGGTGACCTTTGGGCTCATCGCCGTGGCGGTATGTCTCATGTCCGCCCGGTATGTGGAGTCGCGCCTGCGGCACCCTGGGGAGTACTATGGGCTGGTGCTGGTGGCCGTCATCGGCGCCACCTACATGGCGGCAGCGCGGGAGCTTCTTACGGCCTACATATCCTTGGAGCTTTTGTCCTTCAGCCTGTATGTGCTGACCTCCTTCGCCAAGATGGAGCTACGGTCCAACGAGGGGGGGCTCAAGTATATGCTCTTGGGAGCCTTCTCCTCGGCCATCTTCTTGTACGGGCTGGGGCTGGTATACGCCCTGGCCCGGACCACCCAGTATGGGGGTATAGCGGAGGCCCTGACGGGAGAGCTGACGGGCCTGCGGGGCCTGGCCCTCATGGGGCTGGTGTTGGTGGTGGCGGGGTTGGGGTTCAAGGTATCGGCCGTCCCCTTCCATATGTGGGCGCCCGATGCCTACGAGGGAGCGCCCATGCCGGTGACGGCCTTCATCTCGGCCATCTCCAAGGCGGCGGGCTTTGCCCTCCTCCTCAAGCTGATGGTCCAGGCCTTCCTCCCCTTGCACGAGGACTGGCGCCCTCTTTTGGCGGCTCTGGCCACCGTCACCATGTTGCTGGGCAACTTGGTGGCCCTGCACCAGCGCAATATCAAGAGGCTATTGGCCTACTCCAGCATCGGCCAGGTGGGGTATCTGCTGGCGGGCATCGCCGCCCTTTCGCCGGAGCGGATGGACGCTGCCAGCGCGGTGGTGTTGCACCTGGCGGGATATGTCATAAGCAACCTGGCGGCCTTCGCCTGCGCCATCGTGTACTACAACTGGACGGGGGAGGAGGATATCTACGGGTATCGGGGGATGGCAGAGCGGGCGCCCTTCCTGGCCCTGACCTTCTCCATCTCCCTTTTCTCCTTGGCGGGCATGCCCCTCTTCGCCGGGTTTGTCACCAAGTTCGTCCTCTTCCAGGCCATCGCCGAGGAGGGGATGGTCTGGCTGGCGGCGGTGGCCGTCTTCGCCAGCTTCGTCTCCCTCTATTACTATCTCATGGTCATGCGCCAGATGTATGTGGTGGAGCCGGCGGAGGAGGGGCGCTTTCGGGTGCCATGGCTGGAGTATGGGCTGGTGGCGGTGCTGGTGGTGGCCATCTTTGTAGTGGGGCTGGGGCCGCAGCCCCTGTTCAACGCCGCCCAGGAGGCTGTCTCCCTGGTATACGAGGGGGCGGTGGGGGCCTTGGCCATGCGCCCCTAGGCGGCGGCCATGCCTGCCATGGCCCTTCGCAGCTTGCCCAGCGCACGGTGAAGGATGACCCGCACGTGGACATCGCTGAGGCCCAGGAGCTCCCCCACCTGCCGGCTGTCCAGCTCCGCCTCGAAGCGCAGACGAAGGACCTCCTGCTCCCGCGCCGAGAGACCTGCCAGCGCCTCTTGCAGGCTCCTCTTGTCGTCCAAGGATAGCATCGCTTCCTCTGGGCCATCCGCGGGGGGCTCCAATATGGTGCTCAACCTGTCCTCACCCTTTGCCCGGCGATAGGCCTGTCGAAAGTGGCTGGACACCAGGTTGCGGGCGATGGCCCACAGCCAGCTGGCTCGCGCTTCCTGGTGCTCCAGCTGGCCCCACGACTCCCAGGCGCGAGCGAAGGCCTCGGCCGTCAGATCCTGCGCCAAGTCCTGGTCGCCCGTCCGGGCGAGGATATAGCTATAGACGCGTGGGTAGAAGCGCCGAAACCAATCCTCTAGATCCTGATCCCGATGGGAGGCCGCCTTGGCCCCATAGCCCTTGACCATGACCCGCGACACCACTATCACCCCCAGTAACAGTCTGGGGGTGCTGGGGTTGAGGCAGGTAGTGTCAGGTGGCCAAAGGGCCTTAGCATATGGTCATGCCCCACCTGTGAGATGTGGCAGTTCGCCCCTCGCCAGATGGAAGATATGCCTATGGGATAAATCAGGTTTCTCTATCAGCGCTGAGGAGGCCGGCGCGGGCGGCCACCACCGCTGCCTGGGTGCGGTCGGACACGTTGAGTTTCTCGATGATGGTGGCCACCAGGTTCTTGACGGTGCCGACGCTATAGTGGATGCGCTCAGCGATCTCCCTGTTGGTAAGGCCCTGAGCCAGGAGGGCCAACACCTCCCGCTCCCGCTCGCTGAGGGAGGCCACCATCTGTTGGGCGGTGGGGTCGGGGGTGGCCCCTGTGCCGCCTATGAGCTGAGGGACGATGGAGGCGTGGAAGATGGAGGCGCCGGCCCGCACCACCCTTATGGCCTCGATGTAGGCCTCCCTGGGCATCCCTTTAAGGAGGTAGCCGGAGGCGCCGGCCAAGAGGGCCCTCTGGATGTATTGGGGATCGTCGTAGCTGGTGACGATGATGACGGTGGTGCGGGGCAGCTCCTTCTTGATCTGCTCGGTGGCCGTCAGCCCGTCCATGTCTGGCAGACGGATGTCCATAAGCACCACATCTGGGCGCAAGCGGCGGGCCTCCTCCACCGCCTGCCGTCCGGTGGCCGCCTCGCCGATGACGCGAATGTCCCGGTGGGCGATAAGGGCCTTGAGCCCCTCCCGCACCACAGGGTGGTCGTCCACCACCAGGACGGTGGTGGGCTGCCCCTTGCCGCTCTCGAGCTTGCTCTGGTCTGGGCCGAAGGCCACGCTTCACCACCTCCTGAGGCATATTCAGGAGCGCTAGCACCATCTTACCACAAGGAAGGCGAGGTGGGCCCAGGGCTCCCTAAAGGCAAGGACATCTCAGAGGATGGGCAGGTAACGTCGGATCTCGTAATCGGTGACCTGACGCCGGTAATCGGCCCACTCCATCCTCTTGTTCTCGATGAGCTTGGTGAAGACGTGATCGCCCAGGCAGCGGCGCAACAGCTGGGAGGACTCGGCCCACTGGATGGCCTCCCACAGGGACTCGGGCAGGCGGGTGATGCCCAGGGCCTGGCGCTCCCCCTCCTCCATTTGATAGACGCTCTTCTCGGCAGGGGGCGGGCATGGGTACTCCTTCTCGATGCCCTCCAGGCCGGCGGCCAGCATGGCGGCGAAGGCCAGGTAGGGGTTGCAGGCAGCATCAGGGGCCCGGTACTCGATGCGCATGGCTTGCTCCCGCCCAGGCCGCACCTCTGGCACCCGGATGAGGTCGGCCCGGTTGCGGAAGGACCAGGAGACGTAGGCTGGGGCCTCGAACCCCAAGGGCCCCAAGCCAGGGACCAGCCGCTTATAGGAGTTGACCCACTGATTGGTGACCAGGGATATCTCAGGGGCATGACGCAGGAGCCCGGCGATATAGGCCCTGGCCACCGCCGACAGCCGCTGGGGGGCATTGGGGTCGTAAAAGGCGTTGCGCTCCCCCTGGAAGAGGGACTGGTTTACGTGCATCCCTGAGCCGTTGAAGTCGGAGAGGGGTTTGGGCATGAAAGTGGCGTAGACTCCATGGCGGAGGGCCACCTCCTTTATCACCAGGCGGGCAGTCATGACGGCATCGGCCATGGTGAGGGCGTCGGCATAGTGGAGGTCGATCTCGTGCTGGCTAGGGGCCCCCTCGTGATGGCTATGCTCAACGGCGATGCCCATCTCCTCCAGCATGAGGACGGTATCGCGGCGCAGCTCGGTGGCCTCGTCCAGGGGCGTCATATCGAAGTAGCCGCCCCGGTCCAGGGCCTGGGGGGCCTCGGCGCTCTGGAAATAGAAGAACTCCAGCTCTGGCCCCACATAGAAGATGTAGCCCAACTGGGCTGCCCGCTGCAGGTTGCGCTTGAGGACGAAGCGCGGGTCGCCCTCAAAGGGCTCGCCAGAAGGTAAGAGGATGTCGCAGAACATGCGGGCCACCCGTTTCTGCTGAGGGCGCCAGGGGAGGATGGCGAAGGTGGTGGGGTCGGGCATGGCGATCATGTCCGACTCATCGGCCCTGGCGAAGCCCTCTATGGATGAGCCATCGAAGTTGACCCCATCCTCCAGGGCCTCCGGCAGCTCCTCCACGGTGATGTTGATGCTCTTGAGCTGGCCCAGTATGTCCGAGAACCAGAGGCGCACGAACTTGACATCGTGCTGGCGGGCCATCTCCAGCACGTGTTCCTTAGCCTCCCTGGCATCCATAACCCCCACCACCCCCTAGGCATGATGGCAGGGGGGCCACTCGGCCCCCCCTGCCCATCTTCAGACATCGAAGTACAGGTGGAACTCCCAAGGATGGGGCCGCAGGCGGATCTGGTCGATCTCCAGCCGCTTGTATTCCACCCATGTCTCCAGGACGTCGCTGGTGAAGACCCCTCCCTTGAGGAGGAACTCGTGGTCCTCCTCAAGGGCCCGGAGGGCTTCCTCCAGGGACGCGGGCACCTTAGGGATGGCTGCCTCCTCCTCCGGGGAGAGCTCATAGGTGTTCTTGTCCAAGGGGGGGCCGGGGTCGATCCCGTTCTCAATGCCATCGATGCCTGCCATGAGCATGGCGGCGAAGGCCAGGTAGGGGTTGCAGGACCCATCGGGGGGCCGGTACTCGATGCGCTTGCTCTTGGGGTTAGGGGAATATACGGGGATGCGCACGGCCGCCGAGCGGTTGCGGGCGGAGTAGACCAGGTTGACGGGGGCCTCATATCCAGGGGTGAGGCGCTTGTAGGAGTTGGTGGTGGGGGCGCAGAAGGCCATGAGGGCCCGCGAGTGCTTCAGCAGGCCGCCTATGTAGTAGCGACAGAGTGGGGAGATCATGGCATACCCCTCAGGGTCGAAGAAGAGGTTCTCGCCGTTCTTCCACAGGCTCTGGTGGGTGTGCATGCCGGAGCCGTTATCGCCAAAGAGGGGCTTGGGCATGAAGGTGGCCACCTTATTGTGCCTGCGGGCGATGTTCTTCACCAGGTATTTGTACCACATGACCTTATCGGCCATGTTCACCAAGGAGTCGAACTTCATATCGATCTCGCACTGGCCACCCGTAGCCACCTCGTGGTGGTGCACCTCCACGGGTATGCCGATGTTGATCATGGTGAGGATGATCTCGCTGCGAATATCCTGCAGGGAGTCATGGGGAGGGACGGGGAAATATCCCTCCTTGAAGCGGGGCTTATAGCCCAGGTTGGGCCTCTCCTCCCGCCCCGAGTTCCACTCCCCCTCCACGGAGTCCACATAGTAGAAACCGAAGTGCTCCCCCTGGTCGAAGCGCACATCGTCAAAGATGAAGAACTCACATTCTGGGCCCCAGAAGGAGACGTCAGCGATGCCTGAGCGGCGCAGGTACTGCTCCGCCTTCTTAGCGATGTAGCGTGGGTCACGGGTATACGGCTCCCTGGTGAGAGGGTCGTAGACATCGCAGATGATGGCCAGGGTGGGGTGCTGGCACATGGGGTCCAGGCGGGCAGTGGTGGGATCCGGCACCAAGATCATGTCCGACTCCTGGATCTTCTGGAAGCCGCGGATGGACGAGCCATCGAACCCCACGCCGTCCACCCAGATGCTGGTGACGATGTCGTCCATCTCCGTCAGCTCGGAGACGGGCATGGAGAAATGCTGCCAGAGGCCCGGCAGGTCGTTGAACCTAAGGTCTACGATCTGGATGTTGTGGCGGCGGATGAGCTCCTGCACCCTCTCCACCGCCTCCTGCAAACGCTTGATCTCCTCAGGCTTTAACACCATGTTCTCCCTCCTTCAAGGTGGGATTATAAAGACGGGCGATGATTAACGGGCGTAGGTGGGTGTTACGTTTATGTTACGTTTAGATAGCCGTCTCGCCCCGCTCGCCGGTGCGCACACGCACCGCTTCCGCCACCGGAATGACGAAGATCTTACCGTCGCCGATGTGGCCGGTGCGGGCGGCCTGGACGATGATGTCGATGACCTTCTCCACGTCCTCATCCCGCACCACTACCTCCAGCTTCACCTTGGGGAGCATGTCCACCTCGTAGGTCTGGCCTCCGCGCCCTATGTGGACGATGCCCTTCTGGACCCCGCGCCCGGTGACATGCACCACATTCAGCCCCAAGAAGCCGGCCTGGGCCAGGGCGTTCTTGACGTCGTTCAGCTTCTCAGGCCGGATGATGGCCTCCACCTTTTGCATCGTGGTTACCTCCTCCCGTTGGCCTAACACCTATTATGAGGCACTGGCGGGGCCAGGTGCCTCTCCCAGCTGGGGCTGGGGTATGGGGGCCTGGGCCTCCGGCGGGGAGACCGCCAGGCCCACCCCCTCCAGGACGTAGGCCCGCTCCCCGTGCTGGCTCACGTCCAGGCCTATAACCTCCTCCTCTTCGCTGACCCGCACACCCATGGCCAGGTCCAGGGCTTTGAGGATGAGGAAGGTAACGACGAACGAGTAGGCCCAGGTGGCCGCCACCCCAGCCAGCTGGGCCAGCAGCTGCTCGGGACGTCCATCGATGGCCCCGCCCACCCCGCGGAAGCCGGTGATGGTGGTGATAGCGGAGGTGGCGAAGAGGCCTGTGGCCAAGGCGCCCCATGTGCCACCGACACCGTGCACTGCCCACACGTCCAGGGCATCGTCCAGGCCCAGGGCGCCCCGCAGGCGAGTGGCCCCGAAGCAGAGGAGGCCCGCCACCCCTCCAATGATGATGGCTGGCACGATGTTGAGATACCCATCGGCCGTGTCGGGCCAGATGCCTACAAGGCCGGCAGCAGGGGTGATGGCCACCAGGCCAGCCACCGCCCCCGAGGCTGCCCCCACCACGCTGGGCCGCCCTAGGACAGCCCAAGAGGCCAAGGCCCAGGCCAAGGCCCCTGCCGCTGCTGCCGTATTGGTCTGGAGGAAGGCGTTTACTGCCGAGGCGCCAGCAACGAGGGCGCTGCCGGCGTTGAACCCAAACCACCCGAACCACAGGAGCCCAGCCCCCAACACCACAAAGGGTATGTTGTGGGGCTCCATGGGCTCCCGGCCATATCCCAAGCGCCGGCCAAACACTATGGCTGCCGCCAGGGCAGCCACCCCCGAGCTAACGTGCACCACTGTGCCACCAGCGAAGTCGTAGGCCCCCAGGCCACCGTTGGTCCCCAACCACCCATTCTTGCCCCACACCCAGTGGGCCACCGGCGCATATACCAAGGTCACCCACAACACCACGAAGACCAGGAAGGTGCTGAACTTGGCCCTCTCAGCAAAGGCGCCGGTAATGAGGGCAGGGGTGATGATGGCGAACATCATCTGGAAGACCATATACAGCTGGTGGGGGATGGTGGTGGCGTAATCGGGGTTGGGATCCCCTCCCACCAGGCGCATCCCGAACCAAGAGAGGTCCCCTATGAACCCGCCGTGGTCAGGCCCAAAGGCCAGGGAATATCCCCACAGCACCCACACCAGGCTCACCACGGCCATGATGATGAAGCTGTGCACGATGGTGGAAAGGACGTTCTTGCCCCGCACCAGCCCTCCATAGAAGAAGGCCAGCCCTGGCGTCATAAGAAGCACCAGGGCCGAGGCCACCAGAACCCAGGCGGTATCGCCGGTATCGATCTGCAACATAGGCATGGCCGCCCTCCTTCCTCGGTTTTGCCTTGCAATTTAACAGGGGATGGCGGCCTTGAGATTGCGGGCGCGTTACCGAAAGGTTACTTTCCCGTTACATCCTCAAGAGGGGCGGAAGCGGTATCCCACGTTGCGCACCGTCTCGATGAAGATGCGATGGGGGGACTCGATCTTAGCCCGCAGGCGTCGCACGTGGACATCCACCGTGCGCGTCCCGCCGTAGAACTCGTATCCCCACACTTTGCTGACCAGCTCCTCCCGGGTGAAAACCCGTCCGGGGTGGGAGGCCAAGAAGCGCAGGAGCTCGTACTCCCTGTAGGTGAGCTGCACAGGTCGCCCCTCCACGAAGACCCGGTAGCCGACCAGGTCGATGACCAGCTCCCCCCGCCTGAGGATGCGGGGGCTATCGCGGGCGCCGCGGCGCCATAGGGCTATCCGCAGGCGGGCGGCCACCTCCGCCGGCCCTGCCCCCCTTAGGGCGAAGTCGTCCACGTCCAGGGAGGGGTCGAAGGTGGGCAGATGCTCGGGCGAGACGAGGATCACCACCGCCTCTCTGCCCCGTGGCAGGGAGTCAAGAAAGAGGGCCAGGTCTGTCTCCCCCAGGGCGGGAACGTCCAGGATTATGGCCTCCACCCCCTGAGCTATGGCCTCAGCCACCGCCTCCTGTGACGGAGAGATGACACAGGTGCGGAACCCCTCCTTAGCCAGGCCTTCCTCCAGGTAGGAGGCAAAGGCCTCGTCGCTGGAGATGATGGCTACACTGCTGTCCATAAGGGCACCATCCCCTCCCTTGACCTATATGATACGTCAGTCATACCATGGGCCAAGGTTGCCATGGCGCAGGATGCCCCGGTGGTGGTGTTGGGGGCAGCGGGCCAGCTGGGCTCCGACCTCTGCCGCCGTCTGGAGCTGGCCGGGGCCCCCTTCATCCCCCTCACCCACCAGGAGCTGGACATATGCCAGGAAGAGGCGGTGGTTGGCACCCTACACCGCCTCCGGCCCTGGGCGGTGGTGAACACGGCCGCCTTCCACCGCGTGGAGGCTTGCGAGGAGGAACCACTCCAAGCCTTCGCTGTCAACGCCGTGGCCGTGCGGGCCCTGGCGCGGGCCTGTCGCCAGGTGGGGGCCACCCTGGTGCACATTAGCACTGATTACGTGTTCGGCGGTGAGCGGGGGCGCCCCTATCGGGAGGATGACCCTCCGTCCCCCATCAACGTCTACGGGGCCTCTAAGGCGGCCGGGGAGATGCTCCTGCGCGCCGAGGCCCCCCAACATATCATCGTCCGCACATCGGGCCTCTTTGGCCTCAGGGGGTCCACCGTCAAGGGGGGCAACTTCGTGGAGACCATGCTCCGCCTAGGGCAGGAGCGGGGGGAGGTGCACGTGGTGACGGACCAGGTCCTCTCCCCCACCTACACCTTCGACCTGGCCGAGAAGATCTGGCAGCTGCTGCGGACGGGGGCCCAGGGCACCTTTCATGTCACCAACGCCGGGCACTGCTCCTGGTACGAGTTCGCCTGCGCCATCTTCCAACTGGCGGGTATGGAGGTGAAGGTGCACCCCGTCACCTCCGACTTCTTCCCCTCTCGTGCCCGCCGTCCGGCTTTTTCGGTGCTGGAAAATGCCCGCCTGCGGGAGGAGGGCTATGGCCTTTTGCGCCCGTGGCGGGAGGCCCTAGCTGCCTATCTGGAGGAGCGTCGTCAGCTCACCACCGCCCAAGGGGAGGTGAAATGATGGAGGCCATCGGTAACCTTCTGCACCTGAAGGCAGTGGAGGGGTTCGCCGAGGTGCGGGATGTGGCCCGCCGCTACGACGATGACCGTGGCCGGCGCTATTGCGACATCTTCGGCACCGTCACCGGCGATATCAACATCACCTACTGCTACCCAGGGGTCATCACCGCCTGGCACGCCCACCGCCGTCAGTACGACGAATGGTTCGTCATCAAGGGGGCCCTCAAGGTGGGGCTGGCCATCCCCAACGGCGACGGCACCTACCGCTGGACCTTCGTCGTCCTCTCGGAATACGATGGCAAGGTCCTCCGCATCCCCCCAGGAGTCCTCCACGGCTGGCGCAACTTCACCAACGAGGTGGCCATCCTCATGTACCACATCTCCGAGAAGTACAACCCCGATGACCCTGATGAGCTGCGCTTCACCCTGGAGGAGGTGGGGGCCGACTGGTCCACACCCGTCAAGTGAAGGCCTCACGGTTTCGGGGCCGGGCCTCCCTGTGATATGTTGGATCTAAAGACCTGTGGGGAGAGGAGGGGTCATGACTGTACGCGTGGGCATTAACGGGTTTGGTCGCATCGGCCGGCAGGTGTTGCGGGCTATCCGCGAGTCCTACCCCCAAAAGCTGCAGGTGGTGGCCATCAACGACCTTACCGATCCCCATACCAATGCCCACCTCCTCAAGTACGATAGCAACTATGGCCGCTATCCCGAGGAGGTGCGAGTCACCCAGGACGCCATCGTGGTAGGAGGGGACGAGATAAAGGTGTTTGCCCAGCGGGAGCCCGCCCGCCTACCGTGGCGGGACCTGGGGGTGGACATCGTGGTGGAGGCCACTGGCCGCTTCACCGATGCCACCCTGGCCGCTGGCCATCTGCAGGCAGGGGCCAAGAAGGTGGTCATCACCGCCCCCGCCAAGAACGAGGACGTGACCATAGTGCTGGGGGTCAACCAGGACGACTACGACCCCTCCCGTCATCACATCATCTCCAACGCCTCCTGCACCACCAACTGCATCGCTCCCGTGGTGAAGGTGCTGCACGACGCCTTTGGGGTGGAGGAGGGGTTCATGACCACCATCCACGCCTATACGAATGACCAGGTGATCCTGGACACGGTGCACCGCGACCTGCGGCGGGCGCGGGCGGCGGCCCTCAACATCGTCCCCACCACCACCGGTGCGGCGCGGGCCGTTACCGTCGTCATTCCCCAACTAAAGGGGCGGCTGGACGGCATGGCCTTTCGTGTGCCCACCCCCACCGTGTCGGTGTGCGATTTCGTAGGAACCCTGTCGCGGGAGGCGAAGGTGGAGGAGGTCAACGCCGCCTTCCGGGAGGCCGCCGCTGAGGCCCTACGGGGCATCCTGGCCTACACTGAGGAGCCCCTGGTAAGCGTGGACTTCAAGGGCGACCCTCATAGCGCCATCGTGGACGGCCTCTCCACCATGGCCATCGGCCGCCTGGTGAAGGTGGTGGCCTGGTACGACAACGAGTGGGGCTACGCCTGCAGGGTGGCTGACCTCTGCGCCTACATAGCCGATAGGGGTCTTTAAGCAAGGAACAACCTTGCCAAAAGGCAGATAGCCCGCAGGGGCTTCCGATAGTTAGGGAGCCCTTTTCCAACTATTTCGCACCGTGAAGGGTTGACAACGCTTTTCCCATTCGTGCATCATCATGGCATCCGGAGTTATGGGGCTCTGTGCCCGACTACAGGGCGTTATAGGCCATCCATGGTGATGCAAGGGTGAAACTTATGCTGGCCAAGGTGAACACCTGCGCCTTGGTAGGGCTGGATGGCGTAATGGTGGAGGTGGAGGTGGATATCAGCCAGGGCCTGCCTTCCTTCACCATCGTCGGGTTGCCCGATACGGCCGTGCAGGAGGCGCGAGAGCGGGTGAGGGCGGCCATTCGCAACTCGGGCTTCCAGTTTCCCCAGAGACGCATCACCGTGAACCTGGCCCCTGCCGATCTACGCAAGGAGGGCCCCGCATATGACCTCCCCATCGCTTTGGGCATCCTTTTGGCCTCTGGCCAGGTCATGGCCGACGTCTCTCATAGCCTGGTATTGGGGGAGCTATCGCTGGAGGGCCAGGTGCGGCACGCCCAGGGCATCCTGCCCATGGTCGCCTTGGCCCGGGAAAGGGGCGTGCGCACCGTCTATGTGCCCGAGGCCGACGCCAGGGAGGCGAGCCTCCTGGACGGGGTGGAGGTGGTGCCCGTCTCCTCCCTGGCTGCCCTGGCCAAGCACCTGGCAGGGGAGGAGCTTATCCCGCCCTTCCAGAGCCCTCCCAATGGGGGGAATGAGGCGGTGGAGTGGAGCTGGGTGGACATGGCCCATATCCGTGGCCAGGAGCATGCTAAGCGGGCCCTGGAGGTGGCCGCTGCTGGCGGCCATAACGTCCTCATGGTGGGGCCGCCGGGGGCAGGGAAGACCCTTTTGGCCCGTGCCCTTCCCGGCATATTGCCAGCCATGACCCCTGAGGAGGCGCTGGAGGTGACCAAGATATACTCCGTAGCCGGCCTCCTCCCCCCCGACAGGCCCCTGGTGCGCCAGCGCCCCTTCCGCTCTCCCCATCACACCATCTCCCATGCCGGGCTGGTGGGGGGAGGGAGGGTGCCCCGCCCTGGGGAGGTGACGCTGGCCCATCGCGGCGTCCTCTTTCTGGACGAGCTGCCCGAGTTCCCCCACTCGGTGCTGGAGGCCATCCGCCAGCCCTTGGAGGAGCGTCGGGTGACGGTGAGCCGGGCCCAGGGCACCATCACCTTCCCCGCCAGCTTCATGCTGGTGGCGGCCATGAACCCTTGCCCCTGCGGATATTACGGCGACTACCGCCGCCAGTGCACCTGCCCCGAGGCAGTGGTGGCCCGCTATCAGCGGCGCATCTCCGGCCCCCTTCTGGACCGCATCGACATCTTTGTGGACGTGCCGCGACTAGATCGGGAAAAGCTCATGTCCGATGGCCCCGTGGCCGAGTCATCGGCCCAGGTGCGGGAGCGGGTGGAGAGGGCGCGAGAGGTGCAGCGGCGGCGATTTCAGGGCCGCCCCATCACCTGCAACGCCGAGATGGGGCCTGTGGAAGTGCGGGAGTTCTGCCAAGGGGCTCTGGATGAGGGAGCCCGCCAGCTCCTGGGCATGGCAGTGGAGCGGCTGGCCCTTTCGGCCCGTGCCTTCCATCGCGTGCTAAAGGTGGCTCGCACCATCGCCGATCTCTCAGGGGCCGAGGGCATCGCTGCTGCCCACCTAGCGGAAGCCCTGCAGTACAGGCAGCGCGCGCTGGGCTAAGGTTGGTCTTGAAGGCCCCGCCCTCTAGGGCCTAGAATGGCTTCCGGAGGGTGCCCCCGTAGCTCAGTAGGATAGAGCGCCGGCCTCCGGAGCCGGAGACCGTGGGTTCGAGTCCCACCGGGGGTACCACAGGCTAAGCGTCCCCCAGATGCCTAGTACAGGGCCCTCCGCGCTCGCAAGTCGGTGGCCAACGGGTCGTGGGTGGCGATCCAGGGGGCGAAGGTAGCCATGACCGCCATGACCACCAGCACAGCCAGTGATAGGGCCGTCCGGGGAGGTGCCTGATGCCAGAGGCAGGGTGGGTGTTCCCCTCTGGTGGGGCGGTCGGCCATGTCCTCTTCCTTGACACCCCCCGTGGCCTCAGGTAAGCTTCTCTGAAAAGGTTCGGTGATCTCAGGGGGGAGCATGGCGGAGGTGGGCTGCGCCCGGTGTGGAAGGCAGGCCCAGGCCCTGGAGGCCCCGCCCATGGGCGGGCACTACGGTCGCCTGGTGTGGGAGCACGTATGTGCCGAGTGTTGGCAGGAGTGGCGGGAGATGTCCATGCGCCTCATCGCCCACTACGGCCTCAACATGGGTAACCCGCTACACCGGCAGCAGCTGCGGCAGGTGATGTGCGATTTCCTCCACCTCCCCTTGGCGCCAGGGGAGGACTGAGGGATGCCCAATCGCCTTATCCATGAGACCAGCCCCTATTTGCGCCAGCACGCCCACAACCCCGTGGATTGGTACCCCTGGGGAGAGGAGGCCTTCCGTCGGGCTAAGGAGGAGGACAAGCCCATCCTCCTAAGCATCGGGTACTCGGCCTGCCACTGGTGTCATGTCATGGAGCGGGAGTCCTTCCAGGACCCCGAGATCGCCCGCATCATGAACGAGAACTTCATCAACGTGAAGGTGGACCGGGAGGAGAGGCCAGATATAGATGCCATCTATATGCAGGCGGTGCAGGCCATGACAGGAAGCGGCGGCTGGCCCCTCACCGTCTTCCTGACCCCCGATGGGGAGCCCTTCTTCGGCGGCACCTACTTCCCGCCCCAGGACCGCCATGGCCTGCCGGGGTTCCCCAAGGTGCTCCTAGCGGTGGCCGAGGCCTACCGCAGCCGTCGGCAGGAGGTGAGACAGCAGGCCGCCCAGATGGCCACCTACATACGCCGCGTTATGGCCCTGCGTTCCCCTCCCGACCTCCTCTCTCCCCAGGTGCTGGACGAGGCCTTCCGCGGTCTTAAGGCCCAGTACGACGCCCAGTTCGGTGGGCTGGGCTCGGCCCCCAAATTCCCGCAGGTCATGGCCTGGGAGTTCCTTTTGCGCTACCACCTGCGCACCGGCCACCCCGAGGCGCTGGAGATGGTCACCAGGACGCTGCGGGCCATGGCCAGCGGCGGCATCTATGACCATTTGGGCGGTGGGTTCCACCGCTATTCCGTGGACCGCCTTTGGCTGGTGCCCCACTTCGAGAAGATGCTTTACGACAACGCCCTCTTGGCCTCCTTGTACCTCCATGCCTTCCAGGTCACGGGCCATGAGGGATGGGCACAGGTGGTGCGCTCCACCTTGGACTACCTCTTGCGCGAGATGCGGCACCCCCAGGGCGCCTTCTACAGCTCCCAGGACGCCGATAGCGAGGGCCAAGAGGGCCGCTTCTACACCTGGACATACCAGGAAGTGATGGAGGCCTTGGGGCCCCAACTGGGGAAGGCCTTCGCCATCGGCTACGGGCTCACCCCCGAGGGCAACTTCGAGGGGCGCAACGTTCTCTGCCTGGCTCGCTCCGTAGAGGATGTGGCCCAGGAGATGGGGCTGGAGCCCTCCGTTGTCGGCGGCATGCTGGAGGAGGCGAGGGCCCGCCTCTTCGCCCTCAGGGAGAGGAGGCCGAAGCCAGATAGGGATGAGAAGGTGCTGACTGGCTGGAACGGCCTGGCCCTGGCTGCCCTTTCCGAGGCGTCGTGCGTCCTTAAGGAGCCTCGTTACCGCGAGGCGGCGGTGGATTGCGCCCGCTTCCTATTGTCGCACCTGGTTTGCGATGGTCAGCTCATGCACTCTTACAAGGATGGGCAGGCCAAGGTGCCCGCCTATCTGGAGGACTACGCCTGCCTGGTCCACGGCCTCCTCTTACTCCATGAGGCCACATTCGACGTGGGCTGGCTAAGGGAGGCGGTGGCCCTGGCCCGCCAGATGATATCCATGTTCTGGGAACCGCAGGAGGGCGTGTTCTATGACACTGGCCCCTTGCACCATCCGCCCATAGCGCGGCCGCGGGAGGTCTTGGACGGCGCCACCCCTTCCGGCTCCTCCATGGCCACCTACGTGCTCTTGCGTCTTTCGGCCGTAATGGGGGAGGAAGAGCTCCGCAACATAGCCGTTCAGGCCCTGCGTGGGATGCGAGAGCTAATGGTACGAGCCCCGGCCATGGCCGGCCACTGGCTCTGTGCCCTGGACCTATCCCTGGCCGATGTGCAGGAGGTGGCGGTGGTGGGACATCGCCACGATCCCCGCACCCAGGCCCTTATGGATGTTTTGCATTCCCACTTCCAGCCTCATCGGGTGGTGGTGGGCATGTCGCCTGAGGAGGCCGGCACTGGCATCCCCCTTCTGGAGGGAAAGACGGCCCTTGGCGGCATGCCCACGGCCTACGTGTGCCGTAACTTCGTTTGCCGCGAGCCCGTAACCACCCCTCAAGACCTGGCCCGTCAGCTCTCCCAGCCATGAGGGGGGAAGAGGCCCGGCGCTATCACCAGCTCACCAAGCACTCCTACTGGAAGGTGCGGCTGGGCCCCTATGGCCTGGACTGGGCCAACCAGCCCATACCCTTCAAGCTCTATAAGGGGCTGGAGCCCATACCCTTGCCCAGGGACTTTCCCCGCACTAGCGCCCCCGCCCTGGAGGTGGTGGGCTCATCACCTTGGCCGGGGCCCGGACGGCCCAACCTGGCGGTTCTCGCCAGCATCCTCTTCTTCTCAGCGGGCATCACCAAGCGTATGCGCTATCCGGGGGGAGAGATATACTTCCGGGCAGCGGCCTGCACCGGCGCCCTCTATCACATTGACATCTATCTGGCGTGCGGGGACCTGGAGGGCCTGGAGGCGGGTGTGTACCACTTCGGTCCCCACGACTTCTCCCTGCGCCAGCTCCGTCGCGGCGACTACCGGGGGATGGTGGTGGAGGCCGCCGGCCACGAGCCCTCCCTGGCCAGGGCGCCGGTGGTGGCTCTCCTGGCCAGCACCTTTTGGCGCAACGCCTGGAAGTATCGCGCCCGCGCCTACCGCCACGCCTTCTGGGATAGCGGGACCATCTTGGCTAACATGCTGTCCATGGCGCGGGCTCACCACATCTCAGCGCAGGTGGTGGTGGGGTTCGCCGACGATGCGGTCAATCATCTGTTGGGCCTGGACGGGCAGAGGGAGGCCGTGGTGGCCTTGGTGTCCCTGGGGCAGGATGGCCCCGCTGGCCCGCCCCCCAGTCAGGTGCCACCGTTACACCTGGAGACGGTGCCCCTCTCCAGACACGAGGTGCACTACCCGGAGATCGCTGCGGTGCATAAGGCCTCCTCCCTGGCCGATGGGCGCCAGGTGGCCGCCTGGCGCCATGGCCTTTCCCCCCTTACCACGCCGGAGGCGGAAGGGCGCCTCTTTCTCCTCCCCCCATCCCCCCCTCAGCAGGGCGACGCCATAGAGGACGTAATCCTCAGGCGGGGCTCCACCAGGCGGTTCGCCCGCCGCCCCCTGGCCCTCGAGGAGCTGGCGGCTGTCCTGGCATGTGCTAGCTCGTCGGTGCCATTGGATGTCACCGTGGGCGAAGGCCTAGCCCTCAACCGCCTATTCCTGATAGTCAACGCCGTGGAGGGCATACCGCCAGGGGCATACATGTACCGCCGGGAGGAACATGCCCTAGAGTTGCTGAAGGAAGGGGACTTCCGAGAGCAGGCCGGCTTCTTGGCCTTGGAGCAGCCCTTAGGAGCCGATGCCAGCGTCGATGTCTTCTTTCTCTCACCACTGGACTACGTCTTGGAGGAGCTGGGGGACCGAGGCTACCGGGCGGCGCAGCTAGAGGCGGGTATCGGTGGCGGGCGAGCGTACCTTGCAGCATATGCCCTGAGGCGTGGTGCCACAGGCCTCACCTTCTACGATGACGAGGTGACCTCCTTCTTCTCCCCTCGCGCGGCGGGCACGGAGCCCATGTTCTTGGTAGCCGTTGGCCTGCCGGCCTACCGCCCTCGCTTGTAACGCCTCCCTCTTTGCCAACGTCTCCCACTAAGGAGATGCCAGAAGGGGGTGAGAGCCTCCGGCACATTCAGATGTCGAGAAGGAGGTCGCAGCACAAGATCCCTAAGCCAAGGAGGTGAAGTAGCATGCTTATGGCTCTTGTCCACCATCTGACGCACTGGGTGTCCATGCTGCTTCCGCGCGATGAGGAAGGGCAGGCACTGACGGAGTACGGCCTCATCCTGGCCCTGGTGGCCATAGCCCTCATCGGGGCCCTCACTGCCCTAGCCTTGGGGCTGACGGGCGTCTTCAACCGCGTGGTGGGCGCCCTAGGCGATTAGTGCCCTGGCCATCTGCCAGATGAGGCCCTGGGGTGGGACAATGCCCAGGGGCGCTAGGGGTGAGCAGGGGCAGACGCTGGTGGAGATGGCCCTGGCATTGCCCCTGCTCGCCCTTATCCTGTTCGCCATTATCGACTTCGGCCTGGGGCTCAACGCCCGCATACAGGTGGCCAACGCCGTGCGGGAGGGGGCTCGCTTGGGCACCATCGTCTGGGCCGAGCCCAATGCGGAGGAAATCATCGCCCAGCGGGTGTTGCAAAGGGCGGGTGCGGTGGTGAATGCCCACCTAGGGGCTGTGGAGGTAGCCTTCCCCGAGGGTCGATACCCGGGGGCCTCTGTGGAGGTGGGCCTTCCGTGCCGCTATAACTTCCTGGTGCCGGGGCTCTCCGGCATCGCCCACCTGAGCTGTAGCTCTAGGGCCATCATGAGACTGGAGTAAGAGATGCGGTGGCTGTCCAGGCTCATTAAAAAAGGAGAAGAGGGCCAGGTACTGGTGGTAGCGGCCCTGGGCCTGGCTGCCCTCCTGGGCTTCGCTGCCCTGGCCATCGATGTGGGCTTCTTCGTGTGGGAGAGGAGGGCCCTTCAAAACGCTGCTGACGCCTCTGCCCTGGCTGGGGTCATGGAGCTGCCCAACTCACCCACAGCTGCCGTGGCCATGGCCAATGACTATGCAGTCCGCAATGGCGTGGGGGACCGAGGCTGGGTGGTGGAGTCCATCAACGTTGACGCCACCGCCATCACCGTATCGGTAGCCCACCCCAATGCCCCCCTCATGCTGGGAAGGGTCCTGGGCCTTCTGGGGGTAAATGTCGGGGCCAGGTCGACGGCAGCCATAAACTCCCCCTACCGGCTCAGCAACGTCATGCCCTGGATGCTCAAGAGGAGCGTTTACGAGGCGGCCAGCAACGACGACCTGGTGATACTGAAGTACGACGCCCGCAACCCTGAGCAGGGGAACTTCGGGCCCCTGGCCATCGGTCGCCGAGGTGCCGCCGCCTACCGCCGCAACATCGAGGAGGGGGCGGTGGTGGAGCTGCAGGGGGAATACGACACCGAACCGGGCAACATGGTGGGGCCCACCGAGCAGGGGCTCCAGAGGCGCCTCAGCGAGACCGATATGGAATGTGACGAGTGGCACGAAGCCTTCAGCTTGGATGGTGGAGGCACATTGCACCTATCGCCCCGGTGCAACCCCTGGCTGGGGAAGGAAGGGAGCAAGCGGGTGGTGGCCATCCCCGTGGTGGAGGATACGGATCTGCATGGCCGCACCCGGGTGAGGATAGTGGGCCTCGCCCTGGCTTTCCTGGAGGGCTTCCAGTGTCCGCGGGGCAACGAATGCCAGGTCCAGGCCAGGCTGGTCAAGGCCGTGGCCTCCCTGGAAGACCCAGATTCCCTGCTAGGGCCCTTCGATCCCAACGTGGGCATCAGGGTGTTACGCCTTGTGCAGTGAGGAGGAGCTATGCTCGGTAGCCAGGCCGTGTCAGCGCGAGGCGGCAAGGCGGCCCTGGCCCTGGCCGTGGCCCTGGGCCTGACCTCTGCCCTGCTAGTGTACATCGTGCTCAAGCAGGCTGCCGGCGACAGCCCTGCGGAGGGGGAGGTGGAGCGGGTGCCAGTGGTGGTAGCCGCCCAAGCTATTGAGGCAGGAAAGCGCATCGCTGCTGAGGACGTGAAGACGGTCATGATGCCGACGGAGGCGGTGGTCCCAGGGGTCTTCTCCAGAGTGGAAAACGTGGTGGGCAAGGTGGCCCGCTCCTCCATCGCCGCCAACGAGCAGATAACGGAAAGGAAACTGGTGGAGACGATCTGGGAAGCCAAGTCTCGGGCGGCTCCCCTCTCTATGATCATCCCCACAGGCAAGCGGGCGGTGGCCGTAGAGGTGGAGGAGGCCACAGCGGTGGGAGGCCTCATCCTGCCAGGGGACTTCGTGGATGTGGTGGGCGTATTCGAATTAAAGGACCCGCAGGGCAACAAGCAATTCGTCTCCCTGCTGGTGGCCCAGAACGTGCAGGTGCTGGCCGTGGGCCAGGAGACCCCCTCAGAGGCTGCTATTCTGCCAGAGGATGACCAGGTCGGCCCCGGGGGAGGGACGCCCCAGCCCAAGGCCAAGACGGTGACCCTGGCCCTGGACCCCCCGCAGGCGTTAGCTGTCTCCCTGGCCGATGATATGGGGAGGATCCACCTGGCCCTGCGACCCTTTAGCGACAAGGATAAGAGAGGGATATCACCCCTTCCCAGCAACGTACCTCTTCCGCCCGAACTAATGGCCATACTCAGTCTGGCCCAATAGGAGGTGGACGCCATGGCCCGCAGCCCGCAGGTCATCATCATCGACCCTGACCCTCACAGGCGGGAGGAGGTGCGCAAGGCCTTGGCCCTTTCAGGCGTGGCGGTGGTGGGCACCGCCCGTTACGGCGCTGAGGCCCGTACCATCTGCTCAGGGCTAAGCCCCGATGTCATCGTCATGGCCCTGGTGGAGCCCCTGCCCAGGGCCCTGCAGATGGTGGAGGCCATCGTCGACATGGCCCCGGGGATCCCCATCCTGGCCTACTCGCCCCAGAGATCGCCGGAGCTGGTGAGGCAGGCCATGATCCTGGGGGTGCGGGACTTCCTGCCCTATCCAACGGGGCGGGAGGAGCTCCTCCGCGCCATCCATACCCTGATAGACCTACAGGAGAGGCGTCGGGAGCGGGCGGCCCAGGGGCTCACCCCCTTCGGCTCCGTCATCACCGTCTTCGGGCCCAAGGGGGGTGTGGGCAAGACCACCATCGCCACCAACCTGGCGGTAGCTATGGCGCAGCGGCTTTACTCCTCCGTGGCCCTGGTGGACCTGGACGTGCGGTTCGGCAACGTGGCCACTGTGCTGGGCCTGTCAGCGGAGCGCAGCATCGTGGACCTGGCCCAGAACGGCCATACGCCGGACCTGGAGCAAGTGCGCCAGTGCATGGTGACCCACGCCAGTGGGGTGGACATCCTGCCCGCCCCCGAATGGCGCGGCGAGTGGTACCCCCTCACCCCAGACCATGTGGGGGCCATCCTACATGCCCTAGCCCAGAGCTACGACTTCGTGGTGGTGGATACGCCCGCCGGGTTCAACGATTTCATCTCCCGGGCCCTGGAGCTATCCACCCTGGCCCTGCTGGTGACAAGCCCCGACGTGACTGGCCTGAAGGAGGCCTTGACGGTGCTGGAGATGCTCAGGGACTGGTCCTACCCCCAGGAGCGGGTGGTCCTCGTGCTCAACCACGCGGTGGCGGCTAAGGTCAGCGATGGCGAGGTGCGTAGCGTCCTGGGCATCCGCCCCGCCTGGCGCATCCCCTTCGACAAGGAGGTGATGCGCTCCCTGCGGGAGGGGAGGCCATTGGTATCTCGTAAGCCCAGGTCACGGGCGGCTGTGGCCATCACCGCCATGGCCTTCCACGTGGCCGGCCAGCCCTCGGTCCCCCGCCAAGGGGTGCTGGCCCGGATTTTGCGCCGCCAGGCGGTGGCTGCCAGGTGATGAGCCATGATGTGGCAGGCAAGCAGGCTGCCACGGCGCACCCCCGACCTGAGGCCCCCGCTACCACGCCGCCAGGAGCCCCAGCCGCCCGTAACCCCTGTGGGGATGACCAAGGTCACCCCAGAGCAGGAGGAGGTGGCCCTGCGCATTCACCGCATGCTGCTGGAGGAGGTGGATATGCACCGCCTGACGCGCATGTCCGAGGAGGAGGCCCGTCAGGCGGTGGCGGAGGCGGCCACCGCCCTCCTATCACGTCATTTCCCCCACATCGTGGGGCTGGCCCAAGATGTCGTCATCCAGAGGGTCATCGACGAGATGCTGGGCCTGGGCCCCTTGGAGCAGCTCATGCGCGACCCTGGCATCTCCGAGATCATGGTCAACGCCCCCGACGAGGTCTATTTCGAGCGGGAGGGCGTCATCTACCGCTCCAACGTCAGGTTCCAGGACCACGAGCACATCATGCGGGTGGTGCAGCGCATCCTGGGACCCCTAGGGAGGCGGGTGGACGAGGCCTCACCCATGGTGGACGCCCGCCTGCGCGACGGCTCGCGGGTCAACGTCATCATCCCCCCCTTGGCCCCCAAGAGCCCGGTGGTCACCATCCGGCGCTTCCGGTCCGACAAGATGACCATGGAGGACCTGGTGGCCGCTGGCACCATCACCAGGGAGGTGGCCGACTTCCTGGGGGCATGTGTGGAGGCGCGCCTCAACATCCTCATATCTGGGGGCACGGGCACCGGCAAGACTACCCTCCTCAATGCTCTTTCCGCCTACATACCGCATCGAGAGCGCATCGTCACCATTGAGGACCCCATCGAGCTGAAGCTGCAACAGCCCCATGTGGTGAGCCTGGAGGCCCGCCCTCCCAGCATCGAGGGGAAGGGGGAGGTGACCCAGCGGGACCTCCTGCGCAACGCCCTGCGCATGCGGCCCGACCGCATCATCATCGGCGAGGTGCGGGGACCCGAGGCCTTCGATATGCTCAACGCCATGAACACGGGCCATGAGGGCTCCCTCTCCACCATCCACGCCAACTCCCCACGGGACGCCCTGGCCCGGCTGGAGAACATGGTGCTCATGGCCGGGTTCGACCTGCCCCAGCGGGCCATCCGAGAGCAGATCGCCTCCGCCCTGGACCTCATCGTACAGGTGTCCCGCTTTGTGGATGGTGTGCGAAGGATCACCCAGGTGACGGAAGTGGTGGGCATGGAGGGCAATGTCGTCACCTTGCAGGACATATTCGTCTTCCAGCAGGAGGGCATCGATGCGCAAGGGCGGGTGGTGGGGCAACTGCGGCCCACTGGCATCCGCCCCACCTTCTCCCACAAGTTGGAGCTGGCGGGCATCAAGCTACCGGCCGAGCTCTTCCTGGAGGAGGCGTGGACGTGATCGTTTTGGCGGCGGCCCTGGTGGGCCTAGCGGTGACGGTGGGCCTGCTGGGCATCCAACAGATGGTGGCGGCCCGTGGCCAGCTGTCCTGGCGGCTCAAGGCCCCTCCCCTGTCCAAGCCGCCTCCGCAGCGCACCGTCAGGAGGCGGGCCATGCTCCTGCGGCCCCGGGAAGGGATCTCCCGCCTCTGGTGGGGTGAGCCTGACAAAGGGCTGGCCCTGGAGCTGGAAAGGGCTGGCATACCTCTGCGGCCTGGGGAGTTCATGGCCTTGCGGTTGGCGCTGGCGCTGGTCATGGGCCTTATGGCCCTGATCTTCGGCGCCCCTTGGTGGGCCATGTTGCCCCTGGCCATCTTAGGGTACCGCTTGCCCATGATGATGGTGCGCCACGTAAAGGGCCGCCGCCTAGCCAAGATAGAGGCACAGCTCCTAGAAGCCCTTCCCCTCATAGCCAACGCCCTACGCAGCGGCTACAGCTTTCTGCAGGCCATGGACTTCGTCTCCAAGCGGGTGGAGGACCCCCTGGCCTGGGAGCTGGCCCGAACCGTGCGGGAGATCCAGATGGGCGCCAACATCGATGCTGCCCTCATGGCCACTGCCCACCGGGTGGGTAGCGGCGACCTGGAGCTGGTCATCAACGCCATCGTCATACAAAGGCAAGTGGGGGGCAACCTGGCCGACCTCCTCTCCACGGTGGAGAGGACTATGCGGGAGCGGGCCAGGATAAAGGGGGAGATAAAGGCCCTGACCAGCCAGCAGCGCCTCTCGGCCATCGTGATTGGCTCCCTGCCTCTCTTTCTAGTGATGGTCCTCATGGCCATTAACCCTAGCTATGGCGGCCTCCTATTTACCACCATGGTGGGGCGTGCCCTGCTAGTAACGGCAGTGGTGATGGAGGCCTTAGGGGTCTTGGCCATCCGCAGGATCTTGAGGGTGGAGGTGTGAGGGGTGGAGGTGTTGGCGGCAGCCCTAGCTGGGGCGGCGGTGGCTATTGGGGCCATGGCCATCCTCAGGGGAGGGGAGCAAAGCCTCATGCAGCGGGTGAGGCCCCAGGCGGTCACCTCTTGGCCTAAAGGGGAGGTGGTGTCCCTGGCTCGGAGGTTGCTGGTGCCCATGCTGGGCTGGCTGGAGGGGCGGCTCGCCTCTATCATGCCGGCCCAGATAGTGAGGGAGGTGGGCCGTTCGCTGGAGCAGGCTGGGCTTAGCCTTTCGCCTGCCTCCTTCTTGCTCCAGTGGGCCATGGGCGCGCTGGCCACCCCTCTGATGTTAACGGTGGTGGCGATGCTCGCTGGGCTGCCCATGGTGGTGGTGCCCGTTATAGCCCTGCTTGCCCTCGTCCCGGGCGTGATAGGGCCCATCCTCTGGCTGCAGGGGCGGGCCACCAGGCGTCAGCGCCTCATCCTCCGCGCCCTGCCCGACTTCTGCGACCTCGTCGCCATCAGCGTGGAGGCGGGATTGGGGCTGGAGGCGGCCATGGCGCGTGTGGCCGAAAGGCAGCCGGGGCCCCTGGCCCAAGAGGTGCGCAAGACCTTGCAGGAGATCTCCTTAGGCCGACCTCGCCAGGAGGCCCTGACAGATATGGGGCGACGGTGCGGCGTGGACGAGCTCAACACCTTCCTCACGGCCATCGTCCAGGCGGAGCAGCTGGGGGTGGGCATCGCCAACACCTTGCGTGTCCAAGCTGACTACCTGCGCATGCAGAGGCGTCAGCGGGCGGAGGCTATGGCTCAACAGGCGCCAGTGAAGATGGTCTTCCCCCTGGTGTTCCTCATTTTCCCCGCCATGATGCTGGTCCTCCTGGGGCCGGCGGCCATAAGGCTTTGGGAGACCTTCTCCACCTATCAGATAGGGACGCCGTAGACGACTGAGGCCGCTTCCTGCTAAAGTTTCCGTGTAAAGTAATACGGCTTTGGAGGTCGGAGAATGAGGTTTGGCGTCTTCATGTTCGTCACCGATTACTCCATAGGGCCGGCGGAGTTGGCGCGAGCGGCGGAGGAGCGGGGTTTCGAGTGGCTTCTGTTCCCTGAGCATACCCACATCCCCACCTCTCGCCGCACCCCTTGGCCTGGAGGAGGAGAGTTGCCGGAGGAGTACCGTCATACCCTCGACCCCTTCGTGGCCGCGGCTGTGGCCGCCGCCGTCACCAAGGAGCTGAAGGTGGGCACAGGTGTTTGCCTAGTGCCGCAGCATCACCCCATCTCCCTGGCCAAGCGGGTGGCCACCTTAGACCTGGTATCGGGAGGGCGCTTCATCTTCGGAGTGGGGGCCGGCTGGAACGAGGAGGAGATGGAACACCATGGTGTTCACCCCTCCCACCGTTGGCGGGTCATGAAGGAGAGCATCCTAGCCATGAAGGCCATATGGACGCAGGAGGAGGCGGAGTTCCAGGGGCGGTTCGTGCGGTTTGAGCGCATCTGGTCTTGGCCCAAGCCGGTGCAGAAGCCCCACCCTCCCATCTGGGTGGGCGGCAATGGCCCTCAAGTCCTGCGGCGGGTGGTGGAGTGGGGCGATGGCTGGCTGCCCATCATCTCCCGGGAGGAGAGGCTGGGCGAGCGCATAAGGGAGCTGCAGTCCCTGGCTCAGGAGGCTGGCCGGGGCCCCATCCCCGTTACCGCCTTCGGTGTCTCCGCCCGCCCTGAGGTCCTGGAGGAGCTGGCTCGCCTGGGGGTGGAGCGTTGCATATTCTGGCTGCGGCCGGGCCCTGCCCAGGAGGTGCTCCCCTACCTGGACACCTGCGCCGAGCTGGCGCGCCAGTTCGCCCAGGCCTGAGGGTGAGGCACAGCCCGCACTTCAAGCCTGTCAAGGCTTTTTAAGGGCAGGGGCGGGCTAAGGGGGCATATGGCCTCCGCCTCTTGGGCATGGCAGAGGTGCCAAGGACCGGTCTCCAAGCGCACCTGGACCTGCCATTGGGGATCGGCGGAGAGGGAGAGGCGCAGGTGCACGGCTCCCACAAGGGAGGGGTCACCGTCATGCAGGACGAAGCGGACGCGCTCCACCAGCAGGGGGCGTCCCGTCTGGTCAGCCATCCCTCCCAGGGGGTGGGCCTTGGCCCAGGCAAAGGCCAAGGCCGCCACCACTGCCACCGCCCCTAAGCACCTGAGCCACCCCATATGAACCCCCCTATTTAGGGGTTGCCCCCGGCTCCCGAACCGTTGCCCCGCGAATGTCCTTCATCAGCAGCCAAGAGGAGGGACGAAAAGAGGCCTACTGGGCAAGGTGAAACATCCTAATGGCCAAAGGCGTCTACCCATGAGATGGGGCACAGTCTGGACGTGGCACCGGCGGGTAGGCTGCTGAGGCTCTGGAGGCATGGGAAGGCCGTGGCCTGGTGGCGTTCCCCCTCATGGGTGGACGTTCGTGCTGGGCTCATCATCTTCTTTGCCAGCCTCATCGGCATCTTCGAGGTGGGGATGATGGTGGCTGCCACGGGCGGCCTGCCCAACGTCTACGTCAACCTCTACTACCCTGTGCTGGCCACAGCCGCCTTCTCCTTGCCCCTGCCTGCGGCGGCGGTTTTGGCGGTGGTGGCCGGGCTGGTACCAAGCCACCAAGGCCTTTTGAGCATCCAGGCCTTCTCCCAGGGCCTGGAGGGGCTGGTGCGCCCCTTCTCCTTCCTGGTGATATCGGGCGCCGTATCGGCCATGAGCGGGGCCCTTAGGCGGCAGCTGGAGAAGGAGAGGGCCCTTCGTGAGGAGCTAGAGCGGGAGGCTCGGGAGAGGGAGGCGGCGCGCCAGGCAGCCGAGAGGTCGGAGCAACAGATGCGCCTTCTTTTAGACCACGTGCAGGACATGGTGGCCTTTGTGGACGCCACAGGCCGTGTGCTGGAGGTAAACCCGAAGGTAGAGGAGTTGGGCGGTTGGAGCCGTCACGAGGTCTTGGGCCGCCATATCCGGGAGTTCGTCCACCCTCAAGACTGGCGCTGCTTCTGCCGTGGCCTTAGCCCTAAGGCCTTGGACCGTCGGCAGAAGTTTGAAGTCAGGCTCCAGACCCGCGACGGCCGCTGGCTGGTAACGGAGGCGGTGGTGGTGCCGGTGCAGCAGAGCCAGGGGGCGGGGGGATGGGTCATCACAGCTCAGGACGTTACGGCTCGGCGCCGGGCGGAGGCCGAAAGGGACGAGGCCCTTTTGCGCCTACTGGCAGCCCAAGACGAGGAGAGACGTCGCGTAGGGTACGATTTCCACGATGGGCCCATCCAGTCCATGGTGGCGGCCTTAGCGTTCCTGGAGACGCACGCCTGGCACCACCGCCGGCCCGACCCCCACCTAGAGCGGGCCCTTCACAATCTGCGGCGGGCCTTGCAAGAGGCGCGTTACATCGTCTCCCATCTAACCCCCCAGGAGCTGAGAGAGGGGGGGTTGCCCAAGGCCTTGGCCTCCATCCTGCAGGCGGTGCGGGACAACTGGGGCATCGAGACCCACCTGGAGGTAAGCTGCGGGGAATGGCGCATGGCCTATCCCCGGGAGGCGGCCCTTTTGCGCATCGCCCAGGAGGCCATCAACAACGCTGTCAAGCACTCGGGCACCGGGCGCATAGAGGTGAGGCTGTGGCGGGCGGGCCAGGCGTTGCACCTCTCAGTGCGGGACTTCGGCCGCGGCATCCAAGGGAGTGAGGGGAGTGGCTGCCATGGCCACCTGGGCATACTCTCCATGCGGGAGCGGGCCCACCTCCTGGGAGGGCAGCTGGAGATCCATTCCTCCCCCGGCCATGGCACCGAGGTGCGGGTGGAGGTGCCCCTGGGGGATGAAGGGGCGAGCCCTCAGCCATGGCCCCCTTAATCCTGGGGGATGGCCGGCAGCTGCTGCGTGCCGATGCATAGGTTGAAGCAGGAGTGTTAACGCTATATGTCGTAGTACAGGTAGAACTCGTAAGGATGGGGGCGCAGCCGTATGGGGTCCACCTCGCGTCGCCGCTTGTACTCCAGCCACGTCCACAACAGGTCTGAGGTGAAAACCCCACCCCGCAGCAGGAACTCATGGTCGGCTTCCAGCTCCCGCAGCGCCTCGTCCAGGCTGCCAGGCGTCGTCCGCAGCCTAGCCAGCTCTGCCGGCGGCAGCTCGTAGACGTCGGTGTCCAAGGGATCGCCGGGGTCCAACTCATGGATGATGCCGTCCAGATCGGCCATGAGGATGGCGGCGAAGGCGAGATAGGGGTTACAGGAGGGGTCCGGAATACGTAACTCGATTCGTTTGGCCCCTGCGCTGCGGGAATATACGGGTATGCGCACCGCTGCCGAGCGGTTGCGCTGGGAGTAGACGAGGTTTACCGGCGCCTCAAAGCCTGGCACCAGCCGCCGGTAGGAGTTGGTGGTAGGAGCGACAAGGGCGCAGAGGGCGGGGGCATGCCGCAGCAGCCCACCGATGAAATACATCCCCAGCAGGCTCAGCTGGGCATAGCCCTCGGGGTCGTAGAACAGGTTCTCGCCGTCCTTCCACAGGCTCACGTGGACGTGCATCCCTGAGCCGTTATCGCCGAAAATGGGCTTAGGCATGAAGGTCACCGTCTTATCGTGCTCGCGGGCCACGTTGCGCAGGATGTACTTGTAGAGCATCACCTGGTCGGCCATGCGGGTCAGGGTCTGGTAGCGCATGTCGATCTCGCCCTGGCCAGTGGTAGCCACCTCGTGGTGATGCACCTCGATGTCGATGCCCGCCTCCATCATCTTGAGGATGGCGATGGAGCGTAGGTCCTGGAGGGTGTCAGTGGGTGGGGCGGGGAAGTAGCCCTCCTTATAGCGGGGCCGGTGGCCCAGGTTCTTACCCTCCCGGCCCGAGTTCCAGGCCCCCTCCTCCGAGTCGACGAAGTAGTAGCCACAGTGCTCGTTCTGGTCATACCGCACGCTATCGAAGATGAAGAACTCTACCTCGGGGCCGAAGTAGGCCGTGTCAGCGATGCCCGACTCCTGTAGGTATGCCTCTGCCTTCTGGGCTACGTGGCGGGGGTCGCGCCAGTAGCGCTCCCCCGTCACGGGGTCACGCACATCGCAGATGATGGAGAGGGTGGGCACCTTATAGATGGGATCCACGAAGGCGGTGGCTGGGTCGGGCACCAGCAGCATGCCTGACTCGTGAATATGTTGGAAGCCGCGGATGGATGAGCCGTCGAAGCCGATGCCCTCCCGAAACACCCCCTCGTCCAGGGCCTTGGCCGGTATGGAGAAGTGCTGTAGGGTGCCGGGGAGGTCGGTGAACTTCAGGTCCACGATCTGGATACCACGTTCACGGCAGAGGGCGATGACCTCCGCTGGCGTCTTGGGCCTCCTCTCCACCTCTCTCCACCTCCTCAGGCCGGCTGGCTCCCCTGGGCCTCAGCCTGGCGGTAGGACTCCTTGAGGCCAGGGACGCCTCGCACCAGCTCCTCCAGGCGCACGCCAGTGAGGGCCTCGATGATGGGCGGGAGCTGGGCGATGACCTCGGCCACGTCGCGGGTGATGCGGCTGGCGCCGGCGGCGCCGTCGGCCCCGCCCGAGATGATGACTATGCGTTCGGTGCGGGAGAGGGGCTGGGCCACCGCTTCGGCCAGGCGGGGCAGGATATTGACCAGCATCTCGGTGACGGCGGCCTGGTTATAGCGGGCCCAGGCCTCGGCCTTGCGCTCCATGGTCTCGGCCTCGGTCTGCCCCTTCTGGCGGATGACCTCGGCCTCGGCCAGCCCAACGGCCCGCACCCCTGCAGCCTCGCCTTGGGCTTCCGTCTGGCGACGGTAGCGCTCGGCCTCGGCCAACTCCTGAATGCGTTGGCGTTCGGCCTCGGCTGGCTTGATGACGGAGGCTATTAGCTCTTTCTCCTTGCGCAGGATCTCCTTCTCCTCCAGCTCGGTGCGCAGCTCCTTCTCCAGGATGTCGAGCTGCACCTCCTCCCGCTTGACCAGCTGGGCCGTCTTGTAGTGCTGCAGGTCGTAGGCCAGGTCGGCCTCGGCGCGGCGTTGGGCGATGGCCGCCTCCACCTCTGCCCGCTTCAGCTCATATTCACGGCGGGCCTCCTCGATCTTCATGTCCGCCTGGTAGCGGAAGGTCTTGGCTTCCTCGTCGGCCTGGGCCTCGCCGATAATGGCATCGCGCTTGACCTGGGCGGTGCGGGGACGGCCCAGGGCCTCTAGGTAGCCACGGGGGTCGGCGATGTTGCGCACCGTCAGGGAGACGATCTCCAGGCCCATGCGCTCTAGGTCCTGGCTAGCCAAGGTCTTGACCTTCTCCGCGAACTCCCGGCGCTTGGTGTAGAGCTCCTCGATGGATATGGTGCCCAGGACGGAGCGCATATGCCCCTCTACCACCTGCAAGGCGGTGCCATCACCTCCTCCTGGGGGCGGGAAAGGAAGTGTTCGGCAGCGCGGGCGACGGCCCCCTCCTCACCCTTCACCTTGACGTGGGCTACGCCGTCCACTGCTACGGGAACACCGTGGACGGTATAGACCTCTGGGGTGCGCACCTCCAGGCTCATCAGCTCTAGGGAGAGGCGGCGTGCCTGCTCCACGATGGGCCACACCACTGTGCCCCCTCCCCAGACGATGCGGTAACCGATGGTGCGGGTTCCCCCCGCGGGGTCGGTGACGTGCGGGGCCTTCCGGGTACAATGAGGACCTCGTTGGGGCCCACTTTGGTATAGCGGGCAGCTGCCACCACCAGCAGCACTGGCCAGAAATGGCCTCCCCGATGCCCCCCCTGGAAGCCTGGCGTCTGGGTCACCAGCGATGTGGCGAAGATGCCCGTGGCCAGGGCGCCCCAGGTGCCGCCCATGCTGTGCACCGCCCACACGTCCAGGGAGTCGTCCGCGTCTAGCCAGTGCTTGAGACGGGCGGCCCCGTAGCAGATGACGCCCGCTCCGGCGCCGATGATGAGGGCTGGCAGGATATTGATGTAGCCGTGGGCTACGTCCCAGGCCCCCACGAAACCCGAGGCAGGGGTGATGGCCACCAGCCCCGCCACCGCTCCTGTAGCCGTCCCCGTCACACTGGGCACACCCTGGTAGAGCCAGCTCATGGCCACCCAGGCCAGGGCGGCGGTGTTGGTTACCACGAAGGCATTGGCAGCGGAGGCCCCCGCCGCCACGGCGCTACCGGTGTTGAAGCCGAACCAACCGAACCACAGTAGGGCGGCCCCCAGCACCACATAGGGGACGTTGTGGGGCTCCATGGGCATCCGGCCCAGCCCCAGCCGCTTGCCGAAGGCCCAGGCTGCCGCCAGGGCAGCCAGAGCCGAGTTGATGTGGACGACGGTGCCGCCGGCGAAGTCGTAGGCCCCCAGGCCCCCTAGGCTGCCCAACCACCCGTTCTGGGCCCACACCCAATGGGCCACCGGCGCATAGACGATGGTAAGCCACAGGACCACAAAGGCCACGACGGCACCAAACTTGGCCCGCTCGGCGAAGGCGCCGGTGATGAGCGCCGGTGTGATAATAGCGAACATCATCTGAAAAGCCATGTAGGCCAGATGAGGCACCGTGGGAGCGTAGGGGGCGGGTTCGCCCCCCACGTTGCGCAGACCAAACCAAGACAGATCGCCAATAAAGCCGCCGTGGTCCGGCCCGAAGGCCAGGGAGTAACCCCATAGCACCCAGATGACGCTTACCAGGGCAATGATGATGAAGCTCTGCATCATGGTGGCGATAACGTTCTTCTCCCGCACCAGGCCACCGTAGAAGAAGGCCAGCCCCGGCGTCATGAGCAATACCAGGGCGGCCGAGACCAACAGCCATGCGGTATCGCCACTGTCCATCTGGGGAGGCATTGCACCCTCCCGGAGCAGAGAAGGAGCTAATGAAAAATTGCCCCTGAGTAAAGGACATGATATTTCAAAAAAAGTTACGTTCTCGCTGCAGTTTTGTTACAGATGATGGCCATTTGGCAGAAGTGATCGCCGGTGTGGAACTCCCCCACATGGGCTGAGCGGAAGGGGCGAGTGCCGGGGCAAGAAGTCAGGGGTCTTTACCTAGCGGGGCCACGGCGAAAAGAGGTTGGCTGCAGGGGAGATATGTAGCCTGGGTCGCCCCAGGCCTTGGCGGGAGGGAAACACACAGGGGGAGGCGTTGGCATCCTCACCTGGGGCCTTCGAGGCCCAGGACGCTGTAGAGCAGCCCCATGTCCAGATGCTTACGTACCAGTGTCGCCCAAACGTTATATGGGTCGGTCTCCACCTCAGGGGCGGGTGGCAGGCGGACACCCTTGCGCCGCGCCAGGTTGGAGAGCATCTGCCTCCTCAGAGGGGCGTTGTGGAATAGGCCGTGAATGTAGGTGCCCAGGACCCACCCGTGTGCAGCGAGGGCACCATCGGGGATGTGGCACTGTTGGCCTGAGCGGGACAGGAGGAGGAAGGGGGCCTCGGCTGCCCCACTGGACTCCCCCATGTGGACCTCGTACCCCTGCACCACCATCCCCCGGCACCCCTGCAGTAGCCCTTGATCTGTCACCACCTGGGCTTTTATGCGGTGGGTGGTCTTCCATGAGCGGAAGGTGGTTACCACTGGCAGAAGTCCCAACCCCTGGGCCTTGGGATGCCTGCTTTCCACCCCCTGGGGGTCTAGCACCACCTGCCCCAACATCTGAAAGCCGCCACATATGCCCACCACCGCCGAGCCAGCGGTTGCGGCCTCACGGATGGCATCGGCCAGGCCTGTAGACCACAGGTGCTCCAGGTCGGCGATGGTGGTCTTGGTGCCAGGGATGACAATCATGTCCGGCCGGCCCAGGTCCTTCCCCCTGGACACGAAGCGCAAGGCCACGCCCGCCTCACGCCTCAAGGGGTCCAGGTCGTCGAAGTTGGCGATGCGAGGCAAGCGCACCACCGCCACGTCCAAAACGCCTGCTCCCCGCCTGAAGGAGGACTCCAGGGCCACCGAGTCCTCCTCCGGCAGCGATAGCTCCGGGTCGTAGGGGACGACGCCGGCCACGGGCAGGCCTGTCCGCTCCTCCAGGAAGCGCAAGCCGGGGGCGAGGAGGGCCTTATCGCCGCGAAACTTGTTGATAACCAGGCCCTTCACCAGCGCCCGCTCCTCCGGTTCCAGCAACTCCAGGGTGCCCACCAGCTGGGCGAAGATGCCGCCCCGCTCGATGTCGCCCACCAGCAGGACGGGCGCCCCCACCATCCGTGCCAGCCCCATGTTGACGATATCGTGGTCCCTTAGGTTCACCTCAGCGGGGCTGCCCGCTCCCTCCATGACCACCACGTCGAAGCGGGCGCGCAGACGCTCCAGCGCATCGAGCACTACCGGCAGCAAGGAAGGCTTCAGGCGATGGTACTCGGCAGCGGTATAAGAGCCAACGGGGCGCCCCATGACCACCACCTGGCTACGGCACTCAGCCTCAGGCTTAAGGAGCACCGGGTTCATCTCCACCTGAGGTTCGATGCCAGCTGCCTCGGCCTGGACGGCCTGGGCCCTCCCTATCTCCAGGCCGTCCGGGGTGACGTAGGAGTTGAGGGCCATGTTCTGGGCTTTGAAGGGTGCTACCCGCAGGCCGTCCTGAAGGAAGATGCGACAGAGGGCGGCTACCAGCACGCTCTTGCCCACGTGGGACATGGTGCCCTGCACCATGAGAAGTCGGGCTCTCATCGGCCCCTATGCTATCACAATCATGGGGGGTGTCAGCCGATACACAGTCTTCCCCTGGTGATAGGGCAAGGGCGCGGCCTCATCCCCCTCCTGGATGAAGCGGCTTTGAGAGAGGTCCGGGGGCAGGAGGCCCGGGCATAAGTGGTGGCGAGGGTCAGCATGGGTAGCTACCGGGCCCTCGTTAGAGCCTTCGGCCTTGGTAAATGAGCTGTTACGCCCACCAGCTGCGCTGGGCTGGCTACGCTTCTATCGCTTTCCCACGTTCTCCAGCTACTCGGCCTTTCTCTTGGCGATGGCAGAGACCCGCTGTCCGTGGTTTTTCTGGGCTTCCTGGGAAACCTTTTGACCATGGTTTTCTCTGGCTATCTGGGAAACCTGTTGGCCGTGGTTTTCTCTGGCTATTTGGGAAACCTGTTGACCGTGGTTGTTCTGGGCCGCCTGAGAGACGCTACTGTCATGATCATTGCCGTTTTGTTGGCCTTCCGCGTTCTCCCAGCGTTCCAAGAGCTGGACGATACCGACAGGGAGGCTGCCCCCCAGCGCATAGGTGCTGCTCAAGAGGCCCAGGGCCATTAGGATGACTAAAGCCAGTGCTGCCACACGCCATCTCGTTACGCCCATCTCATTTATGGCCGTGCTTCTCATCGCTCGCCTCCAGCTGGGTCCTCACCTCTCTCAACTAAATATATCGGGAGAATGGAGGAAAGCGTTACGGTCGGAGGGGGTTCTGGGTGACGTAAATGCTGGTATTGTCTGCGGGCAGGGACTAGGCCGTGGCCTATATTGTGGCTGCTGTCCCTGGGGCACACTTGGCTTGGCCAATGGCCTATCATGCCTTCTTCATTCGCTGCACCGTATGGGCGAAGGCCCCTATGACTAATGACACCTGGTGAGGGTGGGGCACCGCCACGCGAACATAGCTCGGCAGCCCAAAGGATGTGCATTCGCGCACGCAGACCCCGCTAGTTAGCAAACATCTGCGGAAGGACGGGGCATCTCCCACCTCGACCAGCAGGAAATTGGCCACCCCCTCTATGACCGTTAGGCCCAGATTCCGTAGCCCTGTCGCCATGGCGGCCCTAGCCTCGGCCACCAGGCGGCGTACCGTCCTCACATGTCCCTCTTCGCTGGCACAGGCCATCCCCGCCGCCTCAGCGAAGGCGTTGACGCTCCAGGGGGGTTGGTGCGCCCGCAGCCTCTCCAAGAGCTCAGGGCGGCCCAAGGTGTAGCCTAGGCGCACTCCAGCCAGAGCGAACACCTTGGTCAGGGAATGGATCACCAGCACCTTGGCTCCCTTTGCTAGTTCCAGGGAGTCCCAGGCCTCCTCCACGAAGTCCACAAAGGACTCGTCCAGGACCAATACCCCTTCGCTTAGGGAGGATACCAGCAGCTCCACCTCCTCCTTGGCCAGGTAGAGGCCAGTGGGGTTGTTAGGGCAGCACAGGAACACCATGGCCGGGCGCAGGGCTTGCAGCTCTCTGCAGATGTTTTTTAGCCTCCAGCGGAAGCCATCTTCTGGTCTGGCCCAAAAATGGACCACCTGGGCAGCGCTGGCGCGGGCTGCCCGCTCATACTCGCTGAAGGTGGGCGCAAGGACCACCACCCTATCCCCTGGCGCTAGGAGGGCACGGCAGGCTAGAAAGAGGAGCTCGCTGGCGCCGTTGCCGGGAAGCACCCACTCTGGCCCCACGCCGTGGCGTTGGCCCAGGGCCTCGCGGAGGCGACGGTAGGAGGGGTCAGGGTACTGGTGGTAGTCGCAGCTGGCTATAGCCTGCCTCACCGAAGGTGGCGGTGGCAGAGGAGCCAGGTTCTGGCTCAGGTCGAGGATGGCCCCAGGGTCAAGGCCCAGGGACAGAGCCTCCTCGGCACGTAGCCCACCGTGTTCGTTCATGCCTTTCGACTCTCCGCTTCGGGCGGGGGAAGGGGGCGCCATTGACAGTTCCCCTCTCCCTTGGCCAGGAGCAGGCCTATCACCAGGATGGCGCCCAACGCGGCGGTGCGTAGGGTGGTGGACACCCCTTCCTCGAGCAGGGCGGGCGTCAGGGGGCGCCCTGGCCTGCCCAATCGGTAGTGTCCCACCTTCTCCAGCTCCACGTCCAGGGCGCCGGCCAGGGCGGCCATGGTCCAGCCGGCGTTGGGGCTCTCAGTGCGGCGATGCTGGGCCATGGCCGTCGCTAGGGCTGCCAAGGGCCTTCCCGAGGCCAGGGCTAAAAGCCCAGCTGCCAGACGGGCCGGCGCCAGGTTGGCCAGGTCGTCCAGGCGTGCCGCCGCTTTGCCCAAGTATTCGTATTGGCCGTGGTATCCCCACATGGCATCGAGGGTGTTCACGGCGCGATAGGCCAGGGCCCCCGGTGTCCCTGCCATCACGTAGTAGAGCCAGGGGGCCAGGAAGGCGTCGGCGGTGTTCTCGGCCAATGATTCCAGCCCGGCCGAGACCAGGTGTGCAACGCCCAAGGAAGATGTATCGCGGCTTACCAGGGTCTGGGCCCGCCTACGCGCCCCCTCGAGGTCCCCTGCTTCTAGCAGCCGCCGCAGCGCTAGCCCCTCCGTCAGAAGGGCGCGCACGGAGAAGGCGCTCTTGAGCAGCGCCGCCTCGCAAAGCACCCTCAGCCAGGGGGTACGGGTTGCCCACTTTAGGATGGCCCTGGCCATTAGCGCCACAGCAGCGGGGAGCAAGGAGGCCACTACCGCCCCGAAGGTCAATTGGCCACGTGGCCCTAGCCTTCGACCGATGGGCTCCAGGAAGGCGGCGGCCCTCCCCATCCAGGCTGTGGGGTGAAGGGGGTTTGGGGGTTCTCCCAGGGCCAAATCCAGGAGGAGCGCTAATGCAAATACGGCCGACCTATGCGCTGGTAGTGATGGGAATGCCTCTCTCCTCTCATGGCCGCGTCGTGCTCCACCGCCTGGAGCCTCCATGCCGAGTCGTTTCCTCCGCTTAACAAGATGATAGTGGTCCAGTAGGTCCAATGAAATGCGGTTGTCATGGCGAACGGGAGAGGCGGGGAAGAAGATACGGCCACCAACCCTTGCTGCCCCTTCTCGCTCTCGCGCTGGCCGGCCTGAGTCCTAACCCTTATAATTGCCCTGTCCCAACGCTTGTTAGGAGGGAGCGATGGCCAAGGACAACTCTCGCTTCTGGGGTTTTGTAAGTGGCAACATGCCTGGGGAGGTGCTGGTGGCCCAGGCCAAGGCCATGGAGTCCCTGGGCCTGGGGGGGATATGGGCACCTCAGGTCTACGGCCCGCCCTGGGTGGCCTTGGGGGCCTGCGCCGCCGTTACCCAGAAGATCACCTTGGCCAGCGGCATCGCCCTGGCCTTTGTCCGCAGCCCCTTTGAGACGGCCATGGCGGCCATGGATATGGACCGCATCTCGGGCGGCCGCTTCGTGCTGGGCCTGGGGCCCAGCGTGCGCAGCTGGAGCGAGGGCTTCTTCGGCATGCCCTACGGGCGCCCCGTGGAGCACCTGAGGGAGGTCATCCAGATCATTCGTCTGGTGGTGGAGAAGAGCCACACTGGGGAGCTCAAGTCCTTCCAGGGCAAGTATCACACCCACGACTGGACGGAGTTCCAGCCCCTGGCCCAGCCCGTGCGCACCCGCATCCCCATCTGGGTCGCCGCCGTTAGGCAGCCCCTTATACGATTGGCGGCAGAGGTGGCCGATGGGGTCATCGGCCATCCCATTTGGTCCATCCAGTGGGCCCGCCACCAGGCTATGCAGGCCTTGGAGGAGGGGCTGCGGAAGTCTGGGCGTCAGCGCTCCGACATCCATTTCAACGCTTGGTTCTGGGTCATCGTGAACCCGGACCGTCGCGAGGCTGTGGAGGACGCAAAGGCCACGGTGGCCTTTTACGCCGGCATCCAGCAATACGAGCCCTACTTCGCCGCCCATGGCTTCCAGGCCGAGGCCCAGCGCTGTCAGCAGTGGGTGAAGCAGGGCAACTACGTGGCCGGCGCCCGAGAGGTGACCGATGAGATGGCCCAGACCTTTGTCATATGTGGCGATGCCGACGAGGTGCGCCGCCGCCTGGCCCCAGTGCTGGAGATGGTGGACTCAGTGACCCTGGTGCCCCCCATCGGCGGCCTGCCGCCTGAGAAGGTGGCTGCCTACGGCCAGGCCATCGCCGAGACCTTCTACGTATAAAGGGGGGGCCGGAGCCCGGGGCGAGGGTGTGGGGCAGGCGTCCCCTTGCCAGGGACCGTCAGAGGCCCTCGAGGGGTTCGCCCCCGCTGGAAGTGTACACCTTGTAGAGGGGGAGGGCCAGCCCCACCTTTCGCACACCCGTCACCTCCATCCCCTCCAGCTCCAGGGATACGGTGAGATGCCGTTGGAGCCAGCGGCCCAGGGGCTGGGATAGGGCTACCGCCAAGGTGCAGGCCGTCACCACCTCCGGTAGCCATCTCCACTTCGCCCCCTTGCGCAAGGCGGCGAAGGCGGCAAGGCCCGCCATCACGCCGGCCGTCACCAAATTGGTGCCACACATGGGGGAGATGGCCAGGTGGACCTCCCCCCGCCGCAGGCGGAAGAGGGCCTCCCTGGCTGCTGCCAGCACCTCCCCCTCGGCCACGTTGCCCAGGAGGTAGAAGCCATCGGCAGTCGCTCTCCCCACCAACTTGAGGGGGCGTCCCATCTGGGCTATGAGGAGGGCGATGGTGGCATGTTCCAGGGCGTGGTTGCGCCTGACGGCCTTGAGCCTGCCCCAAAGGCCCCGCATACTCACTCCTCCGCCGGCGTGCGGGCTCCCCAAAGGACCCACAGCCGCCGTCCATAGTACCAGAGGACAGCTAGGGCCAGAGCCACCGCCAAAGGAACCGACACAGGGCGCAGCCAAGAGGCGAGCCGCTCCCAGTGCTGGCCCAAGGCGTATCCAGCGCCGGCCAGCCCTAGGGACCATAAGTATGACCCGGCCAAGGTGAGGACGGAGAACCGCCATAATGGGGTACGGGCCGCCCCCGCCGGCAGGCTGATAAAGGTCCTCACCACTGGCAGCAGGCGAGAGAGGAAGGCCGCCCACTCCCCATAGCGCGCGAAGAAGGCATCGGCCATGGCCAGCTCGCGCTGGTCGATGAGGAGGTAGCGACCATACCTCTCCAGGAGGGGGCGTCCCACCCAGCGCCCCAGGCCATAGGCGGCCCAGGACCCTAGGAGGTTGCCCACCGCTCCCCACCAGGCCGCCCACAGGAGCCACTCGGCCCCCAGGCCCCTGTCCTTAATTAGGAACCAGCCAGCTAGGGGCATGATGATCTCGCTGGGGAAGGGGATACAGGCGCTCTCCACGGCCATGAGCAGCACCACCCCTGGCCAGCCCATGGCCTCGTAGATGGCACGGGCCACCTCTAGCAGGCGGTCCTCCAGCCCCGACATCACGCTCCAGTATGCCAAGGCAAACCCGTAAAGGCCACCCCCGGCTAGGCCCTAGGGCTGCCAGAGGGTATAATGAAAAAACAGCCCATGACGGGGAGGCGGTGAACGAATAGTGGGAAGGAAACCGCGCACCATAGGTGAGCTCAAGGCCATCGGATACAAAGTGGTACCTGTCAAGGCCGAGATGCGCCGAAACCTCATGACCAAGATGCGGCGCGGGGAGCCCCTCTTCCCCGGCATCATCGGCTATGAGGAGACGGTCATCCCTCAGCTCCAGAACGCCATCCTGGCTGGCCAGGACATCATCTTCCTCGGGGAGAGGGGGCAGGCCAAGAGCCGCCTCATCCGCTCCCTGGTGAACCTCCTGGACGACGAGATCCCCATCATCGCCGGCTGCGAGATCAACGACAACCCCTATAAGCCCCTGTGCCGGCGGTGCCGCGAGTGGGTGGCTCAGGAGGGCGATGGGGTGGAGATCGAGTGGATAGACCGGGACCGTCGCTATGGGGAGAAGCTGGCCACCCCGGACATCACCATCGCCGACCTCATCGGGGAGGTGGATCCCATAAAGGTGGCCGAGGGCCGCTATCTGGCCGACGAGCTCACCATCCACTACGGCCTAATACCCCGCCACAACCGCGGCATCTTTTGCATCAACGAGCTGCCCGACCTGGCCGAGCGCATTCAGGTGGGCCTGTTCAACATCATGCAGGAGCGGGACGTCCAGATACGGGGATATCGTATCCGCCTCCCCCTGGATGTCTTCCTGGTGGCCTCCGCCAACCCTGAGGACTACACCAACCGTGGGCGCATCATCACCCCCCTCAAGGACCGCTATGGGGCCCAAATCCGCACCCACTACCCGCGCACCATCGAAGATGAGATAGCCATCATGGAACAGGAGAGAGCCCGTTTCGAGGGGGAGGATGAGCGGCCCGTCCTGGTGCCTCAGTTCATGAAGGAGATAGTGGCCGAGGTGGTGCGCCTGGCCCGCCGCAGCCCAGATGTCAACCAGCGGTCAGGGGTCTCGGTGCGGGCCACCATCGCTAGCTACGAGAGCCTCCTGGCCAATGCCCTGAGGCGGGCCATCATCTTGGACGAGGAGGTGGCGGCGCCCCGTATCTCCGACCTCCCGTACATCGTCCCTGCCCTCATGGGGAAGCTGGAGTTTGAAGTGGTGGAGGAGGGGAGGGAGGAGCAGGTGTTGGAGCGCTTATTGCAAGGGGCGGTGCTGGGCGTCTTCAACCGCTATCTCACCCTCTCAGAGCTGGAGGAGGTGGTGGCCCACTTCCGCCGGGGATTCGTGGCCGAGGTCTCTGACCTGGCCCCGGCGGAAGTCTACCAGGAGCTGGCCTCGCGGGTGTCGCCCCTGGGGGAGGTGGCCGCCAAGCTGGAGTGCACCCAGCCCCCCCAGCTCCTGGCCTCAGCCATCGAGCTGGCCCTGGAGGGTCTGCACCTGTCCAAAAGGCTCAACAAGGAGCGGCTAGCGGGGAGGGCTCGCTACCGCTCTTAGAAGAGGCGGTGAGGGGATGTGGATCTACCGTTATTCGGAGTGGGACGGGAGCCAGGAAATACCTCCTCTTGATCCCGATGAGCTCCTCTCGGCCATCACCGATGACCTCCTGAGCTTCGGCGACCTGGAGCACGCCCTGCGCAACCTCCTGCAGCGGGGCCTGCGCAGCCCCCAGGGCTTCCATATCCAGGGTCTGCGGGACCTGCTGCAGCGGCTGCGTCAACAGCGCCGTCAGCTCCTGGACCGGTATAACCTGGGCTCCGTCATGCAGGACATCGAGCGCCGCCTGCAGGAGATTCTGGAGATGGAGAGGGAGACCCTGCAGCGTCGTCTGCAGGAGGCCCAGAGCTTGCTTCAGGGCCAGCAGGGCCCTCTATCTCCCTTCCAAGAGGCCCTAGGAGAGGGCCGGGAGCAGGCCGACCCGCAGATGGCCCAGGCCCTTCGGAACATCGCCCAGCGCAAGATGAACTTCCTCCAGAACCTGCCCCCGGACGTAGGGGGGCGTATCAAGGCCCTCCAGGACTATGAGTTCATGGACCCTGAAGCGGGGGCCAAGTTCCGGGAGCTCATGGAGATGCTGCGCAAGGCCGTGCTGGAGAGCTTCTTCAAGGACATCTACCAGCAGCTCCGGGGCCTGGGCCCCCAGGAGCTGCAGCGTCTCAAGGAGATGTTGCGCCACCTCAACCAGCTCCTCTCGGAGAAGATGGCCGGGGGCGAGCCCGATTACCAGTCCTTCCTTGAGCAGTATGGTGACCTCCTGGGGCCCAATCCCCCCAAGACCTTGGATGAGCTCATCCAGCGGATGCGCCAGAGCATGGCCGCCATGCAGGGCCTCCTGGAGAGCCTGCCCCCCGATATGCGCCGCCAGCTGGAGGACCTCCTCATGGAGAAGGTGGCCGACCCTGAGCTCCTGCGCCAGCTCCAGGAGCTGGCCATCAACCTGGAGATCCTCCAGCCTTCTCATGACCTCCATCACTACCCTTTCCATGGCCAGGAGGAGGTGGACCTCCTGCAGGCCCTGCGCCTCATGGAAAACCTGCAGGGCCTGGATCAGCTGGAGTCCCAGCTGGAGCGGTTGCGCTACGGGGGCTCCCTGGATGAGGTGGACGAGCAGAAGTTGCGGGAGCTCCTGGGGGAGGAGGCCTACCAGGCCTTCCGCCAACTGAAGGAGATGCTGGAGATCCTAGAGAGGGCCGGCTATATACGCCGCAAGGGCCGCGAGTGGGAGCTGACCCCTAAGGCCATTAGGCGCATCGGCCAGCAGGCCCTGGCCGAGATCTATGCCCAGATTAAGAAGTCGGCCTCTGGCCAGCACCCCACCCGCCACCGGGGGCCGGGCCCGGAGCGGCTGGACCATACCAAGGCCTACGAGTTCGGCGACCCCTTCCACCTGCACCTGGAGGAGACCCTATTCAACGCCATCCTGCGGGAGGGGCCCCAGACCCCTGTGCGGCTGCGCAAGGAAGACTTCCAGGTCTATGCTACGGAGCACCTCTCCACTACCGCCACCGTCATCATGCTGGACATGTCCTGGTCCATGGCCCTGCGGGGTTCCTTCCAGGCGGCCAAGAAGGTGGCCTTGGCCCTATATAACCTCATCAAGACCCGCTTCCCCAAGGACTCCCTCTACATCCTGGGGTTCTCCGCCTATGCTCGTGAGCTGAAACCTGAGGAGTTGCTCTATGTGCGCTGGGATGAGACAGTGCTGGGCACCAACATGCACCACGCCTTCATCCTGGCCCAGAAGCTGCTGGCAAGGCATGGGGCGGCCACCCGCCAGATCATCATGATCTCCGATGGGGAGCCCACCGCCCACCTGGAGAGGGGGCGTGCCTACTTCTCCTACCCCCCCAGCCCCATCACCATCCGCAAGACCTTACAGGAGGTGAAGCGGTGCACCCAGAGGGGGATCATCATCAATACCTTTATGCTGGACCGCAGTTATTACCTGAAGGAGTTCGTCAACCAGATCGCCAAGATGAACAAGGGGCGGGTGTTTTACACTACCCCCGACAAGCTGGGCCAGTACATCCTGGTGGACTACGTGGCCCAGAAGCGCCGACGCATCGTGGGCTCCTGAGCCGTGGGGCCTTCTTCTCCCCTGCGCCGTCTGGCTCTGGCCATCGCTCTGGCCTTGGTGGTAGTGGCGGCTGGGGTAGCTGGCTACATGGTGCTGGAGGGCTGGAGCTTCCTGGACGCCCTTTATATGACGGGCATCACCGTCACCACCGTGGGGTTCCGGGAGGTGCACCCCTTGAGCACTGGGGGCCGTCTTCTTACCCTGGCTATATCTCTGGCCGGGATAGGGGTTCTGTTCTATACCCTGTGGGGCCTGGTGCAGGCAGTGGTGGAGGGGGAGCTAGCAGCGTTCCTGGGGTGGAGGGCCATGCGGAGTAAGCTGGGGAAGTTGCACGACCACTTTATCCTCTGCGGCTTCGGGCGTGTGGGGGAGGCCATAGGCCGGGAGTTCGTCGCTCACCGTCTCCCCTTCGTGGTGGTGGAGAGCAACCCAGAGGCCATCGAGCGTGCCCGTCGCCGTGGTTACTTGGTGGTGGAGGGGGATGCAACCCGCGATGATGTCCTGATCGAGGCGGGCATCGAGCGGGCGCGGGGGCTTCTGGCTGCCGCCGACTCCGATAGCGGCAACACCTTCATCGTCCTAGCTGCCAAGGCTCTAAGGCCAGACCTCCTGGTGGTGGCCCGGGCGGGCCGCCCCGATGGGGAGGCGGCCATGCGCCGCGCCGGCGCCGATCGCGTCATCTCCCCTTATAGCCTGGCGGGCAGGCGTATGGCCCTGGCCGCCATTCAGCCCCTCCTGGCCGAGTTCATGGAGATCCTGCCCTCCCGTGCCGGTGCCCAGGTGGTGGCCGAGCTGGAGATCACCCCTTCCTCCGGGTTGAGTGGCCGCACCCTGGCTGAGGCCCTGGCCCCCTGTCGCGGCATCTTGCCCCTGGGATTGCAGCGGGGCGATGGGCAGGTCCTGGTAGCTCCTCCTCCCCATACCGTCCTGGCCGAAGGCGACCGCCTTATCCTGCTAGGGCCGGAGGAGGAATTGGAGGCTGTGCGCGTCCCCTCTGCGCCCAGGGGTGCCCAGGACACCTCCCTCGCCCATCTGATGAGGGAAGGGGGTTCTGGACCCAAGGAAAGGCTCTGACCACGCAGGTGCGGCTGAGGGTGGGCACCGGGGTCCCTGGGCGAGCCCTCTGGGAGCTGGGCTATGGCTCCTAGCCTCCTTCCTCCTGGCTCTCATGGGTGTGGTCCTCATCCTGGTAGAACTGGATGAGGACTCCCCCCGAGTCCTTGGGATGAAGGAAGGTCTCCACCCAGCCGTGGTTGCGGCGCACCCCGCCCCACGGCTCGATGCCGAAGCTTCGCACGGCCTCAGCTGCCCTCTCCACGTCCTCTACCTCGAAGGTGAGATGGTGGATGCCCGGGCCCCTTTTTCGTAGGAATCGGGCCAGGAAGGAGTCGTCGGAGATGGGCTCCAGCACCTCGATGGAGGTGTCGCTACCGGGGACGGCCAGGACTACCCCGGCGTAACCTGCCTCCTCGTTGCGGAAGCGGTCCACCTCCTTACAGCCCAGGAGCTGGGTGAGGAGGGGAAGGACGTCTTCTATCTTCCAGACGGCCCAGCAGACGTGGTCGAACCGCTTGATGCCCACCTGCGATTCCATCTCTGCACCTCGCTGGAAGGATGGCATGTGCCAAGAAGAGATGTTATAAGGGATGCTGGCTCCAGGCCATAGGTAGCCATGGGCGAGCGTCGGGCCTTATTCATCGTCAACCCTGTGGCCCGCCATTTCCCGGGCTGGCATCGGCTGCGGGAGGCAGCCCGTCCCCTGCAGAGGGCAGGCTGGCGCCTGGTGTGGGAGCAGACCCAAGGCCCCCATCACGCCACCGCGTTAGCGCAGGAGGCTGCCAGGGAGGGGATGGAGGCCGTGTTCGTATGTGGGGGCGATGGCACCCTAAGAGAGGCGGCCTGTGGCCTGGTGGACACACCTACCGCCTTGGCCTTCGTCCCCATGGGCACCGTCAACGTCTGGGCGCGCCAGCTCCGGATCCCCCTGCGCCTTGAGAGGGCGGTGGCGTTGGCCCTAGAGGGCCAGAGGCGGCTGGTGGACGTGGGCCGGGCCGATGGGCATTACTTCCTCCTCATGGCAGGCATGGGCTTAGATGCCCAGGTGGCCCGCACCGTCAACCTGGCCCTCAAGCGGTGGACGGGGGCCAGTGCCTACGCCCTGGCCGCCTTAAGGGAGACCCTGGCCTGGCGGGGCCGCCACGTGATCATAAGGGCCGATGGCCAGGAGGTGAGGGGGTGCGCCCTCATGGTGGTGGTGGGCAACGTCCGCAATTACGCTGGCCTGGTGGAGGTGACCCCTCGCGCCCGTCTGGACGATGCCCTGCTGGATGTGTGTGTATTCCTGGGTAGGGGGGTCACCGACACCGCCCTGCACACCCTGCGGGTGGCCTTCCGCCGCCACCTCCATTCGCCCAAGGTGGTATATTTGCAGGCTAGGGCCGTGGAGGTGGAATGGGCGGAGCCCACTCCCTGCCATGTGGATGGGGACCCGCTGGGCATCACCCCCACCAGGCTGGAGGCTGTGCCCCAGGCTCTATGGGTTGTCCTGCCAGCGGGCCTGCGCACTCCCCTCTTGGGGGATTCAGGGCTCGGGGATGGAGGCCCTGGAGACGGGGGTCACTACGCCTTGGGCCACCATATATAGGGAGGAAGTGGCCGCTAGATCCTGGGGGAAGGCCTCGGCCTCCGTCCCTGTGAGGATGACTTGTTCATGCTGCAGCAGGGGCTCCAACAGCCGGCGCCGACGCCGGGCGTCCAGCTCGGACATGACGTCATCCAGCAGGAGGACGGGGGGGTCGTCCCGCATCTGTTGGAGATAGCGAGCCTCCCCCAGGCGTAGGGAGAGGGCCAGGGTCCTCTCTTGGGCTCGGGATGCATATCCAGCGGCCTCCACCCCCTCCAGCAGGAGGCGGAGGTCATCCCGCTGGGGCCCCAGGAGGGTCATGCCCGCCGCCACCTCCTGTGGGCGTATGCGCCGCAGGTCTAGGAGGAAGGCTTGGGCCAGGGCCTCCGGCCCATGGGAAAGGGCATCGGTGGCTTCAGGCCCCAGCCTCGGGACATAGACTATGGAGATCTCCTCTCCGTCACCGAGGATGTCATGGGCGGCGGCCGCGAGGGGATTGAGGGCCTGCACCGCCTGTGCCCGCGCCCAGACGATGTAGGCTGCCTCCTGGGCCAAGGTCTCGTCCCAGAAGTCCAGCTCATCGGGGTGGGCTGCCCTCTCTCGCAATCGGCGCAGGAGGTGGTTACGCTGCAAGAGCACCTTCTCCAGCCGCTGTCGGGCCATCAGGTAGCGGGCATCGATACGTCCTAATAGAGAGTCCAGATAGCGCCGGCGAATGGCAGGGGAGCCGGAGATGAGCTCCAGGTCCTGGACCGAGAAGAGGACCGCCGAGAAGAGGCCCACCGCTTCCTGAGCCCGACGGGCCACCCCGTTGACCTTCACCACTTTGTTGACGTGCCCTCCCAGGGCGTTCTGACGCATGCCCACCACCACCTCCAGACGCAGGGGGCCCTGGGCTCGCATCACCTCCCCTGTCACTCGGGCCATGCTCAGCCCGGACGCCATGGCCTCCCGGTGGATGAGCTGGGCCTCGGTCTCTGCGCGGAAGGGCCTTAGGGCAGAGAGGAGGTAGATGGCCTCCAGCAGGTTGGTCTTCCCCTGGGCGTTATCCCCCACCACTAGGGAAGGCCCCGCTGGGAAGGATATGTCGAGACGATGAAAGTTGCGGAAATTGTGCAGCTGGATCCTTGTGAGCCTCACGGCCCCATTGTAACCTAGCAAGGGGCCATATCGTGGATCCTCAGCTCTAGCGCCCCCCGCCCCTCCATAGCGGGGACGAGGGAGTAGACTATGTCTACCCGCTGGCCAGGCGAGGGAGCATAGCTGCCAAGCCCTTGGACCAGGGCGGGCCAGACTACGTCCCCATCCTTGAGCTTGAGCCGCAGATGGCGCGCCTCGGGGCCTGCCGGCCGGGCGTGCACCACCTCCACCCGCCGCGCCAGGAAAGTGGGCTCCGGGTTGCCGGGGCCGTGGGGGGCCAGCTTTTGCAGCCAGGGCATCAGGTCTCCCCTGAGGGAACGCAGCGGGAGATGGGCATCGATGTGCAAAACGGGGGTGAGGGTTACGTCTGCAAGGGCCTTGCTGGCCCCTTCTAGCAGCGCCTCCCTTATCTCCGGGAGGCGGGAGGAGAGGGCGGTGAAACCGGCGGCCTGCCTGTGCCCTCCGAATTTGAGAAACAGGCCTCCACAGGAACGCAAGAGGGAGGCCAAGTCCAGCTCAGGGATGCTGCGACCGCTGGCTCGCACCAGCTCCTGGCTCTGGGCGTAGACGAAGGTGGGGCGGTATAGCTCGTCGCACAGTCTGCTGGCCACCAGCCCCACCACCCCCAGGGAGATGTCCTGGTGTCCCACCAGAACTATGGGCTCCTGTGGCCCCTCTCCTAGTAGCTCATATGCCAGGGCTAGGGCAGCATCGGTGAGCTTTTGCCTCTCCTGGTTGAGACGGCATAGCTCCTGGGCCAGGGCCCGCGCCTCCCTCTCGTCCGGAGTTAGGAGGAGGCGGAGGGCCTGGCTTGCGTGGGCGAGGCGACCGGCGGCGTTGAGCCTGGGCCCCAGCACCCAGCCGATAGCCCACACGTCCACAGCCCTCCCCCTGAGCCCCGCCTCCTCCATCAGGTAGTGGAGGCCGGGGCGGGAGGTGCGCTGCAGCGCTTTCAGGCCCTCCCTCACCAGCCAGCGGTTCTCGCCCACCAGGGGTACTAGATCGGTAATGGTCCCTAAGGCTACTAGGTCCAGATAGCGGCGGGCGGGAAAGGGGCGCCCAAAGGCCTCGTGGAGGGCCTGGGCCAGCTTATAGGCCAGCCCTACCGATGCCAGGTCCGGGTGGGGGTAGCGGGAATCAGGGCGCTTGGGGTTGACCACCTCCGCTCCCTCAGGGAGGGCACAGGTGATGGCGTGGTGATCCAGCACCACCACCTCCAAACCCAGGCGACGCGCCGCGGCCACCTCCGCCAGGGCAGTGGTGCCGCAGTCGGCAGCCAGGAGGAGGCTGGCCCCGTGGCTTCGAAGCAGGGATACTGCCTCCAGGTTCAGGCCATAGCCCTCGCGGAAGCGGTCCGGTATATATGTGATGACTCGACCTCCCAACTCCTGGAGGGCCTGGCTCAGGAGGGCAGCGGCCGTCACCCCGTCCACATCGAAGTCCCCGAACACAGCGATGAGTTCCCCGTCCTCGATGGCCTGGCGGAGCTTCACCACCGCTCTCTCCAGATCGGGCAACGACCAAGGGCTGTGCTCCTCTGGCTCCTCTCCTAGGAAGGCGCGGGCCTGATTTGGCGAACGCACCCCTCTCCACCAGAGGAGATGGCGTATCAGTGGGGGGTAGGGGAGCCCCATGAGGGCCCCCGGAGGCACGGCCCCCCGCATCTGCCAACGGCGTCCCCTTATCCCTACCTTAGCCTTCGTCACTTCCTCAGGCGCGCAGAGACTTGATGGCCCTGGGAAGGGCGAGGAGGAGATCGCTAGCTACCATTCCTGCCTCTCCCAACTCCTCGCGAACCAGCTCGCCCGCCAGGCCATGGAGATACACGGCCAAGCTGGCGGCATCCCAGGGGTTGAGGCCCTGGGCCACTAGCCCCCCGATGGCGCCGGCCAGCACATCGCCTGTGCCGCCGGAGGCCAGCCCTGGATTGGCGAAGGGGCTTATGCGCACCATCCCCTGAGGGGAGGCCACCACTGTATGAGCTCCCTTTAGCACCACCACCGCTCCCCAGCGGCAGGCGTGCTCGCGGGCCACTCTCACCCTGTCGGCCTGGATCTCCTCCACCGAGAGGCCACAGAGGCGGGACATCTCGCCCGGGTGGGGGGTGAGGACGGTGTTCTCAGGCAGCCGCTTGGGCCAGTCCTGCAGGGAGGCCAGGTTGTTGAGGCCGTCGGCATCCAGCACCAGGGTCAGGCGGTGGGCTCGCAGGGTGTGGAGGAGCTCGCTTAGGAACCCTTGCACGTATCCCCCGTGGCCCATGCCTGGGCCCACCACTAGGGCCCGGCATCCTTGGCCCACAGCCTCCAACACCGGGGAGACGGCGTGGGCGGAGACCTGGCCATCGTGTTCTGGGAGGGGCAGGAAGGTGGGCTCACTGGCGCCCGCTGCCACCAGGGGCTGGACGGATTGGCCGCAGGCGATGGTGGCAAGGCCAGCACCTACCCTTAAGGCGCCCATGGCCGCTAGCCGTGGCGCCCCGATGTAACGCGGTGAGCCTCCCACCACTAGGACGCGGCCAAAGGTCCCCTTATGGGCCCCTGGCGGGCGTTCGGGTAGGAGGGACTGGGCCCAACGCCGGTCCATCAGCTCGGTGGAGAGGCCCTCCTCCAGAGAGGTGGGGATGCCGATGTCCACCACCTCCACCCGTCCCGCCAGCCGTGAGCCAGGGAGCTGATGGAGCCCCACCTTGCTCCACTGGAAGGTCACTGTAACGTCGGCGGCCACGGCGTGGGGGTCGGCAGCCCCCGTATCGGCGTCCACACCTGTAGGGAGGTCGACGGCGATGAGGCGGGGGGCCAGGGGGCGGCGGCGGGCCTGGGCCAGGCGGTCCAACACCTCGGCCCACTCTCCCTCGATAGGGCGGGCGCGGCCTGTGCCCAGGATGGCATCGATGACCACCTCCGCCTGGCTTAGGGCCTCCTCCAGGGAGCGGAACCCCTCCTGGGCATCGTCCTGGGCCAAGGTGATGGGCACCTGCCTCCTCACCACCTCGGCGAAGACGGGGTCATCCTCACGCCTGGGGGCCAGAAGGTAGACGTGGACCTTGGCGCCCCAGTCGTGGAGGTGGCGGGCGGCCACCAGGCCATCGCCGCCGTTGTTGCCGGGGCCCACCAGCACCAGAACCCGCCGCTCCATCACCTCCCCCAGGAGGAGCCAAACCTCCTGGGCCACGGCAAGCCCGGCGTTCTCCATGAGCTGGGGAATGGGCACGCCCGAGCTGAGCTCCGCCTCCCGCATCTCGGCGACGGTGACCAACTTCACGGCAGAAGCCCCCTCTCCCTAAGGATGGCCCCCAGGTGGAGGCGCCACCTCTCCCGATGGCCCGCATCGTCGGCCCGGACATGGCCCACGGCCACGGCCACGGCATAGCGACGGGAGTGGGCCATGCTGACGTCCAAGCCCTGCAGGCCCATGGCCTGGGCCCTCTCCCGCGCCCGCCCATGCAGATAGACGAGGGGCTTGCCGCGACGGTTGGGCAGCACCTCGATCTCCCGCCATGCCACCCCGCGGGCGCCGGTGCCCAAGGCCTTCATCACTGCCTCCTTAGCTGCGAACCTGGCGGCCAGCTCGTGGGGGCGGCTTCGGAAGAGAGCCACCTCCATGGGGGTAAAGACCCGGCGCAGGAAACGCTCGCCGAAGCGGTCCAGGGCCTGCTTTATCCTCTCGATCTCGATGATGTCGATGCCCACCGCGCTGTCCATCTACCGCTCACCGGCGTCCACGATGCGTAGGAAGCGGTGCTTCCCCACCCTGACGATGGAGCCCTCTCGCACTACAGCCAGGGGGCCCTGCAGGGTGATGCCGTCCACGTCCACCGCCCCCTGGCTTATGAGGCGGCGGGCTTGGGAGCGGCTTGTCACCACCCCTGCCTGCACCAGGAGAGAGACCATGTCCACCTGGGCCTGGCCGGAGGCCGACAGGGGCACGGCCACAGAGGCGGCCGCCGCGGGGGCCTCATGGCGGCGGAAGACACTTACGAACTCCTCCTCGGCGGCAGAGGCAGCCTCCCGGCCCCAGAACTGGGCCACCACCTCCCGCGCCATCCGCATCTTGGCCTCCATGGGGTGGAGGGAGCGGTCCGCAAGGCCCTGGGCCATGGCCGCCAGCTCCTCCTCAGGCACGTCGGTCAGCAGCTCCAGGTACTGGAGGATGAGATGATCGGGCAGGGACATGAGCTTGCCATACATGTCGTGGGGTGGGGCATCGATGGCGATGTAGTTGCCTAGGGACTGGCTCATCTTGCGCTGACCGTCCAGCCCCACCAGCAGGGGCATGAGGAATACGCACTGGGGCCGCTGACCGTAGTGGGGCTGGATCTCGCGCCCCAGCAGGATGTTGAACTTCTGGTCGGTGCCCCCAAACTCCACGTCGGCGGCCACAGCCACCGAATCATAGGCCTGGAGGAGGGGATAGATGAACTCGTGCAGGGCTATGGGCCTGCCGGTGGCATAGCGATGAGCGAAGTCCTCTCGCTGCAGCATCTGGGCCACGGTGACCTTAGCTGCCAGGCGGACCATATCGTCCAGAGGGAAGGATGAGAACCACTCGCTCTGCCGCCTCACCTCTGTGCGGCTCCGATCCAGTATGAGGAAGAACTTGTCCAGCACCGCCTGGGCGTTCTCCTCCACCTCCTGGGGCGAGAGCATGGGGCGGGTCTCCGATTGGCCTGATGGGTCGCCTATCTGGGCCGTCACATCGCCGATGATGAGGACCACCGTGTGCCCTAGCTCCTGGAATTGCCGGAGTTTGCGCAGGCCCACCGCCCACCCGAGGGTGACCACTGGCCTGGTGGGGTCAAACCCCATCTTGAGGCGAAGGGGCCGGCCAACAAGGAGCGCCTCCCGGAGCTCCTCCTCCGGGATCACCTCCGCCACCCCCCGCTGCAGGAGGCGCCTCAACTCTCGCTCGTTGGGTATGCGCACCTCAGCCATGGCGGGCGAAATACTCCCTGGCCTGAAGGATATCGCGGTGCATGGCTTCCACAAGGGCCTCCACGGTGGGGAACTTCTCTTCGTCTCGCAACCGATATAGGAGCTCTATGCGGAGCTCTTTACCATAGAGGTCGCCATCGAAGTCCAGGATATATGTCTCGACGGCCATCTCCCGCCCGGCGAAGGTGGGGCGGATGCCGATGCTGGTGCAAGCCGGCAGCCCTACCTCACCTACGTAGGCCCTGGTGACGTAGATGCCGTAGGGAGGGAGGGCCAGGTCAGCGGGGACAGCAATGTTGGCTGTGGGGAAGCCCAACTCCCTCCCACGGCCGTCGCCCCGCACCACGGGCCCCTGCAGGACGTAGGGTCGGCCTAACAGGTGGGCTACCCTCTCCATATCGCCGCGGGCCAGGGCCTCCCGCACCGCCGAGGAACCCACCTTCTGGCCCCCCTCCTCCAAGATGGGCACCACCTCCACCTGGAAACCCATCTCCTGCCCTAGGGAGGCGAGGGCTTGTACGTGTCCTTCCCGTCCCTTGCCTAGGGCTGTATCGGGGCCCATCACCATCAGACGCATGTCCAGCACCTGGCGCAGCAGGGCCACAAACTCCCGCGCCGATAGGGACGCCACCTCAGGGGTGAAGGTGAGAACTCCCACCCGCTCGGGCCCCAGGGCCTGCAGACGCCTTAGCCTCTCCTCTAGGGTGCAGAGGTAGGTGATGGGCGTCCCGGGCTGTAGGACGATGGCGGGATGGGGATGGAGGACCACTACCACCGGGGCCAACCCCTCCTCCTGCGCCCGCTGCACCAACCGGGCGATGAGGTGCTGGTGCCCCCGGTGCACGCCATCGAACTTGCCCAAGGTTACGGCGGTGGGCCTTCCGGGGGCCATCTGGGCCAACTCCTGGCGGGCCTGTGTCATCACGCCCTCACCTCCGCTGCCCGTCTCAGGGCCAGGAGGTTCTCGGCAGGTGTTCTGGGGGAGATGGAACAGCCAGGGGCCAAGAGAAAGCGCCGGCCTCCGGTGGCAGATACGGCTTGCCGGGCCTCCTCCTCCACCGCCTGGGGCGGCCCCTGGAGAAGGGAGCCATCCTGAGCCACCCCTCCTGAGACGGCGCGGCCCGTGCGGGCCAGCACCTCCGCCAGCGATGGGTTGGAGGGGTCGTGGGCTGCCCAGTGGAAGCAGGCCACCGGATAGTCCAGAAGCCAGGCTAATAGGTTACGGTCCCGGCACACGTGCATGACGTTGAAGGGGGCATGGGCCACCGCCGAAAGCACCATGAGGTCATAGGGGCGGGCGAACTGGCTATACTCCACCGGCGATATGTGGCGCCGGCTACCCCAGGCCAAGGTGGCAAGGAAGATGCCGTCGGCTCCCGCATCCAAACACATCTGGGCATACCGCGCTAGGGTGATGGCGATGGCCTGGAGGGCCTCCTCCACAGCCGCGGGGGCGGTGGCCATGAGCCTCTTGGTCTCGTCTATGCCCCCGGCCAGCTGGGAGAGGACGGCCAGGGGGGAGAAAACCGTCTGGATGATGGGCACCTCCCCACCCACCGCCCGCACCACCATAGCCAAGGCCTCCAGTTGCTGGCCGAAGGGCCCCCGGGATGGGTCGACAGGTGAGATATTCGCCAGATCCTCTGGGCGGCGGACGATGGGCTCCACCAGACGTGGCCCCTCCTCCCCAGTGGGGTGAGGTTCATAGCGGGCGCCCCATGCTTCGCCGTAATAGGTGGCCCGGGGGTTCAGCTTGATGAAGTCCCAGTCGTAGCGCCGGTAGGCCTCCAGGGTGGCTTCTGCGAGCCCCTGGGCCGACCACTCCCGCAGGTAGTCATGACCCCAGGCGGCCACCGGCACCCGGTCCACGGGCTGGCCCCGCAGGGCGGCCATCACCCTTTGGCGCTTATCCATGCCAAGGATAAGTCTATCAGCCAGCGAGGGGGGAGGACAGGCCCGTCCTCAGGCAGGGACGATAACTATCTCAGCGAAGGGTGCCTCCTGCTCTGCCCAGGCTTCCCCCCTCTTGATAAGCTCCAGGAGGGCCAGGAAGAGGACGATGACCTCCCTTCTGGTGCTGCAGGCCTCCAGCAGCTCTCGGAAGGGCATAGGCCCACTTCGCGAGGAGAGGGCCTGCCGCAGGCGGGAGATGGTCTCCTCCAGGCGCATGGCCTCTTGCTGGGGCACCAGGGGCGGGCCATCGCTGGGGCGGTCTTGCAGGACCTCCTGCACCAGTCGGGCCAGCTGGTCCAGGGTCACCCCCTTTAGGCCTGAGGACGGGGGTAGGAGCTTGGCAGGGCGGGGATAGGCCCTCCTCCCCTCGGCCTCCCAGGCCCGCAGGATTGCTGCTGCCTGCCTCAGGAAGGGCCACCGCTCTAGGGCTCTCTCCTCCTCATCCTCCTGGGGGGGAGGCTCTTGGCGGCCGGGCAGGAGGGTTTGGGCCTTTAGCTCCAGGAGGCGAGCCATGGCCACCATGAAATCCGCCATCTCTTCGGGGCCGGCCTTCGCCTCCTGGGCCATCTCCCACCACCTGGCGGCCACCTCCGCCAGGGAGAGGCGGCGTGGGTCAATGCGACCCTCCGCCACCTGGGCCACCAGCAGGGATATGGGCCCGTGAAACCCCTCTATCTGGAGCTCCACCATGTCCTCAGGGGGATTGGCCGTCGCCACGAGCCACTGCCTGAGCCACCGGTGGATGGAGGGGGCGGCCTAGGGCCTCGCACAATACACGCAGCCTCTCCATCAGGCGGGCGAAGTTCTGGGGTGTTAGGGATTGGGCGCCATCGGAGAGGGCGTGGTCGGGGCTGACGTGTACCTCGATGAGGAGGCCATCGGCGCCGGCGGCGATGGCTGCCATGGCCACCGGCTCCACCAGATACCAGCGTCCCGTCCCATGGCTGGGGTCGGCGATGACGGGGAGGTGGCTCTCCCGCTTCACCAGGGGGATGGCGTTGACATCGAAGGTGAAGCGGGTGGCCGTCTCGAAGGTGCGGATCCCCCGCTCGCACAGTATGACGTTGTGGTTCCCCTGGCTCATGATGTGCTCGGCGGCCAGGAGCCACTCCTCCACCGTGGCCCACATCCCCCTTTTGAGGAGGACAGGTTTGTCGGTGCGCCCTACCTCTTTGAGGAGGGCGAAGTTCTGGCCATTGCGGGAGCCGATCTGCAGGATATCGGCCGTCTCGGCCACCAGCTCTACGTCGCGGGGGTCCATCACCTCGGTGATGATGGGCAGGCCCGTCTCGGCGCGGGCCTTGGCCAGGAGCTCTAGCCCACGTTTACCATGGCCCTCGAAGGTATGGGGGCTGGTGCGGGGCTTGAAGGCGCCGCCGCGCAGGACGTGGGCCCCTGCCTCCTTCACCGCCCGCGCTGTGGCCATGGTGTACTCCTCGGTGTCCACCGAGCACTGGCCGGCCATGACCACCACCCAGCCGGAGCCGATCTGTAGGTCTCCCACCCTCACCACCGTGTCCATGGGGTGGACCTCCCGGCTGGCCAGCTTGTATGGCTTGCTCACCCGCAGGACCGTCTCCACTCCTTCCATGACCTCTAGCTCGTCCATCATCTCCGGGTAGACCTGACCCAGGACGCACACCACCGTCCTCTCCACGCCCCTGATGGGGCGGTCGCGGAAACCCAGCTCCCGGATCTTGGCCGAGACAGCCTCTATTTGGGCCTCAGTGGCGTCCATCCTCATGACCACGATCATGGCTTCGACCTCCTTGGGCCTTGGTGTTATCTTCGTAGGGGGCCATCAGGCCCCGAACTCCGGCCGCAGGACGCGGGCCCCGCGCAGGTAGACGTGTACGATCTCCTCCGGCCGCCTGTCGGTGTTGACGTGCAGAAGCACCCGCAGGCACATGGGCAAGGAGCCGGGCACGCTCATCTCGTGGCTGCAGAGGAGGGCCACGTGGGACCACCCCATCTCTCTGGCAGCCACGGCCGGGAACTCCGCCGTCAGATCGGGGGTGGTGGTGAAGATGGCCGAGGCGATGTCCTCCACGCGGATCTGGTTGGCCTCCACCATGGCGGTCAGGAGCTCACGGGTGGCCTCCAGGATAGCCTCGCGGGTGTTGGCAGCCACCGTGATCGCTCCCCGGATGCCTCGGCACAGCATGCCGCGACCCCCTTATGCCCTGGGCGGGCCCGCCCTGCCGAAGCTCAGGCAAACGACCCGGCCAGGGGCCGCCCCCTAGCCATACAGGGGGTCCTGGGCCCGACGGCCGGTGACCACCTCCACATAGCTCCTGACCCTCTCTGCTGCTTCCTCGGGCGTCGCCCCCTCCAGCCTCTCTACGATGGCGCTGCCGATGACCACAGCATCGGCCAGAGGGCGCACCACCTCGAGGTGTTTGCGTTTAGATATACCAAATCCTACGGCTATGGGCAATGGGGTGTGGGCCCGCACCCTCTTGAGGAGCTGGGGCAGGTCCGGCGGGAGCTCGTCGCGGGCCCCCGTTACGCCCGTGACGCTGACGCAGTATATGAACCCCTGGGCCTCCCGCCCTATGCGGGCCAGCCTCTCGTCTTCGGTGGTGGGGGCCACCAGGGGTATGAGGTCCAGCCCCACGGCCTGGCAGGCCTTTCGCACCTCCTCCCCTTCCTCCCAGGGCAGGTCCACCACGATGATCCCATCGGCCCCTGCGTCCCTTGCCTCGCGTAGGAAGGGCTCAACCCCCAGGGCCAGCAGGGGGTTGAAGTAGGTCATGAGCACCAGGGGGGCTTCCACCCCTTGCGCGCGCAAGCGTCGGACCACCTCCAGGCAGGTGCGGGGCCGGACGCCCTGGGCCAGGGCCACCTGGGTGGCCCTTTGGATGGTGGCCCCGTCAGCCAAGGGGTCGGAGAAGGGGATGCCCAGCTCCACCATATGGGCCCCCCCAGCTAGCACAGCTGGCACCAGACGAAAGATGGCCTCCAGCGTGGGATACCCCACTGTGAGATAGGCGATGAGCCCCAGCTCCCCGCCCTCTCGCAAGCGGCGGAAACTCTCTTCGATGCGCCCCATCAGACGGTCGCCAGCATGACCCCAAAGCTCACAGAGTTGAAGGCCATATGGGCAGCCACGCTGGGCAAGATGGAACCTGAGTAGGCATAGGCCAGGGCGAACACCACCCCAATGGCCGAGAAGGGGATCATGGCCCCCACCTGCAGGTGCATAAGGCCGAAGAGGATCCCAGAGGCCAGGGCCGACCACCATAGGCCCCAGCGATGTCGTAGCCCTTCGAACACGAACCCACGGAAGAAGGTCTCCTCCGCCAAGGGGGCCAGCCCCAGAGCCATCACTCCCACCAAGGCTGCCAGGGAGGGCTCCCGGAAGGCCACTTTCGGGAAGGACGATTCGGGCAGAAGCCCCTCCAGGCCCGCTGCCTCAAGGGCCCCCACATAGATCCCCAGGGCCAGGTAGGCGCCGACCAAGGTGGCCAGGGGCGTCCGCAGCCCACCACGGCGAGGCCAACGCCAGCCCAGGTCAGCCAAGGTGCCCTGCCGCCCCATCACCCACCGCAATGGCACCGCCAGGAGAAGGGCCTCCACCGCCACGTTGGCCCCGAGCAGCGCCCCCATGGCCCCCACATCCTCCGTTAGCTCCCCCCCTTGGGCCAGGAGGGCGGCAGCGATGGCTGCCGGGACCAGCACGGCCACGGCCATCACCACCAGGGCGGCCAAGGCCAGTCCCACCTCCCGCGGACCCCAAAGGGCCCGCCCATGGCACCTCTCTACATCCTCCACGGCCATCTTTCAGTGTAAGCTATAGCGAACCGGGGGGCCATGGCCTTGCCAGGCCCCATCCCAAGCCGCCATCATGGATGGCGGTGGATGCAAGGCAGGACATAGTCCGCCGTTGGGACCAACGCTACCTCAAGGGGGCTTCCCCTCGGGAGCCATCCCCTCTGTTGGTGGAGAGCGCCCACCTCCTGCCGACGGTGGGCCGCGCCCTGGACGTGGCCATGGGGGCCGGTCGCCATGCCCTCTTCTTGGCCGCCCGCGGCCTGGAGGTGATAGGGGTCGACATATCTCCCGTGGCTGTGGAGATATGCCGCCGTGAGGCTGCACGCCTTGGCCTTCCCATCACGGCCATCTGCGCCGATGTCACCACCTATCCCATCCCTCAAGAGGCCTTCGATGTCGTCCTAGACTTCTACTTCCTCGAGCGGGAGCTGTGCCCCCGCCTGGAGGAGGCCCTGCGCCCTGGTGGCCTCCTCTTCTTCGAGACCTTCACCACCGCCCAGCTGGCCCTGGGATGGGGCCCCCGTAACCCCCACTACCTCCTGCGCCCCGGCGAGCTTCCCTCCCTCTTCCCCCACCTAGAGCCCCTCCTCTACCGCGAGGGCCTGATCCACCATGGCCCCCGTCCCACGGCCATCGCCAGCCTCATCGCCCGTCGACCAAGTTGACAAACACGGTCGACAAATGCGATAATTCGGGGCGTCAGGAGGGTGTTATGGAGGTGCAGGTAGCGAAGGTGGTGGACGTAAGGGGTCAGTATTGTCCGGGTCCCGTGCTACGGGCGCGGCAGGAGATAGAGGGGCTGGAGTCGGGGCAGGTGATGGAGGTGCTGGCCACCGACCCAGCAGCGGAGCCCGACCTGAAGGCTTGGGCCAAGTGGGCTGGTCACCAGGTGTTGGCGGTCCACAAGGACGATGGGCAGCTAAGGGTCTTGATACGCAAAGGGGGTTAGGGCCATGGCTGAGAGGAAGAAGATCGTCTATCTGCTTACTAGTGGGACGGACACTCCGGAGCGGCTGTATGCGCCCTTCGTGCTGGCCACCACCGCCGCTGCCATGGGGCAGGAGCCCATCATCTACGCCTTCATCAAGGGCATCACCGCCTTTAAGAAGGGGGAGGCGGAGAAGGTTCAGGTGGGCGCCTTCCCCACCCTTAAGGAGGTGATGGACCAGGCGCGCCAGGCCGGCGTGCGGTTCATGGTGTGCGAGCAATCGTGCATGCTTTTGGGCCTGGACCGGGGCGACTTCATCGAAGGGGCGGAGGTGGTGGGCGCCGCCACCCTCAACGATCTGGCCCTCTCCGCCGATGCCGTGGTGAGCGTGTAGGGGGACGCCCCTTCGGCCATCTGCGGGTGCGATAAACCTTCCCCATTTGTCTTCCTAAAGGGAGGCCGTTGCGAGAGCATGATATGTAAATAAGCATGGCCTCCCGTGCGATATACACTCCTCAATGGCGCCATGGGCTGGCGGAGGTGCGTCCATGCCCCTTTTGCTTACTTGGCAACAGGCGCGTGAGTACCTGCTGACCGATGGGATCCGCATCGCCGTCATCGTGGTGGCTGCCTTGGTGGCCGACTGGGCCTTACACCGGGTCGTCCTCCCGCTCATCCGGGCGGGAGTGGAGCGGCGGCTGGCCGATAAGACGCCTGAAGAGATAGAGCACCGCATCCACACCCTGGCCCGCCTCTTTACGGGCAGCGGCCGGGCGGTGCTGTCTCTCACTGCCTTATTGCTCATCCTGCCCCTGGTGGGCATCAACATCGCCCCCTTGCTGGCGGGGGCAGGGGTGGCGGGCCTGGCCGTGGGCATCGCTGCCCAAAGCCTGATGCGCGATGTCATCAATGGCTTCTTCATCCTGCTGGAGAACCAGTACAGCAAGGGGGATATGGTGCGCATCGCTGGCCTCACCGGCCTGGTGGAGGACGTGGGGCTGCGCCGCACCGTCCTGCGGGACATGGACGGCACGGTCCACTACATACCCCATGGGGAGGTGAGGGTGGTGAGCAACCTCACCAGGGACTTCTCCCGCGTTAACATCGACGTCGTCATCTCCTTCAGGGAGGATGTGGAGAGGGTCTTTCGCATCATCGACGCGGTGGGGCAGGAGTTGGCAGCGGATCCCCGGTTCAAGGATATGGTCATCTCGCCGCCCAGAGCCCTGTGGGTGGAGGATTTGGGCCCATCGGGCGTCGTCATCAAGGTGACGGGGGAGACGGAACCCATGAAGAAGTGGGAGGTAGCTGGGGAGCTGCGACGTCGCCTCAAGGAGGCCTTCCATGAGGCGGGCGTGGAGGTGCCCCACCCTTAGCCATCAGCGGCTAGCCTCCTAGCCAATGAGACGGGCCAGGTCCAAGGCCTCCCCCTCCTGGGGAAGATGGACGGAAGTGGCGGAGCCCCTGAGGCGATGGGCGAACCACTCGGGATGCTCGGTGTGGAGGGGCACAAGGAGGTGGGGCCGCACCTCCTCGACGAGCTGCATGAGGTGGTGGGCCGGGGCGTGGCCCGAGGCGTGCAGCCCCATCTCCTCCGGGGGAACACGCCATCCCAGCTCCTCCCGCGGCAGGCCCACGTACCGGAGGCTGAAGTGGTCCAGCCAGTGCCGCAAGCGACGGAAGTCCATCTGTATCTCCTCATCGAAGGCCTCATGATTGGAGTAGAGGTATAGGCTTCCAGGACGGGGGCGGATGCTGGGCAGGTCCTTGAGGTCGTAGTAGCTGAAGCAGAGGATCATCTGGTCTTGGTGGCGGTGGACGTCCTCCGGGCTCACCAGGCGGTGCCTGTGCCGGGCATAGGTCTCCTGCTCCCACCGCTGGACCCGGAGCTTGGGCTGCTGGTAGAGGAGGACGTCCCCGCACACGTCCAGGTCGGGCAGGGAAGGGTCGGCCAGGCGGGCCTTCTCCACCAGATAGGCGTCCTTGGCGGTGATGACCAGCTGGCGACCCAGCTGGGAGGCCAGGCGGTGGAAGATGGCTAGCCGCTCCAGGTTGCGGGGCCCGAAATCGGCGATGATGAGGCCTTGGGCTCCCCTCATAAAGGATAGGGCCCTCTGGGCCACCATCTCCTCGCTCACCGGCTCCTGATGATCGTCTCCCACCCGCGTCCCCTCGCAGAGGAGGACGAGAGGACGCCTTTGGGCCACCTGACTCAGGGCCTGGGCGAAGGTCTGGCTGGCGGAGGCCTGTCCGCCGTGGAAGCGGAGGTCGCCCGTATAGGCCACGGCTATACCCCCCACCTCCACTAAGAAGGCGCTTGCCCCTGGGATGGAGTGGTCCACCGGGAAATGCCGGATATAGAAGGGCCCCAGCTGCATCTCCTCCCCCACAGGGGTGAGGGGGGCTGGGGCGAAGCTCCGGGCGGCAGGGATATCTTCCCAGAACTGCCGCACCGAGTCTGGGACCTGCGACGAGAAGACGCAGAAGGGGCGCTGGCGCGCCTCCGCCCCTTTGGGTAGCTCCAGGAGGCCCGAATCGGGGCGGGCCTGACGCGGTGAGTAGTAGACCACCTGTTGCTCGAAGTCGGACTGGCTTGTGTCCTGTATGGCCTTCATGATGAGGGCCGAGAGGAGGGAGGTGACGACAGGCACCTCCTCCCTCAGGGCCGATATGTAGCCCGAGTGGTCTAGGTGGGCATGGGAGCATAGGACCCCCTCCACCTGCGCCCCCCGCAGGTCGCGGTAGGTGGGCAGCTCCCGGTAGCGCTCCCAGAAGGGGAAGGGGGGATGGAGGTCGGGGCGGTATAGCCCCTCCAGAGGGGGAAGAAGGCGCATCTCCAATAGGTCGAGAAGGCCCAGGGCGGCGCGGGGATTGACGTACTCCTCATAGTAGTAGCCCCTGCGCTTGTATGAGATGCCGAAGTCCAGGAAGAGGATATGGCCCTCGTGCTCCAGCATCACTTTGTTCCCCCCCACCTCCGCCACCCCACCCAAGAAGGCAAGGCGCGGCATGCCTCTCCCCCCTGTTGCGCCCATTATAAGCCAGAGGGGGACGGGTGAGCCTTTACGCGCACGAGAGGGTGTGTCTATCCTTGGAAGGTAGGAGATGCAAGGGAGCGCGTCCTCTAGCCAAGGATGCGGATAGCGCTGCTCAGCTACCGGGGCAACCCTTACTGCGGGGGCCAGGGCGTATACGTCCACTATCTGTCGCGGGAGCTGACACGCCTGGGCCACCAGGTGGTGGTGCTGGCGGGCCCTCCCTACCCACGGGTGCCGGAGGGAGTGCCCTTGGTGAAGGTGCCCAGCCTTGACCTTTATGCCGGAGATGGCCTGTCCCCAAGACGCCTGCGACGGGCCAGGGGGATGGCGGACTTCCTGGAGTACGCCATGGCGGTGTCCGGCCTCTACCCTGAGCCCCTCACCTTCTCTCTGCGGGTGATGCAGCTGTTGCAGCGGTGGCCCGTGGACGTCGTCCACGATAACCAAAGCCTGGGCTTCGGGCTGTTGCGTCTCAAGGCCCGGGGCCTGACGGTGGTGGCCACCATCCACCACCCCATCCACATCGACCGGGCCTTCGCTTTGGCTGCTGCCCGCTCCCGTTGGGAGCGACGGGGTATCCGCCACTGGTATTGGTTCCTCTGGATGCAGGGAATAGTGGCCAGGCGCCTCCCCTTGCTCATCACCGTCTCTCAGCGGGCGTGTGCCGATGTGGTGCGCTACATGCGGGTGGATGCCCGCAAGCTACGGGTGGTGACCAACGGGGTGGACGCCGAGGCCTTCCGCCCTCTGCCAGGGGCGGAGAGGCATCCCCATCGCCTCATCCTGGTCAACAGCGCCGACATGCCCATAAAGGGCCTACAACACTTCTACGAGGCGGTGGCGCGGGTGGCCGCCCAGAGACCAGTGGAGGTAGTGGTGGTAGGGGAAAAGCGCCCTGGGCACCTGGCCTGCCTGAACCGCTATCGTCTCGATGGACGGGTGCGGTTCCTAGGCCGCCTGGAGACGGAGGACTTGGTGCGGGAGTACTCCAAGGCTGCCCTAGCTATATGCCCCTCCCTGTACGAGGGCTTCGGCTTGCCAGCGGCCGAGGCCATGGCCTGTGGAGTGCCGGTGGTGGCCTTCGCTGCCGGTGCCTTGCCGGAGGTGGTGGGGGACGATGGGGAAGCGGGGCGCCTCGTCCCCTGCTATGATTCGGAGGCCATGGCTAGGGCCATCGTGGAGCTTTTAGACGATCCAGAGAGGCGGGCGCGCATGGGCGTAGCCGGCAGACGGCGTGTCCTCCGCCTCTTCAGCTGGGAGAGAGCGGCCAGGGAGACCGTCCGTGTCTATGAGGAGGCCTTAGCTCTGCGCAAGAGGACGTCGCCATGCTCACCGTAGACCTCCGCCGCCTGGAGGTGAGGCGGGGTCAATGGGTGCTGGACGCTGGTTGTGGGGGAGGGCGCCACGCCTTCGCTGCCTACCGGCTGGGGGCCAAGGTGGTGGCCCTAGACCTGGAAGGAGAGGCGGTAGCGCAGGCTCGCCATATCCTCTCCATCATGCCTCCCCAGGAGGAGGATGGTTCCCTATTTCTCTGCCTGCGAGCTGATCTCCTGCGCCTCCCTTTCCCCGACGGCTTTTTCCACCGCATCATCTGCGCCGAGACCCTGGAGCATGTGCCCGACGATGCCCAGGCCATGGCCGAGCTGGTGCGGGTCCTACGGCCTGGGGGGAGGCTGGCAGTGACAGTGCCCCGGTATTGGCCGGAGAAGGTGTGCTGGGCCCTCTCGCCCTCCTATCGGCGCCAGCCCGGGGGTCATGTGCGCATATATAAGGGGCACCAACTGGCTGGTGCCTTCCAGAAGCTGGGCCTACGCCTGATAGGCCGACATTACGCCCATGCCCTACACTCCCCTTACTGGTGGCTGCGATGTCTCATGGGACACCTGCAGCAGGACGGCCAGGAGCCCCTGCCCATCCGCCTATATCATCAGCTGCTGGTGTGGGACATCTGCCACCCTCATAGCCCCTTGCGGTGGTTGGAGGAGGCCCTTAACCCTATCATGGGCAAGAGCCTGGTGCTTTATTTCCAAAAACCATGGAGAGCCTGAGGGAGCGTCTAAAGGCGGCCGTCGCCTACATCGCCCAGCACCAGCGTGCCGATGGCATCATCCCCTTCCACCAGGAGGGGCTTACGGATCCCTGGGATATGGTAGAGTGCGCTATGGCCCTGGACGTGGGTGGTCTCCATGGGCGGGCGGAGCGGGCCTATCTTTGGCTACAAGAGGTGCAGAACGAGGACGGGAGCTTCTGGTCCTATTACGAAGAAGGGGTGCCGGTGGACTTCACTCGCGACACCAACATGTCCACCTATGTGGCGTTGGGGTGCTGGCACCACTACCTCCTTACCAGGGACCGGCGCTTTCTTGAGAGGATGTGGCCCACGGTGGCCAGGGCCGTGGAATTCGCCCTTGCCCTACAGGGGGAGGAAGGGCTCATCTATTGGGCTAGCGACCGCCTGGGGAGGGTGTGGCCCGATAGCCTAGTGGCCGGCACCTCCAGCGTGCGGGCGTCCATCCTCTGCGCCGAACGCATCGCCCATGTGTTGGGCAAGCCCCACCACCGGCGGTGGCGGGAGCGGCGGCGGCGTCTGGAAGAGGCCTTCGCCACCTGGGAGGGGCAGATGGGGCGCACCCTCCCCGAGGACGAGTCCTGCTTCGCCATGCACTGGTATTACCCTGTCCTTTGTGGCTTGGTGCGGGGCTCAGCCGCACGCCAACGCCTCGTCAGCCGCTGGCACCAGTTCGTACACCCACGGCTGGGGGTGCGGTGTCGCGCCGACCGCCCCTGGGTGACGGTGGCCGAGAGCTGCGAGCTGGCCATGGCCCTGGATGTGGTGGGGGCGCGGCCCCTGGGCCGCCGCATCCTTGGCTGGCAACTGGCCTGGCAGGACGGGGACGGTGGTTTCCGCATCGGCACGGTGCCCACCGATGGCCCCTGGCCCGATGGCCAACGCCCTACCTGGACGGCGGCGGCCGTGGTCTTGGCCATCGACTGCCTGTATGACCTGACCCCTGGTGGTTTCCTGTTCAGGTCTCTACACGAGGGGTGAGAGGAGTGGAGGAGAGGCTTCTCCAGCTGGCACGCGCCACCCCCGGCTTCATGCCCGATGATGAAGGTCTGGCCCTCTACCGGGCGGGGAGGGAGGCGGCACCCCTTGGGCCCCTGCTGGAGGTGGGCACCTATGTGGGCAAGTCCACCATATACCTGGGGGCGGCGGCCAAGGAGATGGGCACCGTCCTTTTCACCATCGACCATCACCGCGGCTCGGAGGAGCAGCAGCCGGGCCAGCCCTACTTCGACCCCCGCTTCGTGGACGAGTTCGGGCAGGTGGACACCCTGCCCGCCTTCCGCCGCACCATAGCCCTAGCGGGGCTGGAGGAGACGGTCATCGCCATCGTGGGGCGGTCGGCCACGGTGGCCGCCTATTGGCGCACCCCCTTGGCCATGGTTTTCATCGATGGGAGTCACACTGAGGAGAACGCCCAAGCGGACTACGAGGGCTGGGCCCCTCACGTCATCATGGGTGGCCTCTTGGCCATCCACGACGTCTTCCCCGACCCTTCTCAGGGCGGTCAGGCGCCCTATCACGTCTATCTACGGGCCCTGGCCTCCGGCGCCTTCGAGGATTACCTCTGCCAGGGGTCCCTGCGAGTGCTGAGGCGGGTGGGGCACGGCATCTAGAGGATGAGGGCGCCAGCGATGGAGACCAGGGAGCCACCTTGGGGGTCGGCAGGGCACTGCTCGTAGGCCAGGACACGCCCCCTGTGTCCGGCCAGGAGGCGCAAGGCCATGTAGATGGGGGGAAGGCCACAGATGCGATACCTATCCCTACATGCCCGCACCTCCCCTAGGAAGGACTCGGCATCTACCGCCTCCATGGCTGCCAGGAGCTTGCCATCGGCGCCTCGCAGGTGGGCACGCTCCATCAGGCCCCAGGGGAAGGGGTCGCCGAAGGTGGGGCCCACGTGGGAGAGGTCGGCGGCGGCCACCACCAAGGTTCTCTTGCCCTGCATGTGGGAGGCTAAGACCCTCAGCGCCATCTCGAGCTTGCCGTCGCTCGCTGGCTCCAAGTCGCCCTCCACATATGGGGCGAAGGAGCCGCACAGCACAGGGACGACAGGGATAGGACGTCCCCCACGCAGGTGATGGAGCCATACCAGGGCCAGCTCCAGAGAATGCTCACGCCGATGGTGGAGCTCCTGAGCGAAGGCCTCCTCCCCTAGGGCCTTCGCTAGGTCTTCCACGGCTGGAGCATAGGTAGGCAGGACGCCATAGGGAGTTGAGTAGCATTGGTGGGTGGGGGTTATGGCCCCCGGCCCCCCGGTGTGGTCGGTGCCCAGGGCGATGACCAGCTCCGCCTCTAGGATGGCCCGCCTGGCTGCCCCCCAGACCTGGGCGTAAACCCGCCATCCCCGCCCATAGTCGATGTGGGGGCTTATGATACCCACCGCGTCGGCCACCTCCTCAGAGGGTGGTGCGGCCTGCAGGTAACCATCCAGCGCTTGCGAGAGGGCTTGGGCATCGCCGGGGTAGACTTGGCCGGCCAAGGCCGGCGGGCGGAAAGGGGCAGAGCGGAACTCCTCCAGGGCCCTCTGGCATGCCTCCTGGAAGGAGGGGGTGTCCAGGAGCAGGGAGGTGTCAAGGCGGGCTACCAGCTCCTCCAGCTGGGAGAGGCTCACGTATCGGCCAGTGAGGAGCTGAAAGGAGGCCTGGAGCTGGCGCAGGTCGCGGGTGCCGTCCAGGAGGGCCAGCAAGGGGGCGAGATGGACAGGCACCAGCAGCTCCTGGGGGCAGAGCCCTAGGGGGTCGCGCAGCACCAACACATCGCCCAGGCGGCGTATGTCCAGGGGCCGCAGGCGCGGGCGTTGCTGGCCCAGGGCATCGTCCGTCACATCATCACCTCTTGGCCAAGATCTCCATCAGGCGGTGGCGGCGATAAGCGAAGATGCGCTCCAGGTCGGGACGCACCAGCAGCCGGTCCACTAGGGGTTCCAATAGGGGGCCGCCCGGCACGGCATAGCGGACCCGATCTTGGACGAGGGTGCCACCGTCCTGGGGCAGGAAGAGATGCTCGTGCTCCCACAGTCGGTAAGGGCCGCGACGCTGCACGTCCACGAAGCGCCGAGGTGGTTCCCATACCGTGATCTCGCTGCGCCAGCGTATGGGGATGCCATGTAGCCGTAGGCGGTAATCGATGATGGTGCCCGCCCTCATCTCCGGCGGCTGTTGGGCCAGCACCCGGAAGCTGAGCCAGGGAGGAGTTATCTCTTCTAGGTTGCGGGCCTCGGCAAAGAAGGGGAAAACATCCTCGGGTGGCAGGGGTAGCCACAGCTCGCTGAAGAGTGTGCGGACCTTCACCGCTTATTATACATTGTAGTGAAGGGCGGCACTATTCACCAGTATCAGAGGAGCGGCCCCTGCTGCCCCGTGGGTTGGCCCAGCGTCTCGGCCATCTGGCGAGCGTTGCGCACGGCGTAATCGCGATAGCAGTTGTTGAAGAGGACGTGCACCTCCTCCGCCTCCTGGGCCAGGCGGCCGATACGCGGCACCCACTCCTGCAGCTCCTCTGGGGAGTAGAGGTAGTTGAACCGCTCGGCGACCGTAATGCCCTTGGCCTCCCAGGTGGCGGCGTTGCGCCCATGGAAGCGCACCACTGCCAGGGGGGCGGTGACCTCGGCCAGAGGTGGCACGCTGGAGGGAAACCCTTGGGGCTCATCTACGCACACCAGGGGCAAGCGATGCTCCCTTAGGAAACCCAGCGTCCTGTCCCGGTCCTTCTCCTCTGCCAGCCAACGGGCTTGGCGGAACTCCACGGCGATGGTGTAATGGGGAAGGCGCTCCCGGGCCTCCAGGATATGGCGACGAGCATCGGCGCTGGGCCGGAACCAGGGCGGAAACTGAAACAGGACCACCCCCAGCTTGCCGGCCAGGTGCAGCGGTAGGAGAGCCTCGGCGAACCGACGCCACAGCTCCTGGCACAGCTCGGGAGGGAGGTCGCGGTAGTAGATGTGACGCCGTTCCCTCAGCCTCTCTGGCAGGGCCTGCCGCACGTCCTGGGGGAGGGACTCGGGAGGTGTGGGGTGATGGGTGAAGAGGGCGAAGGCCTTCACGTCGAATACGAAGCCCGGGGGCGTCCTCTCGGCCCAAAGGTGGGCCTGCCGCTGGGCGGGCAGGGCATAATAGGTGCTGTCCACCTCCACGATGGGGAAGTGTTGGGCGTAATACTGGAGGCGCTGAGCAGGGGTGCGCACGTGTGGCGGATACCATCCTGCCTCCAGGAGGGTCTTATCGGCCCAGGAGCATGTGCCCACCAGGACACGCGCCTTCATCGCCCGTTCTATCTTACCAAGGGCCTGGGTGGGCAAGGCGCGGCCATTTATCCCCCCGGCGGTGGGACCTGGCACATCCCATCGGCTAAGGGGTCGGGGCGGGCTAAAATAGCAGTGGCCCCCTCATGCTGAAGGTGCTGGTGGTCGACGACGAAGGCCCAGCCCGGCTAGTGACGAGCCTAGAGGCGTTGCGGGAGGTCCTTGCCTCGGGAGCGAAGCTGTGGGCCGACTTGGATACTGCCGCCGATGCCGCCACCGCCCAGGAGGTGTTGGGCAGGGTGTTCGGCTTCCATCCCCTGACCATCGAGGACGTGCTGACCCCTGAGCCCAACCCGCCCAAGCTGGACGAGCACGACAACTACATATTCATCGTCTTCCACGCCCTGGGCAACTACGAGCCCTTCGGCGAGGTGGCTAGCCGGGAGGTGTGTCTCTACCTTGGCCCCAGCTATGTGGTCTCCTGCCATCACGGGGCGGTGGAATCGTTGGAGGCTATCCGCCAGCGGTGCCTGGAGGACGGCCTGCCCCTGCGCCGCGGCCCTGAGTGGCTGCTGCACGCCATCCTCGACCGGCTGGTGGACGAGTACCTCCCCTGCATCGATGCCATGGAGGAATCGTTGGACAGGCTGGAGGCGGAGGCCCTAGCGGGCAAGGCGCCGGGCCTGTTGGAGCGCGTGTTGCGCCTGCGGGGCAACGCCCTGCGTCTGCGTCGCCTCACGGTGCCCCAGCGAGAGCTGCTGGCGCGCCTCTCCCGGCCTGAGTTCCCCCGCCTGGTGCGGCCCGAGGCCAACATCTACTTCCGCGACATCTACGATCACCTCGTGCGCACCGAGTACCTCATCGAGGCCCTGCGTGACCTGACCGACAGCGCCCTCAACACCTATCTGACGGTGGTCTCCAATCGCCTCAATGAGGTGATGAAGGTGCTGACGGCGGTGGCGACCATATTTCTGCCCCTGACGCTACTCTCGGGCATCTACGGCATGAACTTCGCACACCACGTCTGGCCGCCCTTTGAGAGCGGCTGGGGCTTCCCGGCAGTGGTGGGCACCATGTTGGCCTTGGGGCTAGCCATGGCTGCCTTCTTCCGGCGTCAGGGGTGGCTTTAGGAGTTGGCCTTGGGGAGCCATTGGCGCCCCTCTAACGGCTCCCCTGGCGTGGGCGAGCTGGCTGGCAGATAATCCGTATAGGTGAGCAGAGATGCGCAGGGAGCTGGACATCCTAGATGGCCTGCGCCTGGTCATTGGCGGGCCGGTGGTGCTGGTGACTGCCCGCTGGCGGGACCAGACGGACGTGATGCCCGTCATCTGGGTGACGCCGGTGTCGCGGCGGCCGCCCCTCATCGGCTTGGCGGTGCACCCCTCCCGCCACACCCACGATATCATCCGCTTCGCCGAGGAGTTTGCCCTCAACATCCCGGGGCCCGACCTGCTGGACCATGTGCATTACTTCGGCAGCGTCAGCGGGCGGGACGTCAACAAGCTGGAGCTGGCCAAGCTTCCCACCTTCAAGGCTAAGCGGGTGGATGCCCCCCTCCTGGAGCACTGCATCGCCTGGATCGAATGTGGGCTGGAGGATGCTCTGCGCCTGGGCGACCATACCTTCTTCGTGGGGAGGGTGGTGGCCGTGCAGGCTGAGCGGGAGGCCTTCGACGAGACCTGGCTGGTGGGGGACCGCCCCTACCGTCCCCTCCACTACCTGGGCGGCGACTGGTACGGGGTGCTGGGCGAAAGGCTGCGGGCCCAGCTGCGCACCGACGAGGAAGGGGGCATCGTCTTGGAGAAGCCCCAGGCCCAGGAGGGGGGGTAGAGTTCACGTTGACGTGAGGTCCCCAAGGGGGTATAGTGGTGACGGTTAGCATGGGCTAGGGGAGGTAGCCATGGACTTTCGTTTCACCCCCGAAGAGGAGGCTTTCCAGCAGGAAGTGCGAGAGTTTATAGAGCGGGAGTGCCCCAAGGAGCTGCGTGGATCGGGAGTGAGCTTCTTCGACCAGCTGCCGGCCCTTGTGCAGTGGCGGCGCAAGCTGGCCCAGAAGGGCTGGATTGCCCCTGCTTGGCCCAAGGAGTATGGCGGGGCGGGGATGACCATCATGCAGCAGTTCATATATAACCTGGAGACGGCTCGTCTAAGGGCCCCCTCCCCTTTGTTCATCGGTGGGCTAGCGGTGGCTGTGGTGGGGCCCACCCTCATCCTGTTTGGCAGCGAGGAGCAGAAGAAGACGTACCTGCCCAGGATCCTTTCGGGCGAGCACATTTGGTGCCAGGGGTTCTCGGAGCCCAACGCCGGCTCCGACCTGGCCAGTCTGCAGACCACGGCGGTGCGGGACGGCGACGAGTACGTCATCAACGGTCAGAAGATCTGGACTACCCTCGCCCATCTGGCCCATTACATGTTGCTGCTGGCCCGCACCGACCCCAACGTCCCCAAGCACAAGGGGCTGAGCTACTTCATCGTCCCCATGAGGGACGAGAAGGGGAACCCATATCCGGGGGTCACGGTGCGCCCCCTCTACAACATGGCTGGCACCCATGAGTTCAACCAGGTGTTCTTCGAGAACGTGCGCATCCCGGCCAAGAACCTGGTGGGTGAGGAGAACCAGGGCTGGTATATGGCCGTGCGCACCCTGGACATCGAGCGCTCCAACATCGGCTCGGCGGTGGGCCAGCAGCAGACGGTGGAAGACCTCATCCAGTTCGTGAAGGAGAGCCGGGGCACGGGGCAGGAGCGGGCCTCCTTGCTGCCCTCCCTGCGCTATGAGCTGGCCGAGCGTTACCTGGAGACGGAGGTCTCCATGCTCCTCTCCTACCGGGTGGTGACCCTGCAAAACCGGGGCATCATCCCCAATTACGAGGCCTCGGCGGTCAAGCTCTACTCCATGGAGCTGAACCAGCGCATCGCCAACACGGGCATGAAGGTCCTGGGCCTTTATGGGCAACTGAGCCGCTCCTCCAAGTGGTCCCCCCTGCGGGGAAGGGTGGAGTTCATGTACTTGCGCTCGGTGGCCAACACTATCGAGGGTGGCACCTCGGAGATCCAGCGCAACGTCATCGCCACCAGGGGTCTGGGGCTGCCCAGGGGTGACTAGGAAAGGAGGGGAGAGGCCATGAACTTTCGCTTTACGCCGGAGCAGGAGGCATTTCGCAGGGAGATAAGGGAGTTCCTGCGCAAGGAGCTGCCTGCGGAGTGGTACGCGGGGGAGTTCGAGTTGGGAAGCGATGAGGAGTGGGAGCTCTCCCGCCAGTTTCAAAAGAAGCTGGCAGAGAGGGGCTGGCTTGTGCCCCATTGGCCCAAGCAGTATGGCGGGTCCGACATGGGGCTGTGGGAGCAGATGGTGTTGCGGGAGGAGCTCGGTTACCATCGCGCCCCCTTGGGCAATGCAGTCTTCGGCATCAACATGCTGGGCCCCATCCTCATGCTGTACGGCACCGAGGAGCAGAAGCGGGAGCACCTGCCTCGCATCGCCCGAGCGGAGGTGACCTGGTGCCAGGGTTGGTCGGAGCCGGGCTCCGGGTCTGACCTGGCCAGCTTGCAGACGCGGGCGGTGCGGGATGGCGACGAGTACGTCATCAACGGCCAGAAGATCTGGACTACGGGGGCCCATCGGGCGGATTGGATCTTCTTCCTGGCCCGCACCGACCCCAACGCCCCTAAGCACAAGGGCATCAGCTTCTTTCTGGCCCCCATGAACGCCCCTGGCATCCGTGTCCAGCCCATTATCAACATGGCGGGCATCCATAGCTTCAACCAAGTGTTCTTTGAGGACGTGCGCATCCCGGCTAAGAACCTGGTGGGGGAGGAGAACCGGGGCTGGTACTTGGGGGCGGCGCTGCTGGACTTCGAGAGGTCGGGCATCGGGGCGGTGGCCAGCCTCAAGCGGGACCTGGACGACTTGGTGGAGTACTGCAGGGAGACGAAGGTGGGGAGCCGGCCTCTGATGGCTCAGGGTTGGGTTCGCTATGCCCTGGCTGACAGGGCGGTGGAGGTGGAGGTGGGGCGCTACCTCTCGTATAGAGTGACGTCTATGCAGGCGCGGGGCCAGATCCCCAACGCCGAGGCCTCCATGACCAAGCTGTTCAGCTCGGAGCTGGCCCAGAGGCTGGCCAACACTGGCGTCAAGGTCATGGGCCTTTATGGGCAGGTGCGGCTGGAGTCGGGGCGGTGGGCCCGCCTGCACGGGCGCTTCGCTATGGCCTATATGATGACGGTGGCCAGCACCATCGCCGGCGGCACCTCGGAGATCCAGCGCAACATCATCGCCACCAGGGGGCTGGGCCTGCCCAGAGGATAGAGAAAACGAGGGTGGCTTGCCCCACCCCTGGGCCATGGGGAGGGCCTCGCCCCCTAGGGTATGACGCCCCTCTCCTTGAGGGCTACGATGGCGTCCCAATCGTAGCCCAGCTCTAGGAGGATCTCTTCTGTGTGCTGGCCCAGCTCCGGTGGCGGCCCCTTGGGGGCGGCAGGGGTGGCGTGAAAGGTGGCAGGGGCAGCCACCAGCTTGAAGGAGGTGCCATCGCCCGCCGGTACGTCCACCAGGATGCCCGCCTTCTCCACCACTGGGTCCTTTAGGAGGTCATCGACGGTGTTGACAGGGGCCCACCACACGTCCTCGCGCTGGAAGATCTCGGCCCACTCCTGCAGTGTCTTCTTAGCGAACTCCTTATCTAGCTCGGCCACCAGCTCGGGGGCGTTGTCCCGCCGCTTCTCGATATCGGCGAACCTGGGGTCCTCTAGAAGGTCGGGGCGGCCGATGGCGCGGCATACGTTGGGCCAATGGCGGTCGGCCTGCAGGTGCAGAAGCCAGAACCAGCGGCCGTCCTTGGCCTGGTAGCAGTTGATGAGGGGGTTTATGTGGTGATGGCGGTCATAGGGGATGACGGGGACACCGAGGCGGAGGGCGAGGGTGATGTCCCAGCTCATCATATAGGCCCCCACCCTCACCAGGGAGACCTCCACCTTCTGCCCTTGGCCGGTGCGCTGGCGGTGGAAGAGGGCGGCGGCGATGGCCCCGGCGGCGCTCTGCCCAGCCATGTGGTCGCCCATGCCTCCGCGTTGTTGGGGCGGGGGATTCCCCGGGGGGGCTAGCATCGCCCCCACCGCCCCCCGCGACCAGAAGGCGCCGATGTCATAGGCTGCCCGCTCCTCCTCATCGTGGCCTGCGCCGTAGCCCGTGATATGGCAATAGATCAGCTGGGGGTTAAGGGCCGATAGCTCCTCGTAGGTGAGCCCAGCAGCCTTCAGGGCGTGGGGCCGGACGTTGGTGAGGAACACGTCGGCGCCACTTACGAGGCGACGGGCGATCCCTCGGCCCTCCTCCTTGGACAGGTCCAGGGCGATGCTGCGCTTGCCACGGTTGTCCTGCTCGAAGGGAGGGTTGATGGGGATGGGGGAGCCGAAGACGGAGGCGAATAGACCCCTGAAGGGGTCGCCGTTGGGGGGCTCTATCTTGATGACCTCCGCCCCCCAGTCGGCCAGGATGGCCGCTGCCGAGGGCCCAGCTACCCAAAAGCCTAGCTCCACCACCTTTATGCCTGCCAATGGGCCAGCCATGGGGCCACCTCCCAGGAATGCCCTTGGTAACTGTATTATCTTCCTAGGAGAACTTAGGGCAAGGGGTCTTGCCCCTGACGTACGGGTCATATATGCTGGCCGCAGGCGGAGGGTAGTGGCATGGATTTTCGTCTGAGTGCAGAGGAGGAGGCCTGGCGGCAGGAGGTGCGGGCCTGGCTGCGCGAAAACCTGCCCTCTGACTGGGAATCCCAGGTCGAGGAGGAGCAGGGCTGGGAGTTCGCCAAGGAGTTTGCCCGCCGGCTGGCCAGGAAGAACTGGGTGGTTCCCCACTGGCCCAAGGAGTATGGAGGGTTGGGGCTGAGCCTGTGGCAGCAGCTCATCTTCCGGGAGGAGATGGCCTATCACCGTGCGCCTCTGGGCTACATCACCATAGGGACGGACTGGGCGGGGCCCACCATCATCGTTTATGGCACCGAGGAGCAGAAGCGGGAGCACCTGCCCCGTATCGCCCGGGCGGAGGTCATGTGGTGCCAGGGGTTCTCGGAGCCCAACGCCGGCTCTGACCTGGCCAACCTGCAGACGCGGGCGGTCCGCGACGGTGACGAGTACGTCATCAACGGTCAGAAGATCTGGACATCCGGCGCCCACCGGGCTGACTGGATGATCCTGCTGGCCCGCACCGATCCCGATGCTCCCAAGCACAAGGGCATCTCCTACTTCTTGTTGGACATGCGGACGCCGGGCATCCGCATACAACCCCTCATCGATATGATGGACAACCACGGTTTCAACCAGGTCTTTTTTGAGGACGTGCGGGTGCCGGCGCGCTGTCTTTTAGGGGAGGAGAACCGGGGCTGGTACATGGCCACCACAACCCTCAACTTCGAGCGGTCGTCCATCGGGGGGGCGGCGGCCTCCCGGGCCTTGCTGGAGAAGCTGGTGGAGTATGTGCGGGAGCCCCCGCCAGAGCAGGCCCATCTGCGCCGCGACCACCGCGTGCGTTACAAGCTGGCAGACATGGCGGTGGAGATAGAGGTGGGTAGGCTCCTCTCCTACCAGGTGGTCTCGGTGCAGGCCCGGGGGCAGGTGCCCACCTATGAGGCCTCCATCGCCAAGCTGTACAACACGGAGACGGGCCTGCGCCTGGCCCGCACGGGCATCTCGGTGCTGGGGCTCTATGGGCAGCTACGGCCCCGCTCCAAGTGGGCCCGTCTGTTGGGCCGCTTCGAGCGGCAGTACCTGTGGATGACGGCTATGGTGGTGGGAGGGGGCACATCGGAGATACAGCGTAACCTCATCGCCATCAGAGGCCTCGGGTTGCCCAGAGGGTAGGCGGGGGCATAATAGAGGTTCGAAGGGGTTGGAAGCAAACACTATGGGGAGGTGAGCCATGGACCTGGGCTTGGACGAGCAGCAGGAGATGCTCCGCAACTTCGCCCGCGACTTCCTGGAGAAGGAGTGCCCCGAGCAGCTGGTGCGGGAGATGGAGGAGGACGAGAAGGGCTACTCCCCCGAGCTGTGGCGGAAGATGGCCCAGCAGGGGTGGATGGGCCTCATCATCCCCGAGGAGTATGGGGGCGCTGGCATGCGCATCACCGACCTGGTGGTGCTCCTGGAGGAGTTCGGCCGCTTCCTGGTGCCGGGGCCCTTCATCCCCACAGTGGTGCTGGGGGCCTACCCCATCATGCTGGCTGGCAACCAGGAGCAGAAGCAGCGGTTCCTGCCCCGCATCGCCAGTGGCGAGCTCATCATGACCATGGCCCTCACGGAGCCCTCGGCCCGCTGGGATGCCGAAGGTGTGGAGCTGACGGCTCGGCGGGAGGGCCAGGAGTACGTCCTCAATGGCACCAAGCTGTTCGTGCAGGACGCTCACGTCACCGACTACATGGTGGTGGTGGCGCGCACCGGCAGGGGCCAGAGCCCCGAGGAGGGCATATCCCTCTTCTTGGTGGACTCCAGGAGCCCGGGCATCAAGTTCGAGCTCCTGCGCACCATCGCCTCCGATAAGCAGTGCGAGGTGACCTTCGAGAACGTGCGGGTGCCGCAGGAGAACCTGCTGGGGGAGGAGGGCAAGGGGTGGCCAGTGGTCCACCGCACCCAGCTCCTGGCGGCGGTGGCTGCCTGCGCCTACTTGGTGGGCCTGGCCCAGCAGGACTTCGACATCACCCTCAACTACGCCAAGGAGCGGGTGCAGTTCGGGCGCCCCATCGGCTCTTTCCAGGCCATCCAGCACAAGCTGGCCGATGCCATCATCGATGTGGATGGCTGCCGCTTCATCACCTATAAGGCAGCATGGTGCCTGCAGGAGAACGAGCCCGATGCCGAGCTCATGGTCTCCATGGCCAAGGCCTGGTGCAGCGAGGCCTCACGGCGGGTGGTGGCCCACGGCCAGCAGATCCACGGCGGTATCGGCTTCACCAAGGACTACAAGATCCAGCTCTACTTCCGCCGCCAGAAGTGGATGGAGCTCATGTGGGGCGATGCCGACTACCACCGCGAGCTGGTGGCCCAGAAGCTGGAGATATAACTAGGACAGGGGCGGGGGCCGGCTTAAGCCGGCCCCCCTTTTGCTGGCATAGCTAGCGAAGGTCGGGGGTGGTGGCCATGACCCAGGAATGCCTCTTCTGCAGGATGGTCAAGGGCGAGGTACCCACCCAGAAGCTGTACGAGGACGATCTGGTATTCTCCATCCGCGATATCCATCCCCGGGCGCCTGTGCACTTCATGGTCATCCCCAAGGAGCACATCCCCAGCGCTCAGGAAATAGGGGAGGAGCACGGCCCCCTACTGGCGCGCATGTTCATGGTGGCCAAGCAGGTGGCCCAGCAGGAAGGGATCGCCGAGAAGGGCTATCGGCTGGCCATCAACGTGCGGGAGCATGGGGGACAGCTCATATACCACCTGCACATGCACGTCCTAGGGGGCCGACACCTGGGCCCCGAGGGCTAGTGCCAGGGCCGTATTGGTGATAAGGGCCCCCGCTGCCTACCATGGGCGGCAGGTGGGGGAGATGGCGCCCTGGCCAGCAGCCCTGGAGACGGTCATTGGCCTCTCGGCCGCCTTCAATAGCCTATACTTCCTCCTCTATCTCCTGGGGGAGAGGAGGCGACCACCTTATCGGGTGGCGGCAGGTGCCCTCCTCCTAGTATGCCTAGGCCCCTTGGCCGAGAGCGCCCTTTTGTTGACGGTGAGCGGGGATGGATGGGGGCAAGAGGGCGTCCCCTGGGCGTGGGTGCGTGGGCTGGTCCTGGCAGGCATGGTTGCCATCTCCCTCCTCATCCTGAGGCGCACCGTGAGCTTAGGAGGTGAATGAGCGATGGCCTCGCTGATGACGGTGGCGGTGGAGACGGGCAGGTGGGACGTGGTGGCCTTGTGCCTGGCTCTGGGGGTGGTGGAGGCGGCCTCCCGCCTCCCCCCGGAATCCCTAGCGGCCATGCTTGCCTTGTTGGAGGAAGGGGAGGAGGAAGGGTGAGGAGGCGAGGGCGAAACCGCCTGCGCAGCTTCTACGCCGAGGCTCTTACCGAGGCCGAGAGGCTGGAGCTGGCTCGTGCCCAGGAAGTGGAGGGCCTGGATGAGGAGATCGCCGTCCTGCGGGTGCGGCTGAAGCGGGTCCTCCAGGAGCACCCCCAGGACCTAGCCCTCATCGCCAAGGGGGTGGACATGTTGGTGAAGGCGGTGGCCGCCCGGTACAAGCTCTCGCCCAAAGCCCGTCGCGACCTGGCCGACAATCTGGCCAACCTCATAGAGAGCATGGGGGAGCTGCTGGAGGGGCCGCAAGGTGGGCAGGCTTGAGGAGGCCATAAGGGCCCTGGGTCGCAGGAGGCAGCGGGCCTATGGGTCCCTACCCTTGGAGGCCCGGCTGCAACGTCTGGAGGAGGACGTGCGGGAGCTGAAGGCGCGGGTCAACGGCCTCATCTTCGTCGTCCTGGGGGCGGTCATCGCCCAGCTGGTTCTGAGGGTGGTGGGGTGATGGCCGTCGCCTTGCGTTATCATAGATGGGGCCGGCAGCTTCCCTTCCCGGGAGTCATGGGCGTCCCCGGTGAGCTAGTGCGTGAGTTTCGGGAGGTGGGCCGCCTCCTGTGGGAGGCGGGGCTCGTCTCCTCCCACGGTGGCAACATGAGCGTGCGCCTGCCCGATGGCACCTTGGTCATCACCAGGCATGGGGCCATGCTGGGCCGCCTGGGGGAGGGCGATTTGGTGGTGGTGCGAGGCCCAGAGACCATCGGCGAGCCCTCCATGGACACCCATCTCCACGGGGCCATCTACGCCGCCGCCGATGCTTGGGCCGTAGTGCACGCCCATCCCGTCCACGCCGTGGCCCTCTCCCTAAGGGATGTGCCCCTGACCCCTCTGGACTTGGAAGGGAGGCACCACCTGGGGGAGGCTGTGCCAGTGGTGGCAGGAGCGGAGGGCCTGGCCTCCGCCCTAGCATCTGCACCTGTTGCCCTGTGGCGAGGGCACGGCTCCTACGCCCGCGGCCGCGACCTGTGGCAGGCCCTCCTCTACACCACCGTATTGGAGGAGAGCGCCCGCATCCTTTGGCTGAGCCGAGCTATCCCCTGAGCTAATCCAGCCCCATCTCCGAGAGGCGCTCCTCCTCCAGGCCCAAGTAGTGGCCCACCTCGTGCAGAATGGTGGTGCGCAGCTGTTGCACCAGCTCCTCCCTGGTATGGGCCAGCCGCTCGTGGGGCTCCTGATAGATGACGATGCGGTCGGGGAGGGCCAAGGTGTATTCGGTGCCGCGCCGGTGGCGGGGGACGCCCAAGTAGAGGCCCAAAAGGGGCTCCCCAGGGGACACCCCCGCCTGCCGCCTCTCCCAAGGCGTGGGTCGCCACCGCACCACGATGTCCACGTTCTCCAGAGCCGCCCTCACTGGCGGTGGCAGGGAGGCCACCGCCTGCAGCACCAGGCGTCGGAACTGGGACGGGCTCATGCGGGGGCGCATAGCTATCTTCCAGGGGCCCGTGTCCCCTTAAGGAGGCCCAAGAACACGTCCCGCACCATGGGCGCCGCCTGGCGGGCGCTGGAGGTCCCCCGCTCCAAAGCGGAAAGGACTAGGTAGGCGGGCTGAGGGCGGGGCCCATAGGCCACGAAGAAGACGTGGTCATAGCCGAAGGCCATGTCCTCCGCCTGGCCCGACTTCCCCACCACATCCAGCCCCGTGCCAGCGAAGACGCCATAGGTGGTGCCCCCAGGGTTCTGGGTCACCAGCCGCAGGCCCTCTTGGATGGCGGCCAGAGTGGCGGGGGAGACGGGAAGGCGCCCTATCTCCTCCGCCCGGAACTCCTTTACTGTCCGGCCCTGGGGGTCGCTCACCTTGGTGACTAAGAGGGGACGCCGCAGGAGCCCCCCCATGGCGATGGCCGAGTAGGCATTGGCGATCTGAATGGGGGTGGCCAGAAGGAACCCCTGGCCAATGCTCATGTTGACGGTATCGCCGGAATACCAAGGCTCGCCCAGGGCTCTTTCCTTCCACTCGGGGTCGGGCACCAGGCCCGCCGCCTCCGGCAGGCCGATGCCCGTGGGGGCTCCGAAGCCGAAAGCGCGGGCGAACTCGGGCAGGATGTGGGGGTCTATGTGGTCGAGGGTGAGGCCCATCTCGTAGAAGACGGGATTGCAGGAGGCCATGAGCCCCTCGCCGGGTGTTAGGAGCCCCCGGTCCACGCTCTGCCAGTTGCGCTTGGGGTATGCCGGCCCCAGGCCATACCACACCGGCGGGCATGGCAGGCGGGAGGTGGCGGTGTACCCTCCCCGTTCCAGGCCGGCAGCCATGGTCACCACCTTGAACACAGATCCTGTGGGGTAGGTGGCCATGAGGGCCCGGTTCATGAGGGGTTTTTCGCTATCAGAAAGGAGAAACTCCGCCTCCTGCGGCGTCAGACCGCGTACGAACGCATTGGGGTCGAAGCGAGGATAGGAGGCCAGGGCCAACACGGAGTTGTCGCGGGGGTCCATGACGATGACGGACCCCGCCTCTCTCCCCAGGACGGCCTCGGCCAGCCGCTGGACATCGATGTCCAAGGCCAGGTGGACGTCCAGGCCGGGTTGGGGTGGCCTGTGGGCTATCACCCTCTTCACCCAACCCTCAGGCGTGACGATGGCTAGGGTCCCGCCCTTCTGGCCGGCCAGCTCCTTTTGGAAGATCCCCTCGATGCCCGCCGCCCCCACCAGATCCCCTGGGCGGTATCCCTGCCCACGCAGCTCTGCCACCTCCTCGGCGGTCACCTCCCGCAGATGGCCCAGGACATGAGCTGCTGCATCGCCATAGGGGTAGACGCGGCGGGTTTCCTTGTGGACCACCACTCCCAGGTCGATGAGGCGGTATATGGGCTCTAGCGCCTCCTCCCTGGTGTCGTAAGGTAGGTAGGCGATGGGGACGAAGTAATACTCGGGCACATCGGCGTCCATGCGCCGGCGCACCTCCTGGACAGCTATTCCCAGAGCGGCGGCCAGGGCGGTGGCGGTGGCCTCCCTATCTCGCACCATGCTGGGCAAGATGCCCACCACGGGCACCTCGGCGTCCATAGCTAAGGGGCGGCCGTGGCGGTCGTAGATGGTGCCGCGGCGGGCCTCCTTGATGAACAGGGATATGCGGTCCCCATAGTCCATCTCAGGAGCTAGCACGGAGGGTGCCCAGGCCACCCGCCACCCTCCAGAAGGGCCCTGCTCCTCCACCATGGGGAGCAGCCCCTCCAGGGAGATATCGCCGAAGAAGGCGGTGTGCAGGGTAAGACGGAAGGCATATGCGCCCCCATCCCACCCCCCTAAATGGAAGGTGGCCGATGAGGCGATGGCCTCTTCCATTAGCTGCTGATGGAGGGCTACGAAGTCCTGGCGGGAGATACGGCTTTGGGCCTCTTGCGACAGAAGGTCGTACATGGCTTCATATCGGCCCTCTTGCCAGAGGGCGAAGAACGCGCTGGCCACCTGTTGGCGCCTCACCGGGGTCTGAGAGGGAGTTGGTTGGGCCTCTCCTTGGGCCTGGCAAGCTGATAAGGCCAACAGGATGGCCAATAACGGGGCGATGGAGATAAACCTCATCACCGTTTATGGTTTACACGGCGGTGGTGGGGAGGGCAAGGGGGAGCGATTCACAGCGAGGGGAGGATCCCCTATATTAGGGAATTGCGCATGCTGTCCCTAAGGCGGGCCCGCTGGGCATGGTACCCTCCCCTCCTCGGCGTGTGGCTCTTGGCCGCCTTTGCGCTAGGGATGCGGGGCGATCAGCTCATCTCCCTGGGGGTGTTTGGGGCGGCCATCGCCGGCTCCCTCCTCTACTGGGAGCGAAGGCTCCTGTTTGTGTTCATCGGCGTAGCGGTGCTGCTGGCAGCCGACCTATTGACCATCGAGGGCTTCATCGCATCGGCAGGGCTGGACGTCATCGTCTTCCTTATCGGCATGATGCTTTTGGTGGGGTTCTTGGAGGAGAGGAGGTTCTTTGACCGCATCATCGCCCTTTTGGTGGAGAAGGTGGGGCCACGGCCCTACCTTCTTCTGGGCATCCTGATGGGGGCCTCCTCCTTTACCGCTGCTTTGGTGGATGAGGTAACCTCGATAATCTTCATGCTGGCCGCCCTTTTCCGCATCACTGACCGGGTGGAGGTTAGGGCCTGGCCCTTCATCCTGGCTCTGGTGTTCGCCACCAACATTGGTAGCGCGGCCACGGTGGTGGGCAACCCCGTGGGGGTGATGATCGCCCTCCGTTCCGGCCTGGGGTTTATCGACTTCTTGGTCTGGGCATCGCCCTTGGCGTTGGCGGCCTTGGCGTTGGTGGTGGGGCTCATGTTCTGGCTCTTGCGTCGGCCTTTGGCGGAGCTGGGACAGGCTATCAGGCAGGTGCCGGTGGAGGCCTCCGACCCCCCCGATCTGTGGGCTCCGGAGATGCGAGCGCCTTGGGTGGTGTTTGTGACCACCATGGTGCTTTTGGTCCTGCACTCCCCCCTTGAGCACCTACTAGGCTTGGAGAAGAACACCCTTCTGATGGCTGTCGCCCTGGCGGCTGGAGGAGTGTCTATGATCTTAGCGGGGCCGCACGCGAGAGAGCTGGTGGAGAGGAGGGTGGAGTGGTGGACCCTCACCTTTTTCCTGCTGTTATTCGCATCGGTGGGCACCCTGGAGGCGACGGGGGCGATGGACGTGGTGACGGAGCGGATAAGGGAGTGGTCGCGGGAGGACCCCACCGCCCTCTTGTTCCTGGTCTCCATGGCCGCCGGGGCCATAAGCGCTGTCATGGATAACGTGCTGGCGGTGGCCACCTTAATCCCGGTGGTGAAGGACCTGGAGTCGGTGGGGGTGGACCCCCAGCCCCTATGGTGGGGGATGCTGCTGGGGGCCACCATACTGGGCAATCTGACGGTCATCGGCAGCACAGCCAACATCGTGGCTTCTGGGCTGTGGGAGAGGCGAGGGGGTAGGGTGCATATCTGGGACTGGATCAAGCTGGGGTTTTGGGCCTCTTTGCCCCCTTGGGCTCTAGCCATGGGACTTCTCTATCTGAGGGTCCAGCTCGCTTGAGGTGACGTGCTTAGGGGCTGGCGTGGCGAATGGTCGGTCATCCTCTCTCATCTTCCCCTGATGCGCCTCTTGCAGGCGCGGGCTATAGGGCAAGTGGCCCAGAACGCCCTCCTATATACCCTTCTCCTGGTGGCGGTAGAGAGGACGGGCTCCAGCTTCTTCACCGCCCTGATGGTGGTGACCCTTACGGGCCCTTCCATCGTTTTCGGGCTCTTGGGTGGGGCCCTGGCCGATACCCTGCCCCTGCGGTGGTCGCTGGTGGGGGGGGCAGTGGCCAGGGTGGCCATCGTGGCCCTTATGATGCCCAACGCAGGTGATCTCCCCACCCTCTTCCTGCTGGCGTTTCTGTTCGCCTTGGTGGGGCAGTTGGTGGGGCCAGCTGAGTCGGCGGCTCTCCCGCGGGTGGTGGAGCCGTCGTGGCTGGCGCGGGCCAATGCTCTGTTCGTCATGGCGGCCGTTGTGGGGCAGGTGGTGGGGGCGGTGATGGTGGCCCCCTTCATCTTTAAGCTGCTTAAGGAGCGGGCGGTGATGGCAGTGGTGATGCTCCTCTATGGCTGGGTGGCGGTGGTGGCCGCTCGCCTTGGGCCCCTGGGGCGGCGGGAGATGGTGGAGGAGGGGCCAGGCCTGTGGCAGGCCCTCCTCATGGGGTGGCGGGTGCTGGGCAGGAGCCGTGCTGCCTTCCTGGCCCTGGTATACATGACGGGGGCCATGACCCTCCTCAAAGTAGTGGTAGTGCTGGCCCCCCACTATGTGCAGGAGGTCTTGGGCATTTCCACCGAGAATGTGGTATTTGTTATGGCCCCGGCGGCCGTGGGGGCGGGGCTGGGCCTTCTCCTCACTCCCATGCTGGGGCGCCTTATCAGGATCGAGAGGGCGGTGGTAGTGGGGTTTGGTTTGCTGGTGGCGGCCCTTTTGGCCCTGGGGCTGGTGGTCCAGCTAAGGGGCGTCATCGTGGAGAACCTGGACCTGGGCATCGGTATTGTGGAGAGGAAGCTTGGGGTCTCCTCCGTCATCACCCTCACCATCCTGCTGGCAGCGCCCGCGGGGCTGGCGGGCACCATGGTGCTGGTGGCCTGCCGGACCATCCTAAACCGGGAGGCGCCGCTAGAGGCCCAGGCGCGCGTCTTCGCCACTCAGAGCGCTGTGGCCGATGCCGTCTCCCTTTTGCCAGCCCTGGCTCTGGGTGGCATGGCCGATCTCTTGGGGGCCCGCTATGTGCTGGTGGGGGCCACCCTGGTCACCCTGGCCGCCATGGGCTATGTTTTGGGGCGGGCCCCCGTCATCATGGAGCGCCTGCGGTCCCACCCCCTTTAGCGACACGGTATGCCTTTGGCCTTGAGGCGTTTTCGCCAAACCTCCGCGGAGTCCTGGGCGAAGAGGCCCTCCAGCAGGCGCCCCAGACGGCCGCGGGGGGGAGCGGAGGCAGCCACCTCCCAGGAGCCCGGGTATGAGAGCTCAGGCCGGCCCATGGCCTTGGCCAGGGCCCGCCATTGCTCTGCGTTCTCTAGGGCGATGACGATGTAGCCGTCCTGACACCGGTAACGTCGGCGCACAGGGGATGGCTTGAGGGGGACCATGATCTCAGGGGCTGTGACAGGCCACGAGACGACGTGGCCCCAGGAGCTGCCTGTAAAGGGCCTCCACTTGTGTGGCCACCCTCTCCCAGGCGTAGGCCTGGGCGCGACGCCTAGCCTCCCGGCCCAGACGCCGCCGCAGCTCCTCATCGGCCAACAGCTCGGCCAAGCGGCTGGCCAGCACGTCTGCCCGCGGGGGCCAGAAGAGGACTCCGCTGATCCCGTCCACTATCGTCTCCTGCAGCCCCCCTACCCTTGTGGCCACCACGGGCAGGCCGCAGGCCATGGCCTCCAGGGCCACCATGCCGAAGGTCTCGTACAAAGATGGGATGATGCAGATATCGGCGGCGTTGTACCAGAGGGGCAGGGTGGGGTGGGGAACGGCGGGCTGAAAGACCACCCGCTCCTCTACGCCCAGGGAGTGGGCCAGGTCCCTGAGGGAGCGGCGGCTTTCATGGTCTTCCTCCCCTCCCACCACCAGAAGCAGGACGGAGGGGGGGAGGAGGGCGAGGGCCTGCATAAGGGTATCCAGGCCCTTAAGAGGCTCCAACCGCCCCACGAAGAGAAGGATGGGCCTTCCTTGGGGCAGGCCCAGCAGGCGGCGGGCCATCTCTTGGGGCAGGGGTCGGAAGAGGCCCGTGTCCACCCCACAGGGGATGACCACCATCCGCTCCATGGGCACATGGTAGAGGCGGGCCAGGATCTCTGCCTCGTGGTGGCTGGCACAAACGATGCGGTCGGCCTCCTGGGCGATGCGGCGTTCCGCTTGCAAGCGGTGAGGGGGCTCGCGGCCGCCAGCAGCCACCTTGGCCTCCGCCAAGGTGTGGAACATGATGAGGTGAGGGACGCGCCAGCGGGCCTTCAAGATCTGCCCCACCCAACACGAAAGCCAGTAGTGGCTGTGGACGAGGTCATATGGATTGCCCTGGGCCTCGGCATAGGCCCCGATCTTGCGGGCCAGCTCGGGAAGATACTGGTAAAGGCCCTCTTTGCCTGTCCCAGGAGGGCCAGCCGGCACGTGCACCAGCCGCACCTGCCTCTCCACCTCCTCCACCTCTGCTGGGCCGCTGGTGCGAGTGAAGATGTCCACCTGGTGGCCTCGCTGCCCAAGGTGACGGGCCAGCTCCCGCACGTAGACGTTCATCCCCCCGCTGTCCCGCGTCCCCGGCAGGGCCAAGGGGGAGCTGTGGATGGAGAGGAGGGCGATGCGGCACATCCTCAAGGCCTCTCCAGCACCAGTCTATAGACGGGCCAATCCCTGGCCCCAAGGGCATACTTGTAGGGCTCATCCCCCCGCAAGAAGTCCAGATGTCGGAACCCCTCGGCCATAGCCTGGGCCACCAACAGGGCCTTGGAGAGGAGCCCCACGGCCAGGTGGGAGTAGTCCGGGTTGTAGCCGCTATTATAGACCAAGAGGCTTTGGCCAGCGGCGAAGCAGAGGACGGATGCCACCCGTTCCCGCCCCAGGCGCAAGAAGTAAAGGCGGGCCATGGCCTCTGGGGCGCTCACCAGGCGGCGGAAGAAGCGGGCCATGGCCTCCGTCATGAACAGGGCCTTATCGGGGCGGCTGGCGCGATGCAGCAGGAAGAAATCGTCCAGGGCGGCCTCCATGGCCTCTGGCGAGGAGAGGGACTCCATCTCCGGCTCGGCCACCCGCTGCAGACGCCTCAGCTTCCTCTCCAGCTCGTGTCTCTCCTTGGATGGCAGCTCCCTCAGGTACTCATGCCAGGAGGAGGGGAGGGCCATCTGGGGGCAGACGGCCTCCACCTCTTCTTGCACTCGCAGCCCCCTGGTACTGGCCAGAGAAGGAATGAGGCTCCTGGTGACCGACTGGGGGTGGAGGCCCCAGAGGACCAGGCGTCGCCAGGGCATCTGCAGGGCCCTGTCCAGCATCAGGGAGAGGGCCTCCTCCTCGGCACCTGGGGCCAGCACCACGTCCATGTAATCGCACACCTGGGGGTCTCCGGCCAGGGAGAGCTCATCGCCCTGGGCCATTAGGGGGGCGATGCCCACCACCTGGCCTTCCTTCCTGGCTACCAACATGATGAGGTGGGTGTGGGGAGCCAGCTCCTCCCGCCACGCCTGTAGGAAGAGGGGCGAATAGAAGACGTAAGGCCTGGGTAGACGACGCCAGATGTCCCACCAGAGGGAGGCCACCTCCCCCAGGGTCTCCGACACCTCTAGACTTCTCATGGCTGCCCACCCCTCAGCAGGGAGAGGAACTCGGTGCGGGTGACGCCGCGCCGGCGGAAGACGCCCCGCACGGCAGAGGTCACCAGGAGGGTGCCGGGCTTCTTTATGCCCCGCATGGTCATGCAGAGGTGCTCCGCCTCCACCACCACCGCCACCCCATAGGGCCGGAGCCCCTCCATGAGGGCATCGGCCACCTGGCTGGTGAGACGCTCCTGGAGCTGGGGCCGCCGGGCCAGGATGTCCACCAGGCGAGCTATCTTGCTGGCCCCCACCACCTCGCCCCTGGGCACATAGCCCACGTGGGCTCGCCCGAAGAAGGGCAAGAAGTGATGCTCACATAGGGAGTAGAACGGGATATCGCGCAGGATGACCATCTCCTCGTGGGTGGCGGGAAAGGTGGGGGAGAGGACGGAGGCGGGGTCCTCCCGAAGGCCGGAGAACATCTCGGCGTAAAGCTCGGCGACGCGCCGGGGCGTATCCGCAAGGCCGGGCCTATAGGGGTCCTCGCCGATGGCCTCGATGATCTGGCGCACCGCCTGTTGGATGCGTTGCAGGTCTGCGGCCTCGATGCGTGGGGTTGTCAACCCATGCCTCCTAACCTCTGATTGTACCTCGGATGCCCTGGGCTAGGGCAGGCGGAGGGCCTCCTCCAGGGCCTCCACCCGTGGCGGCACCTCCAAGACGCGGGCGGGGATGGTCTCCGCTGCCTCCGGGTCCTTGAGGCCGCTGCCGGTGATGACACATACCACTATCTGGTGACGCAGGTCCTGCCTTCTGGCCATCTTCAGGAGGCCAGCCAAGGCTGCAGCCGATGATGGCTCAGCGAAGATGCCCTCCTCCTGGGCCAACAGGCGATAGGCCTCCATGATCTCCTCGTCGCTGACAGCCTCAATGGCGCCGCCCGACTCGTCGCGGGCTTTAATAGCCAGGTGCCAGGAAGCGGGGTTGCCCACCCTGATGGCCGTGGCCACCGTCTGGGGGTTGGGCACGGGCTCGCCCCGCACGATGGGCGCCGCTCCCTCCGCCTGGAAGCCCATCATGCGGGGCAGGCGGCGGCTGTGGCCGGCACGATGGTACTCCACAAACCCCCGCCAATAGGCGCTTATGTTGCCGGCGTTCCCCACGGGGATGAACACCATATCCGGCGCCTCCCCCAGGGCGTCCACTATCTCGAAGGCCGCCGTCTTCTGCCCCTCCAAGCGGTGGGGGTTGATGGAGTTCACCAGGGCCACGTCGTGCCGCTGGCAAAGCTCCCGTGCCAAACCCAAGGCATCGTCGAAGTTGCCCTCCACGGCTACGATGGTGGCCCCATGGGCGATGGCCTGGGCCAGCTTCCCCCTAGCCACCAGGCCAGAGGGGATGAGGACGTAGGCTGCCAGGCCACAGTGGGCGGCATAGGCAGCGGCGGAGGCGGCTGTGTTGCCTGTGGAGGCACACAGCACGGCCCGTTTCCCCTCCTCCACCGCCTTGGCCACCGCTACCACCATCCCCCGGTCCTTGAAGGAGCCGGTGGGGTTACACGACTCCAGCTTGAAGAATAGTTGGGGGCAACCCATCTGCGGCCCGATGCGCCGCGAAGGCACGAGAGGGGTATCCCCCTCCCCCAGGGTGATGATGGGGGTGCGTTCGGTGACGGGCAGAAAGGCCCGGTACCGCTGCAGTACCCCCACATGGCTCTCAAGGGGCCTTGTCCAAGTCACCGCCCAGCTCCTTGACCTCCTGAGCCACTATATCCAGCTGGCGCCGCTTGTGGCGGTGCAAGAGCTGTAAGAACCCCTCAATGCGATGCTGCAGCTGGCGGGCCATCTCATCCACCTCCCTTTGGAAGATGAGGAGGCGGTTCAGCCCCTCCTGGGCTCGTTCCATGGCTACCGTCAGGTGGCGGGCCAGCTCTTGCATATCCAACGTCACCTGGCCTAGGGACCCCTCTAGGGAGGCGATTCGCTGGGCCAGCTGGTCATGCTGGGATGCGATCTTGCGCGTCGCGTCGCCCAGACCCTGCATGGCCTCAAGGGAGGAGGCCACCTTGTGCACCTGCTCGGCGAGCCCGCTGGCTATGCGGGCCTGCTGTTGCAGGTGGCGCCTGATGTCCTCCATCTGGTCCCTGAGGTGGTCCATCTCCTCCCTCAGGCGGGAGGCGCTCTCGCGGGCCTCCCATAGGTGGGCCTCCTGCAACTGGAGGCGGTCCTCCAGATGGCGTATCTTGACCTCTAGGCCTTGGGTCTGGCGCTCCAGCTCGGTGAGGCCCTGGTGAAGCTGGCTGAAGTCTGCACGACGCTGCCGGGTCAGCTCCTCAGCCAGCCGGAGGGCCTCGGCCTGCTGCTCCTGGAGATGAGGGAGAGCGGACTGGAGCTGGGCCACGTCATCCCGCAGCCTGATGAGGTGGGTCATTGTAAGCCCCATCTGCTCCAAGCGCTCTTGCAGGTGGTCCAGGGCCGACTCCAGGGTGCCTACGCGCTCCAAGGCCTTGAGGAGGTTATGGCGAGGGGTGATGGGGGCATGATCATCGGCCATACGCTCAGTCCTCCACCCGCAGGAAGGTGCCCACCTGCTCCACCACCGGCAGGTGCTCCACATCGGCGATAGTAGCACGGACGGCTGCCTCCTGGGCAGTGTGGGTCATGATGACGATCTCCGCCGTCTGGGCCTCCTCGTTGGTCTCCTTCTGTATGACGGATGCGATGCTCACCTGATGCTTGCCGAAGCAGTGGGCGATCTGGGCCAGGACTCCTGGGCGGTCGGCCACCTCCATGCGTATGTAGTAGCGGCGGGCCAGCTGCTCCATGGGCCGCAGGGGTATAGGTGAAGGCGGATGCCAGGGGGAGGGAGGGCGCCCGTGGATGAGAGCTTGGGCGGCATCCAGGACATCGGCCAGGATGGCGCTGGCGGTGGGCAATGCTCCGGCGCCGGGGCCCTGGAAGGTCACCCTCCCTACCAAGTCCCCCTCCACCTCTATGGCGTTTAGGACCCCCTCTACCTTGGCCAGGGGGGCCTCCTGAGGTATGAGGACAGGGTGGACACGGGCCTCCAGCCCATCGTCCCCGTGGTGGCGGGCGATGGCCAACAACTTGATGGCATAACCCAGCTCATGGGCGTACCTGAAGTCGCGGGGGGTGAGGGCGGTGATGCCCTCCCTATAAACGGCTTCGGGAGGGATGTGGGTGTTGAAGGCTAGGCTAGCCAGGATGGAGAGCTTGAAGGCGGCATCATGGCCTGCGATGTCGTTGGTGGGGTCGGGCTCGGCATAGCCCAGCTCCTGGGCCTGAGCTAGGGCATCCTGGAAGGCCAGGCCTTCCCTAGCCATGCGGGTGAGGATATAGTTGGTGGTGCCATTGATGATGGCCCGCAGGGCCCTGATCTGGTTGGCGGCCAGGTCGCGACGCAAAGGGTTTATGATGGGGATGCCTCCTCCCACGCTGGCCTCGAAGAGGATGTCTACCCCCTGTTGGTGGGCCAGGGACATGAGGGAGGGGCCGTGCTTAGCCATCACCTCCTTGTTGGCGGTGACCACGTAGCGGCCACGGGCCAGGGCCTCTCGGATATAGGTGTGGGCTGGCTCCTCCCCGCCCATCGCCTCCACCACGATGTGCACCTGGGGGTCTTCCAGGATGTGGGAGGCTTCGGTGGTGAGGAGGGAGGGGTCCACGTCCACGGCCCGCGGGCGGCGGGGGTCGCGCACCAGGGCCTTGTGCAGACGGAGGGGACGCCCAAGCCTGCGGGCGTATGCCTCGCCCTTGGCCAGGAGGACGCGGGCCACCCCGCTTCCCACCACCCCCAGGCCCAGGAGGGCCACGTTTATGGACTCCCCCATGTCAGCCGTAGACCTCCTTGAGGACCCACCCTACCTTCTTGGGGTCGCCCAGGACGGGGTCGACCTTGTTAACGATGTTGAGGGCGGAGCGCTTATCGCCCAGCCAACTCCGCAGGGCCTTGCTAGCCAGGGCCTGACGCTCTGGCGGCCCTAGGGGGTGGGATGGGGCCCTCTCCTCCACCTGCAGGATGTAGGTGAAGCCTGTCTGGGGGTCGACGTGGCTTCCTATCTCCCCCACCTGCAGGGAGAAGAGGACCTCCTCCAGGGCGGGGTCCAGGACGCCGCGGGGTATCCATCCCACCTCCCCACCCTGAGCGCGGGTGAGCTGGTCTAGGGAGACCTCCTTGGCCACTTGGGCGAAGTCCTCTCCGGCCTTTAGACGGGCTATTACAGCCTCGGCTGGCCCCCTTAAGACGATGCGGCGGTAGCGCACGCTTTCAGCAGTAGAGGGGGTCTGATCGTAGAAGTGGCCTTGGGCCTTGTTGCGGAGGAGCTGGGCCTCCACCATGGCCCGATACTGGGAGTCGGTGAGGCCGGTGCGGGCCAGCTCCCGCTGGTAGAGGCTGGGGAAGGGGTCTTGCTCGCCCTCGGCCACGGGCTCCGTGAGCCCCAGGCGGGCGCGGATGGCCTCCTCCACCTCCTGCGGACTCGCCTCCACGCCCAGCTCATGGGCGAAGCGACGCAGCACCTCCTCCTCGACGATGGTGTCTATGACGGCGGTGAGGGCTGATTCGGGCCTGGCGTTGGCGCTGCCCACCCCACCCACCTCCTCCACATAGAGGCGGAGGCGGTTGGCCACGTAGCGCAGAGGATAGGACGCGTCCTCCACCTGGAGGGCCAGGCTGTGGGGGCGCCCCCTTTCCTCCAGGTAGTTGCGTGTAACGCCCAAGGCTACCAAGGATATGCTGGCAGCCACCATGGTCCCTAGGAAGGCCAGGCCAGCCAGGAGGCGGAGGCCCTTGGCTTCCTGTTGCGTCCTGCCCACCCCCTGGGGCGGGGTGGGCACGCGTGGCAGCCTTCTTCTCCTAGGCACGACAGCCGATGCCGCAGTGGCGAGGCTTACCCCACGGGCGTGGGGCCCGGCCACCCCATCTCGCGGATGTGCTCATGGGTAAAGGGCAGCAAGGCCAAGTGCCGGGCCCTCTTGATGGCTCGCGCCAGGGCCCGCTGGTGCTTGGCGCAGGTGTTGAGCCTGCGCCGCGACTCAATGCGCCCACGGTCAGACATGAAGCGACGCAGGTAGGAGACGTTCTTGTAATCGATGACCTTCACCTGCTCGGCGCATAGGGGGCAGACCTTGCGACCCTTAGCGAAGCGTCGTTTCCTGCGTGCCTCCTCCCCTGAGGCCTCCTGGGCCTCCAGCTTCATCTCCTCTTCCGTCATGATCACTCCTCCTCAAAGGGCAGGTCGGGCTCTGGGACGGCTTCCACGTCCTCCTGGGCCTCCAAGGGCACGGCAGTGGGGCGGTCCAGGAAGAGGACGCGGTCGGCCAGGATCTCCAGGCGGAAGCGGCGTTGGCCATCGGCCCCGTCCCAGGAGCGGCTGCGGAGCCTCCCCTCCACGTAGACGCGTCGCCCCTTCTGCAGGTAGAGGTTGCACTGCTCCGCCTGGCGCCCCCAGGTGATGACTGAGAACCACTCCGTCTCGTCCCGGCGCTCCCCCTCGGGGGTGGTATAGGTGTGAGTGGTGGCCACCCGGAAGGTGGTCATGGCGTTGCCGGTGGCCGTGTAGCGCATCTCAGGGTCGGTGCCCACGTTGCCGATGATCATGATCTTGTTAAGTCCCGCCACTATTACCCCTCTCCCCCCTTATTCCTCGTCCTCGTCCATCCGCACCAGCAGGTGGCGCATGACTTCTTCAGAGATGTCCAGGCGCCTCTCGAGCTGGCTGACGTAAGCAGGGGATAGACGAAACTGGGCCAGCACGTATATGCCCTCGCGGTGACGGTCTATAGGATAAGCGAGGCGGCGCCGGCCCCAGTGGTCCACCTTAATGACCTCCCCCTGCCTTTCCAGGACGAAGTTGCGCACCTGGTCCACCACCGCCGCCACCTGCTGGTCGTCCAGGGTGGGGGGCATGACCATCACCAGCTCGTAGGTGCGCATCTGGCCCTCGATGGAAAGCGCGCTCATATGGGCTATCTCCCCTCTTATCGGTGGCGATTATAGCACTGGCCAGTGTTGGCCACAACGAGGGAGCCCCTGTTAACGAAATCCCCTTATGCGTCGTCCATAAGGATCGAGGAGATGGTAGGGGCCCATACGGTGCGGCGCTTTCTTCAGGAGGCGGCGCACGCCTCCTTCCTTGAGGTGGCCCTACACCTGTGCACCTGGCTGGCCCGCCATCTCCATGCCCCCTGGGTAGAGGTGCTGGAGAAGCGGCAGGGGGCCTGGCGGCGGCTTGCTGGCTACGGCTTTCCCTACCCCCACCATTGCCCTGAGGAGCCTTCTCTGGCCACCCTGGCGGGCCTTCGCCATCCAGTGGCCACCTCCCCTCCCCAGTGGGCGGCAGTTCTGGGGGCCAAGGTGGGGCTGGCGGCCCCCGTATGGGCTGAGGAGGGGCCTTGGGGCCTGGTGTTGGCCTATCGCCGCCTACCCTTCCGCAGGGCCCATCAGGAAACTATGGCCCTGGCCGCCCTTATGCTGACCATGGCAAGGCAGCTGCAGGGCGCCAGGGCGCGATGGGGCGTCATCCTCCAGAACCCTCACCACCTGGTGTGCGAGCTGGACAGCGAGGGACGTGTCCTCTGGCTCAGCGAGGCCTTCTTCGGCCCACGGGGTGCGCACACCCATCGCTTACTGGGCTGGCCAGTGAGCGCATTACTCCATCCTGACGACCTGCCGAGGGTGTTGGCGGCCATGCAGGGCCGCTGGGGCAGGGTATCCTTCAGGTGGTGGAATCTCCGCGGAGGATGGATCTGGCTGGACGGCGTGGGGGGCCGCTTTCTAACCCCTGAGGGCGACCTCCGCGGCCTAATCCTGGTGCGGGACATCACCCCCCAAAAGGAGCTGGAGGAGGCCTTAGCCGCTGAGAAGGAGGAGAGGGAGACCATCCTGCAAACCCTGCGGGAGGGGATCGTCGTCCTGGACCTGGGGCTGACGGTCACGTGGGCCAACAGGGCCATGGAGTCCCTCACGGGGCGCCAAAGCCAGCAGCTGGAGGGGGAGGCCATAGAGTCCATCCTGGCCCCTGGCCAAGGGGGCCACCTGCGGGAGGCCGTCTTCCGCTGCCTGGGCGAAGGGGAGGAGATGGTCTGTGCCGAGGTGGAGTTGAGGACGGCCGAGGGTGCTCTCATACCCACGGAGGTGGCCATACGCCCTGTGCGCCATGGCAGCCGGCCGGTAGCCCTTGTGGCCAGCTTCCTCGACCTGCGGGAGAGGCGGCAGCAGGAACAACGCCTCCGCCAGCAACAGAAGTTCCTGAAGAACGTCCTCGACTCCATGACGGACGGCGTGTACCTGGTGGACAAGGAGAGGCGCATCATCTGGGCCAATGAGGCCTTTGAGCGCATGATAGGTTGCCCACGCCAGGAGTTGCTGGGCATGTCCATCGCCACCTTCATCGCTCCGGAGTACCAGGCCTTGGCCCTAGAGATGCGACGCCGCAAGGAGCGAGGGGAGGCACAAGTCACCCGCTACGAGATGGAGCTGGTGGCCAGGGACGGGCGCCGCTTCCCCGTGGAGATCCACAGCTCCCTCCTCCACGGCGGCGAGATGGAAGGCATCGCCGTAGCTATTGTACGGGACATGACGGAGAGAAAGCGCTGGGAAGCGCAGCTGGCGTATATGGCCGACCACGACCCTCTGACAGACCTCTTCAACCGCCGCCGCCTCCTAGAGGAGCTGGAAAGGGAGATAGACCGCGTGGCCCGCTACGGTGGCCAGGCTGCCTTCCTCTGGCTGGACCTAGACGACTTCAAGGACATCAATGACACCTATGGCCATACAGTAGGCGACCTGGTGCTACAGGAGACGGCCCGTGTGCTGCGCCAATCGGTGCGCCGCACCGACGTGGTAGGTCGTCTCGGGGGCGACGAGTTCGGCATCCTCCTCATCAATGCCGATGAAAAGAGGGCCAGAGAAGTGGCCCACCGCCTACGTGCCCGGCTTAAAAGCGTGACCGTCCCGGAGATGGGGGTTATGCACATCTCCGCCAGCATCGGCATCGCCATGGTGGGGGACGGTGGCCTGTCGGTGCAGGACGTTCTAGTGCGGGCCGACCGGGCCATGTACCACGCCAAGAGAGGAGGCGGTGGCCAGGGTATCAGCGTCTGGGGGGAGGGGACATCCACACGCCCCATCGGCGCCCACTGGGTGCGCCATGTCCTGGATAGGGGCCTGCTGCGCCTCTATTGCCAGCCCATCCTCCACCTGGCCAGCGGACGCATCGACCGCTATGAGCTGCTGCTGCGCATAGTGGAGGGGGACCAGGTGTTTCCCCCCGAGCCCTTCATCCAGGAGGCAGAGAGGCATGGGCTCATATGGGAGGTGGACCGCTGGGTAATAAGTGAGGCGGCCCGTCTCCTTCGCCGCCCCACCTCCCAGGCATCCCATTTAGCTGTGCACATCGACCTTCACATCAACCTATCGGCCCAGACCCTGTTCTCCCAACGCCTGCTGGACGTCATCAGAGAGGAGATGCAGGGCCTTCCGTCTTGGGAGGGGAGGCTGGTGCTGGAGCTTCTCGAGACGAGCCCGCTAGCGGACTTAGAGGAGGAGCGGCGCCGCATGTTGGAGCTCAAGGCCCTGGGATGTCGGCTGGCGTTGGACGACTTCGGCGTCGGCTACTCCTCCTGTCATCGCCTGGCACACCTCCCCCTGGACATGGTGAAGCTAGACGGCTCCCTGGTGCGAGGGTTGGGCTCCCTGGAGGCCCATCGGGTGGTGGTGGCAAGCATGGTCCAGGCGGCCAAGGCCCTGGGCCTGCTGGTGGTGGCCGAGCAGGTGGAGGACCAAGAGACCCTCGATGCCCTGCGCCTCCTGGGGGTGGACTACGCCCAGGGATACCACATCGGCAAGCCCCGCCCCGTAGAGGAAGAGTGGCCCGTGCACTAGTGTCCTGGGGGACCGTCTCGCCTCAGAGTCTTATCCCCTCTGGGCCAAGTAGGATTCCAGGGCCAGCCGAGTGGTGTCATAGGCCAGCTCCCCCCACGGTATCTCATGCGGGGCGAAGAAGCGGGTCTCCAGCACCTCCGTCCCCGGTTGCGGCTTCCCCGTTCCCGCGCGGCCTCGGAAGACGATGACGACGATGCCTGGACCATCGGGAGCGGGGCGGGAGAAGATGCCCACCAGCCCCAGCAGCTCCACCGCTAGCCCTGTCTCCTCCTGGGTCTCCCTAAGGGCGCACTCCTCCACCGACTCATCGATCTCCATATAGCCGCCGGGGATGGTCCAGTAGCCACGGCGGGGCTCGATGGCCCGTCGCAAGAGCAATACCTTCCCCTCCCTCTCGGCGATGACGCTGACGATAACCTTGGGGTTCAGGTAGAAGATGTGCCCCCGGGGGCAGACGAGCCTCTCCCTCCCCTCCTCCGGCACCAGCTTCTCCTCCAAGGGGAGGCCACAATAGGGGCAATAGGCGGGCTTAGGGGGAGGAAAGTGATAGGACATGGCGTCTCACCCGGCGGGGGGAAGCTCCCCCTCGATCCACTCCTCGCCCCCCACGAAGGTCTCCTTCTTCCAGATGGGGAGACGCTCCTTAAGGCGGTCCACCAGCCACTGCCCACCCTGGAAGGCCTGGTGCCGATGGGGAGAGGAGACGGCTACCACCAGGGACGTCTCTCCCACCGGTAACACGCCTGTGCGGTGCATAATGGCCACATCGGTGAGTTGAAAGCGCGCCACAGCCTCCTGGGCCAGCTCCCGCATCACCTGCTCCGCCATCTCCGGATAAGCCTCATACTGGAGGCGGATCACCTGGCGCCCCAGGTTCTGGCTGCGCACCACCCCCAAAAAGACCAGCACCGCTCCCGCCTCGTGGCGGCGCACCAGCTCTACCGCCTGCTGGGGGTCCAAAGGATCAGGGGTGACCAGGAAGAACACCGCTCCCTCCCGATACTGGGGGTATGATGGCCACCTCGTCGCCAGGGCCCACGGGATGGTCGGGGGCCACGTAGCGGGCGTTAACGGCAAAGGCCACGGGCAGCTGCTGGCCGGCCAGACAGGGGATGCGGGCCTGCACCAGCTCGAACACCTCCCCCACGGGCATCCCTTCCCCTATCTCCACCTCCATCTCGCTGGTGCCAGCTAGCTCCCTCAGCCTGGCGAAGAGGCGCACCTTCACCTTCATCGGCCTTAAGTGTAAGACGGGGCCAGAAGGCTAGCAAGGCGCGGTTGAAAGGTCTGCCGGCACCAGATACCATGGGCCCGTGGCCATAAACAGAGTACTGGAGCAGGCGCTGGGCATCCTCTTCCCCGTCCCCTGCCTGGGCTGTGGCAGGGGGTGGAGGCCCTTGTGCGATGACTGCCTGGCCCAGGCCCCCAAGGCCTTGCCCCCGCGCTGTGAGATATGCTGGCAGGGCTGGGTGGGGGGTGGCATCTGTCATCGGTGTGAGGAGGCTCCGCCAGCATTCGTGGCCCTCCGCAGCCCCTTTCGCTATGAAGGGGCAGTGCGGGATGCGATACACGCCCTCAAGTTCCGGGGGGTGTCCTCCTTGGCTGCCACGCTTGCTCGCCCCATGGCCTGTCTCCTGGCGGCCTGGGCACCGCCGGTGGAGGCGGTGGTGGCTGTCCCCTCCCCTTGGATGCGGGAGCGGTTCCGTGGCTACAATCAGGCCTTCCTTTTGGCCTCGGCCCTGGCAAGGGAGATGCGGCTGCCGCTGCTCAGGGGTGTTCTGCGGCGGCGGTGGACACCTCCCCAAGTGAGCCTCCCTGCCCAGCGGCGATGGCAGGAGGTGGCTCAGGCCGTGAGGGCTTCCCGCCCCCTGCCCAAGCGGCGCCTGTTGTTGGTGGACGACGTGGCCACCACCGGCGCCACCCTGGACGCCTGCGCCCGCGCCCTCCTGAAGGCAGGGGCGGAGGCGGTATGGGCGGTTACCTGCGCCCGGGAGGGATAAAGGTGGGGAGGCCGCTTCTGGTCATCTTCCTGGGGCCGCCAGGCTCCACCCCTGAGGAGGAGCTGGTGGACGGGGCGCGCCGGGCAGCTGCCCTCGATGCCCTGGACATGGCTATGGCCACGGGGGCCTACGAGCGCGCCCTCCTGCTCACCCCCTCCCCAGATGCCTTGGGTTCCCTGCCCAGGGGTGTGGAGGTGGTGACGGATGAAGGGCCTTTTCATTTCGGGCACCGTCTCCAGGAGGTGGTGGCAAAGCTAAAGGCCCACTCCCTGGTCTACATAGGCGGCGGTGCCCTGCCCCTACTTTCGCCCCAGGACTGGACGGCAGTGGCCCTGGCCCTGGCCCGCCAGGAGGGGGTGGTGAGCAACAACCTCCACTCGTCGGACCTGGTGGGAGTTAGGCCGGCTCAGGCCATCCTCTCCATCGAGCCCCCGGCGCGCGATAACGCCTTGGCGCGCCTCTTGGCGGGGGCAGGCCTGCCGGCTTGGGAGATGCCCCGTACCCTCTCCACCACCTTCGACCTCGATACCCCGGCCGATGTGGCTATCCTCAAGCTCACAGGGTATGCCCCAGGGCCCCGCCTACAAAGGTGGGTGCGGGAGGCTCCCCTGGAGCTGGGGCGTTACCAGGCCCTCTTGCCTTTGCTCACTAACCCTCAGGCCCAGCTCTTCGTGGCGGGGAGGATAGGGAGCCACGTATGGCGTTCCCTGGAGGAGGGGACGGCGTGCCGCGTACGCCTCCTGGCCGAGGAGAGGGGATTACAGGCCCTGGGCCTTCGCGCCCGCTCCCTCTTGGGAATGATGGCCGAGGCGTTGGGCGAGGAGGGGCTGGCCAGGGCTCTAGCCCTCCTCGGGGATGCGGCAGTGGTGGATACAAGGGTGCTCATGTCCCACCTGGGCATCGAAGCTTCCCGTCGCGACCGCTTCCTCTCAGACCTGGGGTGGCCGGATGAGATAGGGGAGCCCAGGCTACGCTGCCTCACTCATGCCCTCATCTCGGCGCCGGTGCCTGTCCTCCTCGGGGGCCACTCCTTGGTGACGGGCGGCATCATGGCGTTGGCCCGCTTCGCTTGGGAGATGCGGGATAGGGGCATGGGCCTGCGTTGACCCCTGCCTCCCGTCATCTTACACTGGCCTTGAAGGTCCTCCGGGGGGAGAGGCATGGGCGTGCTAGAGGAACGCGATCCAGAGGTGGCGGCCATCATCGCCCGCGAGGAGGAGCGCCAGACCTACGGCCTGGGGATGATGGCTTCCGAGAATTACGTATCGGCGGCAGTGCTGGAGGCCATGGGCTCTGTCCTTACCAACAAGTATGCTGAGGGCTACCCCGGCCGCCGATACTACGGTGGCTGCCAGCATATGGACGAGGTGGAGGAGCTGGCCATCCGGCGGGCCAAGGAGCTGTTTAAGGCCCAGCACGCCAACGTCCAGCCCCACTCCGGGGCCGATGCCAACTTGGCTGCCTATTTCGCCCTCATGGAGCCGGGGGATACGGCCCTGGCCATGCGCCTGGACCAGGGTGGCCACCTCACCCATGGCCATAAGGTGAGCATCACCTCTCGTGTCTGGCGGTTCTTCCACTACGGGGTGGACCGGGAGAGGGAGCGGATAGACTACGACCAGATGTGGCAGCTGGCCAAGGAGCACCGACCCAAGGTCATCGTGGTGGGGGCCACCGCCTATCCCCGCATCATCGACTTCGCCAAGGCGCGGGAGATAGCCGATGCCGTGGGGGCCTACCTCATGGCTGATATGGCCCATATCAGTGGGCTGGTGGCCGCTGGCATCCACCCCTCGCCAGTGCCCTATGCTCACGTGGTCACCTCCACCACCCACAAGACCCTGCGCGGGCCCCGCTCGGCCTTCATCCTCTGCACACAGGAGTTGGCGGAGAGGGTGGACCGGGCTGTCTTTCCCGGCCTTCAGGGGGGGCCTCACATGCACGTCATCGCTGCCAAGGCCGTATGCTTCGGCGAGGCCATGCGCCCTGAGTTCCGCGAGTACCAGCAGCGGGTGGTGGAGAACGCCCGCGTCCTGGCCGAGGAGCTCATGGCACAGGGCTTGCGGGTGGTCTCCGGGGGCACCGATAACCACCTGGTGCTGGTGGACCTAACCTCCAAGGGGGTCACCGGCCGGGACGCCGAACGGGCCTTGGACGCTGTGGGCATCTATTGCAACAAGAACACCATCCCATATGACCCTCGCCCACCCACGGTCACCAGCGGCATCCGCCTGGGCACTCCTGGCCTCACTAGCCGCGGCATGGGGCCCCAGGAGATGCGGCTCATCGCCCGCCTCATCGCCACCGTCCTGGACCACATGGGCGATCAGGAGGTGTTGGCACGGGTCCGGCAACAGGTGCGGGAACTGGCAGGCTCCTTCCCCGTCCCTGGCATTACCGATCGGCAGCTGAAGCTGGCCTACTACTAGCGGCCTCTGGCCTGTGGATGGCTCTGCCCCCTGGGGCCTCGGTTGATCGCAAGGCCAGGGCCAGGCGACAATTGACCTTGCGCCGCATGGATGCCACCGGCCTCCCACAGGTCTTCCTCATACTGCTAATAGAGGTGGCGGTGGGGTCTCTGTGGGCCCTATGGTGGACCCAGATGCGTGGCCTGGTCCCTTGGAGCTTTCTCAAGTTCGGCGCCTTCCTCATAGCCGCCTTGGCCTGCCTGGCTCTGGTGGTGGCCTTGCAGATGTCCTTCCCAGAGGCGGTAGGCTCGTATCCCCTTCGGGAGCGCATGGCTTCGCCGCTGCGGGCCACCCTGATGGCCTACTTAGCCCTGACGGTGGTCTACGCCCTGGCCATGGCTCGCCAACGCCCTTCCTCCCGCTATGCGGGGGTGTTGGCCTCCCTTCTGGGGCTGGGGGTGGTGGGGATAGCGGCGGCCCTCCTGGACAGGCCCCTTTGGAGCTACATGGGGGGCTTCCTCGCCTTAGGGGTGGGGGCGTTGGTGGTGGGCGGGGCGGTGATGGGCATGATCCTGGGCCACTGGTATCTGGTGACGCCACGCATGTCACAGCAGCCCCTCAAGGAGCTGGTCATCCTCCTTTTGGGGAGCATGGCCTTGCAGGGAGTGGTCACTGTCCTCGCTCTGGCCCTGCCTCATGACCCCATCGCCGGGGATGGGGATGTGAAGGGGAACCCCTTCCTATGGCTGAAGGTGGCCGGGGGGATGGCCCTTCCCATGATCTTCGCCTATATGGCCTATGAGTCCAGCGCCATCAGGGCCATGCAATCGGCCACCGGGCTCTTGTACATCGTGATGGTTCTGGTGCTGGCTGGGGAGGTGGTAGGCAAGAGCCTTCTCCTTTCCACAGGGGCTGCCCTTTAGCCCTTGTCTCACCCAACCCAGCACATCACAATGGAGCGGGGAGGTAGCGCATGCGCGAGTATGCAGGCCTCTTGATGCTCCTATTTATGTTAGCCGTGGTGGTGGTGAGTCTGGCCGTGGGTGGCCTGGTGGGTTGGCTCACCTGACTGGCGGGCATCCCACCGTATTACGACGGCCAGGGCGATCACCATCAACAAATATAGGATCCCCAGCCCCACACCTAAAGCGATGGCCTCTTGCATCGCTTACCCCTCACAGCCTTGTAGGATAAGGCCTCCGGATCGTAAAATGCCACAGGTTAGCCCTTCAGCCAAGAGGTGAACCATAGTGCAGCCGTTGCGTTGGGAGAAGCGAGGCCATATTGCTCACCTTGTCATAGACCAGCCCCAGCGGGGCAATCGCATCGATGCCCATTTCCTGGCCCTTCTGCAGGACATCTGCGATGCCATCGAGCCCGATGAGGAGGTGCGGGTGGTGCTCCTCTCGGCCCAGGGTCCCGACTTCTCCCTGGGGTGGGATTGGGAGCAGATGGGGCAGGAGGGGCTCATGCCCTTCCCCCTCACCCACGCCTTCGATCCCTTAGCTGCCCTGCCGCGGCCAGTGGTATGCGCCATCGGCGGCCGTTGCCTGAGCGCTGGCCTGGAGTTGGCCCTCTGTTGCGATGTGCGCATCTGTTCCCGGGATGCTCGCTTTGCCCTGCCAGAGGTAGCCATGGGGCTGCTCCCCCTGGCGGGGGGAACGCAACGGCTGGCCAGGGCGGTAGGGCGCTCCTGGGCCACCTACATGCTCCTTACGGGGGCGGAGGTGGACGCCGCCCAGGCCCTACAGATGGGGCTGGTGAGCCAGGTGACGGAGCCCCAGGACCTTTTGCCGGAGGCGGAGGCCATATGCCAGCGCATCGCCGAGCGAGGGCCTATAGCCGTTCGCTATGCCAAGGAGGCGGTGCAGTGGGGCACCGAGATGCCCTTGGAACAGGCCCTGCGCTATGAGGCGGACCTCACCGTCATCCTCCAGACCACTGCCGACCGGGCAGAGGGGGTGCGGGCCTTCCTGGAGAAGCGCCGCCCTCACTTCACAGGGACGTGAGGGAGGGATGGGTATGCAGGTCATCCTGGAGGCCGATGAGGCTTGGTCCCTCATGAGCCTCATCACGTCCTACATCGTCGACCACGCTGGCCTCTCGCACGATGGGCGGGCCAAGGTGCGCCGTTGGCGGTCCCTCCACGCCTTAGGCACGGTGGAGATGGACCAATTGGCCCTGGCCATGAACGAGGCCCTCGGCAACTACCTGGACGAGAAGACCACCCGCCAAGTGCGCATGCGTGGTCGCTACATCTCCACCAGGGACCTGCGGAGGTAGCCATGAGGGTGGAGCTGGAGCCCGACGAGGCACGGGAGCTCCTCCTCCTCATCGTCCAAAGGGTGGCTCAGGAGGCGGACCTCTCGGAGGAGGACAGGGCCCAGCTCCGCCGTTGGTTCAGCGAACAGATGCGCACCGGCTCCGAAGCCATGAAGGAGCTGACCCAGAAGATAAACGCAGACTTGGAGCGGATATGGCGCACCAAGCAGCGCAGCGCCGTCCGCCGCCCCGACTGGGTGTAGACCATGGCCCAGCCCTCCCCCTTCCAGACCATCCTATATGAGAAGGGCGAGGGGCTGGCCTGGATCACCCTCAACCGCCCCCATGTCCTCAACGCCATCAACCTCCAGATGCGGGACGAGCTGTGGGAGGCCCTGCTGGCCGCTCGGGACGACCCGGAGGTGGAGGTGGTGCTGTTGCGAGGGGCAGGGGAGAGGGCCTTCTGTGCCGGGGCGGATATCGCCGACTTCGGCAGTGCCCCCTCCTATGTGGAGGCCCGTCGTGCTCGCTTCCAGCGGGACCTTTGGGGTCTCCTAGAGGCCTTCCCTAAGCCCACCATCGCCTGCCTACATGGGTGGTGCCTAGGGGCGGGGCTGGAGCTGCCCCTATTCTGTGACCTGCGCATCGCTAGCGAGGATGCCCGTCTGGGGCTGCCGGAGGTGAACCTGGGCTACATACCTTCCGCCGGAGGGACCCAGACCCTCCCCCGCACGGCGCCGCGGGTGTCGGCCCTTCACATGATCCTCACTGGCGACCCCATATCCGCCAGGGAGGCCCTGCGGCTGGGAATAGTGCACATGGTGGTGCCCCGCGAGAGCCTCTTCTCCCAAGGCGAGGCCCTGGCCCGCCCCCTCCTGGGAAAGGGCCAGACCCTTCCCCTCCTCAAGCAGGCGTTGCGCCGCGGCCTGGACATGCCGCTACCACAGGCGCTGGCCTGGGAGGAGCGCCTCATCTTGCGCTTGCTGGGTGCACATGGTCTCCAGGAGGCCTTGGCCCGTCTGCGGGCTCTGGCCATGGATGAGGGACCTCGTTAAAATGTAGTTAAAATGTAACCGACATAAGCGTCCAGGAGGGGGACTCCATGAACACAGCTGAGTTCCTGACCATCGCCGCCTCAATGGTGCCCGACCGCGTGGGCCTCATCTGCGAGGGCCGGGAGGAGACCTTCGGCCAATTGCAGGAGCGGGTGCTCCGCCTAGCCAATGCCCTCCAGTCCCTGGGCTTGAGCAAGGGCGATAGGTTGGCGGTGTTAGCCCTCAACTCCATCGAGTATGTGGAGACCTATTACGCCAGCGCCAAGCTGGGCCTGGTGTTCGTCCCCATCAACTACCGGGCCAAGCGGGAGGAGCTCATATACATGCTCAACAACTCGGAATCGGTGGCCCTGCTAGTGGGCCAGAGGTATCTGGGGCTGGCGGACTCCATAAGGGGCGAGCTATCCGCTGTTCGCCACTACATCTGCTACGACGCACGGCCGGAGGGGATGCTCCACTACGAGGACCTGCTGGCCCAGCACCCTCCTGAGGAGCTATTTGTGGAGGTGGACGACTCCGACCCCACCATCCTCATGTACACCAGTGGCACCACCGCCCTGCCCAAAGGGGTGGTGCTGACCCACCTGGCCATGTCTGTATATGTCACCAACACCGTCTCCCCCGCCGACCCCACGGCCGAGGAGTGGGAGGTGCAGCTCCTGGCCGTCCCCTTCTACCACATCGCTGGGGCCACCACCATGCTCTCAGCGGTATGGGGCGGCCGCACTTTGGTCATCCTCCCCCAGTTCGATGCTCAGGCGTGGCTGGAAGCCGTGCAGCGGTATCGGGTCACCCACTCCTTCCTGGTGCCCACCATGGTCAAACGAGTCATAGAGCACCCCGATTTCGACAAGTACGACCTCAGCTCTCTGCGCCTGCTGGCCTATGGCGCTGCCCCCATGCCCTACGAGGTGCTCATCAACGCCATCGAGAAGTTCCGCAAGTGGCCAAACGTGGGCCTCATGAACGCCTACGGCCAGACGGAGAGCACCTCCACTCTCACATTCCTGGGCCCGGAGGACCACCGCATACCTGAGGAGCCGGGTCCGGAGAGGGAGAAGGCCCTGCGCCGCTTGCGCTCGGTGGGCCGGCCCATGCCCGATGTGGAGGTGGCCATCATGGACCCCCAGGGCAACATCCTACCCCCTGGCCAGGAGGGGGAGATCGTGGTCACTGGCCCCAGGGTCATGGCTGGCTACTGGCGCCGGGACGAGGAGACAGCCCAGGCCCTAAAGGGGGGCTGGCTCCACACCGGTGATGTGGGCTATATAGATGAGGACGGCTACGTCTACATCACTGGGCGTACCAAGGACCTCATCATCCGTGGCGGCGAGAACATCGCCCCCGGCGAGATCGAGAACGTGCTGGAGCAGCACCCCAAGGTGGCGGAGGCGGCAGTGATAGGGGTGCCGGACGTGGAGTGGGGCGAGGAGGTGAAGGCGGTCATCATCCCCAAGGACTTCCAGGACCTCCCCACTCCTGAGGAGCTGACAGCCTTCGTAAAGGAGCACCTGGCCAGTTATAAGGCCCCCAAGTACTACGCCTTCGTGCCCGATTTCCCCAGGAACTACTTGGGCAAGGTGCTGAAGACGGAGCTGCGCAGCCTTTACGGGGAGCCTAAGAACGAGGTGGTCTCCCCGTCTCCCACCCATGGCTCTTAAGGGGCCCGCTAGCCCCTGGGCGGCGTGCTGCTCCTAGAAGGGGTCGGGCGCCCCAGGAGGGAGGTGGGCCTCCAGGAGGCGCTGGGCAGTGGAGATGGCCCGCTCATCCTTGGCCTGGAGGAGGCCTGCGCGCACTGCATCCCGCACCGATAGTAGGCCGCTGTAGATAGGGGCTAGGTGGGCCACGTCGCAGGCCACATCCGGCTCGCCGCGCCCTGGCAAGACGTGGAGGCGTCCTCCACCCGCTTCCACCCACCACAGGCCGGCGTTCCAAGGGGCGAAGGCGTCCCTTATGGCCAAGAGGAGAGATAGCCCGTCGGGGGCGGTGGTGGGGCGCAGGGAGAGGGCCCCTGGGACGTCCACGATGCGCAGCATCATCCCCACGCCCAGGTGGGCCTCCACGCGCTGTGCCTCGTCCACAGCCACCAGGAGGGGCTCCAGGGCATCGCCGGGGAGCACCACATCGCGGGCCATATCGAAGGAGAGGAGGAAGCGAAGGAGGCCGGCATAGGCGTCGCCGTCCAGGGCCACCATGTCTCGCACCGTGAGGAGGTGGACCTCCTCCCGCTCCAGCCGCCTCTGTTCGGCATCATAGATGACGTAGCCGGTGGGGTGCCCATCTGGGCCGTGCCACACCACTGCCTCCCGCGGGCGCCTTCGCGGGTAGTAGAGGCCGCCAAAGACGGCCCGTCGCCACCACGCCTCGGAGCGGGCCAGGAGGCCGTTACGGCTCTTGCGCCACTGCCCGTAGATGGAGTCCAGCAGGGGCCAGTCATCCTCCTGCACGCGGCGTGCCTTCCCCCGGGGCCGCTCCAGCCAGCGGGGGGTCAGGTCCTTGGGGTGGAAGATGTACCGCACTTGGCGGTGGGCCACGGCCCAGCCATAGCGACGGTAGAGGGAGGGATGGGGGGTGAAGAGGCCCGAAAGCACCAGTCCCCGCCGCCGCATATGCTCTAGGGCGTGCACCAGGAGCCTCCCCACCAGCCCCCGCCTGCGCTCCTCGGGGAGGCAGGAGACCATGGACACGGCCCCAAAGGGCACATCTACCCCCTCATAGGCGGCGGCCATGGGCCCCACCGATAGGCAGGCCACCAGGCGTCCGTCCTCCCAGCACCCTATAGGCTCAAAGATCTCGTAGACCCCTAGTTGGAGGAGGGTGTCTGATGTGGGGCCGGCGTCGAAGGCCAGGGAGGTGACAAGGGCCACCTCCGCCAGCTCCTGCGGGTGGGCCTCCCTAATCTCCAGGGCCATGGTCACATCCATTATAGGGAGGTTTGACCCTCCCCTGAGAAAGGGTTAAGATAGCCTGGGCTGTAACAATTCCCGATAGGGGGTAAAGGGATGGCTTGGGAGCCAAAGGTGGCCTCGCCGCGCGCACGTCTGGCGCTGACCGCTGCCATATACTTCTCGGCCCTGGTTCTGGCGCCCCTGGTGGCGGCCCTGGCCGTTCTGGTCGCCCGCCAGGGGTCGGCCGAGGCCACCAGGGAGGTCTTCTTCAACATCGCCAAGTGGGCCCGCTTTGTGGCCTATGGGGCCACAGGGGTCGTCCTGATGGTGCTGGCCGCGGGCCCTCTCCTGCGGGCCCGCCTCTGGCTCCTGGGCAAGGGGGAGGTGCGGTGGGATCGCCCGTGGGAGAGGGCTAAGGTCTTCTTCCTCTACGGGCTGGGCCAAGGTCGCCTTCCTAACGACCTCTATGCCGGGCTCATGCACCTGCTCATCTTCTGGGGTTGGACGTATCTGTTCATCGGCACCCTCATGTTGGCCTTCCATGACGATATCAAGGAGTTCTTGAAGGGGAACGTCTACCTAGGCTACTCCTTGGCCCTGGACATAGCGGGGTTGGCAGCCACGGTGGGCGTTCTCATGGCTCTCTACAGACGTTATGTGTGGAAACACCCCAAGATGCGCCTGGGCAGCCTTTGGGATGATGGGATGCTTTTGGCTCTTATGCTTGCCATCCTCCTCTCGGGCTTCCTGGTGGAGGGGATGCGGGTGGGCGTCACCGAGCTCAGGGGGGAGACCATCGATGTGGGGGACGGCCTAGTCACCGACCCCGATTGGGCCCCTTGGTCGCCCGTAGGGTTCCTCATTGGCAAGGCGGCCTTGGCGGCGGGGGCCAGCCAGACCCTCATGCTCAACATCCACAAGGCCTTCTGGTGGCTCCACCTGCCCTTGGCCCTGGGCTGGGTGGCCTGGGTGGGATATGGCAAGCTATCCCACATCCTCCTGGGGGCGGCCAACATCTTCTTCCGCCGCCTCTCCCCCACGGGCGCGGCTCTGGCGGGGGCGGCTCTGGTGCCCATAGAGGATTTTGAGAAGGCGGAGAGGTTTGGAGCGGGCCGCCTGGTGGACTTCACCTGGAAGCAGCTCATGGACGTGGACGTGTGCGTCCGCTGTGGCCGCTGCGAGGCCCACTGTCCGGCCTACAACACAGGCAAGGAGCTCACCCCCATGGGCTTCCTGCAGGACATGAAGGCCTATATGGGGCAGGTGGGGCCCAAGATGTGGGCCGCCCGCTGGCGGGGCCAGAGCTGGGACGAGGAGCGGGCGGTGGCCGGCGATGTGGTCTCCTTCAACACCATATGGGACTGCCTCACCTGCGGCGCCTGTGAGCAGCAGTGCCCCTTCTTCATCGAGCACATCCAGAAGCTCATAGACATGCGGCGCTACCTGGTGATGGAGGAGGCGCGCATGCCGGAGACGGCCCAGGCCACCCTCATGCAGCTGGAGCAGAGGGGGCACCCCTGGCGGGGGACCCAGCTCACCCGCACCTCCTGGATAGAGGAGCTGGCTGCCCAGGGCCTGCAGGTGCCCATCTTCGATGGGTCCCAGGAGTACCTTTACTGGGTGGGGTGCACAGGGGCCCTAGTGGAGCGCAACGTCCAGGTGACCAAGGCCATGGCGCGTCTCCTCTTGCAGGCCGGCGTCTCCTTCGGCGTCTTGGGGGCGGAGGAGGTGTGCTCTGGCGACCCTGCCCGCCGTCTGGGCAACGAGTACCTGTTCCAGCTACAAGCCCAACAAAACATCGAGACCTTCAAGGCCAAGGGCGTTCGGAAGATCGTGGCCAATTGCCCTCACTGCTTCAACGTCATGAAGAACGAGTACCCCCAATTGGGGGGACGCTTCCAGGTGGTTCACCACACCCAGCTCCTGGCCCAGCTCATAAGCGAGGGGCGCTTGAGGGTTCAGGACATGGGCGAGCTGTGGGGTGTGATGGTCACATACCACGATCCCTGTTATCTGGCCCGCCACAACGACGTCTTGGCCGCCCCGCGCCAGGTCATCGCTGCTACAGGTGCCCAGCTGGTGGAGATGGGGCGGCACCGCAAGCACACCTTCTGCTGCGGAGCGGGCGGGGGCCACATGTGGGTAGAAGAGTCCGGGGGCCGGCGTGTCAACCATGTCCGCACTGAGGAGGCGGCCTCCACCCCAGCCCGGCTCATCGCCGTGGCCTGTCCCTTCTGTCTCCAGATGTTCGAGGAAGGGGTGGGGTCAGTGCCCACGGCGGCCCAGAAGGGGATGTCCGTTTTGGACGTGGCCGAGATGCTGGAAAGGAGCGTGGTTCGCCCTGAGGTGAGGCGGCAGGCCTAGCCTTTGCCCTGATGGTCCCGCCTGCTATACTCGAGGTGAAGCTTTTCACATTGGAGGGATGAAGCCATGGCCTTGCACATTGTCTGTTGCGTGAAGCAGGTGCCAGACCCGGAGACGCCCCCCTCCCAGTTCCGGGTGGACGAGGCCCAGAAGAAGGTGATCCCGGCCCCTGGGATAGCGCCGGTGCCCAGCCAGTACGACCCCATCGGCGTGGAGGCCGCTTTGCGGGTGCGGGATGCCCTGGGGGATGTGAAGATCAGCGTTATCAGCATGGGCCCGGAGGCCTTCCGGGATGCCATCAAGCACTGCCTGGCCATGGGGGCCGACGAGGGCTACCTCATCGATGACCCTGCCCTATATGAGGCCGACCACTGGGTGACGGCCCAGGTGTTGGCTCAGGCCATTAAGGAGAAGCTATCCCCCTTCCACCTTATCATCGCCGGGCGGCAGGCGGTGGATTGGGACATGGGGGTGGTAGGGCCCACCATCGCCGAGATCCTGGGCCTGCCCTGCATCACCATCGTCAAGTCCGTCCAGGTGGTGGATGGCAAGGTGCGGGGAGAGCGCGTCCTGCTGGATGGCTTCGAGACGGTGGAGGCCCCCCTGCCGGCGGTAGTGACCGTCTCCAACGAGCTGGGGGAGCCCCGCTATCCCCAGTTGCGGCAGATCATGATGGCTGCCCGTAAGCAGGTGACCGTCTGGAAGGCGGCCGACCTGGGGTTGGACGTGGCCCAGCTCAAGAACCGGGTCAACCTAGAGGCCCTATACATCCCCCAGGTGAAGGTGGAGACGGAGTTCATCGAGGGCGATACAGCCGACGAGAAAGTGGAGAAGCTCCTGCAGCGTCTGCGGGAGGCCAAGCTCATCTAAAGGGGGGAGCCATGGCTCAGGACGTGCTGGTCTTCGCTGAGCTGACGGAGGAAGGGAAGCTGGCTGCTATAACCTTTGAGCTGTTGGGGGCGGCGCGGCGGGTGGCCCAGGCCCTTGGAGGGCAGGTAGCCTGCGCCATCCTCGGTGCGGGCTTGGACGGCCACTCCCAGGAGGCCATCGCCCGCGGCGCCGACCGTGTGCTGATAGTCGATGACCCCCTCCTGAAGGACTACCTGGGAGAGGCCTATGTCCCTGTAGGTGAGAGGCTGGCTAAGGGGGTGGCGCCGGCCCTCATCCTCATGGGCCAGACGCCCATGGGGAGGGACATGGCCCCGCGACTCGCTGCCCGCCTGGGTACCGCCGTGGCCATGGACTGCATCGACCTGGAGGTGAGGGAGGGGCGCATCATCTTCACCAGGCCCTGCTATGGGGGCAACGCCCATGCCAAGTACTCCTTCAACACGTCCCCGGCCATGGCCACCCTGAGGGCCAAGGCGCAGGAGCCCTTGGAGCCCGATCCCTCACGCCAGGGCCAGGTGGAGAGGCTGGAGGCGGGGCTGGACCCAGCCTCCATACCCACCCGCCTGGTGGGGAGGGAGAAGCAGAAGGTGGAAGGGGTGAGGCTGGAGGACGCCCGCATCATCGTCTCCGGCGGCCGTGGTATGGGCGGCCCTGAGGGGTTCCGCAAGCTGGAGGAGCTGGCCCAGCTCCTGGGTGGGGCGGTGGGGGCAAGCCGCGCCGCCTGCGACCTGGGCTGGTATCCTGTGTCGGCCCAGATCGGCCTCACCGGCAAGGTGGTGACCCCCGATCTATACATCGCCGTGGGCATATCTGGGGCCTCCCAACACATGGCAGGCATCTCCCAAGTGAAGAACATCGTGGCCATCAACAAGGACCCAGAGGCCAACATCTTCCGGGCCGCCCGCTGGGGCATCGTGGCCGATTGGAAAGAGATCATCCCCTTAATGATCGAGAAGGTGAAGGTGATGAAGGAGGTGGGGAGGTAAGGCCACCTTGACGCCTAGTTGCAGCCACGGGTAAAATCAGAAGCTGAGCCCCGACAAGGTCGGGGCATTTTGTCCATAGAGGAAACGCGGGTAGAATGTTTGTCATCGGCCTTACTGGGGGCCTGGGCACGGGCAAGACGACGGTGGCGGAGATGCTGCGCGAGAAGGGGGCGGTGGTCATCCACGCCGACCAGCTAGGGCACCAGGTCTACGAGCCGGGGCGCCCTGCCTATCACGAGATCGTGGAGGCCTTCGGCCCCCAGGTCCTGGGGGATGGCGGGAGAATAGACCGTCGCCGCCTAGCGCAGCTGGTCTTCTCCGACGCGGAGGCCTTGGCCCGTCTCAACCGCATCACCCATCCCCGCATCCGCCAGGCCATGCAGGAGCAGCTGGCCCAGCTGGCCCGTGCGGGGGTCCAGGTGGCGGTGGTGGAGGCCGCCCTCCTGCTGGAGGCAGGCTGGGACGACCTAGTGGACGAGATATGGGTGACGGTGGCCCCACCAGAGGTGGCCGCCCAAAGGGCAGCGGCCCGCAGCGGCATCCCCATGGAGGAGGCCATGGCCCGCATCCGCGCCCAGCTGGATAATGAGAAGAGGGTGCAGCGAGCCCATGTGGTCATCGACACCAGCCGCCCCCTGGAGGAGACGCGGCGGCAAGTGGAGGAGGAGTGGCGAAAGCTAACGGCCCGCCTCACCGGGACGGAGAGGTGATGGAGGAGATGGAAGAGGTTCTGGGCTATCGTCAATACGCCATCGAGGAGTATGTCCTGCGGGAGGAGCCCTTCTACGAGCCCGTGGGGGACGAGGTAGAGCTCTTCACCGCTGCTTACCGACAAAAGATCCCCGTCCTCCTCAAGGGGCCCACCGGCTGTGGCAAGACCCGCTTCGTGGAGTACATGGCCTATAAGCTAGGGCGCCCCCTCACCATCATTAAGGACGTCACAGGCAAGACGCCATCCCGCACCAGCCTCCCCCTGGTGACGGTGGCCTGCCACGAGGACCTAACGGCCAGCGACCTTGTGGGCCGCTTCCTCCTGGAGGGGGAGACCACCCGCTGGGTGGACGGCCCCCTCACCCGAGCGGTGAAGGCGGGGGCCATCTGCTACCTGGACGAGATCGTGGAGGCTCGCAAGGATACCACCGTCCTCATCCACCCCCTCACTGACCACCGGCGCATCTTGCCCATCGAGAAGCTGGGCCAGATCGTGGAGGCCCGTGATGGCTTCCTCCTGGTCATCTCCTATAACCCTGGCTACCAAAGCGCCCTTAAGGACCTCAAGCACTCCACCCGCCAGCGGTTCATCGCCATCGAGTTCAACTACCCGCCGCGGGACATAGAGGCGCGGGTCATCGCCCATGAGGCAGGGGTGGACATGGCCACCGCCGATGCCCTGGCCAAGCTGGGCGAGAAGGTGCGCAACCTCAAGGAGCACGGCCTCTCGGAGGGGGTCAGCACCCGCCTCCTCATCTACGCTGGCAAGCTGATCGCTGCCGGCATCCCGCCCCGCCGGGCCTGTCAGGTGGCGGTGGTGTGGGCCCTTACCGACGACCGCGAAGTGCAAAGAAGCATACAAGAGGTGGTGAGCTCTATCTTTGAATAGGCAGGGGAGGCATCCAGACTTCACCGCCCTAGAGAGGGAGCTGGCCAGCCTCTCCCCCTCCCTGGTGGGGGACTTCCGGCGGGCCGTTCGTCACCTCTATCCCCTTCTGGGGGCCCAGGACCTGGAGCGGTGGGCTCAGGAAGGCAAGGAGCTGGCTCACCAGGCGTGGCGGGCCTGGGAGGCGAGCAGCGAGTATTTCCTGGCCTCACCCCCGGTGTTGGAGGTGTTGGGGCTGGAGGGCCTGTGGGAGTGGGCTCGATATGGGCGGGAGTTGGCGGCCGTCTCCGCTGCCCTGGCTGCCGCCTACTTCCGGGCCAGCCCCGCCGTGGTGCGGCTCATCGGCAGGGAGGGGCTAGGCAGGTGGGTGAGCCTGGGGCGCCACCTATATAAGGGCTCCTGGCGCTCGGCCTCCCTGGCCGTGCAGTTCTTCGAGCAGAGCCCCGTCCTCCTGAGCCGCCTCACCCTGCAGGAGGCGGGGGTGATGGTCAACTTCCTGGACATCCTGTGCGACCGCTCCTACGACCTGGCCGCCCACTGTCTAGGGGTGGCCCCCCACGTCCTGCAGCCCCTGGAAGGGGAGGACCGCCTGGCCTTCTTGCGGTTCGCCGAGGCCTTGGCCATCTCCGGCTGGGCCGATGCCCGTTCATATCTGGAGCGGGGCCCTCAGCTGCTGGCCCGTTTACACCCTCAGGAGCGGGTGCGCTTTCTGAGCCTGGCCAAGTGCCTGGTGGACGAGGAGGGCAAACAGGCCTTCAGCTACTTCGCCGAAGCCTGCCGTGCCCTGGGCCAGATCGACCCTTCTCTACACGGATATGTGCTGAGCCTGGCGGAGGAGCTCTTGCCCAGCTCGCCAGTGGCGGCCATGGAGTTCTTGCGCAACACCCCTCCTCTGCTGGGGCGACTAAGGCTGGACGAGCTGGCCCGCTGGCACCGTGAGGGGAGGGAGCTTCTTCTCAGCAACCGGGAGGGTGGTGAGGCCTTCTTCCGCCTGGAGTCCAGCCGGGCGGAGGAGGCTATGGAGGCCCTCTCGTCCCGCCTGGAGCTGTCGCGGGTGATGGGGGTGCTGCGCATGTACTGCAAGGCCCTCACAGGGTCAGCGGTGGATATCCGGCCAGCCGACGCCCTGGCGGACAAGGGCATAGGGTGGGTGCAGGCCGAGTCCCCCACCACCGAGGGGACGGCCATCTACCTCCCATCCAAGGTAGACGAGTTCGAGGAGAGGGAGCGCAACTTCGCCGTCTACAAGGTCTATGCCACCCACCAGGCGGGGCATTTGGAGTTCGGCAGCTTCCGCTTCCAGTTCGAGGCCCCCTCCCGCCACTTCCCGGACCTGCGGCAAGAGCGGGAGAGGCGGGCAAAGGCCTCCTCCTCTAGGCCGTCGCTCCAGCCCCTCACAGACATGGAGCGTTTCTTCGACCTGTTCCCCCACCGCCGTTTGGCGGAGGACATCTTCACCGTCCTGGAGGACGCCCGCATCGACGCCTTCATCCTGCGGGAGTACGCTGGCATCCGCACCGAGTACCGGGCCATGCAAGAGCGGGAGCTGGCGCGACGCCCGCCCGTGGAGGAGATGCCCCTGGTGCAGGCGCTGGTGGAGAACCTGGTGCGGGCCTCCCTAGGGGGGAAGGACAGGCTCCTTTGGCCTCGCCCCCTCGCCCCCGTGTTGCAGGAGGCGTTGAAGATCATGGAGGTGGTGGAGAGGCCCGACGCCACGGTGGAGGACGTGGCCGAGGCCACCATCCGCATCTATGACCTGGCCACCTCCCTCCCCAACATCTTTTTGGAGGAACAAGAGCAATGGGAAGGGGAGGGCCAGGAGCAGATGCGGGTCTCGCCCAATGCTTCCCCAGGCCAGGGCCAGCCCCTGGAGCTGGAGGGGGAGGAGCAGCCATACCAGAGTCCTCAACCTGTGGAGTTCCGCGGCCAGTTTAAGCCGGAGCTGGTGCAGCTGCTGGCCAAGCTACGGGAGGAGAAACAATCCCGAGGCCAGCCCTCGCCCATCAGCCCTGAGCAGCTGCAAGAGCTCCTGCGCAAGAGCGTGGAGATCGAGCTCAAGGACGGCGGCGAGGCCGATCTTCAGCAATCCACCCAGCTCTTCCTCACCAATTTGCAGCGGGAGCTGGCGCAGGAGGAGAAGGAGGCTAAGGAGAAACGGCGAGAGCAGCGTCGCACCAGCGGCCTCAGCACCCCAGGGGAGGATGAGCACCCCCTCACCCCTGAGCCCCGCTATTATTACTACGATGAGTGGGACTACCGGGCTAGCGATTACAAACCCCGCTGGTGTCGCATCGTGGAGTATACGGTGGCTGAGGGCACCATGGCCTACTACGAGCAGACCCTGGCCCGCTACGCCGCCCTGGCCAACCAGACCCGCCGCCAGTTCGAGATGCTGCGCCCTGAGCTCTTCCGCAAGATCAAGCGCCTCCTGGACGGCGAGGAGCTGGACATGGACGCCGTGGTGGACTACCTGGTGGAGCGGGAGGCGGGGGCCTCCCCCATGGGCAAGGTCTACTGGCGGCGCAATAAGGTGGAGCGAGATGTGGCAGTGGCCTTCCTCCTGGACATGAGCGCCTCCACCGATGAGGAGATCGTCAAGCACACCCGTCGCTTCGTCCAGGACGACTTTGACGACGACCCCCGCCGCTACTTCGCCTGGTGGATGAGCCGTCGGGCCCAGGAGCTCATGACCCCGCCCAAACGCATCATTGACGTGGAGAAGGAGGCCATCGTCCTCCTCATCCGCGCCCTAGAGACCATAGGTGACACCTATGGCATCTTTGGCTTCTCCGGCTATGGGCGGGAGAACGTGGAGTTCTACATCATTAAGGAGCTGTGGGAGCCCCTGACGGAGAAGGTGAAGCGACGTATCGATCGCATCGCTCCCGTGCGCTCCACTCGCATGGGCCCCGCCATCCGCCACGCCACCCACAAGCTGGGGCAGGTGGAGGCCAAGGTGCGTATCCTCTTCCTCATCTCCGACGGCCGCCCCCAGGACCACGGCTACGGGCGGGACCGCACTGAGAAGGAATACGCCATCCACGATACCCACATGGCCCTGGTGGAGGCCAAGCGCAAGGGCATCGTCCCCTTCTGCCTCACCGTGGATCGATATGGTCATGACTACCTTAAGCAGATGTGCCAGGACGTGGGCTACGCCGTGGTCCCGGACGTGGAGCTGCTGCCCCTGCGCATCACCCAGCTATATCGTGAGCTGACACGCTGAGCGGGGTGAGGCCCCTGCGGGCCTTCAGCAGGGCCGGCGCACCACATCCTCCTGCCTTTCACCCCCCATCCCTGTCACATCTTTAGGCGGCGGTGGTGTTATGATGGTTTCAATGGGAGGAAGAGGAGATGATCGGCGAAGGCTATACCATCACCATCAGGGCGGAGTATCCCAACAGGCCGGGCATGCTGGGCAAGGTCGCCTCCATCATTGGCCAGGCAGGAGGGGACATCGGCTCCATCGACATCGTGCAAGCGGGGTCCACCATCGTCCGTGACTTCACCGTGCGTGTGGGCGACGAGGACCACGCACGCTTGGTGGCCGAGGCGGTGGCTGCTCTGCCGGGGGTCCATGTTCACCAGGTGACCGATCGCGTCCTGGAGCTGCATCGCCGTGGCAAGATCCAGATGCACAACCGGGTGAGCCTTGCCACCCGCCAAGACCTGGCCGCCGTTTATACCCCAGGAGTGGCTCGCGTGTGCCGGGCCATCGCCCGGGAGCCATGGCGGGTATGGGATTACACCATTAAGGCCAACGCTGTGGCCATCGTAACTGATGGCTCTGCCGTTCTGGGTCTAGGTGACCTGGGGCCGGAGGCTGCCCTGCCGGTGATGGAGGGCAAGGCCATGTTGTTCAAGGAGTTCGGCGGGGTGGATGCCTGGCCCATCTGTCTAGCCACCAAGGATGTGGACGAGATCGTACGCACTGTGGAGCTCCTGGCTCCCTCTTTTGGCGGCATAAACTTAGAGGACATCGCTGCTCCTCGGTGCTTCCAGATCTTAGAGCGGCTGGAGCGCTCCTTGGACATCCCCGTCTTTCACGACGACCAGGACGGCACGGCGGTGGTGGTGCTGGCCGCCCTCCATAACGCCCTCAAGGTGGTGGGAAAGCGCTTCGAGGACCTGCGGGTGGTCGTCAGTGGGGCGGGGGCGGCGGGTATAGCCTGCACCCGTATGCTTCTCCAGGTGGGGGTAAGAGACATCGTGGTGGTGGATAGGGCGGGCATCATATATGAGGGGCGACGGGAAGATATGAATCCATATAAGGAGTGGCTGGCCCAAAACACCAACCCCCGTCGCCTCAAGGGCACCCTCTCGGACGCTATGGAGGGGGCCGACTTCTTCCTAGGGCTCTCGGTGGGGGGCTTGCTGAAGGTGGACGACGTGCGCAAGATGAATCGCGACCCCATCGTCTTCGCCTTGGCCAACCCCGACCCGGAGATAAGGCCGGAGGAGGCAGAGCCATATGTGAGGGTGATGGCCACTGGCCGCTCCGACTACCCCAATCAGATCAACAATGCCCTATGCTTCCCAGGGCTGTTCCGCGGGACCTTGGATGCCCACGCCCGCTGCATCAATGCTGAGATGAAGCTGGCCGCCGCCCAGGCCATCGCCGCTGCCGTGAAGGAAGAAGAGCTCTCCCCCGAATACATCATCCCCTCCATCTTCAACCGGGAGATGTTCCAGGCCGTGGCCCAGGCCGTCTATGAAGCGGCCGTGCGCACAGGCGTAGCCCGCCTTTAGGCGTATACCCCCATGCGACGCGCCAGCTCGTAGAGGCGCTCCACCCGCCTGCTTATGGGCGGGTGGGTCTGGAAGAGGCCCACCAGCCAGTCCT